>JAESFG010000042.1_pt1 | contig 586027 bp, 464 predicted proteins | sample 9269371 | NCBI WGS metagenome assembly JAESFG01 (sample SAMN14506227, study PRJNA617093) | algae metagenome | isolation source: Aetokthonos hydrillicola CCALA 1050 (B3-Florida) and co-occurring... | place: USA: South Carolina | collected 2013-01-01
TTTACTATTGAAAACAGTCATCCTTGCTCTTACTTTTTGTCTTGACACAAAAAGTAAGCAAAAAAGTCAAGAAATTCCCAAAGCTATCAACCCTGCAAACCCTGCCCACGCCCGCAGGAATTTCATGTCAACGCACTTTTTAGCACTCAAATTGCTGATTAACAGTAGGTTAAATATTGCGTTGCGATTTTTAAACATACTCTTATACCAATTTCAAAGTTGTGTTACATATTTTAGACTTGGCAAGTCTTGAGAGATATTTTATAAATTGAGATGGTTTCTCAAGACTTACCAAGTCTTTTACGTATTCTATTTTTTAAATCGGTATTAACTTGATTAAGATTAAAGATAACCCAACGCATTTGATAAAATTTAACAGGCATGAAAACTTTACCATCCGAAAACAGCATATCAAAAGATAAAAATGTGCTTATTGTTCTAAAACCTAAGGAAGATATTGATTCAGAACTTGGTTATCTGATAGAGAAGTTTTGTGGGAGGGTGGTAAATAATCTGTCTGATAAGAATACTATTTTGAATGGTAAAAGAATTTATGTGTGTGGAGATGTAAGTCTGCTTAAAGACATCTCTCTCCTTATCTATATCATAAAAGAGTTTTCGACTAACTATGAAAACTATAATCAGGATAATATAAAAATTGTAACTCTTGGAGAAGTACCCATTGTTATAAGCAATATGGGTGTTTATTACAGGAAATTATTTGATGATAAAGGACATTTTGATAAAATTAAATCTGAACACAATTTTCAGGAATTAACAGAATCTAACAAGGAAAGCAAAGCATTAAGAAAAGGGATATATCTGACTAAAGTAACAAAAGAAGTAACAGAAAATGGAGACGAGATACTGCATTATAATCTTTTAAGATGTTCCAGCAATCTGACAGGACCTTCTGATAATTTTCGTGAAACAGACACCAAAATTATTAATCTCTTGAATGATTGTGTTCAGCACACTTTTGAGTATGATATAAAACTTAATCATGTATTAGCTCAGATTTATGAAAATAAAAAGAAATCAGCAGATTCTGAAAGAGAGGTAAAAGCCAAAATTAAAGCCCATTCAGATAAAACAAAAGATATGCCCACAGAAGGATTAATTGTCTTTTGTACGTTTTATGATGAGTCTCTTACAGAATTACTAAAACCTTCGACTACTGATAGATTTGACTGGTGTTATAAGCAAACGAGTGGATTAACAAAACTTCATTTTAAACTAAAGAAAACAGTAGATGATGATTCCTTAGAAAAGGAGTTTAGTGTAACGTTATATCCTGATTCGGCATTTCTGATACCACTTTCTACCAATAGATTATATACTCATGAAATAAGACCTTCTATTTTAGGAGTTGATCAGATACCCGTCAGGATGGGTTATGTGGTTCGTTGCTCTGATTTGGAAGCTTTATATATAGATAATCAAACCTACATTAAAGAAAATGGAAATCATGTCAGGCTTGAGAAAATGACTCCTGAATTACAGGAACAATTAAAAAAATCTTACTACGAGGAAAACATTTCTGAAAAGATAATAGAATATGGAAAAGTTTATTTTAGTATGAACTCAGGCGATTATGAAAAGCCTATTTTTTAGATATAATTAATGTGAATTCGGAATAAAAAAGAGGGTAGGGATGCAACAGTAGTGTGAACTAACCCGAAATCCTTACAAAAAAGTAAGAAGGTCTTTCAATGAGTAAATGTTGGCAATTAGCTAAAAACCAACCTATTAAGTTTTGATAGACAACAACTTAAGTGCAAATCCAATCCCGAGTTCACGTTATAATTAAGTAAATCATGATTTTTCCGGCATTTCATAAAATAAATCTTCCGTTAGACAAAAGTCTTTTTGATGAACTCTTTCACTCCGTAGAATTTGAATCTACAGGAAAAGGTAGATTAGGCAATCATCTGGTAAAAGCAGATGAGCAGGGAATCCCACTTGTAAGAACAACTACCCAATATAATATTCCTGCTATCCTATTTTCTGGTGTTCATACTATGCTGGCAGACCTTATAAATAATGCAATCTTAGCTAATAATCTTCCAGTACCTCCACAAAATTTCAATAATGCCTTAATAGAAGTTTATAGTCATGAGTATATTAAAATGAATTATCATTCTGACCAAAGCCTGGATTTAGAGGAGAATTCCTATATAGGACTTTTTTCATCTTATGAGAGACCTGATGAACTGAAAGAGCAAAATCTTAGAAAACTTCTTGTAAAAGATAAGGTAACAAATGATGAGTTTGAGATTCCGTTAGAGCATCACTCTATAGTTTTATTTTCGGTAAATACCAACAAAAAATATCAGCATAAAATTGTTTTACAGTCATTTCAAAATTCAAAGTCGTCGGTCATTGATAATAAATGGCTCGGTGTTACTTTCCGGCAATCGAAGACTTATATTAAATTTCAGGATAATTTACCTTATTTCCCAAATGGAGCAATGATTAAGTTAGCCGATAAAGAACAAGAATTAGAATTTTATCAGCTAAGAGGACAGGAAAACAAACTGATAGACTTTACTTATCCAATGCTATGTTATACTTTGAGTAGGGGTGATTTGTTAAAGCCGATTATCAAACGATAAAGGTACTTATCTGTTTACCATACTTAAGCTCTTTCCAACTGCTAATATTTAATATCATGGAGTGTTCAAACGATTGTACCTCTTTTTCAGATGAAACAACACTTAGTTGTACTCTGACGACTACCGAATTCAGACAGAGAAAAGAAACTGTAATCAAAAGTCTCAGAGAACAGGTACTTGACAAAAAAGAACTGAAAAACGGGTTTACCTATAAATTTATAGGAACAGATAAAATGATAGACGAACTCACTGAATTTATCAAAACCGAACGGGTATGTTGCAACTTTTTTAATTTTACTCTTTCTGTGGCAGGCAATGCCAGTGAAGCATGGCTGGAAATTACAGGACCAAAAGGAGCAAAAGATTTTATTATCACTGAATTAGCCTTGTAGTCGGTACTTATTTCTGTTTGACAGGCTTTGATTTACTTTTTGTCAAAATATCTTCTACCCTGAATTTTACAATTTTGTCAATCAGTTCAAGAGGCATTGGCTGGTCTAATGGAAATTGTACAGAACCTTTTGCTCCGGCATAACCTGCCAATTCGGATTTGAATTTCTCAATAGCACCGGAAGCAGGGTAAAAACCGATATGGCGTTTATAACCTCCAAAATGAACCAGATTAGTGCCATTGAGCTTAAAAGTAGGTATCTGATAATTGATGGTTTCTATGGCATGAGGAGCAGCTTCGGCAATGGTTTGTCGGATTTTTTGCAGAATTTCCTGCACTGCTGCCGGAAATTCTGCAATGTATTCGTCTATAGTCTGATAATTTTTCTTTTCATTCATCATAATCTTTTGTTAGCAATTGATAGAAAATCAGCTTATTACAAATGGAATATCAAAATTATAATCTTTGTCCTATGTAAGATACCTGTTCTTATTTAATGTACTTTTAAAAATAACATTTTATATACAATTGATGGCATAATTTTAATTATTTTTTTTAGCTGAACAATACTCAATCAGATAGCTTTCTATAATTGCCTCGTTCAAGTTGTATATTCAGACGCTTGTAAAAATCCTGAGGACTAAAATTTGTTCGTTTATGCTCCGCCTGAACAGCTTCTTTGGCTTTGTTTAATGTCTGTTCATCTTGCCATGTTGCAATAGTGGTTATAATTAGATTTCCGGCTGTGTCGGTTTGTATGTAAGCTTCATCTTCTATAAAACCTGGCAATGCCTTGATAAAATGCCGGTTATAACTCATCATTTTCATAAACTCATCTTTTGAAGCAGCTGGAACAGTAAATTTATCTATAAAATAAACAGAATTTTGCTCTGGCTTTTTCTTTAAAGAAGATAAATCATGTGGTAATACTTCTAATTGCTGTAAAAAGCCCAGACGGTCAGTTTGTACCTGAGCTTTTATAATTTTACCGTCTTTAAATTCATAAATGGCTATTCCATCATTTGATACTTTTTTACCGGTAGCTTCTACAAACTGGAATTGCCCGTTATGTGTTCCTTCTACCTTCTGAAAGACTACTACTTTATTGCCTTGTGCTATTGTTTGAGTGATTGTCCAGATTACATCAGGTAAAGCTTTGATCAACCCTGTTAAAGGTTCTTTAAATCCATTAGCTCCTTTGGTACCTTGCTGGCTGGTATATTCTTCAGAAATAATAGTTTCCAGCAACTCCCATTTTCGTGTATTAAGAATACTTTCATACAAATGGTAAATAATCCCTTCATTTTTGCTGATTGCAGATGTGTTCATGTTTTCGGTTGTTTTGGATTTGGTAAATGATTTTTGATTGCTATCCTGAGAGATTGCAGCAATGCTGTATAATACAGCAGCAATGGCTGTTATTAGCTTATGTTTCATATTTTGAATGGGTTAAAGAGTATGAAACAAAATTAGTAACAGGCAAAGGAGCAGAATTGTAAGAAATCACTGATTTTTACCAGTAAGAACCTGATTTGAAAAACTGAAGAGGCGTTTTTCCTGTAAAACCTTTGAAGTCTTTTATGAAATGGGCTTGATCAAAATAACCGGCAGAAAGAGCTATATCTGTAATATTTTTAGATTTTGTATGTGTAGCGATAGCATTTTTTAGCCTGATGACAGAAGAAAAATGTTTGGGAGAACTACCTGTAACTTTTCGAAATCTCTTTTCAAAGGGATCCTGACTGATGCAAAGGTGATTAGCCAAATCCCTGATTTGAAGAGTACCATTTGCCTGTTTAATTTTCTCAATAGCATTCATAATAAGCAGGTCAGTGCTACTGATTTTCAATATACCAAGTAGAAACTGTTCCAAAATACCAATCCTGTGGCTATTGCTTCCGGCTTCAGCAAGCATGCCTTCCAAATCATTTAATTTGTCATATCTGATAAAATTGTCCAGCGAAACATAGGAATTGAACAGTTCATGAAGAGGATTGCTGAAAAAAGCAGAACCTCCGCCTTCTGTAAAAACTGCCAGTAAAATAACAGCATCAGGAGAGTAAGATATTGACCGGGACGATTTTCGTAAGCCTGATATAACAGAGAGTGGCAATTTGTACTGAATGCCATCGTCTTCGTAACTTACCATGCCTGCAATTCTGAATGCCAGTGTGAGAGAGGTGTCAGGTAAAATGGTATTTGTCATGCCATTTTCACTCCCAATTATCATAAAATGCCTGATGTAAGATTTTAGTACTGGTGAGGGGTAATATTTCTCTATTTTCATGGCAATAGCTGCTATCTATTGCCATAACACTGATTGAGAAATAGAGTTCCTTTAATGATTGACAACCACCTTTTTTACTTTGGTGCCAGATGCCGATTTGATTCTTACAAGATACAACCCACTTGCCCAATTGCTGGCATTTATTTCATAATCACGTTGTGCCGTTGTATTTCTCTCTATAATTTGCTGACCTAATATGCTAAAAACCTGAATTTTGCTGTCTTCTGCCAGATAAATATAAAAACTGCCCGTTGTAGGGTTAGGATATAGCTCGGCAACTTCATCGGGTGGAGGAGTAGTACCAGATGGATTATTGAGAAATAACTGAATGCCTCCTCCCTGCATACCAACCGCCAAATCAGGATACCCATCATTGTTTAAATCAGCAATTGCCGAAAAAAGTCTGCCCCCTAATCGGGTTGCTGCATATTTACTGTTCAGACTGTCTAGTAAAATATTAATTTCAGGTGTAGGAGTAGCTGCCAGGTTTTGCTTGAAATTAGAGTAAATGTTTAAAATGCCATAATTATCTGTGTAGAGTAAATCCGGCTGATTGTTTTTGTCAAAATCTGCGACTGCTACAGATGGGAAATAGCTGCCATTTTGGTCAGTAATGCCAAAAAGAGCTTCATTGTCAAGAGTATAAACCGGAGCAGTAGCCGACCCGCCAGTCATTTTATAGAGTTGCAACCCACCCCCATTCTTGCCTACTACGGCATCTAAGTCTCCATCATTATCAACATCATACAATAAAGGAACATCTCCGGCTGACAGAGTGAGAGGTAAAGAGCGAATATCAGAAGGATTAAACTGAAAAGGTTGTCCGGCAGATGCCAGATTGGGGAGGTATTTGATTTGGGTGGTTTGTCCGCCATTAATGCTGGCTGTAAAACAAAAATCAAGAGTACCGTTACGATCTATGTCAGTAAAGAAAGGCTTGGTTTCTATAAAGTTTTGAGAAGAAAGTAGTTGATAATCAGTGTCCCGTAAAGTAAATTCTGGCTTTGTCTTTGTTCCTGTATTTTCATAAAAATAAAAACTAGCTGTAAAGACATTGTTTTGTTTATTGCCGGCATTTCCTACAAACATATCCAAGTCTCCGTCAGCATCTGTATCGGCAAAGGCAGGAGCAGCATTTTCACCCAGTTCAATCATGGTGTTTTGCAAAAAATCCTGCTGTACATATTGAAAATCAGGAATTTGGACACTGCCATTATTTCTGTAAAGCCATACAGAGTGTTTAAAGTCAATCAGTTTACCTTCGTTAGAATAAGTGTTGGGTGATATAAGCAAGTCTTTTTTGCCATCAAAATCTATATCTTCTATGTATGAAGCCGGAAAAATTGGAAAAGTAGTCTGAATATTTGGAAAATATTGAATCTGAGTAAAAACAGTACTTTTGGTTGTCCCTACATTTATCATTTTAAACATATAATTGCAAGAGATATCGCCTACAAAAGCATCTTTATCACCATCGCCGTCAATATCCAGGACCGACATGGTAGAGCCGGTATGCATAATTTTGGCAGGGGCAGCAATTTTACCTTCGTTATAGGGGGCACAGTCTACGCCAAACGAAAATTCCTGACAATTGCCACCTTCCTGATACTTGCCCCAGCAAATATTTACTTTCTGAAAGGTAAGAGAATCGGAGTGTCCATAATTTTCACGACTCAGGTTTTTATGATATTCCACATAAGTTCCCTGCACATCATAGGTTAGCACATCAATATCACCATCTTCGTCCAAATCTACAAAAGCGGGAATGTCTGTTACAGGGACACGAAGATTAATATTTCCGGAAAAGCCTATGGTATAAACCAGCGATTTTACCAGTTCAAACCGAAGGGCTATGGGAGAAGAAGTATTGCGAAAAACCCTGAAGCCTGCATTTGTATCTGTAAAAATGTCTTTTTTGCCATCTTTGTCATAATCTACCAACAGCATCCAGTTGGTAATATCCGCTGGGAATATCATTTCATACTTGGGTTGATAGAACCATCTATAGGTACTTCCCTCTTTTACTGCCAGAAAGGTCATCAACTTACGGGAAGTACGGTCAAAAACTACCAAATCTTCTATGTCATCATTATCTAATTTTATACGTGAGAACTGAGCTGAGTTAAAGCCTCCCACAAAAGGATTGGAAAGATTTTGGTTGTTTTGTGATACTTTTACGTCAGGATAATAAGAAAAATAAAAAGGTTGTGCCTTTGCTGCAAAAGCAATAAGAAAGAAAAAAAAAGTATATTTTTGAAAAACTATCATATCCTGTTACCTTTTGATAAATCTCCGATAACTTTATGTTTCAGGTATTTATCTGTTTAAAGTGAATATTATTATATGACTCTTGATGCCATCTACCAATACTATTTGTCTTGCCAGAGTATTTCTACTGATACCCGTAATATAGGTGAAAACAGTATGTTTTTTGCTTTAAAAGGGAGTCATTTTAACGGCAATGCTTTTGCTGCTGAAGCCCTTGGAAAGGGAGCTGCTTATGCCATCATTGATGAACCCGAATTTAAAACGGACGAACGATTTATTTTAGTAGATGATGTATTGAAAACTTTACAGGATTTAGCCCGGCATCACCGTCAAAAACTCAATATACCTGTCATTGGCATTACTGGTTCAAACGGCAAAACTACAACCAAAGAACTGTTTACCGTGGTATTGAGTCAGAAATATAAGGTTTTTTCTACAAAAGGGAATCTTAATAATCATATTGGTGTACCACTCACTTTGCTGGCAATCGGAAAAGATACAGAGCTGGCAGTAGTAGAAATGGGAGCCAATCATCAGGGAGAAATCAGGGAACTAGCTTCTATTTGTCAGCCCAATTTTGGTTTTATTACCAATATCGGAAAAGCTCATCTGGAGGGTTTTGGGGGAATTGAGGGTGTAAAAAAAGGGAAAGGGGAACTATATGATTATATTTTTAAGGCAGGGGGTACTATTTTTATCAATTCCCGGGATCTTACATTGATGAAAATGATTACTGATCGTTTTGATTTATTTGAAAAAAAACCACAACTCATCAATTTTCCGGCAAAGGGCGACTCTTTCACCTGTGAAGTATTGCAGGCTGACCCATTTTTGAAGTATCAGGATGAGGCTGGCAATGTAGTACAAACTCAATTGGCTGGAGTTTATAATTTTAATAATGTAGCAGCAGCTCTCTGTGTGGCAAAGTTTTTTGGCGTACCACCAGAAAAAGCCAATGAAGCCATCAGCAGCTATATTCCCGAAAATAACCGTTCTCAAATCAAACACAAGGGTACAAACACTATTTTTCTTGATGCCTATAATGCTAACCCCAGCTCTATGCAGGCATCTCTCGAAAATTTTTCCCAGATAAAAGTTACCGGAAAAAAGGTGGTAATATTGGGAGATATGTTTGAATTGGGCGAAGAGAGCGAAACAGAACATGCAAAAATCGGAGAATTGCTCAACAGGCTTTCTTTTGATACAGTCCTCTTGTGTGGCAAGCAAATACAGGCAGCTCTTCCTCCCAATCCTAAAGCCTATTATTTTTTAGATAAATTTTCATTGCATAACTGGCTGATTGACAATAAATTTTCAGAAAGTAATATTCTCGTCAAAGGCTCCCGTGGGATGAGCCTTGAAAGTGTAGTAGAGTATTTGTAATTTTTATTTGAATCAAATCGTACCAACTTACAAAATAAGATGCATAAAAAAGACTTGCCAGGTATTGTATGCAGGCTCAATTCATAAAACCAGCTCTAAGACTTGAAAAGTCTAAAATATGTAGCTTTTGAGTTAGTATTAACGTGAGTTCGGGAATAAAAAAGGTGGGAAGGGATGCAACAGCAGCGTGAACTAACCCGAAAGCATTAAGAGAATGATAAGAGTACTCAGAATCTTAGGGTTAGTTCACGCTGCTGTTGCTTACTTTTTTGGGGACACAAAAAAGTAAGAAGGTCTTTGAATGAAATAAGGTTGGACATTAGCTAAATACAAATCTATTAAGTTTTGATAAACAATAACTTAAGGATAAATCTAATCCCGAACTCACGTTATTATACATCTGATCTTTATGAAAAAACTACTGCTTTTGATTTGTGTTTTTGCCTGTGTCAGACTTTTGGGGCAAACTACTGCCGAAAATAAATGGGAACAGGATATTCGGAATTTTGAGCAACAGGATGCTTCCAATCCACCATCAACAGGTGCTGTATTATTTACAGGTAGTTCTTCTATTCGTTTTTGGGATGATTTGCAAAAGCGATTTCCAACTACCCGAATCATCCGGCGTGGATTTGGTGGTTCTGAAACCAGTGATCTGATTTACTTTTTTGACCGGATTATTTTCAGATACCGACCTGCCAAAGTTTTTATTTATACTGGTGAAAATGATATTGCAATGGGAGGTAAAACCGTCGAACAAACAGTTGCTGATTTCGAAACCTTAATTACCCGAATCAGGGAAAAACTTCCTGAGACTAAGATTTATATTATTTCGCTTAAACCCAGTCCTGCCCGCAAAAAATATCTTGATGACTATAAAAAGGTGAATGCAGGTATTAAGGGTTTGGTGAGAAAAAATAAGAATGCCTACTTTATCAATGTATTTGATAAAATGTTGAGAGAGAACGGATTGCCTATGGAAGATTTATTTGGTGCTGACAAACTGCACATGAATACAAAAGGTTACGACATTTGGCAAAAAGTACTGACTCCTTATCTGAAATAGTTTTCAGGTAACAGCTATGGGATTTTCAGCAGTTTGTATTTTTTTCTCAAAATACTGGCAAAAATGGGTAAGGGGACATTCGCCACACTTCGGTTTACGGGCTATACAAGTATAGCGTCCGTGTAAGATAAGCCAGTGATGGGCTTTGGGAATTGCCTCTTCAGGAATATTTTTTACCAGTTCCTTTTCTACAGCAAGTGGTGTGGTAGCTTTTTTGATTACCAATCCCAGCCTGTGCGAAACTCTGAAAACATGTGTATCTACTGCCATTGCAGGCTGGTTAAACAAGACAGAAACTATCACATTTGCCGTTTTTCTGCCCACACCAGGCATTTTTACCAAATCTTCAATACTGGCAGGTACTTCCGAGTTATAATCCTGAACCAGCATTTTAGCCATTCCCAGCAAGTGTTTTGATTTATTATTAGGATAAGAAATACTTTTGATATATTCAAAGATTTCTTCTGCCGAGCTTTGTGCCATTACTTCTGGTGTAGGAAACTGCTTAAATAAAGCAGGCGTAACCATATTTACCCGTTTGTCGGTACACTGTGCTGATAGAATTACCGAAACCAGCAGTTCAAAGGCATTGGTATAGTTGAGTTCTGTTTCCGGTTCAGGAAAGTTATCGGTAAAGTAGGCTAAAAACTGCTTGTATCTTTCTTTTTTTGTCATGGCAACCAGTTATCTGAAAAGAAGTTGTATTGTATTAGTGTGGAATGGCTTTGTGGTTAAACATATAATAAGCTACGCCTTAATTTAACAATAAAACCATTCCACAAATTAACCTTATAAATTATCCTGTTGTTTCTAAGCAGATAAAAATAATTCTCCAATGACTCGAATACGGCTTTTATTCAAAATCTGCTATTGAAAAATATTCATACGTGCTTTTAATAAAAGGAATTTCCTGCTTATCAGACAATACTCTCACCATAGACGAATATTGCAACCGGTTTTCTGCGTCATAAAAAAAGTGTTCTCTGAAGTGTAATCCGTTTCTAGCATGTATATCTGTTTTCTGTATCAAACCATCAGGTCTCCATTTAAAATAAACAATATCTTTGTTCTTTTTTTTATTAGCACTCTCTAAAAAATAGGTAATTTCTACAGAAGCTACTTTCCCGTCAGAGTCATATGTAAGTTTGCATTTTTTTTCTCTGTGGTAATAAGAAGTATAAAGAGTCCTTTCCAATACTTTATCATAATACTTTGACGATGACAACTTAACCGGAAACTGATAGTCCGGGTTCCAGGTTCGGTCTTTATACTCTGCGACATACTTCCAGTTTTTTGTTTCTGTCAGTAAATGCTGAGGAGACCAGCGTCTGACATATTTTGTAAAAACCGTATCACCATTTGGAATAATCTCAGGTAGTAACTTCCAGACTTCCGAATCATAATTATAAGCTACTGTAACCGCATGAATTACAGGGCTTTCAGCACTGTTTTGAAAATATACTTTCTGCCATTTTACATAACTGTTCAGGTAATTCATGTTTTTGATGTATCGGATACCTACACCAGTCAGCGTTTCAAAATGCCTGCCGTCTGTCTCAAATTCACGTTTTTTATCTAAAATTAGTATAGCATCCACTCCTTGTTTTTTGCCTTCTTCTCTTATTTTGATAATCAATTCGTTGTATGGGGCATCTTCTCTCACTTCGAGCATGGTTAGTTTTACAAAGGCAGAGTCTTTGGGATGTTCGTAGGGAAGAAAAACTTCAGGTAACTTATTGCTGGGAGGAGGTAATGGATAAATACCCATGCCCATATTATGCCTATCGGAATTAGGATACCATTCTAATGACAAATCTGCCTGAGCCAGTGATGGAAGATTGAAACTGAGAAAAAAGGCTAATACTATAATTCGTAAAAAAAACATAAGGTTGAAAAAGGTTTTGGAGTAAAAGAAAGAGGAAAGTATAAGTGGCAAAGGCAAAAACCGTGCAGAAAACAATAAAAAGGGAAATTTTTTGTTTGAAATAGTACTGTGATATACTTAAAATTACATTCAAAAAAATACTCCTTAAGGGTTAAAATATTGATAATTAGTACTTAATTTATGAATCTTTGCAGGATGTAGTTCTATTTGATTATTCTGCTACTCAAGGAAAAAAAGAACATTCATAAGAATCATTTATACTATTACTTTTGCTGATGGTTATGCAATTGATACGGAAAATGAGAAAAACAATAATTCTGCTATACATTTTAGGAATAAGTTATCAGGCATTGGCACAAAAGCCTTTGCCTAAACCCAATGCTGCAACTGCCGCCGAAAAATTTCAGGTAGTGCCCAAGCCTGATTCCGGAAAAGTAGATATTTTGATAGAGGGCAAGTTGTTTACATCGTACATTTATCGTCACGAAAAACTGAAGAAACCTGTGCTATACCCAATCATCTCAGCTACAGGGCAAAAAATAACCCGCCGTTTTCCATTAGAAAAAGCTGCCGGTGAGCGTTTTGATACACCTTCCGAAGTTGGACTTTGGTTTGCTTTCGGAAATGTAAACGGATTGGATTTCTGGAATAATTCATACCGTACTACCGAAAAAGAAGCTCCTAAAATGGGAACTATTCAACATGCTAAAATCCTGAAAACCAAAAACGGAGCAGATGCCTGTGGTTTGGAAGTATCAGCACAATGGCAACGTCCCGATGGAAGTCCTGTGTTGTTTCAAAATACCAAATATGTTTTCAGAGAACAGGGAAATACCCGGATGATAGACATTGTGGTTACAATTTCGGCTCTTGATGAAAAAGTAAATCTGGAAGATGATGCCAACGGATTGCTAGGTTTGAGAGTTTGTCGTGAATTAGAAATGCCGGTAAATGATAAAGTAATGAGAACGGATGCCAATGGCAGTCCGGGACTGGAACCAACAGCCAATAAAGCAGGTATTTCAGGTAATTATCTGAGTAATGAAACTTTTATGGGAGAGCAGGTAAAAGGGCAAAAAGCAAGATGGGTGAAGCTTTCGGGAAAAATTAAAAATGAATCAGTGGATGTTATTTTGTTAGATCATCCTTCCAACGTTCCACATCCTCCTTACTGGGATGTTTCGGCAGGAGGGTTGTTTGCTATCAATCCACTTGGAGCCAAAGTTTACACAAATGGTGAAAAATATCTGGGTATGGAAATTCCGGCAGGCAACTCGGCAATTTATCGTTATCGACTCATTGTGCAGGCAAAAGGTGGTTTTACACCCGCACTCATAGAAGCTGAATTTGAGAAGTTTGCCAAACTGAAATAAAAAATTATTGTTTGATGAACTGCCATTTTTTTCTTACCAGCTTATCTTGTTTTACTTTAAGTCTGTAATTCTTAAAAAAGGTATGAATATTCTGGTTATCATCAAGCAGGATTATAAAAGTATTGCTTTTTTGATGTTTTATATGATAAGTAAAAGTGTGAAAAGGATAATGTAATGTGATAATGTCTGCTCTTTTTGTTTTATCAAAAGTCATGCTTTTTTTGAAATAAGCCAATCCCTGCGAATTAGTCACTACCGAATTATTATTGATAATTACTCTGCAGACATCAACAGGCTGGTGGGTAATTATATCAAATACTTTTACTTCCCAGCCAATCAAAGAGTCATTTGTGTGCTCTTTTACAATCATTGCTTTTTTAGGCTTTTTGTAATAAGAATTTAGCCTGATAGATTTTCCTTTTATTTTCCAGGTTCCTGTAGCTGAAGAAGACGTTAAATCTCCCTGAAACGCATAATCAAAACGAAAATTATCTTTCAGAATTAATTTAGAAGACATCATAGAGTCTTTGTTTACTGCCTCATAACTACCATAAACCGACTCTGTTTTAAGTTGTGTACATGAAATGGAAAGAAGTAAAAATAATAGCGGGCATATTTTGAGAACAGGCATAATTTCAAAAATGATAATGGTATTTGAGGGTTAGTAAGGTAGTAAAAAAATAAAAAACCTCAGCTTTATGGCTGAGGTTTTGCTTACTCTTAACTGGCAACAACTTTCTTTCTTCTGCCTCTTCTTTTCTTCTCACCTTGTGGCTGGTTACTGAATTGAGAAATTAGTTCTCCGATTCGATATATGTCTAAATCCAGACTTACATACAATTTGTAAAGTTCTGGTTCCGTTAAATTTTCCGTAGCTACGTCTGTTTCAAGATTGCTGATTGCCTGTTTCAGTTCTGAAAGTTTGGCTTTCTTTTCCTTCAACTTGTTTTGAATCATTTTAGTGATTTCCATAAGTTTTATACGTTTTTGGTTTAAAAAAGTAAATCGCAAATCTATTGAAAAATAATTGATTATTTAAAGTGCTGATTTTTATTTTGTTAGCTGTAATTTTTAGAAATAACGGCAAAACATACTCTTCCTTTCATGTCTTATATATTTTTTAATGAAAAAAAATGGGTTTGTTTGAGAGATATATGCAATTTTTTGCTTTTAAATAAAGCTTTTATTGGCGAAAAATAAATTATTTTTGAGAGATAGAAGAAATATTCACTTTTTTAAATGTTGAATTTTATTGAAGTAAATTAATCAAAAATCTAATACAGAAGGTTTAATTAAGCCTGTTTTAAAATATTGAAATAACAATAGTGCAAGTATTTTAATGATGAGCTAAAGTGTCTGACAGTCAGATATATACTATTAAGATATTAATGTTCATTTCTGTAGGTTTATAGAAAATACTTATTGAATAAATCTGTCATTGTTTAATAAGTATTTATATTTTAGTACCAACAGTTGAGCTTAGTCTTGTTTGGACATTGTTATCCTAATTAAAAGAATAATTAGTTTTTACAATGGGTTTCTCGGGTAAAATATCTGTTTTATATAGTTATTGAGAATACTTCTGGCGATGGAATGTTTAGTAAGACTATATCAGACAAACAAAGCTATTTCATATCTTCTGACTTTTTTAGTTGTGATAATGAACAGTCACACTGATAGTAAAATATTTTTTTCTATTTTTGCCGAATGGCAATTCCCAAATACGGTAAATACATTCTAGACAAAATAATAATTGCTGCCACACTTATTACCCTTACAGAAATTGTCCTTTTTTCTGCATTGATTCATTTTCTTTCTATCGAGAAAACTGTACTACTTGTTATTTTAATAGCTACAGCGTTTCTTACCTTACTTTTGATAGTGATTAAGACCTTTCTTACGGGTAAATACAAAGCCCAGCGGGCAAAAAAGAGAAGAAAAAAGATTTTCAGATTCTAAAACGATAAACCCAACTTCATATCAGCCTTCTTGTATCTCTGGTATTTAGCACCAGAAATACGTATTTCTACGCATAAAATACCGTAAAACTACGTATTGACAGGTGAAGAAATGTTTCAGAATTTTGTGAAAACACACTATTTATTATGGCGTTTCTTTTTGAAATCGACGATATTGTACGTACCACCAATGACCTCAAAGACACAGCTTATCAGATTATAAATATATCTGCTGATGGCTGGAATTATGAAATTCAGAGTGATAATCAACACAAGTGCATAGTGCATGAATATCTCCTTATGCCTTATATTGAGATACCCGAAGATTGATATTCATTAAAAGGGTATATTCAGAGTTTGGTATCTTCATACAGAAAGTCTTCTCTGAATTGGGTAATGAATGCCAGGCAGGAAGCTACCCGACTTAAATATGTTGTTTGTCAGATACTTCATGTTTAACTTATTCCCAATAGTTGCTCATTCCGCCATCTTTTTACTTTTTTGAGCATACAAAAAATAATACCGATTTAAGAAATAAAATGTGTAAAAGACTTGGTAAGTCTTGAGACATCATCTCCATTCATACCATTTCTCTCAAGACTTGCCAAGTCTCAACTTTTGAATTGGTATCAGAAAGCCTTTAAATAAAAAAGCTGTGAATTAGCTAAAAACAAATCCATTAAATTTTTGACAAGCAGTAACTTGATTGAAAATCAAATCCCAAGATTACATTTTTTCAACCTTTTTAAGGTACTAGAACACTACTTATTTTCAAGAAAATAGAATTTTTTGAAAAAAAAATTGTAATAAATGGTTAGATTTTTCAACTTAATGTCTCTATAGTTATAATACCAGGTAATTGCGTCAAAATTACACTTATTATGGATTTTACTACTTATCGTGAACCTGAAGACTTTTTAAATGATGTTTCTTTCAGGCAGTGGGCAAGAGGAGAGAAGCCGGAAGATGATGATTACTGGAGACATTGGCAGATGTTGAATCCTGATAAAGTAGAAGCCTTTAATCAGGCACTTGCTACTATATATTTACTGAAAGTAGAATCTGAATACATCACTGAGACTGAGTTAGAGCACCATGTGGAGTATATTCAAACACTAACAAAGCCAACACATAGATTGCTGCAACCTGTTAGAGTGAAGTGGCAGGTTGTGGCTGCCTCAGTTTTACTGATGCTAACATTGGGTGGATTCTTTTTTTATCCATGGAAATCGGAAAAAAAGCAATTAGTTGTAAATAATAATAAACCTGCCAATTCTAAGAGTAAACTGATTGAAAAAGTAAATACTACAGATAAACCTCTTGCTCTCAAATTAGGTGACGGAAGCATAGTTACTCTAAAGAAAGACAGCCGTATCAGCTATCTGGAACAGTTTGAATCCTCAAAAAGAGAAGTATATCTGGAAGGGGAAGCTTTTTTTGAAGTAGCCAAAGATGCAAAACGTCCTTTTTATGTGTATGCCAATGAGGTAGTTACGAAGGTACTTGGAACCAGTTTTAATGTGAAAGCATATAATTTTGAAAATAACGTGCTGGTAACGGTGAAAACAGGCAGGGTTTCAGTTTTTGCCTATTCAGAGATGAAATCAAATCAGACTGAGCCAAAGTATCAGACAAAAGGAGTGATACTCACACCAAATCAGCAGGCAGAATATTCAAAAGAACTGAAAACCCTGAATAAAGGATTGATTCTAAATCCTGAACAAGTTGTAGAAAATCTAAGTGTAACACCACAACATTTTATTTATCAGGATGTGCCTTTGAAACAGATTTTCGACCAGTTTGAAGAAGTGTATGGTATAGATATAATCTATGATGAAAAAAGTATTTCAGGTTGTACACTGGAAGCAGATTTGTCAGATGAAAAGACAATGTACGATAAGCTGAATATAATTTGTAGAATGGTGGGGGCTTCTTATGAAATAATAGAAGGACAGATAGTTGTTTCGTCTGCCGGGTGTGCTTTTTAGTATGTAAATTATAACTTTAAACCTTTATCAAATACTGCATGAAAATAAAAAAATAACCTAAAAAGCAGGCAATAGTGGAGTATTGCCTGCCTTACGGGTACCCCAGTCTTTTTTAGGCAAATGAGACGGCATAATAGAATGTCGAGGGTATCCTTTTGCTTTTTTTAATCCTAAAACTAAAAAAACAAATGTATGAAGAAAAATCTACAGTTTCCTAAACGACTTTGGAAAATTATGAAAATTTCCATTCTACAGCTTGGCTTGGTTTTGTGTCTGGGAGGTGTGGCGTTGGCTCATAATACGTATGCCCAGCAGGAACTTAACCGGAAGATTTCGGTAACGACCGAAAACAAGGAACTTCGTAAAGCTCTTTCGCAGATTGAAAAAATTACTAACCTTAAATTTAACTACAGTCCGCAGGTAATAAGAGCTGAAAGAAAGGTTACAATTACAGCCAATGATGAACCTCTTGGAGATATCTTAACCCGATTGTTATCTCCTTTGGGAATTCGATATGAATTGATAGGCAATAAAGTTATGTTGAGCCGGTCACTTGAAGGGGTAAATATGCTTATCGACCCGGTTACTGGTAAAATAGAGGTAGTAGTAAGGGGAAAAGTGACAGAAGCAGGCTCTGAAACAGGTATTCCGGGTGTGAACGTTTCTGTTAAAGGTACTACCGTTGGTACTACAACCGATGACAAAGGGGAATATTCACTGGCACTCTCTGATGACAATGCAAAGAGTGGAACTCTGGTTTTTTCCTTTATAGGTTATGTAACACAGGAAATAGCATTGAACGGGCAGAATAAAATAGATGTTGCCTTGGCATCTGACGTTAAAGCCCTGAATGAAGTAGTGGTAGTAGGATATGGAGAACAGAAGAAAGTAACCGTAACCGGAGCTGTTGTATCAGTAACAGGTTCAGATTTAATCAAATCGCCAGCAGTAGATCTTACTAACTCCATAGCCGGTCGTATGCCTGGTATCACAGCCATACAGACAAGTGGTGAGCCCGGCTATGACGGTTCCAGTATTACCATTCGTGGTACTAATACACTCGGTAATAGCAATGCTCTTATTGTAATAGACGGTATTCCCGACAGGGATGGTGGACTGGGACGTATAAGCCCTCAGGATATTGAATCCATCTCAGTTTTGAAAGATGCCTCTTCTGCTATTTATGGAGCCAGAGCTGCCAACGGTGTAATATTGGTAACTACCAAACGAGGTAAAACAGGTGCTCCACAAGTTACCTACGATTTTAATCAGGGATGGGCACAACCTACTCGTATTCCTAAAATGTCGAATGCCACTGAATATGCTACTATCATGAATGAATTGAATATTTATTCAACGATACCGGCTGGTGAATGGGCTGCTGCAAATAAGGCAATTCAGACAAATGGCACTTATCTGGCAAACGACGGAATTACACGAGTAAACGCAGCATTTTCGCCCACAGATATGCAAAAATATAGAGATGGCTCAGACCCGTGGGGGCATCCAAACACAGATTGGTTTAAAGATGCTTTCAAAGTATGGAGTCCTCAATCACGTCATAATCTTCAGGTGAGTGGTGGTTCAGAAACGGTTAAGTATCTGGCTTCTATCGGATATCTCAATCAGGATGCTTACTATAAAAATTCTGCAACCAACTATAAGCAATACAATTTGCGTTTTAACCTTGATGCTAAGGTAAATAAATACATCAATACCAGTTTGGGCATCATGGTAAGAGAGGAATCCCGAAATTTTCCAACACAATCTGCGGGTTCTATCTTCAGGATGCTGATGCGGGGAAGACCAACTGACCCTGAAATATGGCCTAACGGTTTGCCTGGTCCGGATATTGAGAATGGACAAAACCCTATTGTTATTACTACCAATCAAACCGGTTATCAGAAAAATCCCACTGATTATGTGCAGACAAATGGTAAAGTTGAGATTACTAATCCCTGGATCAGTGGTTTGAAACTTACTCTGATGGGTTCTCTTGATAAAACTATCAACCGAAGCAAAACCTGGGAAACACCGTGGTATCTTTACACATGGGATAAAATTACGTATGAAGCTGATGGTGTAACTCCAAAATTAACCAAAGCTCTTCGTTCTACTTTTACTGATCCCCGCCTGACTCAAACCGAGAATACTATTCTCAACTCCAATACCACAGCTTTGTTAAATTATGATAAGACATTTGGTGGAAATCATACTTTTAATGTATTGGTAGGTGTCACCCGTGAGAAATTTACAGGAGATAATCTGTATGCTTATAGAAGAAACTTTATTTCTACAGCCATTGACCAGCTTTTTATGGGAGGTAATGATAAGACCCAAAGTGTAAACGGAGGGGCTTACAATCGTACTCGTATGGGGTATTATGGTCGGGTAGCTTATAACTTCAGGGAAAAATATCTGGCAGAGTTTATCTGGCGTTACGATGGGTCTTATATTTTTCCTAAAGCAACCCGATTCGGCTTTTTCCCGGGAGTATTGCTGGGATGGAATATTTCAAATGAAGATTTCTTTAAAGAAAAATTCGGATTTATCAACTTCTTAAAAGTACGAGGGTCCTATGGAAAGATGGGTAACGACCAGGTATTTTATGGAGGCAGATTAGTAGAGTATGCTTATCTGGCAACCTATTCACCTTCTGAATACCCTATCAATAGTGAGGTGGTAAAAACCCTGTACGAATCTTTGGTTCCAAATCCAACCTTTACCTGGGAGCAGGCTAATAACTCTAATATAGGTTTGGAAGGCTCTGTATTGAATGATAAACTGGATTTTGTATTCGAATATTTTTATAACCGTCGTACACAAATTCTGATACAAAAATTAGCCGTTACTCCGGCATCTTCAGGTATTCAGGATTTGCTGCCTCCGGTAAATGCTGGTCGAGTAGATAATAAAGGCTTTGAATTTAAGGTGGGCTATAATAACCAGATTGCTGACTTTAGATACTCAATTAGTGCAAATGCCGGATATGCCCGAAATAAAGTAGTAAATATGGACGAGCCAAATACTGTGCCTTCTTATCAATTGCAAACAGGTAAACCTATCGGGGCATTTCTGGTATATCAGTCAGATGGTGTTTTCAAAAGCCAGCAGGAGATAAATGAAAACAAAATAGATTATTCTGGCGTAACCAACACCACATTGCGTCCAGGTGATATGAAGTTTGTGGACGTAAATAATGACGGAAAAATTAATGCTGATGATCAGGTAAGACTGGAAAAATCCATAACCCCTACTTTTAACTTTGGAGGTACAATGAATTTTCAGTACAAAAACTTTGACTTGTCAATTTTATTTCAGGGAGCTACCGGAGCCGTACTTCGTTTTGGAACAGAGTCAGGTGATATTGGAAACTATCTGAAATATAGCTATGACCACAGATGGTCTATTGATAACCCAAGCAGCACTGACCCTCGTCTTGCCTCAAGAGGAAACACTTACTACACAGGAGGTAATTTTGGAAACAATACCTACTTTATGTTTAATAAAAACTATGTTAGGTTAAAAAATGTAGAGTTAGGTTATACACTTCCGGTAGAAATTGGGAAAAAAGTTGGGGTACACAGTGTACGTTTTTACGTAAATGGTCTTAATCTGTTAACCTGGGATAAATTTAAAATCTGGGATCCTGAATCAGTAAGTGGAAGTGGGCAGTATTATCCACAAGCCAGAGTTATTAATACAGGTCTCCGTTTAAACTTTTAAAAGCAATATCTTATGAAAAAAATCGCAATTAAAATATGCATTTTAATGGCAGGTATTATATTGCCTTTATCATGTAATAAAGACTTTCTTGATACCCAGCCTCTTGATAAAATATCAAGTGATGTAACCTGGACGGATGGTCCGCTTGCACAGGCTTTTGTTTTTAACGTATATTCTTACTTGGGTTATGGTGGTTTTGAAGAGCAAATGCTTGCTGCTTATACTGACGAAGCCATGTTTACACACCAGGGACGTAATATCAATACTTTCACAGAAGGTTCTGAAACTCCGTCCAATTTGGCATGGATGAGCCCTACCTATGAATGGAAGAGCATGTACAATGCTATTCGTCAGGCTAACATTGCTATCATCAACCTGCCTAAATCTACTTTTTCTGATAAAACACTCAGAGATCAGTTATTGGGTGAGGCTTATTTTTTACGTGCTTACTATTATCAGCAACTGGTTCGTTTTTATGGTGGGGTTCCGTTGATTGATAAACTTTATGGCTTAAATGAAGACTACAGCATTGCCAGAAATACTTTTGAAGAATGTGTGAACTTTATTGTAGCTGATTTAGATCAGGCTATCACATTGCTTGATGGCAAAACTGTGGTACCGGGCAGGACTTCCAAGGTAGCAGCAATGGCTCTTAAATCAAGAGTATTGTTATATGCAGCGAGTGATTTGCATTATGCTTCTGTAGCAGCTGCCAAATCTACGACTATCGCCGGATTTAGTAAGCCTGAATTGTTGGCTTATACAGGTGGCGATCGTGCTGCACGCTGGACTCTCGCTAAAAATGCAGCTAAAGCTGTTTTGGACATTGCCTCAGGATATAAAATGAATCTGGGTGCTCCTGTTACTCCTTCTGAAGGTAAAACCAATTATGTTGCTTTATCTATGGGTGGAGGAAGTAAGGCTGCAGATGCTGCTGCCGGGGTAGAACTTATTTTTCAACGTACCCAAACTCCTCTTTATACTCAGGAGAATAACTGGCCCCTTGGTGGAATTCACTTTGGTATCAACAATGGACCAAATGGGTATCATAACTGGGCAGGTAATACACCTATTCAGCAAATGGTAGATGATTATGAAATGATGGATGGTACTAAGTTTGACTGGGCTGACCCTGTAAAGAGCAAAGATCCTTATGCAAACAGAGACCCTCGTTTTTATGCTTCTATTTTGTATGATGGTGCCGACTGGAAACCCCGACCTTCGGATGTTGCCGGAAGAGACCCTGTTAATCAGATTCAGACAGGCTATTATGATGATGGAAAAGGTGGTATTATCAAAGGTATAGATACACGAGACTCAGATATTGAAAACTGGAATGGTAGCCGTACCCGTTATTATATCCGTAAATTTATTGATCCAGACCCGGCAGTAGTCGAAAATCAGTCAGGCTCTCAAGTAATCCCGTGGCCATTTATCAGATATACAGAAGTAGTACTTAATTATGTGGAAGCCTGTATAGAACTGGGACAGGATGCTGAAGCTAAGACATGGCTCAACAAGATACGTTTCCGGTCAGGAATGCCTGCAATTACCGAAACAGGAGATGCACTTCGGCAACGTTACAGAAACGAACGCAGGGTAGAGCTTGCCTATGAAGAACATCGCTATCATGATGCCCGGCGATGGATGATAGCTCCTTCTACATTAGGGAGAGGTATAAAGACCATTTATCCTTCGGCAACTCTAAAAGCAGGAGCAAGTCCCAGAGTCCCTTATCGCTACGACAAATCTGTATATGACTATACCTATACGGTTGTGAACAATACGGAAAACGAAACCAGGACGTGGAAAGATAAAATGTATTTCAGACCAATAAGCCGGACAGAAACCAAGCAGAATACTAAATTGATTCAAAATCCGGGTTACGAATAGAAGAATATTTTTCTTAACTTTAAAATCTATCCCGAAGCAATTCGGGATAGATTTTACGCTTTTATAGCCATCCTCTTTTTTATGAAATTTTCTCCTGAAAAACTATTACTGCTGCCCGTTTGGTTATGTTTTTTACTGCTATTGGGCTGTAAAAATGATACTCCCAAAAACGATACTTCTTCAGATTCTACACAAACCAATACACTCTTTACACTCTTATCACCAGAGCATACCTATATAAGTTTTAGTAATGGACTTACAGAAGGATTGAATACTAATATTCTGTTATATGAATATTTTTATAACGGAGCTGGTGTGGCAACCGGAGATTTGAACGGTGACGGGCTGGAGGATATATATTTTACTGCCAATATGAATTATAACCGGCTGTATCTTAACAAAGGAAAAATGCAGTTTCAGGATATTACCTCACTGGCAGGGGTAGCAGGCAGAGAAGGTCCCTGGAAAACCGGTGTAACACTGGCAGATGTAAACGGAGATAAAAAACTTGATATTTATGTGAGTTACTCAGGAATGGTAAGAGATGAAAAGCGAGAAAATCAACTTTTTATCAATCAGGGAAATGATGCACAGGGAATTCCACAGTTTGTAGAAAAAGCAAAAGAATATGGGTTGGCGAGTCCGGCATACAGCAATCAGGCTTATTTTTTTGATTATGACCGGGATGGAGATTTAGATGTTTTATTATTACATCATAACCCAAAAGCCTTACCCATGCTCAATGTGGCAAGTACTACAGAATCTATGAAAGAAGATGACCCTGCCAGAGGAGTCCGGCTTTTAAAGCAAACCAATGGGTATTTTGATGATATTACTGTAAAAGCAGGTATCAGTGGCTCACCACTCACTTATGGATTAGGTCTGGGAATTGCTGATATTAACGGTGATGGCTGGCAGGATTTTTATATTTCAAATGATTATGCCGTGCCAGATTATCTTTATGTCAATAATCATAATGGTACTTTTACAGATGTTCTCCAAAAACAAATAGGTCATAACAGTCTGTTTTCTATGGGTAATGATATTGCTGATATTAATAATGACGGATTTCAGGATATTGTTACGCTGGATATGCTGCCTGAAGACAATCGCAGGCAGAAACTATTATTAGGTGGAGACAACTATGCCAAATTTGAGCTGAATGTGCAGAAAGGATTTCATTATCAGTATATGCGAAATATGCTGCAACTGAATAATGGCAATGGTACTTTCAGCGAAATAGGGCAACTGGCAGGGGTTTCTAATACAGACTGGAGCTGGGCTGCATTGCTGGCAGATTATGACAATGACGGCTGGAAAGATTTGTTTATATCTAATGGGTATTTCAGGGATTATACCAATCTTGATTTCCTTAAGTATCAGGATGATTATATAAAAAGTAAGGGTGAAGTCAGACTCAAACGTGAAGAAGTGCTGGCACTGATTTCTCACATGCCTTCCTCTAATGTAGTTAATTATATCTTTTCAAATAATAAAAACCTCACTTTTTCCAATAAGACCAAAGAATGGGGTATGAATCGACCTTCTAACAGCAATGGTGCTGCTTATGCTGACCTTGACAATGACGGAGATTTGGATATTGTAGTAAATAATATAGGCATTCCGGCATTTGTTTACCAAAACAACTCAGAAAAAAATCCTCAAAATCACTATTTGCGAATAAAACTGCAAGGTGAAAAACAGAATACACAAGGGCTGGGAGCCAAGGTTTGTATCACTGCCAAAGGCAAAAAACAATATCTTGAACAAATGCCTGCCAGAGGCTATCTGTCTGCCATTTCGCCAATACTACATTTTGGACTAGGTAATGATGACATAATAGATACTTTGACAATTACCTGGCTAAGTGGTAAAACACAGATGCTTACCACTGTCAAAGCCAATCAGGTACTTACTCTCTCAGAAAGCGATGCAAAAAATGCTGAAATCAAGAGAAAAACAACAGATCCATTCTTTAAAGAAATAACATCTCCGGTTGCCTACACAAACCCGGCAGCCAAAGTAAATGATTTTAAGAAACAGTCATTGATTATTAATCAGCTTTCTTATTCAGGACCTTGTATGGCAAAAGCAGATGTAAATGCTGATGGCTTGGAAGATGTTTATATAGGCGGTGGCAGCGGGCAGGCAGGTAGTTTGTTTTTACAGCAAAAAGGCAATACTTTCTCTAAAAAAGATATGCTGGCATTTGAAGAAGACAAAGCCTGTGAAGATGCAAAAGCTATCTTTTTTGATGCCAACCACGATGGGTATCCTGATTTATATATTGCAACCGGGGGTTATCATAAGTATGCCAAAGACGATATTTTGCTTCAGGACAGACTCTATTTAAATGATGGCAAAGGTAATTTTACTAAAAGCAAAAATGCCTTGCCGGAGATGAGAGTGAGTAAAGGTTGTGTAAAAGCCGGAGATATAAATCAAGATGGATTTCCTGACTTATTTGTAGGTGGCAGAGTAATTCCGGGCAGATACCCTGAGACTCCGGCAAGTTATCTGTTGATTAATGATGGGAAGGGCAATTTCACGAACCAAATTCATACCATTGCTCCTCAACTCGAAAAGCTCGGCATGATAACGGATGCAGTCTTTCTTGACATGAATGGTGACAAAAAAGAAGATTTGATTGTAGTTGGAGAGTGGATTCCGGTTTCAGTTTTTATCAATACAGGCACTACCTTACAAAATCAGACCGACAAATATTTTGATAAACCCTATACTGGCTGGTGGCATACTATTGCTGTTGGAGATTTTAATAATGACAAGAAATCTGATTTGGTAATAGGAAATGTTGGTTTAAATACACAATTCAAAGTTTCTGATAAAGAACCGGCAGAGTTGTATTTTAAAGATTTTGATAACAATGGTACCATAGACCCAATATTTTGCTTTTATATTCAGGGAAAAAGTTACCCGTATATTACCAGAGATGAATTGCTGGATCATCTGGATATGATGCGTTCCCGTTTTATTAACTACAACAGCTATGCTGATGCCACACTTACAGATATTTTAAAGCAAGACGAGCTAAAAGATGCCAGCCATTTGACTGCCAATCACATGGAAACCAGCCTGTTTTTGAGTTCTCCCAACGGAAGATTTACCGTAGGAACTTTGCCTTTACAGACGCAATATTCTCCCGTTACTACCATTACCTTACTTGATTTTGATAAAGATGGCAATCAGGATGTATTGTTGTGTGGCAATAACCACCATGCCCGCCTGAGACTTGGGCGATTTGATGCCAATTATGGTATGTTGCTTAAAGGTAACGGCAAAGGTAGTTTTACTTATCTCAATCAGCTACAATCTGGCTTTGCTATAAAAGGTGAAGTAAAATCTGTAGTAGAAATCAACAAGACATTTTTATTTGGAATTTGTGAAAAACCAGTGATTGCTTATAAGCAGAAGGAATAAAAACTTTATAAAGCCATGAAAAGCATCAAGCATTTAGGTTTTATTACATCTTTTTTAGGACTTTATCTGGTGTTGATACAGGGTTGTACTGTTCAGAAAACTAAGATACTTACAGAACAGGAAGTTGCCACAAAGTGGGCAGAAATGACACTTTTTGTAACTAAAAATACGCCTGCCAACTCTCCAACCTACGCCTCAAGGGCATTAGGGTATATAGGTGTAACCATGTACGAATCTATAGTGCATGGCTTCCCGGAATACCAGTCTCTTGTGTCGCAATTAAATGGATTGCAGCAATTGCCTTTGCCTCAAAAAAATATAGCTTATAAATGGATTCTTTCTTTAAATGCAGGTCAGGCTTACATTTTGAAAAAAATGTATAATCAGACTTCAGATGCAAACAAACAACGAATTGACTCGCTGGAAAAAGTGATTTTTGAGCAGTTTGCAGAAGGTGTTGAGAAAGAACCAGCAAATCAGTCAGTTGCTTATGGTCAGGCTGTAGCAGAAGCCGTTTTTCAATGGTCTGTTTCTGACGGAGGTCACCGGGGCTATCTGAAAAATTTTGACAAAACTTTTTTGAAAGACTCCGTCAGACCTGGTTCATGGGAACCACCTTTATACGGACAGTCTTTCAGTCATTTTCCCTTACACCCTTATTGGGGTAAAAACCGTACTTTTTTGAAAATCAATGCTGAATTGCCGGTTCCAGAGATGATTTTTTATAAAAAGCAAACCAACTCTGACTATTATAAACAGTGTATGCAGGTATATGAAAAAAGCAAAATACTTACTCAGGCAGAAAAAGAAGCTGCCCTGTGGTGGGGTGATGATCCAAGTGATACTTTTACACCACCGGGTCATTCGTATTACCTGGCTACACTCGTTCTAAAAAAGATAAAACCTGATTTAATAAAGTGTGCAGAAACCTATGCCCGTGTCGGGATGGCTGTGGCAGATGCATTTATTAACTGCTGGAAATGGAAATATCATTTTTTCTCGGAAAGACCTTCCAGTTTTATTACCAAAAATATCGACTCACAATGGGAATCTTTCTGGCCCGATCCTCCTTTTCCTGCTTTTCCTTCCGGACACGCTACTCAGGCTGCTGCTGTGGCAACTGTATTAGCAGATTTATTTGGAGATAAAATCACCTTTACAGACGATGCCCATGCCGGACGACCCCGTGACGAACTCCGAAATGTAGAATTTAAACCCAGAATTTTTACTTCATTCTGGCAAGTTGCCGAAGAAACTGCCAATTCACGGTTTTATGGTGGCATACACACTCCACAAGATAATGCAATTGGCTTGACAGAGGGGAAAAAAATGGGAAATAATGTAAATGCTTTACACTGGAAACATGAAAAAAACTATACTGCCTCACACCCATAAAATTTTTAGAAAAGCTTTCATGATTATTATATGCTTCTTGTCAGGCGGATTGCCTTGTTGGGTGTATGCTCAGGCAGTTTTTAAAGATGTAACTGCCAGTGCCGGTATTCGGCATCAGTTTGTAGTCTATGAAGGTATGTTTGGCGGTGGGGCTTGTGTAATTGACATCAACAATGATGGTTTTGAAGATTTGTTCCTTACGGGAGGTATGAATCAGGATGTTTTATATCTGAACAACAAAAACGGAACTTTTACTGATATCTACAGCAAATCAGGTTTGCAGATTTCTGCGAAATATGTGACACAAGGTGTTGCCGGAGCAGATGTAAACAAAGATGGCTGGATAGATTTACTGATAACCACTATCACTGTAAAAGATAGTGTTAAAACCATTCCACGGGCAGAAAATCTCCTGTTTCTTAATGATGGAAACAATACTTTCAGAAATGTAACGCGGGAATATGGTTTGGATAAACTAATGTCCTTTAGTACAGGGGCTTGTTTTGGCGATTTTAATAATGATGGCTATCCTGATATTTACATTGGCAATTATTTTCAGGATTATGAAGGTAATCTCAATGCCATTAATGATGCTACCATTGTCAATGCCAACCAGACTTCTAAAGGGTATTTGTTAAAAAATCGCCAGGGAAAATACTTTACTAATGTCTATGCTGACTATGAACTGGTGCACAAAGGCTTTGGATTTGGGGCGGTTTTTACAGATTATGATAACGACAATGATGCTGATTTGTTAGTCAATCATGATTTTGGTTACAAAGCCACACCCGATGCCTTGCTTAATAATCAATATCCCCGACATTTTTTTAAAAATTTGAGTAAAGATGCAAACATGGATTTAAAAATAAATGCGATGGGAACTGCGGTCGGTGATTATAACAATGACGGCTGGCTTGACTATTATGTTACCAATATCCGGTTTAATCATTTTATGGTAAATCAGAGAAACGGTAAGTTTATAAATAAGGCAAAGGAACTCGGTATGGGATATGTAGCGATTAGCTGGGGAGCTAATTTTGCAGATTTTGATAATGACACCGATCTTGATTTGTTTGTGTCAAACGGTGATTTGAACCCTAATGATGTACCAATGGCAGATTATTATTTTGAAAATAACAATGCCACATTTACAGAGAAAGCTGCTGCCACAGGCTTAAATGATTATGGAGTAGGGCGTGGCTCAGTAGTATTTGATATGGATAATGATGGTGATATGGATATTTTGGTAGTGAACCAGAAACCTGTGTTGAGCTATCCGGTTGCTTCGGAAACACATCTTTACAGAAATGAAACTACCTCAAAAGGCAACTGGCTGAAAGTAAGTTTGAAAGGAATTGATGCAGATAAACAGGGCTTGGGTGCAAGAATAACAGTAGTAACCGGAAAGCTGAGGATGATACGGGAAATAGATGGCGGGTCGAGTCATTTATCTCAAAATTCTACTATTGCTCATTTTGGTTTGGGTAAGGCTACCGTTGCCGATTCTGTGATTGTTAGCTGGATAGGTGGAAAAGAACAAATCCTCACTGGTCAGAAAGTGAATACACTTCTGGTAATTACCGAAAACCCAGATAAAAATTATGTTTCTTATTATATTACTGCATTGCTGCTGGCGGTAGTAGTTGGACTTTTTGCAGGCTATTATTTTCTGACAAAAGACAGAAGAGTCAAAAAGTAAACTCTCTTCATTTTTAAATAACCTTCTTTTCCACAGTGGCATGTTTTTTTAGTTGTCTGAGACAAACTAAACTTTGGTGCTAAACTATGGATATGTTTGGGTCAAAGGTCACTGGAGATAATACATGTCTTAGAGCATAAAAAAGCCCGACAGAATTTGCCGGGCTTTTTTTCTTTATTTGCTTTCTGCCTTTTTTACATCGATATAAAAATTATTATCAGCTTGTAGCTCTGTACCTTTGGTTTTCATGGTTTTCCATTCAGTAGTAGGCTTAATAAAAGTATAAGTGCTGCCATCAGTCGAAATCTTAACAGGCATATCAAATCCGGCAACACAATTTGTCCACCTGTAACTAATTTTACCTTTTGCCACAGCATATTCCAGTAAAGGGATACGAATATCTCTCAGATATTGGTCAAACACTTTACTCAAATTTATGCCGGCTTTTTTACTTATAAATTCCTCTATCTGAGAAGTAGTAACGGTTTGATGGTAAAAAGTCTTATTCATATCTCTCAGTATTTGTCGCCATTTTTTATCATCATTTACAATCTGACGAATAGTATGTAGCATATTACCACCTTTTGAATACATATCGCCAGAACCTTGCTGATTTACATTGTAAATTCCGATGATGGGTTTATCATTTCTGATGCCTTTGCGAGTTCCAATCACATACTCTGCACCCGCTTTTTTACCAAAATAATATTCAGTATAGAGGTTTTCGGAGTAATTGGTAAAGCTTTCGTGTACCCACATGTCGGCAATATCTTTGTATGTAATATTGTTGGCAAACCACTCGTGCCCCGATTCATGAATAATAATAAAATCCCATTTTAAGCCCCAACCTGTTCCTGATAAATCTCTTCCCAGATAGCCATTCCCGTATTTATTACCATACGTAACCGAACTCTGGTGTTCCATTCCCAGATAAGGTACTTCTACCAGTTTGTAGCCATCTTCATAAAAAGGGTAAGCACCAAACCAGTGTTCAAAAGCTTTGAGCATTAGTTTTGCCTGCTTAAACTGCTCTTTGGCTTTTTCGAGATTTGCAGGCAATACATAATAAGTAAGGTCAAGTATGCCTTTTTCGCCGTGAAGTGTATCCGAAAAATGAGTATAACGACCAATATTTAAGTTTACACCATAGTTATTAATCGGATTTTTGACAAACCACTCAAACGTAGTAGAGCTATCAGGATGTATAATCGTTTTTCTAAGCCTTCCATTAGAAACATCGGTCAGGTTTTTGGGAACTGTTACACTGATTTTCATGCTGTCGGGTTCGTCGTACATGTGGTCTTTACAAGCCCACCACACACTTGCTCCTAAACCCTGACAAGAAGTAGCAATAAAGTCATAGCCTTCAGCATCTTTTGTCCATTGTAATCCACCATCCCAGGGGGGTCTGCGTGCTACACGAGGTTTCCCGGAAAAATATACCGTTATTGATTCAGATTTGCCAGTTTCCTGTGACTTTTCCAGAGTAATCATGTAGGCGTTTGCCCCTTCACGCTTAACAGATAATGCTTTACCATCCTGCATAGCCTTTTCCAATACCATAGGTGGCTGCAAATCAATCTGAAGCACCTGATGTGGTTTTATGACTTTATAATAAATTTTAGTGCTGCCAGTGAGTGTTTTTTCACCCGGATTTACTTTCACATCAAGGTCATAAAACTTTAAATCCCACCATTCTCTTTCAGGAGTAATACTACCTCTCAGGGTATCATCATGAGTAAAGGCATGGTTGGGTTGTTGTGCAAAAGCAAAACAAGAGCAAAGACAAAAAATAAAAACACAATATTTCATAGGTAAGAGTAATTAATCAGCTCTAAAAAACAACGTAATATTCTCAAAAATACGCTTTCTTTCAAAATTTGTTGAGAAACAAAAAAAGCTAAGAGTATATTCTTAGCTTTTTTCTCATACCTGTTATCAGTCGTAATTAACCTATCTCAATTGTTTTCACAGGTTTTTCCTTTGCTTCTTCTTTCTTGGGAATTACCAGATGCAACACACCATCGGTATATTTAGCATCAATTTTATCGCTTTCAATGTGACTTGGTAAGGTAAACGTTCTCTGAAAAGAAGAATAGCTAAACTCTCTGCGGGTATATTTTTCATTTTTTTCTTCTTTTTGCTGATTGTTTTCAGCACCTATAGTCAATAGATTGTTGTGTAGTTCTACACGAAAGTCTTCTTTTTTTAGTCCAGGAGCAGCTACTTCTACAACATACCGGTCAGCAGTTTCCTTAACATTCACAGCAGGGATACTGTTACCAAAATTATCTTTTCCAAAAAAATCGTTCAAATCTCTTCCAAAGAAGTTTTCAATCAAATTGTTAAAAGTTGGAACCGGATTGCGGTCATTCCATTTAATAAGTGTCATAGTTTTAAAGTTTTTAAGTGAAACAATATTTACAAGCTCTTGGCTTTACAGTTATCTGATATTCAAATACTATACCTCATTTTATACAACTGATACAGGTTGGTTTGTTAATGCTCTGATTTTCAGAATTTTATTGAATTGGCAAATAAAGTTGCTGACTGTCATTTTGTCTGTATTGTTGGAATTTGTCAAAGAGTAAATGACAAAATGGCGGTTCTTGTTTTGAGGTAAGACTTTCCAAAAAGTAGTCATCTATTCCAGAAAATGGAATAAGTTTTCTAAATAGATGCTGTATGTGTCTGATTATCAGTGATTTAATTCTTTGGCATGGTTATTACTTCACACATGCACAAACACCTCAAAAAGCAGGATTTTGTAAAAGTACCTTTACCAGGTATGCTACTTAACCGCTATATAATGTGGATGTGAATAGTAGATATATTATATTTTTTATTGAAAAAATTAAATTATTGATTTTCACTTATATTGTGTTGTAATTCAAACAACTCAAATCACATAAAAAATTATGAAAAAAAGTTTGCTAGTTCGTATAGGAGTTACTGTCCTGATTGTTGGTTTCATCATGATAACAGGATTATTTGTTTTTCTGGCTCTTAAAGTAGTAGAAGCAGATAATCAGGCAAAAGCCATTACGGCTCAGCTTACCTCACAAAGTGTGCTGGATAAAATAGATCGGAATTTTTATGAACGCTTTGGTGATGTACAAGCTTTTGCATGCAATGCCCTGGCTGTCAATACTATGGTACAAGATTCGGTTTCACCGGATGCTCAGAAATTTATCAATACCATGACTACTTATTATGTGTTGTATGACCTCATGATACTTTGTAATAAAGAGGGAAGGGTTTTGGCGGTTAATACTGTAAATAAAGATGGAAAGAAGATAAATACTGAATCTTTGATTGGGAAAGATTATTCAGGAGAAGAATGGTTTAAAACCTGTTTGTATCCTGCTACCCTTCAGGGGGCATGGTATTCTGATTTTACAGTAAATCAGGATATTGCTCATATTTACCACAATAATGGCTATGGAATGGCATTTGCTGCTCCTATTAAAAATGCATCTGATGAGGTAATAGGAGTTTGGTATAATTTTGCAAGCTGGAAAGAAATTACAGAAAGTATCCATCAGGAAGCGGAAAATGAAATTCGTAAGCAAGACCCCAATGCTGTTATTATCATTACAAAAGCCGATGGTACTGTTATTCAAAGCTCAGATCCCAAGCTGATACAGAATAAAAGTTTGAAAATCAATGAAACCAGTTCACCGAACGAAAAAGTGATTTTCAACAGCAACCATACTACTTATGGCTCCTTTATTTCAGAATGGGCTGATTCGCGAGGAGCATATACCTACAAAGCCAAAAACTGGAAAGCGGTTACGTTACTTACCCGATCCACTATCACACTTGCTACTTTCTTTTCTTCTCAATTACTTCCTGCTATTATTTTTATTTCCGTAACTATTTTGTTTTTAATGATTGTGGCTTTTGTTTTTATGCGAAAGAATATATATAAAAAGATAATAGAAATACAGAATGTCCTCACAAAACTTACTAATGGAGAATTAACAGAGATAGGGTATAATCTGAAAACCGCAGATGAATTTGGTAGTATCGTTACATCTATTGGCGAGCTTACAGAAGCTATTCAGACTAAAGCAATGTTTGCTGACGAAATTGCAAAAGGAGATTTAAAGGCTAATCTCACTAATATCTCAGCCAAAGATGTATTAGGCGTTTCATTGGTAAATATGAGAAATCAACTGGCAAAAGCTGCGGAAGATAATAAAAGACGAAGCTGGACTACCGAAGGATTGGCTGGTCTTACTGAAATTTTGAGAAGTAATCATGATATGAAAGAATTATCTGAGAATGTAATAAGATATATTATCAAATATCTGGGAGCCAATCAGGGTAGTGTTTTCATTGCAGAAAAAGAGAATCAGCAAACGATACTTGCCTTACAGGCTTGCTACGCTTACGACCGGAAAAAGATTCTGGAAAAAAGAATTGTGCCGGGAGAAGGATTGGCAGGTCAGGCATATCTGGAAGGTGATTACATATATCTTACACAAATACCTGAAAACCACGTATCAATTACTTCAGGGCTTGGACAGAGTCTGCCCAGGTGTATTTTGATAATGCCATTGAAAAATAACGATAAAATAGAAGGTGTAATTGAACTGGCTGCTTTTAATAATCTGGAAGATTTTGAGATTGAATTTGTGCAGCTTGTAGCTGAAAATATAGCCTCAGTAATCAATAATGTGAGGAATAATGAATTGACTCGTAGGCTTTTACAGGAAAGCAAACGACAAAACGAAGAAATGCAGGCACAGGAAGAAGAAATGCGTCAGAATATGGAAGAAATGCAGGCAACTCAGGAAGAAATGAGACGAAAAGACCTGGAAATAAGTGCATTGCTTGGTGTGGTAAATGATTCATTAGCCTTGGTTGAGTTTGATTTGGAAGGCAATATTCTGACAGCTAATGATAATTTTCTGAAAATAATGCACTATTCAATAGAAGAAATTAAATCAAGACATCACCGGATTTTTGTAGAAAAAGAATTTGCTGAAAGTAAAACGTATAAAGATTTTTGGTCAGACTTACAACAAGGCAAGACTTTTTCGGGAACTTTCTCAAGGATTACCAAAGACAGAAAACCGATACAGATACAAGCTTCTTACAGAGCTGTTTATAATAATGATGGTAAACCCTATAAAATCATCAAAGCAGCTTTTGTAGTAGAGTGAGTAAGTTTTAGAAATAAAAAAAGACTATGGTTATGAGAATAAAATTCCTTTTCCAAAAATTATTTTAATTTTAAGCTGCAATTCGTCAAACAGCTTTTTTTAATGGAATTACATATTCTCGGTATCAGACACCACGGCGTAGGTTCAGCAAGAAACGTAACCGAACGTCTCAAAAAAATACAACCCGATATTATTCTGGTAGAAGGTCCACCCGAACTCGACTCGGTAGTAAATTGGGTAGCTAACAAAGACCTCAAACCACCGGTTGCTGTACTGGCATATAATACCGAAAAGCCTTCACAGGCTGTTTTTTATCCTTTTGCTAAGTTTTCGCCGGAATGGCAGGCAATTTCTTATGCCTTGCAGCAAAATATTCCAATCAAAATGCTGGATTTGCCTTTGGCTCATACTTTTGGCATGGAATTAAAACGGCAGGAAGAGCTGGCTAAGCAAATGGCTGAAGCTGAAAAGCAGGAAGCAGAGGACAAAGAGCAGGGAGAAAAGACAATCAAGGAACAGAATGAAAATGATATTGCGATAACAGACGAACCTCAGGAAACCGACTTACAGCCTTTAAATCCTTTGCTTTATGCCAAAGACCCCATCAGTCATCTGGCAGAGTTGGCAGGCTATACAGACAGTGAACTATGGTGGGAACATCATTTTGAGCAAAAATATGTCAAGAATCTCGCAGATGAGCATTTTGAGGCTGTTTATATGTCCATGCAAGCTCTTAGGGAGCACATAGATTCGCCCGCCTCAGAAAGAGATGATTTACGTGAGGCTTATATGCGAAAAATTATCCGTGAAGCTGAAAAAGAAGGATTTAAGAATGCTGTAGTCGTTTGTGGAGCCTGGCATGCTCCAGTTTTGTCGGAATATAATGAAGAAAAGAGGGTTAAGGAGGACGACAAAATGCTGAAAAAGCTCCCTGAAACCAAAGTGAGTTGTACCTGGATTCCGTGGACAAATACCCGTTTGGGTATGTTTTCGGGCTATGGAGCAGGCATTGTTTCACCAGGCTGGTACGAACATCTCTGGACTCATCCCGAAGACAAAGGCATTCGCTGGCTTACCAAAGTTGCCCGACTTTTCCGGGACAAAAAAATGGATACTTCTACAGCTCACGTGATAGAGGCATTCAGACTGGCAGAAGCACTGGCTGCCATGCGGGACTTGTCGAGACCTGGACTTGCCGAACTCAATGAAGCTACTCAGACGGTAATTTGTTTTGGAGATACTATTTTGCTTAAACTGGTTCAGGAAGAGTTGATTGTTGGAAAATCAGTCATAGGTAAAGTCCCAAAAGAGTTGCCCCGATTGCCAATACAGTCTGATTTTGAAGAATTACGTAAAAAACTGCGTCTGGAAATACTGGAAGCTAATAAAGAGTATGAACTGGATTTAAGAAAAGAGCTGGATTTGAGCCGAAGCCGTTTTTTGCACCGACTTGAAGTATTAGGTATTAAATGGGGTAAAAAATCGCATGTAAGTACCAAAGGTACGTTTAAAGAAGGCTGGGTGCTGAAATGGAAACCCGAACTGGAAATAGATATTATTGAAAAAGGTTTTTGGGGAAACAGCATTGAAGAAGCCAGTACTAAATTTTTGCTTGATGCAGCAGAAAAAAGTCAGTCTATTACCCAACTTGCCGGACTGATTCAGCAGGCAATACCTGCCGAATTATTTACAGCAGTTGGTCAGATATTGCATAAACTCGACGAACAGGCAAGCATCTCGGCTGATATTATGGAGTTGATGACTGCTTTGATTCCATTGGTGGAAGTGAGCCGATATGGCAATGTTCGCAAGACTGACCTTTCGGCTATCAATAAGCTGGTAGAAGGTTTTATTACCCGAATCTGTATTGGTTTGCCCAATGCCTGCTATGGGTTGGATGAAGACAATTCCAACAAGATGTTTAACAATATTCGGGAAACAGATGCTGCTGTAAGATTGCTTGAAAATGAAGAGTTATCGCAAGACTGGTATCAGACACTTAATATTTTGCTTGATAAACAAGGTATCAGCCCTGTTATTACAGGTTGTACTTGTCGGTTGTTATTTGACGGAAAAATCATAGACGAAACTGAAACTGCCCGGCTCTTTGGATTGGCACTTTCACAAGGTAACGAACCTAAAGATGCTGCTGGCTGGGTAGAGGGTTTTCTGAAAGGAAGTGGCATGGTACTTATACTCGACAATACACTTTGGAATATGCTTTACAGGTGGGTTTCTGTTCTGGAAAATGAGAGTTTTGTAGAGTTATTGCCTATTTTGCGTCGTACTTTCTCCAAATTTGACCCTACCGAACGCAAACAACTGGGCGAAAAAGCCAAAAAAGGAGTGATTACCACCCAAACGCCAGCCCTCGTAGGAGTCGCAGAAAGCGAAAACTTCAATACCGAAATTGCTGAAAAATCGCTTGATGTAATAAGGTTATTGCTGGGGTTGAATTAAAGCTATAAAAGACTTACCAAGTCTCAAAGACTTGGTAAGTCTGCCTGAAAAGTAAATTTTAAGTACTAAAAGGTTAAGAATGAAATGATAGCCTGCCTTGATGTAGATTACCAGACAGATAAAGCTCAGGCTGCTTGTCTGCTTTTTGAGAACTGGACTGATGCACAGGCTTTTAAAACTTATACTACTGTTGTCAGTCCGATTGCCGAATATATTCCCGGAGAGTTTTATAAGAGAGAATTGCCTTGCTTACTGGCAGTGCTGAATTTAATTACCGAACCTTTAGAGTTGATAGTAATAGACGGTTACGTATGGCTGGATGGCGAAAACAAAAAAGGCTTGGGAGGCAGATTATATGATGCCCTTGATGGTAAAATTCCGGTAGCAGGCGTTGCGAAAACCAATTTTAAAGGTGCTTATGAAACAGAGCAGGTGTTCAGGGGTGAAAGTAAAAATCCATTGTTTGTGTCAGCTATTGGCACAGATTACAAAAAGATAGCCCGTCAGGTAGAGCAAATGGCAGGTGAATACAGAATCCCAACCCTCCTGAAACAGGTAGATAGTTTGTGCAGGAACTGGACATGATTAGTGGTTGCAGGTTTTGACATTATTTGCTTTTAAATCATCAACATACACTAAACCCGGTTTTGTATGCAGGAAGATTTTTTACATTTTGTGTGGATGTTTCAGCACTTTGCCAAAGAGCAACTCACTACCACAGAAAACAAATCATTACAGATTTTGCAAACCGGCAAATCTCACCGAAATGCCGGAGCTGATTTTATAGAATCAAAAATTGTGATTGATGATGTAATCTGGGCTGGTAATGTAGAAATACATCTTAAATCTTCGGACTGGGAAAAACACCAGCATACTACTGATGAAGCCTACCAAACTGTGATTTTGCATGTGGTTTGGAAACATGATAAGGTAATTTATCGCAAAGACAATACACCTGTCCCCACTTTGGAACTGGAAGGAAAAGTAAATCCGGAGTTATTAAAAAAATACAAATCACTACTTGCTGCTCATACTGAAATCCCTTGTCAGTCAGAATGGAAGAATGTAAAAGATATTTATAAAATACAGATGTTGGATAATGTGCTGATGCAACGACTTGAGCAAAAAGCAGATTTTATTCGTGAATTACTGACAGATAATAAAAACGATTGGGAAGAAACTGCCTACCAAACTCTGGCTAAAAATTTTGGTTTTAAGATAAACAGTGAGCCATTTTTGAAACTTGCCCAACGCCTCCCTCTTAAAGTTATCCATAAGCATGCTGATAACCTGATGCAGATAGAAGCCCTGTTGATGGGTCAGGCAGGTTTGCTTAATGATGCAGAAGAAGATGACTATGTGAAATTACTAAAGAGAGAATACAGTTTTTTAAGCCATAAATATGACCTTCAAAGTAAACAAATGAAGGGGATAGAATGGAAAATGCTACGGCTTCGTCCGGCTAACTTCCCAACTTTGAGGCTGGCTCAATTTGCTGCATTTCTACAAAAAAACGCTACAATTTTTTCATTATTGCTTGATTTTAAAAATCCGCAGGAACTGAAAAATGCTTTTGATTTTCAAACCTCGGCATATTGGCAAAATCATTATGTATTTGGGAGGAAAACTGAAAAGCCTGTCCCTGATTTTGGCAAAACCAGCCTTGAAAACATACTGATAAACTCCGTTGTGCCATTATTGGTAGCGTATGCCCATGTCAAAGACAATAAAAGCTATATAGAAAAAGCTGTTTCAATACTCGAAAGTTTGCCTGCCGAAGACAATAAAATTACCCGAACCTGGGAAGAGATTGGGTTAAAAGTTAAGAATGCTTTTGATTCACAGGCTGCCATAGAGCTTTATAACCATTTTTGTACTCCCAAAAAGTGCCTTTCCTGCAAAATCGGAACAGTTTTATTGAACAGACCTTTGCACGACGATAATAAATAGCTGAGTTTTGTGCATGAAAAAAGTCTTTTGGATAGGAATCATACTTAAAATCTTTGCCGGAATTACTCTTGGTTTGATTTATCAGTTTTATTACCAAAATCCTAAAAGTGATACCTTTCTTTACTTTCAGGATGCTGCCACCCTTTCCCAACGGCTCCTCAGTCATCCGCAAACTTTTTTCAGCATAGTCTTTCAAAATGATTTTACAGGTGCCACCGGGGAGCATTATTTATGGTTTAGCAGGCAGCCCAGGGCTTTACTGATGTCAGAAATTATTTGTCCTGTGGTTTTACTGGGTTTCAGAAATTACTGGCTGACAAGCATTTTACTTTCAATTTTTAGTTTTTCAGGAATCTGGCAATTGGTAAAAACCTTATCAGTTCAATACCCAGAGCGAAAAATTCAGGCAATTGCAGCTTTTCTTATTTTCCCGAGTGTGGTATTCTGGAGTTCAGGAATTATGAAAGAAACTGTCGTGATAGGGTGCTTGGGTTGGAGTTTGTCTTTTTTGTTTGATACTAAAAGCATTACATGGGTAAAATGGATGGTTATTTTGGCTTCAACTTTGGTAATAGCGGGATTGAAATATTATAATTTTGCAGTGATTGTTCCTGTTTTGACGGCTTATTTCCTTACCAAAAAATTAACAATACTTTATCTGCCCAAAAAAGAGACTGCTTCAGTGGTATTGTTTTTTTGCACATTATCCGTTTTCGCTTTTATTGCCAGTTTTCTGCATCCCAATTTACGACCTGATAATTTCTTGCAGGCACTCATCAAAAATCATGACATTATGTTGCAAAACTCTGAATATCATAATGCTATTCATTATACAAACCTGAAGCCTGATTGGCTGAGTATTTTGCAAAATGTACCTTTGGCATTGATTTCAGGTTTATTCCGCCCGTTTGTGTGGGAGTGCAGAACTCTTCTGCAAGCAATTACCGGAATAGAAAATTTAGTAATATTATGTTGTATGGCATGGACGAGCTACCGACTTGTAAAAAGGGAAATCATTATCAGCGATTTTTTGCTTGTAGTGGCAGTCTGTACTTTTATCATTTTATCTGCTACCTTACTGGCACTTTCTTCACCTAATTTAGGCACTTTAGCCCGTTACAAAGTAATTTACCTGCCTTTTTTGCTGTATTTTATTTTGCCATACGAGAAACGTTTTGATATGTGAAATACTGAAAATGTACTAATTATGAAAGTTATTAATATCAATGTAAAGACTCAAATTCATAAAACTTTTTCCATGAACTGGTATGAAACACGATAAACCAGATTTCATAAAAAGCTATGTTCAGTTTATATATGTAATGAAGGTTTTGGCTTCTCATTGTAACAGAAATACAATAACTTTAAAATCCCAATATATCATCGTGCCAAATATGAAACATTGTATTTTAATCCTGACATCTCTTTTTGCTTTATTTTTTATCTCTTGTAATTCCCAAACAGCCTCTGAAATTTTTTATGATGAAAATGATTACAATACTGTCAGAGAAATACAATCATTTGAGAATAAACTATTCATTTTAGGATGGCATTTCATAAAGGAGGGAGCAACAGAGAAAACAACATCTATACTTTGTCTGGATACTTCTTTAAACAAATTGTGGGACAAGCATTATGGTAATTTAAAATCAGATGAAGAGTTTAAAAGTTTTTCAATTACAAAAGATGGAAGCCTCTTTGTGGCAGGTAGTAATAATAACTTAAAATCAGCGATACTTTTAAAAATTAATCAGAAAGGAGAACTCATCTGGCGGAAAGAATATAACTCTATTAATTCTTTTGAAAATCTGGAAATTTATAACAACAATTCGATTATAATTGTCGGTACAAAACGCTTTACTGATACAGATTTTTTGAAAGACAGTTCTGTAATTCAAAAGTTGGATTTGCAAGGAAATGTAATATGGACTAAACCAATTTGCCCCGACCTTGGGCTTAGATTTATGAAATTGACTAATGACAAAATTATATTTTGTACAAATGCAGGCTTTTATAGTGGAGGTTATCCTGATAGTAAACTTTTTTGTCTGGATCAAAATGGTCAGATAGCATGGACATATAATCTTGATTTAAAGAATACCGGTATCGATAAGGGCGTAAAAGCAATAAATCTTAAAATAGATAATAATAATAAAGACATCTATGCTTTGTGCCAGTCACATAATGTATATATTACTACAATGTCACTTTTTAAATTCAATTTATCCGGTCAAAAAACAGATTCTTATACCATAGACCTTTCGACTTTGAAATCCAAAGAAAACAATCATGATAAATATTTTTTATTTACCGGACTCAATATAAACGCTTACAAGCAAGAGCCATTTCAAATTGTAATAAGAAAAGACAGTCAAAATAATCCTTACTTTAGTTCAGCAAGTGCTGATAACCAGTTGATAAATTTTATAGAACTAAACCACAAAACCTACATCATTGCTAACAAAGGAGAATTAGAAAAGCACCACTCAGCATGGCAGGTTTTAAAACTTGATAAATAAAGATGTCTTTGGTTTTTTAACGTGAACTTGGGATTGAATAAGTTGGTAAGTTATTGTTTGTCAAATATTTAATGCTTGTTTTCTTAACTAATTCCCAGCATTATTTCATTTAGAGACCTTCTTACTTTTTTGTATGCCCAAAAAAGTAAGCAAAAAAAGGCAGCAACAGCAAAGATAAGCCCTGGATTCTTAAGTCTCGTAACGTTCTTTCAATTCTTTTGGGCTTGTCCACACTGCTGTTGCATCCCTACCCTATATTTTTTTACCTCAAGTTGACGTTTTTTTAGCTTTTAAACAGGTAAAATTGATTAAAACTCTTAGCAGAGTTAAAATGACAAATAAAAAAGCCGTCTCGATTTATCGAGACGGCTTTTTTTATGGGTTTTATCAGCAGATTTTATACGCCAAGCAACAGCCGGGTCGGGTCTTCCAGAAGCTGTTTTACACGAACCAGGAAGCTTACTGCTTCACGACCGTCAATAATACGGTGGTCATAAGATAAGGCAACATACATAATAGGACGAATTACAATTTGTCCATCTACCACCACAGGTCTTTCTACGATGTTATGCATACCCAAGATAGCAGTTTGAGGGGCATTAATAATTGGGGTAGAAAGCATACTGCCAAAAATACCACCATTGGTGATTGTAAATGTACCTCCGGTCATATCATCAATCGTGAGTTTGTTTTCTTTTGCTTTTCCGGCTAATCTCACAATTTCTGCCTCAATACCAGCAAAATCAAGCAATTCTGCATTACGGATAACAGGTACTACCAAACCTTTAGGTCCTGATACTGCTACCGAAATATCGCAATAATCATGATAAACAATTTCATCTCCGTCAATCTGGGCATTTACAGCTTTCCATTCCTGAAGAGCAACACAACAGGCTTTGGTAAAAAACGACATAAAGCCAAGCCCTACATTGTGTTTTTCTTTGAATTTATCTTTGTATTTAGCCCGTAAATCCATAATCGGCTTCATATCTACTTCATTAAAAGTAGTAAGCATAGCTGTTTCATTTTTTACAGCTACCAGCCTGCGGGCAACCGTTTTACGCAAAGAGGTCATTTTCTCCCGTTTTTCACCACGTAACTGAGATTTAGTGCTTTCAGTTTTTGGTGTTTCTACTTTAGGAGTTTCTGTCTTTTGAGTTACAGGTTTTTCTGCATTGAGGGCATCAGCTTTGGTAATTCTGCCATCCACACCGGTTCCGGTTACATCTTTAGTTTCAATCCCTTTTTCAGAAAGAATTTTCTGAGCTGAAATAGAAGGGGTTCCGGTTGCATAGGTAGTATCACCGGTTTGTTTGGTCACTACAGTACTTTGCTCGTTTACAGTAATAGTTTCAGTTTTTGGAGTACTTACAGCACTGCCTTCTGTAACTTCTATTGTACAAATCAAACCACCAATTGGCAATGTAGTACCAGTTTTAGCAACAATTTTCAGAACACCATTGGCTTCAGCAGCGAGTTCAAAAGTTGCTTTGTCTGATTCTATTTCACAAAGTACATCATTCAGCTTCACTAAGTCTCCATCTTTTTTATTCCAGTTGCCAATAGTTACTTCTGTAATAGATTCACCCACTGTAGGAACTTTCATTTCAAGGGTTTTTGGAGCAGTTTTTGTTTCTGTAACAGGCGTTTCTGCCTTAGGTGTTTCAACTTTGGGAGTTTCTGTTTTGGGTTGAGAAGCTACTCCGTTGGTTTCTAAAGTAGCAATAATGCCACCGATAGGCAAAACAGTACCTTCAGCAGCCACAATATGAAGTACACCGTCTGCTTCGGCATTAAGCTCAAAAGTAGCTTTATCCGACTCCAGTTCACACAAAACGTCATTCATTTTTACAGTTTCTCCTTCTTTTTTACGCCACGAAGAAACAGTTACTTCGGTTATAGACTCGCCCACTACCGGGACTTTGATTTCTAATGCCATGGTTTTTATAAAAAATTAATAGTTCAGATTTAATGGAAAACAGAGACTTCATTATGCTACAACAACTAAAAATTATTTGATGCTTTACTCTGAAATACTTGACGAAAAAAGATAAATCCTTAATAATAAACAAATAAATTAATCAAATGCTTTCCGTATAATTTCAGCTTGTTCCTGTAAGTGAATTTTCATAAAGCCTGTTGCTGGTGAAGCACTAGCTTTACGGGAAATTACATCCAGTTGAGTATATGGATAAGAACGCACCATATACGTCCAGGCTCCCATGTTTTCAGGCTCTTCCTGTACCCAAATCACTTTTGCTTTTTTGTCATATTGAGAAAGCAGAGCATAAAGCTGTTTGGTTGGAAGCGGGTGCAATTGTTCAAGACGAATAATGGCTATATCTGTACGGTTATTTTTTTGTTGTTCATCAAACAGTTCGTAATATATTTTTCCAGAACAAAGCAGTACTTTTTTCACAGTTTTGGCAATAGCAAAATTATCACCTATCACTTCTCTGAAGCTGCCTTTTGTAAAGTCCTCAACAGGTGAAACTGCCAACGGATGCCTTAACATAGATTTCGGTGACATTACTACCAGTGGTTTACGGAATTGCCATGCCAGCTGCCTGCGTAACAAATGGAAGAAGTTAGCTGGAACTGTAATATTTGCCACAATCATATTAAACTCTGCAGAAAGTTGCAAAAATCTCTCCGGACGAGCATTGGAGTGTTCAGGTCCCTGACCTTCGTAACCATGTGGTAATAACAGGGTCAGTCCATTCATCTGATTCCATTTACTTTCAGCAGCTGCAATAAACTGGTCAATGGCTGTTTGTGCACCATTGGCAAAGTCACCAAACTGAGCTTCCCATACTACTAAAGCATGCGGGTTTGCCATAGCATAACCAAATTCAAAGCCAAGCACTGCATATTCGGAAAGCAGAGAATTATATATTTTAAATTTAGCTTGATTATCAGCGATGAAGTCCAGACTACTATACGTTTCGTTGGTATCTGCATCTGTCAATACAGCATGACGGTGTGAGAAAGTCCCCCGTTCTACATCCTGTCCACTTATTCTGACCGTCTTGTTTTCTAAAAGAATAGAACCATAAGCCAAAAGTTCGGCAGCTGCCCAGTTGAGTTGTTTTTTATCAAAAAACATTTCTTTTCTGTCTGACAGCAGTTTTTCAATTTGCTTGAGAGGTTTGAATCCGTCAGGTACTTTTACCAGAGCTTTGCCTACTTGTTCAATAGTTTCCAGAGAAATGCCAGTTTCAGGAGATGATTCAAAATCTTCGGTTTTAGAACGGCGAAGTTGTTCCCACTCGGCATCCATTTTTTGATAAGCATAAGGTAGAGGGGTTTGTTTTACCATATTCAGGCGGTCTTGGAGCATATTCCTAAATTCAGCATCCATTTTTGCAACTAAATCTGCCTGTAAATCTCCCTGACTGATAAGTTCCTGTACATATACTTCTCTTGGAGAAGGGTGGTCTGCAATGAGATTGTATAGTTTAGGTTGTGTAAACTTAGGCTCATCTGCTTCATTATGCCCATGACGACGGTAGCAAACCATGTCAATAAAAATATCAGTATTAAATTCCTGACGGAACTCGGCAGCCAGCTTAGCACAAAATACTACTGCTTCAGGGTCGTCACCGTTTACATGAAGTACTGGGGCATCAATGATTTTGGCTACGTCAGTACAATAGATAGACGAGCGGGCATCTTCAAAATCGGTTGTAAAACCTACCTGATTGTTGATTACAAAATGAATAGTTCCACCAGTATAATATCCTGCCAGTCTTGACATTTGTGTTACCTCATATCCTATACCCTGTCCGGCAATAGCAGCATCTCCATGAATCAGTATAGGCAGTATTCTGTCAAAATCACTTTCATAGATACCATCTCCTTTTGAGCGGGTATATCCCTCAACCACAGGATTAACAGCTTCAAGATGTGAAGGATTAGGTGCCAGTTTTAGGTGAACTTCTTTACCGGCAGGGGTTCTTACCTGACTCGAAAAACCCATGTGGTATTTTACATCGCCATCACCGTAAGATAAGTCAACTGAATACTTGGCTTCAAACTCATTAAAAATATTTTCATAGGTCTTTCCCAGAATATTGCATAATACATTCAATCTTCCCCGGTGAGCCATACCAATCACCACTTCTTTTACGCCTAATTCCGCCCCATGATTGACAATGGCATCTAAAGCAGGGATGGTATTTTCACCACCTTCCAGTGAAAAGCGTTTTTGTCCTACATATTTGGTATGCAGAAAGTTTTCAAAAACTACAGCTTCGTTGAGTTTAGAGAGAATATGTTTTTTCTCATCAATACTTGGTTCAAAAGCAAGGTATTCTTTTTCTATTTTGTTACGCAGCCAGCTTTTTTGTTTGCGATCACGTATGTAAAGGTATTCAAAACCTATTTTGCCAATATATACTTTCTGAAGGGCATCAATAATTTCTTTCAAAGTAGCAGGACGACCAAATACTTCTACGCCGGCTATAAAAGTAGTATTGAGATCAGCATCTGTGAAGCCATAATCAGATATGGCAAGCATAGGTTGACGATCTTTACGTTTTCGAATGGGATTGGTATCAGCAGCCAGATGACCACGAGAACGGTATGCACGAATCAAATGCACCACCTCCATTTCCTTTTTGATATATTCAGGACTCGTAATGGTAGTTGCTGTAGAAGCATCACTGGTATGACCATTCCCATTTTCACCATACTGTTGTGAAAACTCAAAACCTTCAAAAAACTTCTGCCACGAGATATCTACAGATTCAGGATTTTCTTTATAAGCTTTGTACAGTTCCTCAAAATAACTGCCTTCGGCGTTGGCAATATATGTGTATTTGTCCATAACGTTTGGATAGTTTTTATTAAAATGCGGGATTGTATTATTAGTTTTTGTTGAATATTACTTTTTTTGCATTAATTGTCATAATTCCTCTACTGGAAATGTTGATTTTTGTACTTTATTAATATTACTTCCTTCTTATGTCCACAGAAAAGGGAAACAATAAATGCACTCATTATCAGATAAAGTACTTGTTTCCATCCTGTGAGCCCTGTACGTCAATTAATTCTTTAAAAGAGCAAACTTTTGCTTGCTGACCCTATACGGTAATTCTAAACACAAAAAAACAGATTAAGAACAAAAATTGTATCTGTAATTTCATTAAATCTGGGCTTTATATAAGAAAAAAAACATAATTCTGCCTCTCCCCGCAAATATAGATGAAATAAGGGTGAAAAAGCCAAAAAAGAAAACATATTGATTACGTGTTGGAAAAAGAATATTTTTTAGTAAATAAATGACCTTTACTCTTCTTCAATAATAAACAAATCGCTTGTGATTTTATCAGCAATCAACTTCCCTTTATCTGTGATTTTCAGAATGTTATTTTCTAAAGACAACAAATTTTGCTGTAAAAACCTTTCAAAAACCAGATGATTTTTGTTTAAAAAATCAATGCCTGTATTAGCTGTAAGATTTTCCAGATTTACGCCCCATTTGGTTCTCAATCCGGTTAGCAGATACTCATTAAAACGGTCAACAGCTGAAAGCTCTTCTTTTGTTGATGGTATTTCTCCCTTTCGTAAAGATTCAGCAAAAACAATATTGTTTGCAATATTCCATTGTCTGGATTTCCCATTATACGAATGTGCAGACGGACCTACACCTAAGTAGGGTTGCTGTTTCCAGTAGTTACTGTTGTGTCGGGAATAAAAATCTGGTAATGCAAAATTAGAAATCTCATAGTGTTCAAATCCGGCTTCGCCCAATTCTTTAATCAGCATTTCAAATTGTATGGCAGCAAATTCTTCATCTATGGGTTTTATTTTTCCTTTTTTGAGCCAGTTACCAAATGCAGTTTGTGATTCTATGGTAAGGCAGTACGCAGAAATGTGTTGTGTCTTCAGATGGGTGGCTTTTTGCAAGTCGTTTTCCCATGCAGCGTGGTCTGTAGAAGGAACGCCATATATCAAATCAATACTAATGTTTTTAAAACCCAAATCCTGAGATTTTTTTACACATCGTTCTGCTTCTTGGGCAGTATGCAAACGATTCATAAATTGCAGATGCAAATCAGAAAAGGATTGAATACCTATACTGAGCCTGTTAACGGGAGAGTGTGTAAGAATCTGAATTTTATCATCCGTTAAATCGTCAGGATTAGCTTCCAGCGTGATTTCAGCATTTGGTTTAACAGAAAAATGCTTAAAAATGGTATTAAAAATAAGTTCGAGTTCGTTTTGAGACAAAAGCGAAGGAGTGCCTCCCCCCAGGTAGATGGTTTCGAGAAAGTTAAGAGGCAAGTAATTTTTTTGTAAGCCAATCTCATTCACAATGGCTTCAATGATGCTTGTTCTGGATTGCAGATTGGTGCTAAAATGAAAATCGCAATAATGGCAAGCCTTTCTGCAAAATGGTATATGGATATAAAGCCCTGACAATGATAGTTTTACAATTAGAAATGAAAATATTTACTGCTGCAAAGTTCGCAAAAAATATATTCTTGTTCTTCTTTTTGTGTGTAACATTTAATGGATTTGCCCAGAACAAATACATCATTCATCTAAAAAGCCATGATAAACAGCAAATTCCTGTTAAAGAAAAGCTGGAAAAACTGGATTCTCTGGAAGCTTTGAGTTTCATCAGACAAACGATTGATAAGCTTCATGCCGATGGTTTTCTACTTGCTTCACCTGATTCGCTTGTCTGGAAAAAGGATACACTACAGGTACTTGTCTTCTTAGGAGAGCAATTTTCACTCGAGGAACTTTTGCCAGGCAATGTCCCGTCTGTGTTCTTAAATGATATTGGGTATAAGCAGAAAAAATATCAAAAGCAGTTTTTTAACTGGAAAGAGATTTATAAACTGCAACAACAAATCTTGAAAGTCGCTCATAATCAAGGTTATCCATTTGCAGATATCCGACTTGATTCTTTCAGAATAGAGAATAGAAAAATCAGAGCAAGTCTCTATTTTCAGCCGGACGACCTGATACTTTTTGATACAATCAATATTGTTGGCACAGCAAAAATCAAACAAAAAACGCTTTCAGCTTTGTTGAGAATCCATCCCGAGAAGTTGTTCAATCAGGAATTAACCGAAAATGCTGACCGCATACTTAATAAACTATCTTTTTTACAATTAAAACGTTCTTCGCAAGTTATTTTCAATCAGAAGAAAGCCGTTTTGCATATTTACGCTGATCAACGCAAAGCCAATCAGTTTGATGGAATTATTGGTTTTTTGCCCAATGAACAACAAAATAACAATCGCTTGCTTCTTACCGGAGAAGTCAATTTTAAGCTTAATAATCTTTTTAATTCAGCTAAATCACTTAGTTTTATATGGCAGCAAATAAAGCCGGCTTCACCGTTATTAAATTTGCGTTATACTCATCCTGTATTATTCGGTACAAATCTTGAAGCCGATTTTCAGTTGAATTTGCTAAAGCAGGATAGCAGTTTCCTTAATATTTCCCGCCGACTGGCAATAGGACAGATGTTTGCCAACACCGATAAACTATCATTTTTTTCATCCTTATATACTTCTGCTGTGTTGGGCGACAGTACCCAATACAAAGGCTTAACCAGATTGCCAGATGCTCTCAGTGTGAGGATGGCTTCTTATGGAGCAGAATTTATTTATAACAGAACCAACAATTTCTTTTATCCCAGGCGAGGCTGGGATGTAAATATTTCGGTAAGTGTAGGTAATAAAGAAATAATTCGGAATGCTGCCATTAAGCCAGATTTATACACAGGCATTAAACCAAAATCTATTCAGTTTGCTTTCAGAACAGATGTCAGTAAATATTTTCTTCTCAAAAACAGAACAGTATTACTAATAAAAGCACGGGCAGGAAAAGTATGGAATGATTATCTTTCTCAAAATGAATTATTCAGATTAGGTGGCTTATCAAGTATAAGAGGGTTTAATGAAAATACATTTTTTGCTTCGGGATATGGTATCACTACCGCAGAATATAGATATTTTTTAGAACAGGAGACCTATTTTTTTTTCTTTTTTGACTATGCTGTGTTAGAAACATTTTGGCGTAATCAGCAAAGTTATGACCAGCCTTTCGGAACAGGAACAGGAATTAGTTTTAGTACAAAATCAGGAGTTTTTAATTTTGTTTATGCCATAGGAAAATCTGGCAGTCAACCCTTTGGGTTCAACTTTTCAAAAATTCATTTTGGTTATATAAGTCGTTTTTGATAATTGGAATTAAAAACAGTTTTGTACTTTTCCATTTTTTAGGTTTTTTTGCAATCGTCAAAAAAAATGAAAAAGGTCATTTACTTTTTTTGATTTTACCGTATAAATGAATAGCCGGATTTTATTTTCCGGAAAAACATCAGTCGGCTGCAAGATGGACGTGTTCACTGCTACCTGTTGTTTCAAAGAAAAACCTAAACTTAATCAAACTGCTTGGACTCTTTCAGATTACTTGTCAATCCTGTACTTTCTTTTATCTGGGCATTTATGATTGCCGTTTTTGCAATACCATCTATTGTAAAAATCTCGCATGATAAAAAATTGCTTGATATTCCAAACGGACGTACTATTCACAGTCGTTCCACACCCCGATTGGGAGGATTAGCAATATTTGCCGGTTTTCTTTCTGCCCTAACTATTTTTGGACATTTGGAAGGAGGGGTACAATACTTACTGGCAGGAAGTAGTGTCCTGTTCTTTATAGGACTGAAAGATGATATTGTTACAGTTTCGGCTTTTAAGAAATTTTTTGTCCAGGTACTGGCTACCAGTATTGTACTATTTATAGGTAATATCCGGATTACAAGTTTTCAAGGACTGTTTGGAATAGGAGAGCTGGATATGGGGATGAGTTATATTTTTTCTTTGCTGGTAGTTATTGCAGTAACCAATGCCTTAAATCTTATTGATGGCTTGGATGGCTTGGCTGGGAGTCTGATTTTTGTTACTTTAGCAGTATTAGGTTTATTTTTCTTTTTGGACAGTAGCAAGGTTTACAGCAATTACATGTATGTAGCGGTATGTCTGATGGGTGGTATTTTGGGCTTTCTCCGGTTTAATTTTCATAAAGCAATCATATTTATGGGTGATGCCGGCTCGCTGGTTTGTGGGTTTATTATTTCAATACTGACTATCAATTTTATTGAAATGAAACCCACCGGAAGCAATCCGACTATTGCATTAGGTATATTATTTGTGCCACTATTTGACACACTCCGCATTTTTACTATTCGTATACTACAGGGACGTTCTCCCTTCTCTCCGGATAAAAATCATATTCACCACAGACTGCTGGCAGCTGGTTTGTCACAACTTACAACAGTAATTGTATTGTCATTAATTCATATCTGCATCATCAGTTTTGTGATATTAACCAGTCATTTAGGCAGTAATTTTCAGCTTTTATTCTTGGTTGGCTTTTCTGGTTTATTGGGTCTCATACTTGAGTTTTTACCACGGTTAAACAAACCACAAACAATAGTTCATGAAAAAACTGTTGTAAAAAGTGAAAAATTTGAGGTTTGACAGTATCTTTGATTTCCGTGCCGGATATTTTCTGAGGAATGATTTTATTAAAACCTACTCATATTGCCAGATTATCGCAACGATGGCTGACCCTGTTGCTGATAGTCATTTCAACCACAGTAATAGCCCATCCTCCCAAAAAGCCATCTGGTAAAATAATTTATGATTTTTCTGATGACTGGCAGGTATATAGCACTCAATATCAGACTTATATACCTTACCTGACAGGTGATGCTTCTAATTCTATCAATTTAATGGTGCCGGTATCTGAGTATAAGGGTTATCATTTATCTTTATACGTTAGTCAAAAAGTATATCTTTATATAAACGCCCATCTTTGGGGGACATTAGGGGCAGGTCAGCAGGCAGAATATAACTTGGATAGCCTTCAAAATATTGTAAAAAGCAAGCAATGCTTTCTTACCTTTTATAACCCGGAAGGTCAAATCTTATTACCTGAAGCTTACATTTTTCTAAAATTACCAGAACAGCAACAATCTGCCGTAGTTGATAAGGAAAAAACGATTCCTCTTAACATGGCTCAACGGGAAGGTATAGAATTTAGAGATTTTGCCATTATTGTTGCCATAGTTCTACTGGGAATTTTTGCATTTCTCTGGAATGTTCATCCCAAAGCTTTTATGGAGTACTATCATCTTCTTAACTTTCTCTCCGGGAAAAATATTTCTTTGAAATCGCTTAGCCGAATACAGCTTTTATTTATATTAAATCACAGTTTTTTGATGGCATTTGCTTGGATGCTTTGGCAAAAGCTTTTTCGTATTGATAGCAATCCACTACTACTTAGCTGGAACTTCTCTGTATTACTACAAAATATTTTTTCTTTTACAGGAGTATTTTTTTTGCTTATACTTGGTAAATACCTCTCTATCTATATTCTGGCATCTTTGCTGCGTACAGAAAAATATATTTATCAACATTTTTATATTCACCTTGCTGCTTCAATGTTATTTTATACTTCATTGACAATTTGCCTGTTTATAACCGAACTCTGGCAGCCATTCCGACAGCAGGGTATCTCTTCTTTTTTCTTTGGCTTGTTAATATTATTTCATGTTGGCAGAATAGGCTGGGTTGCTTTTAATCTAAATAAATTGCAAGGGTTTAGAAATGTTTATTTATTTTCCTACCTTTGTGCCACCGAATTATTGCCTGCTTTGCTTGGATTTCGATTTTTGAGTGAAGCTTTGGTCTAGTGATAATGAGGTGATATGTCAGCTATTAAAAACACAGAGGTATCTAATAATAACCAACAAACGTCATAGATTAAGAGAATGAGTGTAGTAGAAACACAAACACCGCAAGATCGTCTGAAAAAAGTTTCGAGTATTTTAGTTACACAGCCCCGCCCTTCCGACGACAAATCTCCTTATTTCGAGTTGGCTCGTAAATATAATATTAAAGTTGATTTCAGACCGTTCATTGAAATTGAACCGGTCTCTCTTAAAGATTTTCGTAAGCAGAAAATAGATATTCTGGCTCATACAGGTGTGATATTCACAAGTCGGAATGCGGTTGATCATTTTTTCCGGATTGTAAATGAAAGTAAAATAGAAATTCCACCGGATATGAAATATTTCTGTATTTCGGAACAAACTGCCAATTATCTTCAAAAATATATAGTAGTTCGTAAACGCAAGGTGTTTGTAGGAGAAAAGACGGCTGCTGATATGGTAGATATCCTTAAAAAGCATAAAAACGAAAAGTTTCTGTTCCCTTGTTCTGATATTCGTAAAAACGATATACCTGATTTTATGGATACTGGAGGCTTTCAGTTTACGGAAGCAGTTCTATACCGGACAGTAGCCAGTGATTTGTCAGACCTTGAAGAGGTTTTTTATGATATTATCGCTTTCTTTAGTCCGTCTGGTATCACCTCTTTATTTAAAAATTTTCCGGATTTTAAACAAAATAACACCCGTATAGCTGCATTTGGACCAACTACTGCCAAAGCTGTAAAAGATGCAAACCTCATTTTAGATATTGAAGCCCCAATGCCCAATGCTCCATCTATGACAGGGGCTTTGGAACAATACATTAAAAAAGCAAACAATATTGTACAATAAGAGTAGCATTTGTGTATAAGAAGCACGTATACGATATTTCATTGCTAAAAGTTTCAGTAAATTTCCGGGAAATAAAATAAAAGAATAATTCTCTCGTTTTTTGAATAATTTCGGACTAAATTTTGCCCGGAAATTTTTTAAGGCATTATATTTGAAAAGTTAATCACAATATATTTATATTTAGCTTTTCAAAGCAAGAATATATATGTTTAAAATGAGTCTTGCTTTATCCTGAAACCAAGTGCTAATGAAAAAAAAATACTTTTCTATATTAATCCCCTTGTTTGTTTGCTTGGCAACTTATGCACAGCAAGATGCCCAGTTTAGTCAGTATATGTTTAGTCCTCTCTTCTTTAATCCGGGTTATGCAGGCTCAGAGGGGTTCTCAAGATTTAATTTAGCTTATCGTAATCAGTGGACAGGGTATAATACTTCTTTTGAAAGTGATGGTGGAGGTAATCCAATAACTCCTATGTTTTCATTTGATGCTCCTATTCAAAGTATAAGAAGTGGAGCAGGATTATTAGTTTTATCCGATAAATATGGTCCTATAAGTAACTTTCAAGCACAAGGTTCATTTGCCTATCACTACCCTTTGCGAAATGGAAAATTGTCAATAGGAATAAGAGGCGGGGTATATGCAGCCAGTATTGATAGAGCAAAAATAAGAGTGAGAGACCCAAATGATCCTATAGTTATAGCGTTAACCTCTGAAAATTATTCGGCAACTGCTTTACGACCTGATATGGCGTTTGGTATTTACTATAGAACAGAAAAGTATTATGCGGGTATAAGTGTAAATCACCTTACTAAATCTAAAATAAACTATGGGCTGACTGAGATAATAAATGCACTCAATAATCATCTCTATATTACAGGTGGATATACGATGGAACTTAACTATGAGATGACTTTTACACCATCAGTATTAATTAAGTCAGATTTAAATACTTTTTCATTTGATGTTAATGGACTATTCACCTATAATAAAGATTTTTGGTTTGGATTAGGCTTTAGGCAGGGGGATGCTGGCATTGCAATGATTGGGGCTAATATGGCAAAAGATAAACAAGGGAATAAGCCTTTGCGTGTAGGTTATGCGTTTGACTTTACAATTAAAGGTAAAGATGCTAAGAAACCTACTTCAAATGAAATTCTGCTTTCTTACAGGTTGCCTAGCATACCACCATTAGCAAGACAAGTTACACGAACTCCACGTTTCCGTCAGCAATAAAATAAATGTAAGACATTTGTGCGTTTAATAATTTTAATTAGTAATATTACATATAAGTTTCAAAGTGAATTTCCCAAATAAGAGTATCTTTTAAGTGCTAAAACCCTAAAATAATGTAACTTCTGCCAGATAATTTCGTTTACGAGGCAGGAAACCTTACAATGTTGTGTAATCCGGTATTTTTTGCCAATATTGTTGCCCGATAAAAAATATCTTTGCACCTATTAAAAGCAGATGTTTTTTATCCGAATTTTTCCATATTTGCAAAGTGAACTCAAAACCAACATTCACTCTTTTTTTTTAACAGGTATATGAATAAAATCCGTATTAAAACACTGTGCCTTCTGCTGGCAATAGTACCTATGCTTGTCATGCAAGGTTGTGGACTCTTTGGTAAGAAAGGCGGAAAGAATATTGATGATGGACAATTAAGAGGTGCTGCTGACAGACCAGGCTGGAAACAAGTGATTCCTTATGGAATGATTTTAGTTCCACCCGGAACTTTTCACATGGGTCAGGCAGATGAAGATGTGCCCTACACCCAAATCAACCAGAATCGTCAAATCAGTATCGGGGGCTTCTACATGGACGATACTGAGATTACCAACAACGAATATCGCCAATTCATTGATATTTATCTGAGAGACTCAGCAGCTACGCTGGGAGAAGGTTATATCATGACAGAGTTATATCCTGACACTTTGGTATGGGAAAATGACTTTGTTCATCACTATGGCGACCCACTCACTGAATATTATTATGCTCACCCGGCGTTTGATGAATATCCTGTTGTAGGTATTGATTGGGAAGCTGCTCAGATTTTCTGTCGCTGGAGAACTACATACTGGAATAATTATCGCAGAGGTCAGGGTGAATTTGATATGCCATCTTTCCGCTTGCCTTCAGAGGCTGAATGGGAATATGCCTCACGTGGCGGTAGAGATATGGCTAAATATCCTTGGGGTAGTCCTTATCTGGCTAATACCTTAGGATGTTTACTAGCTAACTTCAAGCCTGGCAGAGGAAATTACTATAATGATGGTTTTATGTATACTGCTCCTGTTGCTTCTTATTTCCCTAATGACTTTGGTTTGTATGATATGGCTGGTAATGTGGCAGAGTGGTGTAATGATGCTTTTTCAGAATCATCTGTGCCTCGTGTAATGGATATTAACCCTACTTATATAGATCAGGATGAGTTTAGAAAAGTAGTAAGAGGGGGGTCTTGGAAAGATATTGCCTATTATCTTGAAACAGGTACTCGTACTTATGAATATAAAGACAGTGTTCGGTCTTACATAGGTTTCCGTTGTGCTATGACTTACTTAGGACGATCTTCAGGGCGTGAATTTGGTTACAATACTCCAAACACAAACAAATCTTTTGCTTCAGCTTTGAACACACAGGAAGTTATTACTGCAAAAGTTAAAACTTCTGCTGCAAACGAAGGAAAAATCAAAAACTAAACTATTCAAAACACGCGTGGCTTGTACAAACAAGCCACTACTTATAATATTCCTGACTACAGGTAGGAGTATTCCGAATTTATTATTTTCTTAATTAATTCTCCAAATTCTTAACAATTAAACTTTAAAACAACTTACTAAAATGGCTAAACATAACGCTTTTCGTGACGATTTCATGCCTCTGGTTTACGGTCTTGGTGCTGCCGTAGTTATTATTGGGGCTTTATTTAAAATATTACACTGGCCAGGTGCTGACTTAATGCTTATAGTTGGACTTTCAACAGAGGCTGCTATCTTTGCTTTGAGTGCATTTATCAAACCTCCTGCTGATCCTGATTGGGAAAAAGTATATCCTGAACTTGGAGATGATTATACTGGTGATAAAAAAACATTTGATGCTTTGCGTTCCGGAAGTTTAGCTCTTGGTAGTGGAGAAACTGCTATTCCTGTTGGTGCTAAAAAAGCTTTTGAAGGTTTAACAACTGAACTAGTAGATGGTTTAGGCAAAGCAATGCGTTCTCTTTCTGACAATGTAAGCAAAATGTCAAATATTGCTGATGCTTCTGTAGCTACTAACGAGTACGCCAATAATATCAAACAGGCATCTGGACAAATTCAGAATCTGAATAAATCTTATGATGTAGCTGTAACTGCAATGCAGGATATGGCAAATGCTTCGACAGACGCTAAAGCTTATCATGCTCAGGTTCAGACTATTACTAAAAACTTAGGAGCTCTGAATGCTGTTTATGAAATGGAGTTACAAGATACAAGCAAGCACCTGAAAGCTATGAATGCTTTCTATGGTAGCCTGAGCAGTGCGATGGAAAATATGGCTGAAGCAAGTAAAGATACTCAGCAATTCAAAAATGAATTAGCTGGTTTAACAGGTAATTTGACTGCGTTGAATAAAGTATATGGCAATATGCTAGCTGCTATGAGAGGTTAATCTCTCCTTGTGTGAATAGCTATGAATACCTTCTGAGTTTTTGTAGCTATTTTTCAAAAAAAAACTAAACAGGAACCCCTTAAACTAAGCAAAATTATGGCTGGAGGTAAAGAAACGACAAGGCAGAAGATGATCAGTATGATGTACTTGGTGCTGACTGCTATGCTGGCACTTAACGTAAGTTCTGCCATTCTCCAAAAATTTGAAAAAATAAATCAAAGTCTGGAATATTCCAGAGGTCAGGCTTCTGGCAGCAATGCTAAATTCCTTGAAAGTATGGATAAGCTGGCTCATGAGCCAGCAGCACCACCTAATGCTAGTGCACTGATGCAACAGGCAAATGAGGTTAAAAAGAAAACGGATGAGATAGTTGCATACTTGGAAACAGTTAAGCAGGAATTAGTTACAAAAGTAGGAGAAGGTAAAGGAGAAGACGGTTTGATAAAAAACAAAGAAGGTCAGACTAAAGTAGAAGAAGAAATGCTTGGTCAGGGACAGAAAGGTAAAGCCTATGAAATGAGAAATAAACTCAATGAATATACCGAGTTTATGACACGTGTGATGGGTAAGCCTGTTGATGCATTGGCTCTTGATGGGAAAGACGATCCTCTTACTAAAAAAGATCCTAATCAGAATAAAAAGGACTTTGCTGCACTTAACTTTGAACAAACTCCTGTAGTAGCAGCACTTGCTGTTATCAGTGAGAAACAAAGTGAAGCTGTTCGTTTTGAGGCAGAAGCTTTGACAATGATTGCTCAGAAATTAGGTAAAGTAGAAATCAAGCCTGACAAAGTAGAAGTAGGTATGAGTGCTGATGCTATGCGTGTAGCTGCTGGTACTAAATACCATGCTGAAATGTTCTTAGCTGCTGGTTTTTCAGGTATTTCTCCGGTAATGACTTATAATGGAGCTAATGTCCCTGTAGCAAACGGAAGAGGTAAAGTAGAATTTAAAGTAGATCCAAGTAATGGTACAAGACAGCCTGATGGTACTTTTAAAAAGCAGTGGACTGGTAAAATTTTATTTAAAACTGCTTCAGGAAGAGATACTGCTTTTACAAAAACATTTGATTATTACGTAGTTACTCCTTCGTTGCAAATTAGTTCAGCATCTGTACAAGCTCTTTATATCAGATGTGCCAATGAACTAAGTGTACAAGTTCCTGAATTAGGTGCTGAATATAATCCTGCATTTTCTGCCCCTGGTTGTCAGGTAGTTCCAGGTGGAAAAAAAGGTCTGGTTACCCTGATTCCAAGTGCTATGACTCCTGTTACTTTGAGTGTAAGTAGTGGTGGTGCTGCTATTGGTTCTCAACAATTTTCTGTAAGAGCTATTCCTAAACCAAGCGTAGAAGTTTTTGCTAATGGACGAGCAATTGACCAGAAAATAGGCTTTGATGTGGTGCCTTCTCAATTACAGGCACGAGCATTAGCTGATGAAGGCTTTAAAGCTGCTCTTCCTAATGATGCTAAATATCGTGTAAATGCTTGGAAAGTGTATTTAGTACGTGGTAAAAGACCTGTTACTACAATAGATGTTTCTGGAGATATTGCAAATTTGGGTGGAATTAAAGGTCAAGCCAAGCCAGGGGATCGTATTGTTATTGAGATAATAGGAGTGCAACGTATGGATTACAAAGGGGGGCTTGAACCAACTACACCTGCTGGTAGTAAAACTTTTACATTACCTGTAAATTAAGACTAATAGAATAGATTTATATTGGTCAATCTATTGTAAAAAGGTTACAAGCTATATATTTTTCTGATTAATTTCGTTTAATAAATAGTTTGTAACCTAATATAATTAAAATTAAATTAGTGCTAAACATTCCGTATCTATGAAATTGCTGAAAAGTGCCATTGCTGTGCTGGCAACTGCTACCCTTCTTCAAAATGCTGCTTTTGGTCAGGCAGAACGGCTACCTACCAACAATAAGCCTGAAGATACTCAAAAACAGAATTATACTCCTGATACCCGTGGGTATAATCCTAACTCAGTAAGACCTATTCATGAGTCTGATATCATGTACCGCCGGACTATCTGGAGGGATATAGACCTAAATGAAAAACAAAACAGACCTTTTATGGCAGAAAATAATCAAATAACAAAGATTATTTTTGATGCTGTAATGGCGAAAAAACTTACTCCTTTTACTTCGGATTCATTACATACTAAAATGTCGCTTGAGGAGTTTCAGAAAAATATGGCAGATCCTAATTGTACACCTCCATCAAAAGATGATTTAGAGGCTGAAAAGAATGAGGTAAAACAGCAGTTTAAAGATGGTTGGATCACTGCTCAGGAAAGAGATCAACGTCTGAAAGATATTGATAAAAAAGCTACCACAGGGGGCTGCGAATCTCTACCAATGAGGAAATTTAGTCTGATTGAAATAAAAGAAGATATGATTTTTGATAAAAAGCGTTCCAGAATGTATTATGATATTCAGACTATTAGTGTTTGGTTGCCAGCATCTGAGAACAAAAAAACTGGAACTGATGTATTTGTAGGATCTTTCAGATATAAAGATTTGGAAAAGTATTTCAGAAATAATCCGAATGCAATTTGGTTTAATGAACAAAATAACAAAGAGCATAAAAATCTAGCAGATGCCTTCGAATTGAGATTGTTTTCATCTATGATTACAAAAATCTCTAATCCGAAAGATGATCGTCTGGATGTTATCTATGCTGATAAAGCTGTTCGTCCAACGATAGCTGCTCAACAATTGGAATACAAACTGATGGAATTTGAGCACAACTTGTGGGAATTCTAATCTGTAAAAAGATATACAAAAAAGAGGGAGACCATAATAGTCTCCCTCTTTTTTGTATAAATCACTATTAAACAAATAGACAAAATATGTTTTAAAATCCGATTAAATTACTGTAATTTTGCAACCGTTTCGCAATAAGGTAGCTTATTTACTAACATTTTTCGTGAAAAAGTTGTTAAGAGAACAAACCTAAATTTACATTTTAAATATGATTCAAACAGATATTTGTATAGTAGGGGCTGGTCCGGTAGGGCTTTTTGCAGTTTTTGAAGCCGGATTATTAAAAATGCGTTGTCACCTCATAGATGCTTTGCCACAGATAGGGGGTCAGCTTTCAGAAATTTATCCAAAAAAACCAATTTATGATATTCCCGGATTTCCGATGGTATTGGCAGGTGATTTAATAGAGAACCTGAAACAACAAATAGAACCTTTTAAACCTACTTTTACTCTGGGAGAAAGAGTAGAAACCTTGGAGAAATTAGAAGATGGCTCTTTCAAGGTATTTACTTCAGAAAATACGGAGGTACATTGTAAGGTAGTAGTGATAGCAGGGGGGCTAGGCTCGTTTGAGCCCCGGAAACCTGAAGTAGCAAATCTTGAGCATTTTGAAGGGAAAGGGGTGAGTTACATGATTTTAGATCCTGAGAAATATCGTAATAAGAAGGTAGTGTTGGCTGGTGGTGGAGATTCTGCTCTGGATTGGACAATTCATTTAGCTGAAATAGCAGAGGAACTGACTTTGGTTCATAGAAATGAATCATTTAGAGGGGCACCAGATTCTGCTGAAAAAGTATTGGAACTGGCTAAAAAAGGAGAAATTAATTTATTACTGAAGTCTAACATTACTGCACTAGGTGGAAATGGGCACTTGACTTCCGTAACTATAGAAAAAGCAGACAAAACAGAAGAAGTGATAGATACGGATGCTTTTATTCCTTTGTTTGGACTAAGCCCAAAACTTGGACCTATCGAAAATTGGGGACTGAATTTGGATAAGAGTGCAATTGAGGTAAATACAGTTGATTATTCTACAAATATACCGGGAGTTTATGCAATTGGAGATATAAACACGTATGATGGAAAACTAAAGTTAATACTTTGCGGTTTTCATGAAGCTGCTCTGATGGCTCAGAGTGCTTTTAAACATGTATTTCCTGATAAGAAGTTTTCTCTGAAATATACCACAGTAAATGGAATCAGTGCTTTTTAAGCTAAAAATTCTTTGACTAAACTTTCCCATTCTTCTTCCAATGAATAGCCTGGCATTTCTCGCCGGGCTTTTTTATACCAGTATCCGGCATTCCAGTTATCACCTTCTTTTCGATGTAAATAGGCATGAATCAGCGAATAATCGGATGTTTCCTTTTTTTGAGCAAAATTATGGGCAGTTTCCCAGTCATTTTTGCCGTCATACCATAATGCCTTTAATAAATCCGAAAAGTTTTCTGGTGGGTGATTTTGAGAAAGGCTGCTTTTAAATTCGGAGAAAGTCATGTTGTGGAATTATTAAATAGCTGAATTGTTACATGGTTTTGACTGTAAGTTAACAATTTAACCATATAGCAATTCAGCAAAAGCTAGCTTGATACTTTAAACGAAACCATGTCTTAAATATGAAGGGCTCGGTTTTCGGTGGCAGCCAGACAAGCCTCTTTGAATGACTCGGTAAAAGTAGGGTGAGCATGACTTATTCTGCCAATATCTTCGGCAGCAGCCCTAAATTCCATTGCTACAACTGCTTCAGCAATCATATCAGCCGTACGAGGACCAATCATATGAACCCCAAGAATTTCATCGGTTTTGCTGTCTGCCAATACTTTTATCAGCCCATCTGTATCCATACTTGCCCTTGCCCTGCCTGATGCCTTAAACGGAAAACTGCCGGATTTATAAGCAATTCCTTTGGCTTTGAGTTCTTCTTCCGTGTATCCCACACTTGCCACTTCGGGCCACGTATAAACGACACCAGGAATTAGTAAATAATTGATATGAGGCTTTTGCCCGGCAATGTGTTCCATTACAAAAACACCCTCTTCTTCTGCTTTATGTGCCAGCATAGCCCCACGAATTACGTCTCCTATGGCATAAATGTTTGGCACAGAAGTTTGTAGTGTGTGTTCATCAACCGGAATTTTTCCACGATCTAAAGTGATTCCTACATTTTCAAGTCCTAATCCATCAGTATAAGGTCTTCTGCCAATAGCTACCAGACAATAATCGCCAGTAATAGTAATGGTTTCGCCTTTTTCATTCTCTGCTTTTACTTCTACTTCATCACCTTTATTGACAACACTTGATACCTTGTGTTTAAAATAAAACTCAGTATTCATTTTACGCATAGCCCGTTGCAACTCTTTGCCCATGGTTTTATCCATCGTTGGAATCATAGAATCGGCAAACTCCACAAAACTTACTTTTGCTCCTAACCTGCCATATACAGAACCAAGTTCTGCCCCGATTACACCTGCTCCGATAACGATAAAATGCTTGGGAACTTCAGGAAGGTTAAGTGCCTCTGTGGAAGAAACAATACGCTTGTAATCCCAGTTTACACCAGGAAGAGGCGTAGCATAAGAACCTGTTGCAATAACAATATTTTTACTGCTGAACTGTTGAGAAGTACCATCTTCTTTGGTAACTTTTACAATGTTTTTGTCTACAAAAGACCCTACACCACGCAAAACAGTAATTTTATTCTTATTCATCAGAAAATCAATCCCTTTTACTGTTACATCTACAACCTCGTTTTTGCGTTTAATCATCTGAGCAAGGTCAACCTGCAAGTTTTCTAACTTAATACCATGCTGGGCAAAAGTGTGAGATGCATTATAATAATGCTCCGAAGAATCTAAAAGAGCTTTAGAAGGGATACATCCTACATTAAGGCAAGTACCGCCGAGTGTCTTATCTTTTTCAATAATGGCAGTTTTCATGCCAAGCTGGGCTGCTCTGATAGCTGCCACATAGCCACCCGGACCAGAACCTATTACTATTACATCAAAATCCATAAAAGTTATGTTAACGAATGTGAGTGAATAATTGTGAAAAAAAATGAGTGTTTAGAATGAGAAAAAACTAACTTTACACATTCCCTTTTAAATGATATAACACAATTTTTCCGGGCAATATTAACCAAAACAGTAAAACTTTTGGTTAATTTGAAAAAAAAAAATAACATTCGCATATTCATGCAGTCATTTTCTTAACCTTAAACAAAACTAATACTATGGGCGAAGCCGGAGGATTTGGATTTTTGGCTATCATTGTAATAGCTCTTATCGCTTTTTTTATTTTTCTCTATTTTGTTCCAGTTAACCTCTGGATTACCGCTATTTTTTCAGGTGTAAGAGTAGGTTTATTTGACCTGGTTTTTATGCGTATCCGGAAAGTGCCACCAAGTCTGGTAGTAAATTCGCTGATTACTGCCACTAAAGCAGGATTGAATCTTACCAGTGCTGACCTTGAAACCCACTATCTCGCTGGTGGACATGTACCGTCGGTTATCAAAGCCCTTATTTCGGCTGATAAAGCCAGCATAGGGCTTACATTTAAGCAGGCAGCAGCCATTGATCTTGCCGGACGTGATGTGTTTGAAGCTGTACAAATTTCAGTAAACCCACGGGTAATCAATACTCCTAATGTGGCAGCCGTTGCTCAGAATGGTATTCAGCTGATTGTAAGAGCTCGTGTTACGGTAAGGGTTAATATTACACAATTGGTAGGAGGTGCAGGCGAAGAAACTATTCTGGCAAGGGTAGGGGAAGGTATTGTAACATCTATTGGTTCTGCAACTTCTCACAAAGAAGTACTGGAGAATCCGGATAAAATCTCAAGACTGGTATTACAAAAAGGGCTGGATGCCGGAACTGCTTACGAAATTCTCTCTATAGATATTGCTGACATTGATGTAGGAGCTAATATTGGTGCCAAATTGTCTATTGACCAGGCATCTGCTGACTTAAAAGTGGCTGAAGCTAAAGCTGAGGAACGTCGGGCAATGGCTGTGGCTCTTGAACAGGAGATGCGTGCCAAAGCCCAGGAAGCTCGTGCAAAAGTAATCGAAGCAGAAGCTGAAATTCCAAAAGCAATGGCTGAAGCCTTTAAAAATGGCAACTTGGGAATTATGGATTATTATAAAATGCAAAACATGAAAGCCGATACTGAAATGCGTAATACTATTGCTAATCCTAATAAAGATACCGGAGGAAAATAAGTGTAACAGCTTCTTTAATACGATTAAGCTAAGTCAAATGAAAAAAGCTGCCTTTTTAAACAGGTGGCTTTTTTCATTTTAGGAAATCGTGATTGTCATGGAAAACATGGCTCCCTAAAACTTTGCATTTTGTAATTTTAATGTTTACTTTTTCAAACAAATACAGAATCACAGGCTGTAATTGACCTGAATAAATTTTCTGATTTTATCAAAATAGGCTGCAACTTTTAAACCCGTATGGAATGCTACCAGAATTTACATTAGGTATTGAAGAAGAATATCAGGTGATAGACCCAAAAACCAGGGATTTGCGTTCTCATATGCAGAAAATTGTAGAGAATGGCAAAGTAGTACTCAAAGAAAGAGTAAAAGCTGAAATGCATGAAGCTGTGGTAGAAGTAGGAACCAATATTTGTCATAACATTCATGAAGCACGCAAGGAGGTAACTTTTCTCAGGAAGATGATAGCCGAACTTGCAGGGCAACAGGGATTGGCAATAGGAGCAGCCGGTACACACCCATTTTCTCTCTGGCAAAACCAGCCCATTACACCCGACCCACGTTATGACCAGATTGTAGGCGAAATGCAGGATGCTGCCCGATCAAATCTGATTTTTGGGTTACATGTACATATAGGTATGGAAAATCGGGAATTAGGTATACAAATGATGAATACAGTAAGATATTTTTTACCACACGTATTTGCCTTATCTACCAATTCGCCTTTCTGGGAAGGAAGAAATACCGGTTTCAAATCTTTTAGAACCAAGGTATTTGATAAGTTTCCAAGAACAGGCATTCCTGAATTTTTTGCCAGTGCTGAAGATTATGACAACTATATCAAATTGCTTATCAAAACCAATTGTATTGATAATGGTAAAAAAATATGGTGGGATTTACGGCTACATCCTTTTTTTAATACGATAGAATACAGAATATGTGATATTCCGATGCGAATAGACGAAACTATTGCTCTGGCTGCCGTAATGCAGGGTATTGTAGCAAAGCAATACAAGCTCATGAAAAGTAATTTGACTTTCAGGATATATGACCGAACTTTAATCAATGAAAATAAATGGAGGGCTGCCCGTTATGGCATTGGTGGTAAACTGATTGACTTTGGAAAGCAGGAAGAAGTAGAGACTAAATCGTTGATTTATGAGTTACTGGATTTTATAGATGATGTGGCTGATGAACTGGGTATAAGAGAAGAATTAAAAACCATTGAATGGATTGCTGAAAATGGTACAGGGGCAGACAGACAGCTCAAGGTTTACAGTATCCGACAAAATCTTAATGATGTAGTAGATTATATTATAAGCGAAACATACAGAGGATTGGATTGACATTAAGCCGAATAAAAACCTTTCACACTGATTTGATTATGGTTTATCACAAATCTGATTGTTAGTTGAAAGAGAAGAAATATAATTGAAGGATAAGCATATTATAAAATAATCTATTTTAACCCATTATATCAATGATGAAGAGAATATTGTTGCTGGCAGGAGTATTTTTACTTTCTGTAACCATAAATGCACAAAAACAAGGTACAAACTATCAGTTTTCAGTAGATTTGACTAAAGTAAAAAACGATAAACTGGAAGTTAGTCTTATTACTCCTAAAATATCTGCTCCTGAAATCACTTATTACTTCCCTAAAATCGTCCCGGGAACGTATGCTATTTATGATTTTGGCAGGTATATTTCCGATTTTCAGGCATTTGATGCCAAAGGAAAATCTCTGAAAACTGAAAAAGCTGATGAAAACGGCTGGAAAATCAAAGATGCTGCCAAGCTATACAAAATAACCTATAAAGTAGATGATACCTGGGACTCGCCGGAAATTAAAGGTGCTGATATTTTTGAACCTGCCGGGACTAATATAGAAGAAGGCAAAAGCTTTGCTGTAAATACTTTTGGTTTTTTTGGATACTTCGACGGAATGAAAAAAGCTCCTTATCAGGTAACATTTACCAAACCGGCAGGTTTTTATGGTTCTACTTCTATGATTGCTGCCAAAAGTGATACCAAAACAGATACCTATCAGATGAGCAGTTATATGGATTTGGCAGATGCCCCATTAATGTATCATCAGCCAGATACAGCTTTGCTTTATATCGGTGGAGCAGAAGTATTAGTAGGTGTTTATTCTCCTAATAAGAAAGCCAACGCTAAAGAAATTGCTGCTGACATACGCACTACACTTGAAGCACAAAAAGAATATTTAGGAGGTAAGTTGCCGATTAAAAAATATGCTTTCATCATTTATTTATCCGATAATCCAAACCTATCAAGATATGGGGCTTTAGAACATTCTTACTCATCTTTCTATTATTTGCCGGAAGCTACCTCTGCCCAGCTTTCTAAAACAGTAAAAGATGTGGCTTCTCATGAATTTTTTCATATTCTTACACCTTTGAGCATTCATTCAGAAGAAATAGGTGATTTTAACTACAATCGCCCCAAAATGTCACGCCATTTGTGGATGTATGAAGGTCTTACCGAATATGCTGCTCATCACATGCAGGTAAAATACGGCTTAATTTCTTTGGATGAATACCTGAAACGTCAGCACGATAAAATAGAATCTTCGTTGCGTAATTTTGATGATGCCCTGCCTTTTACAGAAATGTCAGAAGCTGTTCTGGATAAATATGAGGCTCAATATGGCAATGTTTATGAAAAAGGTGCATTGATAGGTCTGTGTCTGGATATAAAACTGCGTCAGCTTTCAGGGGGAAAATATGGTACTCAAAATATGATGCAGGATTTAGCAAAATCTTATGGAAAAGACAAGTCATTTAAAGACAGTGAGTTATTTAAGAAAATTGTAGAACTTACTTACCCTGAAGTTGGAACCTTTTTTGATAAATATGTTGCTGGAAAAGAGCCTCTTCCTCTCGAAGAAACTTTTGCTTCAATTGGGGTTTTATATCAAAAAACGGCAAAAATTAAAAAAGCCTCACTGGGTAGCATCGCTTTAGGGTATAATCAGGAAACCAATCATATTTTTGTAAGGGATATTTCGCAGGCAAATGACTTTGGCAAAAAAATGGGCTATCAGAAAGGGGATGAAATATTGACTTTAAACGGAGAAGCTTTTACACCTGTGAACGCCCGTGCATTGATTGACAAATTTAATGCTACTGCAAAAGAAGGTGATTTGCTTACTATTACAGTTTTAAGGAAAGATGCTGCTGGCAAAGAAGCCGAAGTAAAACTTTCTGAAAAGGTACAGATAGTAGAAACCGAAGAAAACAACCTATTGAAACAAATGCCTAATCCAACACCCGAACAACTTGCTTTGAGAAAAGCATGGCTTGATACCGGAAAGTAATGGTTAATCATTATAATTCATTCTTAATTGTACAAAACTGAAATGAAAGGTTATAAAGTGTCTTACATTATAGTATTGGTTTTATTCTATATTGGACTTAGTTTTTATGTGTTTCAAGGGAATTCTGATGGTTATTTTTTAGCATATGCCATCATAAGTTGCCCTATTATATATTCGGTTACTATTTTGTTAAAAGATTGGAGAAATGAGTGATTTTTAGAAGATTCTTAAAAGAGAAGAGCCTTTGCTGCATCCAGCAAAGGCTCTTCTCTTTCTATAAAAAAATTATATACCTCGTCGTTTTTCTTTATTTTTTTGAAGCTGACCTTTTACGGCACTGATTGCCATATCAGTAGCTTCTTCAAAAGTAGCTGCCTGCATTTTTGAGAACAACATTGTACCGGGAATTCGTACTTTTACCTCCACAATCTTATTCTCTTTTCCCATGTCGTTGTTGATTCGCATTACAACTTCGCCATCAATGATTCGGTCATAAAAAGTATCCAGTTTGTCAGCTTTGTGCTGGATAAATGCCAACAATTTTTTGTCAGCATTAAAATGAACCGATTGCATTTGCAGTTTCATACGCATTAAGATTTAAAAGTGAAACAAACAATAAAAAGATAATACCTGTACTGATACTAAATATTATCTATGCCTTAGGATGGGCTTGCTCAAAAACCTGTTTGAGTTTGTCCAGCGTATTATGTGTATAAATCTGAGTTGCTGCCAGATTGGCATGACCCAGTAAATCTTTAATTGCATTCAAATCAGCCCCTTTGTCAAGTAAATGGGTGGCTGTAGTATGTCTGAGTATATGTGGGCTTTTTTTGCCTGCTATGCCTGCCATTTCCATATACCTGCGAACCAACCGGTAAATAAAAACCGGATAGGCTTTCTCACCAGCATCTGTTACAATCAGATATTCAGATGATGCCTGAAAGTTGGCTTTTTTTAATGATAAATACTTTTCAATTACTGAAGGTAACTTACTGTGTAAGGGAATGATTCTTTCTTTATTACGTTTTCCCAAAACTTTCATGGTTTTGTCATAGTAATTAATATCATTCTCTTTCAGATTTATCAACTCTGATAAACGCATGCCTGTGCCATACAGCAATTCCAGAACGGTTTTGTCTCTTAATCCTTCAAATCCTTCAAAGTCAAAACTATCTAAAAAATTATTCAATACTTTTTCTTCTGCAAAGTGAGGTAATATTTTAGGGGCTTTCAATGACTTGATTTTAAGTGTAGGATTTACCTGAATATCACCTCTTTTATGTAAAAACTTATAGAAAGTACGGAGTGATGCAAGTTTTCGATTAATGGAAGATGCAGCCGTCTTTTCATCCATCATGCTTACTATCCATGAACGAATAAAAGAAAAAGTTGCTTCATTAAGATTATCTGTCTGGTAAGTGTGGAGTAAATAATCTCTGAATTGTATCAGGTCGGTTTCATAAGCAGTACAGGTGTGAGTGCTGTAACGTTTTTCGTACTGAAGGTATTGAAGAAAAGATTGTATCATATCCGTAAAAATTATCAGCAATTGTTTATCTGAACAAACAATTGACTCTCACGGATACTAATCTAATAAACTATGTTTAAGAAAAAAAGATTTTTGAAGTAATTTTCAGAAATGCAGATAATTTTATTTCAGAAAGGGTTTTCGGATGTATGACTTTGAGCAAGGCAATAAAAAATTGACAATTGAATCATTTTGCAATTCAATTGTCAATCTGAGGTTATTTTTGAGATTGTATTATTTACAGAAAAATCAGTAATTACTGATTTTTGTTGCCATAAGTAGCTTCTTTGTAAATAGCACGCAACTTGGTAGTTCTTTTTCTTACAGAAGGTTTTTCAAAAGCAGTTCTGCTACGTAATTGCTTTAATACACCTGTTTTTTCAAACTTCTTTTTGAAGCGTTTTAGAGCTTTGTCGATTGATTCGTTTTCTTTTACGTTAATGATAATCATATTGTTATGATAATATATTTTCTTTGTTAGGGGTTGCAAAGGTATAAAAAATACTTTATTTTAAAAATTATTTTAAATAAAAAAATACACCACTTTCAAAGGGAGTCCAGGCAGAAACTCGTATGCCACTTTTTTTAAGTAGGTTGCCTGTCCATACATTACAGGTATAAAAAAAATGATAGTGTCCTTTTGCTTCAAAAAAATAATCATGTTTATCATATCCCGATATAGAGAGTTTCTCGAGATAGCCTTCACGTTCCTGAAAAGAAGCATTAACCAAATCTACCAGTTTTTCATATTCAGCTTCGGAAACCAAAATTTTTCTTATGAATTGGCTTGTCTGCAAGGGATTTTTGTAAAATTCAATATGCATTAAAGCAGAATTAGGGATAAAAAGTGTAGATAAGATAGTGCTAAAAGAAGGAAAGCCATCAAAGGAAGCAAGATAAAAATTGCGACTGCCCCAGCCATACGAAACATACTGATACTGGCTGTATCTCCCTGCAAAATCCGGATGTTCAAAAATTTGAAAGCATTTATCACGTCGGTTTCTGACAGGAAGTACAATGTCGGTATGAAAGCCATTGGTGGTTACAAAAACAGGTATGCCCTTTGGTGTTTCTTTGAAACTGTTATTAACCGGAACTAAAGCCCCAATCAACACCAGCAGAAAATAAATGCCAAATGCCAGTACAATAAAAAGAAGGAAAAATTTTACACTTTTGAGGAGCCGATTGAATTTCATAAAGCAGTAATTTGCTGTTTCATACTGATTTATGAAAAGTGTAACCTTTAAAAAATGTTAAAAAAGTAGTCTGCTTATTTAGCAAATATCCTATCTATTCTACCACTTTAGACAGCACTGATACTCCATTTTCATTAAACGCTTCTATAGCATAATAGTATTTTACTCCCACATTTAAAGCTCTTAATTCCAGCAAAGCAGGTTCATCGTTCCATATCTGGTAGGTTTGGTAAAGTTTGTCAGGAGCAATACCCCACAGAATATTGTACCCAACTGCCCCTGACACTTTTTCCCATGAGATAAAAGCATTTCTTTCATCGCTATCCCGTTTAATAGTTAATCTGGAAGGAGTTTTAGGAGGTTTTCCTGTGCCATTTCCAAAAATACGAAAGTCTGAAATTGCCAGATTGGGTGAAGCCACATAAATGTGCTCATAACGTATGTAACGGGTTTTGACAGGTTTATCAAGCTCAATATATGCACAAGGACGATCTCGTTTGGGTTGTTGAGTAAGATCTGTAATTAATTCCCAATTTTTATTATCGATAGAATGATAAAGTTTAAACTGCGTATAAACTTTATCGGGGTTGTTGTCAAAAATATCTGATTTGTAGTCAGTATAATTAATCTGAACAGCTTTTACCTCGTAATTTCCCTGTAAATCGACAGTTATACTTTCGCCGGACTTGTTTTGACGGGCTACCCAGAAAGTTCTCGGATTTTCGTCGGTTACTTTGCTCACAACAAAAGTATCTTTTACAGAACTGGCTATGCAAGGCTTTTCATAGGAAAGCAGCATCCAGCCTGTAAATAATTCATCTTTGTTTGTCCATTTTTTTGTTGGTAAAAAGTGTGGAAAGTCTCCAAAACGGGTATTGGCAAACATTTGGTTATCTTTATCAAAACCTGTGGGAAACATGGCAATCCGTCGTTCAAAATTCCAGTTTACGGCTATCCAGGGAGTTCCGGTATTCCAGTAATTGCCATAATTATCCTGAAAAGTATTGCCATGCCCGGCTCCGTTCATAAACCCCCCGGGTTTATAAGAAATTGGATTATAGGGTGCATAGGTAAAAGGTCCGAGAGGATGATCTCCTACATAAGTACCATTGGCATATACATTAAACTCTGTTCCGGGGGCTCCGTATTGCAAAAAATATTTACCGTTGTGTTTGGTCATCCAGGCTCCTTCAGTAAAAGGACGAATAGTATCACGATGATTTCTCCCAAAACGCTCCCATCCATGATTTTTAGGGTCGAGGTAAATAAGGGGTTTGTAGTTATTTTTTCCCTTATAGGTAAGATTTCGGCTTTTATCGAGTTCTGCCCCAAAAATAGGATATACATTAGATGAGCCCCAGTACATATACCATTTATTCAAATCCTCATCATAGAATAAAGCAGGATCCCAGGGACCTATGTATTGTGGTAAACGAGGCAGCCAGCGATTATAAAAAACAAGTTTCCCTTTTTCCGGCTCAGTACTTATAAAAATCGGACGTTGCTCAAATGTTGACTGAAACAGATATAAAGTGTCTCTAACCGACAAAGCAGCCGGAGCACACATGTCTTCCATAGGCCATTTGTCCGGAACAATGTATTTCCAGTTTATCAAATCTTTGGAGTGCCACCAGCCTCCCGAAATGGTTACAAATAAATAATACTCACCTTTGTGGTTTATTATAACAGGGTCTGCTCCTGAACGATAAGAAATTTGTTCATTGAGTTGTTCAAAATTGTATTTATAGTCAATATCCATTGGGTTGCAATAGGTCTTTTGCTGAGACCGGGCAATCAAAGAATAGAAAAAAAGTATCAATAAAAGTGTTATTTTTTTCATGACAAAACGATTTTAAAACCCAATGAAAGAATTTTAATATATCAAATGGTGGAAGGCTGGCGGGTATAAAATATATAATCAATTCCGGGTGGTGTAAAGTCAAGTTCTCTTAGTTTACTATTGATTTGTGCCCGGTGGTGTGTACCGTGATTAAGTACTTGTGTAATAATATCGCTTACAATATCCTGAAAATGTTTGCCTTCCATGTTTATATAAGATACAATCCGATTGAGTTCGGTTTCATCAAGAGTTTGCAGATAATCAAGCCAATCTTGCTGATTTTGAGCGAAAAGTGAAGGCAATTCATGGATTGGATGCATATAAAAGGTAGTAAAACCAACCTCTTTTTGTCTGATTCGACTCAGCCATATCCATTGGGCATTCAGCAGGTGGCTGTAGAGCTTGAGAATGTATTCGTCTGTGATTTTTTCTTTCTCAATGACCTCAATGAGTTTTTGAGTAGCCCAATTGTGATATTCAAACAGTTTTAGAAAATAGTGTCGCATGTCATTAACAGGTTTGCAACGAAATTATCATTTTTTTCTATCTTGCAGACTAAGTTTTATCTAAAAATTGATTTTTTCGGAAAGGATAACCAATCTCTTATCATTAAGCAACCAAACCCTTTATATTTTGCCAATGAAAAAAAATACTCCCTTTGTTACCATAATTGCTTCCGGTGTCATTGTAGCGTTGTTGATTGTCACACATTTTGCCGGGTTCCCTTCTGAAGTAGCTGCTATTTTACTTACCGCTTTTTTTTATGTATTTCTGGCGGCTCCCTCGCTTACTTACCGCATTTTTCTCGGTATGATAATCGGAATAGGCATCGGACACTTCTTTCCGAAAACTATCGGTTATCACAATATTTCTATTCCGACAGAGCAGCTTAAAGAACTGGGACATATTTTCCTGAATTTTATTAAAATGATAATTGCCCCGCTTGTTTTTTCAACCATTGTGGTAGGTATCGCCAAGCTCGGAGATTTTAATACAGTGGGACGTATCGGATTAAAGACTATCGGCTATTTTTTGTTTGCCAGCTTTTTGTCTCTCACCCTAGGCTTGATTTTAGTCAATATTTTTAAGCCAGGAGTAGTGATGAATCTTGAGATTCCTAAAACTGGTACAGAAACAGGTATTCAGGGTAAAATGCAAACTTTTGGCGAATTTGTTGACCATGTCATTCCCAAAAGCCTGATTCACTCGATGGCAGACAATGATATTCTGCCGATTCTGATTTTTTCTATCTTTTTTGGTATTGCTACAGCAGCCATCGGCGAACAAGGCAAGGTGGTAGTAAAAGCAATGGATGCGATTTCGCATATCATGCTGAAAGTAACTAACTACGTTATGAATTTTGCTCCGTATGGTGTAATGGGTTCGCTGGCAGCCTTGGTTGCTAAAATTGGATTGCCTAAAATTTTGCAGGTGTATCCGTACCTGATAGGTATTTTTTATCTGGGGCTTACTATTTTTCTCTTTGGCGTTTTGTTTGTTATCTGCACACTCGGAAAAATTCCTTTTTTCAGACTTTTCAACCATGTCAAAGACCCTTTTATTCTGGCATTCAGTACGGCAAGTTCAGAGTCGGCGATGCCTAAAGTAATAGAAGGTTTGGAGAAATTTGGTTGCAGCAGCCGGATTGTAAGTTTTGTGTTGCCGTTGGGTTATTCTTTTAACCTCGACGGTTCAATGATGAACATGACTTTTGCTTCTATTTTTATTGCACAGGCTTACGGTATAGATTTAAGTCTTCAACAACAGATTATGATGATGCTTATCTTAATGCTGACCAGTAAAGGCATTGCCGGAGTACCAAGGGCTTCACTGGTAGTAGTGGCAGCGATTTTACCAACCTTTAATATTCCTTCTGAAGGATTGGCATTGCTTTTGGGTATAGACCAGATACTTGATATGGGTCGTTCGGCTACCAATGTGATGGGAAATGCAGTGGCTACAGCTTTGGTAAGCAAGTGGGAAGGAGAGCTTAATATGGGAAAGCCGACGGTTGCAGAATAATAAGTGTTCTAAATTGTTATATGGTTAAGTTGTTTTATTGCTAAAATATTTTTTAACAATAAAACAATTTAACAATTCATCAATTCATCAATGTTACTCAATTTTACTTTCTATCTCCTCCATTTTTTTCTCAGAATAAGCTCCGGAAGTCTGATAAATAATATTGCCGTCTTTATCTAAAACAAAAAAGTAAGGAATCTCCTTATCGGGCATATTCAATACCTTTTTATACTCTCCAATATCACCTTTGTAGAGTAAAATATACGGATGTAATTCCGGGTCAATTCCTTGTTTCATTTTCTTTTCAATAACCCCGGCTGCCAGTTCTTTTGCTCCGGCAAGCATTGTAACAAAATACATATTCACTTCATAGTCACTGTCATCTATAAAAGTTTCATAAACTGCCTGAAACCACGGAGACAGTGTTTCTACCGATTTCTGCGAATAAGTAATACCTATCAACGTATATTTTCCTTTGGTATCCGCAGGAATACTTACTTTTTTATCTTGTAACGTAGTACCGGAAATGGTGGGAAACAGATTGGCTTGTTGAGCAGAAACCTGTAAACAAATCAATAAAAACAGCGAAAAGACAAAGATTGATTTTTTCATAATAGCACAGAGTTAGTTTTATCAGTGACTTACGAATAATAATGAAGAAAAGTTATTTTATCTGTATATCACTCAATTCCTGTGCCATGCTTATCTGTGAAAGAAGGCTGTCCTTTTTAACTGAGGATCATACAAAAGATGAGAGTCTTGCAAATATTCTTTAAAAGGGCGTAAGCCTACTTTTGCACGTCTTTTATCAATCTTGCTTAAATTTCTAATTGTATAAATAACACCCCTGATGGTATCATTGATTTTTAGATAGTCTCCCTGTGTGCCATAGAGTTGTTTTTTTCTTTTATACTTCAGAATCCGGTCTGTAATGAGGGCATAGTTTGATTTAGAAATTTCCCCTTTTTTATAAAGTTTTTTAAAAAGAGGGTAATACCGACGTTGGGTTTTAGCATCAGCATGTTGAATAATTAAAAATGCACCATTGGCACCTTCTTCTCCTACTTTACTTTCAGTAGCCCAGCCATATTTTTGCTCAAGTTCCCTGAGTTTTATTACATCCAGTGTGTCTTGCTTTGCCATTCTGGCAATAAATGCTTTAAACTCTTTTGAATCTATACCATATCGGGGAATGATAGAGTCTCTCAAAGCTAATCGGGACATTAAGTTATTGTCAGATAATAGGATAAGTTCGTTTTTGTAAGCAGTATAATCAATTTTAGAATCTATTTTCCAGTGGTGATAATTACAACTCGTTGTACAAATGATGAGGATAACGAACAATAATGATTTGTTTAGCAGCATATGTGAATTAAGTTCAATAGATTTCTTTCAAAAGTGTTTGCAAATTTTATTCAAGAGTTGAGCTTTGCGATATCATGGCAGAATACAATACAGTAAAATTATGTATTGATTACATTTAAAACAATATTATGCATTTTATGGTCTGAAATTGAAGGAAATTGCCATCATATCTCCAAGAGTTCAGCTTTTCTTATTTTAAGCATATAATATTCATAACATTATCAACCAGAGAGATATATCATCTTCAGCTAAAGACTAAAAGGAGCTTCTCCTCTTTGGGTTTCTTTTTTCACCTGCACCTTTGCATATTTGCATCCTGCTTGCAGACTTACTGCATCCGTTTATCTCTACAATTATGGACAAGAAAAAAATTCGCAGAGAAGATGCTCTGGATTATCACGCAAAAGGTCGTCCCGGAAAAATACAAGTTATTCCTACAAAAGAAACCGATTCGCAAAGAGATTTATCACTGGCATATTCTCCCGGCGTAGCCGAACCCTGCCTTGAAATCGCCAAAAATAAAGAAACCGTTTATAAATATACCACCAAAGGAAATCTGGTAGCTGTAATCTCAAACGGTACTGCTGTATTAGGTCTGGGTGATATTGGACCTGAAGCCAGCAAGCCCGTCATGGAAGGGAAAGGGGTACTTTTTAAAATATATGCTGATATAGATGTGTTTGATATTGAACTGGATACCAAAGATATTGATGAGTTTGTGAGGACGGTTAAGATTCTGGAACCTACTTTTGGAGGAGTAAATATTGAAGATGTAAAATCTCCGGAATGCTTTGAAATAGAAACCCGTCTTCGCAAAGAGTTGAATATCCCTATCATGCACGACGACCAGCATGGTACTGCCATTATTTCAGGGGCTGCTTTGCTGAATGCTCTGGAACTGGTAGAAAAAGATATTGATAAAGTACAATTTGTAATCTCAGGAGCTGGAGCAGCAGCTTTATCCTGTGCTAAATTGTACCTGCATCTTGGAGCTAAGGTAGAAAATATGCTCATGTTTGATATCAACGGCTTGATTCATAAACGCCGGACAGACCTTAATCCCTATGTAAAACCCTTTGCAACCGACAGAGAAGGCATTGTTACACTGGCAGATGCCATGAAAGGAGCAGATGTTTTTCTGGGTTTGTCTGTAGGCAATTTAGTAAATCAGGACATGATACGGTCAATGGCTGATAATCCGATAGTTTTTGCGATGGCAAATCCAAATCCTGAAATCAGTTATACAGATGCCACTGCTGCCCGAACTGATATAATTATGGCAACCGGACGTTCAGATTTTCCGAATCAGGTAAATAATGTATTGGGTTTTCCTTATATTTTTAGAGGGGCTTTGGATGTTCGGGCAACTGAAATTACAGAGGAAATGAAACTGGCAGCTACCAAAGCCCTTGCCGAACTTGCCAAAAAGCCTGTTCCTGATATTGTAAATATGGCTTATAATGAAAAAAATCTGGTTTTCGGAAGAAACTATATTATTCCCAAACCTATGGATCCCCGTCTGATTACTACGGTAGCTCCGGCAGTGGCAAAGGCAGCTATGGAATGTGGGGTGGCTACTTTTCCAATTGCAGACTGGGATGAATATGAGCAGGTACTGGAAAAAAGACTTGGTCTGGAAAATCAGCTTTCCCGGATTATTACCAGCAAAGCCCGTCGTGATCCGAAAAAAGTGGTTTTTGCCGATGCCGAAAACCTTACAGTACTTAAAGCAGTGCAACAGGTTTGGGATGACAATATTTGTGAGCCGATTTTACTGGGAGATGTTGCCAAAATTCATCAGATTATTACTGAAAGTGGGCTGGATCTGGAAGGAATCACTATCATTGACCCACGTGATGAAGCTACCAAAAGTAAAACAGCTGCGTTTGGCAATGCTTTGTATGAAAAACGCAAACGCAAAGGTTTTAATCAGGCAGAATCACATTTATTGATGCTCAATCGTAATTATTTTGGTGCCATGATGGTAGATGGGGGAGAAGCCGATGCTCTGATTTCGGGCTTAACCCGCAACTATCCTGATACTATCCGTCCGGCTTTGCAAATTATAGGCAGACAGGAAGGTGTAAAAAAAGTAGCGGGTATGTATATTTTGCTTACCAAAAAAGGTCCTTTATTCCTTTCTGATACTACGGTTAATTTTAACCCGAGTGTTGATGAAATTGTAGAAATTACCGAGCTTACTGCTAAAGGTGTAGAGCAGTTTAATATCAAACCTCGCATTGCTTTGGTTACTTACTCAAGTTTTGGAAGTGCAGATGGTGAGGATGCTATTAAAATGAGTGCTGCCACTGCTATTCTCCAACGCAAACACCCCGACTGGATTGTGGAAGGTGAAATGCAGGCTCATCTGGCTTTTAATACCGGCTTGGTAAAAGAAAATTATCCGTTTTCACTCTTGGCTGATGAGGGAGCCAACACATTGATTTTCCCAAACCTTTCTGCCTCCAATATTGCCTATAACCTGCTCAAAGAAGCTGCAGAGATGGAATATATTGGTCCTATTTTGCTTGGTTTGAAAAAACCTGTTCACGTTTTACAGTTAGGGAGCACTGTCCGTGAAATTGTAAATATGGTAGCTATTGCAGTGGTAGAAGCACAAGGAAAATAAATTATCACTATTTCATGGTTGTTACATTGTTTTATTGTTAAATGGATAGTTTTTGAAACTATCCATTTAACAATAAAACAATGTCCTGATTATAAGGCTATTCCAAGGATATTAATTCTGATTTATTTGCCTCTTTCATACGTAATAAATTTCACTAATCTCATATCTTTTTTCACCATTTCAAGAAAGTGGTTTAGAAGTGGGGCGGGATATACAACCTGCCTGAAAATTTCGTACCTTTGCGGGAAAATTGAGGATAGATAATCAGATTGCCATACATGTTAAAATACTACATAAGCTGCTGACTTACAACCTGTCCCGAAAACTTCTAAAAACCAAATGCAGAGCATCAGAAACATTGCTATCATTGCACACGTTGACCACGGTAAAACCACACTGGTTGATAAAATTATTCATGCTTCTAAAATTTTCCGGGAGAATCAGGAATTCGAAGACCTTATTCTGGACAATAATGAGTTGGAGCGGGAAAGAGGGATTACCATCGTTTCCAAAAACGTTTCGGTAAGATATAAAGATGTAAAAATCAATATTATTGATACACCAGGTCACTCTGATTTTGGAGGAGAAGTAGAACGTGTATTGAAACTGGCAGATGGTGTATGTCTTTTGGTGGATGCCTTTGAAGGACCTATGCCTCAAACCCGCTTTGTATTGAGCAAAGCACTGCAATTAGGTTTGAAACCAATTTTGATTATCAACAAGGTAGATAAACCCAACTGTCGTCCGGACGAAGTGCATGAAAATGTATTTGACCTGATGTTTAATCTGGGAGCTACCGAAGAGCAATTAGACTTTGTAACTATTTTTGGTTCTGCCAAACAAGGCTGGATGAATACAGACTGGCAGAAACCTACCGACAATATTATTCCTTTGCTGGATGCTATTGTTGAGCATGTTCCGGCAGCTCCGTTCCTTGAAGGTACTCCTCAAATGCAGGTTACCTCACTCGACTATTCTTCTTTTGTAGGTAGAATTGCCATAGGTCGGGTGTTTAGAGGAACATTAAAAGCGGGTAGCAATATGGCTCTCTGCAAAGCGGATGGTTCTATTAAAAAAGTAAGAATCAAAGAATTGCAGGTATTTGAAGGGCTGGGGAAAGTGAGCGTGCCTGAGGTATCTGCCGGTGAAATTTGTGCTGTGGTAGGTTTGGATGATTTTGAAATAGGTGATACCCTGACCGATGCTGATAACCCCGAAGCTCTGCCTCGTATTGCTGTGGATGAACCAACCATGAGTATGTTGTTTACTATCAACAACTCTCCGTTCTTTGGCAAAGAGGGCAAGTTTGTTACTTCACGCCACCTGCGTGACCGTCTTTTCAAAGAAACTGAAAAAAATCTTGCTCTGCGTGTACAATCTACTGACAGTGAAGACAGATTTTTAGTATATGGACGTGGTATTCTTCACTTGTCTGTTTTAATCGAAACCATGCGTCGTGAAGGGTATGAGTTGCAGGTAGGTCAGCCACAGGTTTTGTATAAAGAAATTGATGGTGAAAAATATGAACCTGTCGAAACGCTTGTGGTAGATGTGCCGGAGGCTACTGCCGGAAAAGTGATTGAGCTTGCTACACAACGCAAAGGGGAGTTGCTGATTATGGAGCCTAAGGGAGATTTGCAACACCTTGAGTTTGATATTCCTTCACGTGGTATCATCGGCTTAAGAAATGCAGTGCTTACCGCTACTTACGGAGAAGCCATCATGACCCACCGTTTCAAAGAATATCAGTTATTCAAAGGAAATATTCCGGGACGTATCAATGGCTCTTTGATTTCAATGGAAACTGGTCCGGGTACTCCTTATTCTATTGATAAATTGCAAGACAGAGGTGTTTTCTTTGTGGATCCAGGTGAAGATGTGTATGCCGGACAAGTAATTGGTGAACACAATCGTCAGAATGATATTGAAGTTAATATTCAGAAAGCCAAAAAGTTAACCAATATGCGTGCTTCTGGGTCTGATGATAACGTGAAGATTACTCCTAAAATTCAGTTTTCACTGGAAGAAGCTCTGGAATATATTCAGAAAGATGAATATGTAGAGGTAACTCCCAAAACCATTCGTATGCGTAAAATCTATCTTGACCCTAACGAACGTAAACGTATGGAAGCTAAGGAAGAAGCTTATAGTTAATAGCTAAAGAGTATTTTGGTAAATATAAGCCGGTTTGCAGTTCAAACCGGCTTATTTATTTAAAAACTACCTGATTGCCATCAAAGTCGATAGTTATTTTTTTATTTTTAAGTTCAGGTTTTTCAAGCAAAAATCTGGCAAAGGGTGCCACTACCAGTCTTTCTATTTCACGTTGTAGTGGTCTTGCTCCATATTTAGGGTCAAAACCACTGACAGACATAAAATTAATAAGCTCATCAGTAAAATATAATTTCAGATTGCGATTCCGAATCCCATCTCTGTTTGCTACATCAGTCAGTTCATTTATGGTAATTTCCTTAATGGTTTTCTCATCCAGTGAGTGAAATGGTAAAACAGCATCTATTCTGTTATAAAATTCCGGGCGAAAAAAAGATTTGATACTTGCCTCAAAATCATCATCCTGGTAATTACGAAAACCTAATGATTTTCTTTGCGAAACTCCCAGATTAGAAGTCATAATAATGATGGTATTCCGAAAATCAGTAAGTTTGCCAGCCGAATCTGCCAAAATACCTTCATCTAAAACTCCCAGCAAGGCATCAAAAATCTGAGGATTGGCTTTTTCTATTTCATCCAGCAGTACTACACAAAAAGGCTTTTCTCTTACAAATTGTACCAGTTTGCCATTAGTGCCAATCAACCTGTAAATCTGGGAAGGGTGCTGAAACTCGCTCATATCCAGTCGGATAAGAGGTTTGTAGCTTTGCCCTATTCCAAAAAAGTAATCAGCCAGGGCTTTGGCAGTGGCGGTTTTGCCAACTCCGGTCGGACCGGCAAAAATCATACTGACTATTGGTTTAGCAGGGTCGTTTAATCCTGCTTTAAATATCTTGATAATAGAAGTAATTTTGGAAATGATATGATCTTGTCCCTTGATTCTATCCTTAAAAAAACTTTCTAATTCAGATTCTTTTAGTATAATATCATCTCGCAGCAAAAAATCAGGTATTCCGGTTTGAGCCGAAAAGCTCTCAATCACTTCATTGACATCAATCTGAGGTTTTTTGTTAAGCTGGACTTTATTTACACAGGTATTCAAAAAACGGATGGCTTTTCCTGGAAAACTTTCATATTTTATAAATCTTTCCAGTAATACATAACACATTTCGATTGATTTCTGCGAAAAAGACACGCCAGTGTGTCGGGAGGAATGGTTGTTAAAATATTCAAAGATTTTAAGAGTAGTGGTCATATTCATTTCATCTACTTTCAAAATCTGGAAATGCTCTACAAATCCTGGCAGTAACCTTCGCATGGCTTCCAGTTGCTGAGGAGTAACTTCACTGATAATTTGTAGTTTACGGCGACGTATAAATGAAGTCAAAAAAGCAGCAACCGAATCCTCAGGACCTTCTCCACCTGTCATAGCCAGCATCACAAAATTTTCCAACCAGAGGATGCCGTTATTTTGGTTCAGGTCTTCCACCATTTCTTCACATATTTCCTGCCACTCACCCAAATACTTCGCTTTAGCAGTCATTCTTGATGGAGAGGTTCGCCAGAATGTATGCCTTGTTATTCTTTCTTTACTTTTTTCAAGTCCTGTAATTTTTCGTATGGTTTCTTGGATGATGGTGCTTTTACCAGTTCCTGAATTTCCGACAAGCAATACATTGCTTTTTTCATCCAGCAACATATTGATAAGCTGTTCTACCAATATACCTCGTTCCCAGGCACTTTCAATACTTATTTTCCCGGATTCTTTACGAGTATAAGGCAATTTTTCGGCTATACCCGGCAATGTACCAAAGTAGGGTTCATTTGACTGATTTTTTTCTTCAACAGGTTTTGGAGATTTTACAGAAACACTTTCAAGCCAGGGCTCAGCTTGCTGAAGCATACTATAAATAGCAGAGGGCTCCATATCATGAAATGCATCTTTAGAAAAATGTTCTACCAGTTTTTCGAGATCTTTTTCTGTATAGAAATAAAAACTTTTGTGAAGAGCTGGCAAAAAGCACTCAAAATAACCATTGTCACTACTGCCATACACGGCATATACCTGTACATCAATGTTCTCTTTTACGGGGTAGATGCGATCATTTTCCTGATAATGTGGTCTGATGGTAAAACTGTATGATTTTAGTTTGAAATCCTTAACCTCTGGCTGATAGAAATAACCATCCCGCAATTTACGTTCAATGTATTCAGCAAAATCACCAGTCAGGCTTCTTAGGTCAGTCGAAACCAACTGTTTGCTTGTACCCAGCAACTGACCTAAAATAGCATTATCATTAAGTTTTTGACAAAGAAGTGGATATTCCAGTATTTTCATAGCAATATTTCAATGAGTAAGAAACGTAATTGGTACTAAATAAAGCAAAAAACCGGTTCCTAAAAATGGATTTACCGGTTTTTTGTTTTTAACTCAATAGCTCTTGTATATCAGTTGCTTGTTTTCACAAACTTGATCATATCTCCTTTGTCTATATGAAACTTCTCAGAAAACCCTGCATTGACCTCTACCACATACAAAGCACTGCCTTCAGAAGGCAGTGGGTCTTCTGAAAAGGGTTTGGCATGACGTTGAATAGAGATAATTTTGTTGTCAGCTCCTACATATATAATATCCAGAGACATAACGGTGTTTTTCATCCAAAATTGCTGTGGTTCAGCCGTTTGAAAAATAAATAACATACCCTGATTTTCCGGCATGGAAGGTCTGTACATCAAACCTTGAGCACGTTCGGCATCATTATCGGCTATTTCAATATCCAGTTTTTGAATAGTATCCTTTTCATTAGCACGTACAAATGCCAGTTCTCCTTCTTTTTTAAATGATGGGGCTAATACTGTATCTGACTTGGTATTGGAAGGTTCACTATCCGTAAAATATTTTACTAACAAAAACGAAAAAACCAGAAATACCAGTACAATAACGATAATGACCGTAAAATTTGGTTTTTTGCTTTCAGACACAGGTGTGGGAGTCTGCTGTTTGGCAGGAGTAGTGATATAGTTCTTTTTTTTACTCATATTATATTAACTTATTAAACAAATATTTTATTTCAGTGAGTTATTAATAGTTTAACAGTTTTCCTATTGCTTCTGCAACTTTGTGAGTATCAGGTAAGATGGCTTGCTTTTGATGTTTATTCATAGGTAAAGCAGGGATTTCCTCTGCACCAACTACCTGTACCGGAGCATCCAGTATTCTAAAGCAAGTCTGTGTAATACGACCTGCAAGTGACTCTGCAAAAGAATTTTGTAACGACTCCTCTGTCAAAATCAGGGCTTTGTTGTGTTGTTTTACAGAAGTTACAATTCCCTCAAAATCCAAAGGACTTAAAGTAAGCAAATCTATAATTTCTACGGAGCCCGGAAAATTCAGTGAAGCTTTCTGAGCTATATGAACTCCCATTCCATACGTTATTACTACACAAGTATAGCCATCGTCTTTTTGTTCTTCAGAGGCATGTTGCACTATTCTGCATTTTCCAAAAGGAAGGTAATAGTCATGGGAAGGCTCAATACTTCTGGCAAAATCTGCCTGAAATAAACCTCTGTGTTCTAAAATAATTACCGGATTAGGGTCAACAAAAGCTGTTTTCAGCAATCCTTTCAGGTCGGATGCATTGGAGGGATAAACTACTTTCAATCCTTTTATATTCACAAGAATTGATTCAATACTGGCAGACTCATAAGGACTGCTTTCAGGATAGCTGCCTGTTTCTACCCGCCACAAAGCTTGTACTGAGAATTTTCCATCTGACAAATAATTTGCTTTAGCAACCATATTTGCCAGTTGTCCAATTCCGCTTAATAATGATTCAGATGAATGATAGACTACTACAGGCTTGCAACCCGTCCATGATAATCCGGCAGCAGCACCTGCCAAATAAGCTGGTACTGCCGGAGTGCTAAATACTCGGTCTTTACCAAATACTCTTACCATATTCTGGTACTCTTCTGCACTGCCTACTTCTTCTCCAAATACTATAGCTTCCTGATAGTCAGCCAGAAAACTCTCTATAGTACGAATGGCAGTTTGTCGAAAATTTATTGTAATACCACCTACAGGCTCTTTTATACCACTGGGTTGCTCTACTGGTGATGGTAAAAAAAACGAATTATTTGAAGAGTTTGTATCGTCATCAGCTGTTCCAGTGATTTTGCTCCAGATTTCTTTTACCAACAGTTCTGCTTCACGTTCTTCAGTTTCTATTTCTTCAGAGGAAGCACCTTCAATAGTTAGATATTTTTTGATTCGGGTAATAGGTTCATCTCTTCTATGAAGTTCCATATCTTCTTCGGTTCGATAAGACTCTCTCTTAAGAACAGAAGAATGACTGGTAAGTAATGGCGTTTTTACCTGAAGCAATACCGGCAAATGCTCTGTTCGGATATATTCAATAGCTGCTCCAATAGACTCATATGCCTGTACAAAATCGGCTCCATTTACCCGGCTTCGTTTCATCCCTCTGAAACCTCCTGCAAATTCGTAAGCATCTATTACTCGTATAGACTCTGCTGGGGTTGATGCCATCCAGTCATTATCTTGTACCAGGTATAACACAGGAAGTTTTTTGAGTAATGCCATTTGCAATGCTTCCGCAGTTTCACCTTTGGGAATGGCTCCGTCACCAAGCGAGCACACCACCATTGGCGACTGATTAGACTTAGGCATGCCACTGATGCCAGCAAGATAAGTAAGCCCCTGAGCTACCCCTGTTGCTGGTATAATATGCATACCTGTACCATCTCCTGTAAAAAGTAATGAAGGGAGCCCCTCCTGTTTTACCGGATTCAGTACATAGGGATTTTTACCTGTCGAAAGTGAAGATTTTTTTCCGGTAAGTTGCATCATCAAATCCTCCAGAGGTACACCCAAACCCAGTAACAATGCTTCATCTCTATAATAGGGAGCAACAAAATCATAGGGTTTTAAATGAAAAGCTGTAGCAATTTGTAAGGCTTCATGTCCACGGGAAGAACTATATAAGTAGTGATTTGTCAGGGAATGATTTTCCTGATAAATACGTTCAGCAGCCCTTGTCAGACACATCAGTCTGAACGCTTTTTTGAGTAAATCTTTATCTATCTTGGGAAAAGACATGGAAAGAACTGGTATTTTATTAGATTATAAGGTTAAAATTTTGTAATTGTACAATAATGTTTTTGTACCCGCAAATAAAAAGAACTATTGATATTGAACAAGTATCAATCACCTGTCAATTTTTAGTATCATTGTTTAATAACTTCTCTTATACTTTGTCAGAAAACGGCTGGCAGCTTGCTCATTTTATTTTTTTGAGTTTCCCGGCTTTTTCAAACAAATCAGGATTCTGAGCATTTTTTCTCAGAAAATCCTTTAACTTGTCAGTTGGGGACTTGATAATAAGATTTTCCCCTTCTTCTTTATATTCAATATCTAATGCTTTTTTATCAGCTTTTTCACGAATATACTTTTCATTCAAGGCAGCAAAACTAAAATTATCTTTCTTGTCAGTAACTTTATAAAGCATGTGTGCCGGACGCTCTTTGCCCAGTGAATCGGTCATTGTTTCGGCTACATCCATATAAAGCTGGTCGTCAAGCTTAAAAAAGTATAGATTATCTGCTGTATCTTTTTCTACGCTGCCATTTTTATTTGTTGTAGTGATGATAAAAGTATAGCTCTTATTTTTTTCTTTTTTTACAGCAATGACCGATTTTTCGCCTTTATCCTGTTTTCGCTCTACCACTTCCCATTCTCCCTCCAAACCTTCAGGCTCTACAATATCTGTATTTGTAAAATAAGCATATTCTGAATAAATACAGCTATTGAGAGCTACCATTAGTATTAAAAATATTCCTTTTAGTTTCATAATAGGTGATGTTTGTTTAACACTATAGACCTGCTAAAAGTATGCCACACTATACCCGTAAAAAGGCTTTAACGAATGAAGTCCTAATAAGTTGTTAAGAGCAGGAAATGTACCGGATTCCTGTGAAAATAATGCTATGAAGATAGAATATTTTTCATTTGATCAGTCTCTATGCCATACCCACACCTGAAATGCCCTTCCGGACAGTCTTTATGACCATGAATGCCACAGGGTTTGCAGGGGAGTGTTTCTGATGTTTGAATGATAAATGACTTGTCTGCCAGTGGACCAAAGCCAAATTCGGGAACAGTAGAGCAAAATATGGCAGAGGTTGGGGCATTCATAGCAGAAGCAAGATGCATGGGTGAGGAGTCATTCATATAATTCATTACTGCTTTTGCCATGAGAGCAGCAGATGCCTGTAAAGAAAGTTTGCCTGCCAGAATTTCTACATTAAGATTGCCAGAACTATTTTTAATTTTTTCACAAAGAGCAATATCTTCTTTGCCACCTAATAGATATACCTTTAGATTGAACGGAAGTTTTTTTATAAATTCTACCCATTTTTCAGTAGGGAGTTGTTTGGTAAACCATACAGAAGCAGGAGCAATACAGACATAAGCTTCAGACTGATAAGGTAAAACAACCGAAAAATCTTTTTCGGTGGGATAAAGTCTGGGCTTTGCAGGAATATTATCCGTAAGATGGGCTATCAGTTGCTGGTTGCGTTGGGTTTCATGTTTGCCTTCTGTAAAAGTGTGTTTTATTTTCTTGGAAAAGAAGACTGAAAATGGGTTCTTATCAAAACCTATCGTTTGCTTTGCTCCCGAAAATAGAGTCATGATTCCGGTAGTGGTAAATCGTTGTACATTTATGGCTATATCATACTGCTGTTGCCGGATTTCAGAAATAAGTTGCCACAGATGTCTGTACTTACTTTTTTGCTTATCAAACACATATATTTTAGATAGAAACGGATGATTGAGTAGCAGACTTTCACAGCCTTTTCTTACCACAAAATCTATTTGAGCTTCAGGATAATATTCTTTCAGTTTTTCAATAAGAGCTGTTGCCAGAATTACATCACCAATAAAAGCTGTTTGTATAATCAATATTTTCTTCATCAGGTAGATTGCTTATGCTCTTAAATGATAAATTGTTTTATTGCTAAAGGGCTGATGAATAGCAGCTATAACAATAAAACAATTCTAAAATACTTTATAAAATGATACTTTTTACTGAAATGAATCAGAGGTGTTAAAACTTCAAACTTTTCCCTGTAAAAAAGTAGCAGTATGGTTGTCTTCCAGTTTTACCATCTCTTCAGGAGTCCCTTCAAATACCACATTTCCGCCATTGTTGCCACCTTCAGGTCCTAAATCTATTATCCAGTCAGCAGACTTAATAACTTCCATATTATGTTCAATAATAATCACACTGTCTCCTTGTTCTACTAAGGCATTAATGGCATTGAGCAGTTTTTTAATGTCATGAAAATGGAGTCCAGTGGTGGGTTCATCAAAAACAAACAGTGTTTGTCCCTGATTTTGAACTCCTTTTCCCAGAAAAGATGCCAGTTTTACCCGTTGGGCTTCACCACCTGATAGCGTGGTAGCAGACTGACCCAATTGTATATAGCCCAGACCTACTTTCTGCAAAGGCAGTATCCTTTCAGCTATTTTGGGCTCATATTTAAAAAAGGTCAAACTTTCATCTACGGTCATTGCCAGTATATCAGCAATATCTCTATCATTGTATTTTATGTCCAGTACTTCCTGTTTAAAGCGTTTGCCATGACAGCTCTCACACTTAAGCTGTATGTCTGCCATAAACTGCATTTCTATCGTAATAACTCCCTCTCCCTGACATGTCTCACAACGACCACCCTCTACATTAAAAGAAAAATGAGATGGTTTATAAGCCCGGGCTTTTGCCAGAGGTTGGTCTGCCATCATTTGCCTGATATGGTCATAAGCTTTGATATAAGAAATAGGGTTGGAGCGTGATGATTTGCCAATAGGATTTTGGTCAATCATTTCTATCTGGGCTATTTTGTTTAAGTCTCCTTCCAATCCGTCAAATTTTCCGGTTTCATCACCACTGGCTTCTCCCAGACGTTTGGCAATTGCCGGATATAAAATCTCTCTTACCAGAGTAGATTTACCGGAGCCACTTACTCCCGTCACAACTGTTAAAACTTGCAGAGGAAAACGTACTGTCTGATTTTTAAGATTATTTTCTCTGGCTCCCTTTACCGTGATAAAAGAAGTAGGCTTCCGACGAAATTTAGGAACGGCTACCTCATCAATACCTTTTAAAAACCGAACAGTATAAGAATCTGTCTCGCCATTCATTTCTTCATGTGTTCCCTGAAATACAAGATGTCCGCCTTCTGTACCAGCTTCCGGACCAATATCTATAATCTGGTCAGCAGCTTTCATTACTTCTTCTTCATGCTCCACTACTATTACGGTATTGCCTAAATCCCTGAGAATTTTTAAAACTTCTACCAATTGTCGGGTGTCACGGGGGTGCAAACCAATGCTGGGTTCATCAAGAATATACATACTGCCCACCAGAGCACTTCCGAGTGAAGTTGCCAGTTTGATACGCTGATATTCACCGCCTGACAGTGTAGCGGTAAGCCTGTTTAGTGTTAAATATCCCAATCCTACTTTTACCATATATTCGAGTCGGTTGGTAATTTCGGTCAGAATACGGCGGGCAACTTTTTGTTCGTATTCTTCCAAAGCCAGTGAGGTAAACCACTCAAATGCTTCGTTGATTGGCATTAAAACAAGGTCTGTAATAGATTTCCCATTTATTTTTACATAAGCAGCGTCTTTACGAAGGCGACTGCCTTTGCAATCCGGGCAGGTTGTTTTGCCTCTGTATTTAGACAGCATTACCCGATACTGAATTTTATGGGTTTGACTTTCAAGATGATTGAAGAAGTCATCTAATCCACTAAAATACTGATTGCCTTTCCAGAGTATTGCTTTTTCTGTTTCAGTTAAATCCTGATATGAACGATGAATAGGAAAGTCAAACCGAATGCCGTTTTTAAGCAGAGGTTTTAGCCATTCTTCATTCATTTTTTCGGAACGCCAGGGAGCTATTGCCCCTTCATAAACCGAAAGATTTTTATCGGGAATTACCAGGTCAGGGTCAATGCCCAGAATTTTACCAAAACCTTCACAACGCTTGCAGGCTCCATAAGGGTTATTAAAAGTGAATAAATTGACACTTGGCTCTTCAAAAACGATACCATCAAGCTCAAATTTATCTGAAAATAGACGGGTTTCGTGGTCAGGTACTATGATTTCACAAACTTCAGCTCCTTCAAAAAAAGCTGTTTGCACAGAATCCGAGATTCTGAAAACATTATCTTCGTCATCGTGTTTTACGGTGCTTCTGTCTATGAGTATTTTAACAGCAACTTTTTTCAGACTTTTGATTTTCTTTTCATCTTCCAGAATCTCTTCAATAAAAAGCAATTCTTCTTTTGCCATAATCCGGGTAAAGCCTTTTTGTAAGAGAATTTTTAGTTCATCTTCAAGTTTCCGGTCTTTATGAATGGTTAGAGGAGTCAGCACCATAAAACGAGTACCATCAGCAAACGACTGAATCCAGTCTACCACATCTGAAACAGTATCTCTTTTTACCTGATGCCCGGAAACCGGCGAAAACGTTTTGCCAATACGGGCAAAAAGCAATTTAAGATAATCATAAATTTCAGTGCTGGTACCTACTGTTGAGCGGGGATTGCGGGTGCTTACTTTTTGTTCAATGGCAATTGCCGGCGAAACTCCCTTGATATACTCAACTTCGGGTTTTTCCATTCTTCCCAAAAACTGCCTTGCGTAAGAATTAAGACTCTCGACATACATACGCTGCCCTTCTGCAAACAATGTATCAAATGCAAGAGAAGACTTACCAGAACCGGATAAACCTGTAATTACAACCAGCTTATTACGGGGAATGGCTACACTAATGTTTTTAAGATTATTGACTTTTGCCCCTTTGATAATAATATATTCTTTGGGGTCTAATGTATCAATGGAAGGCTGAGTAGCAGGCAGGGTTTGGATTTTCATAACTTGCGAAATTAGCAAAAAACCTCATAAAAACCTTCTGAACTTTCAAAACTTATGAAGGATTTCAATCGACTTTTATAACCAATTTTTGATAAAATCAGTTGCATTTTTTGCTTTATCAACTCTGGTAGTAAGGAAATTAAATGATTATATTTTTTATTTTCAGACTAACTCTGATAAGTACAATTTATTCTTGAATAAAGGTTGTTACTTTTTACCTGCATTTTACATTAAGAAGTGGGCTTTGGTTGTTTTAAATAAAGATTGATTTCCGGGATTTATCGATTAGGTAATCAAAATCGTTTAGTTTAAGTGTAAAATAGTAATTCTGTTAACTGGCATGGCTGATTATTTTCTTTGGAGTATAAAGCACCTTCATCAGCATGAAGAGATGATGCTGTATGGCAATCTGCTTCAAATTTCGGTGGAAGAAGCCAGCGAAGTTAGCCTTTTTCTCAAAGGTATATACGAACAGGAAGCAACAGATTATCCTTATAATGCTCCGATATTTGATGCAGAAGCTGCCTTGTGGGGAGCTAAAATAATTTATACTGCCAGTCAGTTGCTTTTATACAGAGAGAATAAAGATGCAGATATAGAACAACTTTTGCCGTCTTTTTCTCATACAATTACAGCGTCTGCCATGCTTTCTGCTGATTTATCTTTGCGTTTTTTGACGGATATTATTTATCAGTTAAAACTTATCGACCCCGAAGATAAGCTGATTGAAAGTCTTGAAACCCATCTGCAAACCTGGCATTATTCAGGTGTTAGCTATCCTTTGTCTGTCGAAAGCCTGGACTTTGAAATCGTTACTGCAAATCCATCTTTGTATCAGCTCTATCTTAATCGGGTAACTGCTCATAAAAACGTGAAACTGGCAAAACATCCGGCTCTTATTGAAGGTATTAGAGCGAATTTGGGGATGTTTGCCCAAACTTTCTGGAAAGAACTAAATTAAGTTGTTATATAGTTGAATTGTTGATAGCCATTTAACAATACAACTGTATAACAATTACAAGAAGACAAGTATTTTAAACATTGATACCTCAGCATGAATCAAACTGACAAACTCAACAGCGTATTATCTTTTATTAAAGAATCTTTTGTAGGCAAAAACGAAATAATTGATTTACTCGGCATAGGCTTAATAGCCCGTGAAAATGCTTTTCTTTTAGGTCCTCCCGGTACTGCCAAGAGTGCCATAGTGAGGTTATTATCTGATTGTGTAGAAGGGGGTAAAAATTTTGAATACCTGCTTACTCGTTTTACAGAGCCCAATGAAATATTTGGTCCGTTTGATATACGTAAACTCAAAGAAGGAGAACTGGTAACCAATACCGAAGGTATGATGCCTGAAGCTTCTATGGTATTTCTGGACGAAATTTTTAATGCTAACAGTGCTATTCTGAATAGTTTGCTGATGGCTTTGAATGAAAAAATATTTCGCCGGGGTAAAGAAACCCGTAAGTTACCTGCTCTTATGTTTGTGGGAGCAAGCAATATTTTGCCTGAAGATGAAGCCCTTAATGCTTTGTTAGACCGTTTTCTTATCCGTATCAAATGCGATTATGTGGCTCCGGATATGTTGGAAGAAGTATTGTTGAGTGGCTGGAAACTGGAAAATAAATCCACAACAGACAAACCTTCTATTACGGCAGAAGAGATAAAAGATTTACAGAAACTATGTCGTGGTGTAGATTTATCAGCCATTCGCAAATCGTATGTGGCATTGATACACAATCTCCGTAATACCGGCATAAAAGTATCTGACCGTCGAGCTGTAAAGATTCAGAATCTGATAGCAGCCAGTGCTGTAATTTGTAATCGTACAGAGGCTGTTCTTTCTGATTTATGGGTCTTAAAATACATCTGGGATACTGAAGAACAAATAGAGATTTTGGCAGGTATTGTTGACAATATCATTGAAAAAGATACTTCTACATCTGCTCACCCACAGGCTTTTTTTAACAAAGTGCCTGATGCCGAAGAACTAATGAAAGAGGTATTGCTGCTTAAAAACAAATGGGAAACGGGTAGTCTCTCATTTGAAGAGCAAAATATTATCAAAGACAAATTACGATATGTGCAGACCCGTTCTAACTGGATAAAAAACAACGAGCATAAGCAATATATTCAAACCGAAACTGAAGCACTATGGCACAGGATGTTACAGACAATATGATTTATTTTTTGTCTGTACAGGCAACTGATAAAGACTATCTGGGAACTATCAGGCACTGGACTAACCTGAAAACCGGATTTGAAGAAGACAAAATCTGGGTCAAAGATTTTACAATTGCCCAGATTGAAAGTCAGCAGGTAAAAAGTATTCCTTACAAAGATATTTATTATACCAGAGGTGGTAAATTATTCAAAAAAGGAAGTCTGTTGCCGGAAAGAAACATTCCGGCTTTGCTCTGGACACCTATTCAAAGAGGCTTGCCGTTAGAGTTACCAGATTTTAACCATAATTTCTTTGGTATATCACAGCAAGTGCCGGTTTCATTGATTGAGTCAGCACAAGAACAGGAGTCCTTTGCCATGCTTACTTCACTTGAAGTGCTGAAACAATACATAGAAACTGCTCCGGCGGTGAGGTTACAACCACTTGCTTGGGCAATACTCAACCATGAAAGTGCTGTGATACTCGGAACACCATTATTGCCTTTGCAGGGAGAAGTTTTTTGGAAGAAAAAAGATTTTTTGATGCCTGCCGGTTACGATTTTGAGTTGTTTGCTCTTACAGATATCCTCAGAGAAAAAATTAATCCTGAAGGTATGAATTGGGTAATGTGGAATAAAGAAGGGCAATATTGTCTGCTCAATAAAAAAGCCTTTCAGGATTTATCGCTTAGTTCCCTTAGAAAAAGCAACGTTTGAATTGCTCAATTGTTTGATTATTAAATTGCTATCATACTTCAACAATTTAATAATCAAACAATTGAGCAATTCAACAATTCAAACACAAAAACTGGCTTATTTATGAAATTCTACGACTATTTTCAGTCATACGATGGTCATTTCTGGCAATGGGAAGACAATACCGAAGTCATTGGCATTCCGGGTGGTGATACCATTTGCTACAGAGAATATGCAATGGAAGTGCTGGAAAAGCTGGCTCCACAAGGGATTCCACCTTTTGGTTCATTGTTGCTTGCTATTATTGCTACTAATTCTGTACAAGATGGCATTAGTGTCAATAGTACATTGGCATCTTATTTTAGACGAGTAAGTAGTACCAGTCATGGCAAGTTCAGTACAGTAAATGAGGCAAATGACTTTTTAAATATACTTTCTAAAGTTCCTGAAAAGTACAAAACCGGCAATAACCGTATTCTGCTATTACAAGCACTTTTTGCAAATTGTCATAATCCGGTTGCTGCTCAAAAGGCTGGAACTTTGTACCGAACTTATTATTATAAAAACTATGATACACAGAAACTGAGCATTCTGGCTGATTTTAATGAAACTGCTTGTTTGAAGGATTTTCGCACGATAGCCCTGCTTCATAAAAAATTTCCGACTGTAGAGTCAATTTTAGAGCAGATGACAGGCTTGCCATTGATAGAAGAAGAAAATCTGCCTTTGCCGCCCGAAACAGATACTGAAAAACCTGCGAAGAGAGACTTTATAGAGGAATTGATTGAAGAAGAAAAAACATTTCATGTGGGGTCGCTTGTCAGAAGAATCTGGTCAGGGCTTAATATTCCTCTGCATAATGTATTGCCAAGTCAGCAGCCTATTGGTGGTGTTTCAGATTTGACCAACAAAGGTGAATTTGACCGACTCTTAATCTCGGAATTTGCCAATGATGATTTAATTTTTCTTTCACGTTTGGCAAATAATGAGGCTTTGTATATCAATCGTGAAATTCCGCCGGTTGCCGATAATCTGGAACGGGTCATTTTGTTGGATGTTTCCATTAAAAACTGGGGAACACCCAAAACAATAGCATTTGCCTTGCTGGTTGCTATTGCCAATCATCCTAAAACTGATATTCATTGCACTGGTTTTGCTGTTGGCAATCATTATTATCCGGTAGCTTTTGACAGTGTAGATGCCATTATCAGTAGCCTGCAATACATGGAAGCTATTTTGCAGAGTTCAGCAGGGCTGGAGGCTTTTTTTAAAGAAGTGTATCATGACAATATGGAGGTCTTTTTTGTGTCGTCTGCTGAAACCATGAAAATGCCTGCTCTCCAAAAAACGTTGAGCGATTATCAGGGCTATATCAGTTACTGGATTCAGACAGATGCTGAAGGAAATATTGATTTTTATAAAAAACAGCATAACAGCCGGAAACTGCTACAAAAAATTGTGTTGCCTCTCGAAGAATTATGGAAGAAACCGAAGAAACCCAGGCAATTGCCACAGGAATCTATACATATTGATTATTATCCGATTTTGTTTCCGTCTTCGACTAATATAAAACACCTGCTTACCTCCAACGAAGGAGAGTTGTATCAGATTACAGGAGAGCGAAATTTGTTACGTTTCGGAGCAAATGCCTCAGAAACTAAAAAAAATGAAAAAGGCTGGGAACTGGTCTATGAAAATCTGCCTTCCGTAGCAGGTGAGTTTGAGATAGGAAGATTGAGTAATGGACAAGATGTTTTGTTGCGATTTGACCCGCAGGATAAAAATATTTCTATCCTCAATCTTAATACAGGGATTATGAAAAGTGTTGATTTTAAAGAATGGAAACCCTCAACACTCACACAGTTTGTATTTATCAGCGACCGCTTTTACTATTATCACTCATCTCCACGTAGCAATGAAATAAGTATTTGGTCTTTTAAATTGGAAGAAAATATAGAAATACAAAATGCTAAAGAAGTTTTTACTGAAATAATAGGACCATACAACAAAAAAGTGGCTCTTAATAAACTACTCACTCAAAATCTTTTTATTCTTCCTGGAATTTTAAAAAATATAACCAGTGTTTTTATTAACGAAGCGGGTAATCTGGTATTTAATATACATGAGTTGCAAATTAATTCGGGTGGTGTAATCAAACTCAAAACTACCCGACAGATAAAAAAGCAATACGAAGCCACCCAGACCAGTGAAAACACCTTTACTTTTTCTAATGGCAGTAGCATTATGGTTAATCGTTCGGGGATGCTGGTTTTGAGGAGTAATAAAGTGGTTGACAAGTTTCAGCTCCTGACTAGCGATAAAATCCCCAGCCATGAAAAAAAAATTCTCGCTAAAGCAGTAATAGTCAAAATGTCTGAAATGGGAATAAGGCTTTGGATGACTTTTAACGAAAAAACTAATGTTATTCACACCGGCTTTACTAAAACAGAGGCAGAGAAAATAAAAAATGAGATTCAGACAACTTATAACAAAATAGAGACAGGAATAGAAATAAAGCCTGATAATCAGCCTGCTGTTTTTATTCCTTCGGTGGTTGAGGCTTCGTTGGGAGTGGCTACTTATCAGGAATTTGCTGGCAATGCTTATTATATGCCTTCAGAGGAAAGACAGACTTTTTCGGTTTTGGGAACACATGCCTTTTGGCAAAAAAACATTACAACATTTATATCAGACATTATGGAATATGAAAATCCGAATATCTCCTTCAACTAAAAATACTTTTCCGTTAAGAGGAATACTGATTAAAGGCAATGATGTGAAACACTGGATTAAAGAAATTCAGCGAATAGGCTTTAATTTGTCTGAAATAACCGTATATCCGGTGCCAGATACTACACCCAATAGCATTTGGGGCTGCCTGATAGAATATAATGATGGAAAGAAATCAATCGAAGCTGGGCAACACCTTTTTTGCCAGCTTGTGCATGACAAACTTTTCATTCCTGAAAAAGCTATGCTTCATCCAGCTTTGTTGCCAGAAGAAACAGAGAAACTTTTTGCTTCCGGTAAACACATCCTGCACCCTGAATTTGGCTTGGTGGAACTGACAGAAACGGTAAACTGGCAAAATCTGATATTTCCGCCAGTTTTAATTGATACAGAAGTTACCCGTCCGGAAGATTCAGTTTTTATTCCTAAAACCATCAAAAGTTTTCAGGTGAAACCCGTTCCGCCTGAAGAAATTATAAGTCAGATGGAAAAGAGCTTTTCTATGAATGCTGAGGAAGACAGAAAGCCTTTAAATCTGCTTGAAAAAGCCAAACACTTGTTTTATAAGCAACTTTTCGGAAATAACAATAATAATTCGACAGCAGGGTCAGAGGAAGATAAAAGAGGTGGTGATTGGGGAGCTCAAGCTCCGGCATCAGGTTTTTGGAACAGTATAACAGGCTTTTTGCAAAAAATTCTGGGTACTAATAGTAAGTGGGTAAATAATATGCGACAGGACTTTGATAACCTGGAAGAACGTAACCAAAAGCAAATAGATAAACTGATGGATTTATTGAAAAAAAATCCAAAAGAAGGATTGAAATATGCTATGCCTCTTGATGCAGCCGGTACTTCACGGGGAGAGTCAAGTGAGAATTTTTTATTATCTTTAATGAAACGCTGGTCTGAATTTTCTCTTTTCGGAAATAATTCTATGGGAGGCTATTCAGGGGCAGGTGGTAGTCCGGTTTTGCCAGCCAATCAGTTTAATCAGTTACAGGCTCAATATTATGCTACTGCTCAGGAGCTTATCAATAAAAAAGAGTATATGGAGGCTGCTTTTATTTATATGAAATTATTAAAAAATTATAATCAGGCAGCCCAAACCCTTGAAACCGGAATGTTGTATCAGGAGGCTGCTTCGGTGTATCTTAAATATAGTCATAATAAGCAAAAGGCTGCAGAATGTTATGAAAAAGGTAATATGACACTAAATGCCATCGAATTGCATAAAGAACTGAACAATAATGAAAAAGTTGGAGATTTATACATTAGTCTGAAACGTAAGCAAGATGCTTACGAGTATTATGAAAAAGTAGTGGAAACTTACAAAAGTAGCCAGCAATATCTAAAGGCTTCTCTGCTTTACAGAAATAAAATGGAAAACCCTACCGGTGGACAGACGATGCTAATGGAAGGCTGGCGTAGTAATAAAGATGCTTTTAACTGCCTTAATAATTACTTTAATAACATTGAAGACACAGATAAATTAGGCGAAGAGATAGAAACTGTGTATAAAAATGAGGTCTCTGACGAAAACAGAGAATCTTTTTTAAATGTCATGAAATATGAATATGATAAACAAAACAAACATGCTGGTTTTATCAAAGACATTGCTTATGAAATCGTAGTAACACAAACTGCCAAGAATCCGGCTATTGTGTCAGAATTGCATTTTTTTAATGCAAAAGACAAAGAGTTAATCAAAGATACGGTTCGCTTCAAACTGAAAAACAGAAAGTAGTTTTGGAATGAAAAATGAGTTGAAGGGATTTTTAAAAGTTTCTGAATCTTTTATAGATAATAACATCCGAACTATTGATGCTATAAGTTTTTTATCCCTTCCTGAAATCTCAAAGGGAATATTAATCGTTTATGCTTCATGGAGTGGCAATAGTCAGTATCTCATTATCTATTGAAACTTTGTATAACAATGGGTATGATGGTCAGATATTTATTATAGATAATGATTGCATGTCCTTTGATTTTCAGAACAGTATTTTAGGACAATTGTGTAATGGCTGGGGAGAGATATTTATTGTTTCGGAGGGACAGATTACGCAAAAGTTTTTAGGTAAAACTTCCTTTATTAATTTCAGGAATTATTTAAAAAGTATGTCGAATAATTCCTGAAATTTAATCTTCTTCATTTTGTAAGTCTTCTCTTAGTTGGGTAAGTACTTCGCCAAGCCAGTTGGTACCTTTCCATTTACTGCGGTCAAGACTGTCAGGGTTATCTTCGCTCAAACCTATACCCCAGATATGGTCAGTTGGACTTGCTTCTACCAGGGTGGTTCCGGCAGTAGCAAGCAGAAACCTTTTCAGGTTTTCGTTTTGGGAAAACTTAGCATAATTGGCTTTATAAACGATATTTTTCGCTTCTTTTTCCCAAACTTCCTGCACAAAATTTTTTACCTGTCTGCCTAAAGCCTTCTGATCTCTGGGCTGAGATTTAGTTAAAATTTTCTGAGCAATTTCTTCATCTTCAAACAATAAAGCCTTGCCATACATCATGTATTGCTCAGTACAATTAAAAATTATGTTATCTATCTCAAAACTGCACGGATACCACTGCGAAAAAGGATGTTTGGAGCGGTAAAAGAAAGTGAACTTTTCCATTATAAAATGATTAGTGAAAAGGTATTATTTTTCTACCTTTAGTATCCATGCTTCCGGAAAGCCAGAGTCACTTTGTACTTTTTTCAAAGATTGCATCGCCTCCTCCCGGTTTAACGTCTGATAAATATATACGTGAAAACGTTTATTAGACGAATTGTATCCTACTTCTACCTGTTTATTTCTATCCTGTAACTGTTTAATAAATTGCCGGGCATTTTTTTCTTCAACAAAAGAACCCACAATTACATAATACTTAAGAGCCAGCTCAAGTGGGTGAATTCCCTGAGAAGCTACCCGAATATTTTCTTTAACAGGTACTATCTCTTTTTTTGCCTGAAGAGGAGTAGTGTTTGTATCTTTTTTTACAATAGTTGTCTCTTTAGGTAGCGTATTGTTATTTTTTACAGTGTCTTTAAGATTTTCTGTCTTTTTTGATGCAACGACAACAGGCTCTTCCTGAGTAGGCGTAGCAGTTTCAGCCAATCGTTTGGCTTTTTTACCAAAAATATACCCTAGTTGTATTTCGTGAGCCGGATTAGAATAACCTGCATTTTTACTGTCAGGAAGTTTATAAGCATAACTAAAGCTAATTCGTTGTTTTGCTCGCACCCCTGCAATAAAAGCCGTTCCGTAATCACTGCGGTAGCTGACTGCCAGCCAGAGTTGCTCTTTAAAATATACACTCATATTTCCTTCCCAGGAAGGAGAGGCATTTTCATATTTACGATACAATACCAGAGGTTGAAGACTCACCTGTGAGCCGGCTGCAAGTTTATAAGAAGCAGTAAGAATATAATTTTGTAAGGGATAAATGTTTTCGGTAGGATTTTGTGGGTTTGAGAAACCGAAATATTTGAAAAGTTTGGGTAAACTGGCTCCTAATGCAAAATTGCCAAGCTGATAATAAACACCCACCTGACCATCCATGAGGGTCCGGTTATTAATCCGGTTGAGTAATGCAGGGTCAGAGGGATTATCAACAGCACTGATGTTGATAAAATTATCAGCAAAACCACCTGAAATGCCTACTCTTAATCCATGATTTGCTGAGAAGTCGATTCGGTGAGCAATCGTAAACATAGCTCCGGTAGTTTTCAGTAAACTTCGGCGATACTGATACAAAAATCCTCCTAAAGCTGTTTTCCCATTTCCGATAGGTGCATAACCACTGATAATACCCTGCTCCGGTGAATCGGCAAAAGAACCGATCAACTGTTTCTGTAAAGTAGCATATATTACTCCATACTCATCACTACCTGCTGCTGCCGGATTTTGAAGATAAAGGTTGTTAAAAGTATGAATGTAAAATGGAACATCCTGTGCTTTTAATACTATTGTGGTGAATAGTAAAACTATTATAAATATTTTTTTCATTCAATTCATTGTTCTTACCGGATAAGAATAAAACTTCCAGCCATGATGTCTTTTTCATTACTTTTTACTACAAAATAATAAGCCCCTTCCGGTACATCAGCCCCATTGGCTTTACCATCCCATACTACATCACTGGTAGGAGCCTGAGCTGTGTGTATAATTCTGCCTCTTTCGTTAAAAATCAGAATTTTGGCAAAAGGAACATTACTGATTTGCTCTATTTCCCAAAAATCTTCAATCTGGTCACTGTTAGGAGAAAATATTTTTTTAGCTCTCAGTTCAGATGCCGTTGCCGAATTAAGTACAGTAATCTGAACAAAAGAACTGCTGGTGCTTCCCTTGTCATCAGTTACAGTAAGCTTAAAGGTATAAATCCCTGGTCGTAAATCAGTGACAGTAAGAATTGCACTCGTGGGATTAATAAGCGTAACAGGCAAGGCTGTTTCATTAGTCCATACATAAGAAACTATATGTCCGTCACTATCACTACCAGAACCTTTCAAAACTATTTCCTGTAATGGCAATACTATTGTAGTATCTTTTCCGGCATTGGCAATAGGTATGTTATTTGTATTACTGCCATTGACTGTGATTGTAACGTCTGCAAAAGAAGTAGCCCCTTTATTATCAGTAACAGTCAGTCTGAAAATATATATACCTGCCTGTAAATCGGTAATTGTAAGAGAGCTTGTGGTTGTATTACTTAAAGTAGCAGTTGGTCCTGATTGTTTAGTCCAAAGGTAGCTGCTTATACTGCCATCTGGATCAGATGCTGTACCTGTAAGTGTCAGTGAAGCCAAAGGAATTTGTACTGTCTGGTTAGCTCCGGCACTTACTACAGGTGAAATATTGACAGGTTCAGGATTAACTAACAACGTAACCTCATCAGACGCAGATGCATTATTATTATCAGTTGCAGTTAATCTGAATGTATAAGTTCCTGCTATTAAGTTGCTTACACTCAAGTTTAGTGTGTTTTGTCCTGATAAAGTAGCTGTATTAGGTCCAGAAACTTGAGTCCATAATACAGATTGAATGCTTCCATCCGAGTCTGTAGCTGTTCCTGTAAAACTTGTTGTATTTGTTGGAAGAGTTATACTGCTGTTTGTGCCTGCATCTACAACGGGTGGGTTATTGGGAGGAGCCGGGTTGACAGTGAGTGTAACATTGTTAAATCCTGTACCACCCTTATTGTCAGTAGCAGTTAATCTAAATACGTAAGTCCCAGCTATTAAATTACTTACACTTAAATTTAGCGTATTTTGTCCTGATAAAGTAGCTGTATTAGGTCCTGAGACCTGAGTCCATAATACAGATTGAATGCTTCCGTCCGAGTCTGTAGCTGTGCCTGCAAAATTTGCTGTGGAAATAGGTAAAGTTATATTCTGGTCGGAACTTGTAGTCACTACAGGAGGAATATTGACAGGTTCAGGATTGACGATAAGAGAAACCTCATCAAATCCAGTTCCACTTTTATTATCAGTAGCAGTTAACCTAAACACATAAGTTCCCGCTATTAAGTTGCTTACACTCAAGTTTAGTGTATTCTGTCCTGATAAAGTTGCCGTATTAGGTCCTGAGACCTGAGTCCATAATACAGATTGAATACTTCCGTCTGAATCTGTAGCTGTTCCTGTAAAATTTGTTGTATTTGTTGGTAAAGTTATACTGCTGTTTGTGCCTGCATCTACAACGGGTAATATATTGACAGGTTCAGGATTGACTAGCAATGTAACCTCATCAGACGCAGATGCATTGTTATTGTCAGTAGCAGTTAATCTAAATGTATAAGTTCCTTCAATTAATCCACTTACATTTAATGTTGTTGTACTTTGTCCTGAAAGTGTGGCAGTATTAGGTCCTGAGACCTGAGTCCATAACACTGACTGAATACTCCCATCCGAGTCTGTGGCGGTTCCTATGAAACTTGTTGTATTACTTGGCAAAGTGATACTGCTGTTTGTACCAGCATCTACAACTGGTAATTGATTGGCAGGAGGCTGTACTACAAAAACGTTTATTTCGTCAAATCCTATTCCACTTTTATTGTCAGTAGCTGTAAGTCTAAAAGTATAAGTGCCTTCAATCAATCCATTTAAATTTAATGTTGTAGTATTTTGCCCTGAAAGAGTAGCCGTATTAGGTCCAGATATTTGAGTCCATAAAACAGATTGAATACTTCCATCCGAATCTGTGGCACTACCAGTTAATGTTGCTGTGTTCGTAGGTAAAATAACTGTTTTATCTGCTCCGGCAGTAGCGATGGGCAAAATATTGACAGGTTCAGGATTGACGATAAGAGAAACCTCATCAAATCCAGTTCCACTTTTATTATCAGTTGCGGTTAATCTGAATGTATAAGTTCCCGCTATTAAGTTGCTTACCGATAGGTTTAATGTATTTTGCCCTGAAAGAGTAGCCGTATTAGGTCCTGAGACCTGAGTCCATAACACAGATTGAATGCTTCCATCCGAGTCTATGGCTGTGCCTGCAAAACTTGCCGTGGAAATAGGTAATGTAATACTGCTGTTTGTGCCAGCGTCCACAACGGGTAATATATTGATAGGTTCAGGATTTACAGTGAGTGTCATTTCATCAAAATTAGTTCCTCCCTGATTATCAGTCACAGTTAATCTAAAAACATAGACTCCTGTTGTCAAATTCCCTAATGATAAGACTGTGGAGTTTGTTCCTGAAACTGTCGCTCCGGCAGGTCCAGATTGTTGAGTCCAGAGATAAGTAGAAATAGTTCCATCAGAATCTGTAGCCGAACCTGTCAGTAGAATTGTATTTGTTGGTAAGGTAATCGTTCGGTCCATCCCGGCGTTTACTGTGGGTAGGTTATTAGGTGGGGCAGGATTTACCACTAATGAAACCTCATCAAATGCAGAAGCACCTTTATTATCAGTAGCAGTCAATCTAAATACATAAGTCCCAGTTATTAAGCTACTTGTACTTAAATTCAGCGTGTTTTGTCCTGATAAAATAGCCGTATTAGGTCCTGAGACCTGAGTCCATAATACAGATTGAATACTTCCGTCCGAGTCTGTGGCGGTTCCTATGAAACTTGTTGTATTACTTGGCAAAGTGATACTGCTGTTTGTGCCTGCATCTACAACGGGTGGGTTATTGGGAGGAGCAGCATTTACAGTGACTGTTACATCATCATAATTAGTATTACCACGATTGTCGGTAACAGTCAATCTGAAAACATATACCCCCTGTATTAGTCCAGATGCTGATAATGTTGTTGTTGTGGCTCCACCCAGAGTTGCCGTGTTAGGTCCAGATTGCTGAGTCCAGAGATAAGTAGAAATAGTTCCATCAGAATCTGTAGCTGAACCAGTCAGTAGAATTGTATTTGTTGGTAAGGTAATAGTCTGATCCAATCCTGCATTTGTTGTGGGTTGTGCATTTACTATAATACTTATTTCGTCATATCCTGTAAGTCCTTTATCATCTGTTGCAGTCAACCTGAATACATAAGTACCAGAAATCAGATTGCTGGCAGTTAGAGTATTTGTAGTTTGATTTGCAAGAGTTGCTGTATTAGGTCCTGAAGTCTGAGTCCAGAGATAAGAAGCTACTGTCCCGTCAGGATCAGTGGCAGTGCCAGCAATATTAATGGAAGCAACCGGAAGATTTGCTACTCTGTCGGCTCCTGCATTTACATTTGGAGGTTGGTTAGCTGCTACAATAATAGTTAACTCATCATAATTAACAGAGCCCTTATTGTCTGTCACAGAAAGCCTGAAAATATAAGTTCCGGGTTTAAGGTCTTTTACTTTAAGACTGCTGGCGTCTGTATTGCCTATTGTTGCGTCCGGACCACTCATTTTTCGCCACTCATACGTAACAATCGTTCCGTCAGGGTCACTGGCATTACCATTCAAAATAATTGTATTGGCAGGAAATGTCAGATTTACGTCAGTACCAGCATTTACAACAGGTTGTCTATTGAGTGGGTCTGGCTTAGTTTTTCCTAATAACCACGGATAAATAGCTGGATTATTAAAGGTCTGTGTCCAGGCATCATGCCCTGATGCATTATAAATAGTAGTAAGGGGAGCTACTACCGGACCAGGAACACAGGCATTTACTCCATTTACTACCGCATTAAGGTTGGCAATCGTAACAGTGCCATCATTTAGATTATGGAAGCCCCAGAGAGGAATATCTTTGATATTGCAATATTGATTTGTTCCAAACGACCAAAAACTATTTACACCAGATACAGGCATTATGGCAGCTATTTTGGCTGCTTGTGTAGCCGACAGATAATATAATCCGCCTCCGCCACCACTTATAGCAGTAACATATACTTTGTTAATATCTACCCGATTATTAGTTTTCATTTTTTCCAGAAACTCATCCAAAAAACCAGGTGAAAGCCAATCTACTATGCCAACGCCTTGCGATTGTGGCGATGCTACAATAAAATCAAGCTCTACGCCATCGCTAATTACTTTTGGAGGACCATTGCGTTTTACGGCATCTATGGCTGCTGGTGCTTTCTCCCCATCTCCATGAAAAAATAATAGTAATGGATAACTTTTTGTAGGATTTTTATAATAAGGCTCTGGTTTATAGAGAAGATAATTAATGGTTTTACCACTGATACTTGCAGAAGTAGCCACATAAGAGAGAGCAGGCTGACGTAATGGTAGTATTTGAGTAAAATTTTGAACAGCACTCAATGTCCCTGCTGTATTTTCGAAGACAGTATATAAATAGTAGGTCTTGTTTTCAGTGAGGTTGGTAATAACTTTTGATAAAGGGGATGAAAGTTCAGTTGCAGTTACTGTAACCACACCATTTCTCACAATTGTACCTGTAACGGCAGCAGTAGCATCTGTTTTTACACTGGCAGCAGTAGGGGAGGCAGGAGTTGCAGAATAAAGTACATAATACAAAGTACCTGTTTCCGGGGAGCTGACTGCAATATCAATAGTAGATGCTCCACTCTTTACTCCTGTTACTACTTGTGAAAAAGCAGCCTGAGAAGCTAATAAAAGTAGAAAAAAAACTTTAAAAAGTACAAATCTTGAAATCTCTTGAATTGTACATGAAAAATGTTTCTGTAAAGGCTGTATCATAAAGATTTTCAACATGATAAATAATATACGCAAACTCTAAAATTAAGTTCCGAGATTGTAATTAAAAAGTTTTTTATAAAAAAAGTTCTATTTCAAAGCGAGAAGTCAATATTTTTATTCTATAGGATATAGCATTTTTAATAGTCTTTTTCCGTTTGTTTTATACGGGACAGGCTAAAAAAAGTAACTACCTTTAACAAAAAGATAACAAATACATTGTTAGGAACGAGTATAATGTTTACTTTTGAAAATCTGTTTCCTTTAATTTTGCGTCATTTTAAAATATAATACCTCGTATATGTCTTCCAGACTACGCTTTATCGACAAAAACAATTCTGCCTTTTTTGCAACGGTTCGCCAGCGGGTAGACGATTACTTTCAGGAGAACCATCTTTCCAAACATGCTAATTTTGCCATGTGGCTCAAAATAGCTTTCTTTTTGGGTGGTTTGATATTCTTTTATTGCCTGATATTGTTTGGTAATTTCACGCCATGGCAAATGTTAGGTTTATCGGTATTGTTGGGAATGTTTGCTGCTTTTAATGGTTTTAATGTTTGTCATGATGCCATTCACGGTTCTTTGTCTAAAAACCAGACTGTAAATAAGATTTTCTCACTTGTTTTTAACATCATTGGAGCTAATGCCTATGTGTGGAGTATCACTCATAATGTGGTGCATCATACCTACACAAATATTCCTGGTCATGACGAAGATATTGAAGTAGCTCCAGGACTAATACGTCTTTCTCCTGCTGAGCCAGTCAAATCTGTTTTTCGGTTTCAGCATTTATATGCATTTCTGTTGTATGGGTTGGCTTCTCTATCATGGGTTTTCAGAAAAGATTATAAAAAGTTCTTTCAAAATTCCATTGGAAGCTATGATAACTCTCAGCGTCCGGCAGGTGAACTATTTAATTTGTTCTTTTTTAAAGCACTTTATTATATACTATTTATAGTATTGCCCTTGGTGATGCTTGATATTACATGGTGGCAGTTTTTGATTGGTTTTGTGGTAATGCATATTTCTGAAGGATTTGTTTTAGGATTAGTATTTCAGTTGGCACACGTAGTAGAAGGTACAGAATTTCCTGAAGCCAATGAAGATGGAAATATTGAAGAAGCATGGGCTGCCCATCAAATGCGTACTACTGCTAATTTTGCTATTGACAATCCATTGGTAAATTTCTTTTGCGGAGGTCTGAATATGCAAATAGAGCATCATCTGTTTGCCAAAATCTGCCATATTCATTATCCTAAACTTGCTCCGATTGTTCGTCAGACTGCCTTGGAATTCGGATTACCTTATATTGAGAATAAGACTTTTGGTTCTGCTTTACTTTCACATTATAAAATGCTTAAGAAGTTTGGCAAAGAAGATTATGAAAATTCACTTGTTACACAACCACAACTTTCATAAAAGTTGGTTTGATAGCATAAAAAAAAGCCGGTATTAAACCGGCTTTTTTTTATGCTATTGATTGTCAGGTTGATTTTCTTTCAGCAAATCCTCAATTTGTACCTGTACCAAACGACTTCGGGTTCTCTTCAATACGGTAAATTCATATTCTTCAAAACGTATTTTTTCGTTTAGTTCCGGAATACGGTCTAATTCAAATGCCAGTAAGCCTGCAAGCGTATCATATTCCCTGCGTTCGGTAAGAGGTCGGGGCAGGTACTCATTGAGATCGGTTATTGGAGCTGAGGCAAGTACCTTAAAAATACCCTCCTCTGACTTTTCTACAATCGGTAATTCATTATCATACTCATCTTGTATTTCACCCACTAATTCTTCTATAATATCTTCCATTGTAATAATGCCTTGTGTTCCTCCGTATTCGTCTATTACTACAGCCATTTGCACTTTGTCGTGCTGGAGCTGACGAAGTAATTTTGGAATTTTCTGATTTTGGTACACAAATGACGGCTTACGCATAATTGATTGTATGTCAAATACCTTTTTCTTGCGAATAGCAGCCAGTATGTCTTTTACATATACTATTCCAATAATATTATCCAATGACCCTTCATAAACAGGCATTCTGGAATATTGCTCTTCTACAAGTTTGTCTATTGCTGTTTCATCCGCCGTATTTACATTCAGAGCTATAATTTGTGTTCGGGGAATCATAATCTGCTTGGCAGTTCTATCCGAAAAATCAAAAGCATTCCGAATAATTTCGTAGTTGGTTGTTTCAATAGAGCCACTTTCTTTCCCCTGTTCTACCAATAGTTTTAGCTCTTCTGGCGAGTGTACTTCGTGCCCTTCTGCTGGTTGAATACCCACTGTTTTGAGAATCAAATTAGCCAGTTCGTTCATCAGCCAGATGAGTGGTTTAAAGACGATATAAAATGCCTGAAGGGGATAGGCTACAGCAAGTGTTACAGATTCAGACTTTTGAATGGCAAGTGATTTGGGAACCAGCTCTCCAAACACAATATGAAGAATGGTAATCAGAGCGAAGGTAATACCGAAAGAAATGCCCAGCAGTGTACTTTCTGTAATATTAAAATGGAATCCATGAAGTGTTTCATGAAGTACCTGGTCAAGCATTTTCTCTCCGATATAACCGAGCCCAAGACTTGCCAGTGTGATGCCCAACTGTGTTGCCGAAAGATAGGCGTTGAGTTTGGCAATAATATTTTTAGAAAGTTTGGCAGCAGCATTGCCAGATTTCGCCATAAGTTCTATCTGAGAAGATCTCACTTTGACAATGGCAAACTCTGCTGCAACAAAAAAACCGTTCAGTAATACAAAAACTAAGGTAACCGATATAGCTAAAAGCATATTGAGAAGCCCCTGACCCCAAAGGGCGATTTTTGGGTTAATGAGTGAAAATGATTTTTAATTTTTTTCATCTCTTGTCCCTCTTCAGGGGCAGGGGTTATTTTTTATTTAAAAGGATTAAAACCGCCTCTCGTATTTTGAGCCATTTTATTCATTTGTTTCATCATCTTACGCATCTGCTCAAACTGTTTCATCATCTGATTTACTTCTGTGAGGGTTCTGCCACTACCGGTTGCTATTCTTTTCCGGCGACTCAAGTCTATTAAATCAGGGTTCATGCGTTCCTTTTTAGTCATGGATTGTATCATTACCTCCATCGGCATAAAAGCATCATCCGAAACTTCTACATCCTGCATCATCTGACTCATTCCCGGAATCATTTTCATTACATCTTGCAAACTACCCATTTTTTTGATTTGCTGCAATTGTGAATAAAAATCCTCAAAATTAAACTGATTTTTACGGATTTGTTTTTCAATACGCTTGGCTTCTTCTTCATCAAAAGCTTCCTGAGCTTTTTCTACCAGACTGACAATATCTCCCATGCCCAGAATCCGTCCTGCCATACGATCAGGATAGAAAACATCCAAGGCATCCATTTTTTCGCCGGTACTCACAAACTTAATAGGCTTTTCTACAACTGCTCTGATAGAAAGAGCTGCCCCACCACGAGTGTCCCCATCCAGTTTGGTAAGTACAACCCCGTCAAAATTTAATCGGTCATTGAATGTTTTGGCGGTATTTACAGCATCCTGCCCGGTCATGGAGTCTACTACAAAAAGCACTTCCTGAGGATTAAGGGCTTTTTTGATATTCTCAGCCTCTTTCATCATTTCCTCATCCACTGCCAAACGTCCGGCAGTATCTACAATAAGGATTTTTTTATTATTGGCTTTGGCATAATGCAAGGCATTTTTTGCAATTTCAATAGCATTTTTATTTTCGGGTTCAGCATACACGTCCACACCAATCTGAGAACCCAACACCTTTAACTGGTCGATAGCAGCAGGACGATAAATGTCGCAGGCTGCCAGTAACACATTTCTACCTTGTTTTTTGAGAAAATTAGCCAGTTTGCCTGAAAAAGTAGTTTTACCTGACCCTTGCAAACCTGCAATCAGAATAATGGCTGGTTCCCCTTTTGTATTGATGCTTTGTGTAGTACCACCCATTAGCTCAGTCAGCTTATCCTGAGTGATTTTTACGAGCATTTGACCTGGCTCTACGGCTATCAATATTTTCTGACCAAGGGCTTCATCTTTTATTTTATCCGTTACGTCTTTGGCAACTTTATAGTTTACGTCAGCTTCAATCAGGGCTTTTCGGATTTCTTTGACAGTAGCGGCAACATTAATATCTGTAATTCTGCCAGAACCCTTTAGCGTACGAAATGCCTGGTTAAGTTTATTACTAAGATTATCAAACATATATAATTCAGTATTCGGATTTTTACATGAAATAAATAAACCACAAAAGTAAAAAAAAGCCCGATAAAGACTATAAAAAACTTTACCAGACCTTTTAGATTCAGTTCACAGCCGAATCATGCTGTCGTTTATTACCTGGTTTTATTGTTTTTGTTCTACCACCTCAAGTCCCCATGTCTTGCCTTTCTGTGTAGCCGGCACACCTTTCTCCATCCATACCGGTATTTTATCTCCTTTCATGTAATAATCAAAGAATTGCTGCATTCTTACCGAAAGGTCTTTACGGTTACGACGTTCTACCAGATTGTGGGCTTCATTATTATACTGTAACAGCCAAACTGGTTTGCCAAGTCTTCTCAATGCCGTAAACATTTCAATTCCCTGATACCACGGAACAGCCCCGTCAGCATCATTGTGCATGATAAGCAAAGGAGTTTGGACTTTATCTACCTGAAAAACAGGTGAGTTATCAATGTAATTCTGGCGTTTTTCCCAGAGAGTACCACCAATCCGGCTTTGGGTATGTTCGTACTGAAACTGGCGACTCATGCCACTTTCCCAGCGAATACCTCCGTAAGCACTTGTCATATTTGCCACAGGAGCACCTGCCATAGCACATTTAAAGAGATTGGTTTGAGTAACCAGATAGGCTGTTTGATAGCCTCCCCAACTTTGTCCCTGAATAGCCATATTGTCTTTATCTACCCAGCTATTTTTAGCAAGCATTTCGGCTGCCGAAACCACCGAATTATAAGCATCTTTACCCGGACTTCCGGTTGAGTAATAAATATTCGGGTCGAAAACCAGGTAGCCACGACTTGTGAAAAAGGCAATATTAACCGTAGAAGCACTCGGTGCCGGAGAAATATAACGATACAAGTTGTCTGAATTTCTTTCATAGAAATACAGAATCAGGGGATATTTTTTGGTTGGGTCAAAATTTTCAGGTTTGTACAAGATGCCTTCCGACTCTTTGCCATCATACATTTTCCATTTTACCAGTTCTGCCGTCAGCCAATTGTAGTTTTTTTGCTGAGGATTAATTGTCGAGAGTTGGGTTTCCGTTTTAAAATCGGTGGTCAAATATACATCATAAGGCTTTTGGGTATTGCCTCTCTGAAAAAGATATACTTCTGCGTTTTTGGCTTTTATAACAGGCGAAAAAAAGTAAGAATAAGCTCCTGAACACAATTGCAAAGGCTCTTTTATGTCTGATAATTTTTTGGTTGCCAGTCCTGCAAATTTAGTACTCTGGTTAAAAGTCTGGAACAATATTACCTGATTGGGTTTCAGAAATCTTTCCTCCCGGTCTAATTGTACGTATTGAAATTCAGTTTTTGTTTTTCTGCCAGAAATAGTAATATTTTTAGGAGCAGCTACCCCTTCAGGATCAATTTGCCACACATCAAAACGGTCACGAATAAAAACAAATTTATCATTTTCAAGCCAACGCATAATGCCATACGGACCTGGCTCGTCCGGGACATCATTTTCTTCATCATAAAAAGCTACCGGAATATTTTGTGTCAGATTTACTTCTTTGCTTGTTTTAATGTTGTAGGAAAACCAGTTTTTTGCTTTCAAATCATACCATATTACATAGTTGCCCTGTGGAGAAATATTAAAATATCCATCCAAATCAGCTTTAACCAGTTTTTTATTACCTGAATTTACATCTATCAGGTAAGCCGATTTCAAGGTGCTGCCTTCCCATTGCATTTCTACTCGGCGTCCTATGTCTGTAACACCCATAGCAATGGCAGCATTGCCTTCATCCGTAAAGGTTACATCCGGAATTTGTGTATCAGCCAGTTGAGTAAATTTACGAGTAAAAAGGTCTATAGATGCTAGGTATGATTTTTTCAAGTCACGGTCCAGATTTTTAAGTTGCATGGGTTGCAGATAATCATCTTTGTAGTTCCATACATCTACCCTTGCCAGTTCAAAATCTACTAAAGTTGTATCAGTGGGCTGAGGAACAGGAGCCGTTCCTAAAAATATCTTTTTCCCATTTTGACTGAAAGTAAGATTCCCGTTTTCGGAGATTGTCCATTTTGCAGGCAAGCCGGCAGTAAGAGTATCTGCCAGAATACTGATAGTATCTTGCTTGCCTTTGCCAAAATAATAGAGTTTGTAAAATTTAATCAGGGCTTTGGGTTTGCTATATTCTGCTATGTAAGCCAGTTGTGAGCCGGTTTCGTCAAAAGTAAGTTGTTTGTAGGTTCCCCCTTTTCGTTTGCTAAGGGTATCGGTTTGGGCTTTCGGAATGTCAAAGAGATATACACCTGCTTTGTTTATAGAATCTTTTTTGCTGCCTGTAGTCACAAAAAGCAACTGATTGTTTTTCTTGCTAAGAGTATAATCTGTTACATATTTGAAAGAAGTAGTAGCATCAGTTTTCAGGTTTCTTACAACCAGTTCTGTTCCTTCTTCGCCACCGCTTCCGCCAGCTTTGGGGTCGTCTTCAGCATCTTCAAAACTGTCTTTTTTCTTGTCATCCTTCTTTTTCTCTTCTTTTTTCTTTCTGGTGGTGTCTGCCAGTGGCTTTTCTAACTGATAGGCTACATAACCAAAGTCTTTTTCAGGCATTTTATAAGACTTTACCCTTGGAATCTTTGTAATATCTCTTTTGTCGAGTTCTACAATACCCAGACTGTCTTTAGGCATATCATCAGGCTTTTTCTTTTTGATTTTTGCCTGACGAGTGTCTTTGTACAAAGGCTTTATCAGAAAAACCACATTTTTTGAATCTTCTGAAATAGTAGGGTTTGTGCCTCTTGGAACTGTGATTTTTTCGAGGCTTTTCAGGTTCTGGATAACTAGTTCGCCATCACCTTCCTGGGGTGATATGGTATAAACTGCCCATTTGCCATCATTGCTGATGACTTTGGTACTGATGCTTTGCCAGCCGTCGTACACGCTGTGGTCTAAGACTTTTTTCTGGGCAAAAGCCGTGAAGCAAAAGACTAATAAACTAAAGGATAGTAATAAGGTTTTTTTCATAAAAACACAATTAAATTGAGCTTATAAAAATCCTGAAAAAACGCAATAAACCCAAGCCGTTTGTCATATTTTAACAGCCGGATACTGAAATATTACAATATTTTTTGTTTTAATTTTGTGAAGGAAGAGGTTTAAACCAATGACTCTTGGTGATTTTGGCATTTCGGGGAGTAAACATGCCATTGTCAAAACTAATTTCTATAAAATAAGGATTTCCCTGCGAGTCTTTCACTAACTCAAAATGCTGCTTATGGGGATTGAGTTCGAATAGAGTGAGTTTGAAAGTTGTTTTTAACTCTTTTGCATAAGGATGACCTTCCATTATTTCAAAATCGAGAAATTCTATGAGGCTATCATTATCTATATCACAAAAAAATCCCGGATAGGGCCAGTTTTCAAAAACATAGAAATTTTTAGTATTGATTTCATATAAAAAAGCAAAGGACACAAGACAAAAAGTACCCGTACATCCTCCATGATAAAAGTAGCCTGGCAAATAATGATTATTACCTAAACTAAATCTTTCCCAATAATCTGGATTATAATAAAGGTAATGACCAATTTTACTATTTCCGTTTTGTGATATAAGTTTTTCTAAATCAATGACTTTGTCATTTATTGTTAAAATATTACTGGTAACTTCTATTAAATAAGGAGCTCTGCATTCGTTACTTTTTATTACCTGTTTGATAGTTAAATTTTTATAATAAAAACCTAATGAAATTGTGCATACACTCTCATTCATACGAATTGTATCATAAGAAGCTTTCTTAATTGGCAAAAAACTCTTATCTTTCTTTAAATCGGGTGAAAAAGTAATTTTATCAATCAGTTTTTCAAAACTTCCATCACTTGAATCCGGAAACTGCAGTTTTTTTTCGGGAGTAGAATCGACTTGAGCAATAGTTTGTGGTTGCTCATCTTTATTTATGGTAAGAATAGTATCCGATGTTTGCTGGAAAGAATTTGGTTTAGACTGACAACTTAATAGCAATAAGCTGATTATGAAAATGAGAAGGGTAATACGCATAAACTGTTTGTAGAGTAGGTGGTAATTACGACATTTTTTATCAATTATCATTCACGGCTTCAATAAAAAATACCTGTTAAACATAAAAATGCTGACAGTTTCATAAATCTTAAAATTACTATTACCAGAAAAATAGCTTCTTTTCTTACACAACTTCTTTTATATCAGTGCCTGAGGTTTTTTGAAATATCAAATATTTTTTTCGGATATTTGAAAATTTATAAGAAACTCATACCTTTGCAAATTCAAAAAAGAACACACATACCAATATATAAAGATGTATTTAACAACTGAAATCAAACAAGACCTGTTCAGCAAACACGGATACGCCAAGAAAGCTACAGATACAGGTTCTGCCGAGTCACAAATTGCTTTGTTTACACACCGTATCAATCACCTGACAGAGCATCTGAAAGCTAATCCTAAAGATTATTCAAGCCGTCAGGGATTGCTAAAACTGGTAGGTCAGAGAAGAAGACAATTAGACCATTTACAAAAAGTAGATATTACCCGCTACCGGGCTATTATTCACGAATTAGAATTGAGAAAATAATTTTCTCCCAAAGGGCTTTCCTCCAAACTACCCGGAAAGCCCTTTCTTATTTACTATAATACTTGTTGAATAGTGTAATTGTTAAATAGTTGTTTTACCAACGTCCTTCCTCTTAACAGTTCAATGTTTTAGCAATCATAATTTTCCTCGCTGTTTTATTTTAAAGCTGTATTATTTAAACTCCTCCTTATGCTGCCCAATGTGCTGACTCAAATTATTACTCTTTCTGACGGAAGAACCATTACAATCGAAACCGGAAAACTTGCCAAACAAGCCGATGGTTCTGTGGTAGTCAGAATGGGAAACACGATGCTGCTGGCTACTGTTGTTTCCGAAAAAAAAGCCCGTGATGGGGTTGATTTTATGCCACTTTCAGTGGATTATCAGGAAAAATTTGCTGCTGCCGGAAAAATTCCCGGAAGTTTTCAAAGAAGAGAAGGCAAGCTCTCAGATCACGAAGTGTTGGTAAGTCGTCTTGTTGACAGAGCCATTCGTCCGATGTTTCCGGATGATTATCATGCCGATACCCAAATTAATATATTTCTTATTTCTGCTGATGCAGAAGTGTCTCCTGATGCCCTCGCAGGGCTTGCAGCTTCTGCTGCAATAGCTGTTTCAGATATTCCTCTAGTAGATTATATCTCGGAAGTAAGAGTGGCTAAAGTAAATGGAGAATTACTTATCAATCCAATAACGTCTGTATTGGGACAAGCTACGTTAGACCTTATTGTGGCAGGTTCTTATGATAATATTCTTATGGTGGAGGGTGAAGCTAAAGAGATTTCGGAAGAAGAGATGATAGAAGCATTGCTACTTGCTCATGAAGCCATAAAAACGCAATGTATTGCTCAAAAAGAGCTTGCAGAGAAAGCCGGAAAAACAGAGAAACGTGCTTATAGCCATGAGACTAATGATGAAGAGCTAAGAAAGCAATTATTTGATTTGCTATATGACAAAGCTTATGAAGTTGCCAAGTCAGGAATTACTTCTAAAAGCCTTCGTGGAGAAGCATTCGGTAAAATTAAAGAAGATTATATTGCATCTTTGCCAGAAGATCATACCATAAATTTGGGATTAGTAAGTAAGTATTATTACGAAATACAAAAAAAGGCTGCCAGAAACGCAGTGCTTGATACTAAAATTCGTCTGGATGGTAGAAAGTTAGACGAAATCAGACCTATCTGGTGCGAAGTAGATTATCTGCCGATGGCACATGGGTCTTCTATTTTTACCCGTGGCGAAACCCAGTCTCTCACCACAGCCACTCTTGGTACTAAACTAGACGAGCAAATCATAGACCATGCCATGGAATCAGGTTACAGCAAATTTATGCTGCATTATAACTTCCCGGGCTTCTCGACAGGTGAAGTAAAACCAAATCGAGCACCTGGTCGTCGTGAAATTGGTCATGGTAACCTGGCTTTCCGTGCTTTAAAAATGGTAATGCCTCCTGAAGATGAAAATCCTTACACAGTTCGGGTAGTCTCAGACATACTTGAATCAAATGGCTCTTCTTCAATGGCAACAGTATGTGCCGGTACACTGGCACTAATGGATGCTGGTGTAAAAATTAAAGCTCCTGTGTCGGGTATAGCCATGGGCTTGATTTCTGATGGCGAAAGATATGTGGTGCTTTCTGATATTTTAGGAGATGAAGATCACCTGGGTGATATGGATTTTAAAGTTACAGGTACTGAAAAAGGAATCACTGCTTGTCAGATGGATATGAAAGTAGAAGGATTGTCTTCTAAAATTTTGGCAGAAGCCCTTTATCAGGCAAAAGCAGGTCGTTTGCACATACTTGGCAAAATGGCTGAAGTTATCACAGAGCCTCGTCCCGAATTAAAACCACATGCCCCACGTTCTATTACTATTAAAATAGAAAAAGATCAGATAGGTGCTGTTATCGGACCAGGTGGAAAAGTAGTACAGGATATTCAAAAAGAATCTGGAGCTACTGTGGTAATCGAAGAAAAAGATAAAAATGGTTTTGTAAGCATTTTTGCTACCAATCAGGCTTCAATGGATATCGCTGTAAAACGTGTAAAAGGTATTGTCGCCATCCCTGAAGTAGGAGAAGTATATGATGGAGTAGTAAAAACTATTCAACCATTTGGAGCCTTTGTTGAATTTATGCCAGGTAAAGATGGACTCCTGCATATCTCTGAAATCAAATGGGAACGCCTTGAAAATATGGATGGTGTATTGGAAGTTGGCGAAGAAATTAAAGTGAAACTGATAGAAATTGATAAAAAGACAGGAAAATATCGTCTTTCTCGTAAAGTATTATTGCCTAAACCTGTAAAAGCAGAATAATCTTACATTGATAAAATTGTCTGAAATTTTTGACCCGGCATCAAAACCGGGTTATATTTTTCAACAATTTTCTTTGAAAAATGACGATAAATCAATTAGTATTCGTATATTCTGTTGCATGGCTTGTACTTTGGTATTTGGCAGAAGTAAGATATTAATTAAAACAATAAAATTTTTGTATATTTCCTGATAAATAAAGGATTAAAAACGAACCAAAAAATCGATTTTTAAAAAAGGAAATCAGATAAGGTTACCTAATTATAAAAAAAGATATAAATATTGACATATCCGGATAATTTACTTAACATGAAATCCGGAAAAGAAAAACTTTATCAACTTTTTTTTCGTTTTAAATTGAAAGGGGGTTGCTGTTATTTGTAGAAGAGACTTTAGCAAGCTATTGTGCTTGATTGTTACAAACACTTACTCATCACTAACCGGCAATTCTGAAAATCAGTTTTCTAACTTATCACTTTATAAAAATAGTACAGAAAGATGAGACAACTCAAAATAAGTAAGCAAATTACTAACCGGGAGAGCCAGTCATTAGATAAATATTTGCAGGAAATCGGTAAAGTAGATTTGCTTACGCCTGATGAAGAGGTAGAATTAGCAAAAAGAATCCGGGAAGGAGACCAGCAAGCATTAGAAAAGTTAACCAAAGCCAACCTGCGTTTTGTGGTATCTGTTGCCAAACAATACCAAAATCAGGGATTATCTTTAGGCGATTTAATAAATGAAGGTAATCTTGGACTTATCAAAGCTGCTCAGCGTTTTGATGAAACACGTGGTTTTAAATTCATTTCTTATGCAGTTTGGTGGATTCGCCAGTCAATCCTTCAAGCTTTGGCAGAGCAGTCACGTATTGTTCGGTTACCGTTAAACCGGGTAGGTTCTTTGAATAAAATTTCAAAAACTTTCTCAGAGCTGGAACAAAAATATGAAAGAGAGCCTTCGCCTGACGAACTGGCAGAAGTGCTGGAAGTAACTACTTCTGAAGTAGTAGATACTCTAAAAATATCAGGTCGTCATATATCTATGGATGCCCCTTTTGTACAGGGTGAAGAAAATAGCCTTTTGGATGTATTGGAAAATGATAGTGAAGATACTCCGGATTCAGGCTTGATTACGGATTCTTTACGGAGAGAAGTACAACGGGCTTTGTCAACACTGACACAAAGAGAAGCTGATGTGGTAACATTATATTTTGGCTTGAACGGAGAACATACTATGACTTTAGAGGAGATTGGAGAGAAATTTAATCTTACCCGTGAACGTGTTCGTCAGATAAAAGAAAAAGCGATACGTCGTTTACGTCATACATCCCGGAGCAAAGCTTTGAAACCGTATCTTGGATAATTGTAAAAAAAGAGAATCTTACAAGTTATCAGTTTTATGGAATATTTTTCCTGAAAAGCTGATAACTTTTTTATTTTTCAAGAAATTCTTTGCTTGTTTAAGTGCATCAATAAAAAAAATAGCGGGAATTCTTTTTGCGAAAAAAAAATGTTTTATTCGCATTATAATCGTATTGAATTCCGGCATATTAATCAGATATAGAAAGGTATGAGCCAAATAACAAATACTGTCTTCTGGAAAACCAACAGCAATGAGAGAGAAGATGCTATCATCTTTCGCAAAAATCTTGATGCCATTCTTGACAAAGTAAGTGATAATAAGGTTTCTCTGACTAAAGAAGAGGAAGAAACATACCAGCACTTGCAACAGGCAACTATCTATGCAAAGACTCAGATGCTCAATAAAGAATCTAAGGCTCTTTATGAAAGTAAAGCTACGGAAGATAATCAAACTGCCTATACTATTGCTGTAGCAGATTTTTTGAATGCTCCGGATATTAAAGAAGTAGATTTGAGAGGATATACAGGAAAGCAGGGTGATTTGATACGTGTACAGGTGACAGATGATTTTAAAGTTGCTTTTGTTAAAGTAAGTATTATTACACAAAGTGGTGGACTTTTAGAGTCGGGAGAGGCTTTGCAACAAAATAACAGCAGTGACTGGCTTTATACCACACAGGCTGATAATTCACATTTTGATGGAGATAAGATACTCATACAGGCAAGTGACTTACCCGGAAATGTATCTGAAAAAGAGCAGCCTATATTAAAATAACGGAAAACAAGGAATCAAATAATCTCTGTTCATGTATTTGCTTTACAACTGACAGGGAAACGGTTAAAAATTATTGACTTTTTTTTATAAGTTTGCAGAAAATCATTATAATTGCCGTCGGCAACCTAAAAACAGACCATCCCATAACCTAAACGCAGGACAAATATGAGCATCTTTGACAAAGCAATTTCGCAGACAGACGCAAGCAACCCGATTACCAGCGAATATCAAGGTTTCTTGGCACTCCTGTATGCAGGTATTTCTTCAGATGGCAAGCAAAAAAGCAGCGAAATTAATTTGGCATTGGATATTATGATACATAAAAAAATGTTTTCAAATGCCGATACGCACGATTGGGTTAATAAAATGAAAGAAATCAAAGATCAGGTGGGTGATGAAGCTAAGTTTATTAATTATGCTGCTGATAAAATTAGTCCGGGATTAAGGTCAATGGTGTTTGCCAATATTGTTGATATGATGCTTTCTGATGGAGAAGTGGTTGATGCTGAGAAAAAGACATTGGAAACTATGCAGAAAGCCCTGAAAGTAGATGATGCGATGGCTTTGAAAATTATTGAAGTAGTGGTTATTAAAAATAAAGGCAATTAGTAAAACATTCATATACAGTTTAGAAAGCCTGTTTGTGACAAACATTCAGGCTTTTTCTTTGAATAATCTCTTATCTTAAATCTGACAATAATTTATGTTTTCGTTAAATACGGATACTTTTGGAGGCTTTACACGCTACAAACTATTCAATGGAAATACAGGAGAGTATATAACCTTTATTCCTGAATGCGGAGGTATTTTACAAGAGTTGGTTTTGCAGAAAGATGGACATTTACATTCCATAATAGATGGCGTAACAGAAGAAGAATTGCCGGATAATAACTGGTTTAAATCTTCTATTCTTTTCCCGTTTCCCAGCCGGATTCCTGATGGAAAATATACATTTGAAGGAAAAGAATATCAGTTGCCAATCAATGAATCGTCAAGAAATACATCATTACACGGTTTGGTTTTTAATAAGATATTTACATTCCATGAAGGGAGCCTGGAACTGGTTTACGAAGGAAACGGAGAAGAGGCAGGTTTCCCGTTTCGTTATTTGCTTAAAGTCCGTTACGAACTTGGACAAAATGGAGAACCATTTCAGATGAGAATATCTGCAAGTTCGCTTGGAGAAAATAAAATGCCTTGCGGCATAGGATGGCATCCTTATTTTAAGACAGGTACTGTGATTGATAAATTAAAGTTGACTTTGCCGACCGAAGAATATACTGTTTTTAATGAAAGTCTCATCCCGACAGGTGAAATAAGAACTATGCCTGAGTTTAAAGAAGGAAGTTTGATAGCTGAAACAGAACTTGATACAGGTTTTATTAAACGAGATGCAGAAACTACAGAAACTTGTCTTTTTGATTCGGAAAAACAATTAACTATCAGAATATCTCAGAAGACTACCCAGAAGGATGCTCCGGCTTTTATACAGGTTTATACACCTCCACATCGTCAGAGTATTGCCATAGAGCCACAAACTTGTGGAACTAATGCTTTTAATAACGGAAATGGGTTAGTTGCTTTATCATCTGGTGAAGTTTTAGAATTAGTAATATCTATAAAACTTCAATAAAAAGGGCAGAATTAAATTCTACCCTTTTTATTATGACGATGATACCTTATTGCTTTTCATAAGGACGGACATAAGTACCCAATACCAGCTTTTCTTTTGGATGTTTTTTTGCAATATCTTCCAGAATGGCTTTAAGGTCAGAAGCAGCACTATCCATGTCAGCTTTGTTGCCACGACCTACCCAAACTTTGTATTCGTTTTTCTTTGTAACTGTACTGACTTCATTTTTGAACCTTGGTTTCGCTCTTAATTCTTCACTTATCAGGTCGGCTATTTTTTTATTGGTTGTAGAAATAATCTGTACTGTATAGGTCATCTCCTTAGTATTAGCTGATTCTTTTTTAGGAATAATGACAGGGGTAGTACTTTTTTCAATGGTTTTAATTCCCAGACGCTTGTTACGGTTATAAGAATGTTCAAGAAGACGGTAGCTATTGGTTGTTACAAATTGCTGAGCTGTTTTTTCTTGTTCTGCATTCCAGTCCCAGGTTTCAAAATTGTAGCCTGCTATTTGTAGGGTTAGATTTATTTTAAGAGAGGCTTCATTGATACCTAGTGCTCTTTTTACCTCATCATTGATATAAATACTACTGTCTGGACTAAAACTGTTATCAATGACTATCGCTTTTACTCGTCGGTTATTACGGCTATCTATCAGATTAACAACTGTGCCACAAGGGAGAGCTGGATGAGAAATAAAAGGATCTGTGTGGTTTAATACGATACCACACCCCAGAGCACGACCATAGTTAATTTCACGTCCGAGTGTGTCCACACCTGCCCATTCCTGAACTTTCCCAAGCCAATATGCTGATAAAGCCATTCTTTGTTCGGCAGGAGTGAGTAATTGTGCTTGCAGGGAAAGAGGTAGCAAGAGACAAAAGAAGAGTATTTTAATAAAAGTTTTCACAGAAATCCGGTTTGAAAAATTGTACGATTTGCAAATATAATTTTCTTTTTATTTGTATAATATCTTGATTTTAAATGTATTTTCCTTTTCAGGGATATTAACAAAAGGTTCTTTTAAAAGTACTATTAAACATAACTTATTGATAACCTTTTGCTTGTAACTGAAATAGCTCGGCATATCTGCCTTTTTGACTCATGAGTTCTTCATGGCTTCCAATTTCTTTTACTGAGCCATCTTCAAGCACCAATATCCTGTCTGCCATTCTCACGGTAGAAAAGCGGTGGGAAATCAATACCGCAGATTTACCCTGAGTAAGTTCCGCAAATCTCAAAAAGACTTCATATTCAGCACGGGCATCAAGGGCTGCCGTAGGTTCATCTAAAATAAGTAACTGAGCCTCACGCATGTAGGCACGGGCAAGGGCTATCTTTTGCCACTCTCCACCCGATAAATTTACGCCTCCTTTAAAATGCTTTCCTAATATCTGTTCATAGCCATTGGGTAGTTTTTGAATAACACTATCTGCCAGACTCTGATGGGCTGCTTTCTCAATTTGATTCATGTTGTCTAACTTATCGATATCTCCCACTGCAATATTAACCCGGGCAGTCAGCAACAGGTGTATGAAATCCTGAAAAATAACCCCAATATTTTTTCTAAACTCCCCAAGGTCATATTCTTTAATATCTATGCCATCGAGTAAAATTCTGCCTTCATCCGGGTCATATAACCTTGCAAGCAGTTTTACGAGAGTAGTCTTGCCTGCCCCATTCTCTCCGACCAGTGCAAGTTTTTCCCCGGCTCTTAAAGTAAAATTCAAATTTCTGTTTGCCCATCTTTCAGAATTAGGATACTTGAATCCTACGTTTTCAAACGTAAAACCAGTTTGAATGGTTGTAGGAAAAGGTTTGGGTTTAGGAGGAGAGGTAATATGAGGTTGTATGGCAAAAAAATCAAAATAATCTTTCAGATACAAAGCCCCTTGTGTAATGCCTGTAAAACGTCCCAGAATTGTTTCGAGCAAAGTACGAAGTTGTCTGAAAGAACCTGCCAGAAAAGTAAGACTTCCAAGTGTAAGAGCACCTGCAATGGTTTGAAAGATAATAATTCCGTAGGCTACATAATAACCAGCAGTACCAATATTAGACAGTAAACTTCCCCAGAATGCCCTTTTTACCGAAAGTTTTTTATTGGCTTCATAATACTCAGCAGACAGCTTTTTATAACGATTAGTCAGGAAATCAGAAATGCCCAGCATTTTTACTTCTTTGGCAGTAGCATCACTTGCTCCAATATAGCGATAATAATCCAGTTCACGACGTTGTGGTGTCCATCCAAATACAAGAGAATAGCTTTCTGCATTAAAATATAGCTCACCTAAAAATGAAGGAACAACAGAAGCAGCAAGCAGTAAAATGAGCCAGGGATTAAAAATTACCAGCCCGGCTGCCAGAAAAACCATGCTTATGATGTCCTGAACCTGCGAAAGCGTTTGTGAAAGCAATGCCGTTCTGCCAACTGTTTGTTGTCTGGCTCTTTCCAGCTTATCATAAAAGGTAGGGTCTTCAAACTGGGCAAGGTCAAGTGTGCTGGCATGCTCCATGATTTTTACAGAACTTTGGTTGGCAAATAAATCACCTAACAGACTATCAAGCAGCATAATGCCCCGATTAAGCAAATCAGCAATAATTGCCAGAGCAAATTCAAGAAGAATTAGTGCCCAGATTCTTCCTGTTCCTGAAGAGGCAGTTAGTGAAAAATTGCTAAAAAAATCTTTCCAGAGAGACCAGTCTGCATTGCCGTCTTTGTAAATCAGGGGGTTGTTAATCTCATCAATTATCAGTTTGCCGATATAGAGCATTAAAACCGGAATAGCAGAACGTAAAAGTCGTAAGATAATATTTCCGATTGTCATCCAGGGCTGCGTCTGGTATATCTGCCGGAAAAAATCGGGAAGATTTTGTAATGCATCAAAGCGTTGCCGGAATGTAGGCTTTGGAACTTCTTCTTTATCAGCAAGTTTCCGTTCTGTACGGGCAGAAACTTTATTTGGTTTTTTTGCCACAGGGGAGCTATTTTTAAACAAAAAACGTATCAGAAAAAACCTGATACGTCTTTAAAAAGTTCCAGATATCTTTTTACTTGCCTTTTAGTGCCAACAACGGAATTTTTGCTTCAAAAACCAGCTCTTCCGTCTTGCTGCTGTCAAGCATTTTATCCAGCCAGCCTCTTTTTTTCATAACAGTTGCTACTATGTCTGGTTTATAGCACTTGATGTATATTTCAATGCCTTCTGTTATCCTGTTTTCTTTACCTGTATTTACAAAATGCAGGCTTATTAGATTATAATTGTAGTCTTTCTTCAATTTTTCCACAAAATCAATGTTGTCTATTTTTTCAATTTCTATTTCCTGAGGATACACCGGAAACACATGAAAAATATCAATATTTGCCTGAAAAATCTTGGCAAAACCCACGATATGAGGCATTTCTTCTTTCATTTTCAGCAAATCTGAGGCATAGGCAATACTTCTTATGTCTTTATAATGATAACCTACTGGCACAGTGAGTACAGGAACTGAAGATTTTTCGATGACTCCCACAGCATTACTCCCCATCAGTACCCGACTTACACCACTGGCTCCATGTGTACCCATTATTATCATATCTGCTTGTTTGTCAGCTCTGGCAGCAATAGTCTCATGAATCAAAAAACTAATACTTACCTCAAAAGACACTTTTTCGGGAGAAAAAGTAAAGCCTGCCTCTTTGTATAATGTTTCTACTATTTCTACCATTTTAGCTTTTGCAATCTGGGCTATTTTTACTTCGGCATCACCCGGCTTTACAGGGTCGGCTATGTGTAAAAAAATGAGGTTTATGTCTGCTTTTTGAGTTAATGCAATAGCCATTTTCATAGCAGGAATGGCATTCTCTGAAAAATCAGTAGGAATCAATAAGGTATGCATAATTTATTGAGGCATTTGATGGATTTAACATTTAAAGATAAAGCAAGAAATATTATAAAATCTATTTTCCAGTTTTAAATTTTCTTAACTTTCAGATTGAATTTAAAAATAAATGGATTTTTATAATTCTTTTCTGACTTATGACATTTAAAAATATGACCTCTGTTTCCTGTTTGCAATCTCGAAAAGCAATACTCTTGTTTTTTTTGATTTTTATTTTTCATCAGAGAAGTTTTGCCCAGTTTTTTAAGAAAAACGATGGATTAGCTCATACTTTCTCAATTGTAGCCCGTGACCCTCATACAGGCGAAATGGCAGTGGGTGTACAAAGTCACTGGTTTTCGGTAGGAACTGCCGTAAGTTGGGGTGAAGGAGGGGTAGGTGTGGTGGCTACCCAATCTTTTGTCAATAAATCGTATGGCATGAAGGGTCTTGAGTTGATGAAACAGGGTAAAACTGCCAATGAGGCTTTGCAATTGTTACTAACAGCCGATGAAGGCAGAGACGTGAGACAAGTTGCGATGATAGATAATAAAGGTAATGTGGCTGCTCATACCGGAAAAAACTGTATTGATTTTGCCAGCCATATTGTTGGCAAGAATTATTCTGTACAAAGTAATATGATGCTGACTAATTCTGTTTGTCAGGCAATGGCAAAAGCTTTTGAGGCAAGTGAAGGAAAACTCTTAGCAGAAAGGGTATTGCTTGCACTACAGGCTGCCCAGCAGGCAGGTGGGGATATAAGAGGCAAGCAATCGGCTGCCTTGCTGGTGGTATCCGGGAAATCGGAAGGAAAACCCTGGGATGAACGACTGATTGATTTACGGGTGGATGACCATACGGAGCCACTCCGGGAATTAGAACGTTTATTGAAAACTTTCAGAGCTTATGAACACATGAATAATGGTGACCTGGCTGTTGAAAAGAATGATATGACAATGGCAATGCAGGAATACAATGCTGCCATGAAGATGTTTCCTGAAAATCTGGAGATGCAATACTGGACGGCTATTACACTTGCCAACAATAAAAAGGTAAAAGAGGCAACCACTATTTTGCAAAAGATTTATAAAAAAGACTCCAATTGGCGGGAACTTACCCTCAGACTTCCCAAAGTGAATCTGCTGAATGTTACAGAAAATGAATTGAAAGAATTGACTGCCAGATAAAGATATAGAAGTTATTAAGCTATTTTTTTGCTTGAAATAATGTGAGTTTATACCGATTTAAAAAACAAAATGGGTAATAAAGACTTGGTAAGTCTTGAGAAATTATCTCAATTCATAAAACTCATCTCAAGACTTGCCAAGTCTAAAATACGTAACTCAACTTTTAAATCAGTCAGAATAAATAAATCAGAAGCACTGAAAATTGAAAAAGGTTTCATCGTTTCAGCTCTTTTAGGAACTGCATGGGTGTTTTGCCAAATTCATTTTTGAAAGCTTTCGTAAAATAAGATTGTGTCTGAATGCCTACCAGATACATTACTTCTACAATCGGCATATTTTCTTCAGTGAGTAGTTGCAGAGCTTTTTTGAGACGTATGGTTCTGATAAAATCACTGATAGACTGTCCGGTAAGATCTTTGATTTTGGTATAGAGTTTAGTCCGGCTCATCCCGATTTGTGAACAAATATAGTCGATATTCATATCGGGGTCAGTAAGATGTGATTCTATAATTGTTACCAGCTCTGCCAAAAAATTTTTATCTTTTACAGAATGAGCTTTATCTAAAGTTTCTGCGAGCTGGTCATTTGCATATTTTGTCTTGAGTTTTTGTTTTTGAATAAAAATATTTCGAATAGTTAGTTCTAGTAATTCCATACTTAATGGCTTGGAGAAATAAAAATCAGCTCCTGATTCAGTTCCCTCTATTTTGGCATCTGTTCCGTCTTTGGCTGTTAGCATCAAAAAAGGGATATGACTGGTTTCAGGGTCATCTTTTATCAGTTTGCAAAAAATATTTCCATTCATTACAGGCATCATTATGTCGCTAATAATCAGGTCTGGAAAGTTTTCTTTGGCTTTTTCTAAACCCACTTTGCCATTTATTGCTTCAATAATATTGTAAGATTTTGTCAGGCTGTCTTTTAAAAACTGGCGTAGTTCATCGTTGTCATCTACTATCAAAATGGTTTGTCGGGTAGTTTCATAGCCATTTTTCGGCGACGTGGTTTCCTTGGGAGGCAATAAATTAGATTCATATTTGGTTTGAATACTTTCCAGTTTTACTGAAAGTTCTTTATAACTACCCCAGCGTTCTTTTTCTGAATAATCTTCTTTTTGGCTGGGAATACCTATGATGATTTCAGTTCCTTTGTTTTTTTCGCTATAAACCTGAATATTACCTTTATGCAACATAGTCAGGCTTTTGACGAACGCCAGCCCTATACCTGACCCAAGGTGAGAATCTGTAATTTTATAATATCGTTCGAAGAGTTTGTCAATAGAATCTCCTGAGATACCAATGCCATCATCTGTAACCCTCAGATAGAGATATTGCAAAGATTTATACTCATTGGGTATAATCAGTTTGTTAGCATAAAGGGGTTTATAATTTTCCAGTGAATCAAATACTTCTATCGTAATTTGTTTGCCATCACCGATGTATTTAAAAGAATTACTCAGCAGATTGATAACTATTTTCTCCAGCACTTGTCTGTCAAACCAGGCATCCGGTAATTGTGTAGTATTTACAATCTGAAAACTAATACCTTTTTCATGGGCTAAATCCTCAAATTCATCTGAGATTTCCTGTAAAAAAGCAGGCAGATTGCCTTTCATGACATTCAGTTTCAACACACCGGATTCTACCTTCCGAAAATCCATTAACTCATTGATAAGATTCATAAGTCGGTTTGCATTGCGATACATCAAGTCGTAATAATGGCGTTTGGATGTTGCATTTTCTTCTTTTATCAGTTTTTCCAGAGGTCCTAAAATGAGCGAAAGAGGTGTACGAAACTCATGTGAGATGTTGGTAAAAAACTGTAACTGTTGCTGATGTATTTCTTCCTTTTTTTGTTCCTCAAGTTGCTGTCTCTCCAGCCTTCGTTTGAAATTGTAAAAGGCAACAATTGCTGAGATTACAGTCATAACTACTATTAGCCTAAACCACCAGGTATCCCAGAATGGGGGTTCGATAACAATTTCAATTTGAGTGCCTGTTTCATTCCAAATGCCGTCATTGTTGGTTGCTCTCACCCTGAAAATATACCTTCCCGGACTTACATTGGTATAAGAAGCTTTTTTTTCACTTCCTGTATATATCCAGTCTTTGTCCCAGTTTTCCAGTTTATAGGCATATTGGTTGTTTTCGGAAGTTGTATAATTGAGAGCAGCAAAGCCAAAAGAAAAAGTAGATTGTTTGTAGGAGAGTTTTAACTCTTTAGTAAAACTTACATCTTCCTGCAAAGGAGATTTTTTATCTACCAGTACTTTCTTATTAAAAATTTGAAAATCAGTAATATAAACAGGTGGTACAAAGGAATTGGTAGTGATTTTACGGGGATAAAAAGTGTTAAACCCATTAACGCCACCAAAGAAAATTTGCCCTTCTCTGGTCTTCAGGCAGGCATTGGCTTCAAATTCCAAACCTTGTAATCCATCTGCCGTATTAAATTTTTTTACAGCCAGAGTTTCAGGATTAAGCTTTGTGATGCCATTAGAAGTAGAAATCCATAAAATGCCCTCGGCATCTTCAACTATTCCTTTTATAAATTCCTCAGAAAGTCCGGCTTGAGAAGTGTATAGATTAAATTTGTTGGATTGTTTGTCAAATAAATATAAACCTTTTTGACCAATCCAGATATTGCCTTTGCTGTCGATGAATATGATTCGGAGATCAGGTTTTTTTTCATCATCCATAAAATAATGGCTAAACTCCTGCGTACGAACGCTCAGACAATTAAGTCCGCCATCATCTGTTCCAATCCAGATATTACCTTCTTTATCTTCGTTGATTGATATAATATTTTTACCTATAAGCTGGGACTTATGACTTTGGCTGTATGTAATATGAGAAAAAGTGTGACTTTTTCGGTCAAAAAGGTTTAATCCGCCAAAATAAGTAGCTACCCAAAGGTTGTTTTTACTATCTTCAAATACTTTCTGAATATAATTAGAGCTGATAGAAGCTTCACGATTTATGTCATTTGTAAAACGGGTAAAAGTGCTGGTAGTGCGGTTAAACAGACACAATCCACCTCCCCACGTAGCTACCCAAAGGTTTTTTTGAGTATCTTCCATCACATCAAGCACTTCATCCGAGCCTATGGAGTTTTTCTGAAAAGGGTTATGCTTAAAATGTTTGAATGAATTGGTGTTTCGGTGAAAAAGATTTAATCCTCCTCCGTCTGTTCCAATCCAGATATTGCCAAAGCTATCTTCACAAAAAGCTCTTACATCGTTATAACTCAGACTATTATTGTCAGGTTGTTGCCTGAATAACATAAATTTTTCAGTATCAGGCATATATAAGTTTACGCCACCCCGATGCGTTCCTACCCATAAATTTCCCTGCTTGTCTTCAAAAAGAGCCGAAACTGTACGTTGTGAAAGACTTTTGGGGTCGTTGGGGTGATATTGATAATTATAAAAATTACCAGAAACGGGGTCAAACAGGTTCAACCCTCCATTGATACAGCCTATCCAGATGTTGTTATTTTTGCCAATAAGAATACATTTGACCAGATTGTTGGCAAGTGACCTCGGCTGGGTTTCCTGATGAGTATATTGCTTAATAGAATGAAGAGTGTAATTAAAAATGAGAAGCCCTGCATCATTGGTTCCCACCAGAATATTTCCCTGCATGTCTTCATTGATACAATTTACAGAAATACCTTTACCTGAAAATTGTTTGAATAAATCCACTTCCTTAAAACTCATGGAATTTCTGTCAAAGAGCCTGATTCCTGCATCTGTTCCAATCCAGAGATTTTCATGATTGTCTTCAAAAATACAATTTACATTATCACTGTTTAAAGTAGTAGAATAATTAACGTGATATGCCGTAAATCTTCCTTCGTTATATAAATTGATGCCACCACCTTTGGTACTTATCCAGAGGTGTTTCTTTTTATCCTGAATAATGCCTGTTATATAATTATTGCTGAGAGAAGTTATATCGCCTGCCCTGTATTTAAAGCTGGAAAAAGTACCTTTTTTCTCATCAAACAAGTTCAATCCGTTGGTAGTCCCTATCCATAATCTTTGCTGGTCATCCTGAAAAATACACGTAATGTAGTTGTCACTGATACTGCTTTTTGCTTTTGGGTCGTATCTGAAAGTAATAATCTGGCTACCATCATACCGATTAAGTCCATCCCTTGTTCCAAACCACATAAATCCTCTTTTGTCCTGATAAATTACCTCAATCGTACTGTTCGATAATCCTTGTTCATCGGTGATATGTTTGAATTTTAAGTTAGGAACTTGTGCAAAAACCTTTGATAGAATTAACAAATAACTCCACCAGAGGAGTATAAAAGCCTTGTTTGGGCGAAGCATGCCTTTTGTGAAAATAGTAATCCTCAAGTTGTAATAGTATTTCTAAAATAATCCATTTCAGCCACAAATTGTTTCTAAACGTCAAATAAACCCAAAATTAGACAATTAGAACCAAAATTTGGATTGTTGAGATAAAAGTTAAAGTCAAATGGATTGTAATTTTGACTTTTCAAATATTTTTTAGTATTTTATTTATAATTATATTGTTATGAACAAAAGGTTACTGGCTTTTGTGTGGTTAATTGCCTGTTTATGTTGGGCAACTGCCATACAGGCTCAAAAAATAGTAATTACAGGAAAGGTTACTGATGCTTCACAAGTGCCCATTATTGGTGTTACAGTGGGTGTGAAAGGAAAGGCAATAGGAACTAATACTAACGAACAGGGGGAATATAAACTAGAAGCCACTGTTGGAGACGTATTGGTTTTTTCTTCGATAGGTTTTGATAATGTAGAGAAACTATTAGGTAATGAATCGGTTGTAAATGTGGTTATGACCAGCACGATTACATCTCTTGAAGAAGTAGTAGTGATTGGATATGGAACAACCACGAAGAAAGATCTTACCGGCTCTGTGGCAACTGTCAATTCTAAAGATTTTCAGACAGGGGTAATCACTACGCCTGAACAGTTGATTGCTGGTAAAGTACCAGGTCTATCTATTATCTCTAACAGTGGTCAGCCAGGCTCAGGCAGTACTATTCGTATCAGAGGTGGGTCGTCATTAAGTGCCAGTAATAATCCATTGGTAGTAATCGATGGTGTCCCGCTCGAAAATATTGACGGAGCCAGCATCTCAGGAGCTGGAAATCCACTGAGCTTTATTAATCCGAATGACATAGAAACATTTACTGTACTGAAAGATGCTTCTGCTGCTGCTATCTATGGTACAAGGGCTGCTAATGGCGTAATCATTATCACTACCAAAAGAGGGAAAGCCGGAGCCATGAAAATTAATTTTTCGTCTGTCAACTCTGTTTCCACACTGTTAAAAAAAGTAGCAGTGCTGGATGGAAATCAAATTCGGGCAATAGTGAATGAAAAAGGAACTGCTGCACAAAAAGCCCAGCTTGGTACTGCCAATACTGACTGGCAGGACGAAATATATCGGGCAGCTTTAACAACTGACAATAATATCAGTGTAACAGGACAAGTTTTCAAGTTACCTTATCGTGTTTCTTTAGGTTTTATCAACCAAAATGGTATTCTCAAAACCGACAATCTGCAAAGAACCTCTGTGGGTATTGTATTGAATCCTACATTTTTCGACAATCACCTGAAAGTAGATATTAACCTTAAAGGTTCATTACAAAATTCTCGTTTTGGAAATCTGGCTGCAATAGGAGGGGCTGTCAGCTTTGACCCAACCCAGCCTGTGTATGCCACCGAGAAAAAAGAACGTTTTGGCGGTTATTATGAATGGTTAGATGCATCCAGTGCAACTGGATTGGTAACGCTGGCTGGCAAAAATCCTCTTGGTTTATTGCAACAACGCTTTGACGAGAGTACTCCTAAAAGAAGTATTGGTAACATTCAGTTTGATTATAAATTTCATTTTCTGCCAGAGCTGAAAGCTAATCTTAATTTAGGCTACGATGCTTCCAAAGGAGAAGGGACAGTTTATGTGTCAGACAGTGCTGCTTCAAATTATCTGGCAGGTGGAATGGGAGGATTGAATAATACCTATAAGCAAACTAAATTGAATACGGTATTGGAATTCTATCTTAATTATGTAAAAGAACTAAAGAATATTGAAAGCAGAATTGATTTGATGGCTGGTTATTCTTATAACAACTTCCGGACTACTAATTATAATTATCCTTCTTATACTGCCAGAGGCACTAAGTACCCAAATACAGATCCAAATTTTCCGTTTGATAAACCCGAAAATACACTGTTATCTTATTTTGCACGGGCTAATTATTCATTTAAGAATCGATATTTACTTACAGCTACTATTCGCCGGGATGGTTCTTCACGGTTTGCACCAGAGTTTCGATGGGGTGTTTTCCCTTCTGTTGCTTTAGCCTGGAATGTAAAAGAGGAACCTTTTTTAGCTGAGAAGAGTGTGGTTTCTACCCTGAAACTTCGTACAAGTTATGGTATTACAGGGCAGCAGGATGGAATCGGTAATTATGACTATATTTCATATTATGCCCTGAGTGCAGCTAATGCCAGCTATCAGTTTGGAGATGCTTTTGTACAAGGTTATCGTCCGGGAGGTTTTTATAGTAACAGGAAGTGGGAAGAAACAGCTTCTACTAACGTGGCTATAGACTATGGATTTTTGAATAACAGAATTACAGGTAGTATTGATTTTTATGTAAAAAAGACAAAAGACCTGCTTAATAATGTTACGCAGCCAGCCGGAACAAACTTTTCTGCTTTTATCGTGGCTAATGTGGGTTCTATGGAAAACAAAGGTGTTGAATTTAGCATCAGCAGCCAGCCAGTACGAACCAAAGACTTTGTCTGGAATGTAGATTATAACATTACTTATAACGAAAATAAAATTACCAATCTGACAGTAGTGCCCAACGATAAAAATTACGCTGGTTTACCAACAGGTGGTATAGCAGGAGGTGTTGGTGGACAATTTGCTGAAATTAATTCAGTAGGGTACAGTCGTAATACATTCTATCTCTACCAGCAAGTATATAATGAAGCCGGCAAACCCATAGAAGGTGTTTTTGTTGACCAGAACGGAGATGGAGTTATCAACCAAAATGATTTGGTAAGAACTAAAAGTGCTGTACCAAAAGTATTTATGGGATTAAGTAGTTCTGTTTTCTATAAAAAATGGAGTTTGGGTTTTGTGATGCGTGCCTCATTCAATAACTATGTTTACAACAATACTTACAGCCAGGCAGGCACACTCAGCCAGATAACGGGTAACTCTGTTTTATATAATGCTTCTGCCAATTATCTAGAAACTGGTTTTGTAGGAAACAGCCTGAATTTGTTGAGTGATTATTACGTTCAGAATGCCACTTTCCTCCGAATGGACAATGCCAATTTAGGATATGATTTTGGAAAAGTATTCAACAACCGGGCTGATTTTCGGATAAGTCTGAATGCTCAGAATGTGTTCTTTATTACCAAATACAAAGGTTTAGACCCTGAAGTAAGCAGTGGTATTGATAATAATCTGTACCCTCGCCCCCGTACGATTGCTTTAGGCTTAAATCTTGGATTTTAAATAAGAAGATATTAATTATTGATAATCAATAGTAACAGAAATAACTGTAAAAGAGTATGAAAAATAATATTTTAAAACTTGCTTTGGTAAGTACAGTGTTGTCGGTAATGACAGCCTGTACAGATAAGCTGGATTTGTTACCTACCAATGACATTACTTCCGAAACCGTTTATAAAACGCCGGAAGGTTATAAACAGGCACTGGCAAAAGTGTATGCTGCTTTTGCCCTCACTGGCAATACTGGTGGAACCGGAAGCCCAGATATTCCTTCTCAGATTATTTCTGACGAAGGTAACTCAGATTTTCTGCGATTGTACTGGAATTTACAGGAACTGACTACAGATGAAGCTGCCTGGACATGGCAAAATGATGCTGGTGTCAGAGGTTTGAAAGAAATGAGCTGGTCATCTGTAAATCCTATTATTAATGGAGTCTATTACAGATCATTTTTTCAGATAACCCTTGCAAATGACTTTATTCGGCAGGCTGCTGACGGAACAGTAAGTGGCAAAGGTTTTAGCAGTACAGATGTCGAGAAGATTAAAAAATACAAAGCCGAAGCCCGTTTTCTCAGAGCTTACCAATATTGGGTTTTGTTAGACTTGTTTGCTAATCCTCCTTTCGTAACAGAGAATGATGCTATTGGAGTAGGACTGCCAAAGCAAACCAATCGCCAGGATTTATTTAATTATATTGAATCTGAATTGAAAGTTCTTGAAAATGACCTGGTAGATGCCGGACAAAATGAATATCCAAGAGCAGACAAAGCAGCAGCATGGGCTTTACTTTCAAGGCTTTATCTTAATGCAGAGGTTTATACTGGCACTCCCAAATATACAGAAGCTATTACTTATGCCAATAAAATAAGAAATGCCTCTTATAGCCTGCATCCTAACTATCAGGAACTTACTATTGCTGATAACCACCTCAATAAAGATGAAAATATCTTTATGATAGCCTATGATGGTACATATACCCAGAACTGGGGAGGTACTACTTATCTGACACATGGACCTGCTGCCGTACCAGGAAGTATTTCAGGAACAAGTGGTAACTGGGGTGGTCTTCGTCATACACAGAATTTTGTAGATTTATTTGTTGACCCATCTGGTAATACAGATAAACGGGCACAGTTTTATACCGTAGGTCAGAATAAGCTGATGGCAGATTTATATACTGGAACAGATGGTTATTCTTCTACCAAATACAGAAATAAAACCCGTAGTGGTGGTAGTGCTCCTCATGCAGATCCTGCTGGTAACTGGGTGGATATAGATTTCCCGGTATTCAGATTAGGTGAAATTTATCTGACTTATGCTGAAGCTGTTTTGCGTGGTGGAACAGGTGGCGATTTGGCAACAGCACTTACGCTTGTAAATCAGTTGCGTACCCGGGCTTATGCCGGGAAAACAGATGGAAATATTGCTGCCGGACAATTGACATTGGATTTTATACTGGCAGAAAGAGGTCGTGAATTATACTATGAAGCCCACCGTCGTACAGACTTGATTCGGTTCGGCAGATTTACAACCAATACTTACCTGTGGGCTTGGAAAGGAGGAGTAGCCAGTGGCAGGGCTGTGGAAAGTAAGTATAATATTTTTCCGATACCTTCAAATGATTTATCGTCTAACCCAAACCTCAAACAAAACTCAGGTTATTAATTTCACTTCCTCAAGCCGTGTTATTTCGGCTTGAGGAAAATTTAATTCATCGATTGTCAATTTTATCTGTTTAGTGAAAATCTGCAAATAATTTCTTATGAAATACCTTTCTAAATATACATTACTTTTTTGCATGCTTATAGTATTGCTGTTTGGCTGTAAAAAAGATTTAGAGCAAGTAGTGATGAAAACAGGGCAGGCTCCGGTTGTCAACTTGTCTTCAACCTCACTGGCTTTGAGTGCTGCTAATTCAGCCGATACTGCCTTTACTATTTCATGGTCGGCTACTGATTATGGATTTAAGGCTGCTATTAGTTATTCAGTTCAGATTGCAAAGGCTGGAACTAATTTTGCCAATCCTCTGGAAGTAACTACCGGAACAAAAAGACTACTTAAATATACAGTAGGAGAGCTTAACCAAATAGCCCTTATTCGGGGACTTGCTCCTGCCAGTGCCGGACAGTTGGAAATTCGGGTAAAGTCAACACTTACTGATGCTCTTGTATTGTATTCTGAAAAAGCTACTCTGACATTGACCCCGTATCTGGTAATTATCAACTATCCTTCCTTGTGGGTCCCAGGTGCTTATCAGGGTTGGGCTCCTGCAACGGCTCCCAAACTCTCTTCCAGATTGAGCAATGGTATCTACGAAGGTTATGTAAATATTACTGGTTCAGACCTGAATTTTAAATATACACCAGCCCCAAACTGGGAGAACAGTTATGGCTGGGCAAGCAGTACGGTAACTGGCAATGATGTAAGTGGTACTTTCAATACAACTGGTGGAAACTTGTTTGTACCTACTGCCGGCTATTATCTGCTTAAAGGCAATACCAATGATAATACATGGAGTGCTACCAAAATAACCGGATGGGGTATTATCGGAGATTTCAACGGCTGGAGTACGGATGTAAATATGACTTATGATACCAACACCAAATTGTGGACAGCAACTATTAATCCTTCTTCAAATGGGGTATTCAAATTTCGGGCAAATGGAGCTTGGTCTATTAACTTAGGTGATAAAGGAGCAGATTTAATTCTGGATTATGATGGTGATAATATTCCTGTTACAGCAGGTACTAAAACAATCACTCTCGACCTTTCGGTTCCGGGAAATTACACTTATAAAATTCAATAATTTTAAAAAAAAACTCCTTAGAGAATAACAGTTTTTAAGGAGTTATATAAAACAGTAATATGAAAGACAGTCAGTTTTATAGTCTTATCCGAAAAGTTGCCTTTTTTATTGTCTTGATTGCTTGTATGTCAGTGTCATGCAAGAAGAAAAGTGAAGTAACCCCAACGCCTACACCACCTGTAACTTCTACTGGCTTTGTTAAAGGAGCTGATGTAAGCTGGGTTACAGAAATGGAGGCATCAGGCAAGAAGTTTTATGCAGCAGATGGTAAAGAAACGGAGTGTATGACTCTCATGAAATCCCTTGGCATGAATACCATACGCTTGCGGGTATGGGTTAATCCCAGTCCTGCCTGGAATAATACAGCAGATGTAGTAGCCAAGGCAGTTCGTGCCAAAAATCTGGGCTTACGGGTATTGATAGATTTTCATTACAGTGACGATTGGGCAGACCCTGCCAAACAAACCAAGCCGGCAGCCTGGAGTAGTCTTGATTTGACAGGTTTAAAAGAGGCTCTTGCCAAACATACTACCGATGTACTCAACGAACTGAAGAAAAATGAAGTAACCCCTGAATGGGTACAGGTAGGAAATGAAACCAACGATGGGATGCTTTGGCCCACAGGTAAAGCATCTTCCAGTATGGCAAACTTTGCTCAGATGATTAACGCAGGCTATGATGCTGTAAAAGCTGTTTTCCCAAATGCAAAAGTAATTGTGCATGTATCAAATGGTTATGATAATTCATTGTTTCGGTGGATGTTTGATGGTTTGAAAAATAATGGAGCCAAATATGATGTAATTGGGATGTCTTTATACCCATCTTATGCAAGTAAAGGCTGGGCTGCCGTAAATCAGGATTGTCTGGCAAATATGAATGATATGGTGAGCCGTTATGGTAAAGAGGTAATGATAGTAGAGGTAGGCATGCCCTGGGATAGTGCCAGTGAATGTAAATCCTTTATCAGTGATTTGATTACGAAAGTAAAATCTGTTTCCGACAACAAAGGACTGGGAGTTTTATACTGGGAGCCTCAGTGCTATGGCGGATGGAAAGGCTATACCCTGGGAGCTTTTGACAACAATGGAAAACCTACGGTAGCCATGAGTGCTTTCGCAGATTAAAGCATTTCAAAGTCAAAATATTGTGGTTAAAAAAAGCATCAGGACGAAATTTTTGCGAGTGTGTGGAGCCTTTATATGGTTTTTTACTATGCCAAAATAGAATTTTTAAACATACTCTAAATTAAACTGACTGTCATAAGTCAATTTTAACAAGTACGCAGATTAATTCCAATTCACACTGTAAAACCTATTCCCATGAAAAAAGCACTTTCATTCCTGTTATTTTTTCTACTGTCTTTTGCTTTCAGTTGTAAAAATAATACTGATAGCCTGGTGAAACCAGCCAATACATCTACCCTCACAGCCGCAGATGCTACTACTTCTGGTTCTTTTGCAAAAGGGGCAGACGTAAGTTGGTTCAACCAGATGGCTTCTTCGGGTTATAAATTTTATAATAGTAGTGGCGTAGAGCAAGACATTTTTACCATACTTAAAGGAAAGGGTATGAATTCAATCCGTCTCAGAGTCTGGGTAAATCCGGCAGGAGGGTGGTGCGATAAAGCAGATGTTTTGTATAAAGCAAAACTTGCAAAAGCAGCCGGAATGAAAGTGATGATAGATTTTCATTACAGTGATAGTTGGGCTGACCCCGGACAACAAAATAAGCCGGGTTGGTGGGCAACTCATAATATCAGTCAGCTTTATACAGATGTTTACAATCATACAATTGATGTGTTGAATGCTATTAAAAGCGGAGGAGTAACTCCTGAATGGATACAGATAGGAAATGAAACCAACAACGGCATGCTTTGGAACGACGGAAAAGCTTCTGTTAGTATGTCAAACTTTGCGGGTCTTATCACCAGTGGATACAATGCTACAAAAAGTGTTTTTCCTTCAGCCAAAGTAATTGTGCATTTGTCAAACGGATACGATAACTCATTGTTTCGGTGGATGTTTGACGGTTTAAAAAATAATGGAGCCAAATATGATGTAATAGGCATGTCTCTTTATCCTGAAACTAACAACTGGCAAACACTTAACAACCAATGCCTGACTAATATGAATGATATGGTTGCCAGATATGGAAAAGAAGTAATGATTTGTGAAGTAGGAATGTCAGTGGCAGCAGCAAGTACCTGTAAATCATTCTTAACCGATATTATTACCAAAACTAAGGCGGTTTCGGGTGGTAAAGGATTGGGGGTTTTTTATTGGGAACCAGAGTGTTATAACAACTGGCAGGGATATGCCAAAGGAGCATTTGGTTCTAATGGAAGACCAACAGTTGCATTGGATGCCTTTCAATAAGGGAGTTTACTTTGTAATCAGCATGATAAAAAATAGTAGGTAAAATTATAAATCAAAATTTCCTCCGAATATTTCAGAGGAAATTTTTTTAAATATTCATTTCTGAAAATTACACGAATTTCAAAAGAAATCTAATTACCAATATGTACAGAATAGTATGGTTTTACTTTTTGCTTATATTCAGCAGTACCATAAATATAACAGTTCTTGCCCAACAGTCCGATAGAAAACACATCAGTTTTGATGAAAACTGGAAGTTTCATTTTGGGCATGCCAGCAATCCCGAAAAAGACTTTAATTATAGTATTGCTACTATTTTTTCAAAAACGGGTGGGGCAGCCAAAACTGCTATTGACCCACGCTTTAATGATACTACCTGGCGAAAGCTGGATTTGCCTCACGACTGGGCTGTAGAATTGTCTTTCGCCTATGCAAATGATGCCAGTGTAGAATCGCATGGATACAAACCTGTAGGCGGGCTTTTTCCTGAAACAAGCATCGGGTGGTATCGCAAGCATTTTACGGTTGCTAAAGCTGATTCGGGTAGTCGGTTTCAAATTCAGTTTGATGGCGTATTTAGAAATGCCAGTGTTTGGATTAATGGAGTTTACCTCGGTAATAATGAGAGTGGATATGTGGGAGTGGCTTATGATATTACAGATTTTGTAAGATTTAATAGCGATAATGTACTGGTAGTGAGAGTGGATGCTACACAATATGAGGGATGGTTTTATGAAGGAGCAGGTATTTACAGACACGTATGGCTCAATAAATACGAAAACCTGCATATCGCTACCGATGGCATTTTTGCTTATTCAAGTATCCAAAACAATAAGGCTGCTATTACCGTAGAAACTACTATTTCCAATGAGAATTTTGCAGCATCTAACTACTCTCTGGTAACGAGTCTGATTGACCGAAATGGGAAAATTGTAGCCAAAACTGCCGAACAGTCATTCTCTCAGCCTTTCTTCGAGAGTAAAACACAAAAGCAAATTCTTACACTGAGTAATCCCATACTCTGGTCTTTAGAAAATCCTTACTTATATCGGATAGTGGTGGAAGTGAAGTCTGGCGGAAAAGTAATTGATAGACAATTTGTTAAGTTTGGAATACGTACGATTGATATTAAGACGACGGGTGTTTTTCTGAATGGGAAACATATTAAAATTTATGGAACCAACAACCACCAGAACCATGCCGGAGTAGGTAGTGCGTTGCCTGATTATTTGCAATATTACCGAATCAGCCTGCTTAAAAATATGGGGGTTAATGCCTATCGTACCAGCCATCATGCTCCTACGCCTGAGTTGCTGGATGCTTGCGACAGTTTGGGAATGCTGGTGATGGATGAACAACGTCTGCTGAATAGTGGAGCAGAACACATGAATCAGTTTGAACGATTGCTCAAACGTGACCGTAGCCGGACTTGTGTATTTATGTGGAGTATAGGTAACGAAGAAGGCTGGATTCATACCAACTCAACTGGCAAAAGAATAGCTCTTACTCTACTAGCCAAACTAAAACAACTAGACCCTACCCGGATAGGTACGTATGCGGCTGATTTGGCTAATGTGTATAGAGGGGTAAATGAGGTAGTTCCGGTAAGAAGTTTTAACTATCGGCAGTTTGCTGTGGCTGATTATCATAAAGACCACCCCAATCAGCCTTTGCTCGGAACAGAAATGGGAAGCACAGTAACCACAAGAGGTATCTATGAAAAAGACTCAATCCGGGGGTATTTGCCTGACCAGGATATTACAGCTCCCTGGTGGGCAAGCCGGGCAGAAGAATGGTGGAAACTGGCTGCGGAAAATGATTTTTGGCTGGGTGGTTTTATCTGGACGGGATTTGACTATCGGGGAGAACCCACACCTTTTTCTTACCCTAATATCAATTCTCACTTTGGGGTAATGGATGTTTGTGGTTTTCCTAAAAATCTCTACTACTATTACCAGAGCTGGTGGACTGATAAAGACGTATTACATATTTCGCCTCACTGGAACTGGCAAAACAAATGGGGAGAGTCAATTGATGTTTGGGTAAACAGCAATGCTGATAATGTGGAATTGTTTTTGAATGGGAAAAGCCTGGGTAAAAAAGATATGCCACGAAATGGACATTTGCAGTGGACAGTAAAATATGAACCCGGCAAACTGGAAGCTATTGCCTATAAGAAAGGTAAGCGACTGACTGCCAAAGTAGAAACAACCGGTCAACCTTTTGAGGTGGTGGTTACCCCTTATAAAACGACTACTTTAGCAGATGGAAAAGATGTGGCAGTTATCAATATCAGTGTAATAGACAAAGAAGGCAGAGAAGTCCCCGATGCTGGTAATCTCATTAAATTTTCACTGAAAGGGAATGGAAAAATTATCGGTGTAGGCAATGGTGACCCCAGCAGTCATGAGCCTGATAAATGCATAGAAGGGGCTTGGCAACGTAGTTTATTTAACGGAAAATGTCAGGTAATTGTGCAATCAGGTACCACACCTGATATGCTCAAATTTGAAGCAACTGCCAATGGCTTATATACGGGTTCTACTGATATTGTCACAGTTTCGCCTGAAAAAGCCCAAAAAGTTACTTTCGACAAAACTTATGAGCTTAAAGGAGAGGCAGCCAAACCCAGAAATACAGATAAAATGATTGGAGCTGATATTTCTTTTCTGCCCGAATTGGAAGCCCGTGGTATTAAATTTTCAGACAATGGTATAGAAAAAGATGCCATTGAAATCCTGAAAGCTCATGGGATTAATTATGTAAGACTTCGTATTTTTAATAATCCGGCTGCTGAAAATGGCTATTCTCCTCAAAAAGGATTTTGTGATTTGGAAAATACAAAAAAGATGGCAAAACGGGTAAAAGCAGCCGGATTAAAATTATTGCTGGATTTTCATTACAGTGATTATTGGGCTGACCCCGGCAAGCAATACAAACCTGCCGCATGGAAAAATCTTTCTTTTACCGATTTAAAGAAGGCTTTATACGATTATACCAAAAATGTAATTCAGGAGCTTAAAAATCAGGGTACTACACCAGATATGGTACAAATTGGCAATGAAATTAATCATGGTGTTGTTTGGCCCGATGGCAATGTAAATAACCCTGATGGACTGGCTCAACTCATTAATGCCGGAACAGCTGCGGTAAAAGCAGTTGACCCAAATATTGTGATGATGTTGCATGTGGCATTAGGTGGACAAAATCATGAGACAGTTACTTTTATTGACAATATGCTGGCACGAGGAGTTCATTTTGATGTAATCGGAGAGTCTTATTATCCAAAATGGCATGGAACACTCAATGATCTGCGGGACAATCTCAGTGATTTAGTTCGTCGGTATAATAAAGATGTGATTGTAGTAGAATATTCTGCCAAAAAAGAAGAAGTACATAAAATAGTGTTTGATATTGCTAACGGAAAAGGCAAAGGAGCCTGCATCTGGGAACCTCTTAACACTTGGGAAGCTGTTTTTGACCGCCAGGGTAAGTCTAATGAGTTATTAAAAATTTATGACGAATTAGCCAGAACTTACCTGAGTACCAAGTAATCATTATTTTTTACATATTTACATCAAACAATTCTCATTTTTTCGGCACTATTTTTATGATAGACAATTTAAAAGAAAGTTTCAGACAACATTTTTCTACTGAGCCTTTATTGGTGCGTTCTCCCGGACGGGTAAACCTTATTGGCGAACATACAGACTATAATGAAGGTTTTGTATTGCCGGCTGCTGTTGATTCGGCAATTTATGTAGCTGTTTCCAGACGCAGTGATACAAAAATCAGTTTATATTCACTTAACTATCAGCAAACTTTTGAAGTAGATATTAAAGATTTAAAACCTACCGGAACATGGGCAACTTATATTTTGGGTGTGGTAAATGAACTGTTGAAGAAAGGTTGTGCAGTTTCGGGTTTTAACCTGGCAATTGATGGCAATGTTCCGATAGGAGCAGGCATGTCTTCTTCAGCTGCTGTTGAATGTGCCACTGCTTTTGCCCTTAATGAACTTTTTGAATTAAAACTTTCCAAACTCGAAATGGTGTTGATTGCTCAGAAGGCTGAACATAATTTTTCGGGAGTGATGTGTGGGATTATGGATATGTTTGCCAGTGTTTTTGGAAAGAAAGACCATGTAATTAAACTGGATTGTCGTTCTCTTGAATACGAATATAAGCCCCTTCAACTAAATGGATATAAGTTTGTGCTTTTCAATACCAATGTCAAACACAATCTGGCATCTTCTGCCTATAACGAAAGGCGGCAGCAATGTGAACAGGGTGTAGCCTGGGTTAAGGCATTTCATCCTGAAGTAAACAGCCTGAGAAATGTAACTCCTGAAATGCTTACCAAACATGTTGCTCCTAAAGATAAACTGGTATACCAGCGATGCAGTTATGTAGTGGGTGAAATTCAACGTTTACAGGATGCCTGTATCGACCTTGATGGTGGTGATTTAATAGCTTTCGGAAAGAAAATGTATGAAACTCATCAGGGCTTAAGTCAGGATTATGAAGTAAGTTGTAAAGAGCTTGATTTTTTGGTAGAAGCCGTAAAAGACAATCCTGCTGTGCCTGGAGCAAGAATGATGGGCGGGGGCTTTGGAGGTTGTACTATCAATATTGTAAAAGAAAACGAAATAGACAACCTGGTAGAGGTTTTACAAAAAAAGTACAAAGAAGCCATGCAGCTTGATTTATCTGCCTATGTGGTGATAACAGCTCCCGGTACAGAAAAAATTACTGATAAAGTTTAATAGCCCAATGTTTGATATAAAAGAACACCCTCACACCCGATTAAATCTGCTTACTGGTGAAAGTGTAATGGTATCACCTCATCGTACCAAACGCCCCTGGCAGGGAAAAGTAGAAACATTACCTGCTGACAGCCGACCTGTTTATGATGAAAAATGCTACCTCTGTCCGGGAAATACCCGGGCAGACGGCAGCAAAAATCCTGTTTACACCGACCCGTTTGTATTTGTAAATGACTTTTCGGCTCTTTTGCCTGATGTGCCGGAGGGTTCTTATAATGAAAATGGATTATTGGTAGCAACAAGCGAAAAAGGTATTTGCAAAGTCATCAGTTTTTCGCCTGACCATAGCCTTACACTACCACAATTATCTGTCAGTCAGTTAGAAAAAGTAGTAGCATTATGGTGTGATGAATTCAAAAATTTGTCGTCCCATCCTTATATCAAATACATTCAGATTTTTGAAAATAAGGGGGAGATTATGGGTTGCAGCAATCCACATCCACATGGACAAATCTGGAGCCAGAGCCAATTACCACCAGAAATTGTAAAGGAGACCACAAGACAACGGCAGTACTTTGAGGAAAAAGGAAAAAGTCTGCTTGGTGATTATCTTAATCTGGAATTACAAAAAGCAGAAAGAATTGTAGTTGAAAATGATGATTTTGTGGCACTGGTTCCATTTTGGGCAACCTGGCCTTACGAAACCATGATTATTAGTAAAAGACATGTTACCAATCTGACTGAATTTACGCAATCCGAAAAATCCAGTTTGGCTGCTATTTTAAAAAAACTCACAACTAAATACGACAATCTGTTTGAGATTTCTTTTCCCTACTCGGCAGGAATGCACCATGCTCCTGTAAATGATGGAGAGCATCCGTGGTGGCACTGGCACATGCACTTTTATCCACCATTGCTTCGTTCGGCTACCGTCAAGAAATTTATGGTAGGTTATGAAATGCTTGCCAGCCCTCAACGTGATATTACTCCAGAGTGGGCTGCCGAAAGGTTACGGGCTTTGAGTGAAATACACTACAAAGAAAAGTAAACGCATTCTGATTGCCTTTAATACCCGGATTTTTACATCATTTATAAACAAAACAGGTATAGAAATCCGGGTAAATTAACAACACTCTCTCCTCAAATAATACTTATCTGCATCTGGAGTATTATTTTGTAATTTTACTTTGTAATAAAAATACATGGAAAATGCCTCTGTTTACTCTCCGTTTACAGAAAAAGCCGAGTTAATGCAATTTTTACAACCATTTTCAAGTTAGTGAAGTATCAAAGGGTTACAAATCCTCTTAAAATTCATCAATAGTACAATTCTGCCCTTCACTCAACTATGTTCAAATTTACTACACTCACATTGCTGAGTTTACTAATCTCATGTGTGTCCTTTGCTCAATGGACACAAAGTAATGGTCCTTTTACCGGTGGTGTTTATACTTTGGCTTTTAAAGATAACCTGACATTTGCCGGAACTCCTGATGGAGTTTTTGTTTCTGATAACAATGGTGTTACCTGGACAGCCAGAAACGGAAAGGCGATGGAGGGAACTACATTCACAAATAACTATGCTATTTACGGAATGTTTGTTACCCGGAAAGGGACATTATTAGCCACCTCTTTAAATGGTGGATTACTTCGTTCAACTGATAATGGTCAAAATTGGGAGTCTATCAAAAAATCGAATTCATTTGGAACAGTTCCAAAGTATGATGATTTATTTTTTGAAGATGGTAATAATCTGTTTCTGATAAAAAATGCTGGGTTATATCTTTCACAAGATGATGGAGTAACATGGAAAGGATTATTTGGAATATCTGAAGGGATATATAGAGTCGCAGTAAAGGATAATCATATTTATTGCCAATCAGGACAAGGTTTATTTGCTTCACATAATTTAGGTACGACCTGGATGAAAGTTTTTTTTCCGGGTTATACTTATGTATATGCACCTAATGCATCTATTGTTATTAAGGATGGGTTTGTTTATGCTTCTGCTACCAACAATAAAATATACGTCAGTAAAAATGATGGGGAAACATGGGAAATTGTAAATGACAATATTCCTGAAGGCAGCTTGAATTATATAGGCAATAAATTTCATCTTTATTCTTACGATTATGAGAAAGACCAATACACTTGGAGAATCTCAACAGATAATTGTATAACTTGGACAAAACGCTCGGAAACTGTTATCAAAGACAAACTCCTTTATAGAGAGGGTAAACCTGTTTTTTTTAAATATAATAATGCAACAGAAGAAATTTATATTTTAAACCCTGAATACGATACATGGACATGGACTTTGTTCTCTAAAAGCCCTCATTTAAGACAGGGTATTAGTGGTATAACGAGCATTAATAATATTTTGTTTGGTAGTGGAGGTGGGATATGTTATATGTCAGCAGATAATGGGGCATCATGGGAAAAAACGGATTGCCATACTAATATGACCTATTTTATGTCCCGTTTGGGGAAAAGTAAAATATGTGCTACGGAAAATGGAAAGGTTGTAGCTACAGAAGATGGTAAAAACTGGAAAAACTTCCAAACAGGCTTGCCTGAAGATAAATATATTGAATCGTTTCAGGTTAATATTCTGACTTTATATGCTATTGCAAGTTCAGGTGAGATTTATCGTTTTGATGAGAGCGTTGATTCATGGAAACTTGACAGAAAAATAGCCTATGACTTTACAAAAAATACAAGCAGAATAGCCATTACTACTAATAAAGTGTTTGTGGGTATCAAAGATTCTATTCTGGTTTTTGATACTAAAATTAATACAAGACAAAGCTCTTATTTACACGGAAGAGCCAATCTGATAGCTGTTGATGAGAAAGTCTTTGCTAATAACAATGGCTCAGATTATTATTATACAGTGATTTCTGAAACAGGAGTTTATGCTTATAATCAGACTTCAGGTAAATGGGACAAAAAGAATAAAGGACTTGAAAAGAATGTTCCTTCCGCTCCGAACTCCATACATAGTTTACAATATGCCAAAAATTTTCTTTTCGTTTCAAAAAGTGACGGACTTTTTTATTCAAAAGACTGGGGCGAAAACTGGCAAATTTTAGAAGATGGGCTTCCTGAAGATGTTGCCCCTTATTCGGTTTTTCTGACAAATGACAAAATATGGGTAGCAATGGCTAACAGAGAATATACTACACAGGTAACTGCTAACCTTGGAGTTTGGTCACTTCCGTTAAAGCAGGAATTTATACTGGCTGCTGAACCTGAAGTGAAAGATAAATCAAATGCTTTGTTACTTTACCCTAATCCTGCAACAGATAAACTGACCGTTTCTTATTTTTCTCAACAACTAAATAAAAGTACCAAAGCTAATGTTTTAAATACATTAGGTCAGGTTGTGGCTCAGGTAAATAATTTTCAGAGTAGTTCTGATGGTAGTCTGGCTAATGAAATTTCTCTTTCAGGTATTCCGGCAGGCAGGTATTTTATCAAAATTGAAGATGGTAGTAAATCTATCGTAAAATCTTTTATCAAAGAATAGATTTGGTATTTTTGCTTCATGCAAAGATTTTACAAAATCATCCGCCCTTTTGAGCGGTTTGAAAATAAATATCTCATCTTATTACTCACATTGGTATTTCTGTTGATTATGAGTGGATTCTTCCAGGGCGTCATCTTCAGAAATACCTTTTTTTCTATAACCATCACACTGGTTCTTATTGCAGAACTCTATGCAGATAGTGAACGAAAAAACTTTGTACCTGAATTATTATTGGGCATTTTGGCTCTGGGTATGACATGGATTCACTTTTATCATGAAACAGATCGGGATTTACTGTTGTATAGTACCATAAGCTATGCAATCTATTTTTCTTATGCTACCTATATTCTAATCTGGAAAATAGTAAGGAGCAAGAAAGTAACAAGCAATATTATTTATGCCTGTATTACAGGCTATATGCTGATAGGAGTGCTGGGAGCAATTTTTTCAGCCCTTATAGAGATAACTAATCCCGGCTCTTTTATATTTTCGGTTCCTGTCAGGGATTTTCGTTTTGAGGCTTTTTTATATTACAGCTACATTACCCTCACCACGGTCGGCTATGGGGACATTCTTCCAAAAGCTCCTACCGCCAAAACACTTGCCGTATTACTTGCCATTGCTGGTCAAATGTATATGACTATAATTATGGCTACACTGATAGGTAAATATTTCAATGAGAAATAAAAAAGAGATGCATCTACATACATCTCTTTTATTCTTCTCTTTTATAAGCTTAGTTTTTATAAACCCAGGCTCCGGGATATTTGCTTTTTAAAGTTTGAACTACACTATTTGCTTCAGATTCTGTAGCATAATCATCATAAGAAACTTTAATTAGTCCATTATTGCCAGCAGGCAATACTTTAGCAGCATGACCTTGTTCTGAAAGTTCTTTTTTCAGTTTTTCAGCATTGGAAATACTACCGAACCCGCCCACTATTATGTAAAATCTTTCTTTTTTTGACGGTTTTTCTTTGGGAACTTCTGTTTTTTTTTCAGTGATTTTTGCTGTTTTTTTTGTTTCTTCATGCTGTTTTACATTTTTAACAGTTTCAGATTCTTTTTTCTCAACTGTCTTCTCTTCAGATTTTTTTTCTTCTTTTTCTACAACCTTGTCTTCGGGTTTTTGCTCATTTTTTCCCCATTCATTCTGAGCAGGGATAACTGAAGCCTTATTTGAATTTTGAGTGGTGCTGCTATTGCTTTTAGCAAAAAAGTCTTTATTCACCAATGCAAATGGATTGATTTTGCTTAACCAGTTGTCACCTTTATCTAAAAAATTGAAATAGCCAAATGCAATCGCCAGAAACAAACCTGCGGGTACTAAGGTTGATTGCCATTTTGGGGACTGGGAAGCAGGTTTGGATTTTGTATCTTTTTCGGTTTTTTGGGAATTTAGATTTTCTCTGATTCTAAACTCTGCATCAGTCAGTGTTGCTCTGTCTTTGGTATTAATTCGGGCGGCTGTCTGTCTTTCTATAGGTTTAAACTGCAAATCAGGTAGTCCAAAACTGGCAGTGAGATAATTTATCGTATTTTCAGGCTCAAACTGAAGTCTTTGTTCATGATTAAGATAAAGTGTTCCAATATCTTCAAAGCGATATTTTCCGGTCATTCTAATATCCTGACGTACCTTTTCTACAAAATCTCTCACTGCCTGCATGGCATCTTCCCGCGAAATTTGCTCTGCATTTGCCACATTGCTTACCAGAAGTCCATCGTTTACTTTCAGCATTTCATTGAATGCAATATTTTTAGATGGAGGGATAAATGTATGTCGGATGGGATGAATGTCAGCACTTACATAATTGGCAATAAATCCACCAAAATCTGGAATTATTACACAATTCTGTTCAAAAAGTAACTCTCTAATGTATTTTTCAATATTCATAATTTTTACGCAAAGAGGATAAAGTAGGTTAAATATGGTAAGGTATAATATGAAACAAATATTGCAACATCAGAAAGAATAACTCACACCAGCCAAAGCCTGAATACCCCGAACCTGATAATTAAGATAACGCTGGTAGTTTTGTGATAGAACATTGTTTAATTCCAGAAAAGCAGACAGTTTTTCAAGAATAAAATATTCTGCTTTAATATTGAAATCTGCAATAGATTTAAGAGATGCTGGTTTGCCATCGGCAGGATTTTGAGCCTTTAGCCCACCAAGATAATAAAATTCTACAGAAAAAAGCAAATTATCTGTAAAATAATACCTGGCTGATGACGTTAAGGAGAGTTTAGGGCGATGAAAAGGCTCCTGAAGTGTAGTGAGTTGATAATTATAAAAATCGGTTTTGATTCCCAGATTGAATTTTTTGTGCTGATACGAAACCTCCGCCTGAGGATGTACTACTGAAGATTGAGTGGTCTCATATCTCACCTCAAACTTTGAGGTATCAGCTAAAGTATTGGTGAAAAAATAAAGATTTTTGTACTTTTCAAAGTTTACTTTCAAGGCAATACTCAATCCGGATGGAAGACTGGCTTTGATACCTCCCGATACATCAAGTGGTTTGTCCGTATTTTGTAAAACAAAGTTGGGAGAGAGCCAGAGATTTTCGGAGGCAAACTTTCGCAATGTATTGCGTTCCATATCCCCTGATATGCCTGCAAAGAGGTTGAGATACCTGGATACAAGATAGTTTATATGAGCGGAAGGGTAAACATTAGTACTTTTTAGTACGCTTCCGGTATCATTCTGGCTTACTATGTTTAAACCCAAATCTGCTGATAATTTATTTTTTACAAAACGAACTTCAGGCTTTATTTTCAGATAGTTACGGTTCAATGTCCCTTTTGTGTCTTGTCTGTTTGTGAAAAACATATCAGCCGAAAGAGCAGTCGAAATATTTTCAGAAACTATATAATCCACTCCTGCCTTTCCTCCAAAACCCAATTCCCGTGCAGCAAAATTGTCAGAGGTACTGGCAATACTAAAACCCAGCTGATAACCCAGCAGACTATCCAAGTCTCTGTTTTTCAGGCTGGTTTTAAAATCTATCAGGTTATAATTGTGCTTCAATTTATCAATATCATAATCAATAAGAGGAGAGGGAGTGAAGCCATAAAAACGGGCTGCCTGTCTGTTGTATGCCAGTGAAACATCTGCCTGCAAATCCCCATTTTTGTACTTTCCAAAGATTTCAGCCTTCTGACTTCCTGATGCAGACTCTTTTTTTCTTACTGAGCCAGTTGCTGAAGCAAGATGCTTACCATAAAAACCATAATTCAAACTGGAATTTTTAGTGTTATTTAAAAAAAGCTCGCCATACGTTGTAGTATAATTGCCAAATCCACCTTTTACATAATTACCGGAACCTGTTTGAGGTTTTTCGGAGGCAGGAGGTAATACCTGAAAACGGGGCATCACACCGGGGAGTCTGAATGTAAAATCCTGAAAATCATATTGCTGGGCTTGTGGTTCAGGTTTACGAATGGTTTCACTGATTTTTTCAAAATTACGATCAGCTTCCGGTAATTCTATTTTTCGATTTTTTTCTATTACAATTTCTGTATTTTCAATTTCTCCGGAAGATTTTGTAGTCGTATTTTTCTTCTTATTTTGTTGCTGAGCAACTACTGAAAGTGAAAGGAGGCAGCAAAGAAAAAGCAGTTTTTTTTTCATAATTATTTCTCTAAAATAAATATCATTTTGCTTTATTTTAATTCAAATCCAATGTCAGGGGGCTGGATAGTTGCCACAATCTGATTCCCTCTGATTTGCAGATTGTCATACATCACCGGAATCAATTCCATACCATTGCTGTTGAGCAATCCCCACTTGTTATTACGACTTACCAACAGTCGACCGTCAGGCAATAACTCTACTGAATCAAATCCGGGATGCAATATTTCTTTTCCATCAGCAGAAACCAAACCTTTTTTATTATTTTCTTCGGTCAGATATTTTCCGGAAGGTAACTGAGTAATTTTGTCATATTGAGGGCGTAAAATTTCTTTGCCTTTTTTATCTACAAAAGCCCATTTTCCTTGTTTTTTTACACAAGCAATTCCTTTATAAAAATTACAAACCTGTTCATATTGAGGCTGCAATACAATTTCTTCTTTCAGATTAAGAAAACCCCATTTCCCTTTGAGTTTAAAGGCTGCCAAACCTTCCATAAAGGGCTGTACTGCTTCATAGCGATTTGCTATTCGGATGCCTCCAAACTTATCTACAAAACCATATTTTCCTTTAATTTTTACAGCTACCCGCTCTTCCTGCATCATATACATTTCTTCAAAACCTTCTTCCGGAGGCAACATCATCATACCTTTTAAATTAATCAAGCCTTTTTTACCATCTTTTTCGATTGTCAGAACGCTGTCTTTGGTAAAATCAGAGATTTTATCATACTCAGTAGCTATTATTTGTGAGCCACGGGTATTGATTACCCCTTGTTTATTATTAATTGTTATTTTGAAATAACGACCGCCCGGCAATGTTTCTATCTTGTCGGCAGATATTTTTTGATTTTTTAAGAAAGTGTTCAAAACCAGCATTTTACTGTTTTCAAATCCCAGAAACATTTGACCTGATAGATGCTGTAGGCTGTCATACACAGGGTCTATTGCCCAATCCCCTTTCATATCAATAACGCCTTTTTTTGATTTCCATTTTACAATACTGTACAAAGACTGAAAATCTGTAACCTGCTCAAATGTTTTGGTTCCGGCAATTTTCCCATCATGTCCCAGCAAAAACCACTGACTGCCTTGTCTGGCAAACATGATGCCATAGGGTTGTAGTCTTATTTCATCATACTGTACCTGAGTAAGTGTTTTCCCCATTTTGTCTATTGCCTTCCACCTGCCATTTTCCGAAACTTTTATGATTCCGGTAATGCTGTCTGCTAATGCTTTTTCATATACTTCCGGAAGCAGAGGTTTGCCCAGTTTGTTGAGAATAGTTACTCCGGCAGGAGAAACTGCAAAGCAGTTGCCAGCGAAAAAAGAAGATATGTCTTCATATATATTAGCTGTAATAAGATTGCCTTTTGCATCAGCCAAGCCTTTTTTATTATCTTTTGTATAAATAAATATGTCTTCTCCGGCTGCCTGCAAATCGGTATGATAGCCTGCAAAAAGGACAGTATTGGAGGCATCTACAGCTCTTTTTTGTGGAAATGTTTGTAAATCAAACCGGGTAGCATTTCTCCGGATTATATTTTTATAAATAGTATCTGTAGCATAGGTTCCGTTTGGTAAGACAATACCCCATCCTGAAACTTGCTTTACGGCTGCCATAGTCTCATCAAAATCTCCTACCGCAATATGTTTTCCAGAGAAAATGGTTTTCCCTTCTGTGTTATAAAATTGCCACTCATTTTTTTCATTTTTTGCAGCAAAAGTCCGAAAGCGTGTATGTTTGATTTCTTTAAAAGTAAGTGGAATAAGGGTTATATTTTTACGATTTACTACCCCAAACCTGATTTTTTGATTGCCATTTTCCCAGCCTACAATATTACCCGTGATAAAAAGCTGGTTTTGATAATCAGGAGTGATAAAGTGATATTGTGGTGCAATCAGTTCTTTGCCCTGGCTGTCTATTAACCCATATTGCCATGTAGGACTTGATTTTCCGGGATTGGCAATAATAGCTGTTTGATTTTTGAAAGATTGTAGTTCGATGTATTTGGGCTTCAGCAAAAAATTACCTTTCTCATTAATGATACCCCATAATCCATGCTGACGTACACGTGCTATGCCATTATCAAAGGGGGATGCCTGTTCAAATAGTGGCTCTATGATAAAATTACCCGAATTATCTACATAACCAAATAGCCCTGAAGCAGATTTTTTGGGTTGTGGTGTTGCAGGGGCGATTAATACAGACTGAGAGGAGGTAGTATAAATAGAGTAATCAGAGAGTGAATCCTGAAAAATTAGGTTACTTACGAAAGGAATAATAATAAAATAATAAATAATGTTTTTCATTCTTCAGAAAAAAGTGCCTGGTCTGAAATTTTCAATCTTCAAAAATAACCAACATTTTACAACAATCCGTATTTTTTAACGTACAAACTTCCAAACCTGATAAATACAAGATTATGAAAAAAATTACTTGCTTATTTCTCTTTCTTATAGTTATAACAGCAAATGCCCAACGTCCGAATATTACGGTAGCAAGTGGCAGCGAAACCGTCGATAAAGTACAAAGGGCCGGTTTAAAAACCTTTGTTTCATTTGACAAAAAGAAGGTGGCAGATGCCTGGGAAGAATACCTCCGTAAAAATGCCAAATGCAAAACAGAATCTTCTAAAGGTGTAATTACTGCCGAAAAAGCTACTATTCCTGCTATTTCCAATATGCCTATCCGAATTATCAGCAAGGTAGATGACAACGGAAAAAATGAGGCTTTCGTATTTGCTGCTTTTGATGTTGGCAGTGGGTATGTTACTTCAGGTGATAGCCGATATGCTGCTGCTGAGCGTTTTATGAGAGATTTTGTTGTGAAAATGTATCGTGATGAATATGGAGACCAACTAGGTAATGCCGAAAAAGCCTATCTGGCTGCTCAGAAGACTCAGGAAAAACTTGCAGAAAAAGAGAAGGACTGGCAAAAAGAAGTAGTAGATTCTAACAAAGATATTGCAGACATGCAGAAGAAAATTGAGGAAAAAAAGCAAAAAATAGCCGAACTCAACAAACAAATAGAAGATAATAAAATAAATAAGCAAAAAGCTGCCGACGAGACCGAAAAGACTAAAAAAGCTTATGAACAAATGAAGGCTAAACTTGGAGAAATTAATTAAAATAAAATGCCCCGAAATTTTTCGGGGCATTTTATTTTACTCATATTTTAACCCATATTTGTCGAGTACTTCCTGAGGAACGCCACTCCAGTTATTAGGCGTGTTCCCTTTATAATCAATGTATTTCCAGCCCATTTCACTACTAAAATAGCCAGAAGCAGTAAGATTACGCATCAGATTAAAAAATGTAACTCCATGTTTCATTTCAGGCTTGGCAAGCTCCGGATAAGCAATCTGGTCGATAAGTGTGATTTGTTGCTTTACGTCGCATTCTGTAAATACCTTGCCGAAGAGTTTCAGGGTTTGTACATCCAGCCAGCGTAATCCACCCCGCATAGGAGTTTGATATTGAGGCATATCTTTTACAATAAACTCAATAAAATCAGGCACTTTTGCCTGAGTGGCACTGCCCGATTTTTCGTCAGCAGGTATAATAATATCTGATAAAACTGAAATGGTTTTCATTTCTTCGTCTGTAAAGAACTTTTGTTTCATCAATTCAGCATCCCGTTGTAATTCCTCCGGCGTTCTGCCATTTTCAAAATCAAAAGGCGGAGTATTGGGTAGCTGAAGGTTTTCCTGAGCATAATTCTCTAATTGTTGCAGGTCTTGTTCTTCTACCCCAGTCAAAAATAATCCTGAAGTAAAAGGTGTAAACGACAAAGCCCTGAGGGCATCTCTTCTGTCCATGTTTTATAAAATTTACAGGTTTTTCTTCTTTTTCTGAGCAATGATATATTCTGAAGCACGCATAGATAGAGCCAGAATAGTCCAGGTGATATTTTTATCTGCTTGTGAAACAAAAGCAGCACCATCTACCACAAACAGGTTTTTAACTTCGTGAGCCTGATTAAATTTATTTAAGGCAGATGTTTTAGGATCATTACCCATCCTTACAGTTCCGGCTTCGTGTATAATAAGACCAGGTGCAGCCAATCCATAGTTGGTTTCAGCTCCAGGTTTATTACCCATCGGCACTCCTCCCAGCTCCTTTATAATCTGCTCAAAAGTATCCTGCATGTGTTTGGCTTGTTTAATTTCATAATCACTCCATTTATAATTGAAGCGTAATACAGGAATACCAAATTTATCAACAGTATTAGGGTCTATTTCACAATAATTATCCTCTCTCGGAACGGCTTCTCCTCTGCCTGCCATACCTATATATGCTCCATAAAAACGATAATAATCTTCTTTAAGAGAAGTTCCATATCCACCGGCAGGTTTCATTTTGCCATCTGCTCCCGGATACTTGCCATTCATATTTTCAATTCCCCATCCAAACCCATAACCTGGCATAGCCATACCACCACCATACTCAATGTGGTACCCTCTTGGGAAATCCAGTTTTTTATTATCTAGCCACCAGGGCGTATAAACGTGCAATCCCCCCACTCCATCTTCATTGTAGCGTTTGCGATCCATAAGGGCTGGAACAAAACCCGAACGGCTTGCTCCTGTAGAATCATGCAGGTATTTGCCGATTACTCCGCTTGAGTTAGCCAGTCCGTTAGGATGAAGGGACGATTTTGAATTAAGTAACAAACGGGCAGACTCGCAAGTACTGGCAGCTACTATTACAATTTTAGCTTTTACCTGCATTTCTTTCATTGTAGTTTTATCAATGTAAGAAACTCCTGTGGCAAGTCCCTGTTCATTGGTAAGGATTTCACGAGCCATAGCATTTGTTATCAGGTCAGTATTACCGGATTTAAAAGCTGGCTTGCAGAGTACCGAAGATGAAGAAAAATCTCCATAAACCATACATCCTCTGTTACATTGGCTACAATAAAAACACTGACCTCTTTCTTCATCTACAGGTTTGCCTTTGGAATCAACTAAGGGAGCAGTAAGAATAGAAAGCCTTGACGGAATTACCGGAATGTTAAGACCTTTCCCTGCTTTTTTTATCATCAGTTCATGCAAACGAGCTTTGGGAGCTGGTAGGAAAACACCGTCAGGTTCATTATAAATCCCTTCTTTAGAACCGAAAATCCCAATCAGTCTGTCTACTTTATCATAATAAGGTTTTACATCATCATAACCAATAGGCCAGTCATCACCCAAACCATCTATAGATTTACGTTTGAAATCGTTAGGACCAAAACGTAAAGAAATTCTTCCCCAGTGATTGGTTCTGCCACCCAACATTCTTGATCTAAACCATTCAAATTGAGTACCAGGTACGGTAGTGTAGGGCTCACCATCTATTTTCCAGCCACCCCAGGCAGCATCAAAATCTCCAAAAGGGCGATGGTTACCTGCTCCCCGGCGGGGTGACATCCAGGAAGGTTGTAGTTGTGTAATGTACTTAGGGTCTTTGGGGTCATAAAAAGGTCCTGCTTCCAGCATTACCACTTTTGCCCCTGCTTTGGAAAGCTGATGAGCAGCCATTCCACCACCTGCTCCTGAACCGATAATACATATATCGTATTCTTTGGCAGGTTCTTTAATCTGAAATGTATTCATAATATAATGTAGGGTTTTCTGGAAAGCAATTTGCAAAAAATTATGACAAAAAAAGTGAAAGCCTATAAAAATGCTATTTTATTTCTTGTTTTGTTGCAAAAATTGCAAAGCTTGTCGCAAAATTAGAGAAGTATTTGACCTGATATATACAAATAAAAAAACCTGTAAACACAAGTATTACAGGTTTTTAAATTTTTCAAATGTAATTTTTTATAAATCTTATCCGATTTTTCTTACATTGATCGCGTTTTTGGCTTTTGACCCATTGATTTCTTTTCTTCCATCAATTGTATCAAAAGAAACTTTATCATTCTCCCGGATTTTATCGACCAAACCCGTAATGTGGACAAATACCTCTTGGTTAGAGGTCTCTTCTACGATGAAGCCATACCCTTTGCTTTCGTTGAAGAATTTTACTGTGCCTGTAAGCATAAATAATAGGAAAAATTAAATGAATAAACCGTTCAAAAGTAAAAAAAAAAAATAACAATCCTAATTTTTCATGGGAAATTTCAATAAAATGAAACTTTATTCGTTTAAAGGAATTTGAATTTTTTAGGGATGCTTGGTTTTATTTTACAATCTTTGCTTTTTTATAAAAAAAGTATTTATTGGTAACCATGTTTTTTAAAGAACTTTCAACCCTGATTCATAAAGAAATTTTACTGGAACTCCGCCAGAAATATGCACTTAATGGAATTATTATTTATGTGGTGAGTACTGTTGTTATCTGTTATTTGAGTTTTAACCTGCGAGAGCAACAATTGAGTCCGCCAGCCTGGAATGCTTTATTTTGGATTATTTTACTTTTTACAGCAGTGAATGCAGTTGCTAAAAGTTTTCAACAGGAAAGACAGGGAAGATTCTTATATTATTATATGCTGGCAAGTCCTGAGGCTGTCATTTTTGCTAAAATTATATATAATACGTTATTGATGTTGTTGTTGGGTTTGGTAGGATACGGTTTTTACTCTCTTTTGCTGGGAAATCCGGTAGAAGATAAGCTGCTTTTTGTTTTAAATCTGCTGACTGGAGCCATTGGATTTTCTTCGGTGCTGACTATGATTTCGGGAATAGCTTCTAAGGCGGGTAATAATGCTGTATTGATGGCAATATTGAGTTTCCCTGTAATTTTGCCGATGTTATTGATGCTTATCAAAGTATCAAAAAATGCTATTGACGGTTTAGACCGGAGTGCCAGCTTTGATGAACTAATTACTCTGTTTGCTATTAATATTATTGTCTGGGTATTGTCGTTTATACTTTTTCCTTTCTTATGGAGAAGCTAAAAAAATATTTGATTCTCTCTTAGTAATGATCAGTCCAGTCAAATTTTTGGCTGATGATATTGTTTTTTTCCTGACGGATATAGTTTAAAAATGATTCTGCCACAGGAGAAAAATTTTTATTTTTCAGCCAAATCAGTTGCCATTTAGATTTTATCGGAAAGCCCTTTACCGGAATGATTTGCAACGACTTATTAAGTAATTCATTTTTCAAACCAATAAGAGGCATAATAGAACATCCCAAACCAGCAATTACTGCCTGCTTTACCGCTTCATTAGATGTAAGTTCCATTTTTTTTTGAACAGGTAACTGGTTTTCATTGATAAACTTTTCCATTACAAACCGTGTCCCTGACCCTGGCTCTCTGTATATAATAGGTAATCTTTCAAAAATATCATAATCATAAGACTGATGTGTAAACGATTGGTCTGTATTAGCTACCAGAAATAGTTTATTTTCCATTAACTCTATACTTTCTACCTGAATAGTTTCGGGTAAAACAGAAACGAGGGAAAAATCAACTTCATTTTTTTCCAGGCTTTCTATTACTCTCGTTTTATTAGTAACATCCATAGATAGTTCAATGCCCTGATGATGTCTGAGAAACCCTGTGAGGAAATAAGGCATCACATACTTGGCGGTAGAAACAATCGTGATTTTTAGTTTTCCTGTCAGTTGCCCTTTATAAGCCAGGGTTTTGTAATTGATGTTATAAACTTCATCAAGTATTTTTTCAGCAGCTCTTGCTATCTCTTTTCCAAAATCCGTTACATAAAGTTTTCTGCCTATCACTTCAGTAAGTGGTATGTCAAATTGATCCTGCAAATTTTTAAGCTGTATTGATACTGCAGGTTGTGTCAGGTGTAACTCTTCTGCTGCTTTGGTAATACTCTGATTTTGAGCTATTTTAAGGAATACCTGTAGTTGATGAAGCGTATAATTCATAAAAAATATTTATATTAATTATCAAAAATATAAATAAAAATTTATTATATGGGCTAACTAAGTTTGCAGCACAAAAAAAATATAAAATAAACTTATGAAAAAAGACGATTGGTTTATTCTGGGTTTTCTGACTGTCATGCTGGGCTTGGCAGCATTGGCTACATTAGGTAAACAGAACCTGATAACCTTCAAGGTTTCACTGCTCATTTATCCAATGATAGTCTTCTTTTTATTGGTATTTGGGGAATCCATGATTGTGATGCTCATGAAATTGCTGGTATCTGTAACCAGTAGCATTACGAGATTTTTGCTCAGAAAATGATACAGCAGGTGTCTGAAATCACTTTCTCAATTTTCACTATTTTTTACAATTATCATGAAAACACTTATCAAAAAACTTCATTTCATTCATAGAATACTTCGGTCACGAAGATTTATTCTGATAGAATGTGATTTTTCGTCTGACTCAAGCAAGCTGGATGCTTCTGTCAATACTTTTCAGATTTCAGAGGAAAAAACAATGCTTGCTTGTATCACGGTAGCTATGGAAATAAAACAGATGATGCAGGTGCTTTCAGAAGCCCATTCCCTTTTAAATCAAACCCTAAAAAAAGATTCAAAGTAAAAATTTATCATGATGACAAAAATAACTGTAGCCAAAGGAGATGGTATTGGTCCTGAAATTATGGATGCAACCCTTAGTATAATATTAGCAGCGGGAGCTGATATCGAAATAGATGAAGTGGAAGTTGGTGAAAAAGTATATCTGGCAGGAAATACTTCCGGTATAGCTAAAGAATCCTGGGATGTAATTCGAAAAAATAAAATATTTCTTAAAGCTCCTATTACTACTCCACAAGGTGGTGGATATAAAAGTTTGAATGTTACTACACGCAAGTTTCTGGGATTATACTCCAATGTACGTCCATGCATGAGCCTTCATCCTTTTGTCAAGACCAAGCATCCTGATATGGATATTGTAATTATTCGTGAGAATGAAGAAGATTTATATGCTGGTATTGAACATCAGCAGACAGATGAAGTAGTGCAATGTCTGAAGCTGATAAGTCGTCCAGGATGTGAAAAGATAGTCAGATATGCTTTTGAATATGCCAAACAATATGGTCGTAAGAAAGTAACCTGTTTCACCAAAGACAATATCATGAAGCAGACAGATGGTTTGTTTCACCAGGTATTTGATGAAATAGCTAAAGAATATCCTGAAATTGAGAATGAACACTGGATTATTGATATTGGTGCAGCAAAGATGGCAGATACCCCTGAAGCATTTGACGTTATCGTGATGCCTAATCTGTATGGAGATGTTTTGTCGGATGTGGCTGCACAAATAGCCGGCTCGGTAGGGTTAGCAGGTTCTGCCAATATAGGGGAAGAGTGTGCTATGTTTGAAGCCATACACGGCTCAGCTCCACGACGGGCAGGACAAAATGTTGCCAATCCTTCAGGGCTACTGCAAGGGGCTATCATGATGCTTAATCACATAGGACAAACAGAGGTAGCCGAAAAAGTGCAGAATGCCTGGCTCAAAACTATTGAAGACGGAATTCATACTTATGATATTTATAAAGAAAATGTGAGTAAGCAACAGGTGGGTACAAAAGAATTTGCTCAGGCTGTTATCAATAACCTTGGACAAAAACCTTCTGTTCTTAAAACTGTTACCTACGCAAAAGGTACTACTCTTCACCTTCCTAAATATAAGCGGAAGACACCTGCCCAGAAAGAATTAGTGGGTACAGATATTTTTGTACACTGGAATGGAACAGACCCTGATGAGTTAGCCAAACACATGAAACAGTTGGAAACTTCGGAACTAAAACTTTCAATGATTACCAACAGAGGTATCAAAGTGTGGCCCGAGGGCTTCAGCGAAACCTTTTGTACTGACCACTGGCGTTGCAGGTTTAAGCCTGTAGAATCTGCAAAAATGATTAAAAAACATATTATTCAGCTCTTGTCGGATGCCGAAAAACTGAATATTGATACCATCAAGACTGAAAATTTATATGAATTTGATGGCAAACCTGCCTATTCTCTTGGTCAGGGACAATAAACTATACATCTGAATTTTTATAAAAGAGCAAGAAATCATCACTTGAATTCTTGCTCTTTACTTACTTTTTTAATAAAAACATAATGGATATACATTTAATCACAGACAATCTTACTAATCCGGCATTATTATTTTTTATACTTGGGGTTTTAGCTGTCCAGTTGAAAAGCGATTTAGAAATCCCTCCTAATTCTTCAAAGTTTATTTCACTTTATCTTCTCTTTTCTATTGGATTTAAAGGAGGGCAAGAACTGGCACACAGTCAGTTTTCAATAGAAATTATATGGCTTATACTTTTTGGTGTGCTGATAGCAGCACTAATACCGGTTTATACTTTCTTTATCCTTAAAAGGAAAATGAGTGTTGAAAACTCAGGAGCCATAGCAGCAGCTTATGGTTCGGTCAGTGCTGTTACTTTCGTGACAGCCGTTTCATTTTTGGAAATTCAAGGTTACAAATTTAGTGGTTATATGATTGCTGTGATGGCTTTGATGGAGGTTCCTGCAATTATCATAGGTGTTTTATTAATCAGATTTTATTTGCCTTCGCAAGCCAGTACAAGTCGTCTCAGGCATATTATTTCACATTCGCTAACTAATGGTAGTGTATTGCTGATTATTGGTAGTTTGGTGATAGGTTTTCTGGCAAGTGAAAAACAGGCGATAGGTATCAAGCCATTTACAACAGACATATTCAAGGGTTTTCTGGCTATTTTTTTGCTTGATATGGGTATTGTAAGTGGTAAAAAACTCAATGATTTCTTCAAGAATGGTTGGTTTACTACCTCATTTGCTATTTTTATCCCTCTTATCAATGGAATTATCGTAGCATTGGTGAGTCAGTTTTTTACAGAAGATATTGGCAACCGGTTTATATTTTCAGTTTTGGCAGCGAGTGCTTCTTACATTGCTGTTCCGGCAGCCATGAAGATAGCAGTTCCACAAGCAAATCCGGGCATCTATTTGCCAATGGCACTGGCTGTTACTTTTCCATTCAATATTACTTTTGGTATGCCAGCATATTTGCTCGTAATTCATTATACCTGATGACACCGATATTATTTATACCAGATAATCAATTTTTTATCTGGTATAAGCCTTTTGTCAGGAGGTACTATAAACATTACTTCCCGGAAGATTCTGTCGATAACTGCTTAATCAATTAAAAAAAGTTGGAAAAGAAACCGGATTATCAGGATATTTGTTCCTAAGAGATGAGCAAAACCTGATTTTATTGCATGTTTGACCCGAAAGAATATCTGAAAAAACTTCCCGATTCACCAGGTGTATATCGTTTTTTTGATGACAATAATGAGATTATTTATGTAGGAAAAGCCAAAAACCTCAAAAACCGGGTCAGCAGCTATTTCAATAAATCCAATCAGCACGACCGCAAAACAGAAAAACTGGTATCTCAGATTCGGCATGTTGAGTTTACGTTGGTCAATACTGAATTTGATGCCTTGTTGTTGGAAAATAACCTTATCAAGCAACACCTGCCCAAGTACAATATTCTGCTCAAAGACGGCAAGACCTATCCTTTTATTTGTATTACCCACGAACCTTTTCCCCGTATTTTTTCCATTCGCCAGCGTGAAAAGATAAAGGGTACTTTCTTTGGTCCGTATGCCAGCGTAAAAACCATGTACACCCTGCTGGAGCTTTTTCAGAAACTGTTTACCATTCGTACCTGTTCACTTAATCTTACAAAATCCAATATAGAAGCCAAAAAATTTAAAGTTTGTCTGGAATATCATTTGGGAAACTGTAAGGGACCTTGTGAGGATTTGCAGACTGAAGCAGAATATCATAAAGACATAGAGCAAATTACACAGATATTGAAGGGTAACCTGACACCTGTAAGAAATTACCTTACTGAAAAAATGAATGAAGCAGCCGGAAATTTGGCGTTTGAGGAGGCTCAGCAATACAAAGAAAAACTGGCATTACTTGAAAATTATCAGGGGAAATCGTTGATTGTCAGTGCTAAAATTTCAGATGTAGATGTATTTACGGCAGTGTCGGATGAAAAAGCAGTTTATCTTAACTTTTTGCATATCATCAATGGTATGGTAATCCATTCGCAAAATGTGGAAGTAAAACGCCAACTGGAGGAAACTGATGCTGAAATTTTGACGATGATGGCGGTTTCGCTTCGTGAAGAATATGGCAGTAAAGCAAAAGAGATTATTTCTAATATTGCTTTTGAATCTGATTTTCAGGGGATAGAACTTTCAGTGCCACAAATCGGAGATAAGAAAAAATTAATAGAACTTTCGCTGAAAAATGCCCTGTATTTCAAAAAAGAACGCACAGAGGCAGAACTTACCCAGAGAGAAAAACAAAACCAGCGTCAAAACAGAGTCTTGGAAACCTTACAAAAAGACTTACGCATACTTTCGCTCCCCAAACATATTGAATGTTTTGACAACTCTAATATTCAGGGTACTAATCCGGTGGCTTCGATGGTATGTTTTAAGAATGGCATTCCTTCCAAAAAAGACTATCGGCATTTTAATATTAAAACAGTAGTCGGTCCGAATGATTTTGCTTCTATGAAAGAAATCGTTACCCGTCGTTATACCCGGTTGCTTAATGAGAACTCGCCATTGCCTGATTTAATCATTGTGGATGGAGGAAAAGGACAATTAGCATCAGCCTGTGAGGCTTTGGAGAGTTTAAATTTATATGGTAAAATCCCGATAGTAGGCATTGCCAAACGTCTGGAAGAAATTTATTTTCCGGGTGATACTTTGCCTCTTTATATCAGCAAAAAATCTGAATCTCTCAAACTCATTCAGAGAATCAGAGATGAAGCACACCGTTTTGCTATCACTTTTCACCGGGACCAGCGAAGTCGGAACAGTTTGCAAAGTGAACTCGATGAGATAAATGGTATTGGAGAAAAAACTGCCGAAAAACTGCTGAAAACCTATAAATCTGTAAAGAAAATAAAACAAGCTCCTGAAAGCGAACTCATTGAACTTATAGGAAAAGACAAAGCCCGTATTATTATTGAATATTTTAAAAATAAAATAGAAGAAAATTTAGGTTAGTTACGATAAAGCATAAATATTGAAATACAGAAACTGATGCAGAGCCATATTATCACTTTAGGTGTTAATTTGATAAAACTGAATAACACAATCCCGAGAAAAGGGTAAATCTGTAACATATAGCGTTCATAAAATGAAATATTACCCTGAATCAAAATCTGTTCCAGACAGAAAAAAAAGAGCATCATAATACCAAATACCAGGGCGATGTCGTCTGATTTAAGCGAAACTTCTGGTAATTTTTTCAATTTTCGATAGCATTGTTCACATATAATTGAAAAAGATAAACCTCCTGTAGCAATACAAAGGTTGCTTCCAATCATCCCAAGCAACCTGTTTTTTTGATTCAGAATGCTAATTACATTATCAAAGAAGCCGGTTCCTACGAAGGGTACACCCATTCGCCATACGTATACATCCTGAATATTGATTATCGCAATCAGTAATACAGGAAATATCAAATGATGCCAGCTGATAAATTCCCGTTGCCAGCCTGCCACGAGAATAGGGAAACTGTAGAGACCTATGTATAAAATGGGAGGTAATATTCTATTGAGATTAAATCCTATATGAGAGGAAAACATAGGATACACCTGTTTCAGCATGGGAGGGGTGAACCCTCCCCATAAAAGGTACAAAAGGACAACAGGTACAATACAAAAAACAGTAGAAATTCCATAAAAGAGCATTTTCTGCACCCCCGTTTTATCATGTAAAAAACATATGGCAAGTGTAAGATACATGGCTGGAATTAATGTTATGTAATAAATTCGACTAATCACTGCCAGTCCAACCAACAAGCTTGCTATAACATTAAGTGTAAAAATAAAGGGCTTTTGCCTGGTGAAATCTTTCTGAATACTGATTGTCAAAATCCAGAATCCGGTAAGGGCAAACAATAACGATGGACCTTCGGTGAGAAGTGTGGAAGCTGCCAACAGACTGTAAAAATCTGATATGAGAAAAAGAATACTGAACGTAAATAATGGAACCGGTGAATTTTCCAGGTTGGGTTGGAGAAGTGTAAAAATAAGGAATATTAACACCCATGCCATCCACATCGATAACCTATAACTAACCAGATTGTCGCCAAATATTTTGCCAATTACGCCTGCCCATACATAACTTGCCAAGCCTGCCGGATTGGCGTGTTGCTGAATACTCTTGATATTTAAGCCATGCTGAGCATATCGCTTGATGTCAGTTAAATTAAATGAATCATCAAAAACCGGATAATTATGTGTTGAGACGTAAATTATAGAAATTACGCAAAACACGAACCAGATTCCAACAGGAAGTCTGGTAAAATATTTTTCAATCATACTAATCTCTTTGTGGAAAAAGGTTATTAAAAATTTATATTCAATAACTTTTTTAACAGAGGTTTTGAGTGTTGCAAATTAGCTTTTTTCTTAGAAAAAATACATAAAAAGTTCGCTCTCAACACTTTTCCACAAAAAAAGTTTGTGAATGTGGATAACTTAAAAAGCGTGTGGGAAAATTGTGGATAAACGTGAATGTGGGTTTTTCACTTTTTTACCAATTTTACGTTGAAATTTTGTAAAGAGGCAAAACCTAAGTATAACTTGCTGTGAAAATCATTTAATTTTTTAGAAATTTTTCTAAAAAATTACAAGAAAAGTATAGGGTTTGACTTCCTTTTGTGCTTTCTTTTCAGGAGTATAAAGGGAAGGAGAGAGTACAACAAAAAATAATTTATAAAAATAAGTATTTTGTAAGAATCTGTCTCTGCCATAGTAAAGAATAAAGTTTATATTTAATATTAGATACTCAATCCTGACAAATGGAAGACAAAATCATAGCTGGCTTAGATATTGGTAGCACTAAGATTTGTGCTGTGGTGGGCAGAATGAACCCCGATGAGACACTGGAGATTCTCGGTATCGGGAAATGTCCTTGTGAAGGTGTAGAAAAAGGTGTGATTGCCAATCTGGATCTTACTGTAGATGCTATCCGGATTGCCAAACAGGAGGCAGAAAATCAATCTGGCATAGATATTCAGGTGGTAAATGCTGGTATTGCCGGAAAACATATCCGAACTCAGCAGGAATTTGGCATTATCACCCGTGAATCTGATGATGATGTGATTTCTGTAAGTGATATCAATCGGTTGGCTACAGATATGTATCGTATTGTTACACCTGCCGGTACAGAAATTATTCACGTTATTCCTCAAGAATATACAGTTAATTTTCAGAATGGGATTAAAGATCCGGTAGGAAGACGGGGCATTAAACTTGGAGCTGATTTTAATATCATTACGGCTCATACTGAGGCTGTTTCTAATCTGAAACGTTGTCTTAAAGTAGCAGGTCTGGTGATGGAAAACCTGATGCTTGAATCTATTGCTGCAGGTATGTCTGTGCTGAATAAGGAAGAAAAAAATGCCGGTGTTGCTATTGTGGATATTGGAGGCGATACTACTGAAATAGCTATTTACCATGACAATATTTTAAGATATACAGGGGCGGTGCCTTTTGGAGGCAATGTAATATCTAAAGATATACGCAATGGTTGTATTATCCAGCCCCAACAGGCAGAAATGCTAAAAGTAAAATATGGAAAAGCTCTCGCTGAAAAATCAAGTCCGTATGATGTAGTGGTAATTCAAGGTATAAGAGGAAATTCTGCTAAAGAAATTTCTGTACATAATCTGTCTCAGATTATACAAGCTCGTGCCGAAGAAATTGTAGAATGGGTATTTACGGAATTGGTAAAATCAAACTATCATAAGAAACTGGGAGCCGGCATAGTATTGACAGGTGGAGGAGCCAATCTCCAGTTTCTGAAGGAGCTATTTGAATTACATACTGGTATTCCTACACGTATAGGAAACCCAAGTGAATATCTGAATTTATCTAATCAATATCTGGGACATCTGAAAAAACCTGAGTATGCAACCGCAACAGGTTTGGTGCTGGCGGGGTTTAGGGCATTGGATGAAAGAGAAAACCGTTATCTGAAAACTATCAGACAAGGTAGTGGAACAAACCACAAAACTTCACAGAAGGTGAATGTCACCAGTAAGAGTTTATTTTCAAAACCTGAAAAACCTGAAACAGAAAAAAAGAACTTTTTTAATGATTTTTTTAAAAAAGCCAGAAATTTTCTGATGGATGATGTCGAAAGTCAGGATGAATACTAATCTGGTAGGAAAATGCAGTTTTATATAAAGTGAAGTGATGTGTTTAAAAGCGATTGATTTTATATAAGTATGCCTCTTACCCTTAATTAACAAAATATGCCAACCAACGATTTCATTTTTGACCTCCTTCCTCAAAAACGTCCTATTATTAAGGTAATAGGAGTGGGAGGTGGTGGCAGCAATGCTGTCAACTATATGTATAATCAGGGTATTAAAGATGTAGAGTTTGTAGTTTGCAATACAGATGAACAAGCTCTGCGTTCTAGTCCTGTACCACTTAAATTACAACTGGGGGCTACGCTTACAGAAGGTTTGGGTGCCGGAGCAAATCCTGAAAAAGGCAGAGATGCTGCTCTGGAAAGTAAAGATGATATCAGAGATTTGCTTGCTCAGGGTACGAAGATGGTTTTCATTACGGCAGGTATGGGTGGGGGTACAGGTACAGGTGCAGCTCCAGTAATTGCTCAAATTGCTCAAAGTCTGGGTATTTTGACAGTGGCTATCGTAACAGCTCCGTTTAATGGCGAAGGAACCCGTAAAAAAGATCAGGCTTATCAGGGTATAGAGCAACTCAAACAACACTGCGATACTGTACTGGTTATTCTTAATGATAAACTAATAGATTTATTTGGTGATTTACCCAAAGGAAAAGCTTTTGCTCAGGCAGATGGCGTTTTGACTAATGCAGCCAAATCTATTGCCGAAATCATCACAAAGCCTGGTTATATCAACACTGACTTTGAAGATGTAAAAAAGGTAATGAAGTCTGCAGGACAAGCCGTGATGGGGTCTGCTCAGGCAAAAGGTGAAAGTCGTGCCAAAAAGGTAATCGAAGAAGCATTGAGTTCGCCATTGCTCAACAGCCGGGATATAAGAGGTGCCAAGAAAATCTTGCTGACTATGTTTTATAGTACAGAAAAAGAGATGACTTTAGGTGAGCAATCAACCATTACTAATTATATTCTGGAGAAAACCGGAAGAGAGCCTGAAGAAGTAATTATGGGTGATGTATTAGATGAATCGCTGGGAGAAGATTTACGAATTACAATAATTGCAACTGGTTTTGACGAAACAGAAATCAGTGAAACTGATAAAAAACGCTATTTAGCTCTTGAACCGGATAAATCAGTAAGCAACACGCAAACCAAGGAGCCGGTTACAAATGTGCAGAAAGAAGATATACCTCCTGTAATTGAAAAAAACTATATTTATCTGGAAGAAATAGATGAGGTGGTTTCTGAAGAGTCGGGTAATGTTGTGGATGATAAAGAACTGAAACGCAAACAGCTTGAGCAACGGGCTATTTTGCTTTTGCAGAAAAATCATTCGCAGGAAGAAATGAAAGACTATGAAGATAAACCTGCCTTTGAGCGTAAAAAAGTGAAATTTCAGGAAAGACCTCATTCTTCTGAAAACAACGTTTCAAGGTTTACGCTGAATGAAGAAGATGGTATTTCTGGCAATAATAAATTTTTGCACGACAATGTAGATTAATTAAATCTCTGTTGGGCAGCAGAAATACATTGCCAGAAATAGTATTACTGATTTTTAGGAGGTAAATCGAACGCTTTTGCTTCGTGAGAAAATTTCCCCTTATGAGAGCCGTCACAGAACGGCTTTTTTTCTGAAAGCCCACAACGACATAAAGAAACTTTTTCCCGTCCGTCCAGACCATACACGTTTCCTTCTGCATCTGTGATTTCAAAATCTGTTCCTTCTACTAAAATACTGCCGTTGTTTTTGATTGTAATTTTTGTCATTTGTATTATTATGTTAGAGTGAATGATTGTTGATTAAATTTTTGCCTTCTTTATCACTTCCATAAGTCTTTCTATTTACAAGTTTTTGTTTTTTTCAGTTTTGCAGATTTTACAAGTAAAAAATAGCCGGTGTATTTAGAGTACATAAGACTTCCCGTGAAGAAATAATCCATATATAACCCACATTCAATAGCTCCACCATCTACTTGTTTTGCGAGTTTAGACGATTCAAAATAGACTGGAATAAATTTATTGACAAGAAAAGGATACTTCTTTTTAGACTTTATAAAAGAAATTATTTTATAGGGTGGGTCATCAATAGGTCCTGGTATTTCATATACCATTTTTACCACTACATTATCAATAGCATGAGGCATAACCTTAAAATAAAAGTAGCCTGCCCCTGCCATAAAAATAACTAAAAAGAGCAGCAACCACTTTCTTCTTTTCAGATATTCTGTAATTTTTTGAGTATTCATAAACAGAGGTCGTCATTCATATATAAATGACATTATTTCCTTTGATACCCATTTTCTTTGTCATTTATTCGATTCAAAATTATAAAGGATTTTAATATGGCTTCTATTTATTTGTAGAATACCCGATTTTTATCTGTTAAAATATAGCATCAATAAGGCTGTTTTATCAGTTTATTATGTTTCTGTTAAATCAGGTTTCATATTTTTTGGTTTATAAAAGCTTCCTTTACTTTTGGTATCCAATCCAGCTGTTGTCTCATTTTTTTATTTAATCTCAATTACATTCCAAATGGATACCCGCAGAGAATTTCTCAAAAAAGCTACCCTTTTGGCAGGTTCTGCCGGACTGTCAAGCGTTTTGCCCGAATCAATTCAGAAAGCATTCGCTATTAATCCTCCTGCCGGCACTACTTATCTGGATGCTGAACATATTGTAATCTTAATGCAGGAAAACCGTTCATTTGATCATACTTATGGTACACTACAGGGTGTGAGAGGTTTTAATAATCCCCGCATCATCAATTTGCCCAATGGCAATCCGGTATGGCTGCAAACGGATGCCAAAGGTGATACATATGCCCCTTTTCGGCTTAATATCAAAGATACTAAATCTACCTGGATGAGTTCATTGCCACACTCGTGGGCAGACCAGACCGATGCCCGAAATGGAGGTAGGTATGATAAATGGTTGCATGTAAAACGCTCAGGAAGGAAAGACTATGCCTGGATGCCTCTTACCTTAGGATATTATACCCGTGAAGATATTCCTTTTTATTATGCTCTTGCCGATGCTTTTACGATATGTGATCAGAATTTTTGCTCTTCTTTGACGGGTACAACTCCTAATCGTCTTTATTTCTGGACGGGTACTATTCGTGAAAAAGAAGATGCTTCTGTAAAAGCCAATGTACGTAATGAGGATTTGGATTATGACAGAATGGTAAACTGGAAAACTTTTCCGGAAAGACTTGAAGAAAATAATATTTCATGGAAAATATACCAGAATGAAATCAACTTGCCAGTCGGATTTACGGGTGAAGAAGATGCCTGGCTAGCCAATTTTAGTGATAATCCCTTAGAGTGGTTTACCCAATATAATGTTAAGTTTTCGAAGGCATATTATCAGTATATTCAAAAATTACCTGCACTACTTTCCGGAGAAATTCAATCACTTGAAGAAAAGGTAAAAACGCTACAAACTGGTACTGCTGAATCGGAGAAAGCTATAAAACAACTGAAAGAGAAAAAAGCACTGTTGGAGCAGGTACAAAATGATTTAAAAGAATGGACTCCTGAAAAATATGCTCAACTCTCTCAAAAAGCCCGTAATCTCCATGAAAAAGCTTTTTCGACCAATCAGACTGACCCTGATTACCACAAATTATCTGTCTTGAAATATCAGGATGGCGATACTATCCGGGAAATGGCTGTTCCGAAAGGGGATGTTTTATATCAGTTTCGGGAAGATGTGAAAAACAAAAAACTGCCAACAGTTTCATGGATTGTAGCCCCCGAAAACTTTTCTGACCATCCCAGTGCTCCTTGGTACGGAGCATGGTATTTGTCAGAAGTCATTGATATACTTACACAAAACCCGGAAGTTTGGCAAAAAACTATTTTTATACTGGCTTACGATGAAAATGATGGATATTTTGACCACATTCCTCCTTTTGTGCCACCACATCCCGAGAAGCCAGAAACAGGACTGGCGTCCAAAGCCATTAATGCAAGTGCCGAATTTGTATCAATGGAACAAGAGCTCAAACGCAAAAGACCCAATCCCGAAAAAGAGGGTCGTGAAGGTCCAATAGGTTTAGGGTTTAGAGTGCCTTTGGTAATTGCTTCGCCGTGGAGCAGAGGGGGCTGGGTAAATTCAGAAGTGTTTGACCACACGTCCACCCTTCAGTTTCTGGAAAAATTTCTGAGTCACAAGACAGGAAAAAATATTCTCGAAAGTAATATCAGCACCTGGAGAAGAGCAGTTTGTGGTGATTTGACTTCTGTTTTTCATCCTTATAATAGCGAAAAAACGCAGTTACCGACTTTTGTGCAAAAAGATACATTTATAGAGAGTATTCATAAAGCCAGATTTAAAAAAGAGCCGTCTGATTTTAAAAAAGTAACCTTGGGTGAAAATGCTCAGTTTGACCCTTCTATTTTGCCACAACAGGAAAAAGGTATTCGCTCATCGTGTGCCCTGCCTTATGAGTTGTATGCTGATGGTAACCTGAATGCAGATAAAAAGTCATTTGAGATTATTTTTAAAGCCGGAAATGAGATTTTTGGAAGCAAATCAGCAGGTTCTCCATTTCAGGTATATGCTCCCGATAAGTTTGCTGTTTATGGTAAAGACGGGCAAAAATCTTTTGAAACAGCTACTAACCGTTCTTACGCCGTTATTGCAGGCGACAGTCTGAAAGACAACTGGCAACTGACAGATTTTGAGAAAGAAAATTATCACCTGCGTTTGTATGGACCAAACGGCTTTTACCGGGAATTTAAAGGAAATGCAAAAGACCCTGGTCTTGTTGTTCAACTTGATTATGAAAGCCCTAAAAAAGGAAGTTTATCTGGTAATGTAATCGTTAAATTAAAAAACACAGACAAAAGCCAGTCTTATAAAATTGAAATAACGGACAATGCCTATAAAACAGGAGTAAAAAATATAGCCCTTGACAAAGATGGAACCAAAAATAGTCAGACAGCCATCTCTATAAACCTGAACAACAGTCATAACTGGTATGATTTGAGTATAAAAGTTGCAGGATTTGACACGTTTGAAAAACGCTACGCAGGCAGGGTAGAAACAGGCAAAGATGCTCAAACAGACCCACTGATGGGAGGCGTTATATAAAATGATTCAATAACAAATAAGCAGCTACTTTTTTAAGTGGTTGCTTATTTTTTTTATTCTAACGTGAGTTCGGGATTAGATTGTAAATTATTGTTTATCAAATACTTAGTAGATTTATATTTAACTTATTCCTAACTTTTATTCATTCAAAGAGCTTCTTACTTTTTTGTATGCCCAAAAAAGTAAGCAAAAAAGGGCAGCAGGGCAAAAGCGATAGCTTTTGAGCCAGCCTTGTGTTAAGACGAGCAAAAACTAACCCTGACATTTCTAAATCTCTTGTCATTTTTGTGAGGATTTCGGGTTAGTTCACGCTGCTGTTGCATCCCTTCCCTCTTTTTATTCCCAGACTCACGTTATTCTAACAATGATTCATACCTATTCCGATAATTCCTGAAAATTTCTGGAACAGAGTTCTTTACCACATCCAGATATATTTTTCTTCTTTATTTTAGTCCCATCTCAACAAAATCTCTTTTTGGTGTTTCAAGAAACTGACCTCACTACACTCAAGGTTTGGCTGAGAAAGATTTTTGCATAATTTTTATAAATGATTTCATTTTTTTAATTGTGATACCTAATTATATTTTGATTTATCGTTAAAAAATAAAATATTTAACTTGTTATATAAAATATTTTAATAAAAAATTTGGTTTTTGTTGAAAATACCTCTATGTTCGTACTGTTCTATTGAAGAAATAGCAATCCAACCATAAATGCTGAAAACAAAGACAGCCGCAGTCAGAATGTTTCAGCCAAAACACTCAACTCTTAAAAGTTGAGGAGCGTTTTTTTTCACAAAGTATTGTATTAAAGTCTTAGAAAAATTCTCTGAAAAGGAGAAAATGCTACTGTTACTCCAGCAAAGTACTCCTGAAAAATACTTGGCAGGACTTGCCATTCTTTCATTCTTTGCGGCAGAATGAAAGTGGCAAGTTTCCTGTCGAGACCAATTGTACATATTTATCACTTTCCATGTTTTCTTGACAGTATGAAAAACTCACTACTCTTGGTACTATTATTTTTTTGTTCAATCTCAGTGTTTGCCCAGCAGAAATCTGTATCGGGTAAGGTAACTTCTGTCGAAGACGGGCTCGCTCTGCCGGGGGTTTCTATTTTGAAAAAAGGTTCTACCACTGGTACAACTACCCAGGGTGACGGGAGCTATGTTATACTGGCTGAACCAGGTGACATCCTTATTTTTTCTTTTGTAGGTTATGCTTCACAGGAAATAAAAGTTTCTAACCAATCTGTGATAGACATAAAAATGACAGCTACTCTTCAAACACTCGGTGAAGTAGTTGTTATAGGCTCCCGTTCCGGAGAAGCCCGCTCTAATATCGAAACACCTGTTCCGGTAGATGTAATAACAGCTAAAGAAATTACAGCAACCGGACGTGTAGATGTAACTCAAATACTTAACTTCGTAGCTCCTTCAATCAATTCCAATCGTCAGGCGGGTGGTGATGGAACAGCTCATATCGACCCGGTATCATTGCGAGGGGTAGCTCCTGACCAAACCCTTGTACTTATCAATGGCAAACGCCGGCATGGCAGTGCTTTAGTCAATGTATTGGGTACTCCTTCGCAAGGGTCGGTAGCAGTTGATTTTAATGCAATTCCTGCCGGAGCTATCGAACGGATAGAAGTGCTCAGAGATGGAGCTGCTGCCCAGTATGGCTCTGATGCCATTGCCGGTGTTGTCAATATTGTATTAAAATCAGATGTTGATAAGGTTAGAATTTCTACAACTTCGGGAGCCAATGTTACTCATTTCAAAAACAGAGTAGATGGCTTTACATTTCAGACTGACGTAAATTATGGCTTTGCGATTGGGAAAAATGGAGGTTTTCTGAATGTAACAGGTCAAATTAATAATCATGATAAAACAAATCGTACAGACTACTACCAGTTTTTTAACAGACTAACCGGGGCAAGACAATACTGGTATTCCTACCCTGCGGGTACAGGCGATGAAGATGTTCAAAAGAAAGAAGCCTCTGTTGACAGGTCGTCTATGGGTTCAAGTGGCAATTCTGCTCAGGAAAATGCAGGAGTTTTTTTTAACATGAAAATTCCTCTGGCAGAAGAGGCTGAATTTTATGCTTTTGGTGGATTGGCTGGTCGTTCGGGTAATAATGCCAACAATGGTTATCGCTACCCCAATGGTACAAGTTCTATGACGAGTATTTCTACCCGTTATTTCCCAACTATCTATCCTGATGGATTTTTGCCAGAAGTACTTACCCGCATCAATGATCGTTCTTTGACGATAGGAATGAAAGGTAAAAAGAGTGGCTGGGATATAGATTTTAGTAACTCTTTTGGTAGTAATCGTATGCGTTATTATGTCCAAAACTCACTGAATGCCTCAAAAGGAACTGCTTCCGGTACTAAAGCTTTTAGTGGTACATTGTATTTTCAACAGAATACTACCAATCTGGGAGTGTACCGTAAATTTACAGAGGTAGGATTTATGAAATCTGTAGGATTGGCTTTTGGAGGAGAATATCGATTAGAAAACTATCAGATTATTGCAGGAGATGAATTATCATATAAAAACTATGGTGACAAAACCTATGTAGCTACTGTTGGCGGACCAGTAGTAGGAAGTCCAAGACCGGCTGGTATTCAGGCATTTCCTGGCTTTCAGCCTACTGACCAGCAAGACCAGCTTCGTCATAATTTAGGTTTTTATGCAGATGCTGAATTTGAATTTACAGATAAAATTCTGCTGACAGGAGCTTTGCGTTATGAAAAATACAGTGATTTTGGAGACCAGCTTACCTGGAAGACATCAGGTATTGTGAAATTATTCAATAATCCGGGTAGCAACTTTGAAAGTCTTTCTGTGAGAGGGGCAGTAAGTACAGGATTCAGAGCACCTTCACTTCAACAGAAATTTTACTCAGCAACTACGTCTATTCCACAGGCAGATGGGAGTTTAATACTTTCATTGGTTTCAAATAATGAGAGTGCTGTTACCAAATCTTTTGGCGTTCCATCTCTTACTGCCGAAACTTCAAATAATCTGAGTGGTGGTATTACTTCCCGCTTGTTCAGGCATGTTACAGCCACCATAGATGCTTACCAGATTGATATTAAAAATCGTGTAACGCTAACCGGAACCTTTGATTTTGCTTCTATCAACAGTACCAACTCTACTGTAAAAGAGGCTGCATTGCTTGTAAAAGGTCTGCTGGCAAGCTATCCTGATGTGAATGCTGCTCAGTTTTTTGCAAATGCCATTGACACCCGTACACAAGGAGTAGATATCGTACTGGCATATCGTAACAAAGTTGGTCCGGGTTTACTCAACTTGTCTTTGTCTGGTAACCTTACTCACACTATGATAACAGATGTACATGTGCCATCAGGATTAACTGCTACTGATAAATCCGATGTGAAACAGTATCTTTCAGAAAGAATCTTTTTTGACAGAGTGCAACGTGGCAGATATGAAAGAGGCACTCCTCAAAACAAATTTATTCTGTTGGCTGGTTATAGCTTTGGTAAGTTTTCTCCTAATGTTGTAGTAACTCGTTTTGGTGAATTTACCTATTACGCCAATCAAAGTAATATTGATAATCCAACCGGAGGCAGAGATCAGGTTTTCAAACCACGAACTATCACCGATATTACACTTAATTATCAGCTTAGCAAAGGTGTGATGCTTACAGCAGGCTGTAATAACGTAGGAGATATATATCCTGATGAAGCCAGTATCAACAACAACCAGACTGGCTCAACACCCTGGGGAACAATTGCCGGACAGCAGTTTGGATTTAATGGCTCTTTTTATTACGGCAGATTGACTTTTAGCTTCTGATTTGAATATTTATAGGACTTTTGCTTGGCATATTTTAAGAGAAGAATATCCGGAAAAATCAAACACACAATCATTAAAAGAACGTGAATTCGGGATAAAAAGTGGGAAGGGATGCAACAGCAGCGTGAACTAACCCGAAATCCTTACAAAAAAGATAAGAGAGCTAAAGATTTAGGGTTAGTTTTTGCTGTGGCTGCCTTTTTTTGCTTACTTTTTTGGGCATACAAAAAAGTAAGAAGGTCTTTGAATGAATACAAGTTGGAAATAAGTTAAATGTAAATTTACTAAAAATTTGATAGATAATAACTTATAGGCTATTTTAATCCCGAACTCACGTTAAAAGAATAAAAAATGATGGTTTAGTACGCCAACTCTTACAGGGATTTACTGGCGGGCGAAAGTCCTGATTTAAAAGTAAAGTATTTTTGACTTAAAATACGAATTTTATTTCTTTATTCTTGATTTAAGCAGAATTTTAATCTATTTTTAATCAAATTTTTAGAATTTAATATATTTAAAATAAATAATAAATAAAATATTATATTTTTTATGGGTAAAATCTAAAAAATAGGAAAGTATTTCTTTCTCAAAGAACCTTATACTCTATTTAATTCTCTAAATATGTCATTTAATCTGAACCGCCGTAGCTGGCTTAAAAATGTAGGGTTGCTCGGAGCCGGAGCAACTGTTTTGCCTTCGTTATTTCAGGAAGCCCAAGCTAATCCTGTAGTCAGACAAGAGTTATACAATAGTTTACTCTCTGAATTTGAACATGCCAATCATGCTTTCTATACCGGCAAAATCCGGTTGAATGCCAATGAGAACCCTCACGGTCCTTCTGAAAAAGCAAAAAAAGCAGTGATTGATGCTCTGCCGGACAGTTATATGTATGCCGGAAAAGCTTTAGAAGATTTCAGGAAAGCTATTGCCGATAAAGAAGGAATAAAATCTGAAAATGTACTATTGGGAGCAGGAAGTTCAGAGTTGTTATTGGCTTCATTGATAAGTTATGGGGCAAAAGGTAGTATCATGTGTGGTGATACTTGTTATATTACAGGTGGACGCAATGAAAGAATGCCACTTGACAAAGTGCTTTTGACGAAGGACTATCAGTATGACTTGGATGCCATGAAAGCCAAAATTACAGACAAAACTTCGCTGATTTATATCTGTAATCCTAATAATCCTACTGGAGCTATTTTGCCTGCTGATAAGTTAAAGGCTTTTATCGACGAAGTTTCGCCAAAGGTAACCATACTTGTAGATGAAGCCTATATCGATTATGCCAAAGACCCAAAGACTGAGTCAATGATGGCTAAAATTATTGAGGGTAAAAACATTATTATTCTCCGTACTTTTTCTAAAATTCATGCCTTCGCCGGTCTTCGTATTGGTTATGCCATAGGTCAGCCTGATACACTCAAAGCTTTGATGAATTATTGTACAGGGGGTATGAATATTTCTTATCCATCTGCCAAAGCTGCACTTGCCAGTTACCTGGATGCTGATTTTCAGAAGTTTACATACGAAAGAACTAATGAAGCCAAATCATATCTGTATGATTTTTTGAAGAAGAGTGGGTATGCTTATATCCCGTCATCAACCAATTTCGTACTCTTTCCAATAAAAATGAAAGGAGAGGATTTTATGAAGAAAATGGATGCTGAAGGCATTATGATACGTCGCTGGGAATTTGACAAACAACATTGGTGTCGTGTATCTATTGGAACAATGGAACAAATGAAGTCGTTTACCAATGCCTTTACAAAAATAACGGCATAATTAGTTTACTACTCAGATTTTAATCAATCTTTAGCCGGAGCCAAGCGTTTTTCCACACTTTACTCCGGTTTTTATTTTAAAAGTTTGATTGAGACAATTTGCTTTTAATTTTTTCTCAACGTTGATTTTGTTTTAAAAAATAAAATCTATGCAGATAATAAGTAGTAAGTCAGGATACATAATCTCTGAATTTTGGTAAGAATTTATTATTTATTCCCTTTCGGGTGATAAAGTTATATTTTTATAAAATCATAGTGTATTGATATTCAGGGTATTAAAAAATATTATTTTGTTAACCAATTGATTTACAGTGCTTTGTTTATTTTGAAGCTATTACCCGAAAGGGAGTAAGTAGCAATAAACCCCTGCCAAGATTTCTTGTTTAATTGTTGATTGTCAGTATTTTAATCCTTGTGGGGTTCGGTTGTTTTTATGTAATTTATATTTGTCCTATTGCTTACTTATGCCGATTTAAAAAATAGAATGTGTAAAAGACTTGGTAAGTCTTGAGAAACCATCTCAATTCAAAGAATATCTCTCAAGACTTGCCAAGTCTCGCAACACAACTTTTAAATGGTATTACTTGGGTTTTTTATACTATAAAAATCATTAATAACTTTTATTCCCTTTGGGATTTATGACTCGCAGAGAATTTATCAGTAAATCATCTTCCTCTTATATGGCTTTGGTGGGTTTGGGGTTGATACCTCAGGCACCTGCCACACCTTTTGAACTACAAAAAAATTTTAAATCCAGTAAAAAAATCCTGATTCTCGGAGCCGGGCTGGCTGGTATGACAGCAGCGTATGAACTTGGCAAGCTGGGCTATGACTGTACCATCCTTGAAGCCCGTAACAGAGCAGGTGGCAGAATATGGACGGTAAGAAAAGGGACGGAAGAAACAGAAGTCGGGGGAGAAAAACAGGTTTGTAATTTTGATAATGGCTTGTATCTCAATGGCGGAGCAGCCCGTATCCCTCACCATCACCAAATATCAATGCACTATTGCCGGGAGTTAAAAGTACCTCTGGAACTGTTTGGCAATTTTAATGAAGGTGGCTTTTTTTATTCCGAAAGTACCGGAAAACTGGCAAATCAGTCGGTTCATACCCGTGAAATACATGCTGATATGCGTGGATACACCTGCGAACTGCTTGCCAAAGCTCTTGATAAAGAAAGTCTTGATGAAAGTCTGACCAAAGATGATGTTGAAAAACTGATTGAATTTTTGAAAGCAGAAGGTGATTTAGATAGCAATAAAAAATATAATGGTTCTGAACGCCGGGGGTATAAAAACCGTCCGGGTTATGGCACTAAAAATGGTGAAATCAGTGAAAAATACAATCTGAAAGATATTATTGAGTCTGGATTTTTTCATCTTGCATTTGCCAATGTTGGGGAATACACTTATCATCAGCAACCCACCATGTTGCAGCCTGTAGGAGGCATGGAAAGTCTTTCAAAAGCCCTTGAAAAACAGGTTTCTCAGAAGATAATATTTCAGGCAGAGGTAAAAGAGATACGGAAGATGACTGCTGGTGTAAAAGTTTCGTATATCAAAAATGGGACAACTCAGGAAGTAAAAGCAGATTTCTGTATTTGTACTATTCCGCTGCCTGTACTCAGAAAAGTACAAAATGATTTTTCGCCTGATATACAACGGGCTATTGATTTTGTGCCTTATATGAGTACCGGAAAAATAGGTTTGCAGTTTAAACGTCGTTTTTGGGAGGAAGACGAAAGCATTTTTGGTGGTATTACCAAAACCAATATGGATATTACCCAGATTTTTTATCCAAGTTATGGATTTCTGGGCGAAAAAGGAGTGCTTAAAGGCTATTATAACTTCCATGACCGGGCGGTAAAAATGGGAGATTTGTCATTGGCTGACCGCCAAAAAGCAGCCCTCGAACAGGGAGGCAAGATACACCCACAATACAAAACTGAATTTGAAACGGCATTCTCACTTGCCTGGCATAAAATTCCGTTTAGCATGGGTGGGTGGGCAGATTATAGCAAGGCAGCCCGCCAAAAATACTATCCTGCTCTTATCAAGCCTGATGGTGATATATATTTTGCCGGTGAACATACTACTTATCTTACTGCCTGGATGGCTGGGGCTTTTACTTCGGCAAGGGCAGTGGTAGAACAATTGCATACACGAATTTCAAAAGAAGGCTAAACGGGTTTCTTCCCCAAGAAACAATTTCTCAATTTAAAAACCCTGTGGGGCAGGGGCGATTTATTTTTTATGAAAACAAAACTATACTCACTCATTTTGCTGTTTATCAGCTTGTTTGCTTCAGCACAGGAAGAAAAAAGGGGCATTACCAAAGCCGAATTTGCTGTCGTAAAAACATTGACCATCACTAATCTTGAAAAAGACACTTATGTAAAAACCGATAAAGGGTTTATTCTTGACCGTTATGAAAGTCGTCCGGCTTTTGTGTTCAAGTTTTCGGATGGCATAGAACGAAGGATTTATCTCTACAAGGTTTTTGAATCAGATAAAATGAAAGAAGTAGGGATGCTGGCTTTTTTTGTAACCCCAAAAGATGGCAAACAACTCAAACTTTGTATACCTAATGCAATGGCAGACAAAGAAGTTTGGGGGCAATATATTGACGATTTGAAAGACAATGACAAAAAAATATCAGGTTTTTCGTCTTGTATTGCCTTTGTACTATCCCGTGAATTTTCGGGTGGTGGCGAAAACAAAGCATCCGGTGATGATTATGAATATTGTTTTCCGGCAACGGTAAGAGTGAGAATGGCTGATTCTACCGAAAAAACCATTGATAATGTAAAAACTGGTGAAAAAATAGCTGTTTATAATCCACAAAATCACTTGGCTGAAACTGCCACCATCACAGCCGTGCAAATTCACGATAATAAAGATTTTGCTTTGACCAAACTTGTACTTTTCCCAGTCGAGAATGAAACGGCTTCTTTAATGAAAATAAATGAAAGTATAGAATTAGAAGCTACACCAAATCACCCTGTTTTTACGGAAGCAGGCAAAAAAAATATGAGAGATATAAAAACCGGAGATGTTTTGTATTTTGTTGAAAATCAGAAAATCAAAAAATACCAGGTTCATGCTGTTTTTGCAGAGGTCCGGAAAGTAAATCGGGTTTTTAATCTGGTAACTGACAAAGGAGTTTATCTGATAAATGATTTGGTGGTTTTTGGAAAGTAATACAAAATAAGCCTTCGCATTAAGCGAGGGCTTATTTATCTTTTATAACTCTTGTAATCTAATCAATTGACCTAAAAGAAACCCACTTGAATAAAATAACAAAATGATTTTCTGTTTCAAAACAATTTTTAGTGCTAGAAGTAAATGATTCAAAAGATTTTAGCAGAAGCAAACAATGAGATGAAGTATTTTTTGAGTCAAAATATCTATAATATTGTCCATTGTCTTTATATAATGGTTCTATAAACCATATATCCTTTAGCTTGCTGTCCAGGCAATTATATATCAAGAGATAATACAAAAGGGTTGCTCGCTGTTTTTCATGTAGCTGTTTATCGGTCTGTAGTAGATGCTTTAACAGAAGCAGATTGTCAATGTCCTCTTTTATCTTACTTTTAAGACCTTCATTCAAATTCAGTTGTTGCATTCGCAAGAGTTTGCCAAGAAAAGGATGTCTTACTATACCAGAGGTTTCCATAAAATGTTTAAATCTTTTCTCATCAATCCCATTTTCGTCAATTTCCCTAAAACCTGAAATTATCTTGTCAATTTCCTGAATCATTGGTTTAGGTTGACTGGTATTGTTAAAAAAACTTAGCCAGTATCGGGTTTGTCTTTTATCAAGCAATAAAAAACCGTAGTGAGCAGTATCTTGACTGAATATTTTTGTAATACCAAGCAAAAAGATAAGTATAGTGGTTGTGGGATATTTTTGCATGCTATGTTCTTGAAATCAAAGTGAAAAACGATTGTTTTTAAAAATTAGTACAAATACGCATGTATTCAATAAATCATGATCTTTTTATTGACTTTTTGAGGTAAATAAAAAGTAACAAGGTGAGTTTTATAAGATAGTTATAAATCTTCTGAAGAACTAATACCGATTTAAAAAATAGAATGGGTAAAAGACTTGGTAAGTCTAAGGAAACAATTCCAATTTGTAAAATTTCTCTCAAGACTTGCCAAGTCTCAACGTTTGAATTGGTATAAAGACAGGTATAAGCACTCTCATTTTTGCTTCATCAATCATTACGAACCTGCTCACATGCTCTGTCCAACATTTTTGACATTTTATCCGAATTTTGGAAATTCATCCGGTATCTGGATAGAAATAAAGGTGCATATTGTTGTAAGTGTTTTATTTTCAGTGTTTTATAAAATTGGCATGCTTTTTATGAAATGATTTGGCAAATAGTTTTTATTACTACTAAAATCCTCAGATAAATGTATTTGGAAATGAAGAAATTAATTTTGGCAGTCGCCTGTTTTTTGACAGTATCAGTATTATTTGCTCAGGAAAAAGTGGAGCGTTTTTGTGAAGTGAGTATCTATTTTGGTAAATCTAAGCAGTTTCAAATAACAATAGATTTAGGAGATACACAGTCATCTACTTTTAAAGATGAGAATATCATCAAAAATCTCAATAAAGTAAAATCTTTTAATTCAGTGGTAGATATAATGAATTTTATGAGTAAATCAGGATGGACTTTAGTAAGCGTGAATAATCTTTCCTGGAATACGCTGTTTTATTATAAAAAAGACTTTGACAAATCTGAGTTAATAGATACGTCGGCATCTAAAGAATAAAATTATTTTCTTTTGAGAATTGAAAACACCATTCCTCGCAGCAGAATATAGCCATGAGCTAGTAAGTTAGGAATAAAACCAAAATGCTTTTGCAGAATTTTATACCGGTCTTCCAGTGATTTTTTGAGGTATTTTTTTGAAAAACCACCTGTCAGATAGCGACAAAGAGGAATGTGGCTGTTATATACACTTTTGGTATTTTGCAGACACCTGATTTCCCAGTCAATATCAGCACTATATGGATGATTGAGGTCAAATAATGGGGCTAAGGATTTTTTTACAATAAAAGCCTGATGACAAACTACCATTCCTGCCCAAAAATCTTTCCAGGTTAGGCGTTCGGGTAGGGGGTGAGGTGTAACCTGAGTTCTTAGACCGATTTCGAGTCCACTGTCATCAATGTACATGGCATTACCATAAATTACATCAGCGTCTTGATTATCAGCAAAAATCTTTGACATCACCTCTTTATCAAAGATTTCGTCGCCTGCATTCATAAACCAGATGTACTTGCCTTGTGCAGCCTGCAAACCCTTATTCATAGCATCATAAATTCCCTTATCTGGCTCTGAAATGATATAATCTATATGTTGTTGATATGCTTTAGCAATAGCCAGTGTATTATCTTTTGAGCCACCATCAATAATCAAATATTCGTAGTCAGTAAAATTTTGACCAATAATACTTTGGATGGTTTGCTCCAGCACTTTCCCGGCATTGTAAGTAATCGTTATTACAGAAACAATGGCTTTTTCCTTTTTGTCAGATTTTATCTTATTCATCTGAATTAATGATTTGTTTTTTGCAAAACATAAAAAACATTAGTAGGAGCTATTCTTTCCAGGGGTTTTTGGGCATGATAATGCAGATTGGACGTGGTAAATCTCGAAAAAATACGGTCAAACCACAAATACGCTGGATAGGCATAAAGTGGTTTTTTAAGTAATTTTTCAGTTTTTCTTACCAAAAAAGGCATCATGGTAAAGCACAGGGTTTCTTTTATCAGATTTAGCTTCAGATTTCCAATAATTTTTCGGAAAACATTTATCGGAATACCTCTTTCGTGGCGGGTTAGTCCGGTACGTGCTTTTCGCCAGTCACCCATTGAAATAATAGGTTCCCGAATAAGCAAATAACCTCCCGGTTTAAGAATACGGGACATTTCAGACATTACAAACGAAACGTTTGGGATATGGTGCAAAGTGCCGAAGCAGGTTATCAAATCAAATAAATTATCTTCAAACTCTATTTTTCCTTCCACGGTAGGCTTTTGATAAACTGGTTTGATTCCAAAAATTTCCTGTGTGACCAGTTGGTCAGAGGGTTCCAGCATATATAATTCGGAAATGCGATTTTTTATCGGTTCAAATTCAGTCCCATAAGCAGAGCCAATACCAAGTACCTTTGTAAAGTGTTTGCCGGAGGGCAGATAATTATAGCCATGTGTGATATTGAGATTATGATAATAATACTGATAGTGCTCTGACTCCCCGGCACCAAGATTGGCATATCCTTCTTTTTCGTCATCATACCAGGTTTGAATTTCAGAGAGCGAAAGATCATCACCATACAGTTTTTTACCTGAAAAATAATCCTCAAAATTTTCTGCCATGCGTTATGAACTATTAGTTATGAATTATAAAATCTCTGCCTGTCTAACTTTTCAGCAGATTGATAGATAAAATTTAAAAAAGAGCTTCGGCAATTTTTTTTACACTTTCCGATTTCCCCATTGAGTAATAATGCAAGACGGGTACACCAAACGCCATTAATTCTTTGCTTTGTTTGATACCCCATTCTATACCCACCTGACGGGCTTCGGCATCGTTTTTACAGTCCTCTACTGCTTCCACTAATTCTTCGGGCATATCCAGATGGAAGATACGGGGTAATATTGTCACCTGTTTTTTTGTAGTAATAGGTTTTAAGCCCGGAATAATAGGCACATTAATACCTTCATCTCTGCACTTATTTACAAAATCAAAAAATTTTTGATTGTCAAAAAACATCTGCGTTACAATATAATCAGCACCCAGTTCTACTTTCTTCTTCAGATATTTGAGATCAGATTTCAGGTTGGGGGCTTCAAAATGTTTTTCTGGATACCCGGCAACTCCTATGCAAAAGTCAGTAGGTGCAGGAGCATCCATTTCTTCATCAAGATACATACCTTTATTCATATTTTGCACCTGTTCGAGTAAATCGGTGGCATAGTGGTGTCCTCCTGGTTCCGGCAAAAAAACACCCTCGCTTTTGATAGGATCACCCCTTAGCACTAAAATATTTTCAACGCCCAGAAAATGAAGGTCAATCAGGGCATTTTCAGTTTCTTCTTTATTAAACCCGCCACAAATGAGATGAGGTACTGCATCTACTTTAAATCGGTTCATGATAGCAGCACAAATGCCTACCGTACCCGGACGCTTACGGGTAGTATGCTTTTCAAGTAAGCCATTTTCACGTTTTTTATAAATATATTCTTCCCGATGATAGGTTACATCAATAAAAGGTGGCTTAAACTCAATCAGTGGCTCAATGGCACTGAATAAAGAGTGAATACTTTCACCTTTAAGCGGAGGCAATATTTCAAACGAAAATAAAGTATTTTTTGCGTCCCGGATGTATTGTGTAACTTTAGTCATAAGATTGTCAGTAGTAAATTTCTTTCCAGACCTTATTGAACCGGGGTGTACGTTTTGCGAGTGACCGGCTTTTAAAAACTCAAATTTAAGAACGTTTTGTCGGTTTATGTTAAAAAAATATCTTTGTCTTTGCAAGTTGCTGACTTGCCTGTGTCGGGGTAACCAGTAAGTATATTACAATTTTAATTTTTCAGTAGTTTATGATTGATTTTAGATACGTACGTGCTTTTTTATATAGCATTTGTCTGATTAGTATATCATTACAAGCGAATGCTTTTGTTTCAGATACGCTTACAGTCAAAGGCTTTGTCAAGTCAAAGGAAACGAGCAAACCCCTTGCTTCTGTCAATGTTACACTTAAAAATTCGGCAACCAAGACCAAAAGTGATAGCAAGGGAAGCTTTAGTCTTAAACCTCAGCGAAATATATTAGTCAGTAATCCGGTTTTACACTTTTCTGCCCCAGGTTTTGAAAGTGCTGAGGGTGAAATTGACAGTAAATATCTGAAAGACCTCAAACTGAAAGAATTAAACATAGGAGTAGTGTTGATGGAAAAAGAAGAAGAAAAAGATTACAACTCACTTTCGCAATGGCTTTTTGCCAAAGCCAAAAATGCAGTAAAGGCAATTGTAAAATAAATTAACGTGAATTCGGGATAAAAAGAGGGTAGAGATGCAACAGCAGCGTGAACTAACCCGAAATCATCGAGAGAATATTAAGAGAATTAGGAGTGTCAGGGTTAGTTTTTGCTGTGGCTGCCTTTTTTTGCTTACTTTTTTGGGCATACAAAAAAGTAAGAAGGTCTCTAAATGAAATAAAGCTAAGAATTAGCTAAATATAAATTCGTTAAATTGTTGATAAACAAAAATTTAAGAATAAATCTAATCCTGAGCTCACGTTAAATTATGACAATCAGCTCGTTGGGATGCTGAAAAATGACTAACCCTTAACTATGCCTCTCCAATACCGTAAAAATCCTCATTGTCTTAATTGTAATCATCCACTGCAACAGGAAGATAATTACTGCTCACAATGTGGACAAGAAAACAATGACCGACGTGTAAGTTTTAAGGAATTGGTGATAGAGGTATTAAGCAATTTATTTTCCTTTGACTCTCAATTTGCCAGAAGCATTATACCATTTCTATTTAAGCCTGGTTTCCTGACCAGAGAATTTTTGGCAGGCAAACGCAGGCGATATATTCATCCGCTGAGGCTTTATTTTGCGGTAAGTTTTGTTTTTTTTCTGCTGGTAATGCCATCTTTTGACAGCCTTAATTCAAATAATAAACCAAAAAATAAAAAAGCAAACACAACCTCCAGTCTTGACTCTTTAAAAACAGACACACTCAAAAAGGATAAGGCACACAATGATATTGTGAATATAACCAAAGCGGCAGAAGGAGAGCCTGTTTTTAGGATTACAACAGATGAGGATAAAAATGAAAAAGATGATGGAGAGAAAGATACACTAAAATCGTTGAAAAGCCATTTTGACCCTACTTCGAAAAATGAAATGGAAAAATGGCTGAAATTGCTAAGTGGAAATAATCGCAAACTTATCAGAAAATATAAACTCAATCCTGAACAGCTGCTTGACAGTATCGGCTTAGAGCCAAGCTGGTTTAAAACAATACTAGCCCGGCAGGCAATTAAGCTTGCTGAAGATGAAGATGGAAAGGCATTTGGCAGTTATCTTATCAGTAAAGTTCCTTTAATGATGTTTTTTCTGATGCCGATGGTGGCTCTGTTGTTAAAAATACTGTATTTTGGGGCATTTTCGAGAACGGCTTCTTTGCTCAGATATGGTGTTTCGCATGGTATATATCATACCCGAAGGCTCATACAACCACAAATAAAACCTCCGGCTGTAACGATATATACACCACCCCGCCGGTTTTATATCGAACACCTGATATTTACCCTTCACTTGCATTCGTTCATATTTTTTGTTTTTGTAATTGGGGAATTAATCTCTCGATTTTTTTCGCCAGGTGGTGTTATTGCCATATTGTCTGTTGCAGCTACTATTTATACATGGCTTTCATTCAAGCGTGTTTATCTGGAAGGATGGTTTAAAACCTCGATGAAAATGTTTATTCTCTTTATCGGATACAGTGTTTGTTTATCGCTTTGCATGATAGGAATGGTGATAGCAGGGGTATTGTTGTTTTAATGTATCTTTCACACTATCAGTTCTTTAAAAAAGAATACTTAACACAAATATCATATTCTTTACGGATAAATAACCTTTGCATAACATTGAGGTAATATTGAGAAAGTAATTTTGCAGTCTCAAACATACACTCCTTTTATGCGACAACTAACGAGAGTCACACTATTCTTCATTCTCTCAGCTTTTTTTATTTCAACAAATATTTTTGCTCAGACTACAGGAACACTCAAAGGAACATTACTGGATGCCAATACCAAAGAAGCTCTGATCGGAGCCAGTGTATTGCTGGAAGGAACTACTTTGGGAGGAGCCACTGATGTGGAAGGAAACTTTGTAATCAGTAAAGTTCCGGTTGGTACCTATACTGCCGTTATTACGTATGTGGGCTATAAAACTACCAAAATACCGAATCTAACCATAGAAGCAGGTAGAATTACCCTTGTGAATACAGAGGTAGCTCCTGACGACCAGACACTGGAGGAAGTAACAGTGGTAGGAACACGTTCCTCTAACACAGAAGTAGCTGTGATTTCAGAGATTAAAGAAGCACAGCAAGTAGTAAGTGGTATTTCTGCTCAGCAAATCTTAAAATCTCAGGACAGAGATGCCGCCGAAGTGGTTCGCAGGATACCGGGTGTAACAGTGGTAGATAACCGTTTTATTAATATTCGTGGTTTGAATGAGCGTTACAATTCTGTTTGGCTTAATGATTTGAATGCTCCAAGTACTGAAACTGATAAAAAATCTTTCTCTTTTGATTTGATTCCAAGTAACCTTATTGATCGAGTACTTATTTTTAAAACAACTTCACCTGAATTGCCCGGTGATTATGCAGGTGGTTTAGTCAAAGTTTTTACCAGAAAGCCATCATTTAATGAAAAATCTCTTTCGGTTAGCTATTCTATTGGAATAAGAGCAGGGACGACTTTTAATAATTTTATCAAAGATAAATCTAGTAGTCTTGATTTTTTAGGTTTTGGAGCGAAAGACAGAAGTCTTTCTAATGTAGCCCCTCAGGCTCAGGGAACCCCTTCTGGTAATCGAAATTTTTACCAGATACCTTTTGAACAAGCCCAGACTTTTAAAAATACTTATGGTTTGACAGAAAAGGCAGCTATTCCTGATCAGAGACTTAATTTAAGCTATCTTACAGGTTTTAAGATAGGGGAACAATCTTTTGGAAGTCTTACAGCAATTAACTATTCAAATACCTTTACCCGGTTTACAGCAAAAAGAGGGATTAATTTGAATCCCAACGGGATACCAGATGCAACTCAATATGACGACCAGAATAACAATAATGTAAGATTGGGTATTTTACAACACTTTATTTATTCTTTAAGTAATGGGGGTAAAATAGAGTTTAGAAATATGTTTAACCAAATAGCCCGTAATCAAGATATTATAAGAGATATAGTAAATACCAGTACTGGGGTAACTACTCAGCGATATTATTCACTTGGTTATCAGAGCAGAAGTATTTATAATGGTCAATTGGCAGGAAACCATAGCTTGGGAGAGAAATTGAATATAGACTGGATTTTAGGTTATGCTGCGTCTAACAAAAAAGAACCTGACCTGAGACGTTCTTCTTACAATCTGAATACAACTCCTCCTGTTATAACTTTGGCACAATCAGGTAGGGTAGATTTATTCACAGCTTCTCGTTTATTTCAGGATTTGAAGGAGAATATGGGTACTGTTACAGCCAATGCTAAATATAAACCTAGTGAAAATATTGAAATAGCTGCCGGAACGTATATCGAATTAAAAGATCGTAAATATAAGGCTGATAACTATGGATTGTCACCTGCTAAGCTTAATAACAGCATTCCTCAGGAAATATCTACATTACCTATCGGACAGGTTTTTGCTCCACAAAATTTTAATGCAGATGCTATTCAGATATCTCTTGACCCAAACTCCTATTCAGTAACTCCAGGTGTGTTGCCAAACTATTATTATAACGGGCAAAATAAATTGTATGCTTTTTATGCATCAGGTAACTTTACTTTCTCTGAAAAGATAAAGTTACTTGTTGGAGCCAGATATGAGCATAATATTCAATCTTTAGATGCAGCAGACGTAGGTAATCAAGTGAAATTTGATTTAACAACTGACAAAATTTTACCATCTGTTAATTTAAGCTACAATTTGAATGAGAAATCTTTGATTCGGGCTGCTTATGGTCGAAGTCTGAATCGTCCAGAGTTTCGGGAATTAGCCCCCGGTCAGTATTATGATTTTGATAGAAGTAATCCTGTATATGGTTCTACTTCTCAGCAATCTTTGTTCAAAAAACCTTTGGATGTAGCCAATATTGATAATTTTGACCTTCGTTATGAATGGTATCCATCTGAAGGTGAAAATGTTCATTTCGGGGTATTTTATAAGAAATTTACAAACCCAATCGAAGAATTGGCTGTTAATCAGACTTCTCAATTCGGATTTACCTATATCAATACGCCAAGTGCCTATGATTTTGGTTTAGAATTAGACATTCGTAAAAGTCTTAATTTTATGGATGCCTGGTTTGGAACAAAATCATTCAAGAACTTTACTTTATTATTAAATACCTCTCTCATCAAAAGTGAAGTTGATTTTACAGGAATTAAAAATGCAGATACCTGGACTTTAAAAAGATCCTTACAAGGTCAATCTCCTTATGTGGTAAATGCTGGCATATATTATCAGAGTGAACCTTTAGGATTACAAATTTCAGCATTATATAACGTATTTGGACCGAGAATTATAAGTGTGGGAAGTACATCAGGAAACTATCCGGATATTATAGAAATGCCACGCAATATTATAGATTTGACAGTCACAAAAAATGTAAGTGAGAAACTGGCTATTACAGCAGGAGTTTCTGATTTGCTTAATCAATCTTTCCTCTGGGTTCAGGATTTTGAAAGAAATCAGAAATATAGCAGAAATTCCGACCCAAGACTTCAGGATTATCGTCGGGGTACTTATTTTAGTTTAGGATTACGCTACAATCCTTTTTAATAAATAATCAATAAATGTTAATGAATAATTAATAGTGTCAAGATATTGTTAATTATTCATTAACATTTACAAAATACTGGCTTCATAGCAGAATCATACCTTTGCACCGCATTAGGCTTATTTATTAAGCTTCATTTTAAAAGATTTTTATAACCCCCTAATTTAAATCATGAAGACCCAAATCTTTTCAAGAGTAATCTCCTCATTGATTATGGTAGCCGTTTTTACAGCAGGTGTTTTTATATCTTCCTGTAAAAAAAATGATGAAGACCCAGTGTTATCTATTACAAGTTTCAGTCCCTCATCAGGAAATGCCGGAACTGTAGTTACTATCAACGGAACAGCTTTTGATGCTACCTTGGCTAATAATACCGTAAAATTTGGTGATATTACAGCTACTGTTAATGCTGTTACTAGTACCGCATTAGTAGTTACAGTTCCTGCTGGTGCTGCTAACGGTGCACAAAAAATTTCTGTAACTGTGGGTGGTAAAACAGTTACCTCTGCTTCAGATTTTACAGTAAGTTCTTTTCCTGAAGTAACACTTAAAGACTCTGTAAATGCAGGTGCTAGTGGTACAACTACCTTTAACTGGACGGCTGACAAACGTTATTTATTAGACGGATTTGTGTATGTTCCAAAAGGTGTAACACTTAATATTGCTGCCGGAACTATTATCAAAGGTAAAAACTTCAATGCTGCATTGGTTGTTGAGCCAGGTGCTACCATCAACGCTGAAGGAACCGCTACAAACCCAATTATCTTTACTTCTTCTCTGCCTGCCGGACAACGTGGTTATGGTGACTGGGGTGGTGTGGTAATTGCTGGTAATGCGGTTGTAAACTTAACTGCACCATTAACTGCTGAGGGTGGTATCAGAACCAAATATGGTAGCAATGATGTAGCTAAAAACACAGAAAGTTCAGGTAAATTTAGATATGTACGTATTGAGTACTCTGGTTATGCTGTACAACCAAATAGTGAGTTGAATGGCTTAACTCTTGCTGGGGTAGGTTCAGGAACTACTATTGACCACGTACAAGTGTCATTCATTAATGATGATGGTTTTGAGTGGTTTGGCGGTGCTGTAAATATGAAATATATTATTGCTCACAGAGTTATTGATGACGACTTTGATACTGATAACAGCTACTCTGGTAATTTACAGTTTGGTATAGGAACCCGTGATAATACTGCTGCTGATAACGTATCTGGTTCTAAAGGTTTTGAGTCTGACAATAGTGGTACTTCACCTTTCACACAGACTCCTAAAACGTCTGCTACATTCTCAAACTTTACTTTGACAGGTCCTTGTTATACTTATTCTAGTGGTAATCAGTCTTTAGGCTCTGGAACTACTGCTGTTAGCCCAAGCTTTGTAAGTGCTATTCACTTGCGTCGTGCTACTTCTCTAAGCATTTACAACTCTGTAATTGTTGGCTGGAATGCTGGCTTGTTAGTTGATAATATCAATACTGCTGCTAATGCTAAATCAGGTGACCTAGTAGTGAAAAATAACGTATTTGCTGGTATTAATAAAAATACTGTGAATGGGGTAGCTAACTCACGTAAAGAAATGCTTTACATTGCTACACAGCAAGGCGGTAACCAAACTCCTACTAACTTGGTTAGCCCTCTGGCTGCCGAAACAGGTGCTGCTGCTGATACTGCCAATGCTTTTGGTACAGGTGTTGGTCCTAATCAATGGTTTAATGCAAATGGTAATAAACGTGTGGATGATGGTACTTCTGTATTGGAATCACCATTTGCTGCCAGTGCTGGTTCTATCACTACACCAAATTTCTTGTTTAAATCTACTTTTACTCCTCCTGCTGCAACTTTTACAGACAGCAAAGTATCAGGTTCTTTCTTTAATAAAGTAACCTTCGTAGGAGCTGTTTCTACAGGAAGTGATAATTGGGCTACTGAATCATGGATTGAGTGGAACCCACAAGCCAAAGCTTATTAATATTTTACTATTCAAATAAAAAAGCCTAAGCAGTAATGCTCAGGCTTTTTTGTTTATTTGTGAGAAAAATATCTTTATATGAAATTGTACTATGTTATAATAGCCGTTTTAGCGATTTCGGTATTTGGTTGTGAAAAAAAATCAAAACCAAATGAAGCTGAAAAACTTGCCCAAAACACGCATATCACCTTACCTGATGCCATAGAAAAACGTGTAAACGCCCTGGAGGCTGACCTTAATGTAAGAATGGATCGCAGACGATATGACCTGTCTGATGGAACAGTGGTGCAAATTCAGAAGTTTTTTCCAGGGATTGATACACTTACACCTATAAAAGTACGTGAAATAAAACAAGGAAAAGATGGTACGCATGCCATTGTATATTACCTCGAGAATGACAGAGTTTATTTTATTCACGACTACAATGACCTGACTTACAACCCATTTTTTAAAACGATGAGTACAGATGAGGTGAAATATTATTTTCAGGATAGCAAACTTCAGTCTGCTGTAAAACGTGAGGCAATTAGTCCTGATGGCAAATCAAGCCCGGTGATTACTAATGTGCCTTTTAGTACATTTACACCTTCTGACTCATTGTTAAAAATAAAAGAAAATCACCTCTCAGAAATTAATGAGAAATTTGCTACACTTCCCAAGATCATAAAGAAGTAATATATAAGCTAAATAGAAAAAGCCATATCATGCAATTAGCAGATATGGCTTTTATTATTTTATGCTTTCTTCAGTGGGGCAATGAGTTTTAGTAGAAACTAATGAAGTCTTTTGAACCACTTGGGTCTCACTTTCAAAACCTTTGATTAAAGTAGTTATCTTATATATTTCATTTCTCTATTATTAAAGGCGGGTCTTGTTCCTTCAAGTATAGTTACTAATTGTTTATTTATCTCTGGGTCTTCTATTCCTCCTGTATAGAATCGAACCGTGTTTTTATTCTCTTTTTCAATCTTCATATGAATAATCTGGTCGGCATCACAAACAACTGCTAAATTAGGATTATGGGTAACAATTATAATCTGTCTCTTTTCTTTTACCTTTTTTATGAAATGAACTAGAATATTGTAAACACTCTCATTATCTAAATTTTCTTCGGGTTGGTCTATGATTAAAGGTATATCGTCATTATCCAAAATCAGATAAAATATTAATAATAATGCCCCTCTTTCTCCTGGAGATAACTCTTCAAGGCTTTTAGTGCCTAGTTTTAGACTGAATTTAGGTACTAAATAATCACATTTGAATAAGAAATCATAGACATTTTCAGTAGAATTACCTTTCTTAAGTTGAGAAGACACTTCTATTTCTTCTTCTGATTCTCCGTTCTGATAGTATTGTAAAGAATGAGTAATAGATTCTAAAAAATTACTAAACTCCTCTATTAAATTGAAATTAGTTGACTCTATTAGACTTGATAGCCTCTTATAGGGCTCTTCTCTGAAATTACCTTTTTTAGTACGATCTATAAAATTCAAAAAAGAATCAGAAAATAATGACAATTCTAGTGCTGCTTCAAATCTGACATCGTAACTCTTTTTAAGTTCTGGATAAGTTGATAAAAATTGTGTAATTGGTTGATAGAGTTTTCTATACTCCTCCACTATCTCTATTTTTTTAGAGAAAATACTATTTACAAGGGTTTTTCTACTTATTTTCTTCTCATTATACTCACTTTTTAAACTTTCGAAGGCTTCTCCCAATTCATACTCAAAGTATAATAAGGTTCCTTCAGTTAGACTATCCCCTTCTAACTGTTTATATTTTATCTTCCATTCCTCTAAATTAGAGATATAATTCTGGTGGTCTTTTTCAGGCTTATCAAGTTTATCTATTTCTAAATTAAGATTCTTCTCAATAGTATTATACTTATTGATAAGTTCCTCTCTCTCTGCCTTATAGCTATTCACTTTCTCTTCAATTTCAACAAGACTTTCTTCAATCTTTTTAAAATGAAATTCATATTTGAATACTTCTTCTGTCTTAATATTATGCTTTTGTAATACTACAATATCAAGATTTGAGGAATCTGAATATTTTTTTAAATCTTGTTCAAGACTTTTGAAAATTTGTAATACCTTATTAAATTCTTGTAAATCAATATTTAATGTCTTTATTTGACTGTCTCGCTCTTTTATTCTTTCTTGGATATTACTTAGCTCTTCTCGCCAATTACTAATGTTCTTGTTTAATTGCTGGGCAAAATCACTATTTATACTATTTGTAGGTTCAATGGGTTTATTTTTTTTATGAGCTTCCAATTCTAACCTTTTAACTTCTAAATCATTCTCAAGCATCTTTTTGTAACTAGGAAGCATTTTTTTCTCTATCTGAATTATTTCAGTATTGAGTTTTGAAATTTCAATTTGGAGTTTTCTAATATTATCTTTTAGAATCCCTGACTTCTCATTGATTATATCATCAAGAGAGTGTTTCCCTAAACGGTTAAAATCAGATGTATGGGAGAATATTATTTTTTTATTTCTTTCTCAAAATCTTCTTTATCTACATCTATGCAGAGTTTTTCAAGATAATTTTGGGGAATATACTTAACCCGTTGAGGAGAATTTTTGTCAGGATTATCTGACAAGGATTTCTTGGACTTAGTATTATCATGCCATTCTAAAGTTGCCTCAAAGTATTCTGAAAAATTTACGGGCTTCTTTTTTCTGAATTTTTCAGATGTTAAAAACGAAAAGTGCTCAGAATCTTGATGGGTATTGCTACACAAACTGATAATGTCAGTTATTGCACTTTTTCCACTACCTTTATTTCCAATAATAGCAATTAAAGAGCTATTAAGTTCAATGTGAAAGTCATTAAACCAGACATCTTCAAATGTTGCATTTGTCTTTCTTGTAATAACTAAAGATTTTATAAATTTTGTTGGATTCTCATACACCCTTTTCAATAGAGTAGGTTTATCGCCTATAAAAACTCTATCTGGTTCGATAAGAGTTTTCTTCAGACCTTCAAAAGTTGTATCTGCATTGATCCAGCAATATTTTTCAATTGGCTTTGAGTCTTTATTTTTTAGTCTTCCAATAGGATAATTCATTTCTCTGGAATCAGAACCCTTAATACAAGGTTTGGGATTTTCAAGCCATTCTTTATATTCTTCCTTACTTACTATATTTACTATTTTTCCAACTAAAAAAGTTAATTTCTTTTGGGGATGATGTCCCAATAAAATCAGCCTTTTTCACCAAAAATGTCTTAAACGCTTTATCAGTAACAGGATTTATTTCATCAGCCCCGCCATATTCATTGTAAGGTAACCAGAGTAGAGCATGTGATTGATAAAGAGAGATCTCTGTTAATTTCTCAATCACTGTATCAATATTAAATGTTAGTTTCTCCCTTTCAATATGATTTGTTACATCTCCCAATAGTATTTTATTTCCTGTTTGGTCATTGCAGGGTATAGAGTTTAACCAATTTGATATTTTAGGGAGAATAGAAGGTTCATTGTCAAAAATTATATGAAAATTGAGCTGTTCGCCATTCTTATCATGACGTGTTATGAGAAGATTCTCCATTCTAAATTCAACAACAGGAAACATTACTTTGTTGGGGATACCTCCTAATGTTAATATTTCTTCATAGCCCTTTAAGGTACAATAATCGTTGATTCCAATAACATGAGCTTCTGATTGTGAAGCATTATCTATAAATTGTTGGTAATTATCATTTCCTTTACTTGCAGGTGTGTGTACATGTAAATCCCAGATTCTCCAAATAGAACCTTTGTTGCTATTATTTTCCATGCTTGTTGTGTAAGTGTAGTTTTTGGTATTGTTATATGTCAAAAATAAAAGAATGTTTATAATATTTCAACTATCCTGCCACTCTGTCAGATTTTGACGGAGTGGCAATTTTTTTGATGAGGGTGAGTAAAACACTCCGAAAATTTTCAAAAATTTATAACCCAAACTCCACCGCCTGAGCGTGCTGGGGCTAAAATCTAAATCAAACTATGGTAGCCGAAAAAGGTACGATTTCGATTAATACCGAAAATATTTTCCCGATTATCAAGAAATTTTTATACTCAGACCATGAGATTTTCTTGCGGGAACTGGTTTCTAATGCAGTAGATGCCACCCAAAAACTCAAAAAACTGTCTTCTCTCGGAGAATTTCAGGGAGAGCTGGGCGAACTCAAAATCAAAGTTTCGTTTGACAAAGATGCCAAAACCATCACTGTCAGTGACCGTGGCTTGGGTATGACTGCCGACGAAATCAAGAAATACATCAATCAGATTGCTTTTTCGGGAGCTAAAGAATTTCTCGAAAAATACAAAGACGTAGGCGATACCAGCACCCAGATTATCGGTAATTTTGGGCTGGGTTTTTACTCTGCCTTCATGGTTTCTGAAAAAGTAGAAATCAATACCCTTTCTTACAAAGAAGGAGCCGAAGCTGCCAACTGGATTTGTGACGGTACAACCGGTTTTGAAATTAATCCTACTGAGAAAACAGACAGAGGTACAGATATTATATTGCATGTTGCCCCGGATTCAGAAGAATTTCTGGATAAAAATCGGCTGATGCAGATTCTGGAGAAATACGGACGCTTTTTGCCTGTGGAAATTGAATTTGATGGAGAAGTAATCAATAATCCTAATCCACTCTGGACAAAAGCCCCAGCCGACCTCAAAGACGAAGATTATCTGGCTTTTTACAAAGAATTGTATCCATTTTCAGAAGACCCTCTCTTCTGGATTCATCTCAATGTAGATTATCCGTTTAATCTGACCGGTATTCTGTATTTCCCGAAAATTAAAAATGAACTGCGTTACGAACGCAATAAAATACAATTATACAGTCGTCAGGTATTTATTACAGACGAAGTAAAAGACGTAGTGCCTGAGTTTTTGATGCTGTTGCATGGCGTAATCGATTCACCGGATATTCCGTTGAATGTGTCTCGGAGTTTCCTGCAAGCCGATTCTAACGTAAAGAAAATCAACAGTTATATTACCCGTAAAGTAGCTGACAAACTTTCAGAAATTTTCAGAAATGACCGTACCGGATTTGAGCAAAAATTCAATGACATCGGTATTTTTATCAAATACGGCATGTTGTCGGATGAAAAGTTTTATGAAAAAGCCAAAGAATTTGCTCTGGTAAAAAATACCGAAAATCAATACTTTACTTTTGAAGAATACAAAACCAAAATAGGTGTAAATCAGACAGATAAAACAGGTAGCCTGATCTGGCTTTATACGTCTGATATTCAAAAGCAGGATGGTTACATACAATCTGCCAAAAAATACAGCTACGATGTATTGGTACTTGACGGACCATTAGACAGTCATTTTGTGAGTTTTCTGGAGCAAAAACAGGAGAAAACGCAACTCAAACGCATTGACTCTGAAATTGTAACCAAGCTAATTGACAAAGAAGAAACGGCTGCCAGTGTGCTTTCAGAAACCGAAATTACTCAGCTGAAAGAAATTTTTGAAAAGACGCTGGACGATAAAAAATTGACTATCAGTGTACAATCTATGCCTGCTGATGAAATGCCGGTTACGGTTACGATTCCTGAGTTTATTCGTCGTATGAAAGAAATGTCGAGAGATGGCGGCAATGGCGGAATGGCTATGTTTGGCGATTTTCCGATGAGTCTGAATGTAAGTATCAACGGCAACCATGCTCTGGCTGGTAAAATTTTAAAAGCTGATGCTGAAGAACAGAAACAATTGGTGAAATTGACATACGATTTGGCATTGCTTTCGCAAGGCATGCTTACAGGCTCCGATTTAACTGCCTTTGTCAAGAGAGCCATCGGGCAACTGTAAAAGAGCTATGAGATTGTTAAATTGCTTAATTGATAAATTGTTCAACTATTTCAACAATCTGACAATTAAGCAATTTAACAATTTTAAATATCATACCTCATCGTTCATACTTTATAGTTATTATTCCCACTCCCAGGCATCGTCGTTGATGAGTTCAGCTACTACGGCAGTCCAGCCGGTCTGGTGAGATGCCCCAACACCTCTGGCTGTATCGCCGTGGAAATATTCATAGAATAAGATAAGTTGTTCATTTTCAGGGAGTCTGTAAAAGTCGGCAGCATCATAATGAACAGGACGATTGCCAAATTCATCTCTTTCAAAGGTTCTTACTACCCTTTTTGCCAGTTCATCCGAAACTTCTTTCAGATTCAGAAAATGACCAGAACCTGTAGGATATTCTACTTTTAGTGTTTCACCATAAAACTGATAGTATTTTTTCAGGGATTTGATAATCAGATAGTTTACAGGCATCCATACAGGTCCACGCCAGTTAGAGTTTCCGCCAAACATACCAGAATCAGATTCTCCCGGCACATAATTTATTCCATAGTCAGCTCCATCTACCCTGAGTGAATACGGATTCTTTTCGTGAAATTTACTCAATGCCCTGATACCACCCGGCGACAAAAACTCTTCTTCATTGAGCATAATTTCCAGGATTTTTACCAGTTTTTCTTTCTTTACCAGCGAAATAAGTATGTCTCCATCATTGGTTATCTGTTCGTTGGGCAGATAATGGTTTTCTGTAAGGCGGTAGTTTTTAAAATAATTAATTCGTTTTGTGAAATCAGGAAGTTTGTCGGACTTGCGGTGATCAATAATAGATACAGCAAACAAAACACTCAAGCCCACCATTGATTTTACTTTGATACGTTGTACTTTGCCGTCAGCCGTATAAAGCAAATCATAAAAGAAATGATCATCGTTGTCCCACAAACCTACTTCATTCAAAGACTCTGCAATCATCACAAAGTGTTCATAAAACTTGGTAGCTACATCTTCAAATGATTCATCGTACAATGCAATTTCAAGGGCAATATCCATCATATTGAGGGCATACATGCCCATCCAGCTTGTGCCGTCCACCTGTTCCAGAAAACTGTTTGGTGGCAGTGAACTCCTGTTAAAAACCCCGATATTATCCAATCCCAGAAAACCGCCTTCAAAAATGTTGTTATCGTTCTCATCTTTCCGGTTTATCCACCAGGTAAAATTGATAAGTAATTTCTGAAAAATACGTTTCAAAAAAGTAACATCCCCTTTTCCATGAATAGTTTTTTCGATGCGATACACACACAATGCTGACCAGGCATGCACAGGAGGATTTACATCATAAAAATTCCATTCATACGCCGGAATTTGCCCCAACGGACTCATGTACCATTCCCGCATCATCAATATCAACTGGTTTTTGGCAAAAACCGGGTCTATCATTGCCATAGGTACACAATGAAAAGCCAAATCCCAGGCAGCATACCACGGATATTCCCATTTGTCAGGCATCGAAATAATGTCTTCATTTTTGAGGTGCATCCACTTGGCATTTCTGCCAATCAGGCGTGATTTTGGTGGTTGAGGTTGTCCGGGGTCACCATTAAGCCAGCGTTCTATGTCATAATGATAATATTGTTTGGTCCAGAGTAAGCCTGCAAAAGCCTGTCGTTGAATATTAGCCAACTCACGACTTGCTTCTTTAGGGCAATATCTTTCATAAAATTCATCAGCATCTTTAAGACGGTCTTTGAGTGTTTTTTCAAATGATTTATCAAAAGGATTGGCAATCTCCTGATTTACAAGTCTTAGTGATATAGTTTGAGTGCTTTTTCCGGCAATTTTTAATCTATATACTGGCGAAAACTTAGTTCCATCTTTTTTGTTGCTACAAAGTTTATATAAGTCTGCATCACCTGAAGCAATGGCTCTGTGAAAAGCATCTTTTACAAAAGGGGTATGATTAGGGTAACCAAAAAGCAGTTGGGTATTGGTTTCGTTTTCAGTAAAAAGTGTATCATCTGCTTTTTCAAAATAAAAGAAATATGTACCTGTATGCTCATGAACCGCCTTCACACAATTGTTATGTATAAGCGACAGAGCAGGTTTTTGTAATACATCTCCAGCCATCCATCTGTTTCTAAACCACAAAGTCGGCAACACCGTAATTTCAGCATCCTCTTCACCACGATTTGCTATTTCTATTTTAATACAAATATCATCCGAATTGTTTTTGGCATATTCCACAAAAACATCAAAATATTTTCCATTATCCAATGCACCAGAGTCCAGCAGTTCAAATTCGGGTTCATACCGATTCCGGTTTCGGTTGGTGTGATATAAAGCTCCATAAGGGTATTCTGCCTGAGGATATTTATATAAAAACTTCATGTAAGAATGCGTTGGCGTGCTGTCGAGGTAGTAATACAACTCTTTGCAGTCTTCACCATGATTAGCCTGCTCATTGGTAAGCCCATACAAACGTTCTTTGAGAATAGGGTCTTTGCCATTCCAGAGTGCAAGGGCAAAGCACAGGTTTTGTTTATTATCTGAAATGCCACCCAGTCCATCTTCGCCCCAGCGATAGGCACGGGAACGGGCATGGTCGTGGGGCAGATAATTCCAGGCATCGCCATTTTCGGAGTAGTCTTCTCTTACCGTACCCCACTGCCGTTCAGAGAGATATGGACCAAATTTTTCGAGAGGGACAGCTTTGAGAGCATTTTCGTCAAGACGTTTTTGCTCGGCGGAGATTTTTACAGTTTTTGCCACAGGTTTAAAGGAAGGTTAAGAAGCTGAAACTATGTGTAAATAATTAACTTTCTACTTAGTAAAATAAAAAACTACTATTAAATCGTTGCTCCGCCAATGCTTTTTGCTACTACTTTCCAGTTATTAGGCGGTAGAGGATTAATCTTTAAAACCATATCCTCCCACGAGGAAAACCATGAGCCATTAAAAATTATTTCAGGTAGTTTATCTCTGTTAATATCACAAACAGCTAAAATTTTATATCTATACTCTTTTGATAATATATAACTTGCATTCCACTGGTTATTAAACCAATATGCTACTATAAGTTTATTTCCTCCTAAAACTACATACTTAATATTTGTTAGTTGTCCTTTATTTTTAAAGTTGATTTTAAAAAACACTGGTTTTTGTAAAGTATTATCTTCTATATTCTCCATATCAACTAGTGAAAGATCTTGTTGCCGAGTGAATTTACCCAATTCTTGTTTTTCTTTTTCATTTGGTTCATAGTGCAACTCTTCAGGATATTCCATGGATATAGGCTTTGAAATGTAAATATCTCTTCCACGACTTCCGCCAAGACATTCTAAATATAATTCGTAGCAATCCGTTACGTCATAATAGCTACTATCACTGACTTTAGCTGTTCCTACTATTTTTCCCCACTTATTGATACTGTACCAAATCTTGGTTTTATCAGACCACTTTACACAACAGGCTTTTGTAGCACTTTTGATACCCTTGCGGTCAACAATAGCAAATGGTACATGAGGATTTACTCCCATTATTCTGATGGTTTCAGGATTATTATCACCACAATCATCATAGTTTATTATTTTTTGTGTACCTGTTCTTGTCAGACTACAAAAAATAATAGCAAGCCCTATCATTAATCCTGAGAATATGGCATGTTTCATTTATAGAAGGTTTATAGGTAAATTATTGATAGTGAAAATCAAGTTTTAAAATCAAGAGATTGCTAAATATTTAGAAAAAAAATATCTATTACAAGTTCATGTTAAAATTTTACCACAGTATTTGTTATGAGATTGCTAATCTTCGGGTTTTTATAAATAGAAGATTAACTTTGCAGCTTTATTTAAGGGCAACAATTATAATAGAATATGTATCAACTGATAGACGGTAAAAAAATATCTTCTGAAATACGGACTGAGATAGCAGAAGAAGTAAAAAAATATATATCTGGTGGTTCTCGTCCACCTTGTCTGGTAGCAGTGCTGGTTGGAGAAGACGGTGGCAGCAAGAGTTATGTAGAAAACAAAATGAAAGCCTGTCATGAAGTAGGTTTTACTTCTCATACCTACAAATACCCTGATTCTATTTCAGAAGATGAGTTACTGTCTGTGGTAGATTCGCTGAATGAAGACTCGGAAGTAGATGGTTTTATTGTACAATTACCTTTGCCAAAGCATATTTCGGTAGAAAAAGTAGTACAAAGAATACGACCCGAAAAAGATGTAGATGGTTTTCATCCTGAAAATGTAGGCAGAATGACCAAAAACCTGCCAGCTTATATTTCGGCTACCCCTTTTGGTATTTTGCAGTTACTCGAAAAAGCTGGTATCAAAACTGCTGGCAAGCACTGTGTAGTATTAGGCAGAAGTCAGATAGTAGGGTTGCCAATGTCTATCCTGATGGCAAGAAACAGTGAGCCAGGCAATTGCACCGTTACGATATGTCATTCCAAAACCCAAAATCTGGCTGAAGTTACCCGCCAGGCTGATATTTTGATAGCAGCTATTGGCATACCCGAATATGTAACGGCTGATATGGTAAAAGAAGGGGCAGTGGTGATAGATGTTGGAACTACCCGTGTACAAGACGAAACTGCCAAAAACGGCTGGAGACTCAAAGGTGATGTAAGATTTTCGGAAGTGGCTGAAAAATGCTCTTTTATCACACCAGTGCCAGGTGGAGTTGGACCAATGACCATTGTAGGTCTTTTGCAAAATACATTAAAAGCAGCACGAAACGAGATAGCTTTTTAAGGATTTTTAACATAAAATCATGCTTATTTTTTTCAAATAAATTAAACTTTTATGCTTGTATCTTTTCTAAAAGGTATAAAACAATTTTAATACTATGAAAAAAATAGCATTGATTTTTTGCCTGTTTGTGGTGTCTGGCATGACCGTAATGGCACAAAAAAACCATAAGAAAGCTCCTCAAAATCCTGAAGAAAGAGCTGCTTATTCTTCTATACACATGCAAAAGCGATTTGGACTGGATGATAACCAGACCGCCAAAATCAAAAGCATTAATTTTGAAAAAGCTAAAAAAGTAGAGCAGATTAGGGCAAATTATAAAGCTCAGGGCGATAAAAAAGCCATGCACGCTGAACTGAAAAAAGTAAAAGCAGATACGGACAGTCAATATAAATCTGTGATGACTCCCGAACAGTATTCAGCGTGGACACAAGCAAGAGCCGAACGGCATCAGAAAATGGCTGAACACAAGCACAAACATCCGGCAAAGAAGTAACCGAAATTTTGGCTAACAAAAAGGCTGATAAGCATATTTGCTCATCAGCCTTTTTATATTCTTATCTAAAAGGACTAACTTTTTAACTCTTCCTGTACTATTTTGTCGAAATGCTCAAGGGCATCAGTCAGAAAATGAGGCTTTTCAGTACTTTTAGCCAGAAACAACCCCCCTTCTATCAGGGCAAAAAGTATGGCAGCATACTTTTTGGCATCTACTTTCCTGATTTCTTTATTCTCAATGCCTTTCTCAATAATCCGACGCAGGCTGGTTTCGTAACTTTTAATTACGTTTTCTACTGATTCTGCCAGAAAAGCATGTGTATCATCTGCTTCTGTAGCTGTATTGAGAATAGGACAACCGCCGGCAGCAAAAATCTTTTCGTAGTTTTTTCTGTAAAAGTCACTGTATAGTAATAGCTTTTTTACAGCATTTTTTTTATCTTCCGCCTCCTTTTCAACTGGCTTGATAAGGAGATTGTAGTTGTAGGAAAAAGCCTCCATCGCTACATCATCTTTACTTGAAAAATTACCATAAATACTCCCTTTTGTAAGTTCGGTAGCATCAATCATATCTGTCAGAGAAGTACCTTCATAACCCTTACGATTAAAAATAGGGGCTGTCTTCTCAATAATAAACTGACGGGTTTTTTCTGCCTTTGTCATGGTGGAAAATTTTAGAAGTGAATTTGGAAATACAATAATATGCCAAATGGTATAATTTTGCAAATTATTTCACAAAATAATTCCACTTTTTTATTACCACTCAATAATTACAGAAGAATGAAATTCAGGAGCATTTGTAATACGAATTAATTCATCCAGATTATCACGTCTTACACCGCCACCTGGCAATATTACGATTCGGTTATTGGCTTTTTTTACGAGTTCAGCCAGATTATCCTTGCCTACTATGGCATTGGGAGCATGTCCGGAAGTGAGAATGCGGTCAAAACCCAGTTCAATAAGCGTTTCGAGAGAAGCAAACATATCCGGGGTCTGATCAAAAGCCCTGTGAAAAGTTACCTGCATAGGTCTTGCAAGCTCTATCATTTGTTTGCAAATCGCTTCATCGATTTGATTATGGTTAGTCAAAACCCCCAATACTACGCCATCGCATTTATGTTGTTTACAGATTTCTATGTCAAGCAACATGGTTTCGATTTCCAGTTTATTGTAGGTAAAATCTCCACCTCGTGGACGTATCATCGGAAAAACCGGAATTTTTACATACTTTTTAGCGAGAGCGATAGTAGCATGGCTGGGTGTGGTGCCTCCTTCTGCCATGTTAGCACATAATTCTATACGATTGGCTCCGGATTTTTCTATAGCGACACATTCGCTTACAGTTCTGCCAATAATTTCCAGAAAAGGTTTCATGATAGCTTTAAGATTAAAAAATGATGCAGAATTTCTTCAATTATACCAAAATATTGTTAGCAATATTAATATTACTATAATTTTTATTAAAAAAGTTATAAGATAGTAGTCAATAAGCTGGAAAATGGAGGAAAGGTTTACGACGTTTATTCGTTTCTTGTCCAATAAAAATCATTAATCCTACTTCATGAGAGCCACCAGTTCCTGAGAGTTTGGAGATTGTAAAATCGTAGCTATAGCCAAATCGAAATGTATCCTGACGATAACCAGCAGCAAAAAATACAGCATCCTGATTAAAATAACCCTTTGCACTTTCCTGAAAGGGAAGCCCTCTGTATCCAACCCCAAAAAATACTGGACGATGTAGTAACTGTAAACTAAGGTCTATCTGGTTAGAACCACCCTGACTGCGATACATTAAACTGGGAATAAGATAAGAATCGCCATCTCCGGTGCGTTCTTCAGGAGAGAGCGGTATTTTTAAACCAATCTGAAGAGAATATTTGATGGGTAAATGACTTTGGTTTCTATAATAGAAATTTTGATTGGGGCGGGTAAGATGATGTGCCGAAATACCAAACCACACATACGGATTATAGAGCATAAAACCAGTTGCTACATCGGCATAACTTTTAGATAAACCATTGGCGGTTGGGTCAGCAGAAGCACTTCCCGTAAAAATACCATTTTCTATCTGGTCATTAAAGGTTAACTCAAAAAAATTCAGGTTACGATTTACATAAGAGAGTTCGAGACCAGCACGTGCCTGCCAGTCATTTTTTAATGGAATCATAAAACTATACAAGCCACTCACACTATTTGACCGCAATGCTGAGGTGCCTGCCCTGTCACTCATTACAGATAAACCAACCCCACTCCGGTATTCTTTAATGTTATAATCTGCTGAAAATACATAAGTTACAAAAGAGCCTGGCAGGTTAACCCACTGGTTACGATAGCCTACTACTACCCTGCCTCCATCTGCTGAACCTGCCAGAGCCGGATTAATATATAATGGAGCATTATAAGGTTGTGAAAGTTGTGAATCCTGAGCAGCAAGCTGGCAAAAAAACAAAAAATTATACAGCCATATAAGGCAGGAAAAGTGTTTGTTCATTCGTTTGAGTATATTTTTTCAAAAATAGATAAAAAAGCAATCTGGTAAATATTAGTTTCTGTTACATTCATTCAGAAACTAACTTTGACTTTTTCTGTCAGACCTCTAACTTTGCCGGAAACCTTTCAGAGAGGTTGCATGTGTTCACCCAAGAATCAATGTATCAGAATATTATTTTACTTCCACTTTTTAATGATTGGGAAACGCTTCCTTTATTACTTCGGGAATTTTCGGAAAAAATAGATAGTCAGTTGCTTGCTAAAACTGAGTTGCTTATTGTAAATGATGGCTCATCTGTTACTCAGCCTCAAATTACCCATTCACCTTTTGCTGCTACCTCGGTTTTGCATCTTACAAGAAACGTCGGACATCAGAAAGCTATTGCACTTGGACTGGCTTTCGTGGCTGCTGAAAAGCCTTGTGATAATGTGATAGTGATGGATAGTGATGGAGAAGATAAACCGGAGGATGTTGCAAAATTATTGTCTGCCTCTTCTGAAAATCCTGGTAAAATTGTTTTTGCCAAACGTACTAAACGACAGGAAGGGCTGGTATTTCAGCTTTTTTATCGGATTTATAAGTTTGTTTTTATAATGCTTACTGGTAAGTTTATTGCATTTGGTAATTTCAGTATTATTCCATTTTCAGTACTTACCAAGTTGGTACATGTTTCGGAAATCTGGAACCATTTTTCAGGCGGAGTATTACGTTCACGAATGCCTTATATTACAATACCTCTCTCCAGAGGTAGCAGGCTTGCAGGAAAATCAAAAATGAGTTTTACCAATCTTATAGTTCATGGCTTGAGTGCTGTGGCAGTTCATATTGATACAGTGGCAGTGAGGTTGTTGTTATTGTCACTTATACTGGTTTTTTCGGCAGTGTTAGGTATTGTCAGTGTGGCTGTTATTCGTTTTTTTACAGATTGGGCAATACCCGGCTGGACCAGCTTTGTAGTACTTGGTTTAAGCATTATTTTTATACAGGCATTACTCATCTCACTTTTTCTGGTCTTTATAGTCCTTACCTACCGCACCCAAAAGCATTTTATACCTGCTTTGCATTACCGTGATTTTGTGGCGTTTCTGGAAAAAATTAACTAATTTTGGCTACCAAAACATACTAAAATAGAGAAAAAATGGCTGTAAAACAGCCATTTTTCTCAATCCTGAATCCATAACTTTAATAATACAGATGCTTTCTACACCTCATATAGAAGAAGAATTACAAAAACTCAGACAACAAATAGATGAGCTTGACAACCAGTTATTGAATATTCTAAACAGCCGAATGGATGTGGTAAAAAAAGTGGGAGAGCTCAAACGCTCTAATAATGCTCTTATTTATCGTCCTGAAAGAGAGAAGTCAATCGTAGACCGGCTTGAAAGACTGAATAATGAAGGATTATTGAATCGAAAAGCTATAGAGGCTATTTTTCTGGAAATTTTTGCGGTTGCCCGTAATATAGAATTGCCAGAACGGATTGCTTATCTGGGACCCGAAGGTAGTTTTACACATCAGGCAGGTGAAAGTCGTTTTGGGGCAATGAGTGAATATCTGGCAATGGGTAGCATACGTTCTGTTTTTGAATCTGTAGAAACCGGAAGAGCAAGATATGGTGTAGTGCCCATCGAAAATAATCAGGAAGGCAGTGTAAACGAGACCATAGATTTGCTGGCAGAAATGAATGTAAAAATTGTGGCAGAAATACTGATGCCTATTCATTTTACATTTGCCACCAAAGTTGATAAACTTTCTGAAGTAAAAAGAATTTACTCTAAAGATATAGCTTTCAGACAATGTCAGAAGTTTTTGATAGACTATTTTGAAGGCAACAGTGTAGAGCATATTCCGGTAGAAAGTACCTCCAAAGCTGCCCGGATTGCCAGTGAAGAACCCAATTCGGCTGCTATTTGCTCTCACATTGCTGCCAAACTCTATGAAGTTCCTATTTTGTTTGATAACATCGAAGACAGTCAGATTAATACGACCCGATTTTTGATTTTAGGTAACAAAGATTTTATCAATCAAAAAAGTGGAAATGATAAAACTACTTTTGTGGTAAATCTGCCTAATGCTGATAAGCCCGGAGCTTTATTTCGATTTTTAGCAGAGTTTGAGAGCCGTAATATCAATATCACCAAGATAGATTCTCGTCCTGTTCGCTGGAAAGGCAATTTTATACTGTGGTTTTTTATCGAATTTGACGGTCATTTTTATGATGAAGCCACACAGGAAATCTATCAAAAACATCAGGATTTTATCAAGTGGGTAGGTAGCTACGTGAAGATTTAAATCAGGGCTGAAAGGCAAGATTATTTTACCATCCGGGAAGTCATCTTTACTTAAATTCTCTTACTAACCAGATTGTTTAATTGACGATTTATGCCTAAATTTATTCTCTTATTTCTGCCGGGAAATATCTGTTTTGGATGTGATAAGAGATATAAAAATTCTTCGATTTCAGATTGAAACCAGATGCAGTCATATTAAAACAGTAGCATATAACGAGAGTCAGGTAGAATTTGGAGATAAGTTTTGACAGATGAACAAAATAATAAACCTGACACACTTTACAGCTACTCTTTGAATAAGTAAATCAACAACAAATGAATAATACAAGCACTTTAAACGGAAAAGAAGAACACAACAATGAGCCGATTGCTATGTCGGGTATGTACAAAAACTGGTTTTTGGACTATGCTTCGTATGTGATTCTGGAAAGGGCTGTGCCAGCTATTGAAGATGGACTAAAACCTGTGCAGCGTCGTATCCTTCATGCCATGAAAGAAATGGATGATGGTAGATTTAATAAGGTTGCCAATGTTATTGGGCAAACCATGCAATACCATCCTCATGGAGATGCTTCTATTACTGAGGCAATGGTAAACCTCGGACAAAAAGACCTCCTTATCGAAACTCAAGGGAACTGGGGAGATGTAAGAACCGGTGATTCAGCAGCAGCAGCCCGTTATATCGAAGCACGGCTTTCTAAATTTGCTCTGGATGTAGTTTTTAATCCTGATACGACTGAATGGCAATTGTCTTATGACGGTCGTAAGCGAGAACCTGTTACTTTGCCGGTAAAGTTTCCGTTGTTGCTGGCACAGGGAGTAGAGGGGATTGCTGTAGGGCTTTCTACCAAAATTTTGCCTCATAATTTTATTGAACTTATTGAGGGGTCTATTGATATTCTGAAAGGCAAAACGCCTGTGCTATATCCTGACTTTCAGACGGGTGGTATGATGGACGTTGCAGATTATCGGGATGGACTACGGGGCGGTAAGGTAAGAGTAAGGGCAAGAATTGAGGAAGTAGATAAAAAAACACTGGCTATCAAAGACATACCTTTTGGTGTAACTACCGGCTCACTGATTGACAGTATAGTAAGTGCAGGCGAAAAAGGTAAAATCAAAATTAAAAAACCGGTTGGCAAACCTTCTGCCGTTGAAGATAATACTGCCAAAGATGTAGAAATATTGGTGCATCTTGATTCAGGTATTTCACCTGACGTAACCATAGACGCTTTGTATGCTTTTACAGACTGTGAAGTTTCTATTTCGCCTAATGCCTGTATCATCATCAACGATAAGCCTCATTTTTCGACAGTTACTGACATTCTCCGGATTGCTACTGAGAATACCAAAGAATTGCTGAGAAGAGAACTGGAAATCAAAAAAGCAGAATTGCTTGAAAAAATTCTGTATTCGTCACTCGAAAAAATATTTATAGAAAACCGGATTTATCGTCAGATTGAAGAATGTGAAACTTTTGAACTGGTAATAGAAACTGTAGATAAAGGCTTGGAACCCTATAAATCGCAGTTTTACAGAGCTATCACTGAGGAGGATATTTTAAAACTTCTGGAAATTCGTATCAAACGAATTTCTAAATATGACGCTTTTAAAGCTGACGAGCTGATGAAGAAATTGCAGGAAGAACTGCTCGAAACAGAAGATAATCTTGCCAATCTGACTCGTTTTGCCATTAATTATTACAAAGACCTGCTGAAAAAATACGGCAAAGGCAGAGAACGCAAAACGGAGATTCGCAGTTTTGAAACTATCAATATTACATCGGTTGCTGCTACAAATGCTAAGTTGTATGTAAATAAAAAAGATGGCTTTATAGGATATGGATTGAAAGTAAAAGACGAAGGAACTGAGTTTGTTACAGATTGCTCAGACATTGATGAAATTATTGTTTTCAGAAGAGATGGCAAGTTTCTGGTTTCTAAAATTCAGGAAAAAGCCTTTGTAGGGAAAGACATTCTGCATGCCGGCGTTTTCAAGAAAAATGACGAACGAACTGCTTATAATATTGTATATCTCGACGGCAAAGAAGGCATTTCGTATGTAAAACGTTTTCAGGTGCAGGGCATTACCCGTGATAAGGAGTATGATTTGACAAAAGGCAATGCTAATTCCAAGATATTGTATTTCTCTGCAAACCCCAATGCCGAAGCCGAAATTATCAGTATCACGCTTACTCCTGCCTGCAAAGCCCGTGTAAAACAGTTTGAATATAACTTCTTTGAGCTGGAGATTAAAGGTCGTTCGGCTCAGGGAAATATCCTTACCAAATATCCTATCAAACTAAATGGTATTAAACTGGTTGAAAAAGTAGGTTCTACTCTGGGTGGCGTAGATTTATGGTTTGATGAAACAGTAGGCAGGCTCAACAAGGACAAACGGGGCAGATTTTTGGGTAATTTTGATAATGGTGATGCGATACTGGCGGTGTATAAGTCTGGTGAATATGAGATTACGAACTATGAGCTTATCAATCGTTATGAAAATATAGAATTTCTGGAAAAATTTAATCCTGAAACTATCATTACAGCCGTATATTTTGATGGGCTTACCCATTTTGTAAAACGATTTAAGATAGAAACTACTACTCAGGACAAGAAATTTCTGTTTATTTCGGAAACCAAGGGCTCAAAACTGGTGCTGGCAACTACTGACGACCAGCCCCAAGTAGAGGTAGCTTACCGAAAAGATAAATCTAAAGAAACTGAATACATGGAATATGACCTGGATGTGATAGGGAAGTTGCAGGGCTGGAAAGCAACCGGAATTAAACTGACAGGACATAAAGTAGTAGGAATTAAACTGCTGACAAATGGTAGCCCAAAGCCTGAGGCAACTGAAAAGCCAAAAAATCAGACGGAAGAAACAGAAAATGTAAATGTTGAAACAGAAGATTTAATGCTACCCACTTCTTTAAGCGATGAGCAGACCGATGTGGAGATAATAGAAGAAATGGAAGAGCTAAACCCTAAAAAGAATAAAAAAACTGACAGTCAGTTGGGGCTTTTCTGAGATAATCAGGGCTTGGGTAATAGCCAGTTTCTGAATTTAAATTTGATTCAGTTTATTGCAATTTCAGTAATTTGGACAAACATTACGCAGAAACTAAGAATTACGCTCAAAAAAACACGATTAGGCAAGAAAAATATTTTTTTTCTTGCCTAATCGTGTTTTTTTGCTTATGTTTAAAACAGTTTTTCTGTAAATCCTTAGTTTAATTACTTACTGGTTCTATTCGAATACTTCTTGTCAATTTTTTCTGATTTTGTCTGACACTAATTGACCTTCCATAAATATTGCCTCTGATTATACTTATTAATCTTCTTCAAAATAGAGTGAAGTATATTCAAGCATTTCTTTTCTGTTTTTTGTGAAAAGCCTTCTACATAATGCATTGTGAATGCAATTATGTTTCGGTGCTCTAAGAAGTATCTCAGATATCTCGAGAATCTGACATTCTATGTTCTTAGAGAATTGTAGTGTTGCTTGCTTTTTATTTTCTGCCCGTTTTTGCTGATTCTGCTTTTGAAAAATGCAGACAGGTTTTGTATTGCCTAATAATTACGCCAATCATTTAACTTATAACAGCATGTCTAACATCAATATTTCTTCTACTCAATCCGGTTCAGTTCTTCCATCCAGTTTATCTGAGTCAGGGTTACTGATTAGTCAGCCTCTGATGACAGAAAAAGTAACTTATACACATTATTTGCCTAATCTTCAGGGGATAAGAGCTTTGGCTGCGATTATAGTAATGATATCTCATATCGAATTGCATAAAAATGAAGGTATGACGCACTTATTACCCAAATCTGTTTATATGGCAATAGGTCAGTTAGGAGTTACCGTATTTTTTGTGCTAAGCGGTTTTTTATTAACCTACCTTCTTATTTCAGAAAAAGAGAAGAAACAAAGTGTACGCCTTACTCACTTTTACATCCGTCGCATTTTAAGAATATTCCCTCTTTTTTATCTGATATTATTCCTGGGTTACTTTGTGATGCCTCATTTTTATGCAGAAAATTCTGAGTCACTTACCTCCCAATCGTTTTTTCTGGATGCTTTCTTCCTGACAAATGTAGCTTTTATAAGTGGATTGATGCCAATAGGTATAAGCCAATTGTGGTCTATAGGAGTTGAAGAACAATTTTATTTATGGCTTCCCTGGTTATTTAAAAACAAATCTAATCTCAAAATAGTTTACTCATTTTTGGCAATCATTGTCGGGTTTATAATAGTACGTATTGTGATTTCTAAATTATGCTATCTCTTTCCTTCAGAGAGTCTTAACTTCATAAAAAAACTAATTTATTTTACAAGATTTGACTGTATGATGCTTGGGGGATTGAGTGCATGGATATTGGCAAATGACCAGCAAAGGTGGTATAAAACCTGGATTCCTTATCAGTTTTTTACAAACCGCTGGACTGAAATAACTGTATATATGCTGACGATTGCAATGATTATCCTCGATTTTACTCAAAAAATGCCCATCAATTACCAACTTTTTGCTTTATTTATTTCCATCATCATACTGAATTTAGCCTCAAATGCCAAAAGCCTTATCTCTCTGGAAAACAAGGTATTTATATTTTTGGGGAATATCTCGTTTGGAATTTATGTATGGCATACGTTTATAGTTTTGCTTTTATGTAACTTTATTTCATACTATTTGGGTAATGCATCTGGTTGGCTACAAAATGTTATTTTATATTCAGGTACATTCTTGCTTACTCTTACAATAGCATCGCTCTCATACTATGGTTATGAAAAACATTTCCTCAACCTGAAAAAAAGATTTACAACATAAAAAACTTATAAGAATACTGATTTTTTAGTTTATACCACCAGAAAATAAAGGAGGTAGTTTGTTAAATTAAAACTACCTCTTTTGTGTACAGATTTATATCAGTCGAAAATGCTCAGAAAATAGTTCAGTCTATTCATTTCTCAGGCTACTAACAGGGTTAGCTAGAGCTGCTTTAATCGCCTGAAAACTGATGGTAAGCAAAGCAATGAGTAAAGCAGCACTGCCTGCCAGAGCAAAAATCCACCAGGAGATATTGATTCGGTAAGCAAAATCCTGAAGCCATTGATTCATGGCATACCAGGCAATAGGAGAAGCTATCACAAAGGAAATAGTTACCAGAGTGAGAAAATCTTTAGAAAGTAGTGTAACTATCTGACTCACCGTAGCCCCGAGTACTTTACGAATACCAATTTCTTTGGTACGGGTCTCGGCAGCAAACGTGGTAAGACCCAGCAAGCCAAGGCAGGCTATAAGCAATACTACACCCGAAAAAGCCATAAAAAGCTGTAACTGCATTTGCTCACGATGGTGTAGATTTTCAAAACTTTCGTCCAGAAAATCGTATTTCATGGGTTGGTCAGGCACAAGCTGGCTCCAGATTTTTTTTGCACCAGCAAGGGCTTGAGCTGTTTGGTGTGGTTTGGTTTTTACATAAAAATAACTCATCCATTTAGAATTCACCAGCATCACCAAAGGCGGTATTTGCTCTTTCATGCTTCTGAAATGAAAATCTTTAACAATACCAATAATCTGTCCTTTTCTGTCATTGATTTCAAAACGTTGTCCGATATAAGGTTTTTTGATTTTAAAAGTTCGGATAGCCATTTCATTCAAAACCATGTTTTGCTCTTCTGCCTGACTGCCGTTTCTAAACCACCTTCCTTCTGCCATTTTTAACCCAAAAAATTGCTGAAAATTTTGATTGACAATAAACAGACTTGTGCTGGGGTTCCAGTTGGGAGATCTGCCTTCCCAGTCTAAACTCCCACTCGTACTATTCTGGTTATCCACCATATTTTGTTTGGCAGCAGTTACCTCTGCTATGCTGTTTTCGTGTATTAATTGTTCTGTAAATCTGCTTGCAAAATTTTCTTTTGACTGAATTGGAGCATTCCAGGGCACTTCAATAGCAAAAACATCTTGTCGGTCGTAACCTGGATTTTTAGTTTGTATAAACTGCAACTGCCTGAAAATTACTAATGTACCAATGAGAAGAAAAATGGTAAAAGTAAACTGAAATACTACCAGAAATTTACGAAAAAAAATATTTTTGTCTCCTAACAGATTGATGCCTTTGATGATTTTTAAGGGCTGAAAGCGGGTAAGTAATAAAGAAGGATAAATTCCGGTAAGCAACACAGCTACTAAAGTAATGCCTCCTAACACCAGCCATATTTTGTCGGTTTCAAATAAATTATACTTTGACTGAGTAGCTGTTTCTAAAAAGGGCAGCGAAAGATTGGTCAGTAAAAACGCAACAATCATGGCTAGGAGGCTGGTTAGTACAGATTCGGTAAGAAACTGGCTGAACAAACTCTTTTTAGTAGCCCCTATTACTTTTTTGATGCCTACTTCTTTGGCTCTTCGGCTTGCCTGGGCGGTTGTCAGGTTGATATAGTTAATGCAGGCAACTATGAGTATAAAAAAAAGCAATAATGCCAAAAATTTGAGTTATCTGTTTGCTTCCGTGAAGCAGAGAGTCGTTTTGAATAGTATTGTCGAAATGAATTTCAGAAAGTGGTTGCACCAGTAAAGTAGTTTGACTTTCCTCATTTTTTCTCAGATTTTTAAGCAAATCCGTCATTTTAGCAGATATTTTTTTAGTATCTGTTACTTCAGGCATTACCACAAAAGTTTGGTAATTAAAATTATTCAGATTGGATTCATTTTCCAGAGACTGTGGATTGGTGAGCCAGACCTCATTTTGCATGAATACTTCATATCTGAAACCTGTGTAAGAAGGCAAATCTTTCAGGACGGCAGCTACTGTAAAATTAAGTGAATCGTGACGAACTACTTTGCCGATAGGATTTTGATTGCCGAAGTATTTTCGGGATTGTGATTCTGTAAGAGCAATATTATACTTGTCTTGTGCAAAACTGGAGGCATTGCCAGATATAAACTGGTAGTCAAATATTTCAAACCAGTTTTTATCTACAAATGCACAACTTTTCTCCAAAAAATCTTCCTCCCCGACATGCATGGTAAAATCTCCGTAGGGAATATACAAACGGGTTGCTTCTTTTACTTCAGGCAAGTCTTTCTTAAAATGTTCAGCAAATTTTAAAGGAGTAGTTGCCCAATGCCAGGTTTCAGTATCACTGATTTTTAAGTTGGCATTGATTCTGTAAATCTGATTACTTTTGGTATGATGACGGTCAAAACTAAACTCATTTTGTACCCACAATGCAATCAATACGGTCGATGCCATGCCTATTGCCAGACCACAGATATTAATAGTAGCATAGAGCTTGTTTCGCAGCAGGTTCCTACAAGCTACTTTAAGGTAATTTTGAATCATAAATTAAAAAGTTTATTCGGTTCTGATCGATTTTACGGGATTAGCCAGAGCAGCATTTATTGCCTGAAAACTGACAGTTACCATAGTAATAGCTAAAGCTCCTAAAGCTGATATTACAAATATCCACCACGATAAATCGGAGTGATAAGGGTATGTCATGAGCCAGTTGTACATAAAATAGTAAGCTACCGGCATAGAGATAAGCAGTGAAATCAAAACCAGTCTCACAAAATCTTTGGAAAGCAATAGCCATAAATCTGCTACACTGGCTCCCAGCACTTTACGAACCCCAATTTCTTTGGTACGTTGTTCGGCAGTGAAGCTTGCCAGTCCGAAAATACCGAGACATGAAATAAAAATAGCCAGCCCGGCAAATACCCCTGCCAGTTTCCCGATACGCTCTTCATCTCCAAATTTTTTGGCATAGTCTTCATCTACAAAGCTGTACCCAAAAGGAATTTCAGGAGCATATTTTTTAAAGATAGTTTCAACTTTTGCTAAAGATTCTTTGACACTTTTGTCAGGATGCAGCCTGAGCAGAATAACACTGGCAGCTTCTTTGGTGATATGAAAAAGAGATGCCCTTACTGGCTCATAAGGCGATTGCACGACCATATCTTTTACCACACCGATAATAGTATAAGGCTTTTTATCCCAGATAATTTGTTCGCCTACCGGATTTTTAAAACCTAAGAATTTAACCATAGTCTCATTAATCACAAAAGCCGATGAATCAGTGGCAAATTCTCTCGAAAAATCTCGTCCTGCCACAAACTGCCAGCCTACCGTTTTACCATATTCGTAGGTAACATCATTGTTCGGAAAATCAACAGCCAAACTGGGGTCTTTGCCTTTCCAGTCAAAACCACCGTTTGTATTCCAGACTTGTGTGGTCGGGCTGCCAGATTCTGTCATTTCTGTAATTGCCTGAGCATTTTTTAGTTCATTTCTCACTGCTTCAAAATGCGGATGAATCTCGGAGACAGGAGCATTCACTAAAATAAGCCCGTTTCGACTGTAACCCACCGGGCGGTTTTTGGCATATTGGACTTGTCGGAAAACCACAATTGTCCCGATGATGAGCGTAACGGAGATGGCAAATTGTAAAACCACCAATACCTTGCGGGGAATGGATGCTAAACGCCCCACCCGAAACGTTCCTTTAAGCACTTTTACCGGTTGAAAAGAAGAAAGATACAGAGCCGGATAACTGCCGGCAATCAAACCAGTAATCAAACTGAAAACAATTCCTGACAGCCAGAAAAGTGGATTTAGCCAAGGCATTGTAATTTTTTTATCGGCAACCTGATTGAAGAAGAGTAAAGAAAACTGCACAAAAAGCAATGCAATTGCAAAGGCAAATGCTACTACCAACAGCGATTCACTGAAAAACTGACTGACGAGTTGCCCCCGAAACGAGCCAAGTGTCTTACGAATGCCTACTTCTTTGGCACGTTTTTCACTGCGTGCTGTACTCAGATTCATAAAATTGATACAGGCAAGTAAAAGCACAAAAGCCCCGATAATACCAAAAAGCCATACAAACTGAATGCGTCCACCGATATTAATTCCATTTTTAAATTCGGAATACAAGTGCCATTTGCTCATCGGATGCAAAAAAACTTCCGGTTTGTACCTCCGGTCTTCTTTTGCAGTTTTATTGAGTTTTACATTTTTAATCTTTGCCGAAACCTGTTCTATGTCTGCTTTTTCGTTTAACTGGGCAAAAGTCTGTGTAAAATTGCTACCCCAGGGGGTATCCATTTTTGTAATCCAGTCATTGTTAATCATATATAAATCCCAAGGCAACAGGAAATTCACGTCATTGAAGGATGTATTATAAGGCAGGTCTTCATAGATGCCTGTTACTTTTACATCATATTTTTTGGTATTGTATATATTGATGATTTTATCAAGCGGGTCGGCATCTCCAAAAATGGCTCTGGCAGTTGACTGGGAAAGCATAATAGAATATGGTTCTTTCAAGCCAGAACGAGTGCCTTTGAGCATTTTGAGGGTAAGCATTTCGGGAGCTTGCTTTTCAAAATACATGCCGGTTACTACTAATTTTTTTTCACCATATCCCAGAATGTGTCCGTTCTTCCAGGATGCCTGCAATACATATTTAAAATCACTTCCATATTTATTGCGAATTTCATCAGCCATCAAATAAGGATTAGCTGTCTGCGAAGATTTCTGACCATTGTACATATTATGCTGCCAAACCTGAGCAATTCGGTCATAGTTTTCATGATACCGATTAAAAGAAAGTTCATCATAAATCCATAAGCCAATCAGCATGGCTACCGCCATACCTGTAGCCAACCCTATGATATTGATAACAGAATAAACCCTGCTTCCGAGCAGGTTTCGCATCGCAATTTTGAGATAGTTCCTGAGCATGATTTTAAGATTTTATTCCGTTCTAAGAGATTTAACTGGATTTGCCAAGGCAGCTTTAATTGCCTGAAAACTGACTGTGAGGAGTGTAATAAGTATAGCTCCCAAACCTGCTGCTGCAAAAATCCACCAGGTGAGGGTAGAGCGATAATTATAACTTTGAAGCCAGTTGTTCATGAAGTAATAAGCTATCGGAATAGAAATAAGCAGTGAAATTAAAACCAACCTCACAAAATCTTTGGAAAGCAATAACCACAGATTTGCAACACTGGCTCCCAAAACTTTGCGTACCCCAATTTCTTTAGTACGTTGCTCTGCCATGAAACTTGCCAGCCCAAATAATCCCAAACAGCTAATAAGAATGGCGAGTCCTGCAAATACACTTGCCAAGGTGCCAATACGAGCTTCACTACTGAATTTTTTATTATATTCTTCGTCTATAAACTGAAAATCAAAAGGACTGCCCGGATTAAATTTTTTAAATACTGGCTCTACTTTTGCCAAGGCATCTTTTATCGGCATACCCGGCTTGAGTTTAACAGTAATAACGTCTGCCCAATCGTAGCTCAACAGAAAAATAGTGGGCTTAATAGGTTGAAATGGAGATTCCATTACCAAATCCTTGATTACACCTATAATTTCATAATTTTTATCATTCCACTTGATGGTTTCACCTACAGGATTTTTGAAACCTACTACTTTAGCAGCAGCTTCGTTAAGTACCAGTGCCACCGTATCTGTTCCAAACTCTCTTGCAAAACTTCGCCCTTGTTTGATTTCCCAGCTTACCGTTTTTCCAAAATCATGCGTAACAGCGATAGTCCCAAATACCGGAACCGAATTCGGGTCTTTGCCCTTCCAGTCAAAACCAATTTGATTTGCCCATACATTTGTGAGAGGACTTGAGGATTGTGCCATGTTTTCTACAGCTCCAGTTTTGAGTAACTCCTCACGAATAGCCGTGTATTTTCCACGAATATCCGGGGTATTCATCGGTATAGAAATCAAGCCTTCCCGATTGTAACCAATGGGGCGGTTTTTGGCATGCTGGATTTGACGGAATACAATGATAGTTCCAATAATTAAGGTAATAGATACCGTAAATTGTAGCACTACCAATGCCTTGCGGGGAATAGAAGCAAACCTGCCTGCCCGGAAAGTACCTTTTAATACTTTTACTGGCTCGAAAGAAGAGAGATAAAAAGCTGGATAGCTACCAGCAAGTAAGCCTGTAATGATGGTGAAGCCCAGTCCTAATATCCAGAACATTGGATTGTTCCACTGCACCACCATTGCTTTGTCTGACAGTTGATTAAACCAGGGGAGGTTGAGCTGAACAAGCAACACTGCCAGTACAAATGCCATAAAAACTACCAATAAGGACTCACTCAGAAACTGACCAATAAGCTGACTTTTTACAGAACCGATGGCTTTACGAACCCCTACTTCTTTGGCACGTTTTTCACTGCGTGCTGTACTCAGATTCATAAAATTGATACAGGCAAGCAAAAGTACAAACACCCCGATAATGCCAAAAAGCCATACAAACTGAATGCGTCCACCGACACTTTTGCCATTCTTAAAGTCAGAATATAAATGCCAGTCACACATGGGATGTACTGAAACTGACTCTCTGCCATCAACAGATGCTTTGAGATGTTGCATGGGTACATCTTTAATTTTGGCAGATACCTTATTAAAATCAGCATTGTCCTGCATTTGCACAAACAACTGGAAAGAATGATTGTTCCATTGAGTTTGGGCACTTGTTAGCCATTCCTGAGAAGCAACATATTTTTTCCAGGGAATGAAAAATTTGACTATAGCAAAATTGGCATTACGTGGTAAATCCTGATAGATGCCTGCTACCTTAAAATCTATAGAATTATCTAATCTGATGGTTTTATTCAGAGGATCTTCATTATCAAACAGGGCTTTTGCTAATGATTCGGTCAGTAAAATACTGGAGGGGTCTTGCAGGGCATTTTTGTTACCTTTGAGTATTTTTAGACTTAACATTTCCGGGAGTTCGTGCTCAGCCCACATTCCTTGCTTACTCAATTTTTTTTCTCCGTAAGCAATAATATGCCCAAAGTTCCACGAAGCCATTGACACCTTCTTGAAATCACCTGCATATTTGGTACGAAGTTCTTCTCCTAATGGAATAGCTACTGCTTCGCCAGTGCCCGGCTCTTCGCTATTATACCAGGTAGTCATGATACGTCCGAGGTGAAGATAGTTGTCGTGACACGTATTAAACGACAATTCATCTAACATCCAAAGCCCAATCAGCATAGCTACTGCCATACCGGTAGCCAGTCCGAAGATGTTGATAAAAGAATAAACCCGATTCTTGAGAATATTCCTGAATGCAATTTTGAGATAGTTTTTTAACATAGTGAGTCTCCCCAGACCTTTGAAAATAATAGATTTTTTCTCACGAGGAGAAGTGAGATTTATATTAAAAAATGATTTGATATTCTTTTGCTTAACTTTCAGAAAGTAACGTTGGATTTATTCTGTTTTCAGACTTTTTACCGGATTGATAAGGGCTGCACGGGTTGCACGATACCCAATAGTAAGCCAGGCAACTGCTAAAGAACTAACTATTGTTATTGCAATGATGCCAGCACTTACTTCAGTACGATAGACAAAATTCTGTAACCAGTTATTCATCACATACCAGGCTATAGGTATTGCAATCAGATAAGCTACAACTATCAGAATTGTAAACTCTTTCGAGAAAAGTATAACAATATCTTTAATACTGGCTCCCAACACCTTGCGGATGCCTATTTCTTTTGTTTTCTGAACAGCCATGAAACTTACCAGACCATATAAGCCAAGACAAGAAATCAGAATGGCAAGTCCTGCGAAAATCTGATAAACCAATGTGAGTTGCTGTTCATGCTTGTAAAACTCTTCAATACTGTCTTCAAAGAAACGTCCGTTTATTGCTACTTCCGGAAAACTTGTTTCATAGATATGCTTGATTTCTGATACTGTTTTTGCAAGATGAGATGACTGAATTTTGATAGATACCTGATAGTAAAAATCTTTGCCTACCGTAATCACTATTGGTTTCATGGCTTCTTTGGCAGAATTAGCTTTAAAATCTCTTACTACTCCTACAATAGGTCTCCATTTACCCTGCCCCAGTCTGAAAGTTTTACCAATAGCTTCTTCAGGATTTTGGATACCCAACTGCTTTGCCATAGTTTCATTGATTACATAGCTGCGTACTGAGTCTGTCAGGTTATAACCTTGCCCGGCTGCAAACTCCAAGCCGTAAACTTTAAAATAATCTGCATCTGCATATTTCATAAATGCATCAAATTCTGCATCCTTGGCTATGTTGTTAAAGCCAAAATTTTGCCCCCAGTTATTATCAGAAGAGGGCTGGTCTGATGCAAAACTTACTGCTTTAATACCATTGTTTTGTAAAAGTCTGTTTTTAAAACCTTCCCACCGGCTTTTGGTTTCCGAATCCATAGTAATGATATAAACCCCCTCTTTTTCAAAGCCCAAATTCAGTTTACGGATAAAATTCATCTGACCTACAACAACCAGCGTTCCTATAATCAGCATCTGAGAAATGGCAAACTGAGTTACTACCAGTACTCTCCTGAGAGAAATACCGCCAATATTTTTGACAGTCATCTTGTTTTTCAAGGCTTCGATGGGCTTAAATCCTGACATAACCAAGGCAGGATACAGACCGGCACATATACTCACACCCACTACTAAAGTTGCCAGAAACAAAATGGTCTGTGGATTTTCAAAAAGTGTTACATCTGTTGGAATGTCTGATACCTTATGAAGAAAAGGCATGGCTAATAAAGCCAATAAAATTCCGGTAACGGTAGAAAATGTAACGATAAGTGAGCTTTCCAGAAAAAACTGCTTTATCAATTGCAGTCTGTTACTACCCAGCACTTTTCTTACACCTACTTCTTTAGACCTGCTTACTACCTGGGCTGTAGCCAGATTTATAAAATTGATACAAGCCATGATAATAATGAGTAACCCAATCAGCGAAAGTGTCAGTAAAACTTGCTTATCTGCCTGATGGCTTGCAAAAGAATCAAAGCGTTTGTCAAAATGTGTATCAGTAAGTGGGCTTAGAAAATGTGTCTTTTTGTCTCTGTCATCTTTATAAACCTTTTCTGAAAAAGTTTTGAGCAAAGTATTTATTTTGTCAACTGACTCATTTTCTGCAAGTAACACATAAATCTGGTCGTTGCTACTCGTGCTGCCCCAGTCTTCAAATGCATTTTCATCCCAGCCAAATAAGGTAGGTTTTCTACGGTGCGTTTCATAAGATACAATGATATCAAGTGGAAACTCTGTGTTTTTTGGAGGATTGGTAACAATACCGCCAACCTGCATCACTGCATTGGATTTATTATCAATTTTAATGTACTGACCAATAGCCTCTTTCCAGTTTCCAAAATACTTCTCAGCTTTTCTCTGAGAAAGTACTACCACATCAGGGTCTTTCAGTACCACAGGGCTTCCTGCCAACCACTGGTAATCAAATACTTCAAAAAATGCAGGTTCCAGTATCATCCCTTCATTTTGCTCTCTGAATTTTTTATCATTGGATGGATTGTTGGGATTTCTTCCCAAAATCGTCATTTGTGGGTCTATCGTACCATGAATCGAAACTACTTTCTGAAATTGTGGAATGGCTGATTTAAGATTTTTAGCAACTGGCAATGGGTTGCCTGGGGTGTAATTTATTGCTCCGTCGGACTGTTTGCTTTCTCTTACAACTCTGTAAATCCTGTCTTTTTTTGTATGAAATGTATCAAAACTATTTTCAAAACTAACTATTACGTATAGCAGCAAACAAGCAGCAATACCTATTGCCAAACCGGCAATGTTGAGCAGTGCATAACTGCGATGGCGTAACAGATTACGGATGGCAAGAGTAAGTTGATTTCTAAGCATAAGGAATTTGAATATTTTCACAACAGTAGAGCAAAATCTTAGCCAATTCTTGTAATTATTTGATTATTAGCACCTTAATGAGCGTGATAAAATACAAAGACTGTCCGATTCCGAACAGTCTTTGTACGCTCTTGAACATTTATGCTATTATGATAAGGGTTATTTCTTGAAGGCTTATTGTTGTATAATAATTAGTTTGCTGAGAATAGATTCCCGAACTAATATTATGAAAGTGATAAAAAATAAGATGCGAATATGATGTTATTAATTTTCTAAAAAATAATATTGTCTATAAGTCTTATCTCTCCAAAAAAAGCAGCTATACACAAAGCAATTTTTTGATTAGGATATATTTCCTTTACCGATTTCAAAGTATGAAAATCTGCAATTTCAAAATATTCTAACTGAATATCACTTCTTTTCAGAAAATACTCGGTAATTATCTGTTGTACTTTTTCCGGCTTTTCGCCGTCAGACAACATTTTCTCGGCTTCTCTGAGTTTTTGGTACAGAATGGGGGCTTCTTTCCGAAATTCAGGCAACAGTCGTCGGTTTCTGGAAGACATTGCCAAGCCATCCTTTTCCCGAATCGTAGGACAAATTACCAGTTCCAGTGGGAAATTAAGGTCATTTATCAGACAACTGATAACAGCACATTGTTGCAAATCTTTTTGCCCAAAAAAAGCTTTATCCGGCACTGTAATATGAAACAGTTTTGAAACCACCAGCCCAACGCCAGCAAAATGACCTGGTCGGAATTTTCCCTCCATTACATTTTCCAGTTCACCAAAAGAAATTCGGATTTGTGCAACCTGTGGATACATTTCTGCATCTGAAGGTAAGAAAAGTATATCACAACCAGCTTTTTCCAGCATTATACTATCTTCTGTAACTGTACGAGGATATTTTTCCAAATCAGCAGCATTATTAAACTGTGCAGGATTTACAAAAATACTGCATACCGTATAGTCCGTTTCGTTCTTTGACCTGTTAATCAGTGAAATATGTCCTTCATGCAGTGCTCCCATGGTAGGCACAAAGCCAATGGTGTTGCCCTGTCTGCGAATTTTGGTAAGTTGTTCTTTGAGAAGAGAAATAGTATTGAAAACGAGCATAGGAAGAAAACAAAAAAACGTAGCAAAGTAAAGCAGATAAATGCTACAGAAAAAGTAATTTTCCAAGAACAGGTTTTATTTTTCTGTTACGTTTTGCAGAAGAGTTTTGAAACGAGCTATTTTTTTTGTAATTTTGCAAACATTTTAGTTAAACTTACGCTAAATCCCGCAAAACTATGTCGAAAGTTCGCATACTCTACGTTGCAAACGAAATTTATCCTTTCCTCAAGACATCAGAAGTTGCCGAATTTGTCAGAAAACTCCCACAAGCCATGCAGGAACGTGGCATGGAAATCAGAATTCTGGTTCCACGCTTTGGACTGATAAACGAACGTAAAAATCGTTTGCATGAAGTGGTAAGGTTGTCTGGCATCAACATTGCGGTTGGCGAGGAAGAAAAACCACTTGTCATTAAGGTTGCTTCGGTGCCTAATGCCAAACTTCAGGTTTATTTTATAGATAATGAAGACTACTTTCACCGGAAATCTGTCTTTTTTGATAAAGAAAATAATTTTCACAAAGACAACGACGAAAGGGCTATTTTCTTCTGTAAAGGTGTGTTGGAAACTGTAAAAAAACTGGGATGGTCGCCGGATATTGTACATTGTAATGACTGGATGACAAGTCTTATACCGATGTATCTTAAAACTACCTATAAAAACGACCCGATGTTTAAGACATCCCGTTCTGTTTTTACGGTCTATAACAGTTTTTTTCCTCATAAGTTTGATGGAGATATTCTGGGCAAAGCTCGTATGATGGATATTAAGGATGAAATGATGGAGCCTTTACGTACTGCTGATTATCAGGGTTTTATAAAAATAGGTATGGAATATGCAGATTTGGTTTTAAAAGCCGAAGAAGATTGCAGTGATCAAATCAATAAAGTGTTTAATGAATTTGAAACAGAGAAAAAAATAAGCTATATCAATGAGTCTGATGAAAACTTCTCTGAATCGTATTACAATCTATATAATGAATTACTCAGCTAATCTGATTTTTGCACGAGTTTCAGTAATAGTATCGGCTTTATTACTTTTTGCCTGCGAACAAAGTCCAAAGGACATAGGTTTTAATTTTAAGAAAGACAGAGCCGATACTTTAGGTGTTAATTATAGTGATAACCTCATCCAGCTCAAATCATCTACTGTACTGGTAGATTCTGTTAATACACATGATAACCTGATATTACTTACAGGCAGTTATACTGATGCCAGGTTTGGCAAAATATCAGCATCGGCTTACTGTCAGGTATCACAGTTTAATTCATCTGTTTCTTTTGGTAATTTTCCTACTTATGATTCCCTTAAGCTGATTTTAGGATATGTTTCATCGTACGGTGATACTACCAAATATCAGACACTACGTGTTTACAGGCTTACTGATTCGGTAAAGAATTATACAGGAATAACCAGCACCAATGTTACCGGTTTCCCGGTTTATAACAGCAAAAGTTCCGGGCTTCCTTATGAAAATCAGGAATTAGGGTCGATTCGGTTTAAACCTGGTAGATTTACCCGACCTAATACTTTTACATATCCCGGTATTGTAATTCAGAATACAGCTTCGTCCAATACTTCAAGGCTGGATACTATGAGTATTCGACTCAGAGATGATGTTGGAAGAGATATTTTTACGCAGGCTTTGATAGGAAATCTGAATGATGTCAATAAATTCAAAAGTTATTTCAAAGGTCTGGCTCTTATCAGTAGTGATGAGGCTGCCGTAGTAGGGTTTAGTGCGGGAGGTTCTTCTGCACTCCGTCTCTATTTTCATCAGCCGGGTGATACAGTTTCATCTCACTATGACTTCGTGATAGCTCCTTCTACCTATAACAGTGGGGAGAAAAGTGAGTATTATGCCCATCATTACAGTCGGGTAATTGCTGACCGAAGTGCCACCCCTATCAATAATTTGCAAAGCCCTTTTCAGACTTTGCCTTCTGCCAGTACTAATGAGGAAACGTTTGTACAATCGGGGATAGGTATTTTTACCAGAATAGAATTTACTAATCTGGAAGCTCTGAAGGCTAATAAAAACATCCATATTAATAGTGCTGAATTGTTGATTTCACCGACAGTTACCTTTAATGGCAGCTATACTCCTCCTCCCTCCGGATTGTTGCTTTATGAATCCGCTTCTAATGGTAAGTTGCTTGCTGTACAATTATCTAACGGGCAGATTGCTTATTACACGGTAGTGCAAGAAGGTGGAACAAGCAGTCAGGTGGCTCCCTATGATAAGCTCAATAACCTATACCGTTTTAATTTTACTTCTTATCTTCAATCTCTTCTTTCCGGAAGACGGGATAATTATGGGGTTTTGCTGGCTCCTTTTTCAGGCATTACCAATGGCAGTGTAAGTCGGGTAACGCTGGGAAGTCCTCAAAGTGCAGTTTCCAAGATGAAACTTCGTGTTTACTTTACCAAATTGAACAATTAATTAGAAAACATTATATTGCCATTCCAATAAAGAGTGCTGTAGCCAATAAGGTGGGTACTTTTTATTGGAATGCTTCTATTGCAAACCCATAACCCCTTCTATTATGTGTGGAATTGTAGCTTATGTAGGTCATAGACAAGCATATCCGGTCATTATCAAAGGTCTTAAGAGGCTTGAATACAGAGGATATGATAGTACTGGTGTAGCTCTTCTCAATAAAAATGGATTAAATATTTATAAGAAAAAAGGAAAAGTAGGAGAATTAGAAGAGTTTTTGACTGATGAAAATCTTGCCGGAACTATTGGTATAGGTCACACCCGATGGGCAACACATGGAGAGCCTAATGATGTAAATGCTCATCCTCACTACTCATCAGGAAAAAATCTGGCAATTATTCATAATGGAATTATAGAGAATTATGCAGTTCTCAAACAAGATCTCATACGCAGGGGACATAAATTTTTGAGTGATACTGATTCAGAAGTATTTATTCATTTTATCGAAGATATTCAGCAGGAAGTAGGATGCTCATTAGATGAGGCGGTACGTCTGGCTTTACATAAGGTAGTTGGGGCGTATGCTATTGTAATTATGTCAAAAGATAATCCGGGACAATTGATAGCAGCCCGGAAAGGCAGTCCCTTGGTGATTGGTGTGGGTGAAAAAGAACACTTTGTGGCTTCTGATGCTACTCCCTTTATTGAGTACACAAAAGAGGTTATTTACTTGGATGATTACCAAATTGCTGTAATTGAAGCAGATAAAAGAACAATAAAGAGTCTGGATGCTGCCATTGAGACACCATACATACACAAGCTGGAGTTAGAACTGGAAGCTATCGAGAAAGGTGGCTATGAGCATTATATGCTTAAGGAAATATTTGAGCAACCTCATTCAGTGAGAGATAGTATGAGAGGCAGAATAGATGCTCAAACCGGGCATTTGCGGTTGGGAGGCTTACACAATTATTTCAATTCTATTGTTAATGCACAACGTATTATTATTTTAGGTTGTGGTACCTCATGGCATGCTGGTTTGGTAGCAGAATATATGTTTGAAGAATTTGCCAGAATCCCTGTAGAAGTAGAATATGCTTCAGAATTTCGTTACAGAAATCCGATAGTAAAAGAAGGTGATATTGTTATTGCCATCTCACAATCTGGTGAAACTGCTGATACGCTGGCTGCTATTGAACTGGCAAAATCTAAAGGAGCTATTATTTTTGGTGTTTGTAATGTGGTTGGATCTTCAATCCCGAGAGCTACTCATGCAGGAGCTTATACCCATGCCGGTCCGGAAATAGGTGTTGCCAGTACAAAAGCCTTTACTGCCCAGGTTACCGTTTTATCCATGATGGCTATTACAGTTGCCCGTCATAAAGGAACTATTTCCGAGACTATACATCAGGAATTGCTTGTAGAACTGGAAACTATTCCTGAAAAGATTAAAAAAGTTCTTGAAAGTCATAAGCAAATCGAATATATCTCTGAGATTTTTAAAGATGCCAGGAATTTTCTTTATCTTGGTAGGGGGTATAATTTCCCGGTGGCTTTAGAAGGGGCATTAAAGTTAAAAGAAATCTCTTATATTCATGCAGAAGGCTATCCGGCAGCCGAAATGAAACATGGACCTATTGCTCTGATTGATGAGGAAATGCCAGTTGTTTTTATTGCTACTCAGGATAGCTCTTATGAAAAAATTGTTTCTAATATACAAGAAGTAAGAGCTCGAAAAGGTCGGGTAATTGCTGTGGTAACAGAAGGAGAAACCCATATCCATCAGATGGCAGAGTTTGTCATTGAAGTACCTGCCACCCATGAAGCATTGATGCCACTCGTTTCGGTAATACCGCTTCAATTACTGGCTTATTATATAGCTGTAATGAGAGGTTGTAATGTTGACCAACCCCGTAATCTTGCCAAATCTGTTACAGTAGAGTAAATATTGAATAATCTAAGTATCCTTTATCCTAGATTGAAAAGGAAAGAAGCATTTTTCAAAAGCCACTCATGTAAATGAGTGGCTTTTTTGTTTATACTCCTTCTAAATAACAAATCGTTAACAAATAAGATTTTGTACTTTTCCAGCAAAATATATAACTTGAACTTTCGAACAGTCTAATCCTTTCTCTGTTTTATAACAATCTGAAAGTCAATAGTTTTGTTTTTTGAAAAATTATTTTGTAACCCCATAAACATTTTTCCTGACATGAACCGTAGAGATGCTTTGCAAAAGACCCTTGCTTTGATGGCTGGTCTTATTTCGGCTCCGACGATGGCTGCAATCCTTGCCGAACCGAATTCTGCTACTGAAAGAGCTCTGGCTTTGCAAGAATTTACACCCAAAATTGCAAGCCTTCTGGCTGAAATAGTTGAAACTATTATTCCGACCACTAATACTCCGGGAGCAAAAGCAGCCGGCGTTCACGAGTTTATTCCAATGATGCTGGCAGATTGCTATTCTGAAAAAGAACGTAAGAATGTGCTGGCAGGTATAGCAGACATTGATATAAAAAGTGATAAGGCATATAAAAAATCATTTATTGAGTTATCTCAGGAGCAAAAAAATGAGGTGTTTAGAAAATTTGAAGAAGAAGCTTTTGCTCAGAAAGGTGGTGATAGACATGCTTATTTTACAATCAAAGACCTAACTTTATTAGGATATTTTACGTCTGAGATTGGAGCAACACAGGCACTGGAGTATGTAGCTGTTCCAGGACGCTATGATGGTTGTGTACCTTTGAAACCCGGTCAGAAAGCTTGGGCAATGTAAATTGTTGAAAAGGTTTTATTGATAAATTGTTGATTTTATGGTTAATAATCCAAAAAGTCAGCATCTTAGCAATTTTGCAATCCAACAATGTAACAATTCTACAATATAACAATAAAAAATATTATGAATCTTAATTTAAAAGGTGTATTAGAAAATACTTATGATGCCATTGTTGTAGGCTCTGGTATAAGCGGTGGCTGGGCAGCCAAAGAACTTACTGAAAAAGGTTTAAAAGTGCTGATGCTGGAAAGAGGAAGAGATATTAAACATGTTACAGATTATGAAACGGCTATGAAAGGTCCGTGGGAACTGCAGCACCGTGGAAGACCTACCAACATGGCAAAAGAAGAATATTGGGCTGGTCTTCGTACAGGTTATACCATCAATGAAGAGCACCGCTACCTCTTTGAAAATGATAAAGAAAACCCGTATGAAGAGAAAAGAGGTTTTGACTGGATTCGGGCTTACCACGTAGGAGGACGTTCTTTATTGTGGGGAAGACAGTCTTATCGTTGGAATGAAGAAGATTTTATGGCAAATGCAAAAGAAGGAATTGGAGTAGATTGGCCTATTCGTTATAAAGACCTTGCTCCCTGGTATTCTTATGTGGAGAAATTTGCCGGTATCAGTGGCTCTGTAGAAAAACTATCTGTTTTGCCTGACAGTAACTTCCTGCCCCCAATGGACTTAAACTGTGTGGAGAGAGATGTAAAAGGGAAATTAGAAAAAAGCTTTACTGGACGGAAAATGATTATTGGACGTGTAGCCCACCTCACTAAACCTCAGCAATGGCATACAGACCTTGGCAGAGCAGCATGTCAGTTTCGTAACATGTGTATGAGAGGATGTCCGTTTGGAGGATATTTTAGTACCCAGTCAGCCACACTTCCGGCTGCTATGAAAACGGGAAACCTGACTCTAATGCCTGATTCTATTGTATATGAAATTATTTATGATGAAGCAAAAGGGAAAGCTACCGGCGTAAGGGTAATGAATCAAAATACCAAGCAGGTTACTGAATATTTCTCTAAAATTATTTTCCTGAATGCATCTTCGATTGCTTCTACCTGGATAATGATGAATTCTAAATCTTCCAGATTCCAGAATGGATTTGGTAATGACTCTGACCAGCTTGGACGTAATATTATGGATCATCATCTGGCAGTTGGAGCCTCAGGTACTTTTGAAGGTATGGAAGATATGTACTATTATGGCAGAAGAGCCAATGGTATTTACATTCCACGCTACCGCAACTGGAATGGCGATAAACGTGATTATTTGCGTGGATTTGGCTATCAGGGTGGTGCCAGTCGTAACGGATGGGGTCGTGGAGGCTGGTCAAAAGGCTTTGGAGCTGACTTTAAAGAAGATATGACCAAGCCTGGAAAATGGAACTTTGGTATAGGTGGTTTTGGTGAAATGCTGCCACTTGAAAGTAATCGTATGTATTTAGACCCTGAGAAAAAAGACAAATGGGGCTTGCCAGTGATTGTATTTGATGCTGCCTACTCAGATAATGAGCTTCGTATGCGTAAAGATATGATGAATGATGCTGCTGAGATGTTGGAAGCTGCCGGTCTTAAAAATGTTAGTCCATACAACGACTCAACCAAAAATCCGGGTATTGGTATTCATGAGATGGGAACTGCTCGTATGGGTAAAGACCCTAAAACTTCTGTATTGAATGCAAACAATCAGGTGCATGCCTGCAAAAACGTATTTGTTACAGATGGAGCCTGTATGACTTCTGCATCTTGTGTAAATCCCTCGTTGACTTACATGGCACTTACTGCCAGAGCTGCCAACTTTGCTGTAAGTGAGCTGAAAAAGAAAAATCTCTAAGATTCAGAGGTACTTTAATTAAAAATACCCGTCCAATTTTAAAATTGGACGGGTCTGCTGTTTTATAAATATTCTGCTATAAATCTGTTTCCAGAACAGTTTTATTCCCAGCATTGTCAATAACTTCCAGTTTAAACTTCCCTTTTAATAGTTTATCTGTTGTTTTTCCGGTTTCAGACCAAAGTCTGGCATTTTTTAAATCAAAATTCATCAAAAGCCACTCTCCGTTGAGAGTTGCCCGGTAAGAAGCTATGCCTGAGCGTTCGTCTCCTATAGTACAGTTAAGCAACTTTGAAGTAGGTTTCCCTCGCAATTTTGCTACCGGAGGAATAGTATCTGATACTACTGCAAACGTCCCAAAATACCTCGGATTAGCTTTTAACGTATCACCATTCCATTCGCTTTTCTGATAAATAAAGTTTTTACCTGAAAGTAAATACCATCCTGTTTGGGCTTTGTTTTTAATACCTGCGGGCACCATAGCCAGCGAAAAATCAGACTGTAAAGGTATAGTAGTCCTTCCGACTGAAACAGTATTTTGTTTCTTCTCAACTTCCAGATATAAAGTATCAAATAAGGATTTGTTTGAAAAATTGATTTTCAGAGAGTCTTTTGTGAAAGATGCAACCGTTTGTGGCACTATTACCTGTCTGAAAGAAAATTTAGCATTGACAGAAATCAATTTTTGATTGTCAATTCCAACAGAATCTGGTAATCCTTGTCTCAAATCATAGAGATACACAAAATCATAGCCTTTTTTATAAACTGTGGTAAGTTGTTTTTTATCTTGTTTTACAAAAAGACTGATGGTAGGGGTTTTTGCTTTTATTACCAGCGTGTTCCCTGAAACACCATAAGCACTCAGGGCAGGTATGGAGGTTTGGCTGGTAGCTATTACAGGGTTTTTGCTGTAATCAATTACATCTGGCTTAGCTCCTTTCACTGTAAATTGTAAATGAGATACGTTCATGTAAGAATCATATAAAGTTACAATCACCTCATGGAGAGCTTCATCTTTTATAATTATTTTCCCTGAGTTTTTGTCAGTCTGATACATTTTCAAGGCATTACCATCATCCACAAAACATTTTTCATACCTCAATCCTTTTTGAAACATTTCGTAGTCAATGTGAATGTTACTGAAACGTGATAATTCGTAAGGAAAGCTTTCAAGATGATGGGAGTAAATTTCTTTTCCATCAACCCTTACTTCCATACATTGAATGCCATTCCTGCCAAAAGAGCCTTCCGACAAATCGTTTGCCATTACCTCCAGTCCTAGCATTCCTGAAACAGGAATCGGATTTTTGATAAAATAATCGCCATTGGGGAGTTTTTGCGGATAAAACTCAAAAACGCCAAACTCACTTTGCACTCTTGAATTAATGTCTAAAGTTCGAAGAGCTATACGGTAAAATACAGGAGGAATATTATCTTTTAATTCTTTAAAGCCAAAATCAAGTGGATTGAGTAGATTATTAAGGGTATCTCGGATTTCAAAATGGAGGTGTGGACCAAAAGAAGTACCTGTATTTCCACCAAATGCTACCGTATCGCCCTGCCGGAAACGAAAGGGGGTGTTATTTTTATCAAAATTAAGATCTATTGCAAATGACTGTTTTTCATATTGTTTTTTTCTCAGAAAGGCAGCTATAGGTTTGGCATATTCTTCCAGATGCCCATGTACGGTGATGTAACCATTATCGTGCCGTAGAAAAAGAGCATTGCCATACCCTTTGTCCATCACCAGAATACGGCTGACATAACCACTTGCAGGAGCATATACTGGCAAACCTACTTTAAGTTCTGTACGAAAATCTATGCCGGCATGAAAATGATCAGGGCGAATTTCACCAAAATTGCCATTCAGAAAGTTAGGTTTTCCGGGATTAATCGGACTGATAAACAAACCCTTTGGAAAAGACTGGGCTTTTGAGTTGTGAGAATAGATAACTATAAAACAAATAAAAACTAATCTGAATACTACTGAAAAAGGAACTTTACAGAACATCTTGTGTGATAGAAAAGTGGTTACATTTCTCAAATATATATAAAACTGTCTGTTTTTTGTGTCAAGTGCCAGAAAGTTTGCTATAAAAATAAATACTGATAATAACCTGGGAATTCTCTTAAAACAGAGTACATATCTCTGATTTCAAAATAATCAGCATGGACGGAGAATACACTTTTTATGCCTGCCTTACGAAAAGCCAGTTTTGTGCGACTTAGATGAAAGTATTGAGAAACTACAATTGCTGACCGAAAGCCATATTTCTTTTGAAAGTTGAGGTAGTTGTGGGCAGTCATCCAGGTAGTATTTCCCTGAGAATCTGTCATAATATCACTTTCAGGAACCCCGGCTTCTGTCAGATATTTTTTCATTATCAGGGCTTCGTCCTGTTTTTCTTTTCCCGTGCCACCACTGACCAGAATCTTTGAAACCTGTTTTTTATGATAAATTTCCAGAGCTTTATCAACCCTGCTTTTTAGTCTTGCAGAAAGACTACCGTCTGGATTTACAGTATTTCCTAATACAACAGCCACATCTGCTTTCTCTGTATAATTACGGAATCCGTCAATGACTATAAAAGTAGTATGAATCAAAAACCAGCCTGACATGATTAATATCCCAGTTCTAATCCACCTGATTTTTATCATACTCTGTTTTTGGAATCTATGATAATGGTTACCGGACCATCGTTGAGCAGATTTACTTTCATATCTGCCCCAAAAGTGCCAGTTTCAACAGGTTTGCCAAGTTCCTGAGAAAGTTTTTGAATCATTTTTTCATACAAAGGAATGGCTTGTTCGGGTCGGGCAGCTTCAATAAAAGAGGGGCGGTTGCCTTTCTTGGTGCTGGCATACAAAGTAAACTGGCTTACCAATAGAATGTTGCCACCCGTTTCCATTACCGAAAGATTCATTTTGCCGTCAGCATCGCCAAAAATTCTGAGATTTACTATTTTCTTAGATAGCCATTCAATATCCTCATCATTATCAGAGTGGGTGATACCCAATAAAATCAATAACCCATTTTCTATTTGTCCTTTAATATGATTATCAATGGCAACACTTGCCTGCGAAACCCGTTGTAAAATAGCAATCATGTAAAAAATAGTTCGGAATGTTTTAAAGCTATTTGCCTTTTAATACAATATCTTGATTACCTGCCCACTGTGTCATATCCTGTTTGGAGATAGCTGCTGCCATCATATCCGGAAACATATCGGGTGTACAGGCAAAAACCGGAACATTCAGATTTGCAAGGAAACGGGCATTCTGTGTGTCATACGAGGGGGCTCCTGAGTCATCTAGTGCTAACAAGCACACCATTTGTACACCTGAAGATACAATTTCTTCAATCTTTAGACGCATTTGTTGTACGTTTCCACCTTCGTACAAGTCGGTTATCAATACCAGAATCGTATCGTTTGGCTTGGTAATAATCTGCTGACAATATCCCAATGCCTTATTAATGTCTGTTCCGCCACCTAATTGTACGCCAAAGAGCAAATCTACAGGATCTTTGAGGTCTTCGGTAAGGTCGGCTACTTCTGTATCAAAAACCACCATTTTGGTAGTAACGCTGGGCAACGATGCCATTACTGCCCCAAATATCCCCGAATATACAACGGAAGCTCCCATAGACCCACTCTGGTCGAGGCAAAGTACAATATCTTTTAAAGAACGCTTTGTTTTTTTACCGTATCCGATTCTTACTTCAGGGATAATGGTTTTATACTTTTCCTGATAATGTTTCAGATTTTTGCGAATAGTCGTATTCCAGTCCATTTCGTTATAACGGGGACGGCGATTTTTGACAGACCTGTTGATAGCTCCCTGAATTGCCTGTGTTGTATGTTGCGAAAGTTTCTGAATTAATTCTTCTACTACCTGTTGCACCACCCTGCGGGCTGTATCTTTGGTTTTAGACGGAATCAGTTTCCCCAATTCCATTAAAGTAGCTACCAGATGTACATCCGGTGTTGCCTGCTCTAAAATTTCAGGTTCAAGCATTAGCTTTTCACGCAGAGGTTCCTGTTTGAGGGCATCATTTTGCATCACCTGCACCACTGATTGAGGAAAGTATTTGCGAATATCACCCAACCATCGGGCTACTCCCGGATTTGAACCTCCCGAACCTCCTTTTTTATCTTTTGAATCACCATACTCAAATTTCCCTTTGCGTTCAAATTCATACAAAGCCCCCAGTGCCTGATCCATTTCTGAATCAGAACCTGAAAGCTGGTAGCCAGTTCCATCTGCATTATCTCCTCCTAATATCAAACGCCAACGTTTAAGAGTTTCTTCCTGGTTTTGCATAGTATTAATTCCCGATGTTTATAAGTCAATTCCTTCCAATTAAGACAAATGTAATGTTACTTCTTTATACTGAAAAAAGAAAAACAGGTTTTTTAAAGACATATTCTTTGTGATAAATGATAAAAATTGTTTGTCTGATTTAGTCATTCAGAAAACATTGCCAGTATGTCTGAACGTCAGTATATGGGGTAGGGTGTTGTCTTTTCCGAAAAAAATCCTATTTTTGCTACGCTAAAGCAATTACCCTTATGTGATTCGTCACCCTAAACCTGTTTTTCTATGATGAAACATTTAAAATTCGGCATAGCCGTGCTTGGGTTTTTATTACTTTTCTGCCAAACATCGTTCAGCCAAACCGAAAATTCCATCGAACTAATCATAGATAGTACAACGGTGATGGAATTAGATACAGTACCCCTCATCAACCCAGATGATGAAATCCTTCCCCAACTTTCTGAAAAAGCCATTCAGGAAAAACTCAAAACCCTTCAGGGAAAAATTCCTCTCAAGTATAATAGTACTGTTAAGTCATTCATCACAGCTTTTGTGAGCCGAAACCGGGAATATGTAGGCAAAGTGGCTGTTCGCCAGTCGTATTATTTTCCTGTTTTTGAAAAATATTTGAAAAAACACAGTCTTCCTGATGAACTCAAATATCTTTCTATTGTAGAATCTGCCTTATTGCCAAAAGCTGTTTCATGGGCAAGTGCCGTAGGGCTTTGGCAGTTTATTCCTTCTACCGGCAGGTTTTTTGGCTTGCGTCAGGATGGTTTTGTAGATGAACGCATGGAGTTACACAAATCTACTGAAGCTGCCTGTATCTATCTCAAGCAATTGTATGATATGTTTGGCAACTGGGAACTGGCTCTGGCATCTTATAATGCAGGTCCGGGATTTGTTCGCAGAGCTATCCGTTTATCAGGTAATAAAACAGATTTTTGGGCAATTTATCCCTATCTGCCTCGTGAAACCCGTTCGTATGTGCCTATGTTTGTAGCGGTTATGTATGTGATGAATAGTATGGAAGAACATGGCATTGAGCTGGCGGATAATATTTCTTTTACGGCAAGTGACACTGTAATGGTAAATCAGGCAATGAGTCTGCCTTTACTAGCAAAGCAGTTGGAAGTAGCCCCGGAAGTTTTACAAGATATGAACCCACATCTTAAAAAAGGAATTGTGCCAGCATATCTTAAAAATTGTGTAGTACACATTCCTAAAGATAAAACAGACCATTTTCTGGTTAATCGTCAGGAAATAATGGATACAGTTTCGAGGTTTAATTATTATACCAAGCAATATTATGCCTATCAGCGTCCGACTTATCAGCAACCTAAGGCTGTAACAGCCTCTGTTTTGCCAGATTTTTCTACGCAAGGCAAAAAACTGGTATATTATGTTGTAAAAAATGGTGATGTACTGGGCAATATTGCCTCCTTACATAATGTAAGTGTATCAGCTCTTAAAGCCTGGAATGGCTTGCGGGGAAATGTGTTGTGGGTCGGACAAAAATTGTCGGTTTGGGTACAGGAAAGTAAAGAAATGTTTACTAAAAATACTGAAAATACCACTGTAAGCCAGAAAATAACCCCAATTCAGCCAACAGTCACAGCATCATCAAATAAAGTTGTAACTACTGAAATTAAAACTAAAACAGACAATTCTGGAAGCCTTTCGGCAACTAAAAAGCCAGTTACTGCCTCTCTGGTGCCAGCACCTCCGGTTAAAACTGTTACAGTAAATCAATCGACTGCCAGTGTTACATCTCATACTGTACAAAATGGCGAAACCCTTTGGAACATAGCAAAAAGATATAGTATTACTGTAGAAACAATCAAAAAACTGAACAACATCACTGACAGCAAATTAAAAATAGGTCAGGTATTAAAAGTGAAATAAATTTTATCAATGCTTAAGAATACAAAAGGCAGACTTTCGAGTCTGCCTTTTGTGTAATTGCATAAAATAACCAACAGATTTTGTAAGTTTTAGATAATTTTACTGCCTCATAAAAATTTTGTATTCATGTTATTTCGATTAATTACCCGGATTATATTTCTAAAACTGGTATTTTTTTGTGGTTTTGTATTGCCAATATGCTCACAGAGTTTATCTGAACAGGCACAGGTAAGTTTGCTCACCGAGACCTCAGGACGGGAACTCTATCTTGCTTTTGGACATAGTCAGATACGTATAACTGACCCGCAAAGTGGGTTGGATGTGGTGTATAATTATGGTGTTTTTGACCTTAGACAGCCCGATTTTTATACCAAATTTATGAAAGGCAGACTGGAATATTTGCTGGCAGCTTATCCAGCCCAATATGCTTTTCAGAGTTCACAAGAAGAAGGGCGGGGACAAACTGAACAGGTACTGAATCTCACTTATGAGCAAAAAAAGAGACTTTTTGATTTTCTGAACCACAACGCCCTGCCTGAAAACCGGACTTATCTTTACGATTATTTTTATGATAACTGCTCTTCTCACATTCGTGATATTTTTGATAAAATTCTGGGCGATAGTTTGAAATGGGATTATTCGACCTCTGCCAATCCTTCAAAACCAAAGGATGAAGTATCGATTCGGGATTATATGAACGATTTTCTAAATCAGACAAAAAACGACTATGGAAGACTGAGTTTGGATATTTTGCTGGGTTTGCCAACTGATAAAGTAATTAGCCCCAAAGAAGAAATGTATCTGCCTTATTATCTGATGTATCATCTGGATAAAGCAAAAGTAAAAACTGCTAACGGATGGGAGCCTTTTGTGAAAAGTAAAAAAGAGCTGATAAACCATACCCTTGTATTTGAAAATCCGGTTATTCCTTCGATATGGCTTTTTTCTGGCATATTGATAGCAGGCATAGCACTTACATTCTGGCAATGGCAAACCGGAAATACCAATAGAATGCTAGATGGATTTTTGTTTTTACTGACTGGACTGCTGGGACTTTTAATAACGTTTTTGTGGTTTTTTACTGATCATAAAGCTGCATCAGGCAATTTAAACATACTCTGGGCAATGCCTTTTAATCTGGCTGCTTTTGCTGTAATCTTTAGTAGAAAATGGGTAACTGCCTGGAAGTGGTATTTTGCTGGATATGCCGGATTATTAGGTTTATTACTCGTAACCTGGGCTTTTTTGCCACAAGACCTAAATAACAGCTTGATTCCTCTGGTAATATTACTGGCAATACGGAGCTTGTTTTTATATCGTATAAGTGTACAAAAGAAATAGTTTTAGTTCAGGCGGGGGTCTATCGGATAATTGGAAAGCATTTTATGCTTGCCACCCATTTTTCGTAAGATACCTCGCCAGAAATCTGAAGCAGCCGTAGAAAAAATGAATTCTGAGTCTGCATCTGTCAAAATCCAGGCGTTGGTTTCTATTTCACTTATCAGTTGTCCTTCACTCCAGCCAGCATATCCAATAAAAAAACGAATATCCTTCTCAGTAATAGTGCCAATATTCAACATACTTTTCACCTGTTCAAAATCACCACTCCAATACAGATTTTCAGCAATTTCTATGGTATCTTCTACCAGATTGCCGAGCCGGTGTATGAAGTGCAGGGTATTCTGCTGTACGGGTCCTCCCAGATAAACTGGAATATTTGCATATATCTCCCCATCAAACACATCTGAAAGGGTAAGATTGGTAGTTTGATTAAGAGTAAGACCAAAAGAACCATGCTGGTTGTGCTCACAAAGCAAAGTTACACTTCTTTCAAAGTTTGGGTCTCCAAGATAGGGTTCTGCCACGAGCAGTTTGCCTTTTGCCGGTATCATAGTCTTATATTGGTTTTCGTTAAAAAGTAGTCTAAAAAATTACTGATTACCATTTGTTATACCAAAAACGAACCAATATAAAAACGAATTAATTTTCAAAAAATTTTTACACCTTTATTATTATAATCCTGCAAAATTTCTACAGGAATGGTATCATCTGTGATGAGCATATCCAGTTTATCATATTCACAGACAACAAAATTTTCAGCAGTATTGATTTTATAACGGGTGCTTGTAGCTATTACCTGTTGCGAAACTTCTGTCATCTGGCGTTTTGCCTGACATTCTTCCCAGTCATGTGATGTCACACCTACTTCATGATGAATGCTGCATACACCCAGCAAACACCAGTCTGCTCTGATATGTGACAATCCTCTTATTACTTCACTGCCTACAGCTGCCTGAGCATCTTTAAAAATTTTTCCACCCAAAAAAATCAACTGAAGATTAGGATGGGTAGTAAGCTCATGGGCAATAGGAAGGCTATTGGTAATTACAGTAATACTAAGGTGGTGGGGCAGGAGTTGGGCTATCACCAGATTGGTGCTGCCATTGTCCATCACAATCACCTGCTTATCTTCAAAAAAAGGAATAGTTTTTCGGGCAATAGTCTGGCGTTCGGTTTCTGCCAGTTGTAGTCGCTTGTCAATGTTATAAGGTAACTTGGGTTTAGGAATTGCCCCACCATGTACCTTTTTCAGAAAACCATTGTCTTCCAGTTCCTGCAAGTCCCGCCGGATGGTGTCGTCAGATACATTCAATTCCTGACTGAGTTCTACGGAAAGTACTTTTTGGTTTGCCTGAATTTTTTTTAGAATATACTGCTGACGTTCTTCTTTGAGCATTTTTGCGGTTTTATTCGTTTTTTAACAAAAAATTAATGCAATTTTCTTTGCAAATATGCGGAATTGTTCGGTATTTTGCAAGTAAATATGAAAATCGAGCATATCGCTATCTGGACAAAAGACCTGGAAATAATGAAAAACTTCTATTGTTCTTTTTTCAATGGAAGAGCCGGAGAAAAATATACCAATCCGGCAAAGCATTTTCAGTCTTATTTTATCACATTTGCTTCAGGAGCAAGGCTGGAAATTATGCAAAAACCAGAGATTCCTGAAAATCTGAACAGTGCTGATTTGCAGTATATCGGTATTAATCATCTGGCATTTGCAGTAGGGGATAGGGGGAAAGTAAACAAGATGACTGAAATGTTTAGAAAGGAGGGTTATAAGGTTGTGTCGGAACCTCGTGTCACAGGAGATGGCTATTATGAAAGTGTGATTTTTGACCCTGAGCAAAACCGGATAGAATTGGTAAGTGAACAATAACAAAAGAATTGTATGAAAAAAGTTTTCATTTTTGATATGGATGGGGTACTGGTAGATAGTGAACCTATTTATCTGGGAATTCATAAAAGTTATTTTGAAAGTCTGGGCATTTTCATGACTGATGAAGACATTCATAAGCTGACCGGCATGACAGCTCGCCGGATTTATTCGGATGCTAAAGAAAAATATAATCTTACCGAAACTGTTGATAATCTGATAAATAATGAGCTTAAAATCATAGAATCTCATTTTGAATCGCTTACCGGATTAGTACCTGTGGAGGGAATACCAGAGACTCTGGAAAAGCTGAAGTCCAAAAACATTACCGTAGGTCTTGCTTCTTCTAATACACGAAGTATGATAAATATTCTGACCAGAAAAACAGACATTGCCGGATATTTTGACTTTATGATTAGTGGCGAAGATGTATCAGAAGGCAAACCCAATCCGGAAATATTTCTGAAAGTTGCAGAACATTTTGGGGAAAGCCCTGATGATTGTTTGGTAATCGAAGACTCTTTTAACGGTGTCACGGCAGCTAAAAAAGCTGGAATGTATTGTGTAGGCTATCGCAATCCTAATTCAGGTAATCAGAATATCTCAGCTGCCGACTTGATAATCAACCATTTTGAGGAGTTACATACAAGAATATAAAATAATTTAAAGTTTATGCAAAGAGTAGCCATAGATATGGATGATGTACTGGCAGATGCCACTGACCGTTTTTTTGAATATGCTCAGGTACGTCATGGCAAAACTATCAATCCGGTTGATATTCACGATGGAAAAACCATCGCCGAAGCCTCAGATATTGCTCATGAAGAAGTTAGAAGCTGGTTGTATGAAGACGGATTTTTCAGAGGTATGAAAGTAATTGCTGATAGCCAGGATGTTGTAAAAAGATTGATCACTAAATATGAAGTATTTATTGTATCAGCAGCCGTAGAATTTCCACAATCTATGAAAGAAAAAGTAGAATGGCTGGAAGAATATTTTCCGTTTATTGACTGGAAATATATGGTTTTTTGTGGGCATAAATACATGATACAGGCGGATTATCTGATAGATGACCACCTTAAAAACCTGGAAGCTTTTAAAACAGGAACTCCTCTGATGTTTACTGCCCACCACAATAAAAGGCTAAATGGCTATGAACGAATGAACAGCTGGAAAGAAATAGCTGAAAGGCTTGGTGTATAATTTTAATACTTGCTGTTAAAACACTCATCAATAACTAATTTATAATCAGACTTTTATAGATAATTATTGCCAGATATGACAAACGAGAAAGTAAAAATTAAGAAGACTGAAATTTTATCTGATAATTGGTATGTTTTGAGGAAAATCACTTTTGACTACCAGAAAAAAGACGATAGCTGGGAAACACAGAGCCGAGAGGCGTATGACAGAGGCAATGGGGCTACTATTTTGCTTTATAATAAAACCTCAAAAACGGTTATTCTTACTCGTCAGTTCAGGATGCCAACCTATATGAATGGTAATGAAACGGGTATGCTGATAGAAACCTGTGCAGGGCTTTTGGATAAAGACAACCCGGAAGATTGTATCAGACGGGAAACAGAAGAAGAAACAGGCTATAAAATTTCGGAGGTAAAAAAAGTATTTGAAGCCTATATGTCGCCTGGTTCTGTTACAGAGATTATCTACTTTTTTGTAGCTGAATATGCCAAAGAGATGAAGACAGGCGAAGGTGGCGGGCATGAAGACGAGCAGGAAAACATAGAAGTGTTGGAAATGAAATTTGAAGAGGCTTTGAAAATGATTGAAACCGGAGAAATTAAAGACGGCAAAACCATCATGCTGTTACAATACGCCAAAATCAATAACCTGCTCTGATGGAAAAATCACAAATGATTTTAATTGCTGGTCCATATCGGTCTGGTACAAACGATGATCCGGTACTCATTCAAAAAAATGTAGATTTTATGAATGAAATTGCCCTTGAAGTATATAAAAAAGGACATTTGCCCGTATTAGGTGAGTGGTTTGCTTTACCATTGATTGAAACTGCCGGAAGTAAAAAACTGGGAGACGATATTTTTACTGAAATTTTTCATCCGGTAGCTGTTCAACTCATTGATTTTTGTACGGCTATCATAAGGGTAGGAGGACTATCACAGGGGGCTGATGAAATGATAAAAACCGGCTTGGAAAAAGGGAAAATTATTTATTACAATCTTGAAGAAATACCTGTTATTAAGAAAAACTGAAGCAAAACTTTTGAAATGATGACTACGGGAACATGGGATAGAAGCCTGCAAGATACAAAGATAGCTGGTCGTGTAGCTGTATCAGTTATGTTTTATATACTGGGTCTTAATTTTTCTTCCTGGGCTGCCCGTATTCCATCTATACAGCAAAATTTAGGAATAGACGATGGTATTTTGGGACTGGTTTTATTGTCTGCTCCCGTAAGTTCTGTTTTGACGTTGCCTGCTGCCGGCTGGCTGGTTACACATTTCGGCAGTCGCCGAACTTTAATTCTGGCAGCTCTCTTATCGAGTTTTACTTTGCCTTTTTTGGGATTAGCTGCTGAGGTTTGGCAGTTGGTAGTAGCCTTATTTATATTTGGTATCGGTGGCGAATTCTTAAATATAGCAGCTAACACACAGGCTATTGAGGTAGAAAAGCGGTTTGGCAAACCAATTATGTCATCATTTCATGGCTTTTTTAGTCTGGGAGGCATGACCGGGGCTGCAATGGGTGGTGTTTTGGTAAAGTTAAATTCGGGAATACATCTGGCAATGATGGGTTTTATCAGTCTTTTGCTAACTTTTATTTTTTACAGACACCTTGTTGCCAAAGACACTCCCACTGATCACAACCATCCTTTATTTGTTAAACCTTCAGGGGTTTTAGTCAGTCTGGGCTTTATTGCCTTTTGTTGTATGCTGGGTGAAGGAGCAATGGCAGACTGGAGTTCGGTATATTTTGAAAAAATTCTAAAAACTCCTGAAACACTCATAACAGCCGGATATACAGCTTTCTCACTGGCAATGGCAGCCGGAAGATTTAACGGAGACTGGCTTACTGCCCGGTTAGGAGGGATAAGAATGCTGCAAATCAGTGGTACATTGGCAGCCGGAGGGTTGGCACTTGCTTTATTACTTCCGTCTCTTATTACCTGTATTTTTGGATTTGCCTGTGTGGGATTTGGCTATGCTACGGTAGTGCCATTGGTATATAGTGCTGCCGGGCAATCAAAGGTAATGGCACCGAGTGTGGCTCTGGCTGCTGTTTCTACGTTGGGCTATCTGGGCTTTCTGATAGGTCCTCCCATTATTGGTTTTATCTCCAAAGCCTCATCGCTGCCTGTTGCATTAAGTGTGGTAGTGATACTGAGTACTATGATTGCTTTTTTTGCAGGCAACCTTAAAAATGATTAAACGGGGCATGATTCTTGCCCTGACACACAGGTTTACTAATCCCTGTTTGTCTATGAAAAAACTAATTTTTACGCTACTTGTAGCCTGTCTTTTTAAGACGGCATTTGCACAAAACCTAACCCAAACTGACACATCTCAAACACTCAAAAAAAACATTCCACATAATAGTTTTCTTATTTTTAGCTTAGGTCAGGCATTGCCTTTGGGTAGTTATGCTTCTAATACCAGTTTTAGTAACGGCTTTGCAATGGCAGGATTGGATATGAATGGTGAACTTGGAATATTTTTTAATAAAAATGCAGGCTGGGGTTTAAAAGGAGGTAAGTTTACTAACAATGTAGATAATACCCAGTATTTTGCTTTCAATAATCCGATTAGTATCCCCAATATTGTGCTTGATTATCCACTACGGGCATCGTTTGGGTCAGCTGATAAGTGGAAAAATACTTACTGGCTTACAGGACCTTATCTTTCTTTCCCTTTCAAACACTTTTCTATTGATATTAAGGCGTTATTTGGTTTTATGAAAGGTTCAAATATCCCTTTTAGTAGCATCTCAATTTATTACTATAATACAAGTAGCTTATCCTACTATTTTATAGAAAAAGCCCGTAATACATCTTTTGCTTATAATCCGGGAGCGAACTTTAGAATACATCTTAGCAAAGTCTTGCAGATGAAAGTAAGTGTAGATTACATTTATTCTAAAGCTCACCTTGATTATCGTATCAACAACTCTGGCAATGCTGCTATAATCAGTGCAGGTAATACCCGACAAACCATTTCTGCATTAAATATAAGTTGGGGACTTGGCTTTAGATTGCCTTCTGGAAAATAGCAATACTTGGTTCTTATTAAACAAGAGATTTGACTTAAAGAATAATAGGCTTATGGGCTAAAAGCTTTTCAGCTATTTCCTCATTTGAAGTGCTTTGTTCTTTGTCAGGAATGGGTTGCCAGTCAAAAAGCTCAAAGGGATTAGGATATGAAAAGTTGATGCGTAATAATTCCATGTAGTAGTCATGTAAAGCAAATTCTTCATCATTACGAAATTGTATCTCTCTTATTCTACTAACAATTACCAGCAATACTTCTTTCGTAATTTGGTTAATTCGTATTGGGGAAGGAAGTGCCAGCGAAAATGCAAGCTCTTCCTGACTCCTACTTCCCCAATATTCAAAAATATCTTCCTCTTTAATATTTTTTTGAGTCAATGCAGACAGTTTAAGAATAGATTCTTTAATTTTATTGGGTTTGCCAGTATCACAGGCAAGATCATAGTCAGAAATTAAGTCCATTACTTCAGGAAATAATGCTCTGGCAACTTCGATTTGTGGCTCTAACACAGAGGGTAGCATAATAACAGGTCGGCGTGATAGCCTTGATACTTTTACTGCAAGTCTATTACAAAACTGCCTAAGTCAAAATGCAGCCCGTCTTTTGTGTCAAAGTTGGCTGCTTTGAGATTGACATCTTCCATTACTTTACTTTTGAAAACAAGAGTGTCATTTCTTAAAAGCACAAAATAAAAATCAGGCTCAGTTTCAAAAGGAGAATCTGCGGAAGAAATAAGTGAAGGATTAAATGTGATAGCTATTTTGCCTTCTTCGTCTGGTTGGGCTTCTCCTAAAAAATCATCCGAAAAAACGTCTTTATCATATAATTTTACTGTATAACCTTCGCCGGTTATGGGCAGACGAGTCCCTTTTTCAAGTAATTGGGCTGTAATTTTTACAAGTAAATCCATAATAAAAAAATAAAGAGTTATTTGAGTTTAATGACAAGCTTTGACTTCTTATCTGTTTTCCCCAAATCTTTGATAGTAAAACTAACCGAATGTTTATCTGAAACTACTTCCAGGTTTTCAGATTCTACTTTTTTAATCGTATGTTCAAAAATAAGTGTCGTTTTAAATACCATCAGTTTGCTTATATCTTCCGGCGATGCTCCACCCATATTGGGTAAGCCAGCCGCTCCTGAAAAACCCGGTACCTGATATGTGAATACTTTACCTTTGATAGAAAAATAATCTGTTACAGTGTTAGTTGTTCCACCCATTGCTCCTCCGGCAGCAGACATACTATTACTCAGGTATTTATTAAGTCCGTCCAGATTTTTAAATGACATGGTTATTTGATACTTACCCTCATCAATTTTCTTAAAACGGGCATCACTGATACCCCAGCCACTTGCTTCGGGAGGTAGTGGTATCTGCTCAGGAGTCATATCGAGTTGCTGGGTAAGTTGCGAAAATCCCTGTTTCATCATGGCTGCTGAGTCCGAAGAGGTAGAGTCGGTCTTCATCAGACTCATCATAGTACTCATATCAAATACGACCTCAGAGGTACCCGAGAAGTCCTTTTTGAAGCTAAATTGTTGTTGGACAGTACAACCGCTCATCAAAATTAATGCAGACAGGCAATAAAAAATGCTTTTCATATACCAAAAATCAGGGTGATGAAACAAACGTAAAGACATTCACAGGATTTTCAAAAATAACTTTCAACTATTTATTGTAAATAATTATCTTCTGAAAGCATTGCGAAGACCTTTGAGGAATGCCGCTGCCAGTCCCACAAATGCCAGATAAAGTATCAGTAAGATAATAGGAAGTATGACTTTTCCGGCAATTGCCCAATATAACAACCCTACCGGAATAAGAATTACCAATGCCAGAAATAAAATAAGAGCAATTTTTTCACCTGTTGTCTCAGTTTCCCAACGGCTATAATGCAACGAACGGTTTGGAATTTGCAGGGTTAGCCCGAAAAGGCTGGCATGCAAATCTCTTTTCTTGGTATTCAAATCACGAAAAATGGCATCAGTAGAGTTCCACTTAGCCGTAAATCCATCAAGATGCTGGCGAAGTGGTAAGCTGTCAGGAACACTTTTAGAAGCAATGGTCAGTTTTTGGGATAGTTTATAAATATCAACAGCTGTTTTGTGATAATAAGGTTCTCCCAGATGAGGATTATACACTTTTCGGGTAATCTTTAATTCCTGCCTGTCTGTTCTGTCAAGGATTATCTGAATTTTATGTACCAGCTTTTCTACTTTCTTGAATTTCAAAGTGCTGTCAGCTGCTGAAGAGCCATTCATATTAAAAGAAAAGGATTGAAAATTTACAAAACACAACCATAAAAAAATAAATTTTTTTAACCCCATTTTACAGTTATTGTGTGATGGATATTATTTACAAGTGTTGAAAATCAAAAGTAGTCATTTTCTAAAGGACAAAGCAATAAAGAGTATCAGAGGATTTAGTGATTTTAGACATAAGTGCTAAAAGGAATATAGCTTTAATAAAACAAAGCAGTTTTAAACTACCCTCACTACTTTTTTTTCAGCACGACGCTTCATTTTATCTGGAATGGTAAATAATATTTCTTCTTTTAAGGCATCAAGCAGGCGTTTTTTTACATAATTACGATGTGTTACCAAACTGATTTCCCGTACAGGAGCCGGAGCCTGAAAATATCGTACACATTCTACCTGACTGCCATGTAAATCGTTGAGTGAAAGCTCTGGCAAAATAGTAATACCATTGTTAAGTTCTACCATTTTTTTAAGGGTTTCAATGCTGCCGGCTTCGTATTCGCAGGAGGTATTTTCTTTGGACTGGGTACGAAGTTCGCACAAATTCATAATCTGGCTTCTGATACAATGCCCTTCTTCAAGCAGCCAAAGCCGACTCACATCTATATCCTGAGCCAGCAGATAATTTTTTTTGAGCAAGCCATTTTCTTTTGACAAATACACTACAAATTCTTCATAAAAAAGAGGTGTTTCAAACAGATTGCTTTCTTCGAGGGGTGTAACCAGTATGCCGGCATCCAACTGGTTGTTTTTTAATTTTTCAATAAGAATATCTGTAACAAATTCGGCTATTTTAACTTTTACCTGAGGGTATTTTGCCAAAAAATTTTGTAAGAACAAAGGTAACAGATAGGGAGCCAGTGTAGGAATAATGCCAATACGAAGCTCCCCCACAAATTCGTTGCGTTTTTCGGCAACTATTTCTTTTATTTTCTGGGCTTCTTTCAGCACTTGCCGGGCTTGTTCTATTACAGCCATACCTGTTTCTGTAGGAACCACAGGCTGCTTGCTGCGGTCAAAGATTCGAATACCCAGTTCATCTTCCAGTTTCTGAATCTGCATGCTTAAGGTGGGTTGTGTAACAAAACATTTTTCAGCAGCAGTAGAAAAATGCCGATAGGTATCTAATGCTACAATATATTCTAATTGTACGGTAGTCATTTTTTGTCAGAGCAAATGCAAGGCGATTGAAACGTATTTCTCTTTACAAATATAGTTTTTTTTTATAGTAATTTAAAAACCATAGATTACAATTATTATCTAATTAAAATCCATATACTTTTTACTTTTTGCATAGATACGTAATGATATTAACGGGGGATAATTTACTGTTTCTTTATTCTAAACTTGGGATTCATCACACAAAAATCTTTTACTAAAAATTTAAGGCAGATATATTGGTATCACTAATTTTGTTATTTTTATCGAAAACAATAATATAACACTTAAAAGAGCCTTCATCCAAAAAGTGCCTTCTTTCTGGGGTATTTTTTGTCGGGATTTCACCGTCAAGTACTACAAACCACATCCGCTCATTATACCTGCATAAATGTACCATATTTCGATTTTCATCACTTGTTGAAAGCTCAACCCATTCAGGGTGAATAAAAAAAGTAGAATCATTTTTTGCTTTCAAAGCAGTTCTTTTATCCATAGCTATTAATGAATCACTAACGGCATTTATCCAGTTAATCTGTTTTGTAGTATCTATCTCAAAACCTTTTGCTATAATAGTAAGAATGCCATGCCTTTTAAGAGATTCCATTTCAGCTCTGTATTCTATAAAATCTCTTTCAGGATCAAAGGGATAACAACCATAAGCAGATATTCTAAGTGGTATTGAAGTAATAACTTTGTCATCCGTAAAGTATCTATTCGCAGTAGGGTCTTTTGAGAGAAAATTAATGATTTCAGTAATTTGTTTACGGTCTTCAGGAAGAATAGCTTTATTGCAACTAAATAAAAGAATTGAAATGAATAAATAAACAAAAGTCCTTAGAGTTGCTGGGTATGTGAAAAAAGTAGTTATTATGTTCATAATCAATAGATTTTGTCTTACAAGCTTATAATTACTTACAAATTATTTGAAATCAATAAATCTTTAGAGTTGTTTGAGCTATGATTGTATTTACAATGCACTTCAAAATAACTTATTTCAAGCAAATCCTGATACGTATTAAAGATATTTTAGACACAATATGTTTTCAACTTCTGTTAAACAAAAAATCTTCTTAATTATTATTATGAAACATAAAAGAGCCTGACTTAATTTTAAAGTCAGGCTCTTTATGTTTCAATAATCTTGTTAGTATCTCTGCCAGCTTCGAATCTTTACTAATACGGCTATCAATATCAGTATAATTCCCAGCATGGCTGCATACGGAATAATGAGATAAGGTTCTGCATCCATAAAAGCATAACGCTTGGCAATAATTCCGATAAACGCCCATATTACTGCCAGTCCATAAAAAATATTGTTAGTTCTCAAGACCACAAAAAGCGTAATAAGTGTTCCGGTGGTAATCATAGCAACTGTCCAGAAAACAGCCGACAAGCCAAATCCGTCCCAGTTAATACTTACTAAAAATGCAGTAATATTGGCAATCGTAGCAATAGAGATCCAGCCCAGATATAAGGCAAAAGGCAAATGAGATATGTATTTTTCTCTGGTGTTGAAACTACTTAAACCCACTCCCAGATGAATATTCAGTCGTAAGAGTGTTATCAGTAAGATTGTCATAATCAATACCGAAACAGCAATCTGCTGATAGTGCCATGCTACTATCCAGGTTGCATTCAATATATTAACAAGAATAAATAAGCCTCCGATTTTGTGTACAATTCCTTCAACGGCAATATTTTCTTTTCTGCTAAACACCGAACTGAGCTGGTAAACAGAGAAAATCAGTAAAGTAATATAAATGATGCTCCATATTGCAAATGTGACAGGTGCAGGCGTAAATAAGTTAGAAAACTGGTTAGAAATTTCACCAGTATTTTTGCCACCAAGCGGCAGGTATTCTGCCAGGAAATTGGCAGCAAGCATCAGCAGAAACGTGGCAAAATTTAGTACCTGCAAAGTTTTAATCCTCACTCTCTCCCTGAGTAAGGTTTTGGATGTTATTGTCTGTGAATTCATTGGGGTTAAGTGTTTTTATGGTTTCTAAAACAGGTTCACTTGCAGAATCTTTGAGAAAAGGACTGGCTATGCCTGCCAAATTATGAGACTCTACAATAAATTCTATCCAATTAATTTTCATGCTAAAATAGGTTTTATAAAGCAAAGACATTTTTTTCTTTGAATAGTTAAATACAATATTTATACCGTTTAGAATTTTTACCATTCAAAAAGATATAACCCCCTCATAATAAGACTTATATAACCATTTACACACAAAATAGTTTTTTTAATCTTTAAACAGATTGGGGAAAACACACCTCACTATTCTCAGTTTTTTGATGAAATTATGGCAATGATAATCATCGGTAAGTGTAGTGAATTGTTTTTAATATGTTGATTGTTAGCGAGTTGTGTATTTTTTAGCAAGCATGGCAGATTTTTTTAAAGTATAGGTCAGGAACATTTTTTACAAACCCTTAACCAAACATACTTATGAAAAGCCTGTTATATTTAATCGCCATTATTCTTATCATAGGATGGGCAATCGGATTTTTTGCTTATAGCTTAGGTGGAGTAATTCACATTCTTCTTGTTATCGCTGTCATTTCTATACTTCTGAGTATAATCAGAGGAGAGCGAATATAAAAACTAATCTTTCAACTCATACAACTATGATTACGACCATCACATGTGTACTCGTTTTGGCAGGGTTCGGAGCCAGTGTTTCAGGTTATATGCAACAGAAAAAAGCTATTGAATTAACCCGAAACCGAAGAAATGCCAGAAAAAGAGAATTTGAGGATTTTTTAATGGCAGTTGAGAAAAAAACAGCAAAAATCAGGTAAATGGTTTTCTGGCTCTGCTAATAAAATGTAAGGTTGAAAGAACAAAAATTGCCGGCATACTTGATAGTATAAAATACTGCCGGACAAAAATCCCACTATTATTTGCATTGATTGTGGGGTTTTTTGTTCTATCTGATACTTTTTTCTTGTAATCTGCCTGACTAAATGTCTTCAATGCCTTAATTCTTTAACAGGAAGAGTAATTTTTTAGACGATATAATAAGCAGTTTAATTAAAATGTCATTCTGAAAATACTACCCTGATTTTCTACAGATTTTACGGTAAGATTACCTTTATGAAGTTGCATAATCTGCTTGGAAAGACTTAATCCTATTCCATTACCAGTTTTTTTAGTTGTAAAAAACGGAATAAAAATATTGTCGAGCATTTCTGACGGAATACCTGTACCATTGTCAGACACCTCTATTACCGTTTTTTGATTTTCGTTTATAAAGCCTGATAGTTTTACAATAGGTTCCGGGCTATCTTTTACAGCTTCAATGGCATTTAAAACCAGATTGAGCAAAACCTGTTCTATCAAACCGGCATCTACTCTAATTTTCAAATCAGGGTCTTTCAGTATAATTTCCAAATCTATATTTTGTTGAGATAGCTTTTGCTCCAGCAAAATATCTATGTTTTCAAACAATCGTCTTACATATACATCCGATACATTGGGTTGTGAGATTTTATTGAGGTGGCGGTAAGTTTCAGCAAATTTGAGCAGGTTTTCGCTTCGACTTCTGATTACCTCGATACCCTCTCCCAAATCATCAATCAGCTCAGTGCTATCACCCTGACGGCTGTCCAGCCGTTTTTTCATGGTGTCTGCCAGGGAAGCTATTGGAGCTATTGAGTTCATGATTTCGTGTGTCAGTACCCTCAAGAGTTTTTGCCATGCCTGGGTTTCATTTTCTTCTAATGCCTGCCCCACATTTTGAAAAGCCACAATCGTAAATACTTCGTCTTCTATCCGGAAATTGGTAGCTGAAAGCAGAATTTTTTTACTTTCCCGACTAACAGTAATGAGTTTGCTTTCTCCTGCCCGCAGCGTATGCAGGTTGTCGTACAGGTGTATATCGCGATGATGAAGAGAGTTGATGTTTTTAAGATAAGGTATCCCCAGCATTTTTTTGAAACTTTCATTCATCCATCGTACTTCGCCCTGTTCGTCATAACTCAGAATACCGGTATTTACCAAATCCAGTATTTTAGTAAGGTATTGGTACTGAGCTTCTTTTTCAAAATTTAGCTCTTTAAATGTTTTATTAACGGTATTAAAAGCTCGTCTGAGTTCTTTGACAGAAACATCTTTCCCTTCATTAAAATGTTGTGAAAAATCGCGATACTGAACTGCCAGAGCAAATTGAGCCAGCTCTCTGTTTGATTTAGTGATAAATCTTATAATCTCAGCAAGTTGATAGATTATTACCAGCAACAATAAGACTACATAAACAAATTGCTGCCATGTCAGCAGATAGGCTGTTAGTGTGAGGGTTGCTAATAAAAAAAGTACACGTAATGCTATATTAAAAGTAAAGTTTTTCATCAATTATCTGAAAATAAATATGTAGTAAAACCGCTGAATCTGCCAATGGCTGATATATTTTTAAATTTATAAAAGTAAAACAAAACAACGTCAAGTATAAAAGATTCTATACAAATCGAACTATTGACCACAATACTTCTACCTTTTTGATATTTTAATGGCAAATATCACTAAACTGTGTTTCTTTTGGACTTTAATTATTGTGTAAGTAGTGTTACATCATTAAATTACGAGATAGAAACGACCTCACAATAGTTAATGTGCTGAAAATTAATACTTAAGCCATAAAACCTTTTCAGGAGTTGATACTTAATTTTAGATTAGTGATTATATGCAAAAAAATATGAATAGCTCTACGAATAGTCAGTTTTTTTATCTTCTGGCACTTATACTTATAACTTGTATCTCTGCTAACTGCCGGAAAACTTCTGATAATCATCCTGCACCTGCTATTTATCCTCCGGTTAGTACAAACAGTGAGGTTGAGTCATGGCTTACTACACCTGATAAGGCATTTTTGTTTCAAAAGACATCATGGACATTAAATTTTGGCACTACTGGCAATAGTTATCCAGTTATTGAAATTGATACAACACAGCAGTTTCAGACGATAGACGGCTTTGGTTTTACGCTGACAGGCGGAAGTGCTTATCTGATTAATCAAAAGCTCACAGCTACTCAACGGGAAGACTTATTGAAAGAACTTTTTCTTACTGAAAAAAATGGAATAGGTATCAGTTATCTGAGAGTAAGTATTGGTGCTTCTGATCTGGATGCCAGGGTATTTTCGTATGATGATTTACCTGCCGGACAAACTGACCCTGAATTGCTGCAATTCAGCATTTTGCCGGATAAAGCCGATCTTATTCCGGTTTTAAAACAAATTCTTAAACTAAATCCTGATATTAAAATATTTGGTAGCCCCTGGTCGGCTCCGGTATGGATGAAAAGTAATGGCAGTACCAAAGGAGGTAGCCTGAAACCAGAATACTATGCAGCTTATGCCAGGTATTTTGTAAGATATATACAGGAAATGGCAAAAGAAGGTATTGTAATAGATGCCATTACTCCTCAAAATGAACCTGAGAACCCTAATAATAACCCAAGTTTGGTAATGACAGCTGCCGAACAAGCCGATTTTATTAAAAATCATTTGGGTTCGGCTTTTAAATCTGCCAATATCAAAACCAAAATTATTCTTTTCGACCATAACTGTGACCATCCTGATTATCCGATTTCTATTTTAAATGATGCTTCTGCCAAGCCGTTTATTGATGGTTCTGCCTTTCATTTATATTTAGGTGATATAACCGCTTTAAGCAAGACTCATGATGCCCATCCGGATAAAAATATTTATTTTACTGAGCAATGGACTTCGTCGGAGGGTAATTTTGGTGGAGATTTGAACTGGCATGTGAAAAATCTTATTGTAGGGGCTACCCGTAACTGGGCAAAAAACGTGTTGGAGTGGAATCTGGCAGCGGACCCTTTCAATAAGCCTCATACAGATGGTGGTTGTGATAAATGTCTGGGAGCACTGACAATCGGAGAGTCTGTTTCCAGAAATGTTTCTTATTACATTATTGCTCATGCTTCAAAATTGGTAAGACCAGGTTCTGTAAGAATCGCTTCAAGTCTGGTACCTTCACTTCCCAATGTTGCATTTATGACACCTGCCGGCAAAAAGGTATTGATTGTTCTTAATGAAAGCAATGAGTTAAAGACTTTTAATATCAAATATAAAGGTAAAACAGTAAATTCTTCCCTGCAAGCCGGAGCAGTAGCTACTTATAGCTGGTAAAACTAACAATATAAAAGCCCTGATTTAAGGTCAGTGCTTCGGTTTAGGGGAATTAAATTCAACTTAAATATCATACTTTCCAAGTCTGCGGTATAAGGCTGTGCGGGTAATGCCCAGTTCTTTGGCAGCTTTGGTAATATTGCCACTGTGTTTTTCTATCACTTTTTGAATAGTAGATTTTTCGAGTTCGTCAAGTTTGGTAACAGCGGGTTCTGAAACTGTATTTTTAAAAGGTGTTTCGAGGGTTGAGAACGCGAGGTCTCTGGCTTGTAAAATATCTTCTTCTGCCATAATTACTGCCCGTTCGATAGTATGCTGTAATTCCCGGATATTTCCCGGAAAAGTATAATTCTTGAGTTTTCTCAGAGCTTCTTCTGATAGTTGTAACGTAGAAGTCTTTTTATATTTTTCAGCAAAGTTTTTGACAAAGTAATTTGCCAGTAAAATAATATCTTCTCCTCGCTCTCTTAAGGGGGGTAAAGAAATTTCAATTGTATTTAGTCTGTAAATAAGGTCTTTACGAAATTTGTTTTCGTTTGCCCAGCTATAAATAGGAGCATTCGTAGCCGAGATAAGACGTATCTCTATGGGTAATAACTGATTGCTACCCAGTCGGGTAACCTGACGATTTTGCAAAACTGACAATAATTTTGCCTGTTGGGATAAAGTTATATTCCCGATTTCGTCTAAAAATAAAGTACCATAGTTGGCTTCTTCAAAACGTCCGGCACGGTCTTCTTTGGCATCCGTAAAAGCTCCTTTTTTATGTCCGAAAAGCTCTGATTCAAACAAACTTTCAGTCAAAGCACCCAAATCGACTGATACAAATGGTTTTTCAGCACGAATAGACTTGGCATGTATAGCTCTGGCAATCAAATCTTTTCCTGTCCCGTTTTCTCCTAAAATCAATACATTGGCATCTGTTGGAGCTATCTTTTCAATCTTATAGAAAACTTCCTGCATTATTTCAGAATTACCAAGAATATTAGGAGCATGAGGCAGAGATTTTGGGGCTTTTTTATCAGCATTTTTGCTTCCGGAGCCATTATCTCTGCTCAAAACATCTTCCAGTGTTTCAATTAATTTTTCATTACGCCAGGGTTTCAGCACAAAATCAGAAGCTCCTTCTTTGATGGTACGAACAGCAATATCTATATCTCCATAGGCTGTAATCATGATTACAGGCATATTTTTATCTTTTTCTTTAACCTTACGCAACCAGAAAAAGCCTTCGTTGCCGGTATTCAACGCACTTTTAAAATTCATGTCCAGCAACATCAAATCAAACTTTTGCCGGGAAAGCAAAGAAGGGATGAGTTCCGGATTTTTTTCGGTGATTATTTCTTTTACCTCTGACTTGAGCAACATCTTAACGGCAAGCAACACGTCCGGGTCGTCGTCAATGGCAAGAATAGTGGCGTTTTTCAATAGCATATTTTTATAAATCGAAATAATAACAATGTATTATAAGATAGATTTTTCTGACAATATAACATTAGATTGGTTAACTAACATAGCTTTCTATCATAGCAAACTAAGACCAAAGAGTTTTGAATTTACGGATAAGTTGCGTGGCTTTAAAATTTTTTAAAAGAAATCTCATTTCAACCAAATTTTTGTTTCGGCAAATTGTGACACACTCTGCAAAGCAATGACAAAAGCATACCCGTTTTCGTTACATAAGCCAATGTTTTTTTTATAAGATTTTATGAACTGGTATTTGGATGTAAAATCTTCATTTAAAGTTACCGATTTTACATCAACATTGTTTCCTTGTAATAAGGCAAATCATCTGCAAAAATCGTGAGTGTACGCCTTCGGACAAAATCTGTATCAAAAGCGTACACTTTTTAGTCTTATTTGAAGGTGTAGTATTTGAAATTCAGGAACTTAGCTTTCTGGCACAATAATCTCAATAGTGGTAGCAGATTCATACTCTGAAAAATTATTTAAACAGATTTATCATTTTCAATACTCATTCTTAACAACATGGACAGAGTCATTCAGAAGAAAAAGTGGACTACAACCAAACTTCTTTATATAGGTGGAGGACTGGCACTGGCAGGACTTATTGCTTTCAGTATCCTCTCTACAACCGGCAAATCAAAACTTAATGTAGATAACCAGAAAATTACTGTAAGTGAAGTCAAAAAAGCTGCTTTTCAGGAAAACATACCAATAAATGGCATTGTATTACCCATTACTACCATCTATCTGGATGCAGTTGAAGGTGGACGGGTTGAGGAGAAATTTGTGGAAGATGGAGCTATTTTGCAGAAAGGGCAGCCGATTATGAAACTTGCCAACACTGACCTTGAACTTGACCTGGCAAACCGTGAAACCTCTGTTTTTGATTTGGTTACCAACATGCAGCGTACCCGTAACGAAGCTGTCAGAAACACCATTGACCAGTTACGTACACTTGCCGAAGTAGATAATGCTATGGCAGAGGCAGACCGTCTTTATACCATGAACAAAAAACTATATGAACAAAAAGTAATTGGTTCGCAGGAATACCAGCAATCGCTTAATAATTATAATTACCAGTTACGCCGTAAAAAGCTCGTTCAGCAAACCCTGCATCAGGATTCTCTGCTTACCAAGCAGCAACTCAGTCAGATGCAGGAATCTATCAATCGTACACAGGTTGCTTTGAGTCTGATGCGTAAAAAAGCGGAAGACCTTACGGTAAAAGCTCCTGTTGCCGGACAACTTACCTCACTGAATGCCGAAATTGGAGAAAGCAAAACCAGAGGACAGCGATTGGGGCAGATAGATGTGTTGAGTGGTTTTAAAGTAAGGGCTGATATTGACGAACATTATATTTCCAGAATTTTTGTAGGCTTGCAGGCATCCTTTGAATTTGCCGGTAAAAGCTATCAGCTTAAAATCAAAAAAGTTTATTCACAGGTACAAAACGGACGTTTTCAGGTAGATATGGAGTTTGTAGGGACTGTTCCGGAAGGCATACGTCGGGGACAAACGCTTCAAATCAGATTGGCTCTTGGTGACGAAACACAGGCTTTATTGCTGGCAAAGGGTGGTTTTTATCAGCAAACCGGCGGCAACTGGATATTTAAAGTTAATGAAAACGGTACCAAGGCATATCGTGTAAACATACAACTGGGTCGGCAAAACCCTGAATATTATGAAGTGTTGGAAGGCTTGCAACCCGGCGACAAAGTAGTAACCAGTAGCTATGAAAACTATGGAGATATGCAGGAACTGGTCATTGGAGGGGAAAAGTAGGGGGGTAGAAGTTGTTTTTATCTCTCATTTTTTAAATTTTTATTAAAAATATATCAAATAATTCTAAGACTGATTGCTCAAAGCTGAAAACTAAATATCTAAAAACCATGTCAATCATTAAAATTCAGAATCTCGAAAAAATCTACCGTACTGAAGAAGTAGAAACCATTGCTCTTAATAAACTTTCTATGGAAGTAAAAGAAGGTGAATTTGTAGCCATCATGGGACCTTCAGGCTGTGGGAAATCTACTTTACTCAATATACTTGGGTTACTTGATGACCCGGAAGGTGGAAGTTTTATTTTTGATGGACAGGAAATTAAAGGAACTAACGAACGCCAGCGTGCTGGTATCCGTAAAAAAAACATTGGCTTTGTTTTCCAGAGTTTTAACCTGATTGACGAGCTGACAGTATTTGAAAATGTAGAATTGCCCTTGCTGTATCTCGGTGTTCCGGCTAACGAACGCAAAACCCGTGTAGAAGAAGTACTTGAAAAAGTACAGATTATGCACCGTCGCAATCACTTCCCACAGCAACTTTCAGGTGGACAGCAACAACGTTCGGCTGTGGCAAGAGCTGTTGTAAACAAACCCCGCCTGATTCTGGCAGATGAACCTACAGGTAATCTTGATTCCCGAAATGGCAATGAAGTAATGGAATTGCTCACCAGTCTCAATGAAGCCGGTACGACCATCGTGATGGTTACACACTCCGAGCATGATGCTGCTTATAGTCACCGTATCATTCGCATGCTTGACGGACAGGTGTTACTGGAAAATCAGTTGGTGTAAGAGTAAAACCTGCTCTCCGAAACGAAGGCACAGGTCAGCAGATATACATGCTGGTTGTTTAAATACATTTTGATACATCAATAACTAAATTCCTTCACCCCGGAGAGTAAATCCCCTTTTCAGAAAAAGGGGAAGGGGAACTTTTTATGCTTAAAAACTACTTCATCACCGGATTACGTAGCCTTTGGCGAAACCGTACACATAGTCTGCTCACCATTGTAGGATTGGGTATAAGCCTGGCATCTTGTCTGCTTATTACGTTGTTTGTGTGGAACGAATGGAGTTACGACCGCTTTCATACCCATTTTCATTCTATTTACAGACTTACCGAACGTCAAAACCAATCCGGTAACTGGTATCATGTAGCCGTTACCCCGGGTCCTTTAGCTCCTGCGTTGCAGGCAGATTTTCCTGAAATTGTCAGTACTGCCCGAATAGGAGCCTGGTCAGGTGTCTTCAAACAAGATAAAGTAACTTCCGAAGAAAAAAAAATCTTCTTTGCCGACAATTCTTTACTGCAAATGTTTGATTTTCCCTTACTAAAGGGCAATAAATCAACAGCCCTCTTACAGGTCAATGAATTGGTGATAACTGAAAAAACAGCTGAACGGTATTTTGGTAAAAACTGGCAACAAGAGGCAGATTTGCTTGGAAAAACCTTTCGGTTGAATAACGAAACCGACTTTAAACTGGTCGGAATCCTCAAAAATGTTCCCGAAAACTCTCATTTGCAGTTTGATATGCTCATGTCTTTTGAAAATATGAAACGGGACAAATGGAGTTATCAGTGGACAAGCAATAATTTTCACACCTACGTTCAGCTAAAAGAAGGAACAAACGGGCAAGAGTTCGGTAAAAAAATTGAAAATCAACTGAATGTTTATAAACCCAAAACCGAGGACTTGCTTCTGCTCCAACCTCTCTCCGAAATTTATCTCAACTCAAAATTTGATTTTAATACCGATTGGGGAAAAAGAAGTGATATTTTATTTGTAAGAATATTTCTGGGAGTGGGGTTGCTTATACTTTTTATCGCTTTGGTGAATTATATAAACCTTGCTACTGCCCGTTCCAACCAACGCCTACAGGAAGTTGGCATTCGCAAAACAAGCGGTGCTACTCGCATTGATTTGGTAGTCCAGTTTTTATTTGAGTCTTTTTTGACCACTTTTCTGGCTTTAGTTCTGGCTTTATTGCTCACCGATATAAGCTTGCCCCTGTTTAATTCTTTATGTGGTAAAAATTTGATTTTTAGTGACTTGTTAAGGCAATATGGGGCAGTACTTCTTGTGCTTCCTGTAGGTGTCAGCTTGCTTGCGGGCTTGTATCCGGCATTTATTTTGTCTTCTTTTTCTCCGGCTAAAGTATTGAAAGGAAACTTCAGGTTTCATACTAAAACTACTTTCCGAGACTATTTGGTGGTTATCCAGTTCGGTATTTCCATCATTCTTATCATCAGTACTTTTACGATATATCGCCAGTTGCAGTTTATCCGGCAAAAAGATTTAGGGTTTGATAAATCACAGCTTTTGTATGTAAGACTTAAAGGAGAACTACGCTCAAAGGCAAATCTTTTGAAGCAAGACCTGTTGGAACAGAATTTTATACAGGGGGTCAGTCTGGCTACCAGCAACCTTGTAGATTTGGGAAATGAGTCTAATATAGAGTGGGAAGGGCAACTCCCGAAAGACGAGTTTTTGATTACCCAAATGAATGCCGACCCTGATTTTGTGAAAATGCTGGGCATGCAAATGGTGCAGGGACGTAATTTTTCAGAAGCCATCACCACTGACAAAACTGAAGGCTATATCATCAATGAAAAAGCTGCCGAACGCATGGGATGGAGCAAAAATGCCGTAGGAAAAAAAGTGAAATTTTGGGGACAGGACGGCAAAATTATAGGGGTAGTCAAAGATTTCAATTTTCGGCGGTTAAATGTTCCGGTAGCTCCTTTCATCATGCGGTATCGTCCGAAAGAGTTTTATTTTACCTTACTACTCAAAACCAAACCCGGTCAGCTGCAAACTGCCATTCGTGAAACAGAGGCTCTGTATAAAAAATATGAATCCGAAAGTGCTTTTCAATACGGATTTGTGGCAGACGATCTCGAAAAACTCTACCAAAGGGAGCAGCTTACTGCCAAAATTATACTTTACTTTTCGGTGCTTGCCATATTCATCGGTTGTTTAGGCTTATTCGGTTTGACAGCCTTTTCGGCAGAACAACGCACCAAAGAAATCGGGATTCGGAAGGTGTTGGGAGCTTCTGTCAGTCAGATAGTTACTCTGCTTTCCAGGGACTTCCTCAGGCTGGTGCTTATTTCTTTTGTGATAGCATCTCCACTGGCTTGGTTTGCCATGCATAAGTGGTTACAGGATTTTGCCTATCGGGTAGATATTTCCTGGTGGATTTTCGTTTTGGCTGGTGCTTTGGCTTTGTTGATTGCTCTCTTTACCATCAGTTTTCAGGCAATTAAAGCAGCACTTATGAATCCTGTGAAATCTCTCAGAACCGAATAAACCCTACAACTATGATACGAAGCTATCTTCTTATTGCTTTTCGCAATCTTTGGCGAAACAAAGCCTATTCCATACTCAATATTTCGGGTTTGGGACTAGGCATTGCCATTTTTGTATTCATTTTGCAATACCTTCATTTTGAGTACAGTGTCAATCGCTTTCATCAAAAATTGCCCCGGTTGTATCGGGTATTGATGGAAGTCTCGTTTACTGGTAAAACCCTTACCTGGACTTCACTTCCTCCAGGAGTGGCTCCCCTTGCTAAAGATAAATTCAGTGAAGTAACCGACTACTGCCGGATGATTACCGGAGGTACCGGCTCTGGTATTGTCACTCGCTCCGGTAGCCAGAATACCTATCTGCAAGCTTTTCGTGAACCCAATACAGCCTATGCTGATGCTTCGTTTTTCACTATGTTTTCTTTTCCGGTGCTTCAGGGAACGACAGGTTGCCTGAAAGACCCTAATACCGTAGCGATTTCAGAACGATATGCTGTCAAATATTTCGGGAAAGAAGCTCCCGTAGGCAAAACACTTTCCCTCAACAATCAATTTGGTAAGACTACTTACACCGTTTCGGCAGTTTACCGGGACTTTCCTGAAAACTCGGACTTGCAGTTTGACATGATTTTTTCTTTGAAAACGCTCGAAAATCCGGCTAATCTCAATGGCAATGACTGGGCACGATTGGACAATTTTAACTCTCAATACATTGATACTTATTTTCTGTTGAAAGAAGGTGCCAATTCCAAACTTTTGGAGCAAAGTATCAATACCTTCAAAAAGCAAACTGACCCCAATGCTGAAGAACTGTTTCGTTTACAGCCTCTCGCAAACATCCATCTGGCATCTTCGCTAAGTGATTATTATGTTACCAATGGCAATCTTGGATTTGTGTATGTAATGGCAGGAGTGGCTTTGCTCATTCTGGGAATAGCCTGGTTTAACTACATCAACCTTTCGACAGCAGCCTCTCTCAAACGTGCCAAAGAAGTAGGTGTTCGCAAGGTAGTAGGAGCCAGTAGAATGCAGCTCATTAATCAATTTTTGGGAGAATCTTTTTTGTTTAATGTGTTCGGCTTTGTGGTAGCGTTGGTATTGGTAATGCTTTTGCAGTCAGTTTATAATGCCATAATCGGCAAAAAACTTTCGTTGGCAATGCTTTCTGAAAGTTGGTTTTGGATGAGAGGAGCTTCTCTTTTAGTTACAGGCTCTTTGCTTTCAGGGGCTTACACTGCCTTCAGCTTATCTTCTTTTAAACCTACCCAAACCCTAAAAGGAGTATTTGCCAAGTCGGGACATGGTATTTTGCTTCGGAAGTTTTTGGTAGTGTTTCAGTTCAGCATTTCTATTGCCATGATTACGGCTACGTTTATCATTTTTCAGCAGTTGCAATTTATGCAGCAAAAAAAGCTGGGTTTCAATCCGGAACAAATTGTATCATTTCAACCTGAAAACATCGCACAGGATTCTTTGTATGGTAAAAAAGTTCGTTTTTTAAGGGAAGAACTGGCACGACTCAGTTTTGTGAAAAGCGTTTCACATTCAGGAGTATTGCCGGGCAGAGGTACCAATTTTGGTACACAAGGCATCACTCGTCTCAGCCCGGACAAAGATGATGCAAAGAAAAATTACTCAATAGCTATTGTAGATGAGTACTATTTTCCTACACTGGAAATCCCTTTTGCAACCGGAAAGAATTTTTCGGCAACTGATTGCGAAAGGGTATGGGACCGTGTGGACAGACTTATCCTCAACGAAACGGCGGTTTCCAAATTAGGTTTTACTTCACCGGAAGCTGCTTTACACCAGCGGTTGAAATGGGGTGATACGAAAACTTACGAAATAGTAGGTGTTATCAAGAACTACCACCACCAGAGTTTGCAAAAAGCCATCGAACCGATTGTTTTTGTGCCACAACATTCGGGAACGACCTTTCTCGCTAAAATCAACACTCAAAATATAGTACAAAACATGAAAACCTTAGAGAAAATGTTTAAGGAAACATTTCCGGGCAATCCGTTTGACTATGTTTTTGCAGATGAAAACTACAATAAGCAATATCAAACCGAAATTTTATACAGCCGTTTGTTTACGATTGCTTCCACCCTGGCAATTTTTATCGGGTGTTTGGGCTTGTTTGGGTTGGCAATGTTCAGCGTAGAGCAAAAAACCAAAGAAATCGGGATTCGCAAAGTACTCGGAGCTTCTGTGAGTCAAATAGTTACTTTGCTTTCCAAAGATTTTCTACGATTGGTATTGTTGGCTTTTGTGATTGCTACACCACTGGCTTGGTATGTGATGAATAAGTGGCTTCAGGATTTTGCCTATCGGATTGACTTGCAGTGGTGGTTTTTTGCCTTAGCCGGGTCTTCAGCTTTGTTGATTGCCTTGCTCACCGTCAGTTTCCAAGCCATCAAAGCTGCATTAGCTAATCCTGTAAAATCTCTCAGAACCGAATAAATCTTCTAAAATTATGCTCAAAAATTACCTTATCATCGCTTTTCGTAACCTCTGGAGAAACAAAGCCCTGTCAGTTATCAATGTTTCTGGCTTAAGTATCGGACTGGCGTGTTGTATGCTTATTTTTCTTTACACCAAAGATGAAATCAGCTATGATGCTTTTCATGACAAAAAAGAGCAACTCTACCGACTCACTTGTAAGGTTACCAGCAAAGAAAGACCGGATGAAAAATTTGGGATAACTTCTATGATTCAGGGCATTTCTTTCAAACAGGAAATTCCTGAAATACAGGAGATTGTGCGGTTTAATACTTGGGATGTGGTTATAAAAAAAGGTTCCGAAACATTTAACGAAAGATTATCGTGGGCTGACGACAACTTTTTTTCCGTGTTTTCTTTTCCGCTGGTTTCTGGCAATCCTAAAACAGCTTTATCGGAACTTAACTCGCTGGTTTTGACAGAAGAGATGGCTCTGAAATATTTCGGAACGACCAACGCAGTCGGCAAAACTTTAGAACTGAAAATAAATGATGAATTTGAACCGTACATAATTACCGGCATTGCCAAAAAATGCCCGCAAAATTCAAGTATTCAGTTCAATATACTCAATTCTTTTAAGCATTTCGAAAAAATCAATCCTGATCCTCAGTGGTTTAATCTTTCCTTTCCTACTTTTTTGGTCATTAAACCGACAGCAAACCTGAAAGCAGTGGAAGGCAAAATGAAGCAGGTTTCTGAAAAAAACTCGCAAGAACAGTTGATAGAAGAACGGAAACATGGTTTTGATGCCACTTTTACTTATGGAATACAACCTTTTCTGGAAATGCATCTGGATAATACCTATGTAGATTTTGGCATTGACAAGGCAAGTAATCCTATTTATTCATATATTCTGAGTGGTATTGCCCTCTTTATTTTACTGATTGCCTGCATCAATTTTATCAACCTCACCATTGCCCAATCCCTGAAAAGAGCCAAAGAAATCGGTTTACGAAAAGTAGTCGGTGGTGAAAGAAAGCAACTGGTTATGCAGTTTTTGGGAGAATCTTTTCTGATAAGTTTTGTGGCTTTCGGATTGGCATTTGTGTTGGCACAAGTGAGTTTGCCGGTTTTTAATGACTTGTCAAATAAACAGTTGAGTTTAAGTTATTTGCTTGATTTTCAGTTGGTTGTTGGGTATATGGTTTTGTTTTTGCTAACCGGACTGGCTGCGGGTGTGTATCCTGCTTTGGTTTTGTCGGGATTCAATCCGGTGCAGACTTTATACAACCGAACCAAATTTACAGGCAAAAACTACTTTGGCAAAAGTTTGGTAGTCATTCAGTTTGCCCTCGCCACTTTTCTGATAATAGCTACTTTGTTTATTTATCAACAATTTAACTACCTCACCACCAAAGAATTGGGTTATAATGACAAAAACCTGCTTGAAATCAGCGTTGGAAAAGGAAATGACAGAAAATTGCAGCAAACCTTCAAAAACGAGTTTGCCAAATGTACGGGAGTGTTGGGAACAAGTCCAGTCATGGACGGTTTCTGGGGAACCGGTTCCAAAGCCAACGGCAAAACCATAGACATCAAATATGAACACATTGATGAAAGTTATCTCCCGCTTTTAGGAATTTCCATCATAGCCGGACGTAATTTTTCCAAAGATTTTTCTGCTGATTCTTCTAATTCGGTATTGGTAAACGAGGCATATGTGAAAGAAGCTGGATGGAAAGACAGTCCCATAGGTAAAACCGTTGATTTTTTGAATGGCAGAGACCGTAAACTCACCATCGTAGGAGTAGTGAAAGACTATCATTATGAATCTTTGAAACAAAAAATCAAACCCCAGCTATTTTCTGCTGATAATAATCTACCCTTCGGCAGATTTTTGCTTCGCATCAACCCGGCAAATCTGCCCAAAACCATAAAAGACATTGAAGCTGTTTACAAAAGATTGCGTCCATATCGTCCTTTCATTTATAATTTTAAGAATGAGTTGAATGAGAAAAACTACGAAGCAGAAGCCAAATGGAAGCAGATTATCACATTTGCTGCCATTATTACTGTCTTTATTTCTTGCATTGGCTTGTTTGGCTTGACCATGCTTGCTGCTGAAAAACGCACTAAAGAAATCGGTATCCGTAAGGTCTTGGGAGCTTCTGTAAGTCAGGTGGTTACACTTATTTTTCAAGACTTTTTAAGATTAATTCTCATAGCTTTTGTCATTTCTATACCCGTGGCTTGGTATGCCGTCAGTCAATGGTTGCAAGGTTTTGCATACCGGATTGAGATACAATGGTGGATTTTTGCTTTGGCAGGCATTTTAGCCTTTTCCATTGCCTTGATGACTATCAGTTTTCAGGCAATCAAAGCTGCATTAGCTAATCCTGTGAAATCTTTAAGAACGGAGTAACCACTTAAAACTATGATACGAAACTATCTTAAAATCGCCTTCAGAAATCTTGTAAAAAACAAGATATATTCATTCATCAACATCGGCGGACTGGCTGTGGGTATGGCAGTGGCTATACTCATCGGGCTTTGGGTGTATGATGAAGTGAGCTATAACCGTAACTCCCAAAATTATGACCACATCGCCCAAGTTCATGGACATTTCATTGAGCCGTTAGAAAAGAAAGCTGATTATTCATCTACCATGCCACAACCAATGGCAAAGGTTCTGCATGATAAATACGGTCATCTCTTCAAATACGTAATCCTGGTGCAATGGGAGGGCGATTATTCGATGAGAATTGGAGAGAATAATTTTATAAAAAAAGGGCAGTTTCTTGACAACGGCGTGCTTGATATGTTTTCGGTGAAAATGTTAAAAGGCAACAAAGAAAGTCTAAACGACCCACAGGCAATTGTCATTTCAGCATCAACCTCGAAGGCTCTTTTTGCAGAAAAAGACCCGGTTGGTCAAACAATCAAACTTAATAATAGGATAAACTGCAAAATTACAGGTGTCTATGAAGATATTGCCAAAAACTCATTTTTGGGAGGTATTGAATTCATAGGAAATTTTGAGAACACAAAGGCGAATTTCCCGGATGTAAAAGCTAATGAAACCAATTGGCATAACAGCTCGCAAAGACTTTTTGTACAAACTGCCGACAACGTAAGTATTGAGCAAGCAAATGCTGCTATCAAGAATTTCTATTTCAAAGATGCCCCCGACGATTTTAAGGAACTTGCTAAAAAATATGAAGCAATTCTTTATCTAAACCCCATGAAAAACTGGTATCTCTATTCTGAGTTTAAGGAGGGATACCCTTCTGGCGGACGGATAACCTTTGTTTGGCTTTTTGCTATTGTTGGCATATTCGTATTGCTACTGGCGTGTATTAATTTTATGAATTTAAGTACCGCCCGTAGCGAAAAAAGAGCCAAAGAAGTAGGCGTAAGAAAAGCTATTGGTTCAGTCAAATCTCAATTGGTTGCTCAGTTTTTGAGTGAGTCGTTTTTGGTAGTTTTTTTCGCTTTTATCATTACAATGCTCTTGGTTTCATTGGCTATTGTTCCTTTCAATGAACTGGCGGATAAAAACATCAAATTACCGTTAGCCAACCCTTATTTTTGGTTAATCTGCATGGTTTTTTTGTTGATAACCTCTTTATTATCAGGACTCTATCCCGCATTTTACTTGTCGTCATTCGAGCCGGTTCGAGTGCTTAAAGGCACAATCAGACTGGGTAAATATGCTTCTTTGCCTCGTAAGGTATTGGTGGTAGTACAATTTACGGTTTCGATAATTTTGATTATCGGTACAATCATCGTGTATCAGCAAATCCAACACGCCCAAAATCGTCCGATTGGCTATAATAAAGAAAGTTTGGTCAGAATCCCGATGGACGACCCCAATTTCAATAATAATAAATCCATCATGAGAGAAGAAATTCTTAGAAGTGGGGTGGCAGATAAAGTGGCGTTTTCGAGTAGCCCCGTTACATCAATCTGGGATAATTGGAATGGCTTTACATGGAAAGGCAAAAAACCTGAGTCGGAGTCGTCGTTTACGGTCACTTGGATAAATGAAGATTACGGCAAAGCTATTCAATGGAAACTCAAACAAGGAAGAGATTATTCCAAGGAGTTCGGTACGGACTCTTCGGCTGTAATTATCAATGAATCAGCCGCAAAGTATATCGGATTAAAAAATCCACTTGGTGAATATATTACCAATGATGACACTAAGCAACGCCGTCAAATCATTGGAGTGGTGGAAGACGTAGTAGCAGATTCGCCTTTTGAACCCGTAAAAATGGCGTTTTATTGGTATGTGAAAAACCCGAATGACGTTGGGCAAATGCTGGTAAAAATCAATCCCAATGTATCTGCCAATAAAGCAATAGCAAAAATTGAATCTATTCAAAAGAAATTAGTGCCATCAGCTCCTTTTCAGTTCAAATTTACAAGTGAAGAATATGGACAAAAATTCAAAGCCGAACAACGAATTGGGCAATTGGCTACGTTTTTTGCTGTTCTTGCTATCTTCATTTCATGTCTTGGGCTTTTCGGTCTGGCAAGTTTTGTAGCCGAACAACGCACCAAAGAAATAGGAATCCGTAAAGTGTTGGGAGCTACCGTTGCCGATTTGTGGCAATTACTCTCTAAAGACTTTGTGGTATTGGTCGCTATTTCCTGTCTAATAGCTATTCCGGTTGCTTATTATTTTATGAACCAATGGCTGCAAAACTACAATTACCGAACCGAAATCGGCTGGTGGGTTTTTGTGGTTTCGGGTGCCGGAGCCTTGCTCATCACGCTTCTCACCGTCAGTTTTCAAGCCATCAAAGCTGCATTAGCAAATCCTGTGAAATCTCTCAGAACCGAATAAATTTTCTAAAAAATATGCTCAGAAACTATCTCAAAATCGCACTTCGTAACCTTGCCCGCAACAGGGTGTATTCTTTTATTAATATTCTGGGTTTGGCTGTGGGTATGGCTGTGGCGATGCTTATCGGCTTGTGGATGATTGATGAACTCTCTGCCAACAAACATCATAAAAACTATGAAACGCTGTATCAGGTAAAAATGCACCAAACCTTTGACGGACACAGAGGTACACAGGATGCTATACCTTTTCCGATGGCAGATGAGTTAAAAACGAAATATCCTCAATTTAAAGCTACAGCCATGTGCGATTGGGGAGGAAAGCGTTCACTGGTAATTGGCAACCGGAAATTTTTGAAAGACGGGCATTATATAGGTGAAGCAGCTATTGATATGTTTTCTCTGAATGTAGTGAAAGGCGATAAAAGTCCGCTGAAAGACCCCTACTCTATTGTATTGACTGATGAAACGGCTATGGCTCTTTTTGGAAAAGAAGACCCGATAGGCAAAACAGTACGGGTTGACAATACTGTAGATTTAAAAGTTACAGCCGTAGTTACCAAACAGCCTAAAAATGCCACCCTCCAATTTGATTACCTAATGCCGTGGCACTTGCAGGAAAAAATTTACAGTTGGTTGAAAAATGAAACTAACAACTGGGGCAATAATTCCTATCAGGCATATGTACAACTCAAAGATGGTACAAATCCCAAAGAAACAAATGCCTCTATAAAGAATATAGTATTAAACCACTTTAAGGATAACAAACTGATGCAGAACAACATAAAGCCAGCAGTTTTTTTGCATCCGATGTCACAATGGAGATTGTATAACGATTTTAAAGAAGGTGTAAATGATGGTGGTTTTATCAGGTATGTTCGCCTGTTTGGCATTTTTGGGGTAATAGTCATGCTGATAGCCTGTATCAATTTTATGAACCTGAGTACAGCAAGAGGTGAAAAAAGAGCCAAAGAAGTAGGTATCCGGAAAGCAGTAGGGTCGGTACGTGAACAACTGGTAGGACAGTTTTTGAGTGAGTCGTTGCTGATTTCTGTTTTTGCATTGGTGCTGGCATTGGGTTTGGTAGTGATAGCCCTGCCATTTTTCAATCAACTGACTGACAAAGCCATGTCGCTGCAACTGGCAAATCCCTTGTTTTGGATAATCATAGTGGTATTTACCCTTTTTACCGGTTTGGTTTCCGGCAGCTATCCGGCTTTATACCTTTCTTCTTTTAATCCTGTCAAAGTATTGAAAGGTACTTTACGGGTGGGTAAAAGTGCTTCGTTGCCACGTCAGATTTTGGTAGTAACCCAGTTTGCTTTTTCGATAGCATTTATGATTGGTACGATTGTGATTTATCAACAGATACAGCACGGCAAAAACAGACCAATGGGTTTTGATAACAAAGGCTTGATTTCAGTTAATTATTCTTCGGATTTAGAAAAAAACTATGAAGTTTTACGTCACGAATTGCTCACATCCGGCGTGGTAAGCTCGGTTTGCAAAGCCTCTTCCCCCCCTTCTCAAATTTGGAGCAATAACGGCGGCTGGGAATGGAAAGGATCTCAGCCGGATGACAAATCGGCTATTTTTTCTACGATTGCTACCAGTTACGATTACATCAAAACGCTGGGCATCAAGCTCAAAGCCGGACGTGATTTTTCAAGAGAATTTGCTACCGACTCGACTGGCGTACTGCTAAATGAAGCCGCCGTAAAACGCATGGGTTTGAAAAATCCGGTTGGTGAAACTCTGAAATGGAATGATAAAAACTGGACTGTCTTGGGAATTGTACCGGATATGCAAATGGAGTCACCCTTTCGCAGCATTTCACCTTTGACTATTGTATTTGATAAAGACTGGGTGAGTTGTATCTGCATTCGGTTTAATCCTAATGCTACGACTTCAGAAGCTATCAAAAAAATTACTCCCATTTTTGAAAAATTTAATCCCGGCTTCCCGTTTGACTACAAGTTTGCCGATACCGAGTATGCTAAAAAATTCAATTACGAAGAACTTATCGGCAATCTCTCGCTGATAGTTTCGATTCTGGCAATTTTTATTTCTTGTTTGGGCTTATTCGGGCTGGCTTCTTTTATGGCAGAGCAACGTACCAAAGAAATAGGCATCCGCAAGGTACTCGGAGCTACACTTATCAATATTACCACCCTGCTCTCTAAAGATTTTCTCAAACTGGTGCTGCTGGCTGTTTTGATAGCCTCGCCTGTTGCCTGGTATGGCATGAAGCAGTGGCTTCAGGGTTATGAATATAAAATTGACATCGGTATCGGAGTTTTTCTGATAGTTACTTTCTCGGCTATCTTAATTGCCCTGCTCACCGTCAGTTTTCAGGCAATCAAAGCTGCTTTGGCTAATCCTGTGAAATCGTTGAGGACTGAGTAAAAAAACTGTATTCACAATTCTGAATTCATATAATATGCAATTTTCAAACCTTTCTCTATATGCTTAAAACCTATTTTCTTTTGGCATTCCGGAATATGCAAAAAAACAAATTGCATACTTTTATTAACATCGGTGGCATGGCGGTGGCTTTTATATGTAGCATTTTTATTTTGATGGTCGTCTATCATCATTTTTCATTTGATGATTTTGAAAGAAATAAAAGCAGTCTGTTTAAAGTCTATCATTATGCTGTTGGTCCGAATGGTGAAGAGAATGGTACTTCAATGGCTTACCCGTTGACCCCAGCCCTTAAAACAGAGAATATAGGTATCAGCAAAGCAACCCGCATTAAAGAAAGGGGAAGGTTAGTCCGATATAAAGATAAAACGTTGGATATGGGGACGACTATGGTAGATAATGACTTTTTTAGCATGTTTAGCTTTCCGGTACTAAAAGGAGCTCTCACCAATCCCTTAAGCGATATAAGCAATGTTGTGATTACTGAAAAAACTGCCAGCAAATTATTTGGCGAAGAAGACCCCCTTGGCAAACCGATTGAGGTAAAAATGGGAGGCAAATGGACACGTCTGACGGTTTCGGCTGTAATCTCTAATCCGCCTTTGAATTCAACTGTCAAGTTTTCAGTGTTAGCCCGAAGTGAAATAGATCCTGACTATGCTGAAATTAAAGATAACTGGAACAACCAAAATCATCCGGTATATGTACAAATAGCCGGTAATACCACCCGACAACAGGTAGAAAGCAGACTGAGAGAATTTGTAAAAAAATACACTCCTGTAGATGTTGCTGATGCTAAAAAAGATGGTTACCTGCCTGACAGAAACGGAGATTATAGCAGCATCCGGCTGATTGCACTCAAGGATATACATTTTAATTCACAACTGGATGACGGTAATTCTATTAGTAAAGCATTCCTTCATACATTATTATTGATAAGCGGTGTGATTATCTTGATTGCCTCATTCAATTTTATCAACCTCAATGTCGGACTTTCTTTTACACGTACTAAAGAAATAGGGATTCGCCGATACCTGGGAGCCGAAAAACAGCAAATATGGTTACAAACCTGGGGCGAGAGCTTTATGATGGTAGTAGCCTCTATGATGCTGGCTATAGGTTGCGTTATATTATGTATCAATAGCTTCAATCATATTTTCGGCAATATGTTGGATAGCAGTATGTTATACAATCCGATTGTTGTTGCCACCTTACCTTTTTTAGTGATTCTTGTTTCTTTTATTGCATCCGGCTATCCGGCTGCCTTCATGTCAAAATTAAAAACGATTGAAGTTTTAAAAGGAAAAATCTCTGTAAAAAGGTCGGGAGTGTTGCGGGATACTTTGATTGTTACCCAATTTGTGATAGCAATTGTCCTGATATGTAGCACTATCATTATATACCGCCAGTTTAACCATTTGCGTTCAGCTCCACTCGGCTATAACACATCTGCTATTATTAGCATTCCGATAAAAAACAATGAAAAAGGGAAAGAAATAGTGAATCAGTTGCGTACAAGACTTGCTTCACAGGCATCAATAGTCAGTGTCAGCGGATGCAACACCAATCTGGGTTTAGGTAAAGACTTAAGTTCAAGTTCATCGTTGATGTGTTTTGGATACAAGGGAAAAGGAATTTGCGGGCAAATAATTTCAGGTGATTATGAATTTCTAAAAACACTGGGCATTAAACCCACTGAGGGTCATGATTTTTTACTGCGTTCGGTGAGAGATACTTCACATTTAATGATTGCCACAGCAAGTTATGCTGCACAATTTGGAGAAAAAACACTGGCAGGTTTTTCTTTTACGACAGATAAAGGCAATCCTCCCATCACCATAGTCGGGGTTATACCGGATTTTCAGTTTTCTTCTATTCAGCATAAACAGGAACCCTTGGTCATAGAATTAAATAAAAAGGAAAATTTGGGCTATGCTTGGATTCGGGTAAATAGTAATAATCCAATAGCTACCATGAACATGGTCAAAGAAGTATATGCTACGGTAGAGCCGGGAGTGGAGTTTAAAGGATCTTATGTAAATGAAAATATCGACCGCTGGTTTAAAGATGAGCAGAATATGGCAAGGCTTTTTTCGGTTTCAGCCATCGTTGCCATCGTTCTTTCCTGCATGGGTTTGTTTGGCATTGCTTCTATCATTATTCGGCAGCGTGTCAAAGAAATCGGTGTACGCAAGATACTGGGAGCTTCTGTAAACAGCATCATTATGCTGGTAAGCAAAGAGTTTTTAAAGCCTGTATTGATTGCGATGCTGATTGCGGTGCCTGTCGGTTGGTGGGCAATGCAGAATTGGTTGCAAAATTATACTTACAGAACCCAAGTGGAATGGTGGGTATTTATGGTGGCAGGCATTACAGCAGTTTTAATAACTATTTGTACTGTCAGTTTTCAGGCAGTTAAAGCTGCCTTGGCTAATCCTGTGAAATCGCTCAGAACGGAGTAAATTTTTTTTATCATTTACAATTTTTAAACTGAAAAAACCATGATTAGGAACTATTTTAAAATAGCGTTTCGGAATCTGTGGCGAAACAGAACTTTTTCGCTTATCAATGTATTGGGCTTGTCAGTTGGTATTAGTGCTTGTCTGGCAATCTGGCTGATTGTAAGGTATGAATTCAGTTTTGATACATTTCATTCTGATAAAGAACGTATATACAGGGTAGTTTCTGATTTTGTGTTCAGTGGGGAACAGTATCATAATTCAGGTGTAAGTGCTCCGGTTCCGTTAGCCATGAGGGAGGAGTTTACCGGTCTCGAACAAGTAGCTCCCGTACACGATCTTCACATGAAGGTTTTGCTCAAAGATGTTCAGGGAAATCCGCAGATTTTTGAAAAAAGTAAAACAGCTTCTACAGATCCTCATTATTTTGATATTTTTAGGTATGAATGGGTAGAAGGTAACCCCAGGATGGCACTTTCAGAACCGTACAAAGTGGTGCTGACTGAAAGTGAGGCTCATAAATTTTTTGGCAACCTTGCTCTCAAAGATATCATGGGCAAAACGCTGGATTATGCAAATTATAGTGATACAGTTTCTTTTACGGTTACAGGTATTGTAAAAGACTGGAAAGAGAATACCGATTTGGATTTTAAAAGTTTCTTTTCTTTTAGTACACTTTCTCAGATAGATAAATGGAAAAAAAATTACAACATAGACCGTTGGGACAATACAAACGGGTCTTCACAAGCGTTCATAAAACTGGCTGCCGGCACCACACCTGCTCAAATTAGAGCTCAGTTTCCAGCATTTGAGAAAAAGCATATAAAAGACGAACCCAATTCCAAGACTTCTTATAACCTCCAGTCTTTATCAGATATTCATTTTAACCATACGTACATGGGCAATCACAGGCTGGCTCATTTACCTACTCTGTATGCCTTGATGGGAGTCGCCGGGTTTCTGATTTTAATAGCTGCCATCAATTTTATCAATCTTACCACTGCCCAATCGCTTCAAAGAGCTAAAGAAATAGGTGTCAGAAAAGTAATGGGCAGCAGCAAACTTCATTTGATTTTACAGTTTTTGAGTGAGGCGTTTTTAATTACCACACTGGCAGTTATCCTTTCTCTAACACTCACCCCTCCCATACTTTATTTTTTCAAATCTTTTATTCCGGAAGGCGTGGTCTTTAAAATGTCAGATACTCAAAACTTGCTGTTTTTAGCAGTACTTACATTGGCAACTACTTTGTTGTCAGGTATTTATCCGGCTTGGATGATTTCCTCTTTTCAGCCGGTAGAAGCCCTTAAAAATCATACTTCACACAAAGGAACCCGAAAATCCAGACTCAGAGAAGCCCTGATTGTATTTCAGTTTGCGGTTTCGCTGGTATTTATCATCGCAACTCTGATAGTGGGTAATCAAATACAATATTTACTGAATAAAGACATGGGTTTTAGTAAAGATGCCATCATTTTCTTTCAGACGGACTGGCGAAGTGAGGAATCAAAAAAACAAGTGCTAATGGAAAAAATCAGGCAGATTCCGGAAGTGAAACAACTGAGTTTGAGTCAATCTACACCTGCTGAGGCTGGCTACTCCACTACTTCAGCTGAATTTACAGAAGGAGGTAAAAACATTTCTACCAACATTCATAACAAGACAGGTGATGCTGAATTTATCAAGCTCTATGATATCAAGCTCATTGCCGGGCGTAATATCCGAAACAGTGATTCACTTACCGAAATTTTGGTAAACGAAAGTTATACCAAAATGCTGGGTTTTTCTAACCCGTCACAGGCTTTGAACCATTCAGTAAAAATAGGAGGAGACCATTTATTCCCGATTGTAGGCGTGGTAGCAGATTTTAATGTAATGCCTTTGAAAGAAAGCATAAAACCACTTTACATAGGATGTGAACCCCGTTATGCTACAACCATCAACATAAAACTCAATACCCAAAACAAAGAGCTTTCCGGTTTTAAGCAAGCCATCCTTAAAATCGAATCATCCTGGAAAGAAGTATATCCCAATAAAAAATTTGAGTACCACTTCTTTGATGAAACCATAGCTAATTTTTATAAAAACGAACAAAAAACCGCCCAGATTATGAGTGCTGCTACCAGTATAGCTATTCTTATATCATGCATGGGTCTGATGGGTCTGGTGGCTTACACTATTCAACAACGCACCAAAGAAATTGGTATTCGTAAAGTATTGGGGGCATCGGTAGGTCAGCTCGTTACACTTCTTTCAAAAGAATTTCTCAAACTCGTATTAATTGCCTTCGTCATAGCTGTTCCGGTAGCCTGGTATTTTACGAACAAGTGGTTACAGGATTTTGCTTACCGAGTAAATATCTCGTGGTGGATTTTTGCAGTTGCCGGTGTTTCAGCACTACTCGTAGCTTTGCTCACCGTCAGTTTTCAGGCAATCAAAGCAGCTCTGGCTAATCCGGTGAAATCATTAAGAACGGAGTAATATACTATGTTCATTTATGACTACACAAGCTATCCAATGAGGTGAGTACAATTATTCAGATAAAAGTTGAATTGATGCATATTTTTTCAAAGGAATTTCAAACTAAAGCTTGAAATTCCTTTGAAAAAATATACTTGTCAAGATGTTGATTGTGGGTATATTATGAAGACAATTAAGACTTTTTTGAAATATATCTAAATCAAAGAAATTAGGTAATACATATAGAACTTGCGTATATTTAGGAGTTATACAAAAGAGTGGGGAGAGTTGAGCCAACCAATTTTTTAGCAACTTTGCGACGGTCAAAGCTTATTTGAAGCGGAAGCAAAGTTATTAAAAAACTATGAAAAAAATACTTCGTAAATTTCTTTTTTACGCAATATTTTTTTCATTTTGGTTTAATGTTCTTTTAAGGGAATCTATTTTAGGTTTTCTCACTGATACCCCACTCCTTCGCAAACACGCCTCACGTTGGCTGTTATTTTAAATGACACTTACTAATGACAAAACTCAACAACAGACTTCTTTCAATTTTCTTAACTCTTGGAATACTGTTTTTCATAGTTGTTATTTATATGTTTTTGGTGAAGGAAATTTTACCAAGCAGTTTGACAAAGACTAAGCATACAGTTAATCTCAACAGCGTTAAGTTTATTAAAAACGACTATTTAGACACCTCACAAGTGCGGAAAATGCAATACGTTAATGAGGAAATGCGTTACAACGAAGCAGCTAATGAAAATTGCACAATTTCATTGTTAAACTTGACAGACAGCATTTCGTATGTTGAGTCTATGAATTTTAATTTAAAGACTTCCTTACCACCTAAGACAATTGACTTTTATAATAATTCTGCAATTCCACAACCAGTCTTGAATGACAAATACAAACTTGTTTTTAGTTGTAGCAAAAAAGCTATTGCGGAGCTTTCTCTTGACAATTTGATGACGTTTTTGGACTTGAAAAATAAAAGTGACAACTCAACAGAAAAGAAAGAAATCAAATTGACTTCGGTAGACAAAAAGCTAATTGTATTTCTAACGCTCACTGTGGACTAAGAAAAAAAGCAACCAACATTTGGTTTGGGATTATTGGGACTTGACGAATATTGCCTCAACATTTGTTCTTTATTGTACTTCAGTTCGGGCTTGACGTTATAAATTTAGCTTATGAATAAAACATCAGCAATATTGCAATCATTAGGCTTCGGTTATGGGCTGATGGAACTCGAATTCCCCAACAACGCCAAACCTTTTTCGTTAGCTGTAATCGTATTGAAAGACCCTAAATATCAAATTTTGAAGAAAAATTAAGATGACAGCTCAAGAAATTTTAAATAGTTTAGGACAATTCTCATATTTTGATGCAGAACTTTTTGAAAAACATTCCGCAAGGAGAACACTTTATAAAAATGAAGTGCTTCTAAACGAAGGGGAAGTCTGCCAATCATTTTACTTTATTTTATCAGGTTCATTTTCACAATTCCAAATTGACGATATAGACGAAGTTATCATTGATTTGCACTTACAAAACGAGTGGATGTTCAATCAACAAAGCCTCACAGAACAGACTCCTTCAAATACGACAATCAAAGCCTTCACAAAATCTGAAATCATTGAGTTGAGTTTAAATAGCTTTCATTGCCTTTGTTCAAAATCACAATCCTTTTTGCAATTTGGAAAAATCCTTAATCAATCACTAAACAGAGTTTTCTTGTTTGACAATTCACTTAAACCAAACGAGAAGTACAGCTACATAAACAAAGCTAAACCTGAACTGATAAAAGTGTTTCCTATCAAAATGATTGCATCCTACTTAAAAATTGCACCCGAAACTTTAAGCAGAGTGAGAGCTTCTTATTGAATTTACTGATTTCAATCAAGTGGACTTTTGCTGACCAACGCTAATCTTTGCCAAAAAATATTCTATTATGCTGACAACGATTATTCCAAAGCTACCTATGCGTAACAAAGTTGCGACCAGAGAATTTTACCTATCACAATTAGGCTTTACTGACATTGGAAGTGCAGATTTTGACGGCTATTTATTAGTTAAAAAAGACAATGTAGAAATACACTTTTTTGAGTTCACAGGACTTGACCCAAAAGAAAATTATGGACAAGTTTATATTCGCTGTAACGACATTGAAGCACTTTATCAATCTATGTTAGACAACAATAACAATATTCATCCAGAAGGACATTTGCAAGCAAAGCCTTGGGGACAAAAAGAATTTGCAATGCTTGACCCAGACAACAACTTACTTACATTTGGACAAAGTTTATAGTGGGACAAGGAACGACTACAGCCAACATTAGAGTTTGTGCAAGTTGGGCAGACGGAATGCTATTTCCCAACCTGCACAAAGCCCTGTTTGTTAGTAGGGATTAAACTTTCTGACGAAACGAAAAACATTTAAACTTAATTTATATGGCAACTAAAATAAATTCCTTCTTACTAGTTTTCGCCCTTATGGGTTTGATAGGTTGCAAAACCAGTCAAATGCAACAATCGCCTGCACCAGAAACCGGAATGTTTAAGGTAGCAATACTTTATCCGAATGGAGAAGATAAAACCTTTGACATGGACTATTATGAAAAAAAACACATGCCGATGGTAGCGGGATTTTTAGGCAAAAATTTAAAATTTTATGAAATTGATAAAGGCATAGCTGGCAGAACACCCAACGACAAAGTCCCTTTTGTAGCTATAGGTTATTTTTATATCACTGATGTGGCTGAATATAATAAAGCAATAGCACAAAACCGAGATGCGGTTATCAGTGATTTTAAAAATTATACCAATATTCAGCCTGTTGTACAAATTAGTGAAATCAGACAGATGGTGGGCTACCATAACACAAAGTGAAGCATAAAAACAAAGTATTGCTTGAAAATAAACCACCACTGAATAATAGTAAACCCTATACGTGAGTGGTAACCTTAAAATGACAGTTACAAACAAACATATTATTTACGAAAATGACTGCCGACGAATGTTTGTTGGACAGACAATTCGTGCTGTCATGTATGGTGAATTAAAATACTTTTTAGACGAAGAAGGAAATAATACTAATCCTGCACCATATTACAAAACCAGGTATCCAGACATTGATACCCTTGACTGTTCCATTTATTTCAAGACAGACAACCAGACCATTTATATTTTTTGGGACAACACTTTTATTTGTTATGGACTTCAATCAAAACTACTTGACCTAACCGAAACAACAAATGACTATGAACAGAAATGGGATGTTTCACCAGATATAAAATGGACTCATGTCATCGGACAAGAAATAGTTGATTTTAAAATAATCTGGGAAGAAACTTGGACTTCTGATCTTGATGATTCAAATAAGGTTTACATAACATACCCGCAGACATTTGAAATCAAAACTAAAAATGGAAAGACTATAATTTTATCTGCTTCTGAATTTAAGGGTAATGAAGAGACTGAAATATATCCTTTCATGGATAACATACTTGGCAAGACAACAACAAATAATAAAATGACAAGAATCCAATGGTTTTTTGTCTTACCCTTCGACTAATGCTGTAAAATCATTAAGAAAGGAGTAAGAATCATTGTTCAAAAAAATTAGGTATTATATGAAAAAAGAGCAGATATTTGCAACTAATTTTTTAGTTGCAAATATCTGCTCTTTTAAATATCTGGTTTTGTGTCATTTTTCAGGTTAATAATGCTATTTTCTTCCTTCGTATTACCTCTGTATGGATATGCTCAGGTTACTATACAAGGCAGGGTTGTTGATAGCAATACCCGTAATGGGTTGCCATTTGCCAATGTGTTCATCAATAATACTACCATCGGACAAACTACCAGCGAGTCGGGTTATTTCAAACTTACTAATCCGTCGGGCGGCATTGTAGATTTGGTGGTAACATATATGGGCTACGAAAGTTTTACAATTAAAATCAACAGTGATACGCTCAAACGTAGTTTACTGATTTTGATGAATCCTAAAAGTGTAGAGTTACAGGAAGTAAAAATTAGCCGGCTCAAAGATGGATTTGAGAAATATTTTCCAACATTCAGGGAAAATTTTATTGGAAAAACAGGTTTTTCTGAATCCTGTAAGCTAAAGAATCCTAAAATACTTTGGTTTTCCCTGAATGACAACGATACAGAGCTTTCTGCCTTTGCCAATCAGCCATTAATTGTTGAAAATAAGGCACTAGGCTATATTATCAAATATAATTTAGAAGATTTCAGACTAAATTTTAGAACCAACTATGTAAGTCTGCTGGGATATGTACTTTTTGAAGAAATGACAACCAAAAGTGAGAAGCAGAAAAAAACATGGGAAGCAAATCGTAAAAAAGCGTATTATGGCTCATCGCAACACTTTTTTAAATCGCTGGTCGAGCAAAAGATTACTCAGGAGGGCTTTAGCATGTATACTTTAATCCGAAAAAGAAAAAAATTTATAACCATGCCCCGAATACCAGAGAAAAGAGACAGTACAGGAGCAGTTATTCGTCCGGCATCCCGGGAAACAGTCTTTCTCGACAGCACAGACCTTGCTATGGGGCAGGATACTACTCTTAAAAAAGTACAAAGTAGCGATTTTTCGAAGGATGTTCAATACCTGGTAAATAAACCACTGGAAGAAAAAAGTATTGTCGCTGCTGAAGCAGGACATTTTAGACTTGCATTTGAGAATTACCTGTATGTAGTATATAACAAAGAGTATGAAGAGCCTCAGTTTTTACGCTACCACCAGCCCAATATGCCTCAGGTTTCGATAATTACTTTGCTTGATGATTTTACATGGGTAGAATCTAATGGTTTTTTACCTGACCCGCTGGCTATTGTTGTAGAAGGAAGATGGGCAAATGAAAAAATCGGAGAACTGCTGCCTTTAGATTATCTGCCTTAAATCAGGTTTTAGCTCAAGTGTTCACAAGTGTACAAGGGTGTTCGATTTCGGACACTTTTTTTATTTGATAAAAATGCAAATGATTGATAGTCAGATTTTTGTTGTTCTGGCAACTGATTTGCATATTTTAACTATAAAAATCAAGAAGTATATACTCTAAAATCTCATTTCCTCTCTGAGTCTAAATAATCTTTCTGAAATGGAAAGTGAGAGGGATTTTTATGATAAAAAACTATCTCAAAATCGCTCTCAGAAATCTGCAAAGAAACAAGATATATAGCTTTATTAATATATCAGGTCTGGCAATAGGTTTGGCAGCAGCCATGCTGATTATGCTTTATACCAAAGATGAAGTCAGCTATGATTTGTTTCATGCCAATAATCCTAATATTTACCGGATTGTAAATAAATGGGTAAACCCTGACGGAACTTTAAAGCAACAAGATGGAAATACTGGCAATATGCAGGGACCCAAGTTCAAAGACAATATTCCTGAAATACAGACTTTTGTACGAGTAAGAGGCGATTTTAAAGATGTTCGTAAAGACAATGAGATTAACGGATATGAAATGATAAGTACAGATGCCAACTTTTTTTCTGTTTTTTCTTTTCCTTTTTTGAGCGGTAATCCAACAACTTCTCTTAACAATCCCAAATCCATTGTTATTTCTGAAGATATGGCAAGGAAGTTCTTTGGATCAACGCAAGTAGTAGGTAAAACATTGGAACTGAAAGATAATGATAAATTTGAACCTTATCTGATTACAGGTGTAACCAAAAAATGTCCTCAAAATTCTTCTCTCAAATTTGACTTCATTGTGCCACTTATTGTGTCTAGAGAGGAATACCAAAACACTGAAAACTGGTTTAATTTCTTTCAGAATACTTTTGTGGTACTTACCCCGGGAGCTGATGCAAATAAAGTAGAAGCCAAAATGAAGCAGGTTTATGAAGCCGATGCCAAAGAAGCCATGAAAAAAATGTTGACAGAATATGGCGTTAAAGAAACTGCTGTTTACCTGCTTCAGCCTTTTACAGAAATGCACCTGAGTACAGCATATAATGCCAACAATGGACTAAAAGATGCCAGTAATCCAATGTATTCCTACATTCTTACAGGTATTGCTGTTTTTATACTAATCATAGCCTGTATCAATTTTATCAACCTTACTCTTGCCCGTTCTTTAAAACGTGCTAAAGAAATTGGTGTCAGAAAAGTAGTAGGCGGTGACCGAAAACAACTCGTCTGGCAGTTTTTGGGAGAGTCGTTTGTATTGAGTTTTGTGGCATTTGTGCTGGCAATAGGATTGGTAATTTTGGTATTGCCGGTTTTTAACCAGCTTGCTAATAAAAGTCTTTCTTTTTCTTATCTTACAGATACAAGCCTGATAGTTAGTTACATTGGTATTTTTATCCTCACTGGCGTACTGGCAGGCTTTTATCCGGCACTTGTGTTATCTTCATACAACCCTGTGCAGACACTCTATGGAAGATTTAAGCTGAAAGGTAAAAATTATCTCCAAAAATCACTGGTAGTCTTGCAATTTGGCTTGGCTTCGTTTCTGATTATTGCTGCCATCACCATCTATGCACAGTTTAATTATATGATAAACAAAGAGTTGGGTTATGACGACAAAAACATCATCATGATTCATAGTTGGAATATGGCTAAAAATCAGGCTTCTCTTTTTAAAGAAGAACTATCTAAAAATCCTAATGTTCTGGCAGTAGCTCCCAAAAATGGAGGCAATTGGGGAACTGTAGCCAAGATAAATGGCGAAACACAGATAGATTTTACTTACGAAACTGTGGATGAAACCTATATCCCGATGCTGAAAGTGCCAATGCTGAAAGGCAGAAATTTTTCTAAAGACTTTCCTTCAGATTCTACCCATTCTATAATTGTAAACGAGGCTTTTGTGAAAAAAGCAGGCTGGAAAGAACCACTCGGACAAACCGTAAATTTCTGGTATCGTAATGATGAAAAGTACACAGTAATAGGAGTAATAAAAGACTACCATTATGCCCCTCTACGGGAAGAAATAAAACCTCAGCTATTTACCATAAAGCCTTCCAATCGTTTTGGAATGTTTAATATCAAAATCAAACCTAATACTGAAACGGCAGTGCTTCCTTATATAGCTAAAATCTATAAAAAAATATTTCCTGTCAATGCTTACACCTATAAATTTAAAGAGCTGGAGAATATCAAAAACTACGAAGCTGAAGCCAAATGGAAACAAATTATCCTCTTTGGAGCAATTCTGACCATTTTTATATCCAGCATTGGTTTATTTGGACTCACTACTCTTTCCATCGAACGTCGTACCAAAGAAATAGGCATCCGCAAGGTTTTTGGGGCTTCTGTCAGCCAGATTGTAAAACTTATCTCTCAGGATTTCCTCAAACTAGTACTGATTGCGTTTGTGATAGCCATTCCGTTAGCCTGGTATGCTACCAACCAGTGGCTACAAAATTTTGCCTATCGGATAGATATTTCCTGGTGGATTTTTGCCTTGTCTGGAGTATTGTCTGCGAGTATTGCTTTGTTTACTACCAGTTTTCAGGCAATCAAGGCTGCTTTGGCAAATCCAGTAAAATCTCTCAGAACGGAATAATCATAAATCTGACTTTTTATGCAGTCAGAATTTTAACATAACATAATTTTTTAAACTATGCTGAAAAACTATCTTAAAATTACTTTACGAAATCTGTGGAGAAACAAGGCTTTCTCGATGATTAATATTTTAGGACTTTCGATAGGGATGGCAACTTGTTTACTGATTTCGTTGTATGTGCTGGATGAATTAAGCTATGACCGTTTTCATGAAAAAGCTGACAGGATTTACCGACTGGGTGCCGATATTAAGTTCGGAGGCTCTGAAAACAGTTATGCTGTATCACCTGCTCCGGCTGGTGCAGCTATCATGCAGGATTATCCTTTTATCGAAAACTATGCCCGCCTGCGTGAAACGTCTGCTCTTGTAAAAAAAGGTAATCAAAATATTGCTGAATACGAAACCGCTTTTGCAGATGCCTCTATTTTTGATGTGCTGACCTTGCCAATGTTGTACGGGAATCCCAAAACAGCTCTTGCAGAACCCAACACGGTAGTAATTACCGAAAGTATTGCCAAAAAGTATTTTAATTCAAGTCAGGTGGTAGGAAAAACACTTACTATTGAAAATAATCAGCTTTATAAAGTGACAGGAGTAATCAAAGATATTCCTCAAAATTCACATTTGAAAAGGAAAATCTTTTTATCAATGCTGAATCATTCACAAAGTAAGGAAACTACCTGGCTGAGTAACAACTTTAATACCTATCTGGTGCTAAAAGAAGGGACAAAGCCTGAACAACTAAAATCAAAATTAAAAGAAATACTCATCAAGCATGTTCAGCCAGAGCTATCAGCAGTTTTAAAAGTGAACACCATTGAAGATTTTGAAAAAAGTGGGAGTTATTTGCGATACAATATCATGCCTCTTACCCAGATTCATTTGTATTCAAATAAAGTAGCAGAACTTTCGCCCAATTCAAGCATTCAGTATGTGTATATTTTTTCGGCAATTGCTGTTTTTATTTTATTCATTGCCTGCATCAATTTTATGAATTTGAGTACAGCACGTTCAGCAGGCAGAGCCAAAGAAGTAGGCATCAGAAAAGTACTGGGTTCATTTCGCTCATCACTTGTAGGTCAGTTTTTATCTGAATCAGTTCTGTTGAGTTTACTGGCTTTTGTGTTGTCAATGGGCATTGCTTATCTGATTTTGCCATATTTTAATGAACTGGCTGTTAAAGAAATGAATTTTTCTGTTGCTGAAAAACCATTACTCTTTCCGATACTTTTTCTTTTTGCTATGGGAGTAGGTTTACTGGCAGGTAGTTATCCGGCTTTTTTTCTTTCTGCTTTCAAACCTATTGATGTACTGAAAGGCAAATGGAGTGCCGGAATGAAAAGTGGAAATTTACGTAGTGCTTTGGTGATATTTCAGTTTTTTGCTTCAGTTTTTCTTATCATTTGTACGCTTGTCATCTATCGCCAACTGAATTATATCCAAAATAAACAATTAGGTTTTGATCGGGAGCAGGTACTTATTATCAACGATACACAGGCTTTGGGTAGTAAAATGCAGAGTTTTAAAACCGAAATTGTCAAGGAAATGCCAGAAGTTAAAAGTGGAACGGTGAGTTCTTATCTGCCGGTTCCTTCATGGAGAAACGACACTTCTTTTTTCCCGGAAGGTGAAATCCGGCAGGACAATGCAATACTTATGCAAGAGTGGGGCGTTGATACGGACTATATCAAAACATTAGGTATGCAAATTGTAATGGGTAGAGACTTTGATAAAAATTTAGCGACAGATTCGTCAGCTATTATCCTCAATGAGTCAGCCATTAAGATATTAGGATTAAATGACCCAATTGGTAAAAAAATATCTACTATCACTGACATTCAGACTGGAGCTACTACTTCTTATACAATCATAGGCATTGTAAAAAATTTTAACTATGAATCTTTACGGGAAAATGTGGGAGCTTTGAGTCTGATTTTATCAAAATATCAAGCCAATATCAGTCTCCGCCTGAAAACAGATAATATTCAGCAAACGCTAAGTAAAATTGAAAGCAAATGGAAAACGATGGCTATTGGTCAGCCCTTTAACTATCAGTTTATGGATGAAGCATTTGACAATATATACAGAGGAGAACAAAGAATAGGAAAAATATTCATCAGTTTTGCTGTTTTAGCCATTTTCATAGCTTGTCTGGGTTTGTTTGGATTAGCAGCCTTCTCATCTGAACAACGTACCAAAGAAATAGGCATTAGGAAAGTATTAGGAGCTTCTGTAGGTCAGATTATCAGTTTGCTTTCAAAAGATTTTCTCAGATTGGTCTTGATTGCTTTTGTGATAGCCACTCCATTAGCATGGTATTGTATGAACAAATGGTTACAGGATTTTGCATACAGAATAGAAATTTCCTGGTGGATTTTTGCTTTGTCAGGTATGCTGGCTTTGAGTATTGCTTTGTTTACCATCAGTTTTCAGGCAATCAAAGCTGCTTTGGCTAATCCTGTGAAATCTCTCAGAACGGAATAAAAGCAGATTTCAGGCAATTTTGCTGAGTAAAATGTTAAAAATATTTAATAAAAGTTAAAAATCAGAGCAATGGCAGCTATTCGGTTATTTTTGTTTTATGAAAGCATTTTCCACTTGCAGCATTTTACTGATACTGAGAAGTTACTGGATTGGTGCTCAAAATAATGATATTGAAATCATAACATCGCTTAACAAACGCTGGCTTGACTCTTATACGGGAAAAGATGTGACAGGGAAAATTGCTATCAGGATATTTACATCGAAAGAAAAGGAAAATTGAAGGCTGTCAAAGCTCATATTACACTTTTGGTATTGATTAAGGCAATGCCTTACTAAAAATCATAAATAGTGACTTTTTAATACAGAAACTCCTGTTTATCTAACTCCTTAAAACTATGCTCAGAAATTATTTCAAAATTGCCTGGCGTAATATCATGGCAAAGCGATTGCTTTCACTTGTAAATGTAGGTGGGTTGTTTGTAGGTATTATTTTTTCGATGTTGATTGGAGCATATGTCTGGAGTGAGTTTCAGGTAAACAGAAAACTGCATAATGCCGACAGGCAATATGTACTGAACAGTATCTGGAAAGATGCCAATATGGGGCAACGGATTACAACTATAGCCCCGTTAGGGAAACGACTAAAAGAAGATTATCCCAATCTGGTTGCTAATTATTATCGCTGGGATGGCATTACATCAGTAGTCTCAAAAGGCAACAAGCATTTCAGAGAAGGCATTCAGCTTGGCGACAGCACTTTTCTTGCCATGTATGGATTTGAATTACTTCATGGTGATGCCAGAACGGCTCTTTTACAACCCTTTTCGGCGGTAATTACTGCTGATAATGCCATTAAATATTTTGGCAAAACTGACGTAGTTGGTGAAACCATAACCATTCAAAGTTTTTCCGGGAATACGCATGAATTTAACATTACTGGTGTATTGAAAGATATTTCGGAAAACTCTGTTACCCAAATCAAAGCCATTAAGAATAGTATATTCATTCCTACCAACACGTTTGCTTACTTTGGAAGAGGGAGTTTTGAAAACTGGGAAAATATTTATCTGCTTTCTTACATTGAGCTTAAAGCCGGCATTACAGCAAAAGATTTGGAAAAACCAATTCGTCAGTTAATCGGGCAAAATACATCAGATTTAGTGAACAAGAACCTTACTGTAACAGCACTTCCTCTGACTGAATATTATTTATCAGAAGACAATGGTTTGGTAGAGAGAATGTTATATACCTTGTCTTTTGCAGGTTTGTTTATTCTGATGATGGCAGTTATCAATTTTGTCAATATTTCTGTAAGTAATTCGGGTAGTCGTACCAAAGAAATAGGTATAAGAAAAGTATTGGGTAGCTTTCGCAGGGAACTCATCGTCCAGTTTTTGACAGAATCTCTCATTCTGGTTTTAATAGCAACCCTGCTTGCCTTGATAGCTTATCCATTGGTAACTCCCTTTTTCAAAGAGTTATCAGGAAAAGACCTGCCAGGCTTCTCTGCTTTTCCAGCATATTTTAGCTTTATTCCGGTAGTATTTGTGCTGGTTTTAGGTATTATAGCAGGTTTATATCCGGCGTTGGTTTTATCCTCACTCAAAGCAGCCGATTCCTTAAAAGGGACATTCCGAACCATCAAAGAAAATATTTTGCTTCGTAAATGCTTGGTTGGCTTTCAGTTTAGTGTCGCCCTGATGGTGCTGATAGCTGCTATGGTTGTCAGCCAGCAGGTCAATTACTTTTTTGGACAAGGTTTGGGGTATGATAAAGAATTTATTGTATCAGCACAAGTTCCACGCAATTGGTCTCCTGAAGGCGTACAAAAAATGCTGACCATACGAAATCAGTTTGCTGCCATGCCTCAGATTAGTCAGGCTACCTTGTCTTACGAAATTCCGAATGGCAATAATGGGGGGCAACCTCCAGTATATCGCTTCGGTTCTGATTCTACACAAGCTGTGGCGATGCAAGCCCTGGTTACAGATGAAAATTACCTGACTACGTATCAGATTCCACTGAAAAGTGGATTGTTTTTTGATAATCTGGTTCTTGACTCCGGGAAAGTGGTGCTGAATGAAAAAGCAGTAAAAGCATTAGGCTATCAAACTCTGGAAGAAGCCATTGGTCAGCAGGTAAAAATCCCGGGCGACCCCACTACTTTTACCATCAAAGGAGTCGTAGCAGATTTTCATTTTGACTCGATGCATAAATCACTTCAGCCACTTATATTTTTTAATGTCAGAACAGCGGTTGTCCATCGTTTTCTTTCTTTTAAAATAAAACCAGGAAATATTCATCAGTCTATCGAAGCCATACAGGCAAAATGGGCAATACTTATGCCCGGCAGTGCTTTTGAGTATATGTTTATGGATGACAGTCTCAAAAAACTGTATACTACTGAAATTCAGATGGAAAAAGCTGCATATCTTGCAACACTACTGGCACTGGTAATTGTGCTGCTTGGCATAATTGGTTTGGTTTCGTCAAGTATTCAGAAAAGAGTAAAGGAGATAGGTGTGCGTAAAGTTTTAGGAGCGTCTGTACCAGATATTATACTCTTGTTTTTCAAAGAATTTGCAGATGTAATAGTAATTTCCAGTCTGGCAGCTTGTCCCCTTGTTTATCTGCTTATGAACCAATGGCTCAACAATTATGCCTACCGCATTGAGTTGACACCATTTCCATTTATTAGCTCAGTCGCCGGATTGGCGGTGATTACCTTACTCATGACAGGCTTGCAGACTGCCAAAGCAGCGTTAGCTAATCCTGTAAAATCTTTAAGAACAGAATAAGAGGTACTAAAATTAAAACCATGACAGACTCCCACAGTATTTTCATGTGGGAGTTTTTTACTGTTTATGTTTTCTTTTCCATCTCTCATATTTTCCCCGCAATAGTATTACCGCATTCATACCGCCTGGCTTTTGTCCGAAAAATTGTAAGTTCAGATAAGGTGTTTTATCAGTTGATCTGGCTACCATCAGGAACGCACTGGTTGCTTTTTGCTCTCCACATCGTCTGTCTCCACCGGCTTTAGAGCCAGCTTCCAGGGCAATCATCAGAATTTCTTCGATTTTGTGTGCTTGTTTTTTTGCCTCTAAAATTGCCTGCATCATTGCATCCAATTCGTTTTCAGTTAGCAGTGTATTTCCCTGAATGGTAATACCATTCCCTGTTAAAGTACCTTTTTGAGCATGGGCAAAATTTCCTGTATAAGTTGCAGGCGAATTGACATGTGTTAGAGTAATTACAGCATACTGCTGATTTTCGGGGTCAAATTCTGTTTGTTTGAGGGTGGCAATAATTTCTTCTGGCGAAGCACCTGACAAAATCATTTCTGCACCTTTTTGACAGGCAGTTTTATTGCTCATGGCTTGTACCACAATAGCTCCTTTGCCTGGCAAAATTCTGCCGATTCCATAGCAATTATAGGTACACGATGCTCCGGCAATGCCTATTTCTCCGGTTGTGGTATCAACAATAATAACTGACCATGTAGCAAATATTGTGATACTCTTAAAACATAATAATAGCAATAATATTGAAAATTTCATCTGAAAATGACTTGATTATATCATAGATGTATAGACTGATATAAGTGTTGCATATACCTGCATAGGTGAAGTTATACTGATTTGAATACTGGAACTGATGAAAAGACTTAATAAGTCTAAAATATGTAGTTTTTAAACTGACATTATTTATGGGGTATGTGTCAGCTCATAAAAAAACTCTTCCTGAATATTGTGTCTGGAAGAGTTTTTTGTCAGTGAAATTGTATCAATCTGTCCAACGCCAGTCATTGGCAATTTGTAAGGCTTGTTTCAGCCCTTGTTTTACCAAAAACTGACGGGTTGCTTCGCTATTAAGTCGCTTGGCTGGAATTTCGGGAGCATCTGCCAACGCATATAACATCATTGCCGTAAACCGGGCAGCATTGTCCAGATATTGTTTGTTTGCCCATCTTACATCATCACAATCAGCATGGTAGCACTCAAACATCTTAGGGTTAGGGTTACCTACTGGTGATGTTACGGGGATTCCTTCCATCATAAATCCCTGATGGTCAGAGTGAAGTCCCATTGCTGTTTGTATTTTATTCTGATAAGCAGTATCTATTTTCTGAATCAGTTTGCCCGTTTCTGTAAAAAATGGAAGCATTTCCTCTCGCCCACCTGTATTAAAACCAATTACATTGGTAGCCATATCAAGATTTACCATATATTTAACTTTATCTATCTGTTTGGCTTTCAGTAGTTTTTCAACCATGGCTTCAGAGCCAAGTAAGCCTTGTTCTTCACCCATAAACATTACAAATTCTATAGTACGTTTGGGTTTAAGATTAAGGGCTTTAAAAATCCGGGCAATTTCCAGAATAGTAAAAGAGCCCAGTCCGTTATCAGTAGTACCGGTAGCCAAATCCCATGAGTCGAGATGTCCACCTATAATTATTTTTTCATCAGGCAAGGAAGAACCTTTCAGGGTAGCTACTACATTTCGGGCATTGATGATGCCACTGCGGTTTTTCATGAAAATATGAGCCTGCATTTTGTTCTCGGTTTTCAGCATTTCACGCAACTTCTCACCGTCTTCCACACTGATGCAAACTGCCGGAATGCTGATGAGCTTGCCGGTTACAGAAGCTGTTCCGGTAAGTAATACGCCACCTTTTACCTGATTGGCAATAATTACGCCAACTGCTCCATAACGAATAGCCAAAGCAGTTTTTTCGGAACGGTGCAGGTTTTTGAGTTTAGGATTGGCTGGGAAAATACCAATATTTATCAAAGCAATTTTGCCTTTTACTTTATCTCCCAATGCCTCAAAATCAGTTTCAAGTCCATTACCACAATCAATAATTTCAGCTTTGAGATCCGAAAAAACTGGTGTAAGAGCAAGAGCTACTGTTTTAATACTTCTGAAGTCGTCACTTTGAGAGGGTACCACCTGTAATGCCACCGAATCTCTTGACCAAGATTCTACGGCAAAAGGCATATATTTTACAGAGCCTTTGAAACCATAAGATGACAAAAGATTGTAAGCATAATCTTCAGCTTTTTTACCATTTGCACTTCCGGTCAGGCGATGTCCTATGGTTTTGCTGGCATCTTTCAGCGTTTCATAAGCTTTTGAATGTTGCAGCGTTTCTTCATTAATGCGTTTAAAAATGGTTGATAAATCGTCTGCCGGCTGTTGAAAAGCCAGAAAACCAGCAATACAGGTCAGAGCAAAAATTGCTTTGACAGAAAAGTAATAATGTTTCATAAAAAGGCAGGGTTAGACCAAAAAAGATATTCACTACAAATACGCTTTGTTAAATGAAAAGGTTTAATTTAACAAAATTACAGCCTTTTCACAACAAAAAAACCTAACTTTATTACTTTTGTGAAAGGAGTTAGTAAAAAGCATAGCCTATCATTATTTCTTACTTATCTGCCATGAAAAAAATAGTTTTGTTTATAGTTTTGTTTTATGCCAGTTCTCTGCTGGTTTTCTCTCAAACTGATACTACCAAAAAGGTAACTGCTGTTCCTGACACTTCTAAAAAGGTAACTGCTCCTGTCACTCCCAAGCCTGAACCTGTCAAGCCCAAAGAATCAATTATTGTTTCAGTTCAGGAAAGTAATGAAACCATTACCGGAAAAGAGCCGGGTTGTATCAAAACGACTTTGTTTCTGGACTACAAAGAAGTAAGCAATGAGTGGGAAGATTTTCTGAAGAAATACGATAAAAAAGTATATACTCCTAAAGGGAATAAGGGAACTTATCTGGCAGATGTTGCTAAAATACCTACTATTTCTTATTTGCCTATGCAGGTAAGCAGTAAAGTAATCAACAATGGTGGTGGTTCGGTTACAATATTATGGGCTATCAAACTGGACAGTGGGTATGTAACCAAAGCCAAACATCCTTCCCTACAAATAGCCAAAGACTTGTTGCATGATTTTGGCGTAAAAGTGTATAAAGATGACATCAATCAACAAATCAAAGATTCTGAAAAAGCTTTATCTAAGCTGCAAAATCAGTATGAAAAATTAGTAAGAGAGGGGCAAAGTCTGGTGAAAGATGTAGAAAGGAATAAAAAAGAAAAAATTGAACTGGAGCAAAAAATGGTACAAAATCGTCAGGATTCTGCCCGTTTTGTAACCGAAATACCTAACCGCCTTCAGGAAAAAGAATTAGCTCTTTCTAATTTCAATATCCGAAAAACACAATTTGATAGCCTTAAAGCCAGTCAAATGCTTGGTAAAGCTACTCAGGATGACATAAAAAAAGGACAAAAAGACCTGAATGCAGTCGAAAAAGAAACCAACAAAAAAGAAAATGCCTATGATAGGGCTCTCAAAGATGCTGAAAAAAATAAAACAGAAAAGCAGACACTCATCCGAAAATTATATGAAAATAAGGTTGAATTGCCAAAGTTATATGCTGAAATAGAGCAAAATAAAAAAGCTCAGGCTCAGGCAAATGAAGCCGTAAAAAAACAGCAGGAAGCAGTAGAGGTAGTACGGGAACGGCTTTATCTTATCAAGTAAAAACCAGAAAAAAGAGAGAGGTGGTGAGTATTAAATCGCCTCTCTCTTTTCATTTATTTTATAATTGACCATTAATTTTTTTTCTTTACGCAACCCCTGTTTATTCTTTTGCATCTTCCCTACAAAACAGCATTTAGTAACACCGAGTAAACAAACCCTATGAATTTTTTTACGGTCAAATCCAGTGAAGACAAGTTGATTATAGCCTGCCAAAAGGGAGAACATCATGCCCAGAAAGCAGTCTATGAAAAATATGCCCGAAAAATGCTGGGAGTTTGCAGCCGGTATGTACAAGACGAAATGGAAGCAGAAGATATAATGATTATGGGTTTTGTACGGGTTTTTGAAAAAATAAATACTTTTAAAAGTGAAGGCAGTTTTGAGGGATGGATTCGCCGGATTATGGTAAATGAGGCTTTGGGACATTTAAGAAAACAAAAAAGCTTAAAATTGACTGTAAATCTCGAAGACAGCTATCAGGAACCAGTTTTTACGGCAGAAGATACTGAACTCGAAGCTGAGGATTTGCTGATATTGATACAGCAATTACCGGATGGTTACCGAATGGTGTTTAATCTTTATGCCATTGAAGGGTATTCTCACAAAGAAATTGGCGAAATGCTTGGCATTTCTGAAAATACCTCAAAATCACAACTTAGCCGTGCAAGGTCATTGTTGCAGAGACATATAGAAAGAACAGAAAAAAAAAGTGAAGCAGTAGGATAATTAGTATATAATAAGATTCCCAAATAATCAGATAAATCATTTTAATCTGTATTTAAGATAATGAAAGAGAATAACATAGACGAAATTTTTAGCCGGAAACTACAACATCTGGAAAAAACACCTCGTCCACAGGCATGGGAAAAATTATCAGCCCAAATGGTTCAGCCTAAACGTAAAGTGATACCCCTTTGGTGGACACTTTCAGGAGCGGGGATTGCAGCCTCAGTGGCTTTGATGGTATTCCTGACACATAATTCGCCGGATACAAATACCATAAAACCGCTTTTTACCAATAGGCATGATTCTGTAAACACAGCTGGTAAGAATACTCTCAAAACAGAAAAACGGGTAACAGAAAATAAGCTGGCTAATAATGAGACTAAAGCATATCAGCCAAAAAACAGTAATAATACAAATGTGGTAAAGCAATCAGCTAACAATCTTCAATCGCCTGCCTATACTACTACAGTTGCAGTAAAAGATAATAGCAGTGAGTTGAAGAAAGAAACTCAGGACATTATTTCGGATAGAGAATTAACAGAAACTACAACCCTGCTGGCTGTCAGAGATATAAATCTCAAATCCAGTGAGGGAGTTTTACAGTCTGACCTGGTGATTATTGTTGAAGAACCCGAAACCGTTGCTTATGAACCACAAAAAACCAAAGTTTCTAAAGTTTTTCAACAGCTCAAGAATCTGAAAGAAGGTAATAAAGTTGACTTAAAAGAACTTGGTATCAGCAAGCAGACTTTTGTAGCAGCTATCAGAGAGAAATTCAACTAGATTTTAAAAATCCCTTATAAATTTAAATTTTTCACATTCAGTTACATTTATTAAATCACTATGAAAACCCACTTTCTCAGTCTTGCCCTCCTTTTAGGTACAACCGGACTTGTTTTCGGGCAGGAAACTGAAAAAAAAGATTCTACAGAAAAACAAGTTACTATTGTTATCAAAACTGTTCCAAAGAAAAGCGGTTCTGCTGACACTATTTACATTTCCAAACAAGACAAACATGAGCATAAAAGGCATCGTACTTTTGGCAATGACTGGTATTTTGATATTGGCATGAACAATTATGTGGAGAATGGCTCTTTCCCAAGTGAAAACGGCAAATCTTACCGTGTTAAAAACGGACTTGATTATTTTGCTGTGGGTAGCTTGGCTCAAAGACAATTGGGTGGTCGTGGCAACCCGGCATTTTTGAAAGCTGGTCTGGAGTTGTCATTCAATGCTTTTATGTTTGAAAACGATAGTGTAGTAGCCCGTGGAGCCACTCAGGTCACTTTTAATCCTAATATTAATCCTGCTAATGTGAGCAAAAGCAAACTTGGCGTTTCTTATTTGAGTGTACCAGTAATGTTTGTATTAGACTATGACAAAGTAAACCGTGGCAAACTGAAAATAGGTATTGGTGGATATGCCGGACTTCGTCTTAAAAGCTGGTCTAAAGTTAAGTACAGTGATGGTAACAAAGACAAAACCGTTGACAGTTTTTACATGAAAGACATCCGATATGGTTTGATGGGGCAGGTAGGCATAGGTTGGGTAACTATTTTCGCTAAATATGACCTTAATCCATTGTTTACTACAGGCAGAGGGTTTGATACTACTCAGGACTTACATACACTGGATATAGGTATCAGACTGTAATATTCTCCAGATGATTATAATAAAAAGGGGCGTTGATAATTTCAACACCCCTTTTTATTGACTAAAATGGTTGATTCTCTAAATTATATATTCATACCGCCAGACACTTCAATACGTTGAGCATTAACCCATTTAGATTCATCTGAACATAAAAAGGCTACTACACCACCTATATCATCTGGTAATCCTACCCTGCCAAGGGTGGTAAGTGAAGCAATCATTTTGTTCATTTCCTGATTATCTCTCACAGCCCCACCACCAAAATCAGTTTCGATAGCACCGGGAGCAACTGTATTTACCCGAATGCCTCTGTTTCCTAAAAACTTAGCCTGATAGCTGGTTAGGGTTTCTACACCGCCTTTCATTACCGCATAAGCATCATATCCTGTAAAGCTAAATCGTGTAAGACCTGATGATATATTTACAATACTGCTGCCATCATTTAGCAGAGGTAATAGTTTTTGGGTAAGGAAAAAAGGAGCTTTCAGGTGAATATTTACCATTGAATCAAATTGAGCTTCGGTAGTTTCGCCAAAACTGGCATGTATGCCTACGCCAGCATTGTTTACCAGTGCATCAAATTTTTCGGCTTGAAATACTGACTGTAACACTGATTTAACAGTACTTACAAAACTGTCAAAAGAAGAGCTGTCAGCAACATCCAGTTGCAGAGCATGGGCAATTCTACCAGTAGCTTTAATTTCATTGACTACATTTTCGGCTTCAGCTTTCTGACTGTGGTAAGTAAGTATTACGTCTATTCCTTTTTGAGCCAATTGCAAAGCCATGTTTTTTCCCAATCCACGGCTACCACCTGTTACGAGGGCGATTTTTTTTGATTTGCTTGTCATTTTGTGTGTGTTTAAAATTACAGCACAAAATTGGCAGGTTTTATAACCTGATAAGTTACAAAATTCAGTGTATTATTTGCGAAATTCAAATAATCAACTACGATAAGACAATGGAGAAAGTTGGGTTTGTTTCTTAAAAAAGTTTGAAAAATGAGCTACTTCTTCAAAACCCAGACTGTATGCTATTTCCGATATATTCCATGAAGTTTGTTTTAATAATATTTTGGCTTCCTGAATTATTCTGCCAGATATTATTTCGGTGGTGGTTTTGCCGGTAGTGTCTTTGAGCACTTTGTTAAGATGATTTACATGTACCCTGAGCATTTCGGCATAGTCTTTAGCTGTACGAAGTTGTAGAATTTGTGTATTTGATTCAATCGGGAATTGTCTTTCCAACAATTCAATAAACAAGGTTGTGATTCTTGCAGACGCATTAATGCTGTTGTCAGATGTAGAAACGGGACTGAGTTTTTGTCCGTAATGAATGAGTTCAATTACATAATTGCGAAGCAAGTCATATTTTAAAGTATAGTCAGAGGCTATTTCAGAGTGCATTTTTTTGAAAATATATTCAATTTCTCTGAATTGTTGTGCTGTGATATGGTATACAAAATCTCCGTTTTTATAAATAGGTAAGTCATCAATGAGAAATCCTGTTTTAGATTTTGGCAGAAAATCTTTTGTAAATACACAAAAATGCCCACCCTGATTAGTATCTATTGGAAAATAACGATAAGGTATTTTAGGCGTGGCAAACAGAATGGCATAGTCGTTGATTTCAATTACTTTGTCAGCAAACTCAGCCCTGTTTCTGCCTTTGATAAGACTAATTTTATAGTAAGTCCGGCGATTGTAAGGCATGGTTGGCTTTGCCTCACAGGCTTTACTAATCTCTGTTATATCAAAAACATTAAAATGACCGATGTCTTTGTTATTTTCATCTTCCAGAAATCCTTCTAATTCCTGACAGTTGCCACCTAATATGTCTTTGTAAAATTCTTTTATGGATACAATATTCATGATTTTACTTTGCAAAATTCAAATATACTGCAAGGTAAGCAAATAAGTATTGATACTAAAGAAATTATATCGGATTTTGAATGACACAGGTTATGAAGTACTTTTTTCTTTTTGTAGCTCTTTCATCTTGAGGTATTTGGTAAAAGTAGCAAAAGCTGATATTGCACATACCACAAAGCCGTAATAACCATCCAAAAAACCCAGCCGAATTACATAACTCTGAAAAAACTTCCAGACCGGACTAAAAAGAATCTTAGGCAATGTTGCCCTTTTACCTTTTTCAAAGGCTTCTTTTGCTCCGATTTCCGTAAAAAAATTAAACTGATTGATATGTTGCCGAATAGAAGTATAACTATAGTGCAGAATATCTCCTCTCAGATGCAATACTTGGATCTCTGCTTGCGGAATTACCAAATCATGTGGATTTACACCACCCCAGGCTGCTTTTTGCCGGTTAAATAGTCTTATTTTTCTATCTGGATACCAGTCGGTGTGTTTTATCCATTTACCACAATAGTTGGTAAGTCGATTCATTTCGCAGGCATCAGCCACAGGGTTTGCTGCAAAGGTAATAATGGCTTTTTTTAGTTCATCTGACAGGGCTTCGTCAGCATCCAGCGACAAAATCCAGTCATTAGATGCCTGCCAGATTGCAAAGTTTTTTTGTTCAATATGACCTTCAAACTTGTTTTCAATAAAAAGAACTCCTCTGGAAAGGCAAATTTCTTTTGTTTTGTCTGTTGAAAACGAATCAACTACCACTACCTCGTCAACAAGTCCGGCTGCCGAATCTATACAACGGGCAATATTGGTTTCTTCATTAAAAGTAATAATGACCAAAGAAATTTTCATAAGAGGAATGTTGACTAAAATACATAGGAAATGTCTGTAATCTTTTTTCAGTTAATCAATGCTGGATATTTATAAAACCGAAAGATTTAAAAAGAGAAAACCCGGCTTTGAGGTCGGGTTTTCTCTTTTTAAGTAAAGTATAACAATTAACCAGCCACTGACTGACGAATGATGTTAAGAGCAGCACCTGCCTTAAACCATTCAATCTGGCTTTCGTTGTAAGTATGATTTGCTTTAATTTCGTCAACAGTACCATTTTTGTGATTCAACACGATAGTGAGAGGAACACCAGCACTGAAGGTGGTTAAACCTTTAATGTCGATGCTGTCGTCTTCCTGTACTTTGTCATAGTCAGCAGGATTGGCGAAAGTCAAGGCAAGCATACCTTGTTTTTTCAGATTGGTTTCGTGAATACGGGCAAAAGATTTTACCAGAATAGCCCGTACACCCAGAAAACGTGGCTCCATGGCAGCATGCTCTCTTGAAGAGCCTTCACCATAGTTTTCGTCACCTACAACGATAGAACCTACGCCAGCTGCTTTATAAGCCCGTTGCACTTTAGGTACACCACCGTATTCACCAGTGAGTTGATTTTTTACACTGTCAGTTTTATCATTGAAGAAATTAGTAGCACCAATCAACAGGTTATTAGAAATGTTATCCAAGTGTCCACGATATTTCAGCCACGGACCCGCCATCGAAATATGGTCGGTAGTACATTTTCCTTTGGCTTTGATAAGCAATTTCAAACCGATAAGGTCTGTTCCTTCCCAGGCAGCAAATGGGTCGAGAAGTTGCAGACGGTCAGAAGTTGGACTCACTTTTACAGTAACTTTGCTTCCATCTTCAGCAGGAGCCTGATAACCGGCATCTTTTACTTCAAATCCTTTTGGTGGGAATTCCAATCCTGCTGGCTCATCCAGTTTTACTTTTTCACCTTTTTCGTTTGTCAGGTAATCAGTAGCCGGATTAAAAGTCAGTTTGCCGGCAATAGCCAGAGCCGTTACGATTTCAGGAGAAGCTACAAAAGCATGCGTATTAGGGTTACCATCAGCACGTTTGGAGAAATTCCGGTTAAAAGAAGTGATAATAGAGTTTTTCTCTTGTTTTTCAGCACCATGTCTGTCCCACTGTCCGATACAAGGTCCGCAGGCATTTGCAAGCACTACACCACCAATTTTATCGAATGTATCTAAGAATCCATCTCTTTCTACTGTATAACGAACCAGTTCAGAACCGGGAGTGATGGTATATTCAGAAACTACTTTCAGATTTTTTTCAATAGCCTGTTTTGCCAGAGAGGCAGCTCTTGAAATATCTTCATAAGAAGAGTTAGTACAAGAACCTATCAACCCTACTGCCAGATCTTCTGGCCAGCCATTGTCAATTACCGCTTTAGCAAACTGAGAAAGAGGCCATGCCAGGTCTGGAGTAAAAGGTCCGTTAATATGTGGTTCCAGTTCAGAAAGGTTGATTTCAATAACCTGATCATAGTATTTAGCGGGGTCAGCATATACTTCCGCATCAGAACGCAAGTGTTCTTTTACTTTTTCTGCTTCAGCAGCTACTTCAGCTCTGCCTGTGCCTTCAAGGTAAATTTTCATTTTGCCATCATAAGCAAAAATAGAAGTAGTAGCTCCAATTTCAGCCCCCATGTTACAGATAGTACCTTTTCCGGTAGCCGAAAGGCTTTCTGCACCTTCTCCAAAATATTCTACAATATATCCGGTTCCACCTTTTACAGTAAGAATACCTGCTACTTTCAAAATAACATCTTTTGCAGATGCCCAACCACTTAGTTTTCCGGTAAGTTTAACACCAATCAATTTAGGCATTTTCAATTCCCAGGCAAGTCCTGCCATTACATCGCAGGCATCAGCTCCACCAACCCCGATGGCAATCATACCCAATCCACCTGCATTAGGGGTGTGGGAGTCAGTTCCAATCATCATACCTCCAGGGAAAGCATAGTTTTCAAGCACTACCTGGTGAATAATACCAGCTCCGGGTTTCCAGAAGCCAAGCCCATATTTATCAGATACGGAAGCTAAAAAGTCATAAACCTCTGAGTTTTGGCTTTTAGCTGTAGCTAAATCTACATCAGCTCCAGTTTTAGCCTGAATCAGGTGGTCGCAGTGAACCGTACTTGGAACAGCCACTTTAGGTCTGCCTGCTTGCATAAACTGCAATAATGCCATCTGGGCAGTAGCATCTTGCATCGCTACACGGTCAGGAGCAAAATCTACATAAGATTTACCTTTTGCATAAGCCTGTGTAGCCGTGCCCTCCCAAAGGTGAGCATATAAAATTTTTTCAGAAAGCGTTAAGGGACGACCTACTACAGTTCTGGCAGCATTTACCCTGTCGCCGAAGCGGGCATATACCGCTTTAATCATCTCTATATCAAAAGCCATAATTTTTTAGTTTGGAGTTTAATTAATTCAAACCCTGAAAATTTTAATATTTAAAACAAACAAAGAAGAATACAAAACACGATTTTATAAACCAAAATTACAAATTTCAGTAATTTATTGTTTCAATTTTTTTCTTATATAACAACTTTTGGACAAAAGTTGCCACCTAATAGTAGGAAATTAAAAATCTGAATTCTGTTTGAGGTAAAACAAACAGAATTTTTGGCTTCGTATTTTTAGCAAAGAGATATATTTTATGAATTTTTACAGGAAGAAAAAACACCGAAATTATATAAAAATACGCAAGTTTCAACTAAAACTTTAAACCGTCTGTCAAAAAAATAAAAAAGGCTTGGTTAAAAATTAAATTCTTGTTGTAGATTTGTAGTAATATGTCTGAAGAAACCCCACTCCAAAGCTACACCGACACGCAAAAAAACGAAATCTTTGACAAGGAGTTTATGCCTTACATGGATTCTATGTACAATTTTGCGTTCCGCCTTACTTTAGATGAAGATGATGCCCATGACCTGGTTCAGGATACTTATCTGAAAGCTTTTCGTTTCATAAATTCTTTTCAGCGTGGAACTAATGCCAAAGCATGGTTGTTCAGGATTTTGAAAAACAGCTTTATCAATGATTACCGCAAGCGTAGCAAGCAACCGGCAAAAGTTGATTATCAGGAGGTAGAAACATTTTACAATTCTGATGAGGCAGAAGCTGAACAACAGATAACGACAGACCTGCGTGTAGAAACCGTGCAGGATATGATTGGGGACGAAGTAGCAAACGCCCTCAATGCTCTGGATGTAGATTTCAGAACGGTGATTATCTTGTGTGATATTGAAGGATTTACCTATGAGGAAATGGCAAAAATTCTTGATATTCCTATAGGAACAGTTCGCTCCAGATTGCATCGTGCCAGAAATCTGCTGAAAGATAAACTCAGATACTATGCCCAGACGATGGGGTATGGCGATTGACATTAAAAAGTCAGCTGCAATGATTTTTTAATGTTATCAAAAGTTACAAATCCCTTTTAAACCTAATCAAGTAAAAGATGCCTGCCAGCAGGCAGCAGTTTCTTTTGTGTCTGATCATAGAAAAAACCGATATACTTGACAAAAAACATTACTATTGTATTATTTATTGATTTTTTAGTATTATTTTGAACTAAAGTTACAGAAAAATTGCTGTAGATAAAAAAACACCTCAACACACCAATGGACAAGAAAACGGAAATGCCGGAACAGATGACTGACCTGACTTATATTCCAGTACAGGAAGGGGTAGCTTACAAGACAAAATGCAAAAACGAAACAGATTGTCTTCAGGCTATTCGCCAGATTTTGGATGGAGAGGCTACTGACGAGCAACTTGCCCATTTTAAAGAAAATATGAATAAGTGCCTTCCTTGCATAGAAAATCATAATCTGGAAGTTGCCATCCGTAAGGTAATTTGTGATAAAATCCATAAGAAGCCCGTTCCCCCCGGTCTTGCCGAAAAAATAAGACAACAAATCAAGTGATTTGTCTCATTAAGCATCTCCAGAGCAAAGAATAAAAACTCTATAAAATGCTGTATTGTATTCTTTGCTCAAACTGCTACTTTCTTCTATTTATTTCTGAATTTCTGCTGATAATTTTTGGGTGTAAGCTGAGTAATGCTTTTAAACAATCTGGTAAAATAGGCTGTATTACTAAATCCACATTCATAAGCAACATCTGAAATGCTTTTTTCCATGCCTGAAAGCATTTTGCAGGCATGTCCAATTCTTACTTCGTTTACAAATTCTGTAAAAGTCTTGCGGGTTCGTTGTTTAAAGAAACGGCAAAATGCAGTTTCCGACATATTTGCCAGAGAGGCAGCCTTTTCCAGAGTTAGAGCCTGGTCAAAGTTTTTGATGATATAATCAAAAACCCTGTTTATTCTTTCGTTTTCACTTTCTTTACTAGGATGTATATAACTTACACCCGACAGATATTCAAAGTTTTCATTTTCAGCTACTTGTTGCAATAATCCTAAGAACTGATAAAATCTTTGAAAGCCATTTGCTGCCAAAAGTTTTATAAAACAATTTTTTATACACTCATTGTCAGGCTTTCTCCAACGTAAACCTCTGTCTGCTTTTTCCAGCAAATGCCGGATTCCCTGTGTCTCTGGAAGACTAAAAAATGAATTGCCAAACGAATCGTCTTTGAAGAAAACAGATATGCCATGCGAAAAAAGGTTTGTATTACCATAATATTCCTCATCACTTCTGAAAACATGTGGCAGGTTTGCTCCCAGTAAAACCATATCTCCTGATTGAAACCTGCTGATATTATCTCCTACAAACTGAGTGCCTGTACCTTCCAGAAAGAAAGTAAGCTGATATTCCGGATGAAAATGTAGTGCATCATAAAAATGAGACAATTGGTCATTCTGTACCCGAAATGATTCATGAATAGATTCGGGTACTTTAAATAAAAGTGCTTTCATTTAGCTGAAAAATATATATCTGCTGTGATTTATTGCTAAAATAGTGCAAAAATATGATAATTTAATCAAAAGACTTTACATATAAAGCAGGTAAGTTTGCATAAAAATTATCTTTTACAGTTTATTAATACCTTTTATTATATGAGACCAGACTGGATTGGCGTATACCCGGCAGTTACTACTAAATTTCATGCAGACGAATCACTCGATTTAGAAACTTTTAACAAAAATCTGGATGCTCAGTTGAAGGCTGGTGTTCATGGTATCATCATTTGTGGCTCATTAGGAGAAAATAGTACCCTGACTTTTGACGAAAAACAAACTTTACTAAAAAATACTGTTAAGCATATAGCCGGAAAAGTGCCGGTTGTAATTTGTGTTGCTGAAAGCATTACCCGTGAAGCAATTAGGTTTGTACAGGAATCTGAAAAAAATGGAGCAGATGGATTTATGTTGCTGCCTCCTATGCGTTATCCGGCAGATAACAGGGAAATTGTACATTATCTGAAGAAGGTAGCCCAACATACAAATCTTCCGATTTTGCTCTATAATAATCCCTTGGCATACAAAAATTTTATATCACTGGAAATGTTTAAGGAATTGGCAGAAGAACCAAAATTTGAAGCCATGAAAGAATCAACAGGTGATATTCGTTATATGACGGATATTCTGAACACTTTCGGAAATCGTTTTAAAATAATGAGCGGGGTAGATGATTTGGCTCTCGAAAGTTTATTGATGGGAGCTGATGGCTGGGTGGCTGGACTGGTAGATGCTTTTCCGGCAGAAACAGTTGCTATTTATAAATTAGCCAAAGCTGGCAGAATAGAAGAAGCCCTGAAAATATACCGTTGGTTTTTCCCATTACTACACCTTGATGTTTCAACTAAATTTATTCAGTATATCAAGTTAGCAGAAGTTTATACCGGACTGGGGACAGAATATGTGAGAGAACCCCGCTTGCCTATTACAGGAGAAGAAAGAGAAAAAGTGGAGAAGATAATTAAAGATGCTCTTTCTATAAGACCCGTATTACCGGTTATTGATTGATTACTCAAACTCAGACATATTTTTTAGTATTAACGCAAACCTTTTGTAAGCTTTTTTTAAACAGAATAAAACGCTGTCAGAACTGTATCAGGTCTGATAGCGTTTTTAACTAAGTGGTTTATCAGGTGCTTTAACCTGCTTTGTGATATGATAGAAGGAAAAAATTTTATAGGTTTTAAACGTTCAGGTGAAGGTTCTAAAGCTTTTTTTGCAGAAAATCCAAAAACAGACGAAAAACTCCCTGAAGCCTTTTTTACAGCTACAGAGGATGAGTTTAATCAGGCGTTGCAATTGGCTGCTACCACTTTTGATGTCTATAAAAATATAGCCTCACCACAAAAAGCAGCTTTTTTGAGGGCTATTGCTGAAGAAATATTAAATCTGGGAGACGAACTTGTAAACAGAGCTTCTCTTGAAACAGCCCTGCCGTTGGCTCGTATCCAGTCTGAACGTACCCGCACGATGTTTCAGCTTACCTCATTTGCCGAGGTGCTGGAAGAAGGCAGTTGGCTGGAAGCAAGTATTGATACTGCAAATCCAGACAGACAACCTGTTCCCAAGCCTGATTTGCGTAAAATGCTGATTCCGGTTGGGGTGGTAGGTGTTTTTGGGGCAAGTAATTTTCCGTTGGCTTATTCGGTGGCAGGTGTAGATACAGCCGCAGCTCTGGCAGCAGGTTGTCCGGTTGTAGTAAAAGCCCATCCTGCTCATCCCGGAACCAGCGAGCTGGTAGCATCAGCCATTGTAAAAGCAGCCCAGAAAACCGGAATGCCGGAAGGAGTTTTTTCGATGCTTTTTGATGATGGTTTTGCAATAGGGCAGGCTTTGGTGAAACATCCTGCTGTAAAAGCCATCGGTTTTACAGGCTCTTTTAAAGGAGGTATGGCTCTACATAAAATGGCTCAGGAACGACCAGAACCTATTCCTGTTTTTGCAGAAATGAGTAGTATTAACCCTGTAATTTTATTCCCAAAAGCTTTGCAAAGCCGATATAAAGAAATCGCCAGACAATATACTGTGTCTGTTTGTTCGGGAATGGGTCAGTTTTGTACGAATCCGGGACTTATGTTTGCTATTGACTCTCCGGCTCTTTATGATTTTATTGCTGAATACAAGCAACTTGTGAGTGATACATCTGGCGAAACCATGCTTACATCCGGTATTGCCCGCAATTTTTATCAGAAAAGAGAAGAATTGCTGTCACAAAAAGGAGTTAGCGTCTTGGCTGTTTCTGATAAAAAAACAGGTGAAGATAAAAATCAGGCAACTCCTACCATCGCTACAGTTGTCGGAAAAGATTTTCTCGGAAATCTGGTTTTACAGGAAGAGGTTTTCGGACCGTTTTCTTTACTTGTGATATGTGAAAGCAAAGAAGAACTTGAAAAGTGTATTGAAACTGTAAACGGGCAACTGACAGCTTCACTCATAATTGACAATGAAGAAGAAGCAGATTATCAAAATATTATTAGTAAACTTATTGATAAAGTAGGTCGGATTATTTTTAACGGTGTGCCTACCGGTGTAGAAGTAGTAGCTTCTATGCAACATGGTGGACCATTTCCATCATCTACAGATTCCCGTTTTGGTTCTGTGGGAAGAGGGGCTATCTTGCGTTTTGTACGTCCGATGGCTTATCAGAATTGCAAAAATGAATTTTTACCGGACGCTCTTAAAAATGAAAACCCGTTGAATATCTGGCGTTTGGTAAACAATGAGTGGACTAAAGCATCTGTAAATATTTGATATATTAACTTTCAATTTACTTTTTACCTTGGCAAGTAAAACTTTTTTCTGTATTGATGCCCATACCTGTGGCAACCCGGTTCGGCTGGTAGCTGGCGGTGGTCCTTTACTTAAAGGAAACAACATGAGCGAAAAACGTCAGCATTTTCTTAAGGAATTTGACTGGATACGCAAAGGACTGATGTTTGAACCACGTGGGCATGATATGATGTCAGGTAGCATTCTCTATCCTCCTCATGACCCGGAGAATGATATTGGAGTTTTGTTTATCGAAACCAGTGGATGCCTGCCTATGTGTGGACATGGTACTATAGGTACAGTAACGATTATGATTGAGGAAGGGCTGGTAATCCCTAAAATACCCGGACAGTTGCGTTTGGAAACACCTGCCGGATTAGTAAAAGTAAGTTATCAGCAAGAAGGTAAAAAAGTAAAATCTGTTAAACTGATAAATGTCCCTTCTTTTCTGGCAGCTGAAAATATTGAAGTAGAATGTCCGGATTTAGGAATGCTGACAGTAGATGTATCGTATGGTGGTAATTTTTATGCCATTGTAGATGTTCAGCCAAATTTCAAAGGATTAGAACATTACACAGCAGTCGATTTAATACGCTGGAGTCCGATATTGAGAGACAGAATCAATGCAAGTCATAAATTTATTCATCCCGAAAATCCGACTATCAACGGCTTGAGCCACCTTTTATGGACAGGGACTACTATCAGTCTTGAGGCTACTGCCCGTAATGCTGTTTTTTATGGTGACAAAGCCATTGACCGTTCCCCTTGTGGCACTGGTACTTCTGCACGGATAGCCCAGTGGTATGCCAAAGGAAAACTCAAAAAAGGAGACAAATTCATTCATGAAAGTATCATAGGCAGTCAGTTTATAGGTACAGTAGAAGATGAAGTAATGTTAGGAAACTATAAAGCTATTGTTCCGGGTATAGAAGGCTGGGCTAAGATTTATGGTTATAATACCATTCAAATAGACCCTGAAGATGACCCTTATGCGTATGGTTTTCTGGTAAAATAATCACTGATGATACAAGAGTTGAAAAATTATTGAATTAGGAATTCTTTTGAATCTTATAATTTTCTCCTGAGCAACGAAAACAAATAGTTAAATGGCATCACAAAAAGAAATATTGATAGTAGGAGGAGGAGTAATCGGAGTTTGTTCGGCATATTACCTGAGTCAGTCAGGACATAAAATTACGATACTGGATAAAAGTAGTATGCAGGATGGTTGCTCGTATGGCAATGCCGGTATGATTGTACCCAGTCATTTTATCCCTTTGGCAGCACCAGGAATGATAAGTCAGGGAATCCGGTGGATGTTTGATGCCGAGAGTCCTTTTTATGTAAAACCACGTCTGAATGCCGATTTGATAAGCTGGGGACTCAAGTTTTATAAAGCTGCTAACGAAAAAACAGTAAATGCTGCCATGCCTGTTTTAAGAGATTTGAATCTCAACAGCCGAAATTTATATGCTGAAATGGCAAAACACGAAGATTTGAAGTTTGCTTTTGAAACCAAAGGCTTGATGATGCTTTGCAAAACGGAAAAGACTGCCGAAGAAGAAGCTCATGTCGCCGGAATAGCCAAAAGTCTGGGTCTGACAGCCAGAATTTTGAGTAAATCAGAATTGCACCAGTTAGAACCTGAAGTAAAACCTGAAGTGCTGGCAGCAGTATATTATCCAGGAGATGCTCATTTGCATCCTAATCAGTTATTAAAAGGTCTGAAAACTTATCTGACAGCAAAGGGAGTAGTATTTAAGTCAGATACAGAAGTTACCGGCTTTAAGAATGAAAATGGAAAAATAACAGAAGTGATTACAGATAAAGGGAGTTTTAAAGCCGACGAAATAGTGATTGCCGGAGGGTCGTGGTCACAACATATTGTGAAACATCTGAATCTGAAAATGCCTCTGCAAGCTGGTAAAGGCTATAGCATAACAATGGATTTGCCTGAAAAAAAACTACAAATCCCATCTATTTTGCTGGAAGCCCGGGTAGCAATGACACCAATGGATAATCAGCTTCGGATAGGCGGAACGATGGAAATTGCAGGTATCAATCAAGAAATTAACCTGCGACGGGTAACAGGTATTCTTAAAGCTGTGCCTGATTATATTCCTTCCTATCGTTTTTCAGTTCCCGAAAAATCAGCAATCTGGTCAGGTTTACGCCCCTGCTCACCGGATGGATTGCCTTATGTAGGCAGAATTAATGCCTATGGAAATGTAACTATTGCTTCAGGGCATGCCATGATGGGATTGAGTCTTGCTCCGGTTACCGGAAAACTGGTAAATGATATCATAAGTGGTGAAGAGCCCTTCATTGATATTTCTCTCCTCTCTCCTGAAAGATACAATTGAAGCATAGAAAAGAAAAAATAATTGCATATTCGCAGTCTTACTTTTGCTGCAATGAAGATTGGTTTGTTTTTTGGGTCATTCAACCCCATTCATGTTGGACATTTGATAATTGCCAATACAATGGCAGAAAATACTGACCTTGACCAGGTTTGGTTTGTGGTTTCGCCTCAGAATCCTTTTAAGAAAGCCAATTCGCTTCTGCACGAATTTGACCGGCTGGATATGGTAAAAATGGCAATTGATGACAATTATAAGCTCAAAGCCACAGATATTGAGTTTAACCTTCCCAAACCAAGTTATACCATAGATACCCTAACTTACATTCAGGAAAAGTTTTCACAACATGAGTTTCGTCTTATTATAGGAGGTGATAATCTTTCGCAATTCAAACGCTGGAAAAATTACGAACAAATACTGGAATATTATGGTTTGTATGTTTATCCCCGACCTAATAGTGAGATTTCAGGCTTGGAAGAACACCCTAATGTTACAATGGTAGAAGCTCCTCTGCTGGATATTTCAGCAACTTTTATCAGAAATTCTATCAAAGACCACAAATCTGTAAGATATTTGGTGCCACGCGAAGTAGAAGAATATATTATAAGAAAGAAGTTTTTTATCTGAAAAACCGGTATATTCGTTTTGTTAAAGTATTAGTAGTCATTGAATTGTTGTAATTTGTGTCAAATGAAAAAGCATTTACTTTCCATCCTTGTTTTATTGATTTCTGCTCAGGTTTTTGCCCAAAAAACTTTTGATTTTAAGAAATATCAGCATCAAAACCGCCTGCTTTTTTATTTTGCTCCTGATACACACAATGAAACTGTAATTCATCAGATATCTGTTTTCGAACAAAAAAAATCAGCTATTGAAGCCCGGAAACTGGCAGTAATTACAGTTTTTAAAGATGGTGGCTGGGACGAAAATGGCAATCGTATCACACCCGAACAAGCCGACCAGCTCCGTATTAAATATGGCATAAGGCATCCTTTTACATTTGTACTGGTAGGTAAAGATGGTTATGAAAAATACCGAAATAATGAAATGCTGGACATTGAAGATATTTTTCGGCGGATAGACACAATGCCTTTGAGTGAAACTGGTAATAAGAATTAAATCCTTTCTATTTTTCCCTGATTTTAATGATAAATCCGTCTCCTTCTGATTACTATATGCAGCGGGCATTAGAACTGGCTGCTTTAGGAAAAGGTAGTGTAAGCCCCAATCCTTTGGTGGGTTGTGTGATTGTGCATGACAATAAAATAATAGGAGAGGGCTGGCATAAAAAATATGGAGAAGCCCATGCAGAAGTAAACGCTGTCAATTCAGTAGAAAATAAAGAACTGCTCAAAGAGAGTACCGTTTTTGTAACCCTTGAACCCTGCTCACATTTCGGGAAAACCCCTCCCTGTGCTGATTTGCTCATACGGGAGCAGGTGAAAAAAGTAATTATCTGCAACACTGATCCCTTTCTGCTGGTAAATGGCAAAGGCGTAGAAAAACTCAGAAATGCTGGCATTGAAGTAGAAACCAGTTTGCTGGAAACCGAAGGCAGGGCTTTAAACAAACGATTTTTTACGTTTGTAGAGCAAAAACGCCCCTATATTTTCCTGAAATGGGCTGAATCTGCCGATGGATTTATAAGCCCAGCACCTCACCAGCCCTCCCCCAAGGGGAGGGAGTCAAAATTGGTAAGCGAGAATGTTACATCTTCGCTCTCCCACTCAAATTCTCCCCCTTTGGGGGCTGGGGGGCTTATTTCTTCTATTCTCTCCCGTACACTGGTACATAAAATGCGTGCTGAAGAAGATGCTATTATGGTGGGTACAAATACAGTTTCGGTTGATAACCCACAACTTAATACACGACTCTGGCATGGCAGAAATCCGGTACGGGTAGTTTTAGACAGAAATTTACGATTGCCTCAACACCTGCATTTGTTTGATAAGTTACAACCTACAATTTGCTACAATCTTGTAAAGAACGAAGAACTTGAAAATCTTACTTTTGTAAGGTTGGAAAAAGACGAAAATCTTGCAGAGCAAATTGTGGCAGATTTATATAACCGAAAAATACAATCGCTGATAGTAGAAGGAGGAACACAACTGCTGAATGTCTTTCTAAAAGCAAATCTCTGGGACGAAACCCTGATTTTTAAATCAAAAAATACATTAGGAAATGGTGTAAAAGCTCCGATAGCAACGGGTAGCCTGAATGAAGTGAGAGAAATTGGAGAAGATAGATTGTTTCATTTTTTGCCAAATATAGTAAATTGATGGATTTTGTGCTATTGTGTAAAGTGTTGAATATTAATTGATTAGAATTTTTTTGAAATATGAAGACATCTCTGTTTGCTATTGTGTTAATTTGTTTTGTTGGATTTCACAATAAGAAAGAAAATGCTGCTAAATATTTAGAATACAATCATCTGGAACTTATCTCTATTAAATCTTTATCTGATAGCTTGGATATAAGAAATGAGTGGAAAAAGACAACTCCAAATTTAGTAAAAGACCATTTTTTAGAAGGTGTCAAACATGTAAAAGATACTTTAGAGAGAATTTATGTATTTTACTCTTTAAAAGACAAATTGCGAAAAATACCTAAGGATGATTTGAGTCTTAGATTCCCTTATGAATACATTAAACCTATTCGTCAGGAATATCATACGTGGCTACAATACAATATACTTACCTACCCAAAAAATAATAAACAATTGAATATATACTTTACTCTTTCGGGATCTCATAATGAATATTTTCCCATAACGTTAAGAGAATTTTTTTTCTATCAGGAAATTAACTATAAAGTGAAAGGTGATACTTTATTCACCATTGTTAAACATTATACATCCCCAGAAAACAAATTGTTTCTTGAAAAAGAAGTGAAAATTAAGTTATAAATTAAGTTCATTTTTGCCCTCACAGATAAATTAACAGATTTTCACTAAAATTGCAGCCTCAAATTCATGAAGACGTTACTTATTCCTGAAAAAGTAGATTCAGAACGGCTGGCAGTGACAGAAATCTGGCAAAAAAGAGGTGGAAGCGTGATGAAAATTGGTAAGTTTTGGGAGTTGCCGGAGTTAAATCCAAATGAAGTAGCTGTTTATGGGAATGATACCTTTTATCTGGTAATCGCTGAAAAACTGGGTTTGCAATTAGATACACCAGACGACGAATTGTTAATAAAAATAAACCAAAAGTGGCTGAAGAGAAAAGTAGAAATAGTAAATGTGAGCCAGATAATTTCGGGAATTTTTCCCGTATTTATCAAGTCAGTTATTCCAAAACAATTCAAATCAAAAGTATATCAGCATTTGGTAGAGTGGCAGCAGGAAACCGTCGGATTACCAGAAACTCAAAAAGTATATTGCTCTGAAATTATTGAGATTGAGGCAGAAGCCCGGTTTTTTATAAAAGAAGGCATCATTGTTTCAGGAAGTTTATACGAAGGTGATGCCGGTTTACAGCAAATACATAATTTTGCAGAAGAGTTTTTAAAGGCAAATAAGGTATTGTTACCAGAAAATGTAGTACTGGATTTTGGATTTAATCATCATACAGGTACTTTTTTTATTGAAGCCAATGCTGTATGGGGAGCAGGTCTGAATGGTTGTAGTCCTGAAAAAGTAATAGATTGTATTGAAAGTGCCACCAGATTAAAAGTATGAAAATTTCAGTAAAACTCACTCAAAGAGAATACATAAAATTGATGTTTTTTGTGACGTATAAGAAACCAGTTATACTGATAATGAACTTGATTGGTATATTGTCAATCACTTATTTTACTGTTGATTTAGTAAATGGGGGTAATGGATTGATAAATATTTTCTTCTGGCTGATTATGCTCATTGGTTTACCACTTTCGGTGTACCTGCAAGCCGTAAAAAATTATAAGTCAAGCCCAATTATTAAAGAGGTAATTCAGTATGAAATTCTGTCTGAAAAAATAAAAATCACCTCCAACTCTTTTAATTCAGAATTTCAATGGGGGAAAATCTATAAAGTAGAAGAATCAAAAGATTGGTTTTTGATATACCATAATAATCTGACAGCGAATATTTTGCCTAAGTATACTTTTGCAAATACAGACATAGAAGCATTTAAAACTATACTAAAACAAGTTCCTGAACTAAAACTCAGGTTGAGAAAATAAATAAGTTAAAAGAAATGCTGAAGATTTTTCGGCACTGTAAAATTCAGAATACCCATGACTATTTCATTAAACTGGCTCCGAACCTTTCTTGACCTGCCGGAAAGTGCCGAAGAAATCGGAAAATTGCTAACAAATTGTGGTTTGGAAGTAGAACATATCGAAAAATATGAATCCATCAAAGGTGGCTTGGCAGGCGTGGTAATTGGCGAAGTTTTGACTAAAGAAAAACACCCGGATGCTGATAAACTTAGCCTTACTACTGTAGATTTAGGCGACAGAGTAGTGCCGATTGTGTGTGGAGCTGCCAATGTAGCTGCCGGACAAAAAGTAGTAGTGGCAACTGTCGGTACAACCATTTATCCGGCTTCGGGAGAGCCTTTGAAAATGGAAAAACGCAAAATCAGAGGTCAGGTTTCAGAAGGGATGATTTGTGCAGAAGATGAACTCGGTCTGGGTACTTCGCATGAAGGTATCATGGTGCTTACTACCGATTTGCCTAACGGAACGCCTGCTGCTGAATATTTTAAGTTAGAAAACGACTATATTTTTGAAATCGGACTCACACCCAACCGGGGCGATGCTGCTTCTCATTTAGGCGTTGCCAGAGATTTGAAAGCTGTTTTGCAACGTGAAATCACTTTGCCTAAGGTAGATGATTTTAAGATTGCTAATAAAAATCTTGAAATCTCAGTTGAGGTTGAAGATGCAAAATCTTGTCCAAGATACTCAGGTATTACCTTGAGTGGTATTACTGTGAAAGAATCGCCAGACTGGCTCAAAACACGCTTGCAAAGTATAGGGCTTTCACCGATTAATAATATTGTGGATGTTACCAATTTTATTTGTCACGGATTGGGGCAGCCACTACATGCCTTTGATGCTGATAAAATTGAAGGTAAAAAAATCACGGTTGGCATGGGTAAAGACGGCGATAAGCTGGTGACACTCGACAAACAGGAACGCAAGGTAAATGCTACCGATTTGGTGATTTATGAAGGTGGTAAACCGGGATGTTTTGCCGGATTGATGGGCGGTTTAGGTTCTTCTGTTACATCAGAAACTAAAAATATTTTTATTGAAAGTGCTTATTTTAATCCTGCCAACGTTCGGAAAAGCTCACAAAATCAGGGCTTGAAAACAGATGCTTCTTTTCGTTTTGAACGGGGAATAGACCCAAATAACACTGTTTTTGCATTAAAAAGAGCAGCGTTGCTGATGCAGGAACTGGCTGGTGGCGAAATTTCTTCAGACATTATTGATGTATATCCTCAACCCATTGAGGATTTTCAAATCACGGTTTTATACAAAAATATAGACCGTTTGATTGGTAAAAAGCTGGAAAAAGAAACCATTCATCAGATTCTGACTGATTTGCAGATTCATATCATTGATGAAACTGAAACCGAAATTTCCGTACTTGTGCCACCCTTTCGGGTAGATGTACAACGTGAAGCCGATGTGATAGAGGAAATTTTACGAATTTATGGGTTTGACAACGTAGAGCTTTCAGCCCATATCGGAGCCACTTATCTGGCAGATTTTCCGAAGATTGATAAAGAAAAAGTACAATTTGCTATTTCGCAATTACTGGCGGGCAGTGGTTTTCAGGAGATTTTGACCAACTCACTCACCAAAGAATCTTATACTCAGAAATTCTCTTTTCTGAAGACAGGTGAAGATGTACAAATTTTGAACAAACTGAGTGAAGATTTGGGTGTGATGCGTCAGACGATGGTTTTTTCCGGACTGGAGGTATTGGTTTATAACATCAACCGCCGCCAGAAAGACCTGAAAATATTTGAATTCGGAAAAACATATTCCAAAAAAGCAGATGCTGAACCAGATGCCAGCGTTACTAAAAAATACGCTGAAAAATCGCATCTTACTATTTTCATTACCGGTGACCAAAAGCAGGAATCGTGGCTCGAAAAAAGCAAGTCGGTGGCATTTCACGATTTGAAGAGTGCTGTGCATAAGATTCTTAACAAACTCAAAGTCTCAAAACTGGAAAGTACTGATACTGACAACCAATTATTTGCATACGGACTTACTTATTCTTTCAAAAATACAGAAATTGTAAGTTTTGGGATGCTCAATCCGTCAATTACCAAATTTGCTGACTGCAAACAACCTGTTTTTTATGCTGATTTTAACTGGGACTGGCTGTTGAAAAACTATACTACTACACAGGTTTATCAGGAGATTCCGAAGTTCCCGGAAGTAAGGCGGGATTTATCGCTGGTGCTTGACAAGCAGGTTAGTTTCAAAGAAATACAAGCATTGGCTTTAAAAACAGAGAAAAATCTGCTCAAATCTGTCAATGTGTTTGATGTTTACGAAGGTGAAAACATCGGGACTGATAAAAAATCATATTCTGTAAGTTTTATTTTGCAGGATGAAACTCAGACTTTGACTGATGCGGTGATAGACAAAACCATGAAACGCCTGATGGAAACGCTTGAAAAAGACTTACAGGCTGTAATCAGGAAATAAGTGTTATAAAAAAGAATAGTCCGGTAATATAAATTATCGGGCTTTTTTATGCTTGCTGTAAAAATTTTGAAATGATTATTTCCATTCACCTTACTACCATAAAATATAAAATTTTGGTTATTTCTTCCCAAACAAAACTGTTTTATAAGGTGTTAGCATAGAGCAAATGAGCATATTTATTCTTAAATTTGCAGTTTTCAGACAGAGTTTATTAATCGTAACATTATACAATGCAACACCTTCGCAATTTTTGTATTATTGCCCATATCGACCACGGAAAATCAACCCTTGCCGACCGTTTGCTTGAATTTACCAAGACAGTAACGAAACGGGAAATGCAGGCTCAATTGCTGGACGATATGGATTTGGAGAGAGAAAGAGGGATCACTATCAAGAGCCATGCTATTCAGATGGATTATGTCTATAAAGGTAAACAATATGTATTTAACCTTATAGATACTCCCGGACACGTTGACTTTTCATATGAAGTATCTCGTTCGATTGCTGCCTGTGAAGGAGCTTTACTGATTGTAGATGCTTCGCAAGGTATTCAGGCTCAAACAATTAGTAATTTATATCTGGCACTTGAGCATGACCTGGAGATTATTCCGGTTCTTAATAAAATAGATTTGCCGGGAGCAATGCCTGAAGAAGTAAAAGATCAGATTGTAGATTTGCTTGGCTGCAAAAGAGAAGAAATCATTCATGCTTCCGGTAAAGAAGGTATAGGAGTTGAAGATATTCTGGCAGCAGTCGTAGAAAGAATACCTCCTCCTAAAGGTAATCCGGAAGGGGAATTACAGGCATTGATCTTTGATTCTGTATTTAACTCTTTTCGGGGCATTGAAGTAATTTTTCGGGTATATAATGGCAAAATCAATAAAGGTGATAAAGTAAAATTCATGGCAACCGGCAAGGAATATGAAGCCGATGAAGTTGGAATTTTACGCCTCGACAAAGAACCCCGCCCTTTTGTAGAAACAGGTGATGTAGGTTATTTGATTTCAGGTATCAAACAGGCAAAAGAGGTAAAAGTAGGAGATACGATTACTAATCTTACCAATCCTGCCAAAGAAGCTATCAAAGGTTTTGAAGATGTAAAACCTATGGTTTTTGCAGGTATTTATCCGGTTGATACTTCAGAGTTTGAAGAATTACGGGATTCTATGGAAAAACTGCAACTCAATGATGCATCACTGGTTTGGGAACCCGAAACCTCTGCTGCTCTTGGTTTTGGTTTCCGTTGCGGTTTTCTGGGAATGCTACACATGGAAATTGTGCAGGAACGTCTGGAACGTGAGTTTGACATGACTGTAATTACCACAGTCCCTTCTGTGCAGTTTCATTGTTATACTACCAAAGGCGAAAAAGAAAATATTAATTCTCCAGCCGAGATGCCCGACCCTTCCTCTATTGACCGTATAGAAGAACCCTATATTGCAGCCCAGATTATTACCAAATCAGATTATGTGGGGGCAATTATGAAGCTTTGTATGGACAAAAGAGGTATTATCAAAAATCAGGTGTATCTTACTTCTGACCGGGTAGAAATGACTTTTGATATGCCACTGGCTGAAATCGTTTTTGACTTTTTTGATAAACTTAAAACCATTTCCAGAGGTTATGCTTCATTGGATTATCATCTCATCGGTTTCAGAGAATCTGATATGGTGAAGCTTGATATCATGCTGAATGGGGAGAAAGTAGATGCTCTTTCAGCCATCGTTCACCGTGATAAAGCATACGATTGGGGTAAACGCCTTTGTGAAAAGCTGAAAGAGCTATTGCCTCGTCAACAATTTGAAATAGCCATACAAGCTGCCATCGGGCAAAAAATTATAGCTCGTGAAACTGTAAAAGCCATGCGTAAAGATGTATTGGCAAAATGCTATGGTGGTGATATTTCCCGTAAACGCAAACTGCTCGAAAAACAGAAAAAAGGTAAAAAACGGATGCGTCAGGTAGGAAGTGTAGAAATTCCACAAGAAGCCTTCATGGCAGTATTGAAATTGGATTAATGATTTGATTTTTAATAATTTAACGTGAATTTGTGATACAAAGAGTGTAGGGATGCAACAGCAGCGTGAACTAACCCGAAATTCTTACGAAAATGATAAGAGACCTATAAAACCAGGGTTAGTTTTTGCTGTGGCTGCCTTTTTTTGCTTACTTTTTTGGGCATACAAAAAAGTAAGAAGGTCTCTAAATGAAATAAAGCTGAGAATTAGCTAAATATAAATCCATTAAATTTTTGATAAACAACAATTTAAGAATAAATCTAATCCCGAGTTCATATAAAAAAACGTCGATAACAATTCGGCGTTTTTTTATGTGAAAATTTTCTAATCAACAACTATGCGTTTTTATAAGAATATATTTTTAACTATCTGCTGTATAAATGCTTTTTTAGCTTACAGTCAAAATATTGATGTAAGAAAGTTTGACTATTCAAAAGTAGATTCATTTGTATTGAAATTACCTGATTATAAAACCAGAAGTGTTGCCAAACTTACCAAAAAAATCACAAAACCTTTCTCAACAGATTATGAAAAAGCAAGAGCTATTTTTATCTGGATTACAGAACATATCAGCTATGATTGTAAAGCATATCATTTCCCAAAATTAAGAACAGAAGACTCCAAAAAAATCCTCAAACAAAGAAAGGCAATATGTGGTGGATATTCCAGCTTATTTGCAAGTATGGCAAATACTGCCGGAATACCTTGCCAATATATAGGCGGGATTGCAAGCGAGACAACGAGATATAAAGAAATCGGGAAAATCAAGGGAGAACCACATGCCTGGAATGCAATAAAATTGCAGGGAGAATGGTATTTGACGGATGCTACCTGGGGAAGTGGGTATGGTGATGAAAAATGTACAGTCTTTGTAAAAAGCAGAAATGAAACATATTTTCTTACTTATCCGGAAATTTTTGGACTGGCTCATCTGCCTGATCCCAAACAATCACGTTGGCTACTTTATATTGATAAATTTACAAAAGAGCAATTTCGTAATCTTCCATTATCAGACCAACATGGTATATCTGTATTAGAATTAACGAGTTTTTATCCTAAAGAAGGGATTATTTATGTTGAGAAGGGAAAGAAAATCAAGTTTTCATTTAAAACTGCCAATAATCATGAATTGAAAACTATTAAATTTTTCAGGAAAGAATTGGCAGATGACAAAGAAGTTAAAACACAAATAGAAAAAGGTAATCTGAATCCGGAAAATGGGGTCTATTCCTATTCTTTTACGGCAACGGAATCAGGTACACGCCTGATAGAAGTGCATCTCAATAACTTTTATGTATTTACTTATAAGATAGTAGTAAAGTAACCGGGGCTCGGGATAGCGGTTACATATAAAACCATTTAAGTATTTGATAGAGAGAAATTTAGGAAGAAATCTAATTCCAAATTTCCGTTATTTCAAAAGCATGAGTGTTTGTTCGTAGCTGTCTTTATAAAATTCTTTTCCTTCAAACAGGCGATTCATCATCACGGCTCCTTCAAAAAGCATGATGGTTTTCCAGGCTAATTTTTCTGCTTCATTGCTGGAATAGCAGGTTTCAAAAATATGTGCCAGGCTGTTACTCCACTCCTGAAAAATTTCTTTCAATACTTCTTTAAAGGCTGGTACTAATCTTGCTGTTTCAAGCGTCATATTGCCTAAAATACATCCTCCCTCAGCATTCAGCATTACCTTACCCAGTTTTACCAACATTTTAGATAATCTTTCGTGGGCAGATACACTTTCTTCAAAGGCAATGCTATACACTTTTTCACTCAGGTATTGTTGTATCCAGCTTAATACTTCTTTCATCAATATCTCCTTACTATCAAAGTAATAATAAAAGCTGCCTTTCATTAGCCCACAGGCTTTGGCAAGATCATCCATAGACGTACGGTGATAGCCCTGCTTTCTGAAAATGTCTAACGACTTGGTAATGATTTCTTCTTTGGATGTTTTTTGGAGAGGCATTGAGTGAATCGGAGAAACTTTTGATTATATTCTTTTGACAAATATCACGATAAAAGTCTTGTTTGCAAAACAACGAAATAACAACTGATGAGGTCTTACAGATTAATTTCATAGTTTTGTTTTTCAGTCTTTAATAAGATGATTTTTAAAAAATACGTTTCAAAATTATTATATGAGAAAGCCGTAACCCGTGCCATATTTACGGTTTGGGGCATTGCCATTAAAGAAATCAGCGTAAGTTTCAGTCAGTTTTTTGACTGGAGAAATCCTTTGTTTTCGTTGTGGAGAGTTTTAAAATATATTTTTCTGGCATTGTTCAGACTTGTGCTGGGGAGGAGTGTTAGAATCAGCTATGGCTATACCGGAGAAGACAGGATTATAGAGTCATTGTTGCAAAAGAAAATTACCGAAAATGGCTTTTATGTAGAAGTTGGTTGCAACGAACCCCGTTTTATTTCCAATACCTTTTTGTTGTATCGCCGGGGCTGGCGAGGAATATGTATTGATGCCAATGAAAAACTAGTAAAAAAATTTAGCCGGATACGTCCCCGTGATAGAGCGGTTGCTGCTCTGGTATCAGATGAAGAAACTGAGTTTCAATTTATAGAATATACCAATCCGGTTCTTTCTTCTGCAGATACCTCACAAATGGAAATCTATCTGGCTCAGGGACAAAAAATTATAAACCGTAATGTCAAAAAAGCTTCATCACTGACACATATTTTAAATGAAAATCAGGCACCTTCACATTTTGATTTGCTGGCAATAGATGCTGAAGAATTTGATTTTCAGGTATTAAAATCTTTAGATTATCAGCAATATTCACCCCGTCTGATTATGCTTGAAGCAGAAGATTTTGATCCATCTCAACCTACATTGCATCCGGTTTTTCAGTTTTTAACTGGTAAGGGATATATTTTGAAGGGGAGTATTTTAAAAAATCTTTATTTTATGAAAGCTTAACAGCCAAACCTTCGTAGTACTTTTTCAACCCCGGCAATATAACCGCCTGCTCCGAACAAATTGACATGCACCAGTAATGGATACATATTATAAATGCCAATTCGCTCTTCAAAACCTGCGTCTAATGGAAAGCATTCATTATAACTTTCATAAAATATATCATCAAACCCTCCAAAGAGTTTTGTAAACGCAATTTCAGCTTCCCGACAACCATAATATACTGAAGGGTCTATAAAAATAGGCTCCTGAAAATCTCCGGTTAATACATTCCCCGACCATAAATCTCCATGTAGCAGAGAAGGAGTGGTGACAGGAAGTAAATCTGGCAGTTTGTTACAGAATCTTTCTATCCTGTGCAAAAAGTCTTTTGAGATTTCATTGTTATAGAAAGCTAATCCTGCCTGCGGGCGAATACGGTTTTGAATAAAAAAATCTGTCCAGTTATCAGTAAATGAATTTTGTTGGAGAAGCGACCCTATGTAGTTTGTATAAGATAATCCAAACTGAGATGTAGTATATGTATGGAGAGAAGCGAGACTTCTTCCAAGATTTTGCCAGTATTGATCAGTAGGTTCTGTAAGAGAGAGAAATTCAAGTAAAATGTAAGATTTATCTCCTTTTTTACCAAAACCCAACACTTCAGGTACTTTCACTACATTAGTCTGACTTAATAAGTTCAAACCTTTGGCTTCACAAGAAAACAAGTCTTCTGTTTGCTGTTCATTCCATTTCAGGAAAAAATAGCCTTCTTCAGTTTCTAATCGTACAGCGGTATTAATATTGCCACCACTCAAAAAACGATAACTTTCAACCGAAATTTCAGCACCGAGACATTCAAAAAGCAGACTTTCAAAAAACTGTACCTGCTCTGAATGTATGTTATTGAAATTCATAAAGTATAAGTAAATACTTGGTTAAAAAGCGTAAAAACAATTACAAATTATGTGTTTTTATTAAAAAATTCAAAAAATTTTCGTTCCCGTTCCATAATAGCTGGTACACATTTTCAAAATCGTGTATATTGCCATAGTAAGGGTCAGGTACTATTTTGGATGTAATTTCCGGGCTGAAATCAAGCAGTAAACCAGTAAATGCCTTAACCTGAGAAGTCGAATATTTTAGCCGGTTTGTATTTTCAAGATTAGAACCATCCATAGTCAGGATGTAGTCAAATTTTTGAAAATCCTCTTTTTGTAATTGTCTTCCGTAATGATTGACAGGAATGCCATACTTTTTTAAAGTTTGAAGAGTACGATAATCTGGTAAATCTCCAATATGATAGCCGGCTGTTCCTGCCGAATCGCAAGTGATTTTTGAAGAAAGTTGTTTGAGTGAAATTTGCTCATTAAAAATGGCTTCTGCCATAGGTGAGCGACAAATATTGCCTAAACAAACAAATAAAACTTGTATCATTTTTATGTAACAAAAAGTCAGGTTATGGGGTATAATAAGTGCTTGTAGTTTGACAGGGTTGTTATATCCCTTTTAAGATAAGCATACAACTTGTACTTTTTTTAGTTAATTTCTTATATAGAACTTTATTAGTTGTAATATTTTCAGTTAAACTCATTTCATTTGTTTTAATTTTAATAGTACTTTTGGAAAAAAAAACGGATATGCGATATATTTTTTCTCAGCTTCCTTTTCTGGCAAAGTTTTTTTTACTGGGAAGTCTTATCATTTTAAGCAACCTTGCACAGTCTCCCCACAAAGAAGCAGAAATCCAGACAAGTCCCTCAACTGAAAGAAAAATGAGAAATGACTCAACATCTATTGTTCCTTCACCTTCACAAGCTCCACAGTTTGAAAGCAATTTTAGTGAAAAGGTAAGCTGGAGTTCGGGTAAATAAAGTAATTATATTATTGTTTGTTGCTCTCTTCCTGTATTACAAAAATTTCCTCCTCCTTTTTCTTCATCAAATACTTTTCGCGTGCAAACTTTTCCAGGAGTTTGTTACTGCTGTTAAGCTCTTTTTTATCTTTTTGTACCTGTTTTACTTTTTGACTGTAATAAGATGTATCTGATTTAAGCTGCTGGAGCAATATGGTATTTTTGATTTGAGTAATGGAGTCATTTGTATCAAAAAACACCATCCACAACACAAAAGCAGAAGCTGTAACTACATAAAAATTACGTGTCAAAGGAATGAGCTTTTTTTGAATATTCATTATAAATAAATTGAGTTTTCTTCCAAAAATAGTCATTTTTACCTTTCCTGTAAAAAATTAACCTAGATAAAACCTATGAAAATAGATGCCCATCAACATTTTTGGATATATAACGAAAAAGATTTTGGCTGGATAACGGACGATATGGCGTTGCTGCATCAGGATTTTATGCCAGATAACTCTCTGAAGATTTTACTTGACAATGGGTTTGACGCTTGTGTTGCAGTACAAGCTCGCCAAACTGAGACAGAAACAGAATTTTTGCTTGATCTGGCAAAAAAAAGTGATTTTATCCGGGGAGTAGTAGGATGGGTAGATTTGCAAGCTGAAAATATTGAAGAAAGACTAAGTTATTTTTCAGGATTTCCAAAATTATCAGGCATCCGGCATGTAGTGCAAGCTGAGCCTGACACTGACTTTTTGCTTCGTCCGGCATTTCAGAATGGTATTTCCTTACTTAAGCAGTATAACCTGGTTTATGATATATTAATCTATCCTAAGCAGTTAAAATCTGCTGTTAAAATGGTAAGACAATTTTCAGAACAGGTATTTGTACTCGACCATATTGCCAAGCCTTTAATTAAGGGCAAAGTGCTGGAACCCTGGCGGAGCCACATAAAAGAACTTGCCCGTTCAGAAAATGTTTATTGCAAAGTATCAGGTATGGTAACAGAAGCAAACTGGCAGAACTGGCAGGAAAAAGATTTCAGAGTTTATCTGGATGTAATTGTTGAAAGTTTTGGGACAGACAGAATACTTTATGGTTCTGATTACCCGGTATGTCTGGCAGCAGGAAATTATAAGTCTCAACTTCAGATAATAGAACATTATCTCGCTTCTTTTTCTGCTTCTGAGCAAGCAGATATTTTAGGAAATACAGCTTGTAGAGTTTACAGACTTATCTAATCAAATTGAAGTAATACCTTCTGTTTTCATTTAAAGCTGGTTTTTTCTATTGAAGGATTATGGTGTTTTTGATTTTGTATTTTATCAAGATTGTTTTTTGCACTTTTCAAATTTTATACAATTAAAAGTTTAAAAAAACGAATTATAGTTTGGAATAAATAAAGCAATTAGATAATATTGAGGATAATTTGTACTTTTTTTAATTTTTCAACTCCCTTAAACAATCATTATGAAACCAAACATTTACCGATTCACACGAATGTTTATGTTGTTTTCGGCACTGTTGGTGAGTAGCCTTAGCATGGCTCAACGAACAGTAACCGGACGGGTTCTATCCGGCGGAGACAACTCTCCATTACCAGGTGCCAGTGTTCTTATCGAAGGTACCACAATAGGTTCTATTACCGATGCTGAAGGTAAATTTAGCATCAATGTCAGAAGTGATAATGACAAACTGATAATTTCTTCTATCGGTTACAAAACACAACAAATTACTGTAGGAAGCCAATCTACTATTGAAATTTCTCTTGAAGAAGACATCTCTACTTTGAGTGAAGTAGTAGTAACTGGTTATACTACAGACAATCGTCGGGAAACAACAGGTTCTGTTTCTATAGTAAAAGCTAAAGACTTAGCCATCAGACCATCTGGTAACGTAGAGCAACTTCTGCAAGGTATTACACCAGGGGTAACTGTTATTACCAATGGGCAGCCTGGTACTACCAGTCAAATCAGGGTTAGAGGTTTTGGTTCCTTTGGAGGTAATGAACCGCTATATGTTGTGGATGGGGTACCTGTTGCATCTACCAATTTCCTCAATCCTAACGATATCGAATCGACTACTGTACTGAAAGATGCGTCTGCTGCTTCTATTTACGGAGCAAGAGCTGCTAGTGGTGTAATTATTTATACTACAAAGAAAGGTACAAAAGGAGCAAAAAAACTATCAGTGACTTACGATGGATTGTTAGGTTTTACGGACCCAGGTAAAGGACAAAAAATGATGAATCCTACCGATTTTGCAAATTATACTTGGAAAGCTATTCAAAATTCAGGTATTGTCATAGGTCCCGGAAAAGACCAGTTTAGTCATCCCCAGTTTGGCTCAAACCCTGCTGGTCCTGTTATACCAGATTATTTAATTGTAGGTGGAACGTATGGATATACAGGTACAGTAGATTTGAATGCTGAGAAACTTAAATATAACGTAGACCCAACTTTGGGCTCTGTTTATCAGGTTGTTAAAGCTAATAAGTCAGGGACAGACTGGTATGATGCCATCACTAGAGTGGCACCAGTGCAACGTCACACAATTGGAATATCAGGAGGTGGTGAAAATAGCCGTTTTTACTTTGGGTTGAGTGCTCAGGATCAAAAAGGTATTTTGATTTCCAACAGTTATAAAAGATATACCTTCCGTGCTAATTCAGAATTTAATATCCTCAAAAATCTTCGTTTAGGTGAAAATATACAGGGTACTTATTTTCAGGTTTTAGGAATCACTGGTGCAAATGGAGGTCAAGGTATTTCTGCTGATGAAAATGATATTTTGCAAGCCTTCCGTATGCCATCCATTATCCCTATTTATGATGAATTCGGCGGATATGCTGGTACTGCAGCTAAAGGCTTTAATAATCCTCGCAATCCTGTTGCTAATCAAGATGGACTTAAAAATAATAGAAACTTTAATGGAGATGGATTTGGAAATGTGTATTTAGAATATGATCCGATACCAGGGTTGACTTTACGCTCAAGCATTGGAGGTAGATATACTAACTACTATTATTGGGGATATAGTCGACTTCAATATGAGAATTCAGAAAATAATTCTGCTTTCGGATATAATGAAGGTTCTGGCTTTAATTTTCAATGGACTTTTACTAACACTGCTAATTACAAGAAAAAGTTTGGTATTCATAGTGTAGAAGCTCTTGTTGGATTGGAAGCACTTAATACAGGAAAGGGTAGAAACATTGATGCTTCTGGATTAAATCCTTTCTCTAATAGCATAGATTATATAAATCTTAGAAACGTAGGTTCCAAAGTAGTAAATAGTGATTTATTCTACGGAGTTAATTTTGCATCTTATTTTGGGCAGTTGAAGTATACCTTTAACGAAAAATACTATCTTACAGGAGTTATTCGTCGTGATGGTTCTTCAAGATTTGGCTCTAGTACCCGATATGGTGTGTTTCCAGCAGTTTCAGCTGCATGGCGTATTTCAAATGAAAGTTTCATCAAAGATTTGGCATTTATTACTGACTTGAAAATTCGGGGTGGATATGGCTCAATGGGTAACTCAAATAACGTTACACCTACTAATCAATATTTTCTTTTCGGAGCTAATATAGGGCAATCAGCATACGATATAAATGGTAGTAATAGTAGTGCTCAGGAAGGATATTATCGTACTCAACTTGGTAATCCGAATGCTAAGTGGGAAACCAGTGTTACCAAAAACATAGGTATTGATGGTACTTTCTTAAATGGGAAACTAGACGTTATTATTGATTTTTGGCAAAAAGATACCAAAGAGTTGCTGGTAAGACAACAGGTTCCTTCAGTTGCAGGTTATAATGCTACACCTCCTTTTGTGAATCTTGCTAAAATGACAAACAAAGGAATTGATATTTTATTAGGTACTAAAGGTTCTACTAGCTTGGGTGTTAGCTATGAAGCTACTCTTACTGGAAGTTTCCTTAAGAATGAAATCAAAGATGTAGGTTCTGCTTCAGGTTATCTATCTGATGTTAATCCGGATTTTAGAGGATTAAAGCCAATAAGAAATCAGTTAGGTCGTTCTATATCATCTTTTTACGGTTATCAGGTACTGGGTCTTTTTCAAACTGCTGATGAGGTTGCATCTGCTCCCAAGCAAGATGGAGCTGCTCCAGGTCGTTTTAAATATGCTGATATTAATGGGGACGGTATAATTAATGAACAAGATCGTACTTACCTAGGCAGTCCTGTTCCAAAATTCACTGGGGGTTTCAACTTTACTCTTAAATACAAAGGTTTTGATTTGACGTCTTATTTCTATACCTCACTTGGCAACAAAATCTTTAATGCCTCTAAATGGTTTACTGATTTTTATCCATCATTCAGTGGTGCAGCTATTAGTGAAAGAATTAAGGATTCATGGACTCCTACTAATACTGGAGCTAAAATTCCTATTTTTGAAACAGCTTCTAATTTTAGTACCAATACACAAGCTAACTCATTTTATATAGAGAATGGTTCGTATTTACGGATGCAAAATCTAACTTTGGGCTATACTCTTCCAAATGCTATGCTGGAGAAAGTACGCATGACCAATTTACGTATCTATGCACAAACTAATAATCTATTTACGATTACTAAATATCAAGGCTTAGACCCTCAGGTAGGAGGTAATGCAGATACTAATTTTGGTATTGATGTGGGTAATTATCCACTTACTAGACAGTGGACATTCGGAATTGGTCTTGGTTTTTAATAGCTGATGTATTAGAATATTAAAAATAAAACATATCATTTATTTATTTTTAAATGTAACAATTAAAAAAATATGAAAATATATAAAAAAGTATTAATCTTATCAACAACGTTAGGATTGATCTTTGCCTGTAAGGATAGTTTTCTTGATGTTGCTCCTACGGGGACTGTAACACAAGCTCAGCTAGAAACTATCAAAGGGGCAGAGGGGGCATTAATTTCTGTATATGGTCAGTTAAATGGTCGTGGGAATCGTATGGCTAGTGCTTCTAACTGGGTATGGGGAAGTATCAGAGGGGGTGATGCAAACAAAGGAACTGATCCTGGTGATTTTAGTGACATCAATCCTATTCAACGTTTTGAAGCTCAGACTACGCAAGGTGTAATTTCTGATAAATATAACGGTTTGTATGAGGGAGTCGCCAGAGCTAATAATGTATTAAGAGTCGTACCTAAGATAAATGCTACTTCTGCTGCGGATAAAGCTACTGTAATACGTATTACAGGTGAGGTGCGTTTTTTGAGAGGTCACTATTACTTTGAGCTAAAAAGAGCATTCGGTAATACCCCATACGTTGATGAAACGGTAGATTATAACACTGGCATTGAAAAAGTGAAAAATGATCAGAATTTGTGGCCAAAAATTGAAGCTGATTTTAAATATGCTTACGAAAACTTACCTGAAACTCAAGGTGCTGCTGGTCGGGCGAACAAATGGGCTGCGGCTGCTTATTTGGCTAAGACATATATGTATCAGAAAAAATATTCTGAGGCAAAGGCTCTGTTTGATTTAATCATTGCCAATGGTCAAACTGCTAATGGTAAAAAATATGGTTTAGTAGCCAAATATGCTGATGTTTTTAAAGCTTCTAATGACAACCATGAGGAATCAGTGTTTGCCATTCAGGCTGCTGCTAATACAGGAAGTGTGAATAATGCTAATCCTGAATTTGATTTGAACTTCCCTTATAATACAGGGCCTAATGGACCTGGAAATTGTTGTGGATTCTTCCAGCCAAGTTTTGAATTGGGAAATTCTTTTAGAACTAATTCCAGTGGATTGCCTTTGTTAGATGGCTCATATAATGATCCTGCAAACGAAGTAAAAACAGATATGGGTATTTTGTCAAAAGATCCATTCACTCCAGATGGTGGAAATCTTGATCCTCGTATTGATCATTCTTTAGGACGCAGAGGTATTCCTTATTTAGACTGGATTGATCATCCAGGTGCAGACTGGATTCGTAACCAACCTAACGGCGGACCATATTCTCCTAAGAAGTTTGCTTATTACAAATCTGATAAAGGCTCTTTGCAGGATAATAGTTCTTGGACACCAGGTTACACTGCTATAAATTTCCCTATTATCCGCTTTGCTGATGTACTTTTGATGGCAGCTGAGGCTGAAATTGAGATAGGAGCTCTTGCTAACCTTGAAACAGCTCGTAACTATATTAATCAAGTTCGTACAAGGGCAGCTAACCCTGCTGGTTTTGTAGTGAAGGGTACTCCTGCTGCTCCTGCCGCCAAATATGTAATCTCAACTTATGATACGCCTTTTGCTAGTCAAGCTGCAGCACGTACTGCCGTACGTTTTGAACGTAAACTTGAATTATCAGGAGAAGGACATAGGTTCTTTGACTTGGTTAGATGGGGTATAGCAGAATCTACTTTGAATGCGTATCTTGCTTATGATGGAGCTAAACTTCCTTCAGGAGCATTGAAAGGTGCCAAGTTTAAGACTAACAGAGATGAGTTGTTGCCCATCCCACAAAGTCAAATCGATTTACAGGGAAAAGATATCTTGATACAAAATCCAGGATTTTAATTTTACTGGTAATTTTAGTTTTAATGTATAATTTTGAAAGAGATGGTAATTGTTACCATCTCTTTTTTTTAAACCAATAAAAGGTAATGAATAAAAAAAAATATTTTCTGGTAATGATATGGAGTATTCTGTTTTTTACTTCTTGTAAAGAAAAAGCAACTCTTTTTTCCTCATTGGATGCCGCCCAAACAGGTATCACGTTTTCTAATAGGATTACCGAAAACGATACCATGAATATTCTGAAATATGAGTATGTATATAATGGGGGAGGGGTAGGCATGGGCGACTTTAATAATGACGGACTACAAGATTTGTATTTTTCAGGAAATCAAGTATCTAACAGACTATACCTTAATAAAGGTAATCTTAAATTTGAGGATATAACAGAAAAATCAGGTGTAAACGGACTAGGCAGATGGTGTTCGGGGGTATCATTAGTTGATGTTAATAATGATAATTTATTAGATATATATGTAAGTGCTACCACTAAAAATATAGCTGGAGAAAGAGCCAATCTGCTTTATATCAATCAGGGTATGAAAGACAATATACCTGTTTTTAAAGAAATGGGGGTTGAGTATGGTATTGCTGATACAACTTATACAACAAACTCAGCTTTTTTTGATTATGATAATGATGGAGACCTTGATTTATATGTATTGGTTGATCAGATAGAGAAGCATGTTAGTTTGTACAGAAATAAAATGAGAGATGGTTCTTCCCCCAATACAGACCGACTTTACAGAAATGATTTTGATGCTAAGCTCGGGCATCCGGTTTTTACAGATGTATCTCGTCAGGCAGGTATTTTAGATGAAGGATATGGATTAGGTGTGAATGTTTCGGATATAAATCAGGATGGATGGAAAGATATTTATGTTACTAATGACTTTATTACCAATGACTTGATTTATATCAATAATCATGATGGCACTTTTACAAATATGGCAGATAAGTATCTCAAACATACCTGTAATTCAGCCATGGGTAATGATGTAAATGATATTAATAATGACGGTTTGCAAGATATTATAGCCGTAGATATGTTACCTGAAGATAATTTTCGTAAGAAGATGTTCCTTCAGCCTAATAACTATATAACTTATCAGAATAATGAAGAATTTCATTATCAATATCAGGTAGTAAGAAATGTGTTGCAAATCAATCAGGGAAAATATCGGGGAACACCGGCATTTAGTGAGACGGCAATGCTGGGAGGTATTGCAGAAACAGACTGGTCATGGGCTCCAATGGTAGTAGATTTTGATCAGGATGGATTACGGGATATTATTATTACCAATGGTTTCCCCAAAGATATAACTGACCGCGATTTTGCTGTATTCAGGCAACAATCTTCGTCTATCGCTTCTATCGATTATATGCTTGAGTTGATACCAAGTGTAAAAATAAAAAATTATGCATTTAAAAATCTTGGAGATTTACACTTTAGTAATGTAACCGAAGATTGGGGCATTACTAAACCCAGTTTCTCAAATGGGGCTGCTTATGGAGATTTGGACAATGATGGAGACCTTGACTATGTTGTCAATAATATTAATGATTCGGCTTCTGTTTACCGGAATAATCTAATTGAGCAAAAAAGAGAAAACAGTAACTATCTTCGGATTAAGTTTAAAGGAGCCGGGAAAAATACAATGGGTTATGGAGCAATTGTAGAAATTTTCTATGACAAGGGAAAAAAACAAGTTTATGAAAATACACCGTATCGTGGATATCTTTCTACAGTAGAAAATGCAGCCCATTTTGGATTAGGCAATATCACAGCAGTAGATGAAGTGAAAATAACATGGCAAAATGGGAAAGTACAAATTCTGAAAGCTGTAAAATCTAATCAGGTATTGACTGTAGATATAAACAATGCTACTCAAAATGCAGCAGATATAAAGAGTGAGTCAGAAGAAATAAGCTTGTTGCAGGAAGATACAACTGTAGTAAACTATATTCATACAGAAAAAGATTTTATAGATTTTAACATTCAAAAACTGCTTCCCCACAAACTTTCTCAATATGGACCGGCTATCTCTGTCGGAGATGTGAACGGGGATGGTTTGGATGATGTATATTTTGGAGGAGCCACTCACCTTAAAGGTAAGTTTTATTTGCAAAAGCAGGATGGAACTTTTGAAAATAAAGACCTGATGCCGGGTATAACTGATGCCGATAAAACAGAAGAAGATATGGGAACTTTGTTTTTTGATGCAGATGGAGATGGTGATATGGATTTGTACATTGTAAGTGGAGGTGTAGAACAATCAGCAGAATCTTTTGCCTATCAGGACAGGCTATACAAAAATGAAAAAGGTGTTTTTATACTTGTTAAAGAAGCCATTCCTGAATTTAGAGCAAGTGGTTCGTGTGTGAAAGCGGCAGATTTTGATAAAGACGGCGACTTGGATTTGTTTGTGGGAGGAAGGGTAAAGCCCGGCTTCTATCCCGAGCCTGTCAAAAGCTTTATTTTACAGAATAATTCAGCTAATGGAAAAATTCAGTTTGCAGATGTTACCGAAAAAATTGCTCCTGAACTAACCAAAATCGGATTAGTTTCGGATGCCCTGTGGTCTGATTTTGATAATGATGGTTTGATGGATTTGGTGCTTGCCGGAGAATGGATGCCCATAACTTTTATGAAAAATGAAAAAGGTAGTTTTAAGAAATGGGGAATAGAGCAGGGAGTCTGGAGTAAAGATAACAGTGTTACACCATTGCCAGCATTGGGCATGTGGACAAGCCTAGTTGCTGGCGATTTTGATAAAGATGGTGATACAGATTATCTGGCAGGAAATGTAGGCGAAAATACATTAAACCGGGCTACTCAAAATGAGCCAATACACATATATGCAAAAGATTTTAACAATGACGGAAATTATGATGCCATTCCTTCGGTCTATTTTAAAGATGAAAAAGGTCAGAAACAGGAATTTCCGTTTTTTGGTAGGGATGATATGATAAAACAGGTAATTCAGTTTAGAAAATTTACTGATTATAAAACCTTTGCCATTAGTCCTGTAAGTAAAATTTTTAAACAGGAAGAATTAAAAGATGTTTTAAAGACAGAAATCAATTACCTGAAAAGCAGTTATATAGAAAATCTGGGAAAAGGTCAGTTTCGGATGACTCCATTGCCGGTGCAAGTGCAGGTAGCTCCGGTTTTCGGGATGATGGCAGGTGATTTTGATAATGATGGTGAACTTGATGTATTACTTGTGGGAAATGATTATGGTTGTGAAATAGGACAGGGACGTATGGATGCCTTAAACGGATTGTTATTGAAAGGAGACGGTAAAGGAAACTTTCAACCATTGACAATTGCTGCAAGTGGATTTTATGTACCTGGCGATGCAAAAGCATTGGTGTCTTTAGCCGATGCCAAAGGGCGAAACTTATGTTTGGCTAGCCAAAACCAGGGAAAAGCCAAAGTTTTTGTCAACAAGCAACCCATAAAAAATGTTAAACTTCAGTCCGAAGATGCTATTGCATACCTGAAATATAAAAATAATCGGATTAGGAAAGAAGAATTGTACTACGGGCATTCTTTTCTATCACAGTCTGCCAGACGATTATTTGTTGATAAAGATGTAACAGAAGTAGAAATTGAAGATTTTCAGGGTAAAAAACGAAAAGTAAATCTCACACAATAAAGAATCGAATTGGTTTACAAAAAATCCGTAGCAAAAGTTACGGATTTTTTGTAGTTTGGTGTATGGAAAAATGCTTCTTTTTGCATCTGTGTTGAAAGTCTGTTTATGAAAAGTTATTACGAAATATTGGGTATAGAATCCAAAGCTGATAGTAAAACAATCAAGTCAGCCTATAAGAAAATGGCTTTCCGGCATCATCCTGACCGAAATCCGGATGACTCTGCTGCTGAAACTCGTTTTAAACTTATTAATGAAGCTTACCAGACCCTGTCAGATCCTCAAAAGCGTTATATCTACGACTTGAAGCTGGCAGGACAATGGCATGAGCCTGATTTTCAGCAAACTGAGCAAACGCCACGTCCACAACGTCCTTATCGCTACCAAACCTATACTCGGTATAATTATCGTAATGAAAACCGACCCCGGTATGTTCGTAAAGTGCATGTGCCTCTGGCATATCGACTCAAAGCCTATGGGGTGACCGCTCTTTTTTTAATTTTGTTCTGGCTGGGGCTATCTGCTTTTTCACGTTATACGATTCATCATAAAGCAGAAGAATTATTTGAAGAAAGCACAAGTTATCTAAAAACGGGTAACTATGAACTGGCATTTTATAAACTCAATCAGGCTATAAATCTTGATAAAACCTATGCAGAAGCCTATTTTCAGCGAGGATTGATAGAGCTACATTTCTGGAAAGATTATAAATATGCCGAGATTAATTTTACAGATGCCCTTCGTTACTCAAAAAAAGCTTTTCATGAAATTTATTTAAAACGAGGCATCAGCCGAATGAAAGCCGGGAAATATGAAGAGGCACTCATTGATTTCAAAAAGGCTTCAGAAGATAAAAAACTGGTTATGGACGCTCAGCTATTTAAAGAACAGACTGAAAAAATGATGAAACATTAAAGATTGTATCTGTAAAAATAGATAGTTTTTTGTGTTGCGAACAGATGGCATGATTATTTATACTATCTTGGTATGTTGCTCTTTATCTTTCATACCTGATGTGGAAAAAACTCAAGCGAATAGTACTGGTTACACTCACAATCTTTACAGGATTGTTTGTGATAGCGTTGATACTGATTCATAGTTATAAGAAAGAGATTAAAGAGGTACTATTAAACGAAGCGAACAAACGGGTTTCGGGAAAAGTAGGATTTCAGGATATTGATTTCACTTTTTTTAATACTTTTCCCCATATTTCTGTTACAATTCTTAAGCCTTTTTTTCAAGACTCTCTTAGTAAAACCTATATTTTTTCAGCCGAAAAAATATATTTTCATGCACATCTCACTGATATTTTTTCACATAATATCCATGTAACTTCCCTTTATTGCAATAATGCCTCTTTTTCTGCTATCACAGACAAAAGTGGCAGGTCTAATCTGGAAGCTATCAAAAGTATTGAACACCAATTGAAAGAAGTCAAAAAGAGTGAGTCAACTACAGATGTCGTTAATAAAAAATCTCCCGATATTTTACTAAAAGAGATTGTTTTTAAGCAGGTAAAAGTTGAAGTGATAGATTCTTCCAGACACAAAGACATCAGCTTTTTATTTGAAAATGTAACAACATCTTTTGAAAGATTAGCTGATACACTGGATATAAAATTACGTGGACAAGTATTTTTTAAAGGGCTGGCTTTTAATACAGAAAAAGGAGGTTTTTTAGAGAAAAAGCATACAACTCTAAACGTACATGCCGGGTTGTATATTCCCAAACGTCGTATTCACATTTATCCTTCAGATTTATATACCGAAAAGCAGCATATTGTAATGGAAGGCTTATTTAATCTGGCACAAAAACCCGGTGAATTTGAACTGGCTTTCCGAAATGATAAAACTGATCTTGCCAGCTGTAAATCATTGCTGAATGCTCATTTACAGAACAAATTGAAAAGATACAATGCCATAGAGCCACTGATGGTAGATGCTAAAATATCAGGAAGCTTGGGACGAGGAAATGAACCGGCTGTGATAGTCAGATTTGCCGGAAAAAATATTACTGCTTCAATGGATACACTTGTGGTAAAAAATGCTACATTACAAGGTGAGTTTACAAATCAATACAGCAAAGAAAAACTGGCTGAAGATAAAAACAGCATACTCAAATTAAATGTCAGTTCCGGAGTCTTGGCTGATAATCCTATTCATCTTAAACTTACTATTCAGGATTTAAGTAACCCCAATTTTGATATAAGCTCTGCACTGAGATTTCAGTTTAACGAAAAAAGCAAAGGCATATTAAAGCGATTTCTGGTATCTAATCCTGAATTACTTACGAATCTCCTGAAATTAAGAACAGATAAACCGATATTGGCTAATTTGCAACTGCATGGCAGATTAACAGATAGTAATGTTGTGCCAATGGGTAGCCTTGAGGCTCTTATAACAGATACAGAGTTGGTGTTTGAAAAATATCGCAGCTCTCATACTTCAGCACGTGTTTTTATTACCAACCATTCTGATGAAAAGCTGCTTCCATCTCTCAAAAATACAAAAGTAGATATTTCTTACTTTCAGGCACAGGTGCAGGGAGCACAAGTGATGGCTCATCTTATCGTCACAGATTTTATTACACCACATCTTGAAGTGAGTACAATAGTCAAAACGGCTCTTACTAACCTCATTCCATTTTTGCCCAAAGGCATGCCTCTGACTTTACAATCCGGTGAAGCAAAATTAAAAATTGACTATTCAGGAAAGATTATAAATCCTGAACAGAAAAATTTTACCACATTGCCAGGTACATTGTCTGGTACTATCAATCTTGAAAAGGCTTCTTTTTCTTATCAACCTCAGCAACTTACTGCCAGTGCTGTAAATGCACTTATTTTACTCAATAATAATGATTTGATGATTAAAAATTTTTCAGGCATTGTAACAGGTCATCGCTTTGAAATAGCCGGAAGTCTGAAGGATATAGTTCCCTATTTATTCGCTCCGACTGATAATGATCCTTTTCTGGATATAAAGGCGACTATGGGAATTACACTTAAAGAGCTAAATGCAAGGCTTAAGACCGAAAAATATCGTTTTGAGAAAGGGAATCTGGATATACTGATAGCTTATCAGGGTTTTATCAAAGATTATCTTAACAATAAAACAGATAAAGTAAGAAGCGTTATTAGTGGTAGCCTCACGGTAAAAGATGCCTATTTTCATTACCTTCCTGATGATTTTCAGTATTCTGAGTTTAACGGAACTCTTACTTTTAATGAAAATGATGTGCAGATTCATAATTTGAACGGCTTTTTTAACGAAAACCCTCTACAAATAAGTGGTAAAGCACGACAAATTATACCATTTTTTACACAGGACGATAAGCAGATATCAGCAGATTTACAGATACATTCACCTGATTTAAATCTCAACAAAATTCTTAAAATCAAAAATCGTAAAAAACTTTCACAACAAATTTTGCCAGTCATCAAAAATCCTAACTATAAAGAGGATGATGTCTTTGACAGACTCAATCAGGCTCTGCCTGCTCGTCGTACAATGTCTCAGGTATTTGACCAGATTACTGATAAAATACAAACAAATATTAGCCTTACAGCCGATAAAGCCTACTACAGAAATGTAATAGCAACACAGGTAAGAGGAGAATTGCATCTGAAACCAAAAATGGTAGAGATAGTCAATACAGGCTTATATACTGCTGGCGGATTACTCACTCTTAATGGAAATATAGACCTTTCTTCTTCAGGGTTTGATAAAATGAAGTTTCAGGTAGGAGTTCAAAGAGTAGATGTACAAGAATTGTTTGCAGAGTTTGAAAATTTTAACCAGCATACAGTTGTGGACAAAAATCTGAGAGGAACTCTGAACGCAAAAATTGACTTTGATGCAGATTTGCTTCCCAGCCTTAAAATCGTTTCGGAGAGTATGAAAGGAACTATGAATATTAAATTGAGTAATGGACAGTTGTTGGATTTTGCTCCACTGGGAGATGTACAAAAAGTGATTTTTAAGAAGAGAGATTTTAAAAATATCAGGTTTGCTGTTATTGAAAATGATTTTATACTTAGTGGAACTGAAATTGGCATCAAACGCATGGAAATAGAATCCAGTATTATGGATTTATATATTGAAGGGAGATATAGTTTTGCAGAAAATACAGACATGAGTATTCAGATTCCTTTAAAGCATATTTTCAGGCGTAAAAAGAATTTTAATCCTGCAATTCCTGATACAACTACTTTTACAGGAGCCAGCGTATATCTGAAAGCAGTTTCAAAAAATGGTAAAATACATATTTCCTATGACCCTTTTAAACGAATCAGGGATAAAAAAGAGAAGAAACGTCAGGAGAAAGTACAATCTGATTCAGCTATTACACGCAAGGATATAGATGTATTGCCCGGAACAACCAAAGTTCCATAACAAGCATATTTCTCTGGTATCCTACGGTCTTAACGCTACTTTTGATAGTATAATTTTGTAATCTTATTATTTTTGGGTGAGTATCATATAGCTTATTATCATGACGAAAAACCGGATAACAAGACAATTTGCTTATGGAGTTTCTTTCTTTGTTGCACTTTTTGTCAATTTTCCAATAGTTTTTCTTAACATGCCTCACTTGGAAAAATCAGGCAAAGCTCAGCTGGATATTATAATACAAATTGTGTTTTGTTTTTTTTATTCCATAACAGCTATTTATCTTATCTATCAGGGAATAAAACTTCATTTTTCAAAGCTTGTACAATTTATATTGTTGCTTTTTACATTTAGTTTATTTGTAGTTCTCTTGACAACTACAAATGTTATAATTATTGGCTTATCTGTCAAAATCATTCCTACGGTGGTGATGAGGGGACTATTAATTATGGTTATTGCTTACTTTTTTAGCAGATTTATTTTGGAAATAGAAAAGAAGAACGAGGTTTTGCTTGAAAATGAGCAACTTAAACACGAAAATTTACAGGCTCAGCTTGCATCTCTTAAAGAGCAGTTAAATCCTCATTTTTTGTTCAATTCTTTAAATACACTCAGCTGGCTTATAAATGAAGATAAAGATAAAAGTCAGCAATTTCTGCAAAAACTTGCTCATGTATTACGTAGTTCTCTAAGTATGCAGCAACAGCCTTTAATTTGTTTGTCAGAGGAGCTTGCACTGGTAGATAGTTATATTTTTTTGCTTGAAATGCGATTTGGTGACAATTTAAAAATTAGCAGAGATATTATAAAAGCTGAAAAGTATCATATCCCTCCAATATCAGTTCAGATGTTGATAGAAAATGCCATCAAACACAATATCATTTCTACGGCATCACCACTGTCTATCCATATTGAACTGGATACTAATAGTCACATACTTATTGTAAGGAATTCGCTTAATGCAAAACCTAATTCCGAAGGAACAGGTATCGGTTTGGCAAACCTCAACGAACGGTTTAAGATTTTGACCAATCGTGAAATAGAAATTATACAAAATGATACCTTCACAGTGATTTTACCTCTGGAATCATGAAAATAGTTATTATAGAAGATGAACCGGCAGCAGCCAATCAGCTAAAACACCTGCTAAATCAGCTCAATACAAATCATGAGGTTTTGACAGTTATAGAAACAGTTACTGATGGTATCGAATGGTTTACTACTCATGAGGCTCCTGATTTAATTTTTTCGGATATACAACTGGCTGATGGAATATCTTTTGAAATCTATGAACAAATAAATATTAGTGTCCCCGTTGTTTTTACTACTGCATTTGATGAGTATGCCATTCGGGCATTTAAGCTAAATAGTATTGATTATATTTTAAAACCTATTGATACCGAATCGCTTAGATTTGCTCTCGAAAAATTTAATAATCAGCATTCTATAAAACTTGGGAACCTGAATAAGCTGATAGGTGAGCAGGCATTTTCTCAAAGAAATTATCGTAAAAGTTTTCTGGTAAAGTATCGTAACAAACTGCTTCCGGTTAAGACAAAAGAGTTTTCATACTTCTTTATTGAAAATGGTGTAGTTTTCGGACAGCTATTGGATGGTCGCAAGCTCATGATTGATTTTAAACTGGAAGATCTTGAAAACCAACTGGATCCTCAGGATTTTATAAGAGCTAACCGGCAATATATTCTTTCAAGAATTTGTATCATCGAAATACAACCTTATATCAATAGCAGGATACTTATTAAAATCCATCCTTCGTCTTCCTTTGAAGTAATTATTAGCAAAGAGAAAGTTACTCCTTTTAAAAAATGGTATGAAAAGGGTTGAGACGACGATTTACCTTCATTTTTTTCCTTTTCACTTTTTTATACTGCCCTCTTACCCAACGCAAATCTTCATTCCAGCGTCTGAATTCATATAATCAAGAATTAATTTTTCAAAAAATATGAATCTAAAAATCACGATTACAAGCTTTTTAACGATAGCTTGTCTCTTAATCTTTGGGTGTAAAGATGATGAAGTTGTTTCTGCCTCTGCAACTGTAACAGCTTTAAGTTGCTCTTCAGCTACTTTTTCGGCAACTGCCACAGCAGGCACTGCTTTTACAGGTACAGCAACAGTGCCATATACTGGAGGTAATGGAGGCACTTATGCCACAGGTTCTGTGGTTTCTTCAACAGGCGTTACAGGACTTACTGCTACCCTTACCGCAGGTACTTTGGCTTCGGGTTCTGGTTCAGTTACTTTTGCCATTACAGGTACTCCCGTCTCAAGCGGTACGGCTGCCTTTGAAATTTCTGTGGGTGGTCAAACCTGTACGCTTTCAATGACTGTTTCAACTGCGTCTTCAGGGAATACGAGTTCAGGCACTGGTCTGGATATTACCACGGATGTTTCAAACCTTGTAAAACTGGCAGAGGCATTCAAAGCTACCTTGTCTTCTACACAATTAACTGCCTGTCAGCTTGTCTGGACTAAAGCCAATGCTGTAAGATGGTCAAATTTGCCGGAGGGTTTATACAGAAACAGAGTTGGAGTACAATCTTCTACTTTTTCAACAGACCAGTGGACTGCCTTTTATAATCTTCTGAAGGCTGCTACCGGTACAGGAACTAATGAAGGATACAACGAGTATCTTGCTATTCTGGCAGCTGACGACTGGCTCAACAGCAATGGAGGCGGTTCTGATTATGGTTCAGGAAATTATTATGTTGCTTTGTTAGGCACTCCCAGCACAACAGGACTCTGGACACTTCAGATAGGAGGGCATCATGGAACTATCATTTATACTTTTAATGGTGGCAAGCTTTCAGGGGCTACTCCTTCATTTCGTTCTACTGAACCTTTCCCAACTTATACATGGAAAAATGTAACTTATCAGCCTATCGTTCAGGAAATTACTACGCTTTCGGCTATGTTGAAAGGATTGAGTTCTACTGAGCTTACTACTGCCAAACGCTCTTCCTCACAGAATGACTTGATTTTGGGTCCGGCTCAGGATGGTAAATTTCCTACAACGAAAACGGGTATTAAAGCTGGTAATTTGACAAGTGCTCAGAAAGACTTGATACTGGCAGCTATTAAAACTTATACAGATGATCTTGATGATGTGAGTGCAGCCGCCGTTTATGCAAAATATAAATCAGAAATAGATGAGACTTACATTTCTTATGCAGGCACTACTGATTTAACTTCACAGGGGGATTATGTATTGATTGACGGACCTAATGTATGGATTGAATTTTCGATGCAGGGAGGTATTATTGTAAAGAATGCTAATCATCCTCACTCTGTCTGGAGAGACAGAACAGGTGACTATGGCGGAAATTAATCTCAACTTAGTTTAGCTTTTATGGCATGTGTATAATTAAATTAGATACACATGCCTTTTTATGTCTTTTCTTATGAAAAAGATTTGTTGTATTCTGGCTTTTTTTATTGGTCTGATGGTTGTGTCTGGTCACCCGATGCCTAACTCTATGGTTTTGCTAAAAATACACGAAAAGTATATTTCAGGTGAAATAATGCTGCCTTTAAGTGAATTACAAACTGCTATTGGAAAAGGTGTAAATGATAATTCAGAAAAATTGGTAGAAAGGTTAGGAGATACCCTAAAGAGCTATATACTCAAGCATATTAGACCTGCTACCTTTGACGGTAAACGCTGGCAGGTTGTATTGGGAGAAATGAAAGTTATAGAAACAAAAAGTAAGTTGACAGGTGATTATAAGGAACTAGTAGTAAAATTTACTATGACTCCACCTCACTTTTATGATTTACGTAATTTCTATTTTGATTATGATGTTATTGTACACCAGGTTATTACACACAAAATACTGGTTTCAGTAAAACAAGACTGGCAGCAGGGAATTATTTCAGAAGACAGCACTTTACAGCAAATAGGGGTTATTGAATTAGATGTTCCGAGTGGTACAATCAAACCTTTTCAAATCAGTCTTCAGCAAGGCAGTAAATGGAAAGGTTTTAAAAACATGGTATCTCTGGGTATTACACACATAGCGGAAGGAACAGATCACTTATTATTTCTGCTCACTTTACTATTGCCTGCCATGCTTTTAGCTGAAAATAAACAATGGGGTAAATATGCAGGGCTTAAGCTAAGTGCCTTTAATCTACTAAAAATTGTTACAGCTTTTACGATAGGTCATTCTATAACTTTGCTTTTAGGGACTCTGCATTGGCTTCAACTACCGGTCAAACCTATAGAAATATTAATAGCTGTAACAATTTTAGTTTCAGCTATTCATGCATTTCTTCCGATTTATCCTAAAAAAGAAGTATGGGTAGCTGGAGGGTTTGGATTGATTCATGGGATGGCATTTGCAGAAACACTCACTAATTTGGAACTTTCGGCAGGGCAGATGGCATTGAGTATTTTAGGTTTTAATATCGGTATTGAGCTACTTCAGTTGTTAATTATTTTAGTAGTCTTTCCTATTCTGGTTTTACTTTCAAAATCACACTATTACACTTTTATCCGACGAGCCGGATCTGTAGCTATGATAGTAATAGCATTACTTTGGATGATAGAAAGAATTGAGGAAAAACCTAATATAATTGCTCAATGGTTTTCTCATTTATAAAGAAATCCGACTTTTTCAAAGCCGGATTTCTTTATAAATACCAAATTGAGGCATAAGTTTAAGCTTCGCCAATGGTTCCACCAAAATTTATAGGAAAACCTCCTCCTTCAACTTGTTTGATTTTGCCAAAAGAAGCTTCATATTTTTGAATATTATCCTGCAAGGCAGATAATAATCGTTTGGCATGTTCCGGAGTAAGAATAATACGAGATTTTACTTTAGCTTTTGGCACGTTAGGCATTAGTCGTATAAAATCTACTACAAATTCTCCGGGAGAGTGAGCAATCATTGCCAGATTAGCATAAACGCCTTCTGCCACTTCTTCAGAAAGTTCAATGTCAATTTGATTTTGTGGTAGCAGATTTTGATTTTTTTTATCAGCCATAAGTAATATAGTTAGAATTTTCCGAAACGAAGTAAATTAAACAGAAAACTGTTCTCTGAGTTCTTCTATTTTTTCACAGATAGTGGTAAAAATTGTTCCAATTTCACCAATACCATTCACAACAGCTACTTTGCCCTGAGCTTCATAATAAGGCAATACATGAATAGTTTTTGTAAAATACTCTTCCATGCGTTTTAATAACTTATCATCATCTGGGCGTTTTTCTATCTCACGACGTTTTTCTATGCGAAGTTTTAGCTCTTCTTCTGGTACATCTAATTTTATAACAGCCTGAATAGCAGTGTTTTTGGATTCTAAAAACTTGTCCAAAGCTTCAGCCTGAGGTACAGTACGAGGGAAACCATCAAAAATAAAACCCTGAGCCTGTGGATTTTTTTGTACTTCTTCTTCAAGCATGTCTATTGTAACCGAATCCGGAACCAGAATTCCATTGTCAAGCAGATTTTTTACTTTTTTGCCTAATTCAGTTTGTGTAGCAATATGCATTCTGAATAAATCACCTGTGGAGATGTGTACCAAGTTATATTTTTCTATTAAATTTCCGCTTTGTGTACCTTTTCCGGCTCCGGGAGGACCAAAAATTACAATGTTGAGCATGATGAAAATAAATTTCTGAGTATAAAGTGTGTTTGATAAAAAGGTTTGCAATATACAGGTTTTTTCTTAATAACTATTTTGAAAGCTTCTGTTTTTTTGTGGAAAAACGAATAGTAAATCATTGAATTACAGCTTATAAGACTATGTACGAAAAAAAACATGAGGCTCTGGCATCTGTAAAGACATACAGGCAGCGTTTATTGAATAATGGACTTATTACTTGTTTTGTCTTGTTAGTTTCTTTAGGAATAGGTGTACTGGGTTATCATTTTATATGTGGGTTTGCATGGATAGATGCTTTATTAAATGCTTCCATGATTTTATCAGGAATGGGTCCGGTAGATAGTATCAATAATGACGCAGGAAAAATCTTTTCTTCGGTGTATGCTATTTTTAGTGGTGTGGTTTTTATAAGTAGTGTCGGGTTCTTGCTAACACCAGCAATTCATCGTTTTTTTCATTATTTTTTTCATTTCCAAGATAAATGAAACATAATATATTTTTCCCTGTACAGTTTGTGGTACTGCTTTGGGGAGTAAAGTTAATGGAGAATTTTTTTGGTATTTCTTTTGTAGAATTCGGAATCTATCCCCGTACAATTGGACAAGACTTTAAAGGAATAAGGGGTATTTTTTTTGCACCTCTCATTCACTCCAATTTTGGACATCTTATTTCTAATACGGTGCCGTTACTGATATTAGGCATTTCTTTATTTTTATTTTATCCGAAAATAGCAACAAGGGTATTTATCATGTGTCACTTGCTTACAGGATTACTGGTTTGGCTTTTTGCTGTTCAATTCAGCTATCATATTGGTGCAAGTGGATTGGTTTATGGTTTGGCTTTTTTTCTTATGACTATTGGTGTTTTCAAAAAAGATTTTAAATCGCTGGCAATTTCGATTGGGATTGTGTTTCTGTATGGGAGCTTAATCTGGGGAGTATTACCTAATTGGATGGGGGTTTCCTGGGAATCTCATCTTTCAGGAGCCATAGTAGGAGTAGTATGTGCTTCTTATTACGGAAAAAGAGATATAGGATAATCTTTATAACAGAGAAGTGTAGGTATACAAAAAACCACACTTCTCTGTTATTGTATTAAAAGCCATGATGTTATCCACCAATAGCTACACGTTTAAATTGTGAAACAGTAAGCCCTTTGCTGGTTTTGTCAAGCAATTGAGCTATGGTAAGAGATGGGTCTTTCACAAATTCCTGGTTCAATAAAGTACTGTCTTTGTAGAATTTGTTAAGTTTACCCATTGCAATTTTTTCCAGCATGGCTTCTGGTTTTCCTTCAGCACGAGCTTGTTCTTTTCCAATTTCAATTTCACGTTCAACAGTAGCAGCATCCACGCCATCTTTATCGATAGCAATAGGTTTCATGGATGCAATCTGTAAAGCTACATCTTTACCTACTTCTGATACGTCAGTTCCATTTACATTTTTCAGAGCCACTACTACGCCCAGTTTCCCGGTTGAGTGAATGTATGAAATTACTTTCTCTCCTGTAATATTTTCATAAGAAGCAATTACAATTTTCTCTCCGATTTTACCTGTCAGTTCAATAATGGCTTCACTCACTACCCGACCATCTGCCAATGAAAGAGCCAACAATTCTTCTGCATTTGCAGGATTTTGGGCTACAGCTAAATCAAGAATTGCTTGTGCCAGATTACGGAAATCCTCTACTTTAGAAACAGGCTCAGTTTCGCAGGCAAGAGCTAATAGTTTTACATTAGTGGCATCAGCGTTTAAAGCAGTTAATACAAGACCTTCTTTGGTTTCATTGTCTGCTCGTTTGTTAGCTACTTTCTGACCGGTTTTACGAAGAATATCAATGGCTTTTTCAAAATCGCCTTCAGCTTCGGTTAAAGCTTTTTTACAGTCCATCATTCCGGCTCCTGTAATTTGACGGAGTTTGTTTACATCACTTGCAGAAATAGTCATTTTCTTTGAATAGTTTTAGTTGTTGAATTTTAAAATTCGGGTGCAAAATTATATAAAAAAACTGAACATCAAACCTGTAGGCTTGATGTTCAGTTTTAATCATTGTATTTAAAAATTATTGCTGAATTTCTCACGCTTCGGTTTCTTCATCAGTTGTAGCAGTGGTTATTACTTCTGAGTCTCCCTCTTCCTCAACCTTTGCTACGGGTTTATCTTTTCTTGGTTTTTTGCCATCTACTGCTTTCTTAGCTTCTTCTTCCTCCTGTAGCTTCTGAGAATCTTTATCCTGCTTTCTTTCCAGTAAACCTTCTTCTACAGCCTTACCAATAGCTTGAGTGATAAGGGCTATGGATTTGAAAGCATCATCATTACCCGGGATAGGATATTCAATAGAATCAGGATTTGAGTTTGTATCACAAATACCAATTACAGGAATACCTAGTTTGTGGGCTTCAGCCAGAGCAATATGTTCACGTTTGATATCTACTACAAACAGAGCAGCAGGAGTACGGGTTAACTCAGCAACACCACCCAACAGTTTTTCCAGCTTATCTTTTTCCCGGCTCATCATCAATCTTTCACGTTTTGCCAATTTCTCGAAAGTGTCTTCCTTCATCATTTTTTCAAGAGATGCCAGTTTTTTCAAAGACTTCTTGATAGTAGTGAAGTTAGTAAGCATACCACCCAACCATCTTTCAGTTACATAAGGCATTTTTAAACGTTTTGCCTCTTCCGAAACTACTTCCTGAGCCTGTTTTTTAGTGGCAACAAACATTATTTTCCTTCCTGAACGAACAATGATACGAACTGCTTCACAAGCTTCTTCCAGACTCGCCAGTGTTTTGTTAAGATCAATGATATGGATACCATTTTTCTCCATAAAGATATATGGAGCCATTTTAGGATCCCATTTACGGGTAAGGTGACCGAAGTGTACACCTGCATCTAATAGTTCTTTGTACGTTAATTGAGCCATTTTAGTATTTAGTTAAAAGTAAAAGCCCTGCATCGGTCTCTGCAAGCAGGGCTTGTTTTATATTATTTACAAACAGTAAATCTGAATGTAATTGATAATTCTTAGCGTTTGCTGAACTGGAATCTTCTGCGAGCTTTCCGGCGACCATACTTTTTACGTTCAACCATGCGGGAATCACGTGTAAGAAATCCTTCTTTTTTCAGTTTTGGACGAAACTCTGCATTAATCTCACACAAAGCCCGTGAAATAGCCATACGAATAGCTTCAGCCTGACCAGTTGTACCACCGCCGTCAACATTCACTTTTACATCATACTGCCCGGTGATCTGAGCTATGGTGAAAGGCTGCATCACTACGGTTTGCAGAATACCACTTGCAAAGTATTCTTTATAATCTCTGTCATTGACTACTACGTTTCCATTACCCGGAGTGATATAAACACGGGCAATAGAAGTTTTTCTTCGTCCTATTTTGTTGGTAACTTCCATATTAACCTGTTATTGGTTGAGTCTTGAAAGACTTGGTTTATTTTTAAAGTTTAATTTCTTTAGGTTGTTGTGCCTGATGTGGATGCTCAGAACCTGAATAAACATACAGGTTGTGGAATAATTTGGCTCCCAGACGATTTTTAGGCAACATACCTCTTACCGCTTTCTCTACAAGACGATTAGGGAATTTTGCCAGTATCTCACGAGGTGATGTAAAACGCTGACCACCCGGATATCCTGTGTGACGGATATAAGTTTTATCAGTCATTTTTCTACCAGTCAGACGTACTTTGTCAGCATTGATGATAATTACATTGTCACCACAATCAGCATTTGGAGTAAAGCTGGTTTTGTATTTGCCACGGATATAAGCAGCAGCCACACTTGCCAGACGACCCAGTACCTGTCCTTGTGCATCTATTACTATCCAACCCTTCTGGGCAGTTGCTTTATTAACAGAAATGGTTTTGTAACTTAAAGTATCCACAATCTATATAGTTAAGAATTGATAATTTTATAATTTCTAAAATAACAGAATACTGTTTTTAACACTCAGAAAATCAAGCCTTTGGGCATACCTCTGAAAACAGGGCTACAAAGGTAGGGTTTTTATCACGTAAAACAAAATTTTGTTAAAGTATTTTTATAGTGTCCTCTTACTAATATTCAGTGCTATAGTTATTTTTAAGATAGTCCACTCACATTCATTTTTTACCATTTATCATTTCTTATATTTTTTAACAATTGTTTAACATTTTCTGCAAAAAAGGTTCTGCAATTTTGTTTTCAGGATACTATTCTCTTTTGCTTTCGACTGGTTGTAGAAGAATAGTTTTGATAACAGAATTTTATGAAACAATTGTTTACATTTTTATTTTTTACGACACCTGTTTTACTATTTGCACAGATTGAAGTCTCGGAAGAAAAACAGGGCAAATATCATCTTTTTGCCAGAAAAACTACAGAAACTGTAAAATTAGATGGTGTTTTGGATGAAAATATGTGGATTAATACAGATGTAGCCCGTGATTTTTGGCAAAAATTTCCTTTTGATTCTTCATTTGCTTCTATTCAAACAGAAGCTAAGATATCCTACAGTAATCATTTTATTTATGTTGCACTTATTTGCTATCATCCTGTAAAACAAGGATATAATAATTATGTAACTAATACACTAAAGCGAGATTTTGAGCCTGATTACAACGATATGGCTGCTGTATATTTTGACCCGTTTCTTGACCAGATTAATGGATTTGCTTTCGGAACCACTCCTTATGGAGTACAGAGGGAGGGTTTGATTGCTAATGGAGGAGGAGATGGTGTGTTTGCAGAGTGGGACAATAAGTGGTATCTTGAAACCAAACGCTATGAGGATAAATGGATTGCTGAGATGGCTATTCCATTCAAATCTCTCAGGTTTAAAGCAGGTACGCAAAAGTGGAGACTACAATTTTATCGTCAGGATTTAAAGAATAACGAATCTTCTACCTGGACAAAATCTCCCCGTAATTTTGGTCCGGCGGTTATGTCTTTTTATGGAGAACTGGAATTTGAAGAACCTTTACAGGCGGCTGGTTCTAATGTTTCACTTATACCTTATCTGGCAGGTAATACCATTACAGATCAGGAAAATGAAAAAGGTACTGAGTATAAAGGAAGAGCAGGACTTGATGCAAAAATTGCAGTTACTTCTTCATTAAATTTAGATCTTACAGTAAATCCGGATTTTTCTAATGTAGAAGCTGATGTTCAACAAACCAATTTGAGTCGTTTTGAATTGTTTTTCCCTGAACGCAGACAGTTTTTTCTGGAGAATTCGGATATGTTTGCTGAAATTGGTTTTCCGGGAGTACGTCCTTTTTTTTCAAGGAGAATAGGTATTTCTTATGATACTACATTGGGTTTGTATCGTCAGAATCCGGTGTTGCTTGGAGCAAGACTGAGTGGGAAAATTGATAAAAATTGGCGGGTAGGGCTGTTATCTATGCAAACCGACAAAACAAATACACAAGGCAGTACTAATTATTCGGTGGCTGTTTTACAACGTAAGATATTTACCCGCTCTAATGTTTCTGCTTTTATGGTAAACAAGCAAATCTTTGGTGATTCCAATGGTTTTTCTTGGAAATCGCCTCACTTCAACAGGGCTTTTGGTGCTGAATATGGGCTTTTTTCCAAAAATAATAAATGGACAGGCGATTTTTTTTACCATAGTACTTTTACAGATGATGAAAAAAACAAAGACAGGAGTGCTGCCGGCGGTTTTATAAGTTATCAAACACCGGAATTTACTTTTGATTTTGGAAATTTTTATGTTGGAGAAAATTATAATGCTGAAGTAGGGTATGTACCAAGGAAAGGTTACATGCAAAATTTTGTCAATCCTGTCAAAATCTTTTACCCCAAAGGAGAAAAAGTCAGAAAAATATTAAATAATCATGGGTTTGGTTTTAAAAATACGTTGATTGTCAATACTAATTCTACTTTAAAAGACTCTGTTGGAAACTCACTTGGCAATAAGTTGCTTGATAGGGAAACCATAGTTTTTTATTTTTTCAATTTCCTGAGTTCTTCACAGTTTAATGTATATGGTGGTAACATATATACTTACCTGTTTAATCCTTTTGACCCTACAAATTCAGGTGGAAAAGAGCTACCAGCTAATGTAGGCTATCAATATCAGTTTGCAGGACTGGAATTTCAGTCAAATACAAGAAAGCGATTTATGGTATCAATGGGAAGTGACTATGGTACTTATTTTAATGGAAAAGCTTTTTATGCAAGATTTAATGTAAGTTATCGCTGGCAACCCTACGGAATTTTCTCTTTGAGTGGAACAATTCAGAATAATAAGTTACCCAGCCCGTATAATTCCGGAACACTGCTTTTGCTCGGACCAAGAGTGGATTTATCATTTAACAGAAAATTGTTCTTTACAACATTTTTGCAGTATAATAACCAGATTAAAAATATTAATCTAAATAGTCGTTTGCAGTGGCGATTCAAGCCTGTTTCAGATGTTTTTCTGGTGTATGCTGACAATTATTTACCAGAGAATCTGGCTGTAAAAAACAGGTCAGTAGTATTAAAAATCACATACTGGCTTAATATGTGATTCCTGATGATTCTTTCATAAAAATCTTTTCTGCTCCAGATAGTTGTCTTTTAAGCAGTGACTTATAAGCCTTTATATCGTTTTTTTAATATTTCAGAAGTTGTGTCGGTATGCAATATTATTTCTGGTATGAAGGTTCTTGTTTTGATAAAATCAAGAGCATCATTGCCAGTATTAAACAACAAATCAAGAATAGTAACCCCATGTGTAAAAGGATTGTGCATTTGGGGATATTCGTTGTATTCATCATAATTCATCCATTCCAGATACACATTTTCTTTAACAAAAATACTTCTGTCTATATAGTCTTTGGCTGCCGGACCTGATAGATAGTGTGTTCCGCCAGCAGCTTTTACCAGATGTACGAGTCTTTCGGTTTTATTGCCTGTAACTTCATAATCAGCAGAGTAAGACATTTGGGTATTAATGCCAAGTATGGAGTTGATAATTTGTAAAAAATGAAGGTTTATTTCACTCAGGTATTTGAAATTACAGTTAAGATAAGCTTCTTCAAAAATGGGTTGATATTGTTTAAAAAAAGGAGCTTTTGCATAATATGTCAGAAGAGAATGCCAGTGTTTTTTGTTCCAGTTTGTTTCAGCAACTTTTGTTTCAGATATTTTCTGAAAAAAATCACCTTTTACATGAACAGGAATTGTGAGCCAAAGCAGACCATGAGGCGTTTTTATCAGATTACGGTTCCGCCAGTCACGCCTGGTGTATTGGACATCATCATAGATGATAAATTCATCTACCTGCCTGATAATGTCAAAATATCCTTTCCAGGGGATATAGTTAGATTGTAGAATAGCAACTTTTTTCAATGAGTTAATAAAAATTTTGTAACCGGGGTTAAAGCGTTAAGTAGCCAGTTAGTTTACTTTAGAAACTTTTACTGCTAATACTCCTTCTTTGAGGGCAAATGTTGAGCATTTAATTGAATTGATATTGTACTTTTTGAGAAGAAAATTTACCAGACAACATGCTACTACAATCATATCAACCCTCAATGCTATCATGCCTGGTACTTTCATCCTTTCTTCACGGTTCATTGCCAGAAGTGACTGAAAAATCATATAAAAGCCTTCTACTGGTAACTCATAAACTGTGTTTTCTGTAATATTAAACTCAGAATTATCTATTTTGTTATATACTTCAGTCAATGTATCAAATGTGCCGGCAGAGCCGATAATTAAAGAAGGCATGTACTGGTGAACTGCATTGGTGAGAGATAGTAACTGCTCTTCCAGATAATCATACATTCGTTTTACATTTGCCAGTGGAATAGGGTCAGTTGGCATAAATTTATCCATAAGACGTTGTCCACCAATTTCAATACTTTGCTTCCAGAAAATTTTTTGATTATTACAGATAACAAATTCTACACTTCCTCCTCCTATATCGGTAATCAGGGCAACTTCGTCACCTATTTCTACTGCCTGCTTTACTCCTTCATAGATAAGACTTGCTTCTTTTTCACCAGAAATAACTTCTACTAGAATGCCTGTTTTTTGCAAAACTTCATCAATAAAAGCCTGACCATTGGTTGCATTACGAATAGCAGAGGTTGCCACTGCAAAGATATGATTTTTTTCAACATGGTTTTCATATATCCTTTTGCTGTAGTTTTGTAAAATAGATATGCCACGTTCAAAGGCTTCATCAGTAATAATGCCCTGACTAATACCTCCTTTGCCTATTTTAGCAGCCTGTTTTTCTTCATAAAGATTTATAATGCGTTTATCTTCTGCGATTTCTGCAATCATCAGATGAAAAGTATTGGTACCAAGGTCTATTACAGCATATTTCATGGCTCTTCTTTGATTATCTCACCTTTAGTATTGACATAAACAATCTTACCTTTAAAGGATACTTTAATTAAACTTGGGCTTTCATAACTATAGAGAATATCATCATACTGGAAAGGCAAAATGATTTTACCACTTTTATCAGCTAGTCCCCATTTGCCATTTAATCGCAAGGGCAGTAGAAAAGCTGGTTGAAAATCTTTTACTTCTTCATATTGAGGTGTAATAATAATCTCACCTTTGGTATTAAATGCTCCCCATTTTCCTTTAAACTGGAAAGTAAATAACTCTAAAGACCTGATAAAGGTTAATTTCTCAAACTGATAGGCTACATATTCAAATCCGGTCGGGCTAATCAAGCCTTTTAATCCGTCTTTCTGGGCAATAATAAAATCTTTATAACTGATTCTTTCTAATCTGTTATAACGTGCCGGCAAAACTTCAAAGCCTGTTTTTTTATGAATAAGCCCATATAACTGTTCAGTTTTAATCAGACTGAGTGTATCATTAAAATACTGGATTTCATCATATTTGGGTTTGGCTATTAACTGTCCTTCCTCATTAAGAAAACCTGATTTCCCATTTTGCCTGATAATAATTAATTTGTTATCAATCCTCAAATCATCATACAAGGGAGGGACAATTGTATGTCCCGTGTTATCTAACAGTCCCAATTTCTTATTTTTCTCAAAAATAATTTTGTCACTTTCATAATAGCCCCCTGCAATGATTAGTTTATCATAAGGTGTATCAGAAACCGGCGTACCTTTTTCTGAAAGTATATACCACTCATTTAAACCCTTTTGTGCAAAATAAATGCTGCCATTTCGTTTAATAGAGAGGTGCTCTATGGGTATTAATAAATTTCCGGTTTCATCAATTAAACCATACTTGTTATTTTGTCTGACAATATATTTAAGAGTGGCAGGAGATGTATTCAGATTATACTCTTCCGTAATTTTTTCATACTTAGGTTCTATTACATATAGTCCTGCTTCGTCTATTACACCAAACAGGTTATTTATTTTAATCTGAGCTAATCCTTTTTCATTAAAATTTTCAGTTTTCTCATAGATAAAAGGCAAGACAGTTTTTCCTCCCGGATTGATATACCCATATTTCCCTAAAATAGCAGCCGGAATCGTATGTGCATATTTTTCTCCCAAATCAGTAAATTTGTCTGTGAGGAGTTTGCCGTTAATATCTATAATACCACATTTGTCTTCATTGCGAAAATGTATAAAACGAGGAGAGGCTTCCCATATTTTGCTGTAAACAGGTGGTAGTATTTCTTTTTTTAGCTGAACATCATATAAACCGGATTTATTATTTACTCCAATAACTACAAATCTGGTTACGTTTGCTAATACATTGATATTATCATACTCTAAAGGAACAATAACTTTACCGGTTATATCTAACAAGCCATACTTTTGATTTTTTCTTGCCTGAAGTAAGTTTTTATGGGTATATGACAAACTGCGAAGTACTTCATATTCTAAGGGGAGAATGACGTTTCCTTTTCTATCAAGCATCCCAAAGAGGCTATTTTTACGGACTCTGACCATCCCTCCGGATAATATTTCAACTTCAGTGTATACAGGGGCAATTTTTTCTTTTCCATCATCTCCCACCACTCCCCAAAGTCCATTATTCATTACGGTTATCATACCCTCATAGAAATAGCTCCCTGTCCGTTCATACTGCTTTTCAAAAAAAGGTTTCCCATCCGGATAAATCAACTTTTCAACATTTCCTTTTGAGGTTCGGATAATTTTTTCATTTATAAAACTGATGCTTTCATACTCAGCCGGTAAGATGGTTTTATTATTATTGAGCAATCCATACAGACCAGCTATTTTGATGATTTGTGTACCACCAGATGAACGAATAACATTTTCAGAAGGAATGGTATTGTGCTTACTCGCAGGATTATTATTGAGCTTAAACGATGATGGTAGTAATACAGAAGGCTGAGTTATCTGATTTTTTACTGAATTGTTTTGGTTTTCTGTGGGAGGCTCAACCTGAATTACTTCCTGAGCATAAATGTTTGTAATCGTAAGAAATACTAACGACAATAAGGGTAATCTAATCATTTTGACTTTATTTTTCCAAAGACGTAAAATTACACTAATTTTACTGAACGAACTTTATCCCTGTATGAAATTATTAGTATCTTTTCTCTTATTTGAATTAATATTTTTTGCTTCAAATGCCCAAAATATTGAATCTGACCCCCGAAAAATACAGATTATTAAACTTGCTTTTACCGAACTTCGCAATGAGAAAAAAGGCATTGATATGGAAATGCTTCGCAGAGAAGTGGTTGTAAAAGAGTTTTATCTGGATGCTTTTAATGCAAGACAACAAGCCCTGACTTTGCAAAATATACAGATAGTGGGAATGTCCGAAAAAGAGAGAGCTGAATTGAAGAAGAAAATGCCTGAAGTTGCTGAGATGCCTAAACCAGGACTTACTTACAGTCAAATAATGAAAATCAAGGCTGATAAGGAGAAAGCTCTTGCTAGAAAAGAGAAAAAACAAGCAGAAACAAGTAAGAAAAAGACAATCGCAGTGGAAGAAGTAAAACAAGATTTGACAGAAACGACTATAGAAGTAGCACCTGTCGAGGAAGAAGTAGCAATAGTAGCTTTTGAGCAGGAGCCTGTTGCCATAAAAACCTCTGAAATGTCGCCCGAAATAAAAGAAATGTCCAAACTTGCTTCAGAGTATTATCAGGCATCAGATAAATTTCTCGGAGAAAAACTTTTTAGTAGCCTTTTAGCAAATGTGCTGGATAAAGGAGACCTTGACGAAATTAACAAATATCTGTTAGTGGATGGTTATCCTGTATCAGATTATTTGGAGCAGGCTTTTGCAGAAAAGAAAGATAGTTTAGAGGTGATAAAAGACATTAAAAAGGCTGCCTATCAGATGATAAAAACTGGGATTGACTATTTTCATAACAAACAAAGCGATAACTTTATTAGTCCTGACAAACAGAAATAATAACAATTTTGACAAGCATTACTCTCCATGACTAACGAACAAAAACTACAACTGTTAGATAAAAAAAATAACGAAGCCCTGCTTGGGGGTGGCGAAAAAAGAATAGAAAACCAACACAAAAAAGGTAAACTTACAGCCCGGGAACGCATTAATCTGTTGCTTGACAAAGACAGCTTTGAAGAGACTGGCAAATTTGTAACACACCGCAGTACTGATTTTGGTCTTGAAAACGAAGTATATCTGGGAGATGGGGTCGTGACGGGCTATGGAACCATTGAAGGCAGAACGGTTTATGTATTTGCTCAGGATTTTACAGTCTTTGGAGGGGCTTTGTCAGAGGCTCATGCCGAAAAAATATGTAAAATCATGGATTTGGCAATGCAAAATGGCTGTCCGGTAATAGGATTGAATGATTCAGGTGGGGCAAGAATTCAGGAAGGAGTGGTTTCACTGGCAGGATATGCCGATATTTTTTACCGGAATACGCTGGCTTCGGGAGTAATTCCTCAGATTTCAGCCATTATGGGACCCTGTGCAGGTGGGGCCGTATATTCTCCGGCAATTACCGATTTTATCCTGATGGTAGAAAATACTTCCTTTATGTTCGTTACCGGACCGGAAGTGGTAAAAACCGTTACACATGAAGAAGTTACCTTTGAAGAACTGGGTGGGGCAAGTACTCATTCTACTAAAAGTGGTGTAACCCATTTTGCCTGTGCTAACGAACTGGAATGCATTCAGTATCTCCGGAAGATACTCAGCTATATTCCTCAAAATTGTGAAGATTTTGTTCCTGAACTTCCGTATGATAATTCCGGCTCTGAACTTCGTCCGGAGTTAAATACAATTATCCCCGAAAATCCGAATCAGCCTTATGACATGCGTGAAATCATTGATTTGGTAGCAGATGAAGGCAGTTTTTTTGAGGTACATAAAAATTTTGCTGAAAATATAGTAGTGGGTTTTGCCCGTTTAGCCGGACGTAGCATCGGCATTGTAGGTAATCAGCCTGCGGTACTTGCTGGCGTATTGGATATTAATGCCAGTACCAAAGCTGCCCGTTTTGTGCGTTTTTGTGATAGTTTTAATATTCCTTTACTTGTTTTTGAAGATGTTCCCGGTTTTTTACCCGGCACAGATCAGGAATGGAATGCCATTATTACCAATGGGGCAAAACTTTTATATGCTTTCTGTGAAGCTACAGTTCCTCGTGTAACCGTCATTACCCGTAAGGCTTATGGTGGAGCGTATGATGTAATGAATTCCAAACATATCGGAGCTGACCTAAATTATGCTTTTCCTACGGCTGAAATTGCTGTGATGGGTGCAAAAGGAGCTGCTGAAATTATTTTCAAGAAAGAGATTGCTCAGGCAAAAGACCCTGCCACAGCATTAAATGAAAAAGTAGCAGAATATACCGATAAGTTTGCTAATCCATACCTGGCTGCTGCCAGAGGGTATATTGATGAAGTGATAAAACCGGAAGACACCCGAAAAAAATTGATCAGAGCTTTTAAAATGCTGGAAAATAAGGTTGCGTCACTCCCGAAGAAAAAACATGGCAATATTCCTCTTTAGTAACTCTCTGGAAAAATAAAAAAAGGAACAAAAAGTATGTTCCTTTTTTTATTACAGGTTACCAGTGGTTTCTCTCCATTGCATGATGAGTTCAAAAGTATTATTAGACTTTACATAATCCATATAACCATATGTTTCGCCAATAGTACCAATAAGCATTTGCAGGGCTTGTTTTTCTTTGTCAGTGGGTTGCATAGGAAGGAACAAAATGAGCTCATCCAACTCATATAATTTTTCTAAAGCTTCTACATCAGCAATAGCATAATTTTGCAGAAAACTGCTTCTAACAGTATCATTCATCAGAGTGTATAATTGAAATGATTTTCAACTTAACACTAAATACCTGCTTTTTGTTATACAGCTATCTGCAATCTTATTTTTTCGGCAATGACTGCCAACTCTTCCTGGCTTAATTTCAGTTTAGGCTTTTCAAAATTTAAGTCATGCATACTCTGTAATGGAACCAAATGAATATGGGCATGGGGTACTTCCAAGCCTATCACAGCTACACCGATTCGCAGGCAGGGACAGGCTTTCTGGATGGCAGGAGCTATTTTTTTGGCAAAAGCCATTAGTCCCAGATATAAATCTTCAGGTAAGTCAAACAAATAATCTATTTCCTGTTTTGGAATGACAAGTGTATGACCTTCAGCAAGAGGGTTTATATCCAGAAAAGCCAAAAAATGGTCTGTTTCAGCTATTTTATGGCAGGGAATTTCGCCAATAGCAATGCGGGAGAAGATAGAAGGCATAGTTTCTTGATTGTTGTTTTTACCGTTTATGCAGGACAAATATAGAGAACCATAAACGGTAAACGCAACAACAAAGTCTGTTTTAACGGCTTATTTCCAGCACTTCAAACTCCATTAGTCCGGCAGGCACCTGTATTTGGGCTACATCTCCCACTTTTTTTGCAAGCAAGCCTTTACCAATCAATGAGTCAATAGATATTTTACCTGTTTTGAGGTCTGCTTCTTTTTCTGCTACAAGTGTATAGGAAATAATGGCATTATTCTTCTTGTTTTTAAGTTTAACTGTAGAAAGAATAGATACCTGTGATGTATCAATCTTAGACTCATCCAGTAATCTTGCATTTGCAACCAATTCTTCCAGTTTAGAAATCTCCAGTTCCAGCAAACCCTGCTTATCTTTAGCAGCATCATACTCTGCATTTTCCGACAAATCGCCTTTATCACGTGCCTCTGCAATTTCTCTCGCAACCTCGGCTCTGCCTTTTATACGGAGCTCATTTAACTTATCTTTCAATCTGGTCAACCCTTCTTCGGTGTAATACTGAATTTTTGACATAGTTTTTAATAATTAAAAAAAGCCCTTCAACCCCCAAAAGAAGGACAAATTAAAATCCCGGCTGTGGACGGGGTGGGGGTAAGAAACAAAAAAACGGTAGTTGCTCTACCGTTTTCACCATGTAATGAGTGAAACAGAGTGCAACTAAATATTTTTTTGGACTAAAAAAAGTTTTTCTTTCACGATTTAAAGATACAAACCTTCATATTCATCTCAAAAGCTTTGCCTGAATTTCTTTAAACAGGCAGGAAATGAATGCGAAGGCTTGATTTAAAATTGATTAGTTTTGCAAAATTAAATAAAAAAATAAGATTCTGCAAATAGGTTTTTTTACTGTAAGACTTCAAGAATCTCAGCATTAGTACCTTTTTTACTATATGAAAATTATTTTTATGGGAACGCCAGATTTTGCTGTGCCAAGTCTGGAAGTATTGCTTAATAATGGTAAAAACGTGGTAGCTGTTGTTACTACTCCAGATAAGCCTTCAGGCAGAGGATTACAGGTATATCCGTCTGCCGTCAAAAAATGTGCTCTTGAACATAACCTGCCTGTTTTACAGCCTGAAAAACTTCGAAATCCGTCATTTTTAGAAGAACTTGCTTCTTATCAGGCTGATTTACAGGTAGTAGTGGCTTTCCGGATGTTGCCGGAAATAGTCTGGAATATGCCTGCCCTGGGTACTTTTAACCTCCATGCCTCATTGTTACCTCAATACAGGGGGGCAGCCCCGATAAACTGGGCTGTAATCAACGGGGAAACTGAAACAGGAGTTTCTACTTTTTTTCTCCAGCATGAGATAGATACGGGTAATATCATTTTTCAGGATAAAGAAGTGATTGCTGAAACAGACACTGCCGGAACGGTTTATGAAAGACTGATGCACCGTGGAGCAGCCTTGGTTTTGAAAACAGTAAATGCCATTGAAGCCGGAAATTATCCTCAGACTCCTCAGGATTTATCACAGGACATCAAAACAGCTCCCAAGATATTTACAGAAACTTGCGAAATTAATTTTGATCAGCCCACTGAAAAAGTATATAATTTTATCAGGGGACTTGCTCCTTATCCGGCAGCATGGACTCTTTTGAATGGGAAGTTGTGTAAGATTTTTCAGAGCAGAAAAATATATGAAGTTCAGCACTCAACCGATGGTACCCTAATACAGACGGATAATAAAACGTACCTGCATTTTAAAACACAAGATGGCTATCTTGCTATTGAAGAGTTGCAGCTCGAAGGGAAAAAACGTATGAAAACAGAAGAATTTTTACGGGGCAACCGGGTGATAATTTAAAAAATACTGAATTTAACATAAGTGATGAGTTATGAACGATGAGCCATTAAAAATTTTTGCTTATCGTTCATAACTCACCATTAGTAGTTATTTAGTCAGTTGTTCCGAACTTGCGTTAAATTGTGATTACTATCAGATGCCACTTCCCAATGTTTGAAGAGCATTTTCCAAACGAAGAATGGTTTCTTGTTGTCCAATGATTTCCATGGTAAACATCAAATCTGGTCCAACACCTACTCCTGTCACTGCCAGACGCAAAGCTTGCATCACTTTCCCGATTTTGATTCCATTTTTTTCCAATACAGCCATCAGCGTTGCCTTGATATGATCATGACTGAAATCATGTACTTCCGGCAAGGCATCTTTAAACTGCGAAATAATGTTTGCTGCCTCTGCTGTCCATTTTTCAGATGCTATTTTTTCATCATACCCCACAGGTGTATTGAAGAAGAAGTTTGAATCTCTGACAAAATCTTTCGGAAATTCTGCACGTTCTTTGAGTAAGTGTATTACCTTTTCTGCTTTTTCAGGAGAGCATGCTATATTTTTTTCTTTCAGGGCTTCAATAAAATCTCCGGCAAGTTCTGTTTCAGGTTTTTGACGGAGGTATTGTTGATTATACCATTTGGCTTTGGTGATGTTAAATTTTACCCCTGATTTGCCAACTCTTTCCAAAGAAAAAGCATCAATTAGTTCATCCATAGTAAACAACTCCTGAGAAGTACCAGGATTCCAGCCCAGAAAAGCCAAAAAGTTTACAAGAGCTTCCGGCAGATAGCCAGCTTCACGATAACCAATAGAGGTTACTTCTTCTCCTTCCTGATGAGAAGCATGATTGTCTTCCTCATCATGATGTTCGTCTTCGTCATGGCTTTTTTCAGAGGCAGTTACTTTACTTGTCCAGTTTAACGGGAAAATAGGAAATCCCATCTTATCTGCATCACGTTTGCTTAGTTTTCCATGTTGCACTTCTATGATATGTCCTTTTTCGTCTGTTACATCAGGTTTTAATATAAGAGGCAAATGGGCAAATTTAGGCATGGTATCTTCCCAACCCAGATAACAATATAATAATACATGCAAAGGAGCTGAAGGCAACCACTCTTCGCCACGAATAACATGGGTAATTTCCATCAGGTGGTCATCTACTACATTTGCCAGGTGATAGGTAGGAATGCCATTTGACTTCATCAACACTTTATCATCAAGTGTTGATGAATGCACCATTACCCAACTTCTGATGATGTCGTTAAAACGGATTTCTTCTTTACGTGGAATTTTGATGCGAATTACATAAGGAGTGCCTGCTGCCAGCAAGGCTTTAACTTCATCTTCGGGCAAAGTAAGTGAATTACGCATCTGTGTCCGTGAGATTGCGTTATAAGAAGGAGATGCAACACCTGCATTTTTCAGGCGTTCTTTCATGGCAGTCAGTTCTTCGTCGGTATCAAAGGCATAATAGGCATGCCCTTTTTCAATCAGGTCATTTACATATTTTTTATAAATATCTGTCCGTTCTGACTGGCGATAAGGTCCGTGAGGTCCGCCTACACTTTGCCCTTCATCAATCTCTATGCCTACCCATTTCAGCGATTCAATGATATAATCTTCAGCACCCGGTACAAAACGTTTCTGGTCAGTATCTTCTATGCGGAGTAGCATTTTTCCTCCATTTTTGCGGGCAAAAAGATAGTTGTAAAGGGCTGTTCTCACACCTCCGATGTGCAATGCCCCTGTTGGGCTTGGAGCAAATCTTACTCTTACCATAGTATAAATCTTCTGATGAAAAATTAAATTGGCTGCAAAAGTAGAAAAAAACCATGAAAGGAAATTATCTAAGCATGAGATTGTTTTACCTGAAAAAATTAACTTTTGAGAGGTGACAGAAGAGGTAAATGAATATTTGCTGTGTTTTTTATAAAAATAATTACTTGTATTTTTTTAGTCAGAAATAATACAAATGCCCTCAATGATTGAAACAGACTGTTTTTAGTTCAATACTCTATTGAAATATTACATATTCCTTCCAAAAAATTAAAAATCCCTTTTAAACCTTTGCCGACGGTTTTGCTCAAAGAGATATAATTTGAAAAAAACTTTAATAATCTTTTTAACAAAACATTCAGAACATTATGAAAACCCAATCCATCATCAACAAATTATTTATCGGTGCTGCCTCTTTAGTTTTAGCTGTTTTTGTAAGTGCCAATGCAAATGCTCAAACCACTACTACCAATAATGGTGAAGTTAAACAAGACAGGCAAGAAATTAAGAAAGACAGAAAAGAGGTGAGAGGCGACAGAAAAGAAGTAAAACAAGATGGCAAAGAAATTCGTCAGGATAGAAAAGAAATCAGAGATGACAGAAAAGATGTGGCTAAAGAAATAAAAGAAGGAGATAAAGAAGGTGCTAAAGAAGCAAAACAAGAACTGAAAGAAGACAAAAAAGATTTGAAAGGCGATAAAAAAGACCGTCGTCAGGATGTAAAAGAAACTAAAGAAGACAGAAAAGACCTGCGTCAGGATAAAAGAGACTTGCGTCAGGATGTAAAAGACAAAAAGAAACCTAACGGAAGATAATTTTTTTAATCGCTATGAAATAAGAATCCGGGCTTGAAAAAGTACCGGATTTTTTTATAATAACGAACAGGGCTTGGCGTTGTTGGGGAATTTTATATTCGTTCGCTCGGAACCGCTGCTTGGCTTTGTTTTGTTGTTGAAGTTAAGACTTTTGCTTGGCTTTATTCGTCTAGCCGATAACCGAAGCCAAATAGAATTACAACAAGTTGATTGCTCATTCGTCAAGCCCAAATTGCAGCAAACCTAATGTTGGCTGTAGTGGGTAATCTCATTATCGCTTAGCTAAGTACGGAAGAAAATTTTTCTATAACTCTCTTGTATCTTATCCTGTTGTACTGTTGTAAAAGATTTGGATAGTAATTGAATAAAATATTACCTGCAAATAGAATAGTCGCAGTCACAAATGATTCTGTCAAAAGAGCATATATATTTGTCAATAAACAGAAAACAAACAAGACGGTATGAGATTTCTCAATTGTGTATGTTTCATTTAGTTTTTCTCTGATTGTCTCAATGTTTGTCACATTTCTATGTTTAGGATACTTTTTTCTTATAGCCCTATTTATCAAGTCGCCATTTGTTGATAATCTTTTGAATTTGTCAACCAATAGTTTTTTATAGATTTTTAAATCTGCTGAAATTTGAAATCGGTCATAGATTCTCATTGGTAGTCGGCTTATTAAGTAGCTTATTGCAACAAATAAAATCATCCATTTTACCTCACCCAAACCTCTAACGTAAAATATTACACAAGGTGCCAATGTCGTGGAACACAAAAGTGCTATAAGAACTAGATTCAGTCTAAACTTTAATTTTTCTAATTGTTTGTCAACAATCTGTGTCATAGTATGAAGGTCTGTATCAATTGAAGGTCAGTAAAAGTCGTAAGCTGTCGGTCGTCCCATTACAGCCAACGTTGAAGCATTGGCGATGTGGCGGTATTCTGTGCTCCGTCAGCCCAGAGCCGCTGCTGATTAAAGATACAAAAGCTCATTGTTTATTCTGCTGCTTGGCGTTATTCGTCTGCCGAAACCGAAGCTGAATAGCGAACAAAAAGCAGAGAACATATTCGTCTCCCCGCCATATTGCCAATGCAATGTTGTAGGCAGTTCTTCTATTGAGCTATCGTTTTTAAATGTTCAATTGGTACTGCTCCATAATATGGAAGTTTTCCTTTTTCATAGAATGCTTCTTTTTCAAAAAGTTCACAAGCAACTACACCTAAAACTTGTCCTGCAAGATTAATTACTGGACTGCCGCTATTTCCAGATGATGTTTTTGCAGAGAATACAATATAGTCTTGTCCAAAATAGTCCTGTACTATTGAATTTATTTCCCCTTTATGAATTACTTGATATGCAGATTTTGTCAATGGAATACTTGGATAGCCAATGGTGGCTACTTCTCCTAACATCTCTATTCTTGATGTTGGGGTAATTGGGTCTGCATCTAAGTTTTGGTCTAATTCAATTATTGCTAAGTCGTATTTAGGCGATTGTGAAATCCTTTTAATAGGAATTACATTATCATTCAAGTCGTAGAGATTTATTATGTCTGCTTTTTCAACACAATGAGCGTTCGTTACTACTTTGAATTGATTTTCAAAAAGAAAACCTGTCCCAATTGAAGTTTTGTCACCAGATATATGTTCTATTTTTACTACTGATTTAGAATAACGATTAACGGTATATTGCCACCCCATTATAATATTTATTATCAAGTCGTTGGTAATAAACTCTGCCGGAATATTTTCATTGTTTAGAGAGTAAATTTGTTCGCCTCCAAAAATAGATCCAGGTTTTTTTAAAATTTGATATTTAGCTAATTCCTCAAAGACAGTATCTAGGTGATGAACGTCAATTTTAGAACCGTCTTGCCCGAATCGCTTGGTTTGAGTTACAAACCAAGCAAAATCATCAGTATCAAAATAATCAAAGCGAAGACGTTTTAGCTTTTGGACATCCCTATTATTCTTTTCAAATGTCACTTTTTTAATCTCTTGATATAAGGTGTCATTAATGATCTTGGAAGTGAAAAAGTCAACCAAAAGTCTAATAAGTCTTATGTCTTTGCTGATTATATTCATAGTAATTGAGGTCGTCTTAGAATTGCCTACAACTCAAAAATATACGAAAGTTTTGTAGCACTTTTTGTATTGTTCTTATCACACAATACGACTAACATAGAGTTACTTTTTTATTCTATCAGGTTCACTTCTCAAAAGAAACTGATTTACTATCACGCTTTTACCAGATTTTGCTTTTGTTTTCGGAGCAGGCTGTTGAGCATAATAATGCCAATAATAAAGAAAACCATCAGGGCAATGGTGCTGTTTCGCATACCCGAAAGCTGGTTGATAAACCCAAAAGCAAACGTACCCAGCATAGTACCAACTTTATCAGTTACATCATAAAAGCTGAAATAAGAAGCCGTATCGGTAGTGTCGGTTGGCAAAAATTTGGCATACGTAGCCCTCGAAAGTGCCTGAATACCACCCATCACCAGCCCCACTACGGCTGCCAGAGCATAAAACTGATTGCCAGTTTGTACAAAATAAGCTGCTATACAAATTCCTATCCATACGGCTACTGCAATCATCAGCACTTTTACATTACCAATTCGGGCAGAAAGACCTGAAAATATAATGGCTCCCACTATAGCCAGCAACTGAAGTATCAGCAAGACAATAATCAGGGAATCGCTGGGTAAATGCAACTCCTGGTCACCAAAAAGCACTGCCAGATACATCACAGTTTGCACTCCCATATTGTAAAAAAAGAACGAAACCAGAAAGGTTTTGAGCTGACTCAGGTGTTTCAGTTCATTCCAGACTTTTCGTAATTCAAGAAAGCCATTGAGCAGGTAATTACCGGCAGGTTTTTTACCATAAATATTACCCGGCAAAAAATAAAAACTATACTGGGCAAACACCAGCCACCAGATGCCTACCGACAAAAATGAAATACGGCAAGCTAAACCGTTGAAGGAGGCAGCCGCCTTTTTTGCTGCTTCCTGTGGGAAAATAGTAGGGTCTTGGCGAAGTATTTCCTGTGTTTTGCCGTCTACATCAAAATACCATTGCGGAAACAGCAGCATCGTCAGGTTGAAAATGAGCAGCAATACACTTCCAAAGTATCCTAAGGAAAAACCCTGAGCACTTAGTCCGTCAAAACGGTCTTCGGTGGCAATGTCGGGTAGGTAAGAGTTGTAAAAAACAATACTTCCGGCATAACCCACGCCAGCCAGCACAAAACCAATCACTGCCAGATTGATGTCTTCTACACCATTAAAAAAATATAACAATCCACACGACAAAGCCCCCAGTGTACTGAAGAACTGCATGAAAGCTTTTTTACTGCCACCGTAGTCGGCAATGGAGGTAAGTAACGGACTAAGGAGGGCTACAATCAAAAACTGGGCAGAAACGGCATAAGAAAGCAACACTGAATTGATGATTTTGACACCCATAAACTCTACTATGTTATTACCACCTTCTTTTAGAATAGCCATCCCTCCAAAGTAAATAGGGAAAATAGCTGTAGCAATTACAAGTGAATATGCCGAGTTAGCCCAGTCGTACCAGCACCAGCCATTGAGGATTTTAGGATTGTTTTTTTCGATCATGTTGAGGATTTCTATAATTCAGAAAATAAGTTTGAAGAATTGCTGTACAACAAAATGTATCAGAATAAATTTTTGTAATTTAGCAGTAAGAGTTAATCTTTTACAAAGAAATATTGTCAAATGAAGCAAATATATACTTAACGCTCTTTTAATATGAATCATTTTAAACTTTTTACTTTATCATCGCCCTCTTTTTTTTTCCAGCGTTCCTTATTTTATTGCTTCATCCTCTTCTTTTTTGCTCATTCTGCCTATATAAATGCTCAGAATCCGGATGAATTACAAATTTCTAATACAGTAGATGCTGATACCACTTCAGAAGACGAATTAGGCTCAGATTTTGTGTTGAGAGTAGATTATCAAAGCAAAGTATTGTCGTCAGGACGTGATTTTGGAGTGAGTCAATATGGATTTTCCCCTTCGTTGACTTATTATCATAAATCCGGTTTGTATGGTGGGGTAACAGGTAGTTTTTACAGCCAGTCTTCTCCTAAATATAGTCTTACTGATTTCAATATTGGCTACAGCAACGTTTTTAATTTTGCCCAGTCGTGGTCATATATGGTTTCTTACGACCGTTATTTGTTTAACCCTGACAGTGACGGATTGCTTAAAAATGCCGGAACAGTTTTTACCAACTATGATTTTGGTCCGATAAATGGAGGTGTGAGCTATACGATTATGTTTTCGAATGAAGAAATAGCCCATCGCCTGAATCCAAGTATAGGAGGCTATTTTACTATCAGACATGTAGGTTTTATAGATAAAATATCTTTTGCTCCTTCTGTGTCTGCCACCATTGGAACATCTAATGTGCCATTTATTAAGCTTGGGAAACGGACTTATACTGCTGGACAAGGCTATGATATAGAAGAACTTGCTGCCTTTAGAGAAATTGTAAAACTTGGGTTGAAGTTACAATACAGACAAGCAAGAAAAAAAAATGCAGAACTTACTCCTTCGCAGTTTCTTGAAAGTAGGAACTTACCTGTGCCACAGGCTGATTCTAATACATACTTTGGTTTGATGAGTTGGAATTTTTCAATACCGATTAAATTTAAAGTAGGCAATTTTGCCTTGGGAGTTACATACAATTATGTTATTCCGGTAGCACTACCAAATGAAACGTATGATTCGCTGCCTAATCAAAGCTACATCGGTGCTAACATCAGTTATACTTTCTCTACGAAATAGATACTAGAGTTACTATGTATTGGTAATCAACAATTTAAGAGAACTGTCATGCTGAACGAAGTGAAGCATCTGCAAGAATGGGCAAAAAAGCCCATAAGAAATAGATGCTTGACTAACGTCCGGCATAAGAAAATAGAGTCGTTCTTTTATAAACTGTTGATTTTCAAGTAATAAAAACTCTACTGATAAAATAAATCTCACTTGCTTGTATCAGTAAATGAGATTTATTTTATACCTCAACCGATTTTTCGTCTTTTTTCCATAAGTTTTTAGGCGACCAACGCAGGCGAATTTTACCGGCAAGGTGATAAAAACGATAGGTTAGCATGATAGCAGAAGCAGTAAGTCCGGCAGTAAGCCCTATCCATACCCCGGCAGCCTGCATACCCAGAGGAAACCCAAGAACCCAGCCCAGAGGTAAGCCAATAATCCAGTAAGACAGCAAAGTAATGAAAGTAGGTATTCTGACATCTTCTATGCCACGAAGATTATTAAGACCCACTACCTGTATGCCATCCGAAAGCTGAAAGAAACCGGCAATAATCAGCAATGCAGTTGCCAGTGGAATAACCTGTACAGCATCTTTTACTTCTTCTGTATTAATATACAATTCGATAATCAGGTTTGGAAACAGCACAAAAGCAATGCATGAAATTGTCATAAAGCCAGCCACTACCACCAGCGATACCGTTCCTGCTCTGAGTATGCCTTTTCGGTTGCCTTCTCCCCGATATTTTCCGACACGTATGGCACTGGCAGCAGCTACGCCTGCCATCATCATATAAGTAAATGAAGCCGGACCAATGGCTATAATATGAGCTGCCTGTGCATATTTACTTATCCAGCCCATCATAATTACAGCACATGAAAATGCCCCAGATTCAAAAAAATATTGTAACCCAGCCGGAAAACCTTGTCTTACTATCTTGATAAGATAAGGCTCCAAAGTGTGTTTGGCTTGTGAAAAGTGATAGTCTTTAAATTCTTTTGCTCTGAAAACATACAGATAGGCTGCTGTTGCCATGCCAATTCTCGACACTAAAGTAGCAATGGCTGAGCCCAACAGACCCATTTTGGGAAAGCCTGCATTGCCATATACTAAAGCCCAGTTGAGAAATAAGTTGAGCAAAACGGCTGCCAGCGTAATAAACATGTCAACTCTTGTGTATGATAAACCATCAGCAAAGAATTTCAAAGACAGAAAAACCATCATCGGAATGATAGAAATCGCCAGAATCGTAAGAAACAACTGAGCCTGAGAAGTAACCTCAGCAGACTGCCCGAATACAAACAGGTACTGTACAAATCCCATCAGAATGCCACACAAAATAATACCTATTGTCCAGCCTAGTCTCACGCCTGATTTTAGCATTCGGTTGATTACCAGATTGTCTTTCATGCCGAGGGCTGCCGCAGTTTGGGGAGCGATTACAGACAAAGTGCCAATACCCAGTACTGCTACCAGATAAAAGATAGAAGTAGAGAATCCGGCTGCATCAATAGCAATTACCCCCAGATTACGAAGCATGATTTTGTCGGTTTCGCCCATCACCACATGTCCGATATTGGCAATTACAATAGGAACCGCCAGCGAGATCATAGCACGAAGGTCAGCACGCAGCAGACGGAACCAGAGGAAGAGTTTCATAGCTCATACATTTTAATGCTGCAAACTTACTAAATTTGCTATTCATCTTTCCGTAAACCTGCTTTTGTTATGAAAAAATCATTTTTCAATTCCATGCTGATTGTTTTTCCACTGTTGGTGTGTTCATTTTATAATTGTGCCAATACAAATGATGAAATAACTCCTGTAGATTCTGTTTTCACGGCAAGATATGATGTAACAACACTGGTAAAAGACAAAGTTACTTTTGGCAGTTTTCAGTACCTGGCTTCTGTGCAAGATGATAAAATGGATGAAATATCAGGCATAGCTGCCAGTCGGTATACACAGGGAGCTGTATGGATAGAAGAGGATTCTGGTAATGAAAATAAGATTTATCTGATAGGAGAAGATGGTATTACCAAAGCAAGTTATAAACTGCCCCATGTTTCGTTTCTGGATTGGGAAGACATGGCGATAGCCCCGGGACCTCAGGCTGGCATACCCTATATCTATGTAGCCGAAATTGGTGATAATTACCGGATTGCTCCATTCAGGTCGGTTTATCGTTTCTCTGAACCAGACCTCAGAAATAAGAGTTTTCCGGTGACAGACAGCATTTCCAAAATAGATATTATTAATTTTCAATACCCTGACGGACCACGTGATGCCGAAGCCCTGATGGTTGACCCGCTTACCAAAGATATGTATGTGATTTCTAAAGAAGAAAAAACTGCCGGATTATATGTGGCTGCTTATCCGCAGGAGCTCAATAAATTGATTAAATTAAAAAAACTTGGCAACTTGCCTTTTACCCGTATTGTAGCAGCCGATATATCAGCAGATGGCACAGAAATTTTGTTGAAAGACTTATCTGATATATATTACTGGAAAAGAAATAACACAGAGACAATTGCCCAAGCCTTACAAAAACCACCTGCAAGAATTTCGTATTATATCGAACCGCAGGGTGAAGCTGTGTGCTGGAAAGCTGATGGAACCGGATATTATACTATTTCTGAAAAGACCGGAAACGATAGTCCTGTAATTTATTTTTATAAACGAAACTAAAACCGGTTGTATCGGTTTTTTCGTATAAGAAAAGTGCTTTACCTTGTATTATGAAACAGGAAGAACTTATCGGACAACTGCCTGAAAAGCCGTTTTTTGATTTTGATATGCCTTTGCCTGCCTCTCCGAATCTAGACTATGAGATGTATAACTGGGACAATTATCTGGAGTTGTATTATTTGTTTCGGTGGGACTGGAGTAAATTTGTGGCAAAAGATTTTAAAAGAAAGTCGAAACTTTGGCAATATACCCATTATCAACTCTACAATGCCCGTTTTTCTACAAAAAGGGCTGCCTGTGACTGGTATTTTAAGACCAAATCAGGTGAGTATGCTGGTATTATACACCTCTACGATTTGAGCCTGGATAATGTGGCAGACCGGCATAAACGTTGTACGATTGGTTTTGCTACTGCCCGTAAATTCAGAGGAAAAGGAATGACGGCTGAAGCTGTGTATCAGTTGCTCCGGCATTGCTTTGAACATTTTGGTATGGAAATGGTATTGTCTTATACAAAACGAGACAATAAAAAAGCCAATCGTTTTCTCGAAAAACTGGGTTTTGTCAATAATGATGCCGCTTATTTGAGTGAGGTATATCGCTATTACGAAATGCCTAAAAATCGTTTTTATAACCTGATATAACCATAAAATTATGAGTGAACCCATGCCCCGTGGTAAGAAAATTTTGTTTATAACCGCCATACTTTTTACCCTGACTATGATTGGTTTTGCCATTGACCTTGCTTCCCGTACTACACGCCCCGGTGCCAAAAAGCAACTTCAGGAACGCATTACCAAGGAAATTAAAAAAGATTCGGTAAAGTAAATGGCTGGATTGTAGTTAGTATTGTGAAATGGTTAAGAAGACAGTTTGTTTACTTTGAGTTGTGAGGCAATAAATCTGCTTTTGAAAGTTTGTCTATTTCAGCAACTGCTTCTTGAAAAGATTGATCGCTATACATACACAAGTCACACGTATATATTGAAGTCTGCTTTTGCCTGACAAGTTTCAGGAGTCTTTTGTCTTCGTTTGTCAGAACATAACCCATATAAGTGAGGGCTTTATAGCCTTTGATGGCATACATCTGTTTTTCGGCATTTGGAGAAATGAGCCACTGATGGAGTTCTGAAGCATTTTTTTGTAAAATTAGCGAATCTAATTTTTGTCTGTACAAAGGCTTAATTCCTACTCTTGAACACCTGTCCCCATAAATTATATTTGTTATAAAAAGGTCGTTATGATTAAGGGTATCATGATATGCCTGTTTATAAGTATTTTCAAAAATAGTGTTCAGTGAATCATTTTTATACTTCTCTGATGTTTCAATAATTTTTCCCTCTCCATATAAGGCTTTCCCAATTTCACAATAAAAAATTTCGTTTGATGTCGTAAGTAGATTCACTCTATGGGTGATAATTCTCCATGTATTTGGAACTTCCCTCGGAATATGTTCTTCTATTATCAAAATCCCTTCTTCATAGCCTGATATAATCTCTCTCAAATTATACCAACGCATTCTGAAATTTTCAGAATTTTTATTTTCTACAAAGTTTTCGAGATACTTAGGATTTTTGGTTGCCAATACTTTTTTGACATCTTCTATCGTCTGGGCATTTGTGTTAAATGACAGTAATAGCAACATGAGAAGAAAAGTAATCTGTTTCATGTTTTTAAATTAGCTTGAGTGGTCTGCTACAATAAGCCATTTGTCGTTTATTTTTCGCCAGAGCAACGTAAAATGACCGCCAATATCACCTTTTTCGGGTCGGGTCAGATGCCACTTGCCAATTACAAATGCTGAAACCGGACTCAGAAACTCTGTACTGAGAATTTCAAACTTTAGCGTTCCCATAGCAGCCTTATCCGGGTATGATTTCTTGTAGCGTTCAATGGTAGCATTCCAGCCGTATTGTATGCCCTGTTTGCCTATAAAACGCAACGAATCAGACTTCCAGTATCCTTTCATGTAAGTATCTATATCTGCCTGATTCCATGCTTTTATCTGGTTATCCAATACTTCAAAAATTTCTTTTTTATCTTGTGAAGTTTGGGCATGAGCCAACACTGGAATTAATAAAAGTAACAAGATTAATTTTTTCATTGGTGTCATTGTTAGAGAATTATAGTACCAATCCGAATTGCCAAGTCTTGAAATCTCAGCAAATTGGATTTGGAGAAAAACAATGCAGCAATGTAAAACAATTTTGCCGGATTACTTGGCTTTATTCACTACAAAAACTCCGGCTACAATCACCAGCATACCTACAATTTGCATGACATTCAGGGTTTCACCATCCAGCAAACCCCAGCCAACAGATACAATCGGTAACAGATATGTAACAGAACTCACCATCAGAGGAGAAGCCATTTGATTGAGTTTATTAGAAAGCATTGTCCCTATCACCGAGCCAAACAATGCCAAAATTCCCACATAACCCAGTGCCTGTGGTGCATTGCTTTGATGAAGTGTAGTTTCAATAAAATTGGTACTAAACAATACAATTCCGGCAGGAATGCCTGCGGTAGCCATTACCAGATAAGCAGTAGGAATGGGCGGGGCTGTATTGAGATAACTTTTGTAAAAATTATAATGAAAACCATATAATAGGGTGGCAATTACAGGTAATAACGCATAATAGTTTAATGCAAACTCGCCATTGGCATTAACTGTAATCAGCAAAATACAACCTGCCAAACCAATCAGAATACCAATTATTTTAGCTAAGGTACCTTTTCTGCCAAATACTATCCAGCCTATTGTAAAAGTAAATAGTGGTGTGGCTGCATTCAGAATACCTGATACAGAACTATCAAGGTTTTTGCCTGCTATCGAAAATAGCCAGGAGGGAATCAGATTGCCTACAATGCCACCAATAGCAGCCAGAGGCAAAATCTGAAAAGGTATTTTTTTCCATTGAAAAAAAATCAGTATCCAGCTGATTAAGCCGGCTAAAAAAATTCGGAGGCTGCCAACCTGTATTGGAGAATAAACAGCAACCGCTTTTTTCATTAAAATAAAAGAGCTGCCCCACAGCAGAGCCAGTATCAGTAAGATGAGCCAGGAAAGTGAAAGAAAGTTGTTTGTCTTAGGCGTAAGTGTTTGGGTGGACATCAGCAAAGAAGGTTTCGATGTAGATTTTACCCCAAAAAACAGAAAAAAGTTCCATTGTCAGTCCAGACGTAAAGTATGGCTTAACTTCTCTATAGCTGCCTGTTCTACATCCGAAATACCATCTGAGGCTTCGGCGGAAGCAAATAGCATTTCTTTGATTTCAGATTTAGCTTCTTCGTTTTCAAGAAGATATTCGTGCAAAGCATTCAGGAAATCAGTTTCAAAACGCTTGTGATTGTCTATTAAAAATCCAAATTCAGCAACATAACTCTCTGCCAGTTTTTTCATTTGGGTGTAAGTAAGTCCTTCTTTGTCAAAAGTGAAAGCCAGATTTTTAGCAATATAAGCCAGTGTTTGGCGTTCAGCATCATCCACAATCCCGTCGGCAGCTGCCACCAGCAGCGGAGGAAAAGTAAAAATGAGCGGATAAAACTGAGATTCACTCATTTCTATTGGGCGTTCTTTCTTGTACTTTTGATAAAGTTGAGAGAGTAGTGAGGTGTACTGACTCATGAGAGTGGCTTCCATATTTTGAAAAGTAAAACTATAAATTTTTAGGCTAGGTTTGAGGCAAAGCGAAAAAAACTTTCATCAGGGCTCATATTTTATTGTGAATGTGTTTACCTTTGACTTTATCCATGATAAAATTTTGTTTTTACGGGTTGGGATTTTTATTGAGCTGACTGGTATTAAAATAGTGTGCCTGATATTTCATCAAACAAGTTATTATTTGATTGGTAACCAAAGCAATTTCTAAAGTCTAAATAACACAAAATGTTTTTTCCATTGTTTCAAAAACGGTAAAAACCACATTTAACGCAATAAACTAAGTATTCTCAACGATAAAACCAAAAATCATTTATTATGCAACGACGTAATTTTCTTAAGCAACTGGGAGGTGGGCTGGCGTTATCAGCTTTATTACCTGAAATAATACTGGGAGAAGGAAGTGCTAAAAAGATGTTTTTCGAGATTTCGCTTGCCGAGTGGTCTTTACACAAGGCTATTTTCGGGAAAAAAATGACCAACCTTGATTTTCCTGTAAGAGCCAAAAAAGATTTTGGTATCAGTGCTGTTGAATATGTAAATACTTGTTTTTTTGATGCTACCAATGACTTTAAAACCAATGGCAAAAGTCAGACTTATCTTAAAGAATTGCTGAAACGTTGTCAGGATAATGGTGTAAAAAACCATCTGATTATGTGTGATGCAGAAGGAAGCCTGGGTGATTTGGATGAAGCCAAACGCAAAGAAGCTGTAGAAAATCATTATAAATGGGTAGATGCAGCCAAGTTTCTGGGCTGTGCCACCATACGGGTAAATGCTGCCGGAAAAGGTACAGCAGAGGAAGTAAAAAAAGCAGCCATTGATGGTTTGGGCAGACTTTCTGAATTTGCTGCCAAATCAAAAATCAATGTAATTGTAGAGAATCATGGTGGCTATTCGTCAAACGGAGAATGGCTTACTTCAGTTATGAAAGGTGTGAATATGAAAAATTGTGGAACATTACCTGATTTTGGTAACTTTTGTATGGAATATGGTCCGGGAGGCTATGCCGATTGTAAAGAATCGTATGACCGATATAAAGGTGTAACCGAGATGATGCCTTTTGCCAAAGGAGTGAGTGCTAAAACCAACGATTTTGATGAAAAAGGCAATGAAGTAAAAATGGATTATACCCGTTTGCTAAAAATTGTCAAAGATGCCGGATTTAAAGGCTATATCGGTATTGAATATGAAGGGAATCGACTGTCTGAAGATGAGGGTATAAAAATGACAAAAGCATTACTCGAAAAAGTAGGAACTACCTTGTGAAAATTAGCCTGAAACCATATAAAAAGCTGTCATTTCTTTTTTTGCAATGGCAGCTTTTTGCTTGAAAAATTACTTTTTTATTCCGGCTTTTAGGACGATTTTTGGAAAAAGCCCTGAAAAATAGCTGCTTTGAGATGTAAATCCTTAACTTAGCAGCCTAAAAACAGCTTTGATGAGGTATTTTCTCTTTTTATTTTACTTAACTACAGGCAGACAAGGAAATAAAAGGTATTTTGTAGAACTAACCAATCTTTCCTTCTTTATTGCTGCACTCACCTCTTTTACGATCAGGGTTTTGCTGCTCATCACAACTGCATTTTTATTTCAAACCTGTAAAAAAGAAAATGTTGTTCGCCCCAAAGTCTATGTTGTTCCCCTCGAAACAGTATGGCAATTCAGACAGGCGGGTGCTGAAAAATGGCTTCCTGCAACAGTTCCTGGTTGTGTGCACACAGATTTGTTGAAAAATAAAAAAATTCTAGAACCTTATATTGGCACTAATGAGCGAAAACTCAACTGGATTGAAAGAGAAGACTGGGAATACCATACGGTATTTAGTGTGGATTCTAAAATAAGAGAAGCTGATAACGTTGCATTGATTTTTGAAGGACTCGATACATTTGCTTCTGTTTATCTCAACGATTCACTGGTCTTGCAGGCGGATAATATGTTTAGAAGCTATGAAATTTCTTGCAAAAATCTATTAAAACCTGGAAAAAATAGCCTGAGAATTTATTTTAAGTCTCCAATCAATACCATCATGCCCATAGTGGGTAACTATGGATACCAACTTCCTGCCCCTAATGATTTTTCATTACTTAAGTCAGCCCCCTTTATCCGCAAAGCAGCTTATCAGTTTGGTTCAGATTTTAGTCCACGATTTTTGACCTGTGGGGTCTGGCGACCTGTTTATCTAAAAGCATATAATGTTCTGAAAATAAATGATTTGCAAATGGTTCAGGAAGAAGTTTCCGACGAGAGAGCCATCTTAACCGGAAATTTTGAAATTCAGGCTGATAAAGAAACAAAAGTCACTGTAGCACTCAAAAGTGATAAGAATCTTTTTCCTGTTTCGTTGAAAGAAGTTACGTTACAGCCCGGTATTAATTTTGTGGCTGTCTCCTGTACCATTCCAAAACCTAAACGTTGGTGGACTAATGGACTTGGAGAAGCTTTTTTATACAAAATTACAGGAGAAATATCTGTAGAAAATCAACTGGCTGACACCATTTCTCAAAAAACAGGCATCCGAACTCTCGAAATAATTACAGCAAAAGACTCTTCAGGTAAGAAATTTGAAATATTACTTAATGGCACAAGATTGTTTATAAAGGGTTGTTCTTACCTGCCAGCCAGTATTTTTCCAACAGATATTACCAATGAAAAGCATAGGAAAAATATTCAGATTATTAAAGATTCTCATATCAATATGCTACGAGTGAGGGGCGACGGGATATACGAAAATGATAGTTTTTATGACTCATGTGACGAAAATGGCATACTTGTCTGGCAGGATTTTATGTTTGCTAATGCCCTCTACCCTGGCGATAGCAACTTTCTGGAAAATGTAAAACAGGAAGTTTTATACAATGTCAAAAGGCTAAGAAACCATGCAAGTGTGGCATTGTGGTGTGGTAATGATGAAGTAGAAACAAATTGGTATCAAAACAAATGGCAACAGAATCAAATAATGTTATTTCAGGATTCCCTTCAGATTCGTAAAAATTATTATGATTTGTTTTATAAACTCCTGCCTGAATGGTTAAGTCAAAAAGATAAAAGGTTTTATTTACCTTCTTCTCCATCTTTACATTATACAGACATCAGAAGCCAAAAGGAGGGTATATTTCAATACTATCAGTTATTTAAAGAATCCAAAAGCATTTCGGCTTACAGCAATCTGACAGGGCGATTTATCGGAGGATACTGGTTTTATTCATCTCCTGAATTAAACACCGTATGGTATTATTTGCCAAATCAGGAAGATTGGGAGCTTAATTCCAGAGCCATTAAATGGCATAGTCGAATGAAGGAAGGTAACGAGATGATTAAAAATTATATTTCTGAGTACTATAAAATGCCCAATAGTTTTGAGAATTATTTTTATGTAAGCCAGCTCTTGCAGGCAGAAATAGTAAAGAAGACCATTGAAAGACAAAGGCGGAGAAAAAACTATTGTATGGGTACAATATATGGCTTGTGGCAAGATTGCTGGACTGGACTTTCACCGGGTGCTACTGATTACTTTGATAATGCCAAAGCACTGCGATATGTCCTGAAAAATGCTTATTCCGAAATCATGGTTTCTACAGTGGAGGAAGAAGAAAAACTTAAAATTTATGTTGTTTCAGACAAATTACAGCCAGTTAATGCTGAATTGCAAATCAGATTGTTTGACTTTTCGGGAAGAAAGTGGTTTGAAGAAACTATGGATATCACTATGGCTCCTAATTCCTCAAAAGTATATTTTACTTCTTCAGAGTGGAAGAAGTTTTTAAGAGGTAAAAATATAAACCAACTGGTATTGCAAACAATAGTTATTTCTACCCCTTCAAAAATCTCTCAAAAGGCTGAAATTCTTTCTGAAAATCTGTATTATTTGCTACCTCCCCGTTTGCTTAACCTGTCCTCTGCTAAAATTAATATTAGCATTACAGAAAAAGACAAAGGCTTTGAAGTAAAAATTTCAAGTGATAAGCTTGTCAAAAACGTTTATCTGAGAGGTAAAACCCTGAGAAATAGTTACAGCGATAATTTTTTTGATTTACTCCCACTTGCTTCAAAAACAGTGTATGTAACTCCTTCATCAAGTGTTAGCTTAGATGAATTTAAAAAAGACTTGAAAATAAGTACTCTTGCAGATACCTATCTTGGTTCAGGTAACAAACGTTTTATGCCCTGATTAGGAAACCTAAAAATCAAAAAAAAATAATATACCTCCAGGTTTTTCATTTTCCTAAATACACTAACTTGCCGACAGTTTATACAAGCTGAGTTCCTACCAACCTTAATTGCAAAAAAGATGAAAACAATCGAAAATTATAACTTTTCGGGTAAGAAAGCCCTGATTCGGGTAGATTTTAATGTGCCATTAGATAAGAATTATCAGATTACAGATGACACACGTCTGAAAGCTACCATTCCTACTATTACTAAAATTTTAAAAGATGGAGGGGCATGTATTTTGATGTCGCACTTGGGTCGTCCTAAAGGAGGTTATGAAGAGGCTTTTTCACTGAAACATCTTGTTGAATATCTGGCAGATACCTTTAAAGTGCCTGTTCATTTTGCTGATGATTGTATAGGTGATCAGGCTTTAAGTAAATCTGCATCTCTTAAATCTGGAGAAATTTTATTGCTTGAAAACCTGCGTTTCTATAAAGAAGAAGAAAAAGGAGATGTAACCTTTGCTGAAAAACTTTCAAAACTGGGAGACGTATATGTAAATGATGCTTTCGGAACAGCTCACAGAGCACATGCTTCTACAGCTGTAATAGCACAGTTTTTTACAGATAAAATGGCTGGTTATGTGATGAAAGCAGAAGTAGAAAATGCTGACAAAGTACTCGAAAATGCAGAGCGTCCTTTTACTGCAATTATGGGTGGGGCTAAAATTTCTGACAAGATTTTGATTATTGAAAGGTTGCTAGATAAAGTAGATAACCTGCTTATTGGGGGAGGTATGGCTTATACTTTTTTTAAGGCAATGGGAGGTAGTATTGGTAACTCGTTGCTTGAAGCTGATAAAGTAGAACTGGCTAAAGAACTGATAGAAAAAGCTAAAAAATTAGGAGTTAATCTTGTATTACCTGTTGATTCTGTCATTGCTGATGGTTTTAAGAATGATGCCAATACCCAGATTGAAGAAAATATGAATATTCCGGATGGATGGATGGGACTTGATATAGGCACTGATGCCAGAGCAGAATTTAAAAAGACAGTTTTGCATTCCAAAACCCTGTTATGGAACGGACCTATGGGTGTATTTGAACTGCCTAATTTTGCTAAAGGAACTATAGAAATAGCACAAGCTGTTGTAGAAGCAACCCGTCATGGTGCATTTTCACTTATTGGTGGAGGCGATTCGGCTGCCGCCATCAATAATCTGGGTTTTGGTGATGATGTGTCTTATGTATCTACAGGTGGTGGTGCTTTACTGGAATACATGGAAGGTAAAGAACTGCCTGGTGTAAAAGCCCTCAAATAATTTCCGATAACCGCTACTATATAACCGGCAACTGATAATAACTCACAACAGGCAGATGAATAATCAGCATCTCCGCCTGTTGTTACAGTATTAGCAGTTGCCGTTTTTTTTATTTCTTCAGGCACAACTCAACTTTTATTTGCATCTTAAAAATATGCCTAAAATAGTAGTAATCGGTAGCATTAATACGGATATGGTAATTCGTACTCCACAAATACCTATTCCGGGACAGACCATTATAGGAACTGCTTTTTCTATCACTGGCGGAGGAAAAGGAGCAAACCAGGCAGTAGCAGCCGCCCGATTGGGGGCAGATGTAATACTGGTAGCTAAAGTAGGAGATGATACTTTCGGAAAACAGGCAATAGAAAATTTTACCAAAGAAAATGTCAGTACAAAATATATTACCCGACATCATATCGAGCCATCTGGTGTGGCATTGATTACAGTAGATGGAAATGGAGAAAATACTATAGTAGTGTCTCCCGGGGCAAATAGCACTTTATCCCCTGCAGAAGTTTTAGCTGCCGAAAAAGAAATTGCTCAGGCAGATGCTGTATTGTTTCAGTTAGAAATACCAGTAGATGCGGTACTTACAGGATTGAAAATTGCCAAAAAGTATAAGAAACTTACTATCCTTAACCCGGCTCCTGCTCAGAATATTGATAAGGAAATGTACAAGTATCTTGATATTATTATACCTAATCAACTTGAAGCTCTTTTTTTGACTGATATGCTGGTAGAAAACGATGCCAGTGAAGCTGCTAAGTGCCTGCATGATAAAGGAATTCCGGTGGTGATAATTACACTTGGTGAAGAAGGGACTTATCTGTCTTCAGACAATATCAAGACGCTTATACCAGCAATTAAAGTGGAGAAAGTGATAGATACAGTGGCTGCCGGAGACACTTTTTGTGGAGCATTAGCAGTAGCTCTTACAGAAGGTAAACAACTTACAGAAGCCGTGAAGTTTGCTAATTTGGCTGCTGGCTTATCAGTGGCAAAGCCCGGCACCCAAAGTTCTATACCATTCAGATGGGAACTGGGGGTCTGAGATGAGAACTTGTATTGACCAGTAAAAGAAAATCCGGCGTAACTTACGCCGGATTTTCAAGTAATATTAACTCAAACCTCAGTAAGCTTTTTTGGCAACAAACATTCAGTATTCGTGATTGCTTGGTGCTTTAAAACTTAATACAATTATAACCAATTTTTTGTAAGGGAGTTTTTTCGTACACCTATACAAGCAAAAAAGCTCTTTAAGCAATGTAAGAAATTGAGATTGTTGTTTATAGTAAGGTTTTTTTTTTGAAAAAAAACTATAAAAGATTCATTAACATTGTTTGAAAAAATAGGATTTTTTTTATAAAAAAAATGAAAAAAATCTTATTACATATTTTTTTCTAAGGTTTTAGCTTTAAATCAGACAGAAATATTACATTTAAGAACATTTAGTATTTTGTTCGTAAATGTTCAATTAAGTTTAAAAAATTGATAATCACCTACTTGTGCTCAGTCTGCTCTAGAAAGATAATTTACTTGTTATAAGCCACTTCTGCTTGTATTTTAAATCTTCTGCCAAAGATAAATCCTGATTATATACCAATCTAAAAACTAAAATGTTTAAAAGACTTGCCAAATCTACAATACGTTTCATAACTTTAGGATAGTCTCATAATCTCCGAACACTCTTCTGGAGAAATTTTTTTATAATAAATATTTTGTAGTTTAAGATTTTATACTCAATTTTGTCTATAAATTTAGTAGAGATTAAAGCCTTTTACTTATTAACCACCAGTAAGTAAGAGATATTTTCAAACCCCAAACCTTAATTGGTCATGAAAACTGTATTTTTACCTATGTCTGCCCGGACAATAGCGGTGGTATATTCATTTAGCAACATTTCCTGTCGTTGCTGTTGTTAACGCTACATCACTGATTCTTTTTTGAAATAAACCTGATACGCTGGCAAACAGATGTTTTCCGGTGGATTGATGGTGGTTATCTATGCCCTGTGAAACCATCTTTTGCCAGCGTATTAGTCATCATATTTTTATTCTATATTATATCCATAGAAATAATAGTTTTATACTTATGAATTATAAAAAGTTTACTCAAATCTTTTTAGTGTGGTTTGTCGTGTTTTTCTGGTTAGCCTTAAGTACGATTTCAGCACAAAACACAACCCTTTCCGGTAAGGTATTGGACGAGAAAACCCAGGAAGGCTTGCCAGGAGCAAGCCTTCTGATAAAAGGTACTACACATGGCATCTCTACAGATGCAGACGGCAGATTTACTTTTGTAACTCGACAGTCTTTTCCTACTACGCTGATTGTAAGTTACATTGGTTATAAAACCCAGGAGGTGGTTTTAAATGACAATTCACCAGTGACAATCAGTTTGGCTCCCAGTGAAAATACCAAATTAGACGAGATAGTAGTAATAGGCTACGGACAGCAGGAACGTAAAAATCTGATTGGTTCGGTTTCAAAAATAGACCCGGCTGATACCAAAGTGATTCCAGCCGGTAGCTTTGATGCCCAATTGCAGGGCAAGATACCCGGCGTGCAAATCAGTTCCAATACGGGAGTTCCGGGTGAAACGGTGAATATCCGGGTAAGAGGGGCAGCGTCTATTTCGGTAGATACCGACCCGCTGTATATCATAGACGGTGTTTTTATCAACAACAACAGCCTGCAAACCATCGGAACCGGTGGCAAAGCCACTTCTCCGATTGCCGACATTAACCCATCTGATATTGAAAGTGTTGAAATCCTGAAAGATGCCGAAGCTACTGCTATTTATGGTTCCAGAGGGGCAAATGGTGTAATATTGATTACTACCCGCCGTGGTAATTTTGACCAGAAACCCCGTGTATCTTTTAATGCTTCGCAAGGCTGGGCAAAAGCTGCCAAACTCTGGGATTTGACTACAGGACCCGAACATGCTACTTTGGTAAATGAGAATTTTATCAATACAGGAGGGACTTTTGCTAACAGACCTTTCAGACCTGTTTCGGAAGGAGGCAGAGGTTTGCCGGAAGAACAGCAAACGTATGATCGCTTGAGTCAGGTATTCAGAACTGCCAAGTTGCAAAACTATGATTTATCCCTGCAAGGTGGCACCAAATCCACACGTTATTATATCGGCGGAAGCTACAATAAACAGGAAGCCATTGTAAGACCGGTTTATTTTGAGAGAGCAAGTTTTAAACTCAATTTAGACCAGAAAGTAAATGACAAAATACAGGTTGGCGTCAGCAATACCTTTACCCGTGGCTACCGGAATCAGGCAAGAGCCGGTGATGGTCCGCAAGGTGGTTTGTTGCAGGCAGCTTTACATACACCTACCTATTTGTCACCTTATAACGACCAGGGGGTATTGGTAGGAAGAGCCGGGTTTGACAATTTGCAGTTGCTTATTGATAATTATGATGTAAATACAGTCAGCTTGCGGTATATCGGTAATCTTTACGCCGAAGCAGAGATTTTGCCTAATCTGAAATTCAGAACAAGCTTTGGCGTTGATTATAACAATTACAATGAATCGGAATACTGGAATACTTTTTTGTTATTGGGAGCAAGCGGAGGACTGGCTACTTCCAGCATTACCCAATATACATCTTTACTGAATGAGCAAACCCTGTCTTACCGTAAGGTTTTGGGAGAAAAACATTCATTTGGGATTTTAGTCGGAAATACATTGCAAAGTGATGTCAATACCCGGACTTTTGCTCAGGGAACCGGATTTCCGAACAATGATTACAAAATTATTTCATCTGCTTCGACGGTTACAGGCTCACAAAATTGGAGTAAATTCAACCTGGCTTCTTTTTTCTCAAGAGTTGACTATGGATTTGACAATAAATACCTGATTGATTTTACTTTCAGGGCAGATGGCTCTTCCAAATTCGGTTCGGCTACCCGTTGGGGTTATTTTCCGGCAGTTGGAGCTGCCTGGCGTATCAAACAAGAAAGCTTTCTGAAAGATATAGATGTTGTCAGTGATTTGAAACTTCGTACCAGCTACGGAATCATTGGTAATCAGGCAGGTATCAACAATTTTGCAGCACAGGGACTTTGGTCGGGTGGAGCCGGTTATCAGGGAAGTGCCGGAACTGCACCGTTGCAATTAGGCAATCCGGATTTGAAATGGGAAAAAACCAGACAGTTTAACATAGGCTTGGATGCTTCGTTTTTTGACAATCGTGTGAGTATTGAAGGTAATTACTATAATAAATATACAACTGATGTATTGCTTCAGATTCCTCAGCCGGCTACCAGTGGTTTTAGTACCTACTGGAGCAATGCTGCCGAAATCAGCAACAAAGGCTTTGAATTTTCGCTGAATACTATCAACCTTCGTAGCAAAGGCTTGCTCTGGACAACCAACTTCAACATAGCCCAGAATATCAATAAAATCGAAAAACTGGCTAACCCGTTGCGATATGGAAGCCGTGATTTGATTTTACTCAAAGAAGGTACGCCACTTTATTCATTCTGGGTATATAAGCAGTTGTATGTGGATTCGGAAACCGGCAATGCTGTGTATGAGGATGTAAATAAAGATGGCAAACGAACCGTGGATGACAGACAGATTTATGGCAGCATTTGGCCCAAATTTTTCGGCGGTCTTACCAATAACTTGACTTACAAAGGTTTAGACCTGAATGTGTTTTTTGCTTTCCAGTATGGGAATAAAATCTATAATCATAATCGCTTTTTTGGCGAAGGTGGCGGGGCGAGAGATGCAGCAAGGGTGATTTTTGCCAGTAACCTGAAACGCTGGCAGAAATCCGGAGATGTTACGGATGTTCCGAAACCCGACGGCGTAAACGTAAACAATTACCTTGACGGGGGCAGTCGCTGGCTGGAAGATGGTTCGTTCATTCGACTTCGTTCCCTTACGCTGGGTTATACATTACCTAAACGCATTACAGACATAGCCAAAATTCAATCGCTTCGCTTTTATGTAGTGGGCAGCAACCTTTTACTCTTTACCAAATATACCGGAGCCGACCCCGAATCGAGTGCCAGCAGTGACCAAAACCAGCAGGGAATTGACCTCGGTACTCCGCCTCAACCCCGTAGCGTACAGGTTGGATTCAATATAACCCTGTAATCCTCAGTTTTCTGACATTCAAATTATTCCAAGATTTTTATGAAAAAATTTATCTATATATTTTTTATCATTTTCACACTGAGTTCCTGCGACAAGTTTCTGGATGTAAAACCTCAGGAAGCGATTTCGGATGCAGTAACCATTTCCGACAAACTCTCGGCAGAACAAGCCCTACGGGGGACTTACAGCGGGCTGGCAGCTACTGACTATTACGGAACCGGCTTTCAGTCTATCGGGTATCTTTCCGGTGATAATATTCAGTGGACAGGTTCGCAATCGCAGGTGCAGGAATTTATTAACCACAAAGTAAATGCCGATAATGCTACTATCAGCAGTGTATGGATTGCCATCTACCGAACTATCAACCGGGCTAATAACGTCATCAGTAAAGTTCCGACAGTTACCACAGACCCCTTGCTGACACAAGACCTTAAAAACCAGTACATCGGAGAGGCTTATTTTATCAGAGCTTTGGCATATTTTGATTTAGCCAGAGTCTGGGGAGGTGTTCCTTTGATAACCAAACCGACCCTTACCCCAACCGATAACATTGGCATCAAAAGAAGTACAACTGCTGAAACCTACGCTCAGGTATTGGCTGATTTGGAAACAGCTGAGCCTTTATTGCCCAATACTACCGACCGATACCGAGCTACCCGCAAGACGGTCTGGGCTTTGAAAGCAAGGTATTACCTGTATCAAAATAACTGGGCAAAAGCAGAAGAATACGCTGAAAAACTTATTTCAGATGCTACCAACTATAAACTCAATAAGCCTTATAATTCTTTTTTTGCCAATAGCGTAAGAGGAACGCAGGAATCAGTTTTTGAGATTTTTTATAACGGAACCACCGAAATCAACAGCCACCGGGGGCAATGGCAACCGCAAACCAACGGCGGAACCCGGCAATGGGCTCCCAACGATGCTTTGGTAGCTTTAGCTAACAATGCCAACATTGGTGGAACCCGAAGTGCTTTGGTGGCAAAAGACAACCAAAACCGCTGGTATGGCAATTTATATTACCGCAATCCGGGCTCTGACCCCAGTTTTGTGTTACGAATTGCCGAACTCTACCTCATCCGTGCCGAAGCCCGTGCCAATCAGGATAAACTCTCGCTTGCCCTTGCCGACCTCAATGCCGTTCGGGACAGAGCCGGGCTGGCTGTCAGTACTGCTGTAACGAAAGATGACATTTTATTGGCTATTGAAAACGAAAGAAGGGTGGAATTTGCTTTGGAGCCACATCGCTGGTTTGATTTGGTAAGAACTGGAAGAGCCGGAGCCGTTTTGGGCGTAACCGATGAAAAAAGGTTGGTTTTACCGATTCCGGTGCAGCAATTGCTATCTGATAAAACTTTGGAACAAAATCCCGGATATTAAAAACAAAAGCCCCCTAACCCCCGAAGGGGGAACAAGTAGGCTCCGAAATTGAAAAAACTTTCATAAGGGAGTCAATTGAAGTCCCCTTCGGGGATTTAGGGGCTACTAAACCTATGGCACAAATAGAAAAAAACGAATGGCAGGAATACGAAAAGGTACTTTTCAGGTTCTTCTTTATTTACTTCCTCATTCAGGCAATTCCCTTGTTTGACTGGAAGTTTTACAGAGATTTATTTTCTGTAAACTGGCTGTATGTTGGTTACCGGGATATTTTTTACCTGAGTCGGTTTCAGCCCGGGTTTTTCGGAGAAAAAGTAAGTTTTGCTGACTGGGGCATCATTGCCGTAATCGCCGTTATTGGTACGGTTATCTGGACGCTGCGTGACAAAACGAGCAAAGAATACCAAAATCTGTATTACTGGCTTCGGGTTGTTTTGCGGTACAGACTGGCTTTAGGCATCATAGCTTACGGATTTATCAAGTTTTTTCCGTTGCAATCGCCCGTTCCTTCTATCAGCAATCTTAATACCGCTTACGGTGATTTCTCAGACTGGAAAATCTTTTCATTAACACTGGGTATCGTACCGAATTATGAGTCTTTTCTGGGATTGGTAGAAATTATTTCAGGCTTGCTGTTGCTGCATCGCAAAACAGCCACCATTGCCACACTTATCATTTTGCCCTTTACCGGGAATGTGTTTATGTCCAATCTGGCGTATGAAGGTGGCGAATACGTATACAGTTTGTACCTGATTTCAGTGGCTTTGTTTATTTTGTCTTATGATATTATCCGTATCATCCGGTTGCTTTCCTTTGAGCAACCGACTCTCCCCGCCCGTTTCAAGCCGGTTTTCACAGAAAAATGGCAGCAAACAACCCGAATAGTCCTGAAATCAGCTTTTGTAGTGGTTTTTGTATTTTTTTATGGATTTAAGACCTATGCCGGTTACCAGAAAGGTTCCTATCATTTCCCGTCAGTCCCTGGTCTTGCCGGAGTAGAAGGCATTTATAACGTCTCGGAGTATCAGGTGAATCATAAAACAGTTCCTTTTGCTAAAAATGACCCCCGACGCTGGCAAAATGTAGTCTTTGAAAAATGGGCAACCCTCAGCATTAAGTCCAACCGACCAGTGAAGCCGGAAACTGCCGAAACCGAAGAGATTTATACCGACGATGCCCAACGCAACTATGAGTTTGCCGGTGCTGCCGGAAGACATTATTACAACTATACTTTTGATAGTAGCAGCAATACACTCCGTTTGAATAACCGGAATAAAAACTATGCAGGTGAAACCCTTACGCTGCATTTTTCAAAGTCAGGAGAAAATCAGCTAATTCTCTCCGGGCAGAATGAAAATAAAGATTCGGTATATGTGGTATTAGACAAAATCAATAAAAAATACCTCCTCGAAGAAGCTAAAAAAACAGGACGTAACCAACGACTTAAACTCTAAAACTATGTCAAAAATACTGCCACTTTCGGATGAAACAGTGTTAAAACAGCCTGAAAATGAAGTGATTGGTTCTGTAAAACAGGAACCAAAGGCGTGGAAAAACTATCAACTGATAGCTTTTCGGATAGCTTTTATCTTCTTCATTGCCATCTGTATTCCTAACAGTCCCGATTGGTACAAAATTGTGTTTAACATAGACTGGACTCACCTGCATTACCGAGATTTATACGACATTGCCCGGTTTGGGTCAGGTATTAATTTTTTTGGTAATCAGCTTTTTGGAAGTACTCTATTGGGCTATGCCAACTGGATTATTACGCTGATAGTAGCCATTGCAGGCGGGGTAGTCTGGACTTTTATAGATACAAAGAGAAAGCCTCAACCTCAGGAATACAATTTAGCCTACTACTGGCTGCGGGCTATAGTACGGTACAGAGCGGGAATCGGAATCATTGGATTCGGTTTTACCAAACTGTTGCCTGTACAAATGCCCTATCCGTCATTAGGTTTGCTCAACACCAACCTGGGGGATTTTACAGCACAAAAACTGTATTGGATGTCAGTTGGGATTGTGCCCTGGTATCAGGTTTTTGCCGGAGTGGTAGAAGTATTAGCCGGAGCGTTGCTGTTTTTCCGTAAAACTACTTTCTACGGAGCCGTTTTGCTGTTTGGGGCGTTGGGTGATATTGTATATGTCAATTTTGCCTACGACGGTGGGGTACATGTGTATAGTTCTTATTTTGTGTTGTTGGCAGGTTTTTTAATGGTAAAAGATATTCCGGGTCTTTACAGCCTGCTCATTCAGGAAAAACTGACGGTTCCGGTTAATTACTACCCGGCTTTTGCCAAAAACTGGCAAAAATATACCCGTATTTCTATCAAAGCTGCGGTTTTGTTTGTCTTTCTGGGGGTGCTGTTTTACCTGCAATACACCAATTTTTTATATGACCCTTACAAGCAGCCTTCTACGGCAGGAGTCAAAAAACTGAGAGGTAACTATGCTGTTACTGAATTTCGCATCAATAATCAGATAATTCCTGAAAACCCGCTGGATTCTATCAGGTGGCAGGAAGCTACTTTTGAAAAATGGACAAGCCTCACTTTCCGACAAAACCGTCCTACGCCACTGGATTTATCAAATGGTGGCGGAGACCCACAACGGGACATTAACCGGACTTTTGAATTGACCGGAACTGCCGGCGGGCAACGGGTTTTTCATTACTATGCTGATACGATAAACCATGTTTTGTATTTGCAGGATAAATACAAGGATATACCCGACCGCCGGAACAGGGCTGCCGGAGTAGGGGGTGACGGTGGGACGGAAAAAAATCTGAATGGTGGCGTAGAGAAAGTGTCATTGGTGAAAAAGGCATCCAAAAATGAACCTGACCCAAACTGGATTTCGGCAGAAGCCCGGAAAAATATTGGAAATGAAGTGGATTTTATTGACAAAAGGGCTTCTTCTACCCGACGTAACCGGGAATTTGCAGAAGTTCCGAAAAATGAAAAACGCAACCGTATGGTACTTCATTACGAAACAAAAGACGGTTCAAGGGTGATTTTGAAAGGTATTAATGAGAAGAAAGATTCTATTCATGTAGTACTTGACCGGATTGAGAGAAAATACCTGATTTCGCCGGGTAAACTGGAAGCCGGAAAATATTGATTCCTGTGTTTTTAGCCTTCGCAGGGGTTTGACTTTTGCGAAGGTTTGTATTGTCAATCAATGCCTTATAAATTGAAACGTATTGCTTTTTTTATTCTAATCTTTATAACTGTTTCTTGTAAAAGAGTAACTCGGGAAACCCGTAGCCTTCTGCCTGCGTCCGAATCCGAAACGGATACTTTACCGGCTCATTTCGGATTCGGTCGTTTGGCAACTGAAAAAGAGATAAAAAATTGGGATATTGATGTAAGACCTGACGGAAAAGGCTTGCCCGACGGGGCAGGCACAGCCGGTAACGGAAGACTGATATACGCCCAGAAATGTGCTGCTTGTCATGGAAAAACAGGGGTAGAAGGATCCAGTAGCCGACTCGTCGGAACGGATACGGTCAAAACCAAAACCATCGGTAATTATTGGGCTTATTCAACCACTTTGTACGATTATTTGAATCGGGCAATGCCTTTCAACCAGCCCGGCTCACTGACCCCCGATGAAGTATATAGCCTGACTGCTTTTTTGCTTTCAGAAAATAAGATTATTGATTCTACACAGGTAATCAATGCCCAAACCTTACCTAAAGTAATAATGCCTGCCCAAAAATGGTACGTAAACGATGATAGAAAAGGAGGCAGAGAAATCAAATAACGTTTTTTATGAGTCAAAAACCTGAAAAAAAACCGTCAATATTGACCCAAAAAGTAAAAAGACGAACCTTGCTGGGTGCAGTGGCTTCGGCTTCGCTGGTTTTGTTACAAACCTCTTTTGGGAAAGTAATGGCTCAGGTGGCACAGGTAACCAACGACCCGACCAAAGTTCCCGGAACCCCGCCCAGCGAAATCGGTACAAGGTCAAAATTTGAAAATCCGGTCAAAAAACCTTCCGATATTTCTTCCAGAAGTCCCTTGCAGGATTTTTACGGGATGATAACTCCCTCGGATTTACATTTTGAACGGCATCACAATGGCGTTCCCGAAATTGACCCCAGCCAATACGAATTATTGATTCACGGCATGGTCGAAAAACCGATGGTTTTCAAATTGTCTGATTTAAAACGTTTCCCCTCAGTTTCAAGAATATGTTTTATTGAGTGTTCAGGCAATTTCCGGACAGGTAAAGAAACCATGACACCACAAGAAGTCTGCGGACTTACCAGTCAGAGTGAATGGACGGGTGTGATGCTTTCCACTTTATTCAGAGAAGTAGGTGTGAAGCCGAAAGCAACCTGGTTCTTGGCAGAAGGCTCGGATGCAGCCGTAATGACCCGAAGCATACCGGTCAAAAAAGGTTGGGACGATGCCATGATTGTTTATGCCCAAAACGGAGAGGCAGTCAGACCGGAGCAAGGATATCCTGCCCGTTTATTGTTACCCGGTTGGGAAGGTAATTCACAAGTCAAATGGATTCGTAGGATAGAACTTTCTGACCAGCCTTTTATGACCCGTGAAGAAACTTCCAAATACACCGAAACAATTAAAGGTGGTAAAATCCGGCAGTTTAGTTTTGATATGGATGCCCGGTCTATCATTACTTTCCCGACTTATCCGGTGCAGGTAGAAAGGGGCTGGATAGAAGTCAGAGGATTGGCATGGAGTGGCAGGGGCAAGGTGGTAAAAGTAGAAGTAAGCACTGATGCCGGAAAATCGTGGCATACAGCAAAATTGCAGGAGCCTGTTTTAGACAAAGCCCATACTGTTTTCAAATATTTATGGTATTGGAACGGTGAAAATACGGAAATCATGAGCAGGGTTATTGACGAAACCGATTATTTACAACCGACTTTGACACAACTCATTGAAGCACGAGGGGCAGATATGGGCGGGTATCACCTTAACCCAATTACTGCCTGGCAAGTCAAAAAAGATGGACAGGTATTACTGAAACCTGAGAAATGGAGATGAGATGAAAGCCCTTACTATATTTTTAAACTCACTATAACATTATGAACAACAATGGTGAAATAAAGCCTAAAAACGAAGGTTCTAAAAGGCTATTTGAAAATCCGGTTCTGGAGAAACTGTCTCATACACATATTGCGATTCCTATTACACTTTATTCTTTAGCGGGTTTAGGTTTTGGAATGTATGCCGTTGCCTATACTCATTTGTCGGTTTTTCTGCTTTTTTTTCTTTTTCTTGTCGGACTGTTTGTGTTCACTTTTGCCGAATATTGGATACACAGGGGCTTTATCACATGGAGACTCATACCGAATCACAAAAACGATTTCAATATGTGATTCATGGCGTGCATCACGAGTATCCGAAAGACAAAACCCGGCAGGCAATGCCTCCTTTTATCAGCATCAGCATTATTTTTATTACGCTTTCGGTATGTCGCTTGTTGATAGGAGAGTATGCTTTTGGATTTTTGTCAGGTTTTTTTGTAGGTTATGCCGGATATTTGATTGTACACTACTTGATACATGCTTACCCGCCTCCGAATAATTTTTTCAGGTTTCTTTGGGTCAATCATGCCATTCATCATTACAAAGATGGACAGGTTGTTTTTGGGGTAATCACTCCTTTTTGGGACTATGTATTCGGAACAATGCCTGAAAAGTCATCAAGAAGTACTTTTAAACAGCACAATTTTGAACAAAACTGATTTTGATGTAATCGTAGTAGGTTCCGGTCCTAATGGTTTGGCAGCAGCCATAGTTTTACAACAAGCCGGACTTTCTGTTTTGATAGTAGAAGGGAAATCAACTGTTGGCGGAGGCTTGCGTTCAGCAGAACTGACGCTGCCCGGTGTGTTACATGATATTTGTTCGGCTATTCACCCACTGGCAGCCGGTTCTCCTTTTTTTCAGACTTTGCCTCTGGAAAAACATGGACTGGAATTTATAGAACCACCCGTTTCGGCAGCCCATCCTTTTGACAATGGCACAGCAGCCGTTTTGAAAAAAGATATCCGTGAAACTGCCCGACTGCTCGGAAAGGATGAAAAGAATTACGTAAATCTGATTGAACCGATTACCAAAGTCTGGAATGATTTAGCTCCGGATGTACTCGCTCCGCTTCATTTTCCGAAAATGCCTGTAGCAATGGCAAAATTCGGACTCAATGCCTTGCCTTCGGCTCAGTATCTTGCCAGGAGGTTTGTTACCCAAGAAGCCAGAGGGTTGTGGGCAGGTATGGCTGCACATTCCATTCAGCCTTTGTCAAACCTTACTACTTCTGCTATTGGACTGGTATTGATGACTGCCGGGCATCTCAACGGTTGGGTTATTCCTAAAGGAGGTTCTCAGCAGATTGCCAATGCTCTGGCTTCGTATTTTGTCTCACTCGGTGGTAAAATTCAGACAGATTTTTATGTAAAATCTCTTAAAGAATTGCCTTCTGCTAAAGCGATAGTGTTTGACATTACGCCCCGCCAACTTTTGCAGATTGCCGGACATCGTTTTTCTTCACTTTACAAATGGCAACTTGAAAAATATCGCTACGGCATGGGGGTTTTTAAAATAGACTGGGCTTTGGAAGGGCAAGTCCCGTTTGCAGCACCCGAAGCCCGATTGGCAGGAACAGTTCATTTGGGTGGAACGCTTGAAGAAATAGCTCTCAGCGAAAAGCAAACCTGGCAAGGCAAACATCCGGAGAATCCTTATATTTTGCTGGCACAACAAAGTCTTTTTGATAAAACCCGTGTGCCGGAAGGAAAACAGGCTGTATGGGCATATTGTCATGTGCCTTTTGGCTCCACTACCGATATGACAGCCATTATTGAAAAACAGGTAGAGCGTTTTGCTCCTGGTTTTCGGGAAAGAATTTTGGCAAAGCATACCTTCAATACGGCTCAGATGGAAGAATACAATCCGAATTATATCGGAGGAGACATCAATGGTGGAGTAATTGACATCGGGCAGCTTTTTACCCGTCCGGCTCTGCGTTGGTCACCTTATAAAACCTCTGCCAAAGGTCTGTATATTTGTTCGTCTTCTACGCCTCCGGGTGGTGGCGTGCATGGCATGTGTGGCTATCATGCAGCCCAAAAAGTTTTGAAAGATTTGGGAATAGATAATTTGGGAAAATAAACTGAAATTGCGGAAAACAATATTCCTCAAAAGATGAAAGCAATAGGAAATACACCCCTGATAAAACTGGAACGCCTTTCTGAACCCAATTCGGCTGAAATTTATGTAAAATATGAAGGAGCTAACCCTACCGGAAGTATGAAAGATCGGATGGCACTTTCGATGATTGAAGGTGCAGAAAAAAGAGGAGAACTCAAGGCTGGTGCTACCGTGGTTGAATATACAGGTGGCAGCACAGGAAGTTCGCTTGCAATGGTGTGTGCCACGAAAGGTTATCAGGCACATTTTATTTCTTCAGATGCTTTTTCTAAAGAGAAACTGCTGACGATGGCAGCATTTGGAGCAAAACTTGAGACTTTTCCGAGTGAAAATGGTGCCATCACTGCCAGACTTATTGATACTATGATTGAAAGAGCCAGAGAATTGAGTAAACAACCCAATACATTCTGGACTAACCAGTTTAACAATACTGACAACAGGAGTGCCTACCACAAAATGGCAGAGGAAGTTATCAGTGTGCTGGGAAAAGATATTGATGAATTTGTTATGGGGGTAGGTACTGGCGGGTGTTTTTCGGGAAATTCGGAAGTATTTAAAAAAGAAATACCCAATATTCGATGCATTGCTCTTGAACCATACTATGTCCGGGCTTTGTCGGGAGGTGATACTTCTGGAAAACACAGGCTGGAAGGAACCGGAACAGGCTTTGTACCTGCCATTTGCCGGTTAGACCTGGCAGACGAAATAATTGCTGTAAAAGATGAGGATGCTTTTGACACAGCACGCAAACTGGCACGAATGGAAGGGGTCTTTGGCGGGATTACTTCAGGTGCAAATGTGTGGGCAGCCATACAAAGAGCAAGAATTATCGGACCTGGAAAGAAAATAGTTACCGTCATCTGTGATTCAGGCTTAAAGTACCTCAATGGCGATTTGTATAAATAAAATACTTTAAACCAGATTTCCTATGAAATATTTTCTCTCAATATTATTTTGTCTTCTTTGGATTAGTTCCCTATTCGCCCAACAAAAAAAAGCTTCTAAAGAAGAATGGATACAGCTTTTTAACGGTAAAAATCTGAAAGGCTGGGACATTAAAATAGCCGGACAACCTGTAAATGACAACTATAAAAATACATTTCGGATAGAAAAAGGAATATTACGGGTTGCCTACGACCAGTATGAAAAGTTTGATGACAAATATGGACATCTTTATTACCAACAACCCTATGCTTACTATATCCTCAAATTTGAATATCGTTTTACAGGCAACCAAACCCCCGGTGGAGCAAGCTGGAATGTACGCAACAGTGGTGTGATGCTTCATTCACAATCAGCACAAAGTCTGTCTATGAATCAGGGTTTTCCGGTTTCACTGGAGATGCAATTGCTGGGTGGTTTGGGAAGTGGTGTCCGGCATACCGGTAATTTGTGTACCCCTGGTACAGAGGCTTTTATGCAAAATAAACTCCAGACAGACCATTGTATTGACTCCGATTCTAAAACCTATGACGGTGACCAATGGGTAGAGGCAACCGCTATTGTACTGGGCGATTCGGTAATCCATCATGTGATCAACGGAGATACTGTACTTACGTACCAAAAAACACGAATTGGTGGAGGTTTTGTAAATAAAGATTACGACTGGAAATCGGGTGGATTGAGTGATGCTGATGCTGAAATGTGGATAAAAAAAGACGGTACACCTTTGAGTGAAGGTTATATTGCCTTACAGGCAGAAAGTCATCCGATTGACTTTAGAAACATCCGGTTGCTTAATCTGAAAGGTTGTACAGACCCTAAAGCCCTTAACTATAAATCTTATTACATTAAATCAAATAATTGCGACTGCATTTATAAAAAATAGCTTGGCTGCGATTGTTTTTCCCATTACCATGACATCATCAAAACAAACCTTTGCAATTCATGAAGACTGGACAGTAGTAATACTGGGTTTTCTTGTTATTCTTCTTTCTCTTTCCGGTTTAATATTACCTGTTCCGGTGTATGGCTGGCAGACTATTTCCGACCTGACAACCAAAGTGCTTGGAATAAATAATTTACTGAATATTGCTTATCAGTTTGCATTGGTGGTAGTTGTTGGAGCAGCCGGAGCTTTACTCACAGGCAAATCCATTAAAACGTGGCTGGTTGCTTTTCCGGCAATTTATTTGCTGGCGATAGTGGCAATGATAATTGCCGGAAATAAACAAGTAAAAAATCTGAATCTCGAAGCAGTAATTTTTAGTCTTTCTCTTGGGTTGTTGATTGGAAATGTATTCAAATTGCCTGAATGGTTTCGTTCGGCACTTACCACGGAACTTTTCGTAAAAATTGGATTGGTATTGCTGGGGACAACTGTTATTTTTTCAGATATTCTCAAAGCAGGCTTTCTGGGATTAATTCAGGCATTGGTGGTAGTAGTAAGTGTATGGTATTTTGCTTACTGGCTTTGCAAAAAACTGAAAGTGGACGAAGAGCTAACCATGATGATTTCGAGTGCTGTATCTATTTGTGGGGTTTCGGCTGCCATTGCTACGGCAGGGGCAATCAAAGGCGATAACAAAAAACTTTCTTATGTAATATCTCTGGTGCTGATTACAGCCATTCCGATGATGATTTTTATGCCATACATAGCCAAAAGTATGGGCTTGTCGCAGGAAGTAACCGGAGCCTGGCTGGGTGGAACGATAGATACTACCGGAGCCGTAGTAGCTTCCGGCACTTTGGTTGGAGAAACTGCCCTGAAATACAGCACGATTGTTAAATTTTCACAAAACGTATTGCTGGGTTTGGCTGCCTTTGCCATCAGCATTTACTGGACATATACAAATAAAACACCTCAAAATGCTGGTGTAGAAAAACCCACTCTCACTGTAATATGGGAGCGTTTCCCAAAATTTGTCTTAGGTTTTATAGCTGCCTCTGTCATTTTTTCTTTCTTCATCAGTCCCGAAAAAATTGTTTTGGTAAAAGACAGTCTGAAAAATATACAGACCTTGTGGTTTGTGCTGGCATTTACCAGTATTGGTTTAGAAACCAAGTTTTCAGACATATTCAATTCTGAAAGCCAGAAACCTTTATATGCTTTTTTGCTGGCTCAGACTTTCAATATTTTCATAACCCTGCTTTTAGCGTATTTCCTTTTCAGATAAATACCAGTTTAACAAAATAAAAGCACCAAAGACCTGACAGGTATTTGGTGCTTTTATTAGCAATTCAAAATCTGAATCAGATAAATAATAATAACAAAGTCAGTGCTATGCCGGCAAGTGTAAAATACATCCCTTTCCGAAAGACAGAAGTGCCAGGCAAAAACATCCAGAACGAAGAAACTACGAAAAAGAACAAGGAAATTCCAAAAAAGACATTTAAAAAAAACAAAGGCTCAGATGATTTTGCTTTATGCAAATGAGTCATTTTTTCCAGAACAGCAGGTAGTTCTTTAAGTGTAATGGTAGCTGTGCCGGTGCTTTTGTCATAAGTTCCATTCCGGAAATACATAATATTACCTTCCTGCTTATCTACGTTAAACTGTCTCATTTCCAGTAGCTTACCTAATTCCTGTGGTTCTGCATTAGGTTTGATGTGCTTGGTTATGACTTTTTCTTTCTTCAAAAAGTCTGTATCTCTGAATATCAAAACGATACCGCTCAGGCTATAGACCGCCATTATGCCTACTAAGAAAAAACCTAAGTAGCGGTGTAACACACGCATGGTAAGGGACGTAGATTGCTTTGTTGCCATTAGTTTAATTGATAAGGTGACCAATTTTAAACGAAATATCTTAAATTTTACTTTGTTTTCAGATACTTTTAAGTAAAAAATATGATAGTTTTCTAAAAAAATGATTCATTAAAGGCAATACTATATTTTTGACAGAAATTTTTAATTTTTTTTATGATTCTTACCTATCAGTCGTATGAGACATTACATTTAAGTAATGTGAGTAGTGTAGATTTGTATTTAGTAGATACAAAAAAATATACACTAAAGGATATAAAGTATCTTTCGGTCTATGTAAACGAAAATTTACCTGTATTTGAAAGAATATTTAAAGCATGTCCCAATATAGAATATGTTAATTTAGGTTGTCATTATAAAAATGATTTTACTGGTTTAGAATTACCCTTTCATCTTCTTCCTAAATTATGCAGGTTAAATATTAATACATCCAATCTTACTTTTCCTTTTTCATGTATTACAGAATATCCTCAGATAGTAGAGCTGGGTTTAGGGGCAGAAGAAGGCAGTGTCAGTCTTAATCATGTGATTGATAATATCCATCTGCTTAAAAATCTCAGATATTTTACTATTCCTAAACTCAATGATACACGACTTTTAGAAAAACTCTCGTTATTAGAAAGTCTCGAAACCCTTGATTTTTCAAATTATACTACCTTGCCTAAACCAGTAAAAGAAATACTGGAGATGCTGAAGGATGTACCTAAATTACAAAAGCTTATTAGCTTTTATCCTCAAAAGAAAGAAATACCTTCAGAAACCTGGCTTGGACTTGATAGGTATGATGACGTAGAACTTATTTCTCCAATTTTTAAAGATTATACCAGCCTGCCCTTATTTTTCTCTGAATTTAAGCATGTAAGTCTGTATAGTTATCGCAAAGCAGGTTATAGTCGGGTGAATACTTTTCGTGAAAAATATGGTGACAAACCACTGACAGATAAGCATAGGGAATTACTTTTTTTATGTCATATAGAAAGCTGGAGCAGAGTACGGGAAAGAACAAAAAATTACCTTACTGAAAACAAAGACAACATACCTGCTGGAATTAACGGATATGATAAGTTGAATGCATTTAATAAAACAACCCTTAAAAGCAAACTCAAAAATTCTCCTTTTTATCTTACAGAAGAAGATACTGCTGATACTATCTGGATGTTACATGCTAAAACTCCTCCGGAAATTGTAGAAAAAGTGATTTTCAATGACAGAAAATTTATTACTGAAGAACAACTGCTCGACTACCTTAATATCCTGGAAAAACCTTATTTGCTGGAAAGTGACAATGAACAAATGAGTGAAAGTATCATACAATTATTTTGCAGCGATGATGAAGCAAACTTGAAAATGGCATTTCAGATGATAGAAGGCGGAGGAGCTACCGTTGCAGTACAGAGCATGCTGGCAGCTATTTCTATTGAGCATTCTTCTGCTGAAATACGCAAAGCCGCCCGGCAGTTATATGCCAAAGTTGGCAATCCTGCTTTTAAACCTTTTTTAGGAAAGTCTGCTTACAAAGACTCTTTTCTTACTCATACTGTCAGCAAGCATGAAGCTATCAGTCGGACAGACTTTTTGGTGATGCTGGCACAATATCATTACATGAGATGGCAAAAGCGACGAAACGACTATATAATGGCATTATTATGGAAACGTCTGGACATTACTATGCTGTCTGAAAATATAAAATTATTTACATCCATCAGTAAAGTAGAATTATCACAGAATAAAAATCTGGATATAAAACAGGCAGTGTCGGTTTTGAGTCAGTTACCCAAGCTGGAGATACTATTTCTGGATGGATGTTATGGCGTAATTCCTGAAACAATTACTCAACTAAAAACCTTGAAAAAACTAAATATTTCCAGCAATACTATGGAAGATTTTGCTGTATTGGGAGAATTGACCGGTCTGGAGGAATTATGGATGATGAACTGTAAAGTGAAAAACTGGGATTTTCTGAAAAAACTGCCCAATCTCAAGAAAGTACACGTAAGTAAAGCAGACGAATCTAAATTGCCAGATTTGAATAAATAAACAATTACTTTAAGAAATCAATAGTCTGACTCATTTGAAAAGCTTTGGGAGTGATGCCTTCCCATTTTTTAAACAGTGTACAGAAATAATTAAGGTTATTAAATCCTGTTTTAAAGCATACATCTGTAATGCTGATACTCACATCTTTGAGTAGTTTTTTTGCCATGCCTATGCGTTCCTGTGTAATGAAATCAACCGGCGAAATACCCAGTTCTCTTTTAAAACTTCTGAAAAAGTGAGGCTTGCTCATACATGCCAAATCACTTAGTTTTTCAATAGTCAGGTTTTCAGTCAGATTTTCTCTGATATGTTGTACCACATACGCCAGCCTGTGTGAATGAATATAATTGAGGTAATTGTCAAAAAACAGGTTTCTTGCCTGGGTTTGCATCAGCCGAACCAATAATTCCTGTATGGCAAGATTGGCAAAAATATCCTTTGCCCGGTTATCTTCTTTTGACACATACATCAGTCGGTCAATGATATTGGTGAGTTCAAAAGTATTTTTCAGGTGAAATTGCTCACTGTCAATATGCCAGATGTCATTTTTTTCAGTTTTGGCATATTTTTCATTCATCAGGTCAAGTGTTTCTTTTATTTTTTCCCGGTCAATTGCCAAGGCTATACACTGAGTAGGTTTCTCCAGATTGGCATCCGGAAAATCAATAATCATTTCTTCGTTTTCGGGTACAATAACAGACTCTCCAGGCAGGTATTCAAAATGCTCTGTTCCAAAAAGATGCATCACCTTTTTTCCACGTAACATAGCTGTATAGGTCAGGCTATTAAAGCATAGTTTTACTTTGTCGCTTTGCTGATGTGTTTCAAAAACGTTGAGTTCACAGTGATTTAAAGAATAAACAGTCCGGTTTTCTACGAGTGTTTTCAGCTCATGTGACTGAGAGAGTGGGTGAAGTTGAGGGCGAAATACCTTTTTCATAACAAATGCATATAACAAATCCCACCAAATAACGGAACGGCTGCTGTTGTATTTATAAAATGATACTATTACAAAAATAAATGATATTTTTCTTAAAGCATGTTGGAAATGTATAAAATAATTTTGGAAAAATTATAAAACATAGTTTTTACAGAAATTATTCACTTATAAACCCTGCGACAAAATGGAAACCTTATTGCAAAACCAACAATTGGTAGCCCTTCCACAGTTTAAAGAAAGATACGATAACTTTATTAATGGCGAATGGAAATCTCCGGTAAAAGGTCAATACTTTGATAATATTTCGCCGATTGATGGCAGGACTTTTACCAAAGTAGCACGTTCTACCAAAGAAGACATTGATTTGGCTCTCGACGCTGCCCATAATGCTTTTCTTACCTGGTCAAAAACTTCTGCAACTGTAAGAAGCAACATCTTGCTGAGAATTGCCGATATCATGGAGAAAAATCTGGATTTGCTGGCTGCCGTAGAGACTGTTGATAATGGAAAACCAATTCGTGAAACCAAAGCTGCCGACTTGCCTCTGGCTATTGATCATTTCCGGTATTTTGCCGGTGTTATCAGGGCTGATGAGAGTGGAGTGGCAGAGCTTGATGCCAATACACTTTCTCTCAATATTCATGAACCTATTGGGGTAGTGGGACAGATTATTCCGTGGAACTTCCCATTGCTGATGGCTGCCTGGAAAGTAGCTCCGGCTCTGGCTGCTGGCTGTACTGTTGTATTAAAGCCGGCAGAACAAACTCCTGTGGGTATTATGGTATTGGTAGATTTAATAAAAGATGTATTGCCTCCGGGTGTATTGAATGTGGTAGAAGGTTTTGGTCCGGAAGCCGGTAAACCTCTGGCAACTTCACCACGGGTAGCAAAAGTAGCATTTACTGGCGAAACCACTACTGGTCGTCTGATTATGCAGTATGCTTCTGAAAACCTTGTGCCTGTAACGATGGAACTGGGTGGAAAATCACCTAATATTTTCTTCCCGAGTGTGATGGATGCTGATGACGAATTTTTTGATAAATGTCTGGAAGGAGCTGCCATGTTTGCTCTGAATCAGGGAGAGGTTTGTACCTGTCCTTCACGAATACTGGTGCATGAAAAAATCTATGATAAATTCATTGCCCGTGTTATTGAGCGTGTTCAGAAAATCAAAGTGGGACATCCGCTCGACCCTGATACGATGATGGGGGCTCAGGCATCTAAAGACCAGTACGAAAAAATCCTGAATTATATTGATATTGGCAGAGAAGAAGGAGCAGAAGTGCTTACCGGTGGCAAAGCCAAATACGTAGATGGTTTGCAGGAAGGATATTATATCGAACCTACTATACTTAAAGGCAATAATAAAATGCGGGTCTTTCAGGAAGAAATTTTTGGTCCGGTGTGCTGTGTCACTACATTTAAAACTACTGAAGAAGCTATCGCTATCGCCAACGAAACCCTTTATGGCTTGGGAGCTGGTGTCTGGACAAGAGATGCCCACGAGTTATTTCAGGTTCCTAGAGCTATTCAGGCTGGTCGTGTTTGGGTAAATTGCTATCACGCTTATCCGGCTCATGCTCCGTTTGGCGGTTATAAAAAGTCTGGTTTTGGTAGAGAAACTCATAAAATGATGCTCAATCATTACAGACAAACCAAGAATATGCTGATTTCTTATGACAAGAACAAACTTGGTTTCTTTTAATGGAAATTAGGGAGAAGGAAGGTAGTCTTGTTGCAGACACCTTCCTTCTATAATTTGAACCAATTGTTTTCCAGAGTATTATGCAAAAAATTAAGAGGGTTTTGGTAACTCCTGATGCTGCCGATATAATAGACAGACTCAGGGCTGAGCATGGTGAGCTGATGTTTCACCAAAGTGGGGGCTGTTGCGATGGCTCTCAACCGATGTGTTTTGCCAAAGGTGAATTTAAAGTAGGTGGTAGTGATGTGTGGGTAGGTACTATTGAGGGTTGTGACTTTTTTATGAATGCCGACCAGTTTGAATATTGGAAGCACACCCAGCTTACCATTGACATCACACCGGGCAGGGGTTCCAGTTTTTCACTGGAAATACCTCTCGGCTTACGGTTTATTGTCAAATCACGGATTTTTACGATAGAGGAGTTGCCTCTGCTGGAAGAAGTGATGGATGGTGAATCTTACCTGAATCAAAAACCTGCAACAGTGTGATCTAAATGCTATTAAAAATAAAAAAGAGGAGCCTAGGCTCCTCTTTTTTATTTAGTAAGCTCTTTCGAGTTTACCCTGCATGTGGTTGATAAAGGCTTTGTTTACAACTTTAAAACCACCCGGTGTCGGATAATTTCCTGTAAAATACCAATCTCCGGAATGATGCGGGATAGCAGTATGAAGATTTTCAATGGTTTGATAAATCACCTGCACTTCTGCTTTTAAATCTTTGGGGCGAATAATCTGGGCGATTTTATCAGAAATTTCAGTAGGAGTAAATGGACGATAGATGTCTTTTACAAGATTTATCTCTGCTGCCAACCCTGATTTCAGAGCATCCTGACATTTGTCCAGTATTTCATAGACCTTGTCATAATTTCCTTTGTCTTCCCAAAGTTTGAGAGCTGCCCGGAATGCCACAAAATCTTTCATGCGTGACATATCAATGCCATAGCAATCAGGGTAGCGAATTTGTGGTGCAGAAGAAACGATGATTATTTTTTTAGGTTCCAGTTTATCAAGCATTCGTAAAATGCTTTTTTCCAGAGTAGTACCACGTACAATCGAATCATCAATCAATACGATTGTATCTTTGCCTTTATTGATTACCTCATAAGTAGTGTCATACACATGCGAAACCATGGCATCACGTTGGCTGTCGTCAGTTATAAAAGTACGGGCTTTTACATCTTTGATGACCATTTTTTCAACACGGGGTCGGAACGAAAGTATTTTGTCAAGCTCTTCTCCCTGAATTCTGCCTTCCAGAATTACTTCTTTGCGTTGCATCATCAGGTACTCTTCTATTCCTTCAACCATGCCATAAAATGCTACTTCGGCTGTATTAGGAATATAAGAAAATACAGTATTCTCTACGTCATAATCAATGGCTTCCAGCACTTGTGGCACAATAAAACGTCCAAGTTTTTTGCGTTCTTCATAAATATTGGGGTCAGAGCCTCTTGAAAAATAGATTCTTTCAAATGAGCAAGGACGTTTTTCCAAAGGTTTTAGTACTTCTTTCTCTGAAAAACTACCATCTTTTTCGATAATCAGGGCATGCCCTGGTTTTATCTCTTTTATTTCCGAATATTCAATACCAAAAGAAGTTTTGATGGCAGGCTTTTCAGAAGCTACTACCACAACCTCATCATCAGCATAATAATAAGCAGGTCTGATGCCACTTGGGTCACGCATCACATACGCTGAACCATGTCCGAAAACCCCCACCATGGCATATCCCCCGTCAAAGTCACGACAGGAACGGTGGAGTATCCGTTGTATGTCCATTTTTTCCTCAATTACATGAGAAATATCTTCGTTTTCGTATTGGTCTTTATAAATATTAAAATTTCGCTGTACTTCCTCATCCAGAAAATGACCAATTTTTTCCATCACAGTTACGGTATCTACTTTTTCTTTAGGATGTTGTCCCAGTGAAATAAGTTTTCCGAAAAGCTCTTCAACATTGGTCATGTTAAAATTTCCAGCTACTACCAAATTCCGGCTACGCCAGTTGTTCTGACGCAAAAAAGGATGACAACTTTCGATTGTGTTCGACCCATGCGTTCCATATCTAAGATGACCAAGTAGTACTTCGCCAGTAAATGCTACATTTTCTTTCAGCCAGTGGGCATCGTGTAATTTTTCCGGGGCATCCCGTTTTACTTTTTTGAATTTTTTAGAAATCTTTTTAAAAATTTTCTCAATTGCCTGTGGACTCATCGACCGGTAGCGACTGATATATCGGATACCGGGAGTTACATCTGTCTTAATTACAGCTACTCCGGCTCCATCCTGTCCACGGTTTCGGAGCTTATCCATCAACATATATAGCTTATTAATGCCATATAAGGGAGTGCCATATTTGTCAATGTAATACTGATAAGGCTTGCGAAGGCGAATCAGAGAAATGCCACATTCATGTTTGATTTCGTCGGACATGTATTTGAGTAAGATAGGGTATGGGTATCAGGCAAAAAACAAGGGATGACAAATAAACACCGTCTTAGTTGTCCCTTTATCCTTCAAAGATAACGATAAGTTTTTTATGAAAGTTCAGAAAAAAAAATCATCCTTTTTTTTCCTTAAAAAAAACAATTTTTTCTTTTTCGTTGCCAGTAATCTGTCTTTTACTATCACTTTTCTAAGCATTGATATATCAGGTTTTATACGGGCTTAAAAACATTTTAAGTGAAATAGGGTTTTATTGATATGTACTTTTTGCAGAGGCAACCGAATTAAAGTTTGTATAACAATGAGGGTCAGAATAATTTTTTTGCTTAACAACAAGGGGGCATGTCTTCCTTTTCATCACCAGTTTCTGCTGGCACAATTGGCAGATGATATATTATCAGACGACAGCAGATACTGGAATAACTTTTCGGGTTATACTTTTTCAGGTCTGAAAGGACAAACTAAAGTATCCAAGTTGGGTTTACACTATTATTCAAGCCGGGTAACACTGGTATTGTCAAGTAGCAACTCCGAATTTATTGATGTGTTTATTGCACGATTGTTTGAACAGAAAAATATAAAGTTAGGTGAGCTGGAGCTGACACCAGAAACAGTGGAAAAAGAAATATCAGCACAAATACAACAGGAGCAGATTTCTTATGTGGCTATATCTCCGATGGTGGTGGTGCATCCTTCTGTAAATTCATTGAGTGCAAAAAAGTTTATCTCTCCTGAAACAGATGTTTTTTCTGACCTTCTTTACGAAACAGTGATGAACCGAATGGAGCACTCAGGTATGTTTACCAGTGAAGAAATAGCATCTTTCTATAAATTTCAGCTTGTGCCTGACAAAAGTTACCTTCAAAAAACAAAAGAAAGTGATAAAAAATTTGCCCGCATTTATCCGGTTTTTTATGAACACGAGCAACGACTTGAGGTGAGGGGTTATACGTTTCCATTTACTCTTTTTGCCGCTCCGGCTGTACATCAGTATATTTTTGAGTGTGGTATAGGGTCTTTAACCGAAAAAGGTTTTGGTATGCTGGATATAGTAGGTGCAGATATAACCCGACAAACGGTGCCTTATGTTACTTCTTCTGACAAAACTTTGGTTGTTATCAACAGACAGCACAACGGATATCACGGAAATAATGGAAAGCTATAAGCTTGTGTCTTGAAGAATTTAAAACATGCTTTTTAGCTTGAATAAAGGAATACTAATAAATTCACACCCTGAATATGGATAACCTCTCAACAGGCATATACGTATTCAGGTAACTAAATTAGTATCTTTTTTATGCGTATTTTTTTTCTTTCTATTTTTTTTCTTTTCTCAGTTTCTTTCTCCTTTTCTCAATCTTCGCCTACTTCAAAACCAGAAATTGAGGCTAATTTATCAAAGCTAAGTACTGACACTGCTAAAATATCTTATCTGTATCAGGCTGCTAAAAAATATCAGGTAGAACTTGATTCCAAAACTGACAAGGAAACACTGGCTTTTATAGCTTCACAGGCAATTGAACTGACAGAGAGGATTACTTCAGTAAAGTATCAGTTTATGGCACTTAACCTGATGCAACAAAGTCTTATTACTCATCAGCGTTATAAAAAGGCTCAGGAATACGGTCAAAAGATATTGGCATTAGAAAAAAAAGGGGCTGACAATAAATTAAAAGCCGAGATATACAATGCTGTAGCCACGAGCTATTTTTACCTTAACGACTGGAAAAATTATTTTAATTACCAGTTTAAAGCACTTCGCCTTTATGAGTCATTAAAACAGCCAGATAATATAGCTCGTGTATATGCCGCTCTTGGAAAAGCTTCTTTTTATACCAATGAACCTAAAGAAGGCGTAAATTATACACACAAGGCACTTAACTATTATTTCTCCAAAAATAATTACGAAAAAGTAGCTGATGTATCCAATGACATGGGGACACTTTTTATGAGTCAGGATGGAGGAACTGATTCGGCAGTTTATTATCTTAACCAGTCTATAGAGTATGCTAAAAAATCGAAATATGATAATTTATTAACAACTGCTCAGTTTAACCTTGCAGGCATTTATGTTGAACGAAAAAAATATACGGAAGCTCTTGGTTTAGTACAAAATGCAATGGTTATAGCTGAAAAAGGAGATAATTTGTCATCATTTATTTTATACTCTACAGGCTTAAGCTATATCTATACCGAAACCCACAAATATGCTGAAGCTGAAAAGGTTTTACTGGATGTCCTTAAAAATACCAATATAGTAGGTACTCCTTATTTAAAAATACAGATTTACAAAGCATTGGATGAACTTTATGCTACCAGTGGTGATACGAAAAAAAATCTGGATATACTTAAAAAATACAATGCTTTGCGAGACTCAGTTTTTAATGAAGAAAAGGCTGAAGCTGTTGCTCAAATAAAAGTAGAATATGATACGGAGAAAAAAGAACAACAAATACACACACTTGAGGAAAGAGTAACCGCCCGAAACTGGTTGACAGGTATTTCACTTTTGGCAGGTCTGCTTGCATTGGGTTTTGTATGGGGCTACCGGCGGGCTTATCAGTTGCAAAAGAAACTACATATACAAGAGCAACAATCCTTTGAACAGCAGCAGCAGAATATGATGTTAGAACAGGCTGCCTTACAGGCTCAAAAAGAACTGGCAGAACAAAAAAGTCTTGCTTTGCAACAAGATATAGAAGCCAAACAACGTGAACTGACTACAGCAACTATGTTTATCCAGCAAAAGAATGATTTGCTGGAGTCGCTTTCTGAGCAGATAAAAAACCTTGCTTCAAGTGAAGAAAATAAAACCCAAATCCAGCAAATCAGTAAGTCAATTCGCCGGAATATGAATTTTGATGATGACTGGCAAAAAATAAAAGCCCATTTTGAAGGGGTACATCCCGACTTTTTCGACAAATTATCATTGACCGGACTTACCGACCATGAGCTCAGGCATTGTGCTTACATTAAAATGAAATTTAATCAAAAGGAGATTGCTAGTCTGCTTAATATAGATGTGAAAAGTGTAAGAATATCACGCTATCGCATCAAGAAGAAACTGGGACTTGAGCAAGATCTTGATTTGCCAGAATATATAAGCTCTATTTAAAGTTTTTTATTGATTTTGTATTTTTCTTATACCGTAGCAGGAAGTTGCTACGGTTTTTATTTTGTTAGGATGCCTTGGGTTATTTTCTGGCTGATGTAATCAATAATATAATTTTATCGACATAGTATATGATTTTAAAGAGAAAAAGAGAGCTTGTATATACTTTGTAACACCTGTTTTCGGTCACTTCTCCACATTCCTGGGATAAATTTGTAGCAAGTCATTGACGATTTATTTAACATTATTTAAACACCATTTATTAAACAATTACAAGACTATGAGATTATTTATTTGCCTGATCGGGTCTTTATTTATTGTTGCACAATCTTATGCACAACTGGGAGGGGCTTTAAAAAAAGCCAAAGAAAAAGCTGCTTCACAAACCTCAACCGGAAGCCTTGATGGTAAAACTATTCAGCCTGATGCCTGTATCAGTAATGTAGAAGGTCGTTTGAAATCAATTAATGATTCTTATTATCCTAAGTTTCAGAAAGATGCAAATGGATATCTGAATAGTCCAAGTGCTTTATGGTTTGCCCGTAAAGATTTTGAAGCTGCCCGCTATTATTACACTGGTGGCAAAGAAGGTTATGGCAGACCTGGTGCTGTAGCCTGTGACCAGGGACCTGCTACACTTGACCCCCGTTATAAGGCTCTGAAGTCAAAAATGGATGAGGCTGAGGCAAAAGTAAAAGAAATGGAGAAGAAAAAAGGCTACGAGTTTGTAGCAGTTCGTGATAACAATATCATTTACAAAGACCTCAAAACCGGTAAAGAGCTATCTGCTGATGAATCTGGAAATCTTTAATAACAAATCATAATTTAGAAAATAATCATACAATGGGCTTTTTTGATAATATAAAACAATTTGTAGGAGTTGGGGGTGTAAAGCTGGACTTGCAAATTCCGGCTCAGTTTTCAAAAGAAATGTCTGAATTGGTTGGAAAACTAATAATTACAACTAAATCTGACCAAAAAATCAACTCTGTCAGTTACAAATTTATAGAAGAATATACTACTGGCAGAGGTGATGAAAAAAAAGAACAGGAATTTGAACTGGGACGGATTGAAGACAAGCAGGCTTTCGAACTGAAAGCAGGCGAAGCCAAAGAAATCAGCTTTACTATTCCCTTTAAAATGCTTAAATCTTCAAACGATGAACTTGCTGAAAAAGGAGGAATGTTAGGAGGAATAGGCAAACTTGCCAAAATGGCTGATAACGAAAAATCAGTTTATAAGGTTAAGGTGGATGTTGATGTAGATAAAACAGCCGGAATTTTTGACCCGTCTGTTGATAAAGAAATCAAATTTATCTAAACCAGCTAATGTTTTAGAGTTTGTGCCAACATTCCCAGGCACAAACTCTTTCTTCTTTTTTTTATATGAACAATCATTTGTGTCTATTTGAGAAACAATAAGTAAAGATAGACAATTAAATTACGTAGAAGAAACGAAGCCCACAAGGGTTAATGTGTTGATAATTAGTACTCAAAGTGTAAACCCTTGCAGGTGTTTTTTACTTCATGATTTTGTATACATACTTAATACACGCAGATTACCTGATTTTTTTAATTCTTAGATTCGTGCCTTATAAAATAAAAAAAAATCTTTTTGTTCTCTGTCTTCTGGTGGCAGTTGATTGCAATTCTCAGACAAACACCAATCATTGGTATTTACAAATAGACAGTTTGCTTTCCCACAAAGCCTATTTTGCAGCAAGAGATTTATATGCCTCTCATAGGTCTTTCATCACCCGCCAGCAGCAACTTATTACAGAGGCTACTCTCGACCATGTATTTAACCGACTGACAAGTTCTAATCAGAAAATTGAGCAGTTGTTTCGTAATTATACTAACAGCCTGCCGGATTCAGTAAAATGCAAATTACTGATTACCAAACAAAGTAATCATGGTAAACTCTATGAATATCAAAAAGCAGCAGAAGTGATTGATGTATTACTAAAACAATATGCTTTGCAGATAAGTAAAGAAGAGAAAGAAGATTTTGAGAATACCGAAAAAATCTGGAAATCATTAGCCGGGCAACCCAAACAAAAAATTATTGTAACGAAAACCACACACTTAAAATTTATCAGAGATAAGGCAGGTCTGGCAAATTTGACTGTTACAAAAAATACAGACAGCACTCAGTTTATTTTTGACACCGGAGCCAATATTTCGACAGTTACCGAGTCTGTTGCCAAACAAATGGGGATGAAATTTATGGAAGGTGTAATAGATGTAACAGCCATTACAGGCAAAAATGTAAAATCTCGTATTGCTGTATGTCCGGAATTAAGAATAGGTGATATGAATGTCTATAATGCTGTATTCCTTGTATTTCCGGATGAGGCTCTGTCAATAAAAGCTATTCAGTATCAGATACATGGCATACTGGGATTTCCGGTAATAGAAGCTTTAAAGGAAATACAGATAACTAAAAATGATGAGTTGATTATTCCGATTAAACCTTCTAAAACATCTTTGCAGAATATGGCTCTGGATTTTCTGACACCTGTTCTCAATATCAATGGTGATAGTTATACATTTGATACAGGTGCTGACAAAACTATTTTGTATGCTCCTTACTTTAATAAATATAAAAGTAGTATTGAACACAAGTCTGAAGAACGTTTGCTAGGCTTTGGTGGGGCAGGAGGTAGTATTACTAAAAAAGGATATATTATACCTTTTATGCCTGTAATAAACGGTAAAAGCATAAATATTTCTTCAACCCAATTATTTAAAGAGTCAATTAGACCAGAAGACAAATACTATTTTGGTAATATTGGACAGGATGTTATCAGAAAGTTTGATAAAATGGTTTTGAACTTTGAATCAATGAGTATTTTATTTGAATAAATCAACAATAGCTTCAATATGAAACAACAGAATGTTATCGATATAGTTATCCAGCTTTTTGCAGGGGCTGATGAAAGAGATTGGCAGAAAGTAAAAAATACAATGGCAAAAGAAGTATTGCTGGATTATACCTCAATGGCAGGAGGTGAGCCGACTGTATTATCACCTCAGCAAATTGCTAAGGCGTGGGCTGAATTTTTGCCGGGTTTTGATAAAACGCATCATCAGTTATCTGATTTTAAAGTTAATATTCAGGATAACTTTGCTACTGCCAGCTATTTTGGCAAAGCAGATCATTTTATTGATGATGAGATTTGGACAGTAGAAGGAAACTATATGACCGAATTGAAAAAAGAAGGTGATAACTGGCTCATAACTACCCATAAATTTGATTTAATTACTCAGAGTGGAAATGCCAGTTTGCCCCTTAAAGCTACAGAAATTATGAAATCCAGAACCCAATAAAAAGTTCTGGATTTTTTTACAGTAAATACTTGTCAACGTTAATTCTGAATTGAGTTTCCAAAATTACTTTGAGGTCTTTTTCATAATCCGTAGATTCAGTTTGTAGTTTATATAATTCATCCTTAAAACCTTTGGATTGATAAGTACGACGGTGTTTTTTTTCGGCAAAGAAATTTTTTCGATGCATGCCTTCTGGTATAGAATCTTTTGTAAGTAAGCCTGTTCTTATTACTATACAATATTTGTGTTGCACTCCTTTCGCATCCACATACAGATGTAATCCGTTTTCGTCTTTAAAATATATAAAAGGCAATTGCCCGGACAGTTCTATTTCTACCCCAACCAGCATGCTATCATTTCCCTGATTTTCGTCATACTGTTTACGCAGGTAGCAATAGTTATCATGTCTGATTATCAGAAATTTATCTTCGTTTGGCAGTGTCGGTATTTTATCGGCGGTATGTCTTATTTGCCAAGCTTTTATTTTAAAAGATTTTTGTTTGGCAATATTAATGTACATATCTGCCAGTTGCAGAATAACCGCCTCATTGCCATAAATACATAAGTTACAGGTCAGAAATTCGGGATTTTCAAAAGTAATCAATCTCTCTTTGAGTCTGGTAAAAACCGTAAACCACTCATTGAAATTTTGGTAAAGTATATTGGCATTTTTGTCAAAACCATTCAGTAAAAGAAAATTCTCAGACTCGGTTTCCTGAATTTGGTGTATAGCTTCTGAAAAGTCTTGTTTTATTTCTTTTAACTCATAATATTCTTTTTGCTGATGCAAATCGCTCCAAAATTTGTCTTCCTGTCGCTTGCTCTTGAGTTTTTCCAGTTTTCGCTCGAGTTGGTCGAGTCGGCTCAATACACGGGCATAATAGCTGCCACTCTGAATTTTGATGGCATTGCGTCGTTGTATAGTAACTTCCGTTGTAAACTCAGCAATAGTAATTTCTTCTGAATGACTATTGCCAATCAATTGTGATGTAAGATGAGATTCGGAACGCTTGGTAGTCTGAATCTTTATATTGTTTTTTTCCAGACTCACCCAAATAGAAAGCGGAACATCAAATTCATAACGATTCAGGTTTTCAGCAAGTGGAATTATCAGTTTTTCATGCAAAGTTCTCTGCAAAAATCTTGCCCCATACGTCCAGTTATAACCTATATTACCCAGATAATCCTCTGCACCTTTTTCTATAGTGAGTTTGATATTTCTGCCTCGTATGCCTTCTCTTTTCCGAATCAAAGCAATTTCCCGATCTACAATAGCCCTTACTACTTCTTTTTCGAGAGGAGCAAAAGCAATAATCCGGTCAAGTCTGTTAAAAAGTTCGGGTCTGAAAAAAGCCTGAGCTTCTCTGGTAAAATGCTCTGTTACATCACGTTGTTGTCTTATGTTTTCAATAAAACCAACACTGTTTGTCTGAAAATTACCAGCTCCCAGATTAGAAGTCATGATGACGATAGTACTGCAAAAATCAGCAACTCTGCCTTTGGCATCTGTAAGTCTGCCTTCGCCCAGAATCTGAAGCAAAAGGTCATAGAACGCCGGATGTACTTTTTCGAGTTCATCAAAAAGCAAAACAGAAAAAGGCTCCTGCCTGATGGCAGCAGTGAGCAAACCTTCACCGACAGACATGTCTCCGGTAAGTCGCAACAGTGAATGATATTCAGCATATTCGCTCATATCAAATCTTATAATACGATTGCGATTGCCAAACATAAACTCTGCCAGCACCTTCGCCATTTCAGTTTTACCAACTCCGGTGGGTCCTGCAAAAAGCAATGATGCCAATGGTTTACCCCGTCGGATAACCGCAGCTTTGATAGCTACCAACATATCAGTTACGGTCTGTATGGCTTCAGGTTGTCCATAAATATTGTGCTGAAAAAAATGCCTCATTCCTTCAAAATTCAGTGGAATCTCCGGATTAAGCATAAATTCAGGCATGCCGGTCTCTTCACAAAATTTGGCATAAATATCAGCTTTGTGAATATGTTTTTGTTCTTTCTTTTCCTTATCAGCAAGCAGTGTTTCCGAGAAATGTATTGTCTTGCCCGGCAGCCCTGAATAAGGTGTATACCATTGTTGTAATCTTAGTATTTCAAGAATAGCTTCTTCATCAATTTTGCAGGATTTGGCTGAAGCCAGCAGTTTTACTTTTTTTAGTACAATATTTCGTATCTGGCTGTCGGTCATCTCTTCAATTTTTACCTGAGTAAAAAGAGCCAGATAACCTGGTGATCGTAGTTCGATGAGAGCTGCCTGTTCGGGGGTGCATTCACTCACAATCTGTATTTCACCACGGGCTATATAATCTCGCAGATAGTCAGCAAGCGACATGTTATTGCCTACGTATTGTCCTACTTCAAACAGTTCAGCAAAATTATGAATGTAGAGTATATCACCTTTTTTTCGGAGCTCATTGCACAGATATGCCAGGTGCTCTTCCCAACTTCCCAAACCCATTAATCGATGCAATAACTGAGCTGCTGACACCTCCCACACCGACACATTTCCCATACCTTGCTGGTGCTTCTGACTTACAAAGTGCCTGACCAGTGTGGTTTTGCCCTTTCCTGAATCACCGGTAATAATGACAGAACTACGACTGCGAAGAGCTGTGATTAATCTGTCTGCTTCTGCATCCAATCCAAAAAGTCCCGGATTCTGAGATTGCATCCGTTGTGATATATGAGGTAAAATTTCCTGATTTTCACGTTCTTTCTCCTGCTCCTGCTCATATAAAGTATAAAAATTAAAATTTAAGGGTATGGTATGAATTATTATTTCAGAAAACCATTGAGAGGTAAGGATAGATTGTACGGATTGCAACCGTCTTTTTCTCACAAACTCCAGTTTTATATTTTCTCTCATATTTTCTCTCAGTTCTTCAAGCGTATTTCCGACAGATTCGAGACAGAGAACCGGAACAAACCCGATAAAATGTGAGGCTTCATGTTGAAAATAAAAAAAATCAAAGAGCAGAGTTGTCTTTGGAAAAAGCAGTTCACGTGAAGTATCAAATATTACTTCCAGTGGCTCAGGTAGGAGTTCCTGGCTTGAACTGTACTTGAGTAAAGTATCATAAAACCCTTTTTTGAGTAATTTTTCATGAATTACTTTATAAACCTGTCCCGCTAAATCATTGGGAGACATGTTGATTCTGACTACATGAGGCAATTGTAAAGGAAAAACAATCCGGTTGCCGGAATCAGTAAGACCTTCTCCAATGAGCAGGTTAAGAGAAATCTGTTTCAAGTGGTTAAAAGCAGAATGGTTGAAAAACTATAATAACAGGGCTATTATATCATTATAAATTGATTTATAATAACTAAATATGCTGAAATTTTACAGAAATCTATGATGCAGCCGGCAGATTGCTTAAAAAGTAAAATATCCGGCATAGTTTGAACCGTAAATCAATAAAAAAGTCAATATAAGTTAACTTTATATCTATAATCTGAATTATGCCTGTGCTTTCGGTTGTAACAACCCTTTACTATTCGGAAAATTATATAGAAGAATTTTATAAAAGAATAAAAAATGTAATTACCCAACTTAATATTGAAGATTATGAGATTATAATAGTAAACGATGGCTCTCCTGATAACTCTCTCGTAACAGCCTTGTCATTACGAGAGAAAGACAATTCGGTGGTAGTAATAGACCTAAGCCGTAATTTTGGTCATCATCAGGCTTTATTGACAGGTTTACAACATGCTGAAGGAGAGATGGTTTTTTTGATAGATTCAGATTTGGAAGAGCCACCCGAATTATTACAAAACTACTGGACTATTTATCAGGAAGAAAAAGTATGGGATGTGATTTATGGGATTCAGGCAAGGCGGAAAGGAAAAACTTTTGAAAGACAAAGTGGAAGTCTTTTTTACAAATTGCTAAACCATATTGTGGAAAAAGAATATCCTTCAGATTCGTTGACAGCCCGTCTCATGAAACAAAGCTACGTAAAGAGTGTACTTAGTTTCCCTGAAAAAGATTTGGAGCTATGGAGTATCTTTTTGCTGGCAGGGTATCGTCAGAAGGCAGTACTTTCCGGAAAATCAGATAAAGGCTCTTCTACCTATACTTTTTCAAAAAAGACAGAAATGGCTTTCCGAACAGTTACAGCACTCAGTTATAAACCTTTATACTGGATTTTTTATGCCGGGGTTTTGCTCACAATTATTTCTTGTGCTACTTTTACCGGAATATTAATCTATTATTTAATATACCCCACATCTTTATTACATTATTTCGGATTATTTTTTTCAGGAATTGGTTTAGTTTCCGGAGTTATCCTAGTGAGTTTAGGTATTGTAGGTATTTATATATCAAAAGTTTTAACAGAAGTCAGAAACCGACCCCTCAGTATTATTAAAAAACGCTATGGTAAACAGTGAAAAATATCAGCAATATTATCAGGACAAATCTGGAACAAGAGTAGCCGGCTGGAAAAATCAGGATGCCCAATATATTCGTTTTGAACAACTTGCTAAAATTATACAACAAGATGCAGCTTTTTCAATAAATGATTTGGGATGTGGCATGGGACATTTTTCCAGGTATTTATACGAGATATATCCGAATTTTGAGTATTATGGATATGATGTATTGCCGGAAATGATAGATGAGGCAAAACAACTTTTCGGAGAGAGCTATCAAACTCATTTTAATGTTATTGAGAAGGCTAAAGATATGCATGTAGCTGATTACAGCATAGCGTCAGGAATTTTTAATCTCAGATTTGATACAAATGACCAGGAGTGGCTGAAATATATAACCGAAACCATAGAGGTGATGCACGAGAAAAGCAAAAAAGGTTTTGCATTCAACTGTCTGACCGCCTACTCTGATTCAGACAAAATGGAAAAGCAACTTTATTATGCTGATCCCTTATTTTTGTTTGATTTTTGCAAAAAGAAATTTTCTAAGAATGTAGCTCTTTTACATGATTATAACCAATACGATTTTACGATACTGGTTCGTAAAATAGCTTAATCTGCTCTTTTGGCATCGCTGATAAACTTACTTATACTTACTTAACCTCTTACAAAATGATAGTGTTCAATAAACCACATCTTACGGGGAATGAAATTCCGTATATGCGTCAGGTTTTAGAATCATCGAAATTATCCGGCAATGGTCCTTTTACTCTGAAATGTCATCAGTTCTTTGAAAAAGAGTTGAATTTTCAGAAAGCATTACTTACTCCATCTTGTACGGCTGCGTTAGAAATGGCAGCTATTTTGATAAACTTACAACCTGGTGACGAAGTCATAGTGCCTTCTTATACTTTTCCATCCTCTGCCAATGCTTTTTTACTGAGAGGGGCTAAAATCGTATTTGCAGATAGTCACCCCTATCATCCTAATATTGATGAATCATTAATTGAATCATTGATTACATCCCGTACCCGGGCTATAGTGCCTGTGCATTATGCAGGTATGGCTTGCAATATGGATGAAATTATGCGTATTGCTCAAAAACATAACCTTTTTGTGATTGAAGATGCTGCTCAGGCAATTACCACTTCTTATAAAGGGAAACCATTAGGTAGTTTTGGCGATATGTCGGCTTTTTCCTTTCATGAAACCAAAAATATAGGAGCTGGTGAAGCAGGAATGCTTGTCATTAATAATGCTTCCTTTAATCTTCGTGCTGAAATAATAAGAGAAAAAGGAACCAACAGGTCAGCTTTCTATAGAGGTGAAGTTGCCAAATATAACTGGCAGGATGTAGGGTCATCTTTTTTGCCTGCCGAACTGGTAGCTGCCTGTTTGCTTGCTCAGTTTGAGAATATGAGTAATATTCAGGAAAAGCGAATTGCTATCTGGAATTACTACTACAAAAACCTGCTTCCATTACAAACAAGTGGACATTTACTGTTGCCTTCTGTTCCCGAAGACAGCACCAATAATGCTCATATTTTTTATCTGGTATGTCCTTCTTATGAGGATAGAACCAAATTAATTAATCATTTACGTCAAAATCAGATAGAAGCCGTATTTCATTATCAGGCTCTGCATTGCTCCCCATTTTATATCTCTCAACATGATGGCAGACCCATGCCACAGGCAAATCGTTATGCAGATTGTTTGGTGAGATTGCCTTTGCATACAAGCCTTACGGAGTCTGAGCAAAATTTTATCATTCAAACTATACTGGATTTCTACCATTAACGGTAAATTGCGGTTTGAATTTAAAATTTAAAGTATGGTTGATATTTCGTGGGTAGGGGCGGTGAGCACAGCATTATTGGTTATTATTATTATATATGCATTAGGGTGTCTGAGTGTTTTAGCTTTTGACCTTACCAATTGGCAACCCTGGAAAAGAATTTTCATTGGTTTTTCATCAGGTATTCTTACAGTTGTCAGTCTTACAGGTGTTTACTTTACGAGTGGCAGAAGCATCTTCCTCATCTTTCCGGTAGCTTATGTTGTATATCTGTTGTACAGCAAATCTTATCGGCATTTTTTACAAAATCTACAGGATACAATTCAGTTTCTGAAAGAAAACCATAGAAAACTGTTGGTTTTTATGGTGTTTTATCTGGTTTTTGTACTCATACAATTGTTTCGATATCAGTTTTGGCAGACAGAACCGCTTGTTTTCCCGGATCATGACCATTGTTATTATCTTAATGTAGGTCATTACATGACAATGACCCATACAGAAAACAGCATTCCATGGTATGAAACTTTTTATTCAGAAAATTATACAGAGCCTTATCATTATGCTGATGTATGGCTTCTTGCATTCCTGTTAAAAATATATCCGTTTACAGATTGTATTGCTCTTTTTACTTATTGTTTTGTACCATTTATAGCTGCCTTGCTTGCCTGCACAGGGTTGGCATTGATGGAAAGTACAGCATCTTTTTTTTACAGGTTTTATGCTATAACTGCTGACAAAAAAGGCACTCCATTTATTCATTATCTTATTTCATTTGCAGGGGTATTTATATTGGGGGTTATACCTTTTCGGGAAGGGGGCTATCTTGATACGATGCTTTACCTGCCTAAGATGTTCCCGGCATATATATGTCTGAGTGCTTTTATTGTCTTTAGCCTGAACATGCAAAACATCTCGGCATTGTTCAGTTTATTAGCATTGCCTGTGCTAAATATTTTGTATGCTCCGGCTACTTTAACGGCTACTTTTATTTGGGCAGGTATTTTACTGATAAAAAAACAATTACGGCTTGTACATTTTTTGCCAATTGTTGGAACGGCAATTTATATAGTAGGATTCTATTATTTTAAAGGATACTTTACAGGTTTTTCTTATTCATTTATCCTGGAAAAAGATAATATCAGCTTTATGCTATGGATTTTTGATGAAGTATTGGATAATATCTGGTTATACCATTTCTTTTTTCTCTGTCTGATAGTTTTGGCATTGTTTGCTTTTCCCCAACGAATACTTACAGATGAATGGAAAATCTGGACGATGCCCATATTGCTTATACTAACTTCATGGATACAGGCTTATTTTTTTAGAAATCATACAGAAGGCTTTCAGTTGCCTGGGCTCTTTATTAATCCGGTACTCTTCAATCTTTGGTTTGTTTTATATGTAGGATTCAAAAATTTTAGTACTCCAAAAAAAGTCAAAAATCTGGCATTTGCACTGATGATAGTATATGGAAGTATTATCTTTTTTTCAATCTTCCTTTATGATTATCTCAACGCTAGGTTCCGGCATCATTTGTCGGGCTCTTTCTGGAACGAAGTACAAAAAGAGTTCAGGGTAAATAATCGGGTGGGGGCTTATATAGGGGTAAAAGGTGAGAATTTTTTTAGGAATACGCCTCATTTGGGAAGTTTCTTTACAACTTTTTTTCTTCAGAAGATGGGAAAAGGATATGTATGTATTTCATTAGATGATATGGAAAAATCTCCCGAATTGTTTACGGCTGAAGAAAAAGAATCTCTTTACGAAAGACTACCTTTTTATAGATTTTTACAAGTACAAAAAAAAGAAAAGAAATTTACCACAATAGATGACTGCCGGTCAGACTTTATCAGGCATTTCAAAATAGATTACTTGGTACTTGAAAAAGGTATAGCAATCCCAAAAAGTTTGAGACAAAATGTGAAGAAAGAAATAAAAGACCCCTCTACCGGCTTGACTATCGTAATTTTTTCTCCGTTTTAACACCGAACTGCAGGTGTATTTGGTTGTAATAATATATACATCAAAAAATATTTTATTGATAGTCAGGAAGTTGTTTTAAAAAGAATGGCTTTCTGAATTTTCCGGAAAAAACTTGTAACCTATTACTCTTACTTGTCGTAAATAACTCTATAAGATTTGAAAAATAGCAAAAAGCTACATATATAGTTGATTAGCCGTTTAGAAAATCTTGTTGTGGAAAAGTAGTAATTTGGAGTAAAGCCTGTATCGGATTCGGTACAGGTTTTCTTATTTAACGTGAGTTCGGGATTAAATTTGTATTTAACGTGAACTCAGGATTAGATTTATTCTTAAGTTGTTGTTTGTTAAATACTTAACAACTTTATATTTAACAGATTCCCAACTTCTATTCATTTAGAGACCTTCTTACTTTTTTGTATGCCCAAAAAAGTAAGCAAAAAAAGGCAGCAACAGCAAAGACAAGCCCTAAACTCCTAAGTCTCTTATTTTTCTTTCAATTCTTTTGGGCTTGTCCACACTGCTGTTGCATCCCTATACTCTTTTTTATCCCGAATTCACGTTACTTATACGTTTTTCTGGGCAGATTTTGCTTTATAATACAATACAGAGCTATTATCAGGATTAAAAATTTTTCCGGCAGATTGTTGTATCGCCTCCGGAGTAACACTTTGAATTTTACGACTCTCTTCATTAATCTCATCCGGCATACCCAACCATGCAAAATAAGCCAGATTCATAGCCCGGTTTAGCAATTCTACTTCCGAAAAAACCAGAGTACTTTCTGCCTGATTTTTTACCTTCGATAGTTCCGATTCTGAAACCTGATTTTCACAAATTTCCTGTAAAACTGTATCAATTGCCTGTTTACCTTTTTCAATACTTACTCCCTGATTTAACATACCCTGTATGACCAGCAGCCCCGGATCAGCTGAACCGGTGAGATAAGCCCCAATGGAGTTAAAAAGCTTTTGTTCATGTACCAAATGATAGAGTCTGGAAGATTTACTTCTACCTAGCACATCACTCAATAAATCGGCAGTATGATACATTTTGTCTGTGCGGGCAGGTACATGAAAAACCTGATAGATGGCATCAAGTGGGACATCTGCTTCTGCTGTTTCTACCCGGCTTTGTTGCTGTAAGGGCTCCTGTGGAAGATTTCTTACATAATTTTTACCTGCCGGAATTGGCTCAAACCATTTCTTTGCCAGTTTTTTTACTTCTTCTACTGTTACATTGCCAGCTACGACCATAATGGCATTATTGGGCAAATAATATTTGTAAAAGAACTCTCTTACATCATCCATTGTCGCCTGTTCAATATGAGAAATATCTTTGCCTATGGTTGCCCAGTGGTAAGGATGTACCTGATATGCCAATGGACGTAACCGAAGCCAGACATCGCCATAAGGTTGGTTGAGATATCTTTGCTTAAATTCTTCAATTACTACTTTTTGTTGTACTTCCAGCACTTTCGGGTCAAATGAAAGACTGAACATACGATCAGATTCTAACCAGAATGCAGTTTCTAAGTTTGCTGCTGGTAGTGTAATATAATAATTAGTAATGTCAGGAGAGGTAAAGGCATTGTTTTCGCCACCTACTTTTTGCAAAGGAATGTCATAAGAAGGTATATTTTTGCTGCCACCAAACATCAGATGTTCAAACAAGTGAGCAAATCCGGTCTTTTCTTTATCCTCATCTCTTGACCCGACGTTATAAAGAATATTTACCACTGCCATAGGAGTAGTAGTGTCGGGATGAACAAAAATTTGCAGTCCATTATCAAGAGTAAATTTTTCGAAGGCTATCATTGGGCAGGAGATATAATTTAAAACAGGGGCATGTAAAAAAACATAGTTTGCTCCAGTTTTTAGATAGAAAAAGAAGCAAACTATGATTAAAATAAAAATCAACAATCAATCTTAGCTTTCTGTAGAGCTACCTGCATGGTATTTAGTACGAAGCATGTCATCATAATCGTCAGCATAATTTCCGATACGATTAATCATTGCCATTGCTTCACTTTCATTTAAGCCTTCCAACTCACGCAGGGTTTTGATATATACCCAGTTTTCAAACAAGGTCATACCTACACCATAAAGTTTATGATTGATTTCAAGAATTTCTTTATAAAAAGCATCACGGTTATTAGCAGGCACATCTACTACCGGAGCCATTGCCTGAAAATAGCCTGAAGGCTGACCATCATATTCTTGTTCCCAAACGTCAATCCACACACTGGCAGAACCTTTGCGTAGGTCCCACTGTCCTGGCTTGTCTGTCCGGCAAAGAGCAGGGTCAACGCCTAAGCTCTGAATACATTTTTCAATCATCTGATAGTAAAACTCAATTGAATTTTCCATTTGTAAGTATAGGTTTTATGTTTGCTTTTAGAGTAAATGGCTCATTATGGCGTTAAAAATGCGAAAATAAAACTTTCTAAGCAAAAAAATATGTTTGTAAGTTTTTTGTAACAGACAGATAGGGAAAATATTACCTGTTTCCCATACAAAAAACAGACCTTCGGAAAGACCTGTTTTTGTAGAAAGTTCTGACAAAGCTATTGGCTGTTAGCTGAAATATTTTGTTTTACCCGGTATAGCTACCTGATAATTGCCATTGGCATCAGGTTTTACAGGCATATCGGCATCCCATGCAAATGTTTTAGGCATAATATCCATTCCTGAATTTAGTGCTTTGTCCCACTCAATTACCTGACCAGAGTAGGTTGCCAGTCTTCCCAGAATAGAAGTCATGGTAGATTTGGCTCCATTTTCGGCATCGGCAAATTTGTATTCTCCTTTGGCAATCGCTGCAAATAGTTCGTCATGCTCGACCTGGTAAGGATTCGGGTCTTTAGAAGCATCATGTTTGAATAGAGTTTTACCTTTCAGGTCAGTAATGTGACCGGCATCAAACATGATTTTACCTTTAGTACCAATTGCAAGTTCATCTACTTTTGCCCAGGTTCCTTTCTGATGACGACACTGAGAGTTGAGAATGGTGCCATCGGCATATTCAAATTCAACAATGTGGTGATCAAAAATCTCCCCAAAATCCTTGCCTTTACGCACTTCACGTCCACCTGTGCCACGGGCTTTTATTGGGTAGCTGCCTTTTATCCAGTTGATTACGTCAATATTATGAATGTGCTGTTCTGTAATGTGGTCACCACAAAGCCAGTTAAAATAATACCAGTTTCGCATTTGATATTCCATTTCAGTCATGTTAGGCTTGCGTGGATTTACCCAGACTCCATCATTGTTCCACCACGCAGAAGCCGATATAATGTCACCGACCATACCATCTTTCAATCGTTTCATTAATTCACGATAAGAAGTCTGGTAATGTCTTTGTAAGCCCACTACCACATTCAGTTTTTTAGTTTTTGCTTTTTCGGCAGCAGCCAGCACACGCTGTACGCCGGCAGGGTCAGTAGCACAAGGCTTTTCCATAAAAACATGTTTCCCGGCATTGATTGCTGCCTCAAAATGCAGAGGACGGAATCCAGGAGGAGTGGTTAGAATGACGACATCTGCCAGTGGAATGGCTTTGGCATAGCCATCAAATCCTACAAATTTCCGGTCGGCTGGCACATCAATTTTGTCTTTCAGGTGAGCCATGTCGTCACTTGTAATTTCCTGATAGCAACTGTCAAGACGGTCTTTAAACGCATCTGCCATGGCTACCAGTTTTACATTTTGTTTGGTGCTGAGTGCCTGCACCACAGCACCTGTGCCACGTCCGCCACAACCGATAATTGCTATTTTGATGGTATCGGCAACACTGCTGTTAAACATAGATGTTTCTGGCAGAAATGAAGTAGCCAGTAAACCTCCGGCAATGATGGAGGAGTTTTTTACAAAGTCTCGTCTGTTCTGATTCATAATACTTTTGATATAGTTTTTAAGGTTTCAATGATAACAGAGGTGTTTTATTTTAAAACTGCTTCAAAAAAAGCCTCTACTTCCTCTTTAGAGGGTTGTTTTAGAGGGCGTATAATTCGGAATCCTATAAAAGGAGCATCTGCATTCCACCATTTACTTTTGGGTATTTGTGGGTCTCTTCTATTCCAGATTGGGTCAGATTTCAGCCGGTCGGCACTTCTTAACTGAGGTAGGTCACTTTGATAATTACCTCCTTTTACGGTACTTGGATAACGTTTTGTTTTTTTATTATAAGGACTGGTTTGTCCGGTTGTTATTTTCTGATAAAATGCTGCATCATATTCATCAAGTGTCCATTCGGCTACATTTCCCAGCATATCATACAATCCCCAGGGATTTGGCTTTTTTTCGGCAACATGATGGTATTTGCCATCTGAATTAGCTTTATACCAGGCATAATTTCCTAAATCTGAGGCATTATCCCCAAAAAAGAAACGTCCTTTACTACCTGCTCTACAGGCATACTCCCATTCGGCTTCGGTAGGCAGCCGATAAAAAATGCCTGTTTTATAATAGAGCCATTTACAATACATAAGAGCAGCATATTGTTGCATAGAGTTAGCCGGAAAGCCACCTACTTTACCCATACCCAAAGTGAAATCAATGTATGGAGGGCTGGGGCGGGTGATGGCATCAGGTTTGGGTTCGGGGTCTCGTTCTTCTTCAAAAAAAAGCTGGTATTCGTCATAAGTTACTTCTGTAGCTCCCATCCAGAAAGCTTCAATTTTTACCTTTACCTGAGGACTTTCGTCGGCTTCATGACCTGGTTCATTTTCAGGACTTCCTAACACGAATTCTCCGGCAGGAATAGGCACCATTTTAAATTTTACTGTTGTATTCGGAATAGTTTGTTCGTATGCTTTAAAATCCTGAGCAAAACAGAGAGGCGATAAAAAAATAAATAAAATAAGTAATTTTTGCATTTTATTAATAAAAAAAAGATACACCAAAAATAGGGAGTAAGGAATGCATTACAAATTATTTTTTTAAGATACTTTTATAATATATTGATAGTCAGATTTTTGATTTTTTTAAATTTGTAAAAACCTTAAGTCTGCCATAGAAAAGTGTTTTATAGTTTAAATCATTGATGCAATCTTTACTTTTATCTCTGTGCCATAGCTTTCGTGGCAATAACTAAATTCTGTAATCTTTACGAAAATACTCAATACCGAATGGCGTTCTAGACTAACATCAGTTCGGGATTAAAAAAGAGTGTAGGGATGCAACAGCAGCGTAGATAAGCCCGACCATAAATAAACGATAAGGTATGCATCATGATTTAATAGAAGTTAGTAGCAGCTAAAATAATTAAATATCATATAATCAATGATTTGTGGGTAAGTTCAATAGCGAGTTCACATCATTAGTAAGACCCAAACACCTACTCTTATTACATTTATAGGGAAAAATCAGAGGTGTTGATTAGTTATTTCTGGATTGTCAGTGGCAGGATAAGAGATTTTATATAACATTGTGATGGAGGTAATAGCTAAAATCAGTACTATTGTCCCTGATTTCACAAGAGTAATGGAAATATTGACTGGTTTAAATGACTGTTCTTAAAAAGCAATTTTTCTGTGTTTGTTTTCATGCTCTCCTGAAAGAATACAGGCATGGCATTTATTTTGAAGTCCCAATCAAAAATGATAAATAAGCCTTGAAGCAGGCTGATATTTAATATGAAAAATTTAACCATAGTATTATTCGTTATTGTATTGTTAGCAGGTTTTAAAGCCGATGCACAAAACAAAAATTTTGCCAAAGGAGCTGATATAAGCTGGCTGCCTCAAATGGAAGCTACTGGTTATAAATTTTATGACTCAGACGGAAAAGAAAAGAATTGCTTGCAATTGCTTAAAGACCGGGGCATGAATGCAGTAAGATTACGGGTTTTTGTGAATCCTGATAATGACAAAATTAATGGACATTGCAGCAAAGAAGAAACTGTAGCATTGGCATTGCGGGCAAAAAAAATGGGAATGAAAGTAATGATTGACTTTCATTACAGTGATTCGTGGGCTGACCCTGGCAAACAGTTTAAACCTAAGGCATGGGAAAATCACTCATTTGCTGAACTTTTAAAGGATGTTTATAACCATACTTTTGAAGTACTGACTGCTCTTAAAAATGCCGGTGTTATGCCGGAGTGGGTACAAATAGGGAATGAAATACCTGGAGGAATGCTTTGGCCCGAGGGCAGCACCAAAAACTGGGTACAGTTGGGTCAGTTATTGAACAAAGGCTACGAAGCTACCAAAGCAGTAAATCCAAAAATAAAGGTGATAGTACACCTCGACGAAGGTAATAATAAGGCTAAGTTTGCCAGTTTTTTTGACAATGCAACGGCTCAAAAAGTAAAATATGATATTATAGGCTTGTCTTATTATCCTTACTGGATTAAAAAGGACTATACAGAAACCATACAGGATCTGGAAGAAAATATGAAGATACTGGTAAGTAAATATAATAAAGATGTGATGGTGGTAGAAGTGGGTGGAGAATATGATAAAGTTGAGAATACCAAAGCGATGCTGGCAGCTACGATAAAAGCAGTAAAAAATGTACCCGGCAAGCGAGGTTTGGGTGTACTTTACTGGGAACCGGAAGGTGAAAAGTCGTGGAGTGGTTATTCTTTGAACTGCTGGCAGTCGGATGGTAAGCCATCTCCAGCTCTGGATGCTTTTAAAGAAAAATAAATCTCTTTTAATTATAAGTTCATTTTACACTGATGAGAAGCTATTTGTTAGTCATTATACTTTCGTTTTTTTTGTTTAGCTGCAATTTTATGCAGGAAAAAAACGAAAACAGAAAACCTGAAAAAAAGCCTTTACTCACTCATTCCATTATTTTTATAGATAAATCGGTAAGCGTAAACCCTAATCACCAGTTTATCAGCCAGAAATATGGTAATATTTTTAAAGAAATAGTACAACAGAATATTCATGGAAAAGGTGACCGGATAGATGTGTATTATATCCATGAAAATACTGCCAAAGCCCGTGTCTGGAGTCTGACTAGCAAAGCAACCATTGCTGCTGAAGACACTATTAATGCCAACCCGACAGACATAGAAATGATAAAAAACCAGTATGAACTCACACTTCAGAAGGAAAAGAAGGATTTTTTGAAAAAATGCACAGAAGCTCTGAATTTTCTCAATGATTCTAAAAGCAACCAGAGTACAGATATATGGGCAAGCCTTGAAGTGATTGACAAACTGGTAAAATCTGATGAAAAACGAGTAATGAAAATCTATTACTTGTCAGATATGATAGAAAGTATGAAAGCAACAGACCGGAGGGATTTTCATAAGACACCACCTACTACTAAAGAACAGGCAGAAAAATGGGCAAAAGAGGATTTTGAAAAAATGCAGCAGTATCTTGACCTTGATAAGTTTACAAACCTTGAAATAAAAATTGCTCTTCCTTTTGAACCCAACAGTACTGTGGCTCAGAATAATCCGGTGGTTACCCATTATTGGGAAACCCTGTTTTCGTTGCTGGGTGTGGAGGAAAATGTAGAGGAAATCTAAAGCGGGAATGCTGTCAGATGCTGGCAGGAATCAATAAAAACCTAAAATTTTGCATTGACAGAAAATTGTTTGTTATTTGCTTGAAATTTAAAATTATTTCGTAAAATAGTGGCGGATTTGATATTTCCTTTCTAAAAGTCCTAAAAAGCAGATATATATGGCAAAGAACTATGCTCCGTTTGATAATGTATTTGATGATTTCAACAAAGAAAGTGAGCCTTCTTCTTCTAAAAAGAAAAGCAGTCGTGAGCCTTCTGCCGAAGAACACATGTTTGCTGCCTCTGCCCGTAATATAGCTGCCAAATGGTCGTCTGACGAAAATATGAAACTGGTGTGGACAAGCTCTGCCGATTTGTTTGAATTAGCTAAAACTTATACCCAACAACTCAACAACGGAGCCAGCAAACAGGAATGTAACCGTACCCGCCAGAAAATCAAAAGAACTTTTAATGCCCTGGTTTACCTGCTCAAAGCCAACTACCCCGACGAATACCACACCGAACTCAAACACTGGGGCTTTAGCAAAGAAAAATATTAAGAAAGAGACTTTTTACTGATATAAAAGCAATCCCTGACAGAACCGTTGGGGATTCTTTGTTTAGTACAGTTGGGTGTTTTAGTAAAATGAGAAGTTTTGATAAATTAGCGAAAGAATAAACGATACTATTGTTATGGAAGACAAAGAATTAGAAAAATACATTTTCGACCCGAAAAATCCGAAAGGGTGTAGAGTGTATAAGTTGTTATTAGAAATTCTTAAAAAGCAGAATAGTGCTGTTTTTTTTAGTCCATTATATCTGTTCACTGTTTTTCCTGAGACATTCTTTACGAAAGAAATGGAAAAACAACTTTGGGAGAAACCTGAAAACTTCGATAAGCTAAGTACTTATGGTAAAATAGATATTTATGTCTCTAATTTTTCAAAAGCAGAATATTTTGAGGAAATAATAAAACACCTGCCTCCTCAAGCAGGAAGAAAAGGGCCTTTTATCAATACCAAAAAATTTGATAAAATGTTTAAGTTTTATTTGAATCCACAGATATCGACTAATACAATATTTGATGATATTGATTACATAGGCTGGCATCCAACTCCAAATTTGGAACTGGGTAATTCTTTGATTAACAATGTTATTTCATCATTTATAGAATCTCCATTTTCTTGGTTTGAAAAAATGGACTATTCAAATATAGAGATACCTTTTAATATTATTACCTTTCTTGATTCTGGAGGTTTTTCAATAATTGAAACTTTTAATCCCAAATACTCATCTATTATTATTACTACTTTTGAGAATTTTAAAGAAAATCTTATTTCTGGCACTAATTTTAAACCACTTCTTCTTAAAGACATAAATGACGTTTATTATTTATTAGATGTCCTGGAAAGAGATTTAGCACAAGAAAGAGCTAAAGAGCAATTTAAAGAAGAACCTATTGAGGATGTCAAAAATATTATAATAAAAGATTTTTTTTCCCTTAAAGATATTTCTCTGAAAAATTTAGAAAAGGAGAAAGAGATTTATTTCGTTGGAGAAAACGGAGATGGAAAAACTACACTTTTACAGGCAATTACATTAGCTCTAAAAGGAAATGAGAATGAAGGTTTGATTATTAATTTCCTTAAGGAAAATCCATATAACAATTTAAGGTTATCAGCTGAAGATGGTAAAAACAATAAGTATTCTTTTGCTAGTACTGAAAAATCCTATAAAAATCTTTTTGCGTATGGGGTAAATCGTAATGGTGTGGAACGGAATAAAAATAATTTAAGAAGAGATGAAGAAAGAAGTTATTTAACATTATTCTTTGATAACCAGTATTTGAAAAATCCTGAAGATTGGTTAGTTTATTTAGATCATAAGCTGGCAAGAGAAGAAAAAGATGGCATTAGTTTAGAAACAGCTAAAGATATTCTTAAATCAATACTTAGCAATAATATTGAGATAAATGTAACTACAAGTGGTGTAATTTTTAAAGAAAGAGGAACTGAGTTAAAATTTGAACAACTTTCGCAAGGATACAAGAGTGTGATAATCTGGGTAAGTGACTTAATAATACGCCTTTCTGAAAACCAGCCTTATGTGCTGCAAACTGAAGATTACAGAGGTATAGTTTTGGTAGATGAAATAGAAGCACACCTGCATCCCAAATGGAAATACCGTATTGTCAGTGATTTGAGACGTTGGTTTCCCAAAATTCAGTTTTTCTTTACTACCCATAGTCCAACAGTCATTTTAGGAGCATCTAAAGATGCAGTTTTTTATAAGGTTTATAAAGAAGATGGTATTACCAAAATTTCAGAACCAATCAAAAATGTTTCTAATCTTACTGCCAACAGTTTAATTACTTCGCCATTGTTTGGTTTGGAAGTGGCAACTGCCAAAAGTGCCAGCGAAACTGATAAAAAGAATGTGAGCAGTGATGATTACATCTATCAGAAAATTCATGAGGTAATTGCAAAAAAAATCAGCGAAAATCCTGGTTTGGTAGATGCAGATGTAATGAAAATGATTGAAGACGAACTGGCAAAACTCGAAAAATAATCAGCTTAAGGATATATGATAAAAGTTGAAAAGGATTTCAATGATATTCCTGCCTCTTTACTCAGCCAAAAAGTAAAAGATGCTTTTCAAAATAATACTGCTAACCAACTTTATGACTCTGACGATAAACTCTATAAGGGCAAAGATGTAAAAGAAAAGTTAGAGAAAATTTATCATAAAAAATGTGCTTTCTGTGAGAAAAGTCTGCTAGATACCGCCAAACATGTAGAGCATTTTCGCCCTAAAAGAAATCGTCCGGTTTCAAAGTGTGATGCTACTCATGCATACTATTGGCTGTCATTCAGTTGGGATAATTTGCTGCTTGCTTGTGGAGAATGCAATATCAGCAAAGGGAATTGTTTTGATATTCGACAGGCAAGAGCCAATTATGACAACCAAATTTTAGATGATATTCATAAACTTTCAGATAACTATTTTCATTTAGAAGAACCTGTACTTATCAATCCTGAAAAAGAAGACCCCAAAGGCAGGTTTTTCTTTGAGAGAACGGGAGAAATCAAGCCATTCAATGACACCAGAATGGAATATACTATCAAGATTTGCAATCTGAATCGAGATGAATTAGTTGAAAGAAGATTGGTAATTCTGAATGATTTTATAAATGAAGTTAGTGAAATTATTTTCACATTCACCAATATTGAAGATATTAAATTTCTGATATTCAAAATAAAAAAGTTTGCAGAAAAAGTTATTGCAAAAGAAGAATTTACTGCTTGGAGAAATTTTATATTCGAAAATTTTGAAGATTTTACGAAACATCCTACTAATGAACAGTTCAATAAAATTTTCAAATTCGCCTTGCTAAAATATCAGGAAAGTATAAATACTTCAACCTAAAAAATCTTTCAGTTTCCCTTTTTCTCCTATTCGGATACCTCTGTCGGTTTGGGTGAGAGTGGCACATTCAGTCACAGGGTCGTGTTCAAAAATCAAAATCCAGTTATTGTCAAGAGCTTGTTGCAGGATTTGGGTTTTCTCATCCATTGTCAGCAATGGTCTTACATCATAACCCATCACGTAAGGCACAGGAATGTGTCCGGCAGAAGGAACTAGGTCGGCAGCATACAAAAAAGTCTGGTTTTTATAAGTAATCTTCGGCAACATCATGGCTTCTGTATGTCCGTTTACAAAAATAAAGTCCATGGCTCCCCAGCCTGAAGAGTAAGACTGACCGTTTTCAGATGAACTGATAAAAGAGAGTTGTTCGTGTAAAGGTTGCAGATTTTCTTTCAGAAAACTGGCTTTTTCGCGAGGATTAGGGTTAATTGCCCAGTCCCAGTGTTGTTTGTTTGTCCAGTAGCGGGCATTTTTAAAAGTTGGAAAATAGTTGGTTTTGTCAGCATTGCAGGAAATTGCTCCTCCTACATGATCAAAATGCAGGTGCGTGAGTACTACATCTGTAACATCATCTGCCGAAAAACCAGCCTTTTCAATAGACGAAATCAGGCTGCCTTCGCCATGCAGGTAATAATAGCTAAAAAATTTATCATCCTGCTTGTTGCCACAGCCTGTATCTATCAAAATAAGTTGTTTACCGTTTTCAATCAGCAGGCAACGCATAGCCCAGCTACAAAGGTTGTTTTCATCAGCCGGATTCAATTTTTGCCAGATACTTTTGGGAACCACGCCAAACATAGCTCCACCATCTAATTTAAAAAGCCCTGTATCAATCGTATAAATCTGCATAGAATATTTTGGGAAAAGTGCGTTCAATAAAAAAACCGGAATCCGGTTGGTTATACAAGCGGTTTCCGGTTAAAGTTAATTGGTTTATCAACAATACAGCAATAAATCAATCCAACAATACATTTTTTTTATTCTTTTACTACACCCATTGCCCCAAATTTCTCAATTCTCTGATAAATTCTTTCTTCAGGTGAGATTTTTTCCAGCTCTTCAATAGTACTTAGGATTACCTCTTTTACTTTCTGAGCCATCCAGTCAGGGTCGGTGTGAGCAGCTCCGAGTGGTTCTTCAATAATGCCATCTACCAGTTTGTTGCCCATCATATCTTCTGCTGTAAGTTTGAGAGCTTCGGCTGCCTGCTCTTTATAGTCCCAGCTTCTCCAGAGAATCGTAGAGCAGTTTTCCGGTGAAATCACAGAATACCAGGAGTTTTCGAGCATCAATACCCGATCCCCGATGGCAATTCCCAATGCCCCGCCAGAAGCACCTTCGCCAATAATGATACAAATAACCGGCACTTTGAGCATAAACATTTCCCGGATATTATGAGCAATCGCTTCTCCCTGGCCACGTTCTTCAGCTTCCATCCCCGGAAAAGCACCTGGTGTATCAATAAAGGTAACAATCGGTTTGCCAAATTTTTCTGCCATTTTCATCAGGCGTAAGGCTTTGCGGTAACCTTCAGGGTTTGCCATACCAAAATTGCGAAGCTGGCGTTGCTTGGTATTGCGTCCTTTTTGTTGCCCGATACACATCACAGTTTTACCACCTATGTTAGCAAAACCGCCAATCATGGCTTTATCGTCTTTTACCGTCCGGTCACCAAATATTTCAATAAATTCATCAGCCATTTTTTCGATATAATCGAGGGTATAAGGGCGGTCGGCATGGCGGGAGAGTTGTACACGCTGCCAGCGAGTCAGGTTCTGGTAGGTTTCTTTTTTTAGTCTTAAGATACTTTCTTCCAGTTTACGAATAGCATCCTGAGCATCTACATCATTTTCTTTTGCTATTTTTTTCAGGTCTGCGAGTTTTGCTTCTGCGTCCACAATAGGTTTTTCAAAATCTAAAAGCATAGAATTGTTTTTGTTGTTTGGTACTCCCGGCACATTAAACGTATATTGGTTTCTTTTGCCGGCTTATTCTTATTTTTTTTTCTTGATATTTCGCTCATAGAGCAATTGTATCATGCCATCTTTAAGACCAATATCTGGAGCCAGTATTTCGGTGGCTCCGGCAGCTTTCATAGCAGCCAGATAAATTTCAGCAGCTGGTACAATCACATCTGCACGGTCGGGGTTGAGTTGCAGTTTGTTGATACGCTCATCAACAGTAAGAGTGGCAATGTAGTCATGCAGGCGTTCGAGTTCACCAATGGGTATGCCTTCATCTTTGCGATTTTTAGCCATTTCATACAATTTATTGATATTGCCACCAGTACCAATAGCTGTAACTTTTATATTCTTATTAATAATTGTTTCATCTATCCAGTCCTGCATTTTTTTCCAGATGCCTTTCGATTCGGTATGTTCCAGCATTCTTACCGAACCAATTTTAAAGGAATGAGCATCTATTTTTTTGCGATTGCTGTAGAAGTTAAGTTCTGTGCTGCCTCCACCTACGTCAATATGCAGATAGGCTTTGGCATCAAGTTGTGTAACCAAAATACGGTTGATGAGCTCAGCTTCGTGGTTGCCACTGATAATTTCAATATCCATGCCCAGCTCATTTTTGATACGACTTACAATCTGTGGCGAATTGCGGGCTTCACGCATGGCAGAAGTAGCACAAATGGCATAATCCTGCACTTCATGAAGTTCCATAAGCAGTTTACAGCAGTGTAATAACTTAAAGAGCTTCTCTTCTTTCTCCCAGCCAATGATTTTTTGCTTAAAAACATCCTGACCCAGTCGCAACGGAAAACGAACGTATTCTACTTTCTTAAAGTAGATATTGCCTTCATCCTGCAAAATCTTTGTAATCTGCATTCTGGCAGCATTAGACCCAATGTCAATGGCAGCAAGTTTCATATATTGTGCAAAAGTATGTAGAAAAAGTATGCCAAAAATATTTAATAAAAATCAGATAAATGCTGATTAGCCGCCTGCCAGATTATTTTGATGGGCAAAAGTAAGTTTTTTTGCAGGTCTGTGCAACCTCCCCATTTCAGAAAGGGTCTTGTAAGGAAATACTGTGCCTATGAAAAGAATCGTCTTCACCACCCTCACTATTGCTTCTTGTGTGACTTTATACTTTGTTTTCGGAAAAAAGAAAACTGAAAATCCTGCCGAAGACAAAAACTGGAAATACATCTGAGAGCTTTGGTGATTGTAAAGTATTGAATGACATAAACATTCGGACAGGTTTCTCATTTATTAGCCTTGCTTGTTATATGTTTGTCTATTTGATACCTCTCTTCGCTAACAACCCACGAATGGTAGCTTTCTTATACAATTGCTTGATTTTATTGCCGGAAATTTCCTAACATTACATGTTCAAAAGCTTTTTTATTAAAAATTTATATTTATGAAATTACCCGGAATGAAATTTTTATTTCCCTTAGCACTTCTCGTTGTAATCGGTGTTGGCGTTTTCTCATGCAAGCAAATTAAGCAAATGGCAAATTTTACACAGTGTGAGTTTAGGATGTCAACTGTAGAAAATACCAATCTGGCTGGTGTAAATGTACAGCAGATACAGAGCTATTCAGATTTAACCCTTATGGATGTTGGTAAACTGACAGCTGCTTATGCCAAAGGTACACTGCCCCTTAGTCTTACGCTGAATGTAGAAGGGAAAAATCCCAACAAATCTACGGCTGCCATGAATAAACTCGAATGGATATTGGTAATTGATGAAAAAGATGTGGTGAGTGGTACACTGAATGACAAGGTAACTCTTGCTCCTGAAGGTGGCGTTGCTACGATTCCTTTGCGTATTAATGCAGATTTGCGTAAAATATTAGCTGGAAAATCAGCTAAAGAAACTGCCGATTTGGGCTTGGGCTTGGTAGGTGGAGGGAATAAACCTTCTAAAAAACTGGGTCTCAAAATCAAACCTTCTATCATGATAGGCTCTCTTACTATTCCATATCCGGGTTATATTACCATTGGGACTAATTTTGGAGCAGGAAAATAAAACTGACACGAAAAATTAAGAAACAGGGAGAAACCACCGCTTTGTCCCTGTTTTGTTTATGACAAATAAAATATAGCAGGTCAAAAATGGTATATTAACATGAGTTGGAGATTAAAAAAGGTGAGTAGGGATGCAACAGCAGCGTGAACTAACCCGAAATCATGGAAAGAATGATAAGAGACCTGGAAAATCAGGGTTAGTTTTTGCTCGTCCTATCACAAGGCTGGCTCAAAAGCTGTCGCTTTTGCCCTACTGCTTTTTTTGCTTACTTTTTTGGGTATACAAAAAAGTAAGAAGGTTTTGGAATGAAATAGAGCTGGGAATTAGCTATAATGATATAGTTAAAAAATTGATAATTAATAACTTAAAGTGCGATTCAAGCCTGAACTCACGTTATATTACATTTCCGGCTTTTTTGCTGCTCATCCTCTTGCTTCCTTCTTGTCTTTTTTCCAAGATAGACAGAACCCCTTATCAGCAGACAGGTTTTTATAAGAAATACCGCCAGACTTTAGATACACTTACTTTTCCGGCAGCAGATGGGAATGCTGTAAAAGCCGGATGGGCAAAAATCAATATTACGCCTATACATCGTGTAAGGCTTGCCGGGTATGGAACCCGTTTTGCAAAAAAATCGTCAGGTATTCACGATTCAGTATATATCAGAGCTTTTGTGTTTGATAATGGAAAAACCAAAGCTGCTTTTATTACCTCTGATTTGCTGATTATGCCCCCCGAAGTTATCAAAAAACTTACACCCCGGCTCCCCGAAAAAGGCTGGCATATCAACCAAATTTATTTTTCGGCTACACACACTCATAATAGCTTGGGCGGTTGGGCAAGGCATTTGTCAGGGAGTCTTATTGCCGGAAAACATCGTCGTAAAGTTGTAAAATCGCTTGCCACCTCTTTTCTTGATGTTTTATCAAAGGCAGAGCAAAATATCAGACCTGCTGCTTTTGCTTTTGCCAAAACTCCTGCTGCTGAATTTGTAAACAACCGCCTTTCTGATACGCTTAAATTCAGAGATACACTTATCCGAAGCATTTTTATTCGACAAAATACCGGAAAAACTGCAGTGATTACCACTTTTCAGGCTCACCCTACCTGTCTTGAAGATAAAGTAATGCCTGTAAGTGGAGATTATCCGGCAACTCTTGTCAATAACCTTGAAAAAGATTTTGATTTTGCTGCGTTTGCTGCGGGTGGAGTAGGTAGTCATTCACCAAACAGTGAGGGGCAGAATTTTGATAAAATAGCACATATTGCCAATGGACTGCATCATAAAATAATGGATTCTTATGCCGCACTCACCTTTTCTAAAATAAAAACACTCCGAATACTTCAGATGCCTTTATACCTTCGTAAGCCTGTCTGGCGACCTTTGAATAACATGAACAAAGCAGTAAAACCCTGGCTTTTTAACCTGCTTTTTGGAAAATACAAGTCGAAAATCAGTTTTTTGCAGTTAGGAGACGTATATTTAACAGGAATGCCCTGCGATTTTTCGGGATTGCTGACGTTGCCAATGCAAGAAGAAGTAGCAAAATCAGGAAAAGAGCTGATAGTTACCAGTTTTAACGGAGGCTATATTGGCTATATCACACCTGATAATTTTTATGACATCAGGCATTATGAAACCAAAGACATGAATTGGTTTGGACCCGAAAATGGAGCTTATTTCTCAGAAATCGTACTCAATATTCTCCGTAAATTTTAGCCAGTTGCCTTTCCAGTTGTAAAATTCAAGAGCAGCAAAGCGTTTTTTGTAGTCATAGTAGGAAGGAATATCATAAGCATAACCCGGATAGTAGTAAAGTTTACCATTTGCAACAGACCATTCTATTTCCAGCAACATCGTAAAAATGCCCAGACTTCTGACAGACTCATTCAAATCATAAAATCCATAAATGCTTGAGGTAGCCTCTGTGCCAACATCCATAAAGCTACAGGCTATCAGTTTGGTTTGAGAATAGACACTTACTTCCATCGTGTGGCATGGAATGCCTGATGGGTCTTGAGCAGAAATAATTTCAAAAATATTGCCCGGCAGATTGTCTTTAAACTTGTATTTGTGCTGTTCAAAAAGATTAATTTTGGCAGTATCTATTTCAAGGGGCTGTATAATAACCGTAGTATCCTGATTTTTGTGAAGTATTTTTCTCTGGCTTTTGGAATGAGCAAATTGCTTTAAATTGATGCGAAGAGGCAGCACTCTTGCCAGTTTTTCTTCATGAAAATTATAATTATACCGAAAAAACTCTGCCCCAAAATGTCTCCAGCCTTCAGCAAGCAGATGGTCTGTTTCGTTGGGTGAAACCTGTTTTTTGATAGCAGTTTCAATGATTAATCCTGATGTTATCATGCCGTGAATTTACAATTAAAATCTGCGTTTTTTTTCGTAAATTACAAGATGATTTTACTTGATAACAAACAGCTCGAATACTCATCTGTGGTGGCAAACAACCGCATGAATCGTGAAAGACAAGCTTTTGGCATAAACAGTTATGAGAAGGATTTAGGTTTTAAATTAATTGATTTTCTGGAAAAATGTTTGGCTGAGCATGAGACAGTCAGATGGATGGATTTATGTTGTGGCAAAGGAAATGCCTTAATTCAGGGGGCAAATTATTTTTACAATAAAAACCAAATTCAGCTCTGCATAGAAGGCTGGGATTTGGCAGGAATATTTTCAGAAAAACCCTCTCATCTGGATTTTTTAAAACTTTGGCAGAAGTCTGTAGCAGAATGGCAACCTGCCATGCCTTGTCATTTGATTACCTGTGTGCATGGCTTACATTATGTAGGAGATAAACTCAAAGTGATTGAAACAGCACTTCAGAATCTTACCCCTCAGGGAATTTTTCTGGCAAATCTGGATTTGGAGAATGTTAAAATTACAGGAAAATCTGTTGGGTCGTTAAAAAAGATTTTTCAAAAAAAAGGATTGCAATACAACAAAAAACATATTTTATCAGGTACTTACCATAAAAATCCCGATTTCGGGCTGGAATATTTGGGGGCAGATGACAGTGCCGGACCTAACTATACTGGTCAGGAAGCCGTAAATTCATATTATACAGTTAAAAACCAATAATTTTTTTATGCTTGAAAAAACACGTGGCATAGTTATAAATCATATCAAATTCAGGGAAACTTCAGTCATTACCAAAATTTATACAGAAGTATTTGGCTTGCAGACTTATATTGAAAATGGAGTTCGTTCTTCAAAAGGGAAAAATAAAATGGCTCATTTTCAGCCTCTTACTTTGCTTGATTTGGTGGTATATTACAATGATAATCAAACCATTAAACGCCTTTCAGAAATTCGTTGTAATACGCCTTTTCAAACGCTGCCTTATGAGTTTTATAAGACCACGATTGGCATATTTCTGGCTGAAATCTTAAATAAAGTGATTAAAGAAGAATCTGGAAATTCAGTTTTGTTTGAGTTTTTATTTGCCTCACTGTCGTGGCTGGATGCTTCACCTGATAATTATGAAAATTTTCACATACAGTTTTTACTCAAATTAGCCCGTTATCTGGGATTTGACCCTCAATCTGGTAAAAATATTTTTGTTCAGATAGGCAGATTAGCTCCTGATGATAATGAAGAAATCATAGGGCTGGATTTTTTTATACAGAATCCTTATGACAAATATTTAAAAATTGGTAGTTTGTTGAGAAGAGATATGCTTGAAACGATACTCAGATTTTATGCATTTCAGATTGAAAACTTTGGGGAAGTAAAATCTTTGACAGTATTGAGAGAAATAATGATGTAATATTAAGTTTTTAATGATATGATAATAATTTCTTAACAATTTATTAATATTGCATTGTGATTTGTGAGTTCAAGCTAAAACAAGATGCTTCAGCCGTTTCTTATTAACTGAGGCATATTGTAAAATTTATAACTCAAAAATTATTTTTTAATCATAAAAATTTGCCTACCCCAATGACAAACACCAATACCTCTGCCAAGAAAGATTTGGCAGGTAAACTCACTACAAAACTCAGTGAAGCCCTCAAGGACATCAAGGCTGACTCTGAAAAAGTAAGCAAAACTGTAGCAAAAACAGCAAAAAAAATGGCTGAAAAAATCAATGATCTTGTAGAAAAAGAAGCCAAAAAAGTAGCTAAACTTGCTGAAAAAGAAGCTAAAAAGAAAGAAAAAGAAGCCAAAAAAGTGGCTAAATCTGTAAAAAAAGCAGAAAAGCCTGCTAAAACAGAAGAAATAAAAACTACTGTCAAAACGGCTACAACTACTACCCCCAAACCTGAAGTCAAAGAAGTGGTGACTCCCAAAAGTACTCCTGTCACTACTACGCCGGCTACAGTTGCCAAGACAGATACTCCTGAAAAGAAAGATGATAAACCATCTACACCAGTTACTACGACAGTAAAGTAATCGGCTGGGATAGGAATCCGGTAAATCAATTTATATAAGAAGAAACAACAAAGAGATTATAAAATAGACTTTCCCGGATTTCTACTTACTTATTTAGTCATTACCTTTGTGGTATGATTTCTATTAACAACCTCTCGTTTTATTTTGGCAGCCGCCCCCTCTATCAGGATGCCAGTTTGCATATCAAACCCAAAGACAAAATCGGGCTGGTAGGTCTTAACGGAACCGGAAAATCTACTTTGCTCCGGCTCATCACCGGAGAATATACACCCGATGAGGGTTCTATCTCCAAAGCCAAAGATTGTACACTGGGTTTTCTTAACCAGGATTTGCTTTCTTATCAGACTACAGACAGCATTTTGTCGGTGGCTATGCAGGCTTTTGAGCGTGAAAATGTGCTGCAAAAGCAAATAGATGAGGTATTGCACCAAATGGAAACTGATTATAAAGATGAGCTTGTTGATAAATTGGCTCGTTTGCAGGATGAATTTGACGGGTTGGGGGGCTATACCATTCAGGCAAAATCAGAGGAAATTCTGGAAGGATTAGGGTTTTCTACCTCAGATTTGCAACGTCCGTTGAAAGAATTTTCGGGAGGATGGCGGATGCGGGTGATGCTGGCAAAATTACTGTTGGCAAAGCCTTCTTTATTGATGCTCGATGAACCTACCAACCACCTTGATTTGCCTTCAATACAGTGGATTGAAAATTATCTGGCTAATTATGAAGGAGCTATCATGGTAGTGTCGCACGACAGGCAGTTTCTGGATAATACCGTTACCTCGATTGTAGAAGTGTCAGGAGCAAAACTCAACTTATACTCAGGTAATTATAGTTTTTTTGTGGAAGAGAAAGCTCTGAGAAATGAAATACAAAAAGGAGCTTACGAAAACCAGCAGGCAAAAATACGGCAAACGGAGCGTTTTATCGAGCGTTTTAAAGCCAAAGCTTCTAAAGCCCGTCAGGTGCAGTCAAGAGTAAAAATGCTTGACCGGATGGATATGATTGATGATGTGGTGGACGAAACTGCGAAAGTGCATTTCAAATTTAAATTTTCTACACAGCCTGGTCGTTTTATTTTGAATCTGAATGATTTAAGTAAATCTTATGGCGAAAAAATTATCCTGAAAGAAACCAAAGCTGCCATTGAGCGGGGGGATAAAATAGCCCTGATTGGGGCAAACGGAAAAGGCAAATCTACGATGCTGCGTATTATTGCCGGTACTGAGCAGATTAACGGCGAAAGGGTATTAGGTTACAATGTGAATTTTGCATTTTTTGCACAGCATCAACTGGAGAGTCTGAATGTAGAAAATGCCATTCTCGACGAACTAAAGCAAACTGGCACTGACAAAACCGAAACCGAACTTCGCAGCATTCTGGGTTGTTTTTTGTTCTCAAATGATGAGGTTTTCAAGAAAATAAAAGTGCTGTCGGGTGGTGAAAAATCAAGAGTAGCTCTGGCAAAAGTGCTGATTTCGCATGCTAATTTTCTTCTACTTGATGAACCTACAAACCACCTGGATATGCAATCCGTAAATATACTTATTCAGGCTTTGCAACAATATGAAGGCAGCTATGTGATTGTATCGCACGACCGCCATTTTATAGAACATACTGCCAACAAAATATGGTATATCGAAGATTATCAGTTAAAAGAATATCCGGGCGATTATGAAGAATTTTGTACATGGCAGGAAGAACGCAAATCTCAAAAAAATGCAGATATTCCTGAAACCAAAAATGCAGTCAAAACTGAAAGCAAACCAGTATTGACAGAATCTGAAAAGTCGAAAAATCAACAAAACTTAAAAAACATCAGCCGTAAAATAGAAGAAACAGAAAAGCGGATGATGGAACTTGAGTCTGAAAAACTGGATTTGGAAACCATACTTGCCAAGCCAGATACCTATAACAATACAGAGCATTTTGCAAAAACGACACAGTTGTATCAGGTGGTTTTACAAAATCTTGAAAAAATACAAACTCAATGGGAAAATTTGGTGTTAGAGATGGAAGAGTTGGAGAAAAAAATATAAGTTGAGGCGAATAGTTGAAAATAAGAATAAAATTTCATAGATTTCAGATAATCAGCCTCCGTAAACTATCATACTATGAACAAATATCAGGTAAGTATTAAATTTTATGCAGATGAAGATTTTATGAGCTATGTTCCGGCTCACCGGTCATATATCAGCAAACTTATCAACAACGGCACCATTGACCAATATTCGGTAGCTCTTGAGAGTGGTAAAGCCTGGATAACCATCAATGCCGAAACACTGGAAGAAGTAGAGGAAATACTCCAAAAGTCGCCATTGCACCATTATTGGGATTACGAAATTGATGTTATTTATATTTACGACAGCCAGCTTTACCGTTTCCCGAAACTGGTGATGAATTGAAATAATTTGTAGAGATTTTGCCTGAAAGACAATATTTTAGCCGAATACTGTTGTATTGCTAAATAGTTTGATTCTTTCACTTTTTTACAATCTCGCTCTCGTTTTGCAACCTGTCTAAGGCAGAAATGCCGTAGTGAAACCTGTTTTTTCGGGAAGCCGTTTTGTCAATAAACTTTTGTCTTCTTTTGTTGTTTGCAACTTGTACAGTCAATAAATTTTCGGAACTTCCTTCCGTAAAACGATAGACACCAAAATATTTTGTAGTTGCCTCTGTCGTAATCCAACGTAGTTTTACTTTCCGGGATTTGTATTTGACTTTGAGTTTGGTAGGTGCTTCTGGCGGGTTTGCATTTTTCCAGGACATGAGTGGCAACAGGGCTGGATTTTTATAAAAATCACGTTGGAGAGAGTCTGCAAAACCTAACGGGTTTCTAAGGATGGTTTTACAGCTAAAAAACACGCTCCCCTGTATTTGTGGGATTTGTCTGTTGAAACGAAGTTGTTGCCCGGTTTGCATGGGATTAAACCATGCAGAATCACGGTCTTTGGCAATCTTATAGCTGCCCTGTCCTATATAAAGATGTTTGCCATAGCTGTTTTTAGCCCACCAGTCTGTCAGTTTCTCATAATTTACTTTGGAGTGGCGATTGCTGAAATAGACCTGAGGCACTACATAATCTATCCATCCCTCTTTCAGCCAGAGTCTGATGTCGGCATAGAGATTGGTAAAGGTAGTTTGCCCTGCCTGGGTATCTGAGCCTTCAGCACTTTCAGACTTGTTTTTCCAGACACCAAAAGGACTTACACCAAATTTGATATATGGTTTTGTTTGTCTGATGCTGTCTGAAAGCATTCTGATAAGTAAAGTTACATTATTGCGTCGCCAGTCATTTTTATCTGTAAATCCATTCGGAAAATCCCTGAAAGTCTGGTCATCCTGCAAAGTGTCGTTTAACACAGTATAAGGATAAAAATAATCGTCAAAATGCACGCCATCAATATCATAATTCCGAACGACATCCATAATTACCTGTACCACATATTTCCTGACTTCAGGCAAGCCGGGGTTGAATAACTTTTTTTTGTCATAGACAAGAAACCACTCAGGATGCTTGCGGGTAATATGGTCTGGCGAAAGGGCAGAAAAATTGGTGTCTGTAGAAGCCCGGTAAGGGTTAAACCAGGCATGAAATTCCATACTGTGCTTATGGGCAGATTTTATCATAAAATCCAACGGATCATAAGCAGGCTTAGGAGCTTCGCCCTGCTTACCAGTCAGCCAAACCGACCAGGGCTCACGACTTTTGGCATAAAAAGCATCAGCTGCCGGACGAATCTGCATCATTACTGCATTGATACCTTTTTGACGCAGTGTGTCTAAAATTTTAGTGTATTCGGTACGTTGTTGTTTAGGTGTTAAGTCCCGCCGGCTTGGATAGTCTATATTATTGACAGTAGCAATCCATACCCCACGAAATTCCCGTTTAGGGGCATATTGGGCATGAATACGAAGTGCCGATAATAAAAAGAAAACAATAAAAGTGAGTCTGAACATTGCTGTGTTCTCAAATCTTTAAAAATCGTAGAGCAATGTACGAAAAACAGAGCTTGGTTTCTTTAAAAAATAAGATAATATGAAGAAAATAAGGCTTTTTAGACAAAAATCAAACTCTGAAATGACTTTTATATAAAAACCAGAAAGTTATGTCGAGTGCCAGTAAGAATAAACCTTGCAGCATCACTGCCAGACTAAAACCTTTCCAGAGTTGTGAATATCGTTTTGACACCTTTTGCAGAAACTATCATCCAGTACCTGTTAAAATAGTTTTTAGAGGGGTGTAAAGGATTAAACATTTAACAATTCCTTAATATTCGTCCGTAGAACTTAAGTTATTTTTGCATAGCCGGAATTTATCTGGTGTTATACAAGTAACTTAAAATCAACTTCATGTTTGACTTAGACTTTAGTTCTACAATTTTACTCCTCTTTAGTTTATTTGCTGCCTGTGCTTTTGAATTTGTGAATGGTTTTCATGACACTGCCAATGCGGTAGCCACTGTTATTTATACTAATTCTCTGCGTCCGTTGGTAGCCGTTACATGGTCTGGAATCTGCAATTTTTTGGGAGTATTGGTGGGTGGCATTGGTGTAGCAATGGGCATTGTAAATTTACTTCCGGTAGAATTGCTGGTAGGGCAGGAGGTAGGCAGTAGCCTTGCAATGGTTTTTGCCTTACTGCTGAGTGCCATTATCTGGAATATAGGAACCTGGTATTTTGGATTGCCAAGCTCTAGTTCACATACACTTATTGGTTCTATATTGGGAGTTGGACTAGCTTTTGGGTTGATGTCCAAAACAAATACTTCTGTAAACTGGGACGAAGCCGTAAAAATAGGATTATCTCTGCTGCTTTCACCACTTATTGGTTTTGGGCTTACTGTATTGATGATGGCTATTCTTCGGAATACGGTCAAAGACCCGGCTCTTTTTAAGGAACCCGACCCTAAAAAAACTCCTCCCTCATGGATAAGGGCAATATTGATTGCTACCTGTACCGGAGTGAGTTTTGCTCATGGCAATAACGATGGGCAAAAAGGAGTGGGTTTGATTATGTTAATTCTTATTGGCATAGTTCCTGCACATTTTGCAATCAAAAGCTCAGCCAATCTGGCAACCGTAGGAAATAACATTGCTGTCGTTCAGCAGGTAATAAGCAAAATTGATGAAAAGAAACTGACAGAATCTGAACAGAAAACACTGACTTCAGTAAAAGAAGAAATTACCTCTATCCAACCGCTTCTAAAAAAAGGTTTTTCGACTCTGAAGCGGGAAGAAAAACTGGAAATCAGAAAAGACATTTTATATATCAATAAAAATGTTGAAAATCTGGCAAAACATGCCGAAGGCAGTCTTTCTAAAGAAGACAAAGAATTGCTCTCCAAAAACCTGAAAGCCACCAAAGAGCTTGTAGAATATATTCCTGAAGGGATTAATTTAGGTGGTGTAAACATTTCATGGGTAACTATTCTGATAGCTTTGTCTTTGGGTTTGGGAACGATGGTAGGCTGGAAAAGAATTGTGGTTACGATTGGTGAAAAAATCGGTAAATCCCACCTTACTTATGCACAGGGAGCTTCTGCCGAGTTTGTGGCAGCTTCACTTATAGCTTTTACGTCTTTTGTGTATAAACTCCCTGTAAGTACTACTCATATTCTATCGTCAGGTATTGCCGGCAGTATGTTTGCCAATGGTGGCTTGGGCAATATCAATCCCAAAACCATCAGGAACATTGCTCTGGCGTGGGTACTGACTTTGCCGGTTTCTATCATGCTTTCCATGACCTTATACTGGATTTTCAGACATATATTTTAATAAAAATCAGGTTAAATGGTTGAATTGCTCTATTGCTTATAATTTGAAAATCAGCAATAAAACAATTCTGCCATTTAACAATATGTTTATTGCTTATTTTTGACAGAATAACAAAGTTCGGAACCTCGCAAGCCATAATATCTTCCCTTAACTACCTGGCAGTTAATATATAATTTTCCATTTTCACGCCAGGCTTGCTGTAAACCATCTTCCTGCCCATGTTTGTAGTGTTTTAGCCGGGAAGGCTGTCCGTTTTCATGCCATTCTTCAAGAATGCCTTCATAGATACCATTCTTAAAATTTGCTCTGAAACTTAAATTTCCATGCTGATGCCAGCCTTTGTGTTCACCTTCTTTTTGCCCTTTTCTGAACACTCTTTCTGAAGCTTTTTTGCCATCAGAATACCACGTTGTAGTGATACCATCTTCTTTCCCGTTTACATAAAACGCCTGAGATTTTAGTTTTCTGTTTTCAAAAAACTCCTGTAAAGTACCCGTGAAAGGAAGATTATTAAGGTATAAAATTCCATTGGAACGACGCAAGTGAGAATCTGTAGCATCAATGATGACATAATGACTTTTATTCTCACGCGAGAAAATGATGAATACAAGACCTGCAATGATGATGTTAATTTTCATATTTTCAGTTGGTTACAGTACCTTTTGTACCTTTATAGCCTCCACAGATGTAGGGTGCGTTGTCAGTAATGTGGTAATGATAAATGCCATTTGGATAATCAGGTGTAACACCAAAATGTCCATTGTTGGCATCCAGCACTGGAGTAGTGCCATCTGCATCTTTTTTACCATACACCGGAAAACCATCGAGCAGAAAACCTACCAGATTTGCATCGTTATTGGTAATATACTTGGGTTCGATGTGGTAGTGATAGTTATTTTGTATAGCCGGATGACCATTGTATCTGTCAAAAGTCTTGATTTCATTATCCAGGGGCTGATTAGGACCAGCATATTGGTTAAACAAAACCACACCGTTGACAGCAATACCGATAGCATCCAAAGGAGTAGCAGCAGAAGACGTGTTTTCTTTAGGATTTTTAGGGATTTTCAGAACATAGTTTTGTTCTTTGATGCTGTTCGGATTTACAGTCATGCCTGATTGTGGAGTTTCATAATTTGCACTCGAACTGCCCCAGTAAGGACTTTTGTGATTCGGTACATCTTTGGTCTTCAGTACAATAAAATCACCTTCTGCATAAATTTCTACACTTGACGAAAATTTCTTAAAGACTTCGGGTACACTGGAACTGGAAGAAGAAGGGGTGCTGTCATTTTTTTTACAGGCTAAAATGAAAAGAAAGACAAAGGCAAAAGTGAGAATAATGTGAGTTTTCATAAAAATGGATTGTGTTTAATAGATGACAGGAGAATTTTGAAGGAGTTTGATATCCTCAATCAACTGATTGACTTCAAAACGGGAAGTACCTTTGTAAATACCCCGTATGTGTCGGTTCTGGTCAATCAGTATAAAGTTTTCTGTATGAAGAAAAGCATTGCCGTCTTTTTTTAACCCCAAATCTTCATCAGCAAAGTAAGATTTACGGGCTATTGCATAAATTTCTTCACGCTTTCCGGTTAGCAGATGCCAGTTTTGGGAAACGATGCCATGATGATCAGCATAGTTTTTTAACACAGCCACACTATCATATTCAGGCATGACCGAGTGAGATAACAGCAATACATCAGGACTATTTTTAAAAGCATCCTGTATCAGTCTCATATTTTGAGTAAGCATGGGGCAAATACCAGGACAGGACGTAAAAAAGAAGTCAGCAACATAGATTTTGCCATGCACTGTTTTTTCGGTAATGGTTTTGCCTTGCTGGTTTACAAATGCAAATGATGGTATCTGGTGCAGTTTTGTATCTTTTCTGGAATCTTTTGGTAACCATACCGGCGTAAAATCAGCAGTATTATAGTAAGGTAAATCTTGTGTTATTTCACCTGAAGAACTACTGCATCCATACCAGATGGCTGTAGAAAGGCTAATTATACACAATATGAATTTTTTCATAACTGTATCATTTTATATAATTTTTAAGCTAATTACTCATTGCTCTCCGTGAAGGTGCTTTTACAGTATTTTTATTTAATACTATATGGAATGGTATTGTAACAGGCTTATTGTCAATTATTTTTTGGCTTTTGATATAATCAATATTACTTTTTTCGGTATTATAGACGGAGCCGTTTCGATAAGTAGTTACAGACATCAGCAAGCGAGTGGCTGACCTTTCTATGATGATGCCAGTAAAAGTTTTATTTTGAAAAAAAATCTTTCCATTACAAAATTTCAGGTCAGGATTATTGGATGACAGAACGGGTGTTGTGTCTGTAATAGGAACAACCGAATGGCAGAGACCAAGCCACAAGCCAGCCAAGGGCAGCAATGTCAGCATTCCAAATTGAAAAATAGCAATTTTCATAATACGAAGTGTTTTTAATCTTTGATGCTATTTTCCTGAAAAACTTGCGGTCAGGGCTATTTTATTTCACACAGTAAAAAATATAAACGAATTTTTATCTTTGGTGAATTGGGGGTAACCTATTTTTGTCGGGAGGATGAGGGGCTGTCATTCGTAATACTTCCTGAATAAGCTCGTCAAAAGTAACTTTTTGTTCATCATTACAAATGTTACGAACTGCCCTGAAATGCTCAAAAGTAACCAGATCAAGTTCTGCACTTTTTTTGCCAATCAGCATAGATAAACTGTCAAGAGCATGCTGTGGTAGATTTTTGTCTTCCAGATGACTGAAAAATGAATCTTTAAGGGGACGTAATTCTTCCCTGATTTGTCGGGTTTGATGCTGATGCTCTTCTTTGAGTTGTTGAAAACGATGCTGTTGTTCAGGTGTAAAATGTAATTTTTCAATCAGAAATTTTTCGATAATCTGCCGATTTTCTGGCATGGCTTTGCCAAATGGCGGGCGGGAAAACCAGAAAAAAGCAATGGTAGCCATGTTGAGCAACACCAACACCAGTATAGTGAGATTAATGAAGCGTTGTTTACTGAAAAAATTCATAGTTTACTTGTTTGAGTCATAAAAAGATTCTGACAGAAGTTGATATTCAGCAGCAAAAGATTGTGCATAATTACTTTCGTGACTCGAAACTGATGACAAGGAAGTAATTATAGCTATGTTGACTATTATCATGGTTGCCAGCCCGGCAATAACCCAGACAGGACGTTGTAAAAAATCGGGTATCAGAACTAACATACTGTGTTGCTTTGCTGAAAGTCGGGCTTGTAGTCTTGTATAAAAAAACGGTGGCATTTCTGCTGGTTGCAGGCTATCAAGCGAAGCAAGCGTTTTTTCTACTTCTTGTTCAATTTTGTCTTTGATTTTCATATCGCTTCGTTTTTATAATAGTCATATAAATATTTTTGTAAAATCTTTTTTGCCCTGAATAGCAGTGATTCCACAGATGACACAGATATATTCATGGCTTCACTGATTTCCTGATAACTCAAACTTTCTATTTTACTTAGTGTAAATGCAATTTTTTGATTATCAGGTAATTTGTCGATTGCTTTGAATAAAATAGCTGCTCTTTCTCTATCTTCAAGCTGTATGCCGGGATGAATAAAATCGGGCTGTTCAAAAGCAGACGAACTTTTACGTGAAAACAGGCTTTGTAATAAGCCTCCTCGTTTTTTTCTTTTTTTCTTACGGATAGTATCCAGCGTTTTACTAATAGCAATCCGATAAATCCATGTAAAAAGTTTAGATTCACCTTTAAATTTCCCGATAGACTCAAAAACCTCAATAAAAACCTCCTGACACACATCTTCTGCTTCATTTTCGGCTTGTAGCATAGACAATACAGTATTATAAACCCGGTTTTGATAGGTTTCTACTAATTGCCGAAAGGCTGTTTGATTGCCTTGTTTTAGGTTGTGAATCAGTGCTGTTTCGTCCAAACTGGGATTTTTTTAGGATTAGACGATAAGTTTTGGGAAAACTTGTGGTATGAGGTAAAAATTATGTACCAACTTTTCCGGCAATACTTCGGGCTGCTATAAAACCACTTGTCCAGGCATGCTGAAAATTAAAACCACCCGTAATGCCATCTACATCCATCACTTCGCCGGCAAAATAGAGATTGGGAACAATTTTGCTTTCCATCGTATCAGGATTGATTTCTGACAGAGAAACCCCTCCGGCAGTTACAAATTCTTCTTTAAAAGTAGTTTTTCCGGCTACACTCAATTCCTGTGAGCAGAGGTTGTTAATCAGTCGGTTTTGTTCTTTGGCTGGCAAATCTGCCCATCGTATTTCCGGGTTTATACCGGCACTCTCAAGCAGATAGTCCCACAGGCGTTGTGGCAGGTTAAACGGGTTACGATTTTTAATTTTCTGAGAAGCCAGCTCTTTTCGCAGGTTTTGCCATTTTTCGCGTACCTGATTTTCATTTTCACCTGCAAGCCAGTTTACCAGAATCTGAAACTGATAGTCTCGTTGTGCCAGTTCTCTTGCTCCCCATGCTGATACCCTCAACACAGCCGGACCACTCAAGCCCCAGTGGGTAACCAAGCCAGCTCCCGTTTCATTGAGTTTAGAGCCGGCAATTTTAATACCTATCTCTGCACTGATTCCGGGAATTGCTGTAATGGAATGATCAGGGATATTAAAAGTAAACAAAGAGGGAACAGGCTCTTGGATGGTATGTCCCAGGTTTCGTATCCATTCAAACTGGGCAGATTTGGGATAACCACCACAAGCAATGCAAATAAAATCTGCCTGAAAGTATTCAAAAATATCGGGTTGATTTTCAGGAAATTGTGAATTTAGTCTGATGTTGATTTTGTATTTGTCAGCTTCCTGCAAAAGGCACTGGATAATGGTTTCAGAAGAATCAGTTGCAGGAAACATTCTGCCATCAGGTTCAGTTTTTAGCTTAACACCTCTTTCTTCAAACCAGGCTATGGTATCTTTGGTGAAAAAATGCTGAAATGACTTTTTCAGAAACTGGCTGCCTCTCGGATATTTTTTTATCAGTTCAGAAACAGAAAAGCAGGCATGAGTTACATTACAACGTCCTCCTCCCGAAATACGGACTTTAGAAAGCAGTTTTGAGGTCTTTTCTATTACAGTTACCTCAAGCTCCGGTGAAAGTCTGGCAGCATTTACCGCACAAAATATTCCGGCAGCTCCCCCTCCAATAATTACCAGTCTTTTTGTCATTTTTTAAGGATTGTTTTGAATAATTCTGCCATAATATTTCCATAAAATTGATATACTATTTTGTAACATACTGATTTGTAGTGACTTTTTGTTTTTCTTGTCAGTATTCAATCTAAGTACTTCAAAGTATGGCAATTCAGATTTGCTAAATTATCTCTATTTTTGACACCAAAACAATAATCTCAAACTAACAACTTATCCTGATATGATTAATCCCTGGCATGCAGTGAGTTACGGCAAAGATGCTCCCGAAACAGTAACAGCCATTATTGAAATTACACAAGGGTCTAAAGCAAAATATGAGCTTGATAAAGAGAGTGGCTTACTGAAACTGGATAGAGTTTTATTTTCGGCAGTACACTATCCGGCAAATTATGGTTTTATTCCACAAACTTATTGTGATGACAAAGACCCTCTGGATATTTTGGTTATTTCCCAGATTGAACTACAACCTTTGTGTCTGGTAGAAGCTAAAGTAATTGGTGTAATGCGAATGATTGATGGTGGCGAAGCAGATGACAAAATTATTGCAGTTGCCAAAAATGATGTTTCTGTCAATTATATTTCAGATATTTCGCAGTTGCCTCCTCACCTGACTATGGAAGTAAAGCGTTTCTTTGAAGACTACAAAAAACTTGAACACAAAGAAGTGAAAGTTGAAGATTTTCTTAATCGCTTTGAAGCTCAGCGTATTGTAATGGAAAGTATAGATTTATACAAAAAGACTTTTGTAAAGTGAAAACATTGCTGTTTATTTTCATAGGTGGTGGTTTGGGAAGTATTTGCCGGTATGGATTGAGTAAACTGCTGAATGAAAATATTTTAACTACTTTTCCGGTCGGGACTTTTGTAGTCAATATACTGGGATGCTTTCTGATTGGCATCTTTCTGACCTTGCCGGAAAAGTACAATTCTTTCTCTTCTGACTGGAAGTTGTTTCTGGCAACCGGATTTTGCGGAGGATTTACGACTTTTTCTACATTTGCCTTCGAAAAATACAAACTCCTTTCTTCACAGGAACTGCTCATTTTCTTTTTGTATCTGAGTAGCAGCATTACTGTAGGATTACTGGCTCTCTGGCTTGGCATTCAGCTCGTAAAAATGCTGTGAGAGCTGTTTGGACAAAATATTTAGAAACCTGATTTATGATAGAACTTTGAAAATTTTGCTGCGTATTTTAGACTTGGTAAGGCTTTTCAATTATTTTATCCGTTAGATTCGTACTAATTTGAAAGTTATCGGCTAATACTGTAAACTATGCAATTCTCTTATACTTTAGATCAAACTGATTATTTGATAAATCAGCTTTTCCTGGCATCCTTAAATGAAGAAGTAAAAAAACAAAGAATAAGAAGGCGGATTATCTGGTCAATTGGTTTATTAAGTTTAGCTTATATTTTTTATGTCGATAAAAACAATTTTCTTTTTTATTACTTTTTAGTTTGTGCTATTCTTTACGCTGTTTTCTATCCGTATTATTCCCGTTGGCTTTACAGAAGGCATTATCAACGACAGGTTATTAATAACTACAAAAATCGTTTTGATAAAATCACAAATACTATCGTTGAGGAAGAACAGATTCAGGTTTTTGATGAAACGAGCGAAGCAAAAATCTCCATTTCACAGGTTGAAAAAATATTTGAAATCTCTGATTATTTCTTTGTACACATACAATCAGGCACAACTTTGATTATACCCAAACTTAAAATTGATAATCCGGAACCAGTAAAAGACGAATTGAAAGCAATTGCAAATAAGAAAGGTATTGAATTTGTGGAAATACCGGACTGGAAGTGGAAATAATAGTGAAGTCTTTAAATTATTAATATCTTTCAAAATCAAGCTTCATTTTTCTTGTCAAACCCTATTCCTGATAATGAATAAAATTGCTATAGTTTTAATAATCGCTACATTTTTATATCATGATATGTATGCCTGTATCAATGGTGAGACTTTGATATTAAAGAATAACGTTATTCTTTATCAGGATGAAGAAAGTCATGTCCCTTATGGGCATCAATTTGCTGACAAACAAGTGCTTAAAAAGGTAATGAGAGAGCTTGATAGCCTATACAGAACTACAAAAGATGTAGATTATCTTTCTGATAAAGGAGTACTGCTTATTTTATTTGAAAAATATAGCGAAGCAATTGAACTCTATCTCAGTATTGAAAAACTCCAACCTGACAGGTATTCTACAGCCTCTAATCTTGGAACTGCATATGAATTGACTGGGCAAAATATGCAGGCATTAAAGTGGATAAAAAGAGCAGTTGAAATAGAACCAAAATCTCATAAAAATTCGGAATGGTTACATATTAAAATTCTGGAAGCCAAAATAAAAGGAGAACAATTTTATACAACCTGTTTTTTACTAAATACAGATTTTGGGACAGCACTATTACCTCAGACTACTTTATCAGATGTAGAACTGGAAGAATTATTTGAGGAAGTGTATTATCAACTTAATGAAAGAGTGTCTTTTATTAAACCGAAGGATAGAATAGTTGCCCAACTTTTATTTGACTTGGGGAACATCACTTTTTTGCAGAGAGATTATTCTAATGCGAGGGCAAACTACCAATTGGCAAAAGACTACGGCTTTTCAGACCCAATTGTTGAAAAAAGAATTAAAGAAAGTAAAAAACTTGCCAGGCAGCCTAAGGCTTCTATTTCAGCCGGTTTAGGTTTAACAAAGGAAACTAAAACAACCTATCTTATTTATATAATTATGGGAGTGATTATCTTAGGTACAGGAATGGCATTATTTTACAAATGGAAAATGAATAATTACTAAAATTACTTGAATTATAGCAAATGGCTATATTCATAACTTAACAGTAGTATCTTTTTTGAGACAAAGCTCCTTCCTGAAAACTCTGTATATTTCCTTGTATTTTTTGAAAAATTAAGTGATTTTGCGGGATAACTCCCTAATCAAATCTCTGATGAAAAAAACAATTGCCTGCTTTTCCTTTTGCTTTTTTTTTACTTCTGCTTTTTGTCAAATTTCTCTTGAAAAACTGCTTTCTGTGCCGTTCCCCTCAGGGCTTACCACTTCAGGAAATACAATTGCCTGGATACAAAATGAGCAAGGCAGACGTAATGTTTTTATAGCTGCTGCTCCTGACTTTAAACCTCAAAAGCTGACTGATTTTATGGAAGATGATGGATTGGAGTTGAGCTCTATTAGTTTTTCGGCAGATCATCAAAGACTGGTTTTTGTAAAGGGAGGTAGTTCTAACAGGGATGGAGAAACACCTAATCCTGCCCAAATTACTTCAGGGACGCAACAAACCATTTATAGTATTCATCTTCAGACCAGAGAAATTACTCAAATTGGTACTGGCAACCAACCGGTGTTCTCTCCAAACGACAATAAACTGATTTTTAGAAGAAGTGGAGATATATATCTGACAGATATTACAGCAAAAGAATCTCCTAAAGCTCTTGTGAAAATAAGAGGTAGTGTATCGGCATTGGGGTGGTCACCAGATGGTACTAAAATCAGTTTTGTAAGCGAAAGAGGAACACATAGCTTTATAGGAGTATATGAATTTGCTACCAATGCTGTCAGGTTTATGGAGCCAGGCATAGATGAAGACATGGAGCCGGTTTGGTCGCCAGATAGCAGACAAATAGCTTTTGTTCGTAAAACAACACCTTTCCCCCTCAAACTCAAATATACTGCCATTCCTGAGTCATCACCCTGGTCGATTTTGGTGGCAGATGTAGCTACAGGCAAAGCCAAGACTATTTTCACGGCTGATGCAGGTATGGGTAGTGCTTTTTGGAATAATGACAGTGAAATTCGTCTATACTGGGCTGATGGTAATAAAATAATATTTCCGTGGGAAAAAGACGGCTGGTTGCATTTATATGCCATACCAGCTAACGGAGGGAAATCTGTTTTACTTACTCCCGGTGAGTTTGAAGTTGACAGAGTTTGCCTTAGCTCTGACAGAAAAAATATCTATTACAGTTCCAATCAGCAAGACCTTAGCCGGCGTCATCTCTGGAAAGTAAATGTAGCAGGCGGAGTTCCTGTACAACTTACAAAAGGCAATGGTATTGAAACAGTGCCTGTGGTGTTAAGTGATAATAAAACAATTGCATTTTTTCGCTCAGAAGCCTGTAAGCCCCTGACTGTTTCTTATATTCAGGAAAATTTTTTGATAAAAGATATTATTCCTCCTACAATTGACTATCCGGCTTCTCAACTTACAGAACCGGAAAATATTACCATAACAGCTACCGATGGCATGTCAATTCCCTGTCAGTTGTTTCTCCCGAAGAATATAAATAAAGGCAAACATCCTGCAATTGTATATATACATGGAGGATCAAGAAGACAGATGTTATCAGGTTTTTTGCCAATGGGATATTACCACAATGCCTATACTTTTAATCAATGGCTTGCTTCCAGAGGGTTTATTGTTCTGTCCGTAAATTACCGGAGTGGTACAGGTTATGGCTTAAAATTCAGAGAAGCTATTAATTATGGGGCTGGTGGTTGCAGTGAGTTTCAGGATATATTGGGGGCAGGATTGTATCTCAAAAGCAGACCAGATGTAGATGAGAAAAGAATAGCTTTATGGGGAGGGTCGTATGGGGGTTATCTGACAGCTATGGGACTGGCAAAAGCTTCTGACTTATTTAGTTGTGGTGTAGATATTCATGGCGTACACAACTGGAAGAATGACCTGGAGGTATATATGGAGGGATATGACCCATTAAAATTTGTAGAAGAATCAGAAAAGGCTTTTCAATCTTCTCCAATGGCACACTTCAACACATGGCACTCACCGGTTTTACTGATTCATGGAGATGATGATCATGATGTACTTTTTAGTGAAACGATAGAGCTGGAAAGGGCTTTACGGGAACGAAAAGTTGAAACCGAACACCTGATTTTGCCTGACGAAGGGCATGGTTTTTTGTTGTATCGCTCGTGGATTTCCGTCTTTACTACCATGACACAATACCTTGAAAAAAAGCTGAAATAAATTCCCTTTTCAGACCGATTTAGGTGTAAAAATTTAGCAATCCCTTAACAAAAAGTTCACAGATGAGTAGCAAGGTTTTATTAGATTTGTTAAAGTTTTTATACCTTAAACACAAAAAATATGACAACTCAGGAAGTGGCAACTCGTTTTAATGAACTGGCTCAAACGGGGCAGTGGAATCTTATTCATGATGAATTGTATGGTGAAAATGCAGTGAGTATAGAGCCTGCACATGCTCAGGGACTGCAATCTGTAGAAGGTATTGCGGCTATCAGAAAGAAAGGGGAAGAGTTTCAGGGGATGGTTGAAGAGATGCATGGTGGATATACTGGAGTTCCCACTGTGGCAGGTACTCATTTTTCGGTAGCAATGGGTATGGACGTAACTATGAAAGGGATGGGTCGTATGCAGATGGACGAAATTGCTGTGTATGAAGTGAAAGATGGAAAAATTGTAAAAGAACAATTCTTCTTTTAAGCCGTATTAAAATGTACTTGACAAAATCCTGTTTTTTACACTAAAGCAGGATTTTATATTTTTATCAGAAACGCAATCTTAAAGTCTGCATTTATGCAAAGGGTTCTTAAACTTTTTTGGATTTTACTTGTGGGTAGTGTAATCACTATAATTATCTACTACTTTATTCCCGAAAAAAAGCTTTCATCAACTCAAAAAATAGATAAAATACTTGTCTTGAAGAGCAAACGCCAAATGACTGTTTTTTGGAGAAAGAAAAAACTCAAAACCTATACCATTTCTTTGGGTGAGAATCCAAAAGGACACAAACAATTTGAAGGAGATGAAAAGACACCTGACGGAATCTACAGGATTACCGAAAAACGCAAGAAATCAGCTTATTACAAAGGTTTACTGATTTCTTATCCTAATGCCAGGGATAAACAATTTGCAGAAACACTCAACAAATCGCCAGGAGGAGGTATATTGATACATAGCCTGCCTGTAAAATGGCATTGGCTGGGAAAATTTCATCGCTGGACAGACTGGACAAACGGTTGTATAGCTGTTACCAGCGATGAAATAGATGAATTATTTGATGCGATTGAACCTCAGACTCTAATTGAAATCAGGGAATGATGTAATTTAAATCTTACTTTCAACTTTTTCTTCAAGTTCTTTTATACGTTGCCGTAATTTGGCTATTTCTTTATTTTTTTCTTCCAATGACTCACTTTGGGTAAGCTGCATTTCTTCCAAAACTTCTCTCATCATGCCTTCCTGGGCACTGAGTTGTTGTGTCATCTGCTGACTTTCATTGAGTAGTTTCTTTGTTTCTGTGATATCAGCAGCAAATTTTACTATTTTTTGAATATTGTCATGAGAGTCTTTTATTGGAGTATAACTTCCCATTAAAAATACAATTTCTCCTGTTTTAGAAATTCTCTCAAATTCACCAATGATTGCCTTGCCTTTTGCAAGTTCTTTCCAGAAAATCTTATACTCTTCTGTCTGCACTTCAACAGGTTTTACAAAAATACTGTGATGTTTTCCCTGAACTTCTGCTAACGTATAACCACCCATTGCCTCAAGCATTGAGTCGTTGGCAGTCAGAATAATACCATTCATATCAAACTCTACAAAGCCAATCCCGCTTTTATCCAGAGCTTTCATACGGGCTTCTGTTTCAATATTATTTCTCAGTATCTCTTCCTGAGTCGCCTGCATTTCTTCCATGTTTTGCCTCATTTCTTCCTCCTGTGCTCTCATTTCTTCTGCTTGTTCCTGTGAGGTTTCAAGTAATTGACGGGTAATACGGTTAGTTTTGCTCACTGCAATTTCGGCAGCCAGCAACTCACTGAATTGTTTTAGAAAATCAAGATGATAATTGCTTAATACAGTAAAAGAAGCGATTTCCAGTACTCCCTGTACAACATCATTGGTGATAAGTGGAATAATTACAATATTGCGGGGATTGGCACTTCCTAATCCGGAGGTGATTTGCAAATAATTGTCTGGAATAGCAGTAAGCATAACTGGCTGTTTTTCAAGATATGCTTGTCCTACCAGACCTTCTCCGACAGCAATAGTTTTAGAAAGATATTTTTTGCGGTTATATGCCCATGATGCCACCAACTCCAGTACCGGATTGCTTTCTTCGTTAACAACCATAAATAGAGAACCTTGATTTACACTCAGGTATTTTACAGCAAAGCTCAATATAGCATGATAGAGTTCTGCCTCATCTTTATGATTCTGTCGCAGGAGTTTTCCTGTTTCAGCAACTCCTTCACTAATCCACCGAGTTTGCTGGTCTTTTTCGGCTGATTCTTTCAGATTGTCCCGCATCATAATCAGTGATGAAGCAATATCTCCCTTATTTTGAAAAATATCAACATTCATTTCAAAATTGCCTTTCCCCACATTTGTAGTAAATTCTTTGAGATTGACCAGATTATGAACAACATTTTTAAGTGAGTTTATCATTTCACCTAACTCGTTTGTACTGTTAGAGCTTTTAATTTCAGGTAATTTGCCTTCACTTAATTCCTGAAGAGCTTGCTTAACCCAGTGAATAGGTTTGGTAAAGGATTTGCCTACAAGATTGGTAATTACCAGAATGAGTATCCCAGCTATCACAAACAATGATACTATCAACCAAAGTGCCTGAGTGATGTGGGATTGAGATTCTGTTTGTAGTTTGTTGGAGCTGCTAAGTATTTGTGAACTAATGGCTCTCCTTAAGGTACGAATTGCTAAATATCGAGGCTCAAAACCGAAACGTATTTTTTGGGTTATTAATCTGGTAATGCTGTCATTTTCTGAATAACCCAGCATTATCACATGCTCATTCTCATCAATAAAAGTTGGTATTTCATCAACAATTTTCACAAACTCCTCAATCGGTTTTTGCAGGTCAGGATTATGGTTGTTAGCTATAAGGAGTGTTTTGTTATTTTTGAGTTCTTCTTTCCTTTTTTCATAGCGTTCTTTGATTTCACGGATATTTTGCAAATCAGACGAAGGTGTTATCAGCAGATTGTACATATCTCCCCGCATGCCATTATAGCCGACGGATATTTCTGTATGATAAAATAAGGTAGTAGCCAGATTATTGAGTTCTGCATCACTTTTTTGTATATAGGAAAAAGTAGAAATGATAATTCCTATACTGATAAGAAAAGTAAAAATACCTGTGAGGGCAATAAGCAATAACCTTTTGGAAATGCTGAGGTTAAAAAATATTTTTTTCATGGAAAGGTAAGAGGGATTATAGAGATTAAGACAAAAAGTGCGGTTTTGCTAAAAACAATTTCCTTTTTTGCCCGACAACAAAAATAATTTTTTTAAAGTGGAGGTGAGAAAAAAATGCTGTGTGTCAGTGATTCTTTGACTTTGCACAAATTAATATAGTGTAATAAAAAGGAACTTTATTGCGGTTTTTGCGATATTTTTTATTGATTTTATATAAAAAATAGCAAAAAATGAAAGAAATATAACCCTAAGGTAAAATTTAACACATATAATATAATGTGTTGACAGTGAGTATTATATGTGTTAAATTTTACCTATTATGCTTACTGGAAAGTATAATGAATATTGATGAAATAGTTGTTAGGTATTCTATCTTAACTCACTGTTTTTGCCTTTGGATATATGTAAGATGTTATCTTTTTTTGTTCACAAGTATATCTTAGGGATAAGACAATAACATACATTTATTGTCTTATTCTTCTATGATTTTACACAATTTCAATGAGATATCCAGAAAACTTTGATTGTAAACATCTGCTTTTTATCAGCTCATGACAGGCAAGAATTTCATTTTTTTAATTTGAGTGATATTACAGTGTTTTACATCGATTATAATGATAGGCTTAGTAATCTTCAGTATTTCTCCATTCCAAGTCAATTTGCTCCAAATCAAACTCAATGTAATTATATTTTGACTGTAACTCTTCAAGTGAGAATATTCTTTGTATCGGGTCAATAATTAAAGACAAAGTTTGGTCTATCTCCTGCAAATTTTTTATCAAATCCTTGCTTAATTCAGTTTTGAGGTACATTGCATAATATGCTCCTACCTCAAAACCTTCGTCAAAAAACTTGGGTTTTTGAGTAAATCTATGAATTTCCGTTCGATATGTAATTAAAGAGTTAAAAAGCCAGCCAATATGTACTTCTTTCTTAAAATACTTTGCATCTAAATAAGTAAGCCTTTTTGCAACCTCTAATGTTGTATAAATTAATTCCTGATTGTTATTTTGATATTCTCTATCCTTTATAAATTCTCCATTTAAAAAATACTGAAGATTAGATAATTTTGATAATTCTTCCTTTCGGCTGGTTTTTTGATTTCCATAAAAAATTTGTAATGAAGGATTTATGTATTCTTTTGTTAATTGAAAGGCAGCCAGCAAGCATTCTATTTGCTGTAACCTGACAAATGAAGGCTTTTTATCAGCTAATGCATTAAGGTGATAACGTTCAAAAGAACCTTCCCAATTCCTAAAGTCAAGTATTTTATAGAGTAAATCTAAAGCAGTCATTTCTTAAGAATACCAGATGTTTTAATATTATTTCCTACTAGAGTTTAAATCTTCATATCGATTTAATATTACCAGTAACCTGATCGTCATTTTTCAAAATGCTTCTCAACCATCAGTTAGTTGCCTTATTCAGCAACTCTTTCCTTACACTGCTTTGTAACTTCCTGAGTAAATAAATCAAGCAGATTATAAGCACTATGGTTTGAGGGGCATTTTGCAAGTATCTTTTTTCTCCACACATTAGCATCTTTGATTTTTCTATCATTGATATCCATGCTCACATATTCAGCAACTTCATAACTCCAGACTTGTAATTCATCTTTTGTGAAATTTCCCATGTATTCTGCAAAATCAAGTGTATGTTTTTCGATATGCCGTTTTGCAATACCACCGCTGACTTCACCAACAAAACCTTCACATCCAATAATTTTTTTATTGAAAATGTGAAGAAAATAAAGTCTTGTCTCTTTGTCTTTAGAAGTGACAAGTTCACTGATACAACGCATTTTGGCACAGAGTTTCTCGAATCCTGCTTTATTATCAAGGCTATCTAACAAGAGCAGTCTCCCAACCTCTCTGACAGAAATTTTTTCAAAAGCATAATGAACAGAATCGTTATCATTGAGACCACATTTTGCCTTAAATTTCTTGCTTTGAGCATTTACACTGAAAATGCAAGCAAGTAAAAAAATGAGTAAGATGGTTGATTTGAAATGTTTCATGAGGTCTGTTATGGGAAGAACTAAAATTTGAAATCGCATCATTTATATCTAACTTTATGAATGTATTAAAGCATTCTTTAGTTACTATTATCCCGAAACCTTTTTTGCATAATCAGCCAAAGTAGTAGCAGGTTTTCCTAATTCCAGCCATGTAGAAGAGGATGTGAAAGTTTCCGGATATTTGTTGATGGCTTCCAGAATGTGGTATAAATAATGAATCTGCTGACTGAAATTTGCCAGAAACTTTACTAAACCTATAGGAGTTTTGATAATTTTTAGCTTTTCCCGGGCATAATTATCAGCAAAAATCTGCAATCCCGCATCCATTGTGTAACTCTCTGGACCTTGTATGTCATAATCCCGGTTTTCTCCAGATTTTAAAATTTCAAAAGATTTTGCTACCTGCTTGCCATAGTCTTCTCCTGATATAAACCATAACTTGTACAAACTTATGCCTGCCATATTGAGTCTGTTACCCTGTTTAGTAGCTGTCTGATCAATAGTTTCCATAAAAGTAGAAGGATAAAAAATGGTATAATCCAAGCCTGAACTTTTAATCAGTTTGACAGCTTCCTGTTTTCGTCTGAAAACCCACCAGTCAAAACTATTCATGTCCTGATAACGCATCACCATTGAAGAAAGGTAGGCAATTCGTCTGACTCCTGTGGTTTTGCAGGCTGTAATAATATTTTGAATACCCTCCGTTTCTGTGCAAAAATCGCCAGGTTTTTGTTTTTGTTCAATGCTCAGGTTCAGGTAAATGGCTTCTTGTCCGGTCAGGGCTTTTTCCAGCGATTTAAAATCTTTCAGGTCTGCCTGAATGATTTTTGTATCAGCAAACAAAGTTTTTGCTTTTTCTGGATGTCGGGCTATTATGGTTACCTCCAAACCTGAATGAATAAGTGCTCTGGTTACAGGTTTTCCAAGCATACCTGTCGCTCCAATAACGGCTATTTTCATAAATTATATAGTTAAGCTGAATTAACGTGAGTTCGGGATTAGATTTATTCTTAAGTTGTTACATCAAAAGCTTAACAGATTTATATTTAGCTAATTCCCAACCTTATTTCACTTAGAGACCTTCTTACTTTTTTGTATGCCCAAAAAAGTAAGCAAAAAAAGGCAGCCACGGCAAAAACTAATCCTGAGACTCCTAATGGTCTTAATATTCTCTCAATGATTTCGGGTTAGTTCACACTGCCGTTGCATCCCTAGCCAATTTTTAACATCGAATTCACATTGAATTAGATATTTATCATAAATTTTAACGAAATATCGCAGTTTATAAGAAAAAAATAGCCAGCCCGTCATTTTGTTTTTTGAAACAGCTTACTCTATCTTTGCAAGCCAAAAAAATCCAAACTATTCTTTTTAAAGTTCAATTTAATCTTGAAATAATTTTAATCTGTTCACATTTTTATTGATAATTTATGCAAAACATATTGTACTTGGTTCCCGTTTTTGGGTTAGTCGCACTTTTTTACACTTTCATAAAATCTAATTGGGTAAACAAACAAGATGCCGGTGATGACCGTATGAAAGAAATTTCGGGTTATATAGCCGAAGGAGCTATGGCATTTCTCAAGGCTGAATATCGGGTACTTGGTATTTTTGTGGCTATCACAAGCGGGCTATTGCTTTTAGCTTCCTTTTCCAACGAAAAATCACATCCTTTGATTGTTGGAGCTTTTATCCTGGGAGCTGTTTTTTCGGCATTAGCCGGATTTATCGGAATGAGAATTGCCACTAAAGCAAACGTAAGAACGGCTCAGGCAGCCCGTACCAGCCTTTCCAAAGCCCTTAATGTTTCTTTTACAGGAGGCTCAGTAATGGGAATGGGAGTTGCAGGTTTGGCAGTATTGGGGTTAGGTAGTTTATTTATTGTTTTTTATACTTTTTTTGTAAAATCAGGGGATGTAAATGGTGAGGAAATGGAGAAGGCTCTGGAAGTACTGACAGGTTTCTCGCTGGGTGCTGAATCTATTGCTCTTTTTGCCCGTGTAGGAGGTGGTATTTATACAAAAGCGGCTGATGTTGGTGCTGATCTGGTAGGTAAAGTAGAAGCTGGTATTCCTGAAGATGACCCACGCAACCCTGCTACTATTGCCGATAACGTAGGTGACAATGTAGGCGATGTAGCCGGAATGGGTGCTGATTTGTTTGGTTCTTATGTGGCTACCGTGCTTGCTACCATGGTATTGGGTCGTGAAATTAAATCTGTAGATAATTTTGGTGGTATTGCTCCAATATTACTTCCAATGCTGATTGCCGGACTTGGTATTCTGTTTTCGATGGCAGGAACTTTGTTTGTAAAAGTAAAAGAAGATGGCGAAAACAAGCATGTGCAAGGGGCTTTGAACTTAGGAAACTGGGTTTCTATCATTCTGACTGGTATGGCTGCGGCAGGACTTATTTTCTGGATGCTACCTGCCGAAATGGAAATTCGTGGATTTGCTTTTTCCCCACTTGGTGTTCTTGGAGCAGTAGCAGTAGGATTGGTAGTTGGGGCTTTGATGAGTATGCTGACAGAGTATTATACCTCAATGGGTAAACGTCCGGTACTTTCTATCATTCAGAAATCAGGAACAGGTCATGCTACCAACGTAATCGGTGGACTGGCTATTGGCATGGAATCTACGGTTTATCCAATATTAGTTTTGGCTGCGGGTATTGTATTGTCTTATTATTGTGCAGGGTTGTATGGGGTTTCCATTGCAGCTGCCGGCATGATGGCAACTACAGCCATGCAGTTGGCAATTGATGCATTTGGTCCGATTGCCGACAATGCCGGTGGTATAGCTGAAATGAGTCATTTGCCTGAAGAAGTTCGCAGTAAAACTGATGTATTGGATGCAGTTGGAAATACTACTGCTGCCATTGGTAAAGGCTTTGCTATTGCTTCGGCTGCTCTTACTTCACTGGCACTATTTGCTGCATTTATGGGAACTGCCAAAATCAGTGTGATTGATGTTTCTAAACCAACTGTACTTGCGGGGTTGTTTGTGGGTGGTATGATTCCATTTATTTTCTCATCACTGGCAATCAGTGCCGTAGGAAAAGCAGCCATGGATATGGTAAAAGAGGTTCGTCGTCAGTTTAAAGAAATAGCAGGTATTATGGAGGGAACAGGTCGTCCGGAATATGAAAAATGTGTGCAAATATCAACGCAGGCAGCCATTCGTGAAATGATTGTCCCTGGGGCTATTGCACTGGTTGTACCTGTTGCAGTTGGTTTCTTTTTCGGGGCAGAAGTGCTGGGAGGCTTACTGGCTGGAGTTACAGTATCGGGTGTATTGATGGCTATGTTTCAGTCAAATGCCGGAGGTGCCTGGGATAATGCTAAAAAATCTTTTGAAAAAGGAGTTGTCATTGACGGACAGACTTTTTACAAAAAATCTGAGCCACACAAGGCTTCCGTAACTGGAGATACTGTAGGAGACCCTTTTAAAGATACTTCAGGACCTTCGATGAATATTCTTATTAAATTAATGTCTATTGTGTCGCTGGTAATTGCTCCATATATTGTAGGAATTGGTACTAAAACAGCCCAAATCAATCCTGACAAGCAAAAAATAGAAATAATTGAGAAAGAAATTTCTGATTCTAAGAAAGCTCAAAACATTGCATTAGAACTGGCAGAAAAAAATGCAGATGAAGCCATAAAAAAAGAGAAGACCCAAACAAAGTAGTATTTTAGCAGTTATAGTAATTATAGAAAATTAGCTGGGGAAAGTTTTATTATTTTCTCCAGCTAATTTTCTACTCAACACAAACCATTATTTTTTTATTTGTAAACTTTTTACCTTCTTCGTCCTTCCAACCATAAGCTGAAAACTCAACACCTCCTTGAAAAGTAAAAGTATTGATTGATTAAGTGTCTTACCGATTTTTCTTTTACCTATAAGAGCTATGAGGATTTTGTACCTAAAGTTTCTGGCACACTTTTTATTTTTTTTACTTTCAGGCTACTGTCTTAATGCTCAGGATTTTCAATACAAACTTTATACATCTAAAGAACTTCCAGAGCTTAAATATCCTGTGTCTTCCATAGCTCAGGATAAAGCGGGCTATATTTATCTTCAAAACAAAGAAGGACTGTATCGCTTTGACGGTTCTAAACTACAAACTCCTGACAATTATTTTGCCGGATTTACATCGTTGAGTCAAACAAAAGCTGGGGAAGTGCTCTTATTGCATCCTTCTGGAATATATCAGATTGAGAGTTTTGAAGGTTTCAGATTGAAAAAAATAATTGATTGCCAGAATCCGGTTCGTCTTTATGAAGATAAAAAGGGAAAATTATGGATAAGTCTTCGCAATGGAGAGGTTTTGTGCAGGCAGAATAATAAAAGTATTGCATATAAGCCAGACAATTTACCTGGATTCTTTTTTGAAGACAGCCAGGGCGAAATTGTATTTGTTTCCGAAAAATGTAGCGTATTTGGACTTAAAGACAGAAATCAGGTAGTTCGTCTGCTAGAGTTTCCGATGCCAAGTGGTAAAATTACTTCTCTTATAAAAAGACACAATGGCATAATACTTCTGACTTCTTCTAATGGAATTCTGGAAGTAAAACAGGCAACTTTAAATGCCTTTACTATTCGCCGGGTTTTGCCACAGTTTTTAAATATCACAACGCTTGTGGTTACAAGCCCTCAAAAAATATATGCAGGTACTCATGGCGATGGCTTACTGGAGATTATAAGTCAGGATACCACATATAGTGCCAATGCAAAACTTTTCAATAAGAGTTCTTATAACAATTCAGAGTATCTTCAGTCACTGCCTTTCAAAAAAATAAACTGTATTTTTTGTGATAAAGAAGGACGACTTTGGGTAAGTAATGAATTCGGGATCGCATTGTTGTACCCCAGATTTTTTACAGTCGATCATCCAGCATTGATTCCATATGTGCTGGAGGGTATGGCACAGTTGCAAAATGGAAATTATTACTTTGGGTCAATTAACAGGATTATAGAATACAAGCCAGCTACCGGCTCAGTTTCTTCCTCTTTAAAATTAAATGAAGGCTCAGTGGCTTCTGTTACTTCTGAAGGGAATCGAGTATGGGTGGGTAATACAAACGGAATGCTTCATTGTATTCAGGATAACAAGATTTTGCATACGTTGGATTTTAAACAACGTGGTGGTAGTATATTTTCTGCTTTTGGAGACAGCAAACGCCGGATTTGGTTTTGTCAGGTATTTACCAAAAAGCAGCTACCGGGCATTACCTGCACAGATTCAACTTTTAGAGTACGGTATTATGGAGAAGAAAAAGGTCTCAAAAATCGGATTTTAGTTGCCAGACAAAGTGCCTCAGGCGAGATTTATTTGGGGGGAAAAGGTGAAAGTACGTATCTCTACTATTTTGATGAGAAACAGGATAAATTTATTAATCTAAGCATTCCACTCCCTTTTGAATCAGAAGTTTTTGAAGTACATGATTTAAGTATTGATAAACAAAATAATATATGGCTGGCAACTTCTCAGGGAGTATTCAAATATGTAAGAACTAACCATACTATTCAAAAAATAGATTTAGGAGAATATTCTTCTTCTTCCGAAATACGAAGCATTATAGTAGATAAATCTGACCAGATATGGATAGCCACAGATTCTTTTGGACTATTACTACATAAAAACGGAATTACACTAAGATTTACTATCGAAAATGGATTATCTAATAATGTATTGTGGTACAGATTATTGTATATTGACAGAGCAGATAGATTATGGGTTGGTTCTGTTACTAATTATGTGGTTTCAACACATAGTTCGACAGTCCCTATAACCACTGCTGCACCTGTTGTAAAAAAAGTTTGGTGTAACGGAAAAAGTATCGACTTTACTAAAAAAGCCATATATCTTCCTTACCATGCCACGATAGAAGCAGAGTTTACAGCTTTGTCATATCCTACGCAAACTATTGAGTACAAGATTGTTTCAAGAGAAATTGGTAAAATAGGAGTATCTGTTTCATCTAAAAGTAGCATCCGATTGCCTTCGCTGCCTTCCGGGAAGTATGAGATGGAGATAAAAGCCAAACAGTCGGGTTATACCTGGAGTTCACCACTGGTTATTCAGTTTGAAGTAGAACGTGTATGGTATAGAAGCTGGTGGGCTTACTTGTTATACGCACTCATGGCTATTCTGATAATTAGATGGATAATTGTCATTTATACCTCATATCTCCGGAAAGAGAGAGAAAGATTAAACAGTCTTGTGAGTGAAAAAACAAAAGAGTTGCATGTGAAAAATCATGAGATTTCTATGCAAAATGCTGAAATCACTGCACAAAACGAAGAACTGTTGGCACAACAGGAAGAAATTACTTCTCAACGAGATGTGCTGGTAACACAAAATCATTATTTAAATGAAGCTCATGAAATCATTGAATCTCAAAACAAGGAAATAAAGAGCCATAACGAATATTTGGAAAAGGAGGTAAAAGCACGAACGCAGGAGCTGGAAGAATATAACCAGCAGCTAGAACAGTTTGCTTTTATTACAGCCCATAATTTACGGGCTCCAGTAGCAAGAATATTAGGATTGGGAAACGTATTGGAGTTAAATAAAAATAATCCTCAGGAACAAGATATGCTTACTGAGAAACTGATTTTTGCAACCCGTGAATTAGATCAGGTTATCAAAGATCTGAATACGATTTTAGCTGTTAAGAAAAGTTATGTTAATACCAATACACTTATTGACTTTCGGAATGAAATTGCCAAATTGAAAAAGAATCTGGGAAATGAGCTTGCCGAGTCACAGGCAGTGATTATAGACAACTTAGACCCTGATGCAGTCTTATATTCATTTGCTCCCTATATCGAGAGTATTCTTTATAATCTGGTGAGTAATGCTATCAAATACCGTCATCCTGACCGAAGACCAGTTATTGAAATTACAACAAGTCAGGTATATAACATGATATATCTGACTGTAAAAGACAACGGCTTAGGAATAGATTTGAATGCTTACAGAGATAAAATGTTTATTTTATATAAGCGATTTCATATACATACAGAAGGGAAAGGCATGGGTTTATTTCTGGTAAAAACAGAAGTTAATTCTCTGGGCGGAAAAATTGATGTGGAAAGTACGGTGAATGAAGGAACTGTTTTCCATGTTTTGCTGCCTTCTGTAAAGCCTGATAAAAAAGTGATTTAGATTTTAAAATAACATAGTCACCTTGAGTTATCAGAATCCCCATTATGAGAGTTTTAGGCTCTTATAATGGGGATTGTCAATACATTGTATAATTAAAACAGATATAATGGATTTTCTATCAGAAATTTAATGTTAGTTTTTCACCAGCTTTCATGGTAACTTTTTTCTGTATATTACCCAATATAAGGGTAGTAGTGCCACCTAATTTGGCATGAATATGTAGTTTTTTCAAAGATTTATTTTCCCATTCCATATTAATTTCAAAGCCACCTCGGGCACACAAGCCTTTTACAGATCCACTTTCCCAGGCATCAGGCAGTGCGGGTAATAATCTGATTTCATTGTCATCTGACTGTAAAAGCATTTCGGCAACTGCTGCACTACCCCCAAAGTTGCCATCTATCTGGAAAGGGGGATGGGCATCAAATAGATTAGGATAAGTACCACCTCCTCTGGCATAATTTGTTTTTACACCATCAGGTTCTACATAATGCAATAATTCACGATACATTTTATAGGCATGGTTACCATCCCAAAGTCTTGCCCAAAGATTAATCCGCCATCCTTTTGACCAGCCGGTAGTTTCATCACCTTTGATTTCAAGCGTTTTTCGGCAGGCATTTGCCAGTTCAGGCGTTTTTTGGGGAGAGATATGATGACCCGGATACAAACCAAATAAATGAGACTGATGGCGGTGCTGAGGTTCTGCATCTTCCCAATCGTAATACCATTCCTGCAAATTGCCTTTTTTACCAATCTGATAAGGATAAAGCTGTGAAAGAGCATCTTTTAGTTTGGCTGCCAGTTCTTTATCTGTTTTTAGAATTTTAGCTGCCTTTATAGTTTCTTCAAACAACTCTCTTATCATTGCCAAATCTGCGGTTCCGCCATATAAAGTAGCTCCTCTATAGCCAGATGGGGTAATGAACTGATTTTCAGGCGAGGTAGATGGCGATGTGATGAGTTTGCCATTTTTATCTTTAACCATCCATTCCAGACAAAAAATAGCAGCTTCTTTCATCAGAGGGTAGCCTTCTTTTTGCAAAAAAATCAGGTCTTTGGTAAAACTGTAATGTTCCCAGAGATGAGTGCTAAGCCAGGCACCACCCATATTCCAGTTTGCCCATACAGGGTCGCCTTCTCCAAAATTACCCACAGGGTTGCTCATTGCCCATATATCTGAGTTGTGAGCTACTGTCCATCCATTCACCCCATAAAAAGTTTTGGCAGTAATTTTGCCGGTTTCTGCTACATTTTTGATGAAACTGAGCAAAGACTGGTGCATCTCTGAAAGGTTGGTATTTTCGGCAAGCCAGTAGTTTTCTTCGGCATTGATATTTGTCGTATAATTGCTGCTCCAGGGTGGTCTGATATAAGGATTCCAGATACCTTGCAGATTAGCAGGTACCGCTTTGGTGCGTGAACTGCTAATCAACAAATAACGACCATATTGAAAATATAAAACTTCCAGATTCTTATCTTCTGCTCCGGTTGCGTAACGTCTGAGTCGTTCATCGGTAGGCAAATCAGGAGCACTGGTTTTTCCCAGATTCAGGCTTACTCTTTTGAAAAAATGCTGATAATCAGCAATATGTTTTTGTTTGAGTTGCTGAAACGATTTTGAAGAAGCTTTGGTAAGATTATCAGCAGCAATAGCTTCATCATGTAAGCCCTGTGTCACCGGATTTTTATCAAAGCCATTAAAACTCGTAGCCATTGCAATAATAATTGTAGCCTCAGTACCATTCTCAATGCCAAGTGTGCTATCGGTGGTTACTATTTTCCCATCTGTGTCTTTTATTTTGGCTAAAGTTGTAAAACGGGTTCCTTTATTTTCATCAAAAACAATGGCATCTTTTCTGTTGCCTCTGTAGCTGGGTTCTGCATGGATTGGGGCATATCCTTTGATTTTCAAGGTATTGCTTGCAGTAGTTACTTTGTGTTTGAGCAGGCTATTGATTTTTAGGTTAAATGCCAAAGCTCCTTTTTTTGCAGAGGTCAGCTTTATAACCATAACCTGATCTGGATGCGAAATAAAATACTCCCGTGTGTATGCAACGCCATTTACCTGATAAGTAACTTTTGATACAGCCTCTTCGATGTTGAGTTCACGATAATATTTATCAAAACTATTGCTGTTGTCAAAATTTATGAAAAGTGTTCCAAGTGGGGCAAACGATTCAGAAAATTTGCCCTGAACCTTTCGATTGAGTTCATTTGCCAGCTTGTAATCTTCTTTTTGTAATGCCTCCCGGATGGCTGGTATATTTTTATAAGCTTCCGGATTCATATTGGCATTTACAGGTTCGCCCGACCAAAGTGTAGCATCATTGAGATAGATTTTGTCGGAAGCTACGCCACCAAAAACCGACGCTCCAGCCTTGCCATTACCCAATACCAGACTTTCTTCAAAATATTCAGCGGGTTGTTTGTACCACAATATTTTATCAGATTGGGCAAGTATTTGCAGACAAGAAAAAATTGTAAAAAAAAGTAAGAGATAGTTTTTTTTCATAAAACACAATATAGTTATAGATTAGTCTAATGCCTGATAAACCATTGCTTTGAATTGATTTTCGATACCCCAGCCCTTGGTCGGATATACTTGAAAAAATATCAGTCCAATTAGTTCTTCTTTCGGATCTACGAAATAATGGGTGTAATACATACCACCCCACTCAAAAGCTCCTACAGAACTTGGAATTTTGGAATGCCCTCTTTCGGCAACTATCTCAAAGCCAAGTCCAAATTTATTACCTCTGTCCCATACTTCCAGATCGCCAATCTGGTTGGTTGTCATCAGTTCAACTGTTTTTCGACCCAAAATACGTTTTCCGTTAAAGGTTCCACCATTCAGCAGCATTTGCAAAAACTTGCCATAGTCCATTACAGTAGAAGTCAGTCCGGCTCCACCCGAAAAATAGGTTTTAGCTCCGGAAACCGGATATTCTGTCCAGTGAGAAACTGGTTTTTTATGGAAACCCTCATTTGTTTCTTCATATACAGTTACAAGCCGACTGGCTTTATTTTCGGGCAGGAAAAAATAGGTATCTGTCATGCCTAAGGGTTCAAATATTCTTTCCTGAAAAAATTTATCTAGGGGCATTCCTGAAATTACCTCAATCAAATAACCCAGTACATCTGAATTTAAGCCATACGTAAATTTTTCGCCAGGTTCGTGTACAAGCGGGAGTTTTGCCAGAACCGGAATTTTATCGGCAAGCTTTACATTTTGAACAGCATAGTAAGTAGGAATGCCAGCTTTGAGATTGATAGGATGGTTATAAGGAATGCCGGAAGTATGATTGAGTAACATTCGGATGGTGATTTCACGACTGGCAGGTTTGGCTGTATAAGAAGAGTCTTTGTCGTTAAAACTGGTGAGTACCATCGGATTTTTAAACGCTGGAATATATTTAGATACAGCATCATCGAGCATAAATCTGCCCTCTTCATATAATATCATGGCTGCTACAGAAGTAATGGCTTTGGTTTGCGACATAATCCTGAAAATCTGGTCTTTTTGCATAGCTTTATTATTTTCTATGTCATTCATCCCCAAAGCATTGTAATATACTATTTTACCTTTGCGGGCAACCATGCCTACACAACCTGCTATACGATTTTCGGCAATTTTTCTCTTGAGCATGTCATCTATTCTTTTGAAAGCCGGAGAAGACATCCCCACACTTTCGGGAGCACCTGTAGTAAATTGCTGGGGTTTTAGCTGGGCAAAAGCCTCAAACTGGATGAGTATGAAAAGGAAGATAATTTGTTTTTTCATAAGGTATTAGGATTGAGGTGGAAAAGTAAAGACCTGTTCTGAAAAAGCAAAATTCAATTGTATAAAAACATGATAAAACAGGAAAAAGTATATAGAGATACTAAACTATGTTTGCTTTCTTTTGAGTAAAATGCAGGAGAGTAAAATTTTTTACAGATATTCGCTTTTGGGTCGTTGCAATTTTTATTTCGCAGAGGCTTTTTGTGTATGAACTTTCCTTTCTTCATTGCCAGACGATATTTTTTTGCAGGTAAAAAGACTAATTTTATCAATATTATCACACTTATTTCTATGGCAGGCATTTGTGTGGGGTCTGCTGCTCTGGTAATTGCCCTTTCTGTTTTTAATGGAATGGAAGATTTGATACGAAATTTGTATGGTAGTTTTTCTTCTGAAATCCAGATAAAACCTGGGCAAGGCAAAACTTTTCTGATGACCAAAGATATTGCTGATAAAATTAATAAGACTGAAGGTGTGGCAATGATGTCAGAAGTACTGGAAGACAATGTATTGTTGATTTTCAAGGAATCACAAATGGTAGTAAAACTGAGAGGCACAGACCAAAAAATACTGATAGCCAATGGACTGAATGATAAAATAGTAAAAGGGGAACTTTTGCTTGAAAAAGACAGTACCCGTTATGCACTGTTGGGGGCGGGTGTACAATATACCTTGAATGTATCGGTGGATGAAAAGAGCTTTTTTCCACTGGAAGTAGTATATCCTAAAAACCGCCGGAGAATTAATCTCAATTCACAGGATTCTTTTACCCGAAAATACATTCGTCCCGCAGGTGTTTTTGCCATTGAGCAGAAGTATGATGTAGGTTATATTTTTGTGCCATTGTCTTTTGCTCAGGAAGTATTTGAAGCCGGTGATAAAAGAACTTTTATAGAAGTGAAAATTAAGGATGGCTCTGATATGGTACAGGTACAAAAAAGTTTGCAAGCTGCTTTAGGTAACAATTTCATAGTACAAAACCGTGACGAACAAAATGCCAGTGTTTACAAAGCTATTCGTATAGAAAAATTATTTGTATCATTGAGTTTGTCGTTTATTATCGCCATCGTTTCTTTCAATATTTTCTTCTTTCTGACGATGCTTGCTCTCGAAAAACAAAAAGATTTGGCAGTATTGCAGGCAATGGGGGCTACAGGAAGCACTATTCGTCAGATTTTTTTGCAGGAAGGTAGTATTGTTGGAGTAACGGGTACGCTATCGGGAGTGGTTTTGGGAGTTGTAATTTGCCTGGTTCAGCAAGCCACAGGTCTGGTGAGGCTTGGTATTGAGTCGGCGGTATCTGACCCATATCCTGTAAAAATAGAACTTACAGATATTGCTTTTACTGTTGTGACAGTAATTCTGATAACGCTGGCTGCCTCTCTGATTCCGGCAAACCGGGCTGCCAAAATGCAGGATTTGTCACTGGCAATGAAGAAGTGAATTGTTTGATAGATGAATAATATGTGAGTTTTTTTGATTCATTACTAGTCTAACGTGAGTTCGGAATTAGGATGGCTTGTAAATTGCTGCTTGTCAAATATTGAATGGTTTTGTTTTTAACTGGCTACTAATTTATATTTATTTAATCACTTTCTTGCTTTTTTGATTGCCTAAAAAAGTAAGAAAAAAAGCAGCAGGGCAAAATCAATAGCTTTTGAGCCAGCCTTGTGAAATGACGAGCAAAAACTAACCCTAAAACTTTAGCTCTCTTGTCATTTTTGTAAGGATTTTAGGTTAGTTCACGCTGCTGTTGCATCCCTACCCAATTTTTTAGTCCTGAACTCACGTTGGGCTACCAAAATTTCCACCAAGGCTTCTTGTTATTACTGTAAATTAGACGTGCTCCGCCAATAATTTCATTTGTTCTAAAGTTGAATGAAAATGGTTTCCACTCTCTGTTATCATCTGTAGGTTCATATGCAAGTCCTGTTACAAAATCTTCATTGAAATTAAGGTCATTAAAACCATCCCAAGAAATTCTTTCACTATGCCAAACTTTGTCAGTACAAACTTCAATAACTGTGAAGTTGGTTTGGTCGGTTGCAATTAAAAGATTATCCTCGGTTTTATAAACCTTTGTAAAACCGAGGATAATCTTTTAATGGATTCTGTTCATCATCTGCCATAATATAGCAGGTCCGAGGGCAAAAACAATAGTTCTCCTAAATTCAGGAAAGTCATAGACTCCACTAAAATTTGTCCAACCGGTTTTGAAATTTGCAACCCAATTTGTCTCATCACTTTTATAAAAACGAACAACATAACCTTCGGAATAAGATGGTACTTCATCTTCTGAAACAGGAATATACATTGGTCCGTATGGTGGTAGTCCACTTAATATTTCGTAACGATTATTTTGCATGGTTTATCTGGATTGAAGTTTACTCATTAATAATCAATTTGGTTATATGTTTTTCCTATTCTCTATAAATATTCTCTGATATCAATACAAGAATAAGACAATCAATCTATAAAACAATCTAACAATTCAACTATTGATACCCAATGACTGCCGGGGCTTTGCTGTCAAAATCTGTAAAATCTATCCGACTTTCGTTGGAGAGAATAAATGAAACAGGAAATACTTTTTGAGGAACAATCGGATAATAAGCAAGTCTTACTACAAATGTCTGAAATACAAGGTTTTCATTTCTGAATTTTACGCCCAATCCAATACCGGCATAAAACTGGTTGGCTTTGAATAATTGCTTCTGATTGCTTATCCAGCCTAAATCTACAAAAGGGTCAACCACAAACCGGAAGCCATACAAATACCAGGGGGTGAAAATATAATTATCCAGATTAAACACTAACTTTTGATTACCTCGCAACATATTGCTCGAAAGTCCTCGTATGCCATTTCTGTCATTGAGAGAGACCAATTCTGTATTGAGGCGATTGATGCCGGAAAGATAATTAAACTGAAAAAAATGCCGGGCTTTATATTGATGCCACTTGGTAATCGGACTAAAACTATTTACTTTGATATTAAAAACACCCTGTTCTGCCAGACCTTTATGCCAGAAGCCACCCATACTCACTTCAGGTTGTATGTATCCACCATTTTTCAGCAATACGCCCTGTCTGAAAGATATGCCAAAATAGGTTCGGTTATAAAATTCTCCGGCACTCCAACCTGCTGTAAATTGAATCAATCTTCCCACCGGAATATCTTCTGTTCGCCCAAAACCAAATATCAACCCACTTTTATAATAACTTCTGCCCGTAAAGCTTATACTGGCAAGCCCCATTGTAAAATTGTGATATAATTGATTGCTGTCTCTTTTTACCTCCGGACGTTCCGGGAAATTTTTTCGGATAATTCTGCCTGCCACAACTACGTTTCGACGAATCAGATAGTTGGATTCCCCAGCCTTCCAGTCTGCTAATACAAACGAACGCCCTATCCACAAATCGGCTGTTTGAGAGGTATTATAAAACTTGATGCTGGTATCTGCCCCAATGGGTGTAAATTCGTCAGTACGGGAAGTTTGATTAAGCTGTAAACCACCCCCATATCGTGTAGAAGGAGAATAGAATGGTTTATAAAGCTGAAAGTTTAAAGTATTAATCTGATAGTTTTTTACATAATCAATCTGGCTTTTGACAAAAGAGCCTCTGATGTTTTCTATCTGATGATGAAAACCGTAGCCCCATGTTATTTTTTGCTGGGGTGTGAAAAAAACATCTGCTCCAAAACGCTGACCTAAACCCAGAAAATTATTATCAGCAATACCACCTTCTGCACTGGTAATCCCATTGAGAGAGCCCTGTGCTGTGATAGAATATAAATCTTTGGTAACAACTACCAAATCTACGGTACCATCATCTGATGGGCTTAAAAAAATCCTGGCATCCTGCAAAAAAGGAAGTTTACGTAGCAACCGCTCAGAGTCAGCAAGTAAAGAAGGATTTGTTTTATCGCCTTCTTTTTGTAAGATATTTTGGCGGATAAGACGGCTTTGGGTGAGAATATGCAACCGGTTTGCCAGTCTTTCAAGAATATTGGGAGAGTATTGGTTAGTATCCAGAATAGAAGTGCCAAACGGGTCTAATCGCTTTATAATTACACGCCGAATTTCTTTGCCTGCATATAGTTTATAAGGGCTGTCGCTTTGCTGGCTTTGCGAAAGTTCGGTATTAAAGCCTTCAGAGGTACGTGCAAAAACAATGTCATATAGCCAACCTGTTACCCTGCGACGACTCATTTTTTCCTGAAGACTGTCATACATAGCTTGGGTACGAAGCAGTTGCTGTTTAGAGATGATGCTATATTTGAGTGTGTCAGGTAATGCCAGAATGGTATCTCTGTTATAAAAATAAGTTGCCCGTGGCAATTGTAACAGATAATGGGCTTTGAGCTTGACCGTGTCGTAACGATAGGGAGTAGGTTTGCGTTGTGAAAGTATAGGTAACGCCACTCCTGCAAGCCCTAAGGCAAGTATCAGCAACAAAACGACTTTCCGGAAAGGACACACAGGCAGAAAAGTAAAAGACGAATTTGCAAGATATAATGCAAAAACTATACCTGTGTAAAAAATTACCCTTAAGCGTATATTTTTTGGGAGGCTTGAAAGATAATGATTTAAGCAAATCTGTAATTTTTCCTGAAAGTTTCGGAAAAAATAAAAGTTTGGAAAACTATACTTTTCGAATCGAAACTTTCAGGAAGTAAAGTAACTCTGATTTCTACAAATTCTTTTCAACAAAGTTAAGCATCATTTTGTTGAGGTGAGTGCGGGCATAACCTCTCACCCCGTGAGCCTGATTAGGATAATAAAATGACTCAAACGTTTTGCCTGCTTTAATAAGAGCATCTGCAAAAGTTACCGAATTTTGAAAGTGAACATTGTCGTCACCTGTGCCGTGAATGAGTAATATTTTGCCTTTCAGTTTGTTGGCATGATTTACAGGAGAGTAATCGTCGTAACCTTTGGCATTTTCCTGAGGGGTTTTGAGGTAGCGTTCGGTATAAATCGTATCATAAAAACGCCAGTTCGTAACCGGAGCACCCACCACGCCGGTTTTAAATACATCTGCCCCGATAGTCAGACACAAGGCAGTCATATACCCACCATAGCTCCAGCCATACATGCCAATCCGGTCTTTGTCTATAGATGGCAATGTTCCCAGGTATTTGGCAGCCTCAATCTGGTCTTGCACTTCATAATTTCCCAACTGGGCATAGGTTATGGTCCGAAAAGCTTTGCCTCTTGCTCCGGTTCCCCGATTGTCCACACAGGCAATGATGTAGCCTTTTTGAGAAAGCACCTGCATCCAGTCAATAGACGGCCAGGTGTCTAATACCTGCTGACTGCCTGGACCACCATATACATACATCAGCACCGGATATTTTTTGCTGGCATCAAAACCGGCTGGTTTTATCAGATAGCCATTTAATTTTTCACCAGATGGAATAGGAACGTGTATCAACTCTTTTTTACCGGTAGCATATTCATCATATACTGTTTTTAGCTTATTATTTTCTTTTAGAACTTTTATCAGACTTCCGTCTGCCTTATGTAAACTCACATTCAGGGGCATTTCCAGAGACGAATGATAATCAGTGTAGAGTTTAAAATCTTTGCTAAACTCTACATTATGAACACCTTTTTCAGGAGTAAGTCTTTTTTTATCTTTTCCTGAGAGTTTGATGCTATAAAGCTGACGTTCAACCGATGCAACTTCTGTGGAAGTGAAAAATAAGGTTTGAGTGGCTTCGTCTATTCCTTTAAAGCTGGTTACTTCCCAGTTTCCGGTAGTTATCTGGCGGATAAGTTTGCCAGTCATATCAAAATAATACAAATGTTTGAATCCATTACGTTCTGACGATTGAATAAAGCCCTTATTCTGTGCCAGATAGGTAAGGTCGTCGGTAAATTCCAAATCCACATAGGTATCAGAAGTTTCTGAAAATACTACTGTACTCTTGCCAGTTGTAGCCTCCACATGTAAAATTTCAAGTTTATTTTGCAGGCGGTTCATTCTTTTAACAGCAAGCAGGTTGTTATCAGTAGTCCATTGAATACGTGGAATATAAATGTCTGTTTCTGTGCCAATATCTACCAACGTTGATTTAGCTGAAATCAGGTCAAAGACTGCAATTTTTACCACAGAGTTGGCTTCTCCGGCTTTAGGATATTTGAATTTGTAATCTTTAGGATATAATTCACCCCATATCTGCATATTATATTCCCGTACTTTACTCTCATCAAAAATATAGTAAGCCAGTTTATCACCTTTAGGTGACCATGCAAAAGCCTGGGCAAATCCAAATTCTTCCTCATACACCCAATCCGTAGAGCCATTGATTAAAAAGTTAAATTTCCCGTCGGTAGTAATCGCTTTTTCTGACATATCAGCCAGATTGACAAAAAACAGGTTGTTTTCTCTGCAAAAAGCAACCTTAGCACCATCAGGCGAAAAAGTAGCATACGATTGTTTACCTGAAGATAATTTTTGTAATTGTTTGGTTTTTAGATTGTAAACATAAAAAACAGCCTTGCTTGAACGCCGGTATATCCCTTCTGTTTCGGTAGAAAAAAGGATTTTAGATTCATCATTGCTAAAAGTATAATCATCAAATACAATAGCTGTTGAAGTTCCTGCAATGGTCAAATCTTTGCCTTTTACAAGCGTTTCTACGGCTGCTCCGGTAGCAGTCTGGTATTTAACAATATTAATAAAATTGCCTTCCCGTTCAAGAGCAGTATAATACTGTCCGTCGTTCATCCAGTTAAAACCTGCCACAGACTGAGGCATAAAAAGCCGGGTGTCATCGAGTGTAAAAGGTTTTCTGGCTTGGGAAAAAACAAAATGGGTCATTAAAACCCATAAAATAAGTAAACTTGTTTTTTTCATTGGTTTGTGTCAGAAAAAATGGTAAGGATTTTACTAAGCTCAAAAATCAGGATTTTCATTTAAAATACCATATTATTTTCTTGAAATGGCTATGAACCATAGTACAGACAGCAAATTTTATAATCTGTTGAAATAAGTCAAGTTCCTGATAGTGAGGTAGATTCTAAAATAGCCCTTAGTCAGGTGATTGTATAAACATTTGACCATAGCAAATCACGTTCTGACTTTTCTTATTTTTAATAGAACTTTTTTAATCCTTTTTTAATCTGTTTTTAATTTTGGTTTAATTGATAAAGTTCATTTTTGAATTGTAAACCGAAGCTAAACCCGGATTTACGGAGAATAACCTAAACTTTACTCCAAAATGGCAAATCAGGCAACCTCAAGTACTGAAAAAACTTCTACCGAAAACATGGTTCTACCCAAAGACGGACTTGCCGGGCTTAGAGAGAACTTTGTTTCAGATGCTACATCTGGATTTATTGTATTTCTTTTGGCTATGCCTTTAAGTTTAGGTATTGCCAGAGCCAGCGATTTTCAACTTCTTATGGGAGTGTTTACAGCAATGATAGGTGGTATTATTGTCAGTTTTTTTGCTGGTTCTCGTCTCACTATTAAAGGACCGGCTGCCGGGCTGATTGTAATCGTATCAGGGTGTGTAACTGCTTTTGGAGGAGATGAAAGAGGCTGGCATCTGACATTAGGTTGTATTGTTACAGCTGCAATAATTCAGATAATATTCGGACTCTTAAAATTAGGGAAATATACTGAATTTGTACCTTCTTCTGCTGTTCACGGCATGTTGGCAGCCATAGGGTTAATTATTTTCTCCAAACAGATTTATCCGTTGTTGGGTATCAAGCCTGATGATTTAGGTTATACTCCTAAAGAGTTTTCTAAATTAGAACCACTTGAGCTGTATTCTAATATCCCCAAAGGACTCTCTCACATCAATCCCAGTATTGCCTTTGTCGGTATTATAAGTTTGATAATCATGTTTGGTTTACCGATGATAAAAAATAAAATTATCAAACGCATACCACCTCCCCTTATAGTACTTGCTTTTGCCATCCCTGCCGGAATTATTCTTGATTTTAAGCACATGAAGGCAGTAGTAAATTTGGGAGGGACGCTGATTGAGAAAATTGGAATACATGTAAGTTTTGAAGGTGTTTCACAGATAGGTACTTTTATTCAGTATGTAATTCTGTTTGCCCTGATTGGTACAATAGAATCATTGCTTACAGTAAAAGCAATAGACGGACTTGACCCTTATCACCGGAAGTCAGACTATAACAAAGACCTGGTAGCAGTAGGTTTCGGTAACCTGATTTCAGGAATTTTGGGTGGGTTACCAATGATTTCAGAAGTTGCCCGGAGTTCTGCCAATGTAAATAATGGAGCTAAAACCAGATGGGGTAATTTCTTTCACGGGGTATTTATGCTGCTTTTTGTGCTTGTTGCCCAGAATATTATCGAAATGATACCAAATACAGCTCTGGCAGCTATGTTGATTACAGTTGCATACAAACTGGCTTCTCCTAAAGAATTTAAGCATACATTGCAGATAGGAAGAGAACAACTGGTGGTTTTTTGTGCAACTATTGTCATCACATTGGCTACCGATCTTCTCATAGGTATACTTTCCGGGATTGTTATAGAATTACTGTTCAATCTTTATCTCGCCAAAACAAAAGCTAAAAATATATTCATAGCCAATGTAGATGTAGAAAAAGATGCAGAGCATCATTACAACATTAAATTGCACGATTCGGCTACCTTTAGCAACTATCTGAGTATCAAACAAAAAATAGAATCAATTCCTGCTAACGAAGAGATTACGATTGATATGTCAGACATAGAACTTGCAGATCACACCGTGCTGGAAAATCTGGAAGCTCTCGCAAGAGATTATAAAAACGCAGGAGGCAAATTTGAAATAGTAGGTCTGGATGATAAACAAATCATGGGAAATGAGCACTCTTCTGCCCGTGCCAGACAACGATGAGCTTATTCTGTTGTTAAGAACTTGTACTGAGGTTAAATTTGAGAAAAGTATTTGTCTTTGACACTTATCTTTCTGCTTGCAAACCTTCAAGCTTGAGAAACTTGAAGGTTTTATTTTTTTAATTCCTTTTTAATTTCCTTTTTATGCTGTTTTAATACATCTGATTTATTTTAGTGAAAAGTAAAGCAGCAACGTATGAATACTTATTTTCCTATATTTGAAGAAACAACTGATGTTTCTATGCGAATACTGGTAGTAGAAGATGAACCAAAAGTCGCCTCATTTATCCAAAAAGGCTTGCAGGAACAAACCTATGAAGTAGAAGTAGCCTATGATGGGTTTATAGGACATAAAATGGCTTTGTCTAATCCTTATGATATCATCATCATGGATATAAATCTGCCTCACATAAATGGGTTTGATCTTTGTAAGAAAATACGACAGGAAAATGTAACAGTCCCAATACTGATGCTTACAGCTTTTGGTACGACAGATGATAAACTTACAGGTTTTGATGCTGGAGCAGATGACTATCTGGTTAAGCCATTTGAATTCAGGGAACTGGTAGCCCGAATTAAAGTGCTTTATAAAAGAGGAACTGACCGCAATCAACCCACCAATATTCTCCGAATTGCCGATCTGGAGCTAAACGCTGATGAAAAATCAGTAAAACGTGGTGGAAAAAAAATAGAACTGACTGCCAAGGAATTTGCATTGCTTGAATATTTTATTCGTAACCGTAACAAGGTGGTATCGCGGGTAGATATTGCAGAAAAAGTATGGGAGATTTCTTTTGATACAGGTACGAATGTAATAGATGTGTATGTCAATTTTTTAAGAAAAAAAATTGATAAAGATTTTGAGAAAAAACTTATTCATACAGTAGTAGGCATGGGTTATATTCTTAAAGATGAATAACATTCTTCTTTCTGCAAATAATGAGTCAGGGTGGTTTTCAGAAGCTGGATGTGTTACAATAAAAATATATAGCTGTCAAAAAAATGTATCCATTACAGATACATTTTTTTTGATGTTTTCAGTTTGAAAACCTATAATTCTTAAGAAAAAAGTACTCTCCCGATTTCTTTTTCATTAACTGGTGGGTATTGAGATGCCCAACTTTTCATTTCATTCTCAATCTTTCTTAATTGTTCTTCAGTTGTGCTCTCTACCAGTCTGTTTTGCAGCTCTATAAAAGTTTTAACAATTTGCTCAATATAACGATAATCCACCGTAAAGTTCAGTTTTGCAGTCTGTATTCCAGCATTTCTTTTGCTTAGTCTGAGTTTGATGAAGTCTGTCATTTTGGTGAAAATTAATGAATAAAATAAATTATAAAAATATCATGCCAACAGTTTAGAAATTTATATTTATTTATACGTAAAAGATACATAGAAGTTTTAATAAAATGCCTTAAAATTGAGGGATTAGGCTTATTTTTTAGCTAAAAGTTTAGTGTTTTTAAATTTTCTTAGTTTTGTCTGATAATAAATTATTTTTGTACTATTTAAATAATTGCTAAGAATTTTATTTTAATTTGTCGTACTTTTAATAGCTTGAAATAAAAATAAAAACACATCCTAAAAGGATGTGTTTTTATAATACTCTAACCTATTATTTAACCTATGAAAATTAAATTTCTTATTTACCTACAGATGAAGAAATTGTCTCACCCTGTAATTCAAAATATCCGTTGTATTCATCTACAATTGTTTCAATATCGCCTGCTGTGTAAGTTCTGTCAGCAATACGGGCAGCTAAATCTTTTACTTCACTTACGTATGCTGACATTTCTTTTTTAAAGTTCAAAAATTTCAGACTTTTAGTACCATACAGTTTGTCATTGTTTTTCTGTATATAATATTCCTGAGTCAATGTCATTCCCGGATTTTGAATAAAATAAACGGTATATAAGTTCATTGCCCCTTCTGTATTTTGGTGGAGGAAAAATCTGTTTAAACCAGCCAATAATCCCTTCTGCTCAACACTTATAAACTTTTTACCATCTATTACAAATCCTTTGATTTCAAAAGGGCGAAATACCTGCATCTCTTTGTGAATGTCATAAAAAACGATTTCCTCCTGCAAGTCTGAAATGAAAGTATAACGAGTTTTACCAGTCATCACACTACCTTCATTTGTGATAATCTGTACATCGACTTCTTTCTTGCTAATATATTCATCCTGTGCTTTAACAATAAGAGTAGTTGCAAAGAGAAAAGCGAGAGTTAAAATATTTTTCAGCATTTTTTTATTTTTTCAGGTTTCAGATTTCTTGTCGTTTTACATTCGTTTATCCTTTACAATGAAAAATAGTAAGTGCAAGAAAGAGAAATATAAAGAGTGGCTACGTAGGATTTTGATTTAAAAAAGAAAGTTAAAATAGAGAATGTAGAGAAGCATATAAAACTCTTGCTTCTGAAAAATTGTATTATTTGAAGAAAAATAAGCTTATTTGCAGAAAAATTGAAAAAATACTTGTATAATGACTAGTTTAAGAGCCTTTTCTTAGTTGTGTAAGAAAATGGGTCGTTGTCGTCATAAATAGTACTAAAAATGAAAGAAATTTTTCACAAATATTTTTCTGAAAATCAAAATCCCGTTTTTGTGGCATCTGCTCCCGGACGGTTGGATGTAATAGGGGGAATTGCTGATTATTCTGGCTCACTTGTTTTACAAATGCCTATTACTCAGCAGACTCATATAGCTATTGCACTCAGAACAGATGGTATAATCAACATTCACACTCTCGACAGTAATGTGACTCCCTCTGATTTTACTGTCGAATGGCAAAATTTGCTTAAGGAAAAAAGTTTTGTTGATTATGATTTTGCTCATGAGCAGTTTAATAAGATGCCCGGAGGACATTGGGCTGGCTATGTGGCAGGTTGTTTATTGGTGCTTCATAAAGAAAAGAATATATCCATTACAGGAGCAGATATACTGGTAGATTCGCAGGTTCCGGTCGGGAAAGGCGTTTCTTCGTCGGCAGCACTTGAAGTAGCTACTCTCAAGGCACTGTCACAAGCCTATCAGTTGCAGTTCTTCGGTACAGATCTGCCAGTATTGGCACAAAAGGTAGAAAATTATATTGTGAAAGCCCCCTGTGGACTAATGGATCAGCTGGCTTCTTATTTTGGTAAATATGGGCAGTTATTGCCTATCTTGTGTCAGCCTGATATTTTGTTTCCTCTTGCAGATATTCCGGAAAACTTACATTTTATTGGTATTGACAGTGGTGTGCGTCATTCGGTAGGAGGGTCTTCGTATGGAGATGTTCGAACGGCAGCATTTATGGGTTATACTATTATTGCTCATTTGGTAGGTTGTGATGCCAGACTTTTATCGGAGTGCAGAGACTCCGGGAATTTGAGAAGATTGCCGTTCCAGGGTTATCTGGCAAACATTTCTATTCACGAATTTGAGGGAAAATATCTTTTACAACTTCCTGAAAAACTATCGGGTAAAGACTTTTTGAAATATTATGGTGTATCAATAGATACTGTCACACAAGTCAATCCTGATACAGTTTATAATGTACGACAAGCCACTTTGCATCCTGTATATGAACATCAGCGGGTACGAAAATTTATGGTTTATTTGCAGGAACTTGAGAAAAAGCCTAATCACCTGGCTGTATTGACTGCACTCGGAAATCTTATGTATGATACCCATGAGAGTTATACCCGTTGTGGATTGGGTAGTGAAAAAACAGATGAGCTAATTGAAATGGCTAAAGTAAGATTGAATCAGGGGGTGTATGGTGCTAAGATTACAGGCGGGGGCAGTGGTGGAACAGTTTGCATCATGTGTTATGGTGATGAAGGATTAGATACCACATTAAAACTATATGAAGAATATTGTGAAAAGGCAGGAAGACAACTTACCATTTTTCGATAAAATACATTGACCATTGGGGCTTTGGTGTTTATGAATGGAAACCAAATTATATTAGTGTTAAAACTTTCTTTATTTGATAACACTAATATTAATTTTTCTTAACATTAGCGTAAATATGAGGATATTCGAAAATAAAGGCATTAAATTGCATCAATAAAATATCCTGCAAATAACTTATGAGTAACAAACCGACACACAAAGTGCTGGTTGTGGATGACGAGCCAGACATCCTCGAACTCTTACAATACAACCTCATAAAAGAGGGTTACGAAGTCCGAACTGCTAGTGAAGGCAAAAAGGCACTTGAAATTTCTAAAGAATTCTTGCCTCATCTTATTCTGATGGATATTATGATGCCGGTAATGGATGGTGTAGAAACTGCCCGTCGCCTTCGAGAAAGTCCTGAAATGGCAAATACCTTTATTATTTTCCTGACAGCCCGTTCTGAAGAATATTCTGAAGTAGCTGCTTTTGATGTAGGTGCTGACGATTATATCACAAAGCCTATTAAGCCCAGAGCATTAATGAGCCGAATAGGAGCTTTGTTTCGGAGAGAATCTAAGAAAACAAAGCAGGATGATAAGATTACAGTGGGTAGTCTTACTATTGACCGTAAAAGTTATACTGTTTTCGTAAACGGACAGTCTGTTATTTTACCCAAAAAAGAATTTGAACTGCTTTATTTTTTAGCCCAAAATCCTAATAAGGTTTTTAGCAGAGATGATCTCTTGCAAAATATCTGGGGAGCGGATGTGTATGTGCTTGCCCGTACTGTGGATGTACACATTCGGAAGGTTCGTGAAAAAGTAGGAGAGGAGTGTATCAAAACGGTAAAAGGTGTAGGATATAAATTTGATACCGCAACCTAAGGTTTATTGAAGATAAGTAGCTTTATTTTTTCATTTCCATTTCTGTTTTCCTACTTTTACGAGTTGGAAGTTATAAAATTTAACTGAAAGAATTATAACTTTTCAGATACTTACGGAAAATGAAAAATATTCTCAGTTCCTTACACATACAAAGCCTCACACCTGCTGTCTCAACAGGTACGGAATGGCAATCTTCCGAAAATTCCTCTGTTTTTCCTGTACACTCACCTGTTGATGGTAAATTAATAGCTTCTGTTGAATGGGCTACCACTGGTGATTATAATCATGTTGTTAGTAAAGCAGAGCATGCTTATCTGATATGGCGAACAATACCAGCTCCCAAACGTGGTGAAATTATTCGTCAAATCGGCGATGCACTTCGTAAAAATAAAGCAGCACTGGGCAGTCTGGTAAGTTATGAAATGGGTAAGATTTTGCAGGAAGGTATGGGAGAGGTGCAGGAAATGATAGACATCTGCGATTTTGCAGTGGGCTTATCACGTCAGTTATATGGTCTTACTATGCATTCTGAAAGAGCCAGTCACAGAATGTACGAACAGTGGCATCCGCTGGGTATTGTAGGTATTATTTCAGCATTTAATTTTCCGGTGGCTGTATGGTCATGGAATGCCATGCTGGCTGCTGTTTGTGGTAATGTATGTATCTGGAAACCCTCTGAAAAGACTCCATTGTCTGCTGTAGCTTGTCAGCAAATTATTGGCGATGTATTAAAAGAAAATAATTTACCAGAAGGTGTTTTTAATCTTGTACTGGGTGGGGCTTCAGTTGGAGAAATGCTTGCTGGTGATGAAAGAATAGCTTTGGTTTCAGCTACTGGTTCAGTAAAAATGGGAAAAGCAGTGGCTCAGACAGTAGCCTCAAGACTAGGAAAAACATTGCTTGAACTGGGTGGAAATAATGCCATTATCGTTACACCTCATGCCGACATTGAAATGGCAATACGAGCTATTGTTTTTGGTGCAGTAGGTACAGCTGGTCAGCGATGCACTACTACCCGCCGATTGATTGTTCATGAATCAATGTATGAAATTGTTAAAGAAAGATTAATTAGGATCTATGAAAAATTACCAATCGGAAACCCACTTGAAGATGGTACATTAGTAGGACCCCTGATAGATAAGCAGGCGGTTGATAATTTTAAAAGAGCATTAGAAAATGTTCAGGCAGAAGGAGGGAACTTGCTTACAGGTGGAAGCGTTCTGACAGGAGAAAATTATGAGAGTGGCACTTACGTAAAACCTGCTCTTGTTGAAGCGGAAAATCATTTTGAAACAGTGCAGGAAGAAACATTTGCTCCTATTTTATACCTTATTAAATATACTGGCTCTGTTGAAAATGCCATTGCTTTACAGAATGGGGTGCGTCAGGGTCTTTCTTCGGCTATTTTCTCTAATCATTTGCAGGAAACTGAAGTGTTTTTATCTTGTATAGGTTCAGATTGTGGTATTGCTAATGTGAATATTGGAACTTCGGGAGCAGAAATAGGAGGGGCATTTGGAGGTGAAAAAGAAACGGGCGGAGGTAGAGAATCTGGATCAGATGCCTGGAAAGCCTATATGCGTCGGCAAACCAATACTATCAACTTTGGGATAGCATTACCCCTCGCTCAAGGTATCCGTTTTGATGTATAAATCTTGCAGTTTTTATATTTTAAGCAAAATATGTACATTTTTTAAGTATAAAATCGTTTTTACTGCATTTTATCAGTATTTTTTTTGAATTATTTGCAAAAAATTATAGTATTAGGGCTTGAAAGAGAATCCCTAAATTAATCCGGAAAAAATGGCCTCACCCCGTTATACAACTGTTATGCTCATTGATGATAATGAGATTGATAACTTAATAAATCAGAAAATTATTGAAGCTTCGGCTATTGCAAAGAATATTCTTACCCATACTAGTGGAAGAAGTGCCATTGAATTTTTGAGAAATATGGAAAAGTTAGCTACTGAAAATGTAAATATTTTGCCAGAGCTTGTTTTTTTAGATATAGATATGCCTTTGATGGATGGGTTTCAGTTTTTAGAAGAGTTTGACAAGCTTTCTTCCAAAACTAAAGAGTATAGCAAAATTATCATGCTTACCTCTTCTATCAATCCACAAGACATAGGCAGGTCTAAAAAGTATGACTATGTAAGACAATACCTCAATAAACCTCTTACCCAGGATAGTCTGAAAAAATTAGATTATTGAAAAGTAATTATTGAGTTTGCGATAAATTTAAATGTATTATACAAAGCAGCAATTGCTGCTTTTCTGCTTTTTACAAATATGCAAATTGAGATTCCTGAGAAAAAAACAGGATTAGGTCAAAATATTTTAAAAATTGTCGGTTTTCTGGCATTATTTGCAATAGGTTGTACGACTGGTTTCTGGCTTGCCAAAAGTCTTGTCAGTGAGGATGTTTCTTCTGAATTTCCAGCACCTTACAAGCTATTCTCCATACCTATAGTTATCGTAATACTTTTTCTTTGCATTGCCATTCACGAGATAGGACACCTGACAGCAGGTATCTTATCTGGTTTTACTTTCTCAATGTTTATGGTTGGTCCTTTCAGATTTGAAAAGGAAGGAAATAAAATCAGGTTTAAGTGGAGTAAAGGACTGGGATTTTTTGGTGGGCTGGCAAGTTGTATTCCCAAAAATACTGACAGATTGATGAGGAAATTTATTGTGATGGTAGCAGGTGGTCCTTTGATGAGCCTGCTGACGGCAATAGTAGCTTTGTTGGTAATTCGGTTTTATATACCCGAAAATTTAGAGAGTACTTTGCAAGGCTTTTTAATTTCTGTGACAGTTCAGGCATTTTTATGGATATCACTTGGTGTTTTCATAATAGCTTGTGTTCCAGTGAAATCAGCCGGATTTTATACGGATGGAGCCAGAATTATCAACCTGCTTCGGGGAGGAAATCTGGCGAAGTTAGATACTACATTGATGATTACCCTCACACACTCTGCAATGGGTACAAGACCATCAGAACTGGATATTGTTGCACTAAGAGAAGCTGCCGAGTTACCGATAACATCAGTTTTTAAGGTATATGCGGATTTATATCTTTATTATTCAGAACTTGATAGGGATAATCTTCCACAGGCTGAATTGTATATCAATCGTGCTGTAGAAAACCGAAGTTTGCTGCCACGTTTTTATGAAGGTTTTATATTACTTGAGAAAGCATTTTTGGTAGGCCTGATGCAACAGGATACTTCATTAGCCCAGCAAGTTTTAGAACAGGTAAAGTCCAATAATTTTGTACCGGTTCATATTAAAAACAGGGTAGAGGCAGTTGTTTTATTAGCTGATAACAAAACAGAACAAGCTAAAGAGAAAGCTCTGGAAGCCCTTCGGCATGTTGATAAAGCTCTTGACAAGGGTGTGGCTATCTGGGAAAGAGAATGGCTGGAATCTGTATGCAATGTGGAGTAATCATTTAAAACCCCATTCTTATCCTTACATTTTCTCCAAAAGACTCGGTTTGACACAACTCTTCGAGTACCTGGTAGTCTGTAATCTCATTGATAATATTTTCCAGAAAATATTTGCGGGCTACATTGTCTATTTGTCCGCCTGTAAATTCATAGTTTTTAGCAAGTTTGGTCAGTATAGATTCATCTGTATCTGGTAATTTACTTTTCCATATATGAAGACGGGTTTCAATATCAGGCTTTTTAAATTGTATTTTATAAAGAAATCTTCTTTCAAATGCTTTGTCCAGATTTACATTTAGGTTAGAGGTGGCAAAAAGTATTCCTTCAAAACTTTCAAGTTCTTGCAATAGAATATTTTGCATGGCATTGTTCATTTGATCTACACTGCTTGTAACTTCAATTCTTTTTGAAATCAATGCATCTGACTCGTTAAAAAGCAGAATAGGTGCTGCCGGAAAGTATTCAAGAGCCTTTTTATAATTATCAAAAATCTGCTTGATATGTTTTTCAGATTCCCCCACATACTTGTCTTTGATTCCAGCAATATCTACCATCAGAATGTGTCGCATGGTTTGACTTGCCAGTTTGAAAACGCTTTCTGTTTTACCAGTACCTGGTTCTCCATAAAATAGCACTACAATACCCTTAGGCATACCTGCCTGTTCAAACTTCTCCATAACAGCATTTAACTTGCTGTTATCCATTAGTTTGTATAATGTCAGTAATTGATTGTTTTCTTCCTTGTTAAAAAATAGCTCTTTACTTTTAATAGAATAATGTTCAATAAGGCTTGCATTGCTGGGGCGGAAGGTTTTTTTCTTCTCAAAAATTTCGGCTTCTTCTTCAAAAATAGTTTCTATGGCAAAATCGGTAAGTTTGATAGAACGCCCCATGAGAAAGTAATCATTTTCAAATTCAACAAAATTTTTCTTTACCAAATCTGCAGTTTTGTTAATAAGGTCTTTTTTCATAGAAACCTTTTCACCCATCATATCAAAAACCATATTGAGCATTTCATTTAAATCTACATACTCATCTCCATTGGCAAAATGAAAGCACATATACAACAATAAAGTGGTTTCACGAATATTCAGATGAGTCTTTTGAAGATTTCTGATAAGTGACATTTGCATTTCAGCTGTCATCATTGCCTGAATTTCTTCAAAAAGTTCATATGTAGAAATGGTTTCCCGACGGCGTTCAAGTATCAGATTATCCACATTTTGCAACAAGGCATACATATTTTCAAAATGTGTTTGTACTGTTCCTGGAGGCTTGTTAGAGGTAACAGCATTGTATGCTTCACGGGTAATATTGAGACTGGCAGAGCTTCTTCCCCAGTTGTCATCACGGGTAATCAGCCTTTTTTTCTGAAGACTTTTAAAAATATGCTCATTTCCTACGATATAAAAAGGATTACAGTTCATGTAGGAAATCATGTCATTATAATAAACACTGCTGGAGACTACTTTTAAGCCGAAAATTACACTAAAAAACATAGCTTCCTCCAGCGTACATTGGAAAAAACGACTGACTTTGGTCAATTCTGGTTTGAGACGGGCAATAGTTCGGTCACGGTTCTGGTCACAAATACCAGAGTCTTTCATCTTATCATAGAGAGATTCAATGATCTTCAAGATAGGTTTTCCTGAATCAACATGTGCTTTCATACTGTTTCAGTTTTGAGTGAATCAATACTATGGATTGAGCTATTTTTAGTACCTGTTATTAATAGTTAGTTTTTCAGATAAAATACTAAAACGGTAAAATGGATAATGAACAGGAGTTTTTGAAATAAATTTCTGCCTTCTTAAAATGTGTCTGAAATGTTACAAATATTTTATGAATAAACAAATATTTTCATGGCATTTTTCAGTTTATGTGCTTCATAAAGATTTGTTTTTACATAAAGATACAGGTAACTTGTTAGCTGCTACTTTGTCGTTTCTCTTTTTTATATTTGCACTCTCTAATAAAAAAACTCGTCTTGGATTCACCACTTTTATCGATTACACAAACCTCTCCCAAACTAAGGGTTTATCAGAATATTGCCATTTCTTTTTTTATATGGTTATTACTGGAAGGTATTATCCGTAAATGGATTTTTTCTTCAGGAGCAACTGCTTTATTCTTTACAAAATATGCTATCTGGGGACTGGCAAATGTGTATTTGCTTATTGACAGTCAAAGCAGGTCGGGTGTACGGCTTCCCTTCATACGCTGGATAGTGATGTATTTGATATGGGGAGCTTTTACTTTTTTTACAGGAGGTATTAACTATAATTTTCTGGTAAGTATTCTGGGTATAATGATACATTTCTGGTTTATTACGATTCCTTTTATATTGCCTTTACTCATTACCTCAAGTCAGCAACTTAATAGATTGTTACATGTATGTATGTACGTATCAATCATAACCTCAATAGTTGGTGTTGTTCAGTACTTTTCTCCGTTAGATAGTTTTATTAACCGTTATGCTCTTGAAGAAGATGCCTTGCTTATAGCTTCTTCAGGAGAAAATGTTCGCATTATCAGTATCTTTTCATACCTATCTATTTATTCTACCTTTCTTAACTTTATGATATTAGTTGCCTTTGTTAAGGTATTGGACGTAAAAAAGTTAAATAGAAATAATATAGTGGCTATCGTAGCTCTTGGATTGAGTCTTGTAAGTGCTTTTATGACAGGTTCGAGAGGTATTATATTTGTGGCAGGCTTGCAGTGTTTGCTTATTGCTCTTATTATTACTTTTACTACTAGTTCGGGTAATAAAGTAATAATGTATCTGCTCAGATTTTTGCTTATGGGTGGACTTGCCTATCTTATTATTACACAAACTAGTATCGGTTCTGCTGCTTTTGGAAGTTGGATGCAACGTGTAGAAGATGTAGGTACTGATGAAGCAGGAAATCGGTTGTTGTATATTTTTACACCTTTTAAGAACGCTGAAAAAACAGGTATTATATCGGCTCTTGCCGGATTTGGGTTAGGAACTACTTATCAGGGAGCCACTGCTCTGGTAAAAGACTGGGGAACGATGCCACGCTACTTTGAAGCTGAGCCTGAAAGAATTGTGCTGGAAATTGGCATAATCGGGTTTTTGATTACAACAGGATTGAGAATCAGTATTTTTGTGTTTGCACTGAAAGTTTACAGAATGCAGCAAGATATATTTCTGAAAAGGCTTTCTCTGATGATAACAATCTATCTGCTGCCTACTGTGGTTGGTTTAAGTTCAATTATTTTTAACTGGATGGACAATGTAATCTATTGGACTTTGGTGGGAGTACTTGCTTCACTCTATCAAATCAGTACACGCTATCAGGAAACAGAACTCTTTTACAGGCTTAACAAAATGCAGGAAGCCTTCAGGCGGGAACAATTATCATCCTGATTTTTGCTATTATTTCTGAAAATTCGATGAAACTTTTAATTCACAGTACAGCCTTTTATCCTCATGTGGGTGGTTATGAAACATCAGTGATGCTTTTTGCACAACATTTTGCTGCCAGAGGATATGACCTTACTATTATTACTTATACACCAGATCCCAATTATACAGTTTTTCCCTTTAAAGTTATTCGTAATCCTGGTCTTAAAGTCTTTTTTCAGGAATTACGGCGTTGTGATGTTTTTGTTCATGAATCTGTAAGCCTGAAAGCAATTTGGCAGTTATTTTTTGTACCCAAGCCTTTGGTAATTGTTCATCATAATTTTTGGGAAGTATTTCTGAAGATTTTTGTAGCCCGGTTTGCCGTAAATATTTGCGTGAGTAACTCAATTGCTGAAAAACTCCCCGAAGGAAAACTGAAAACTGTAATTCATAATCCGTATGACGAGGGCTTGTTTAGGCTTTTAAATGAGAAAAGAGACATTGAACTCGTTTATCTGGGAAGATTGGTAAATGAGAAAGGGGTGAGTGTATTGTTAAAGGCTTTAAATCTTCTGAAAAATCAGAATTTGTTTCCCAGATTAACGATTATAGGGGATGGACATATCAAAGAAGTTTTGCAGGAAGAAGCAAAAACGCTGGGATTGGAAAAACAAGTTACCTGGCTTGGCGTAAAAAGAGGAGAAGACTTGGTAAAGCATCTTAATCAGCATCAAATAATGGTAGTTCCTTCGACTTATGAAGAACCTTTTGGCATAGTGGCACTCGAAGGAATGGCTTGTGGATGTGTGCCGATTGTATCAGAAAGGGGTGGACTTAAAGAGGCTATTGGGGAGTGTGGAATTACTTTTCCAAATGGTGATGCTGAGAAACTGGCAGAAATATTAAGTGATTTGCTTGCAGATAAAGCAAGGCTTGAAATATTTAGAGAAAAAGCAAAAAATCATCTGCTCAAGCATACCCGAAAGGCAGTAGGGGAACAATATGAAGCAATTTTTGAAAATTTGCCAAATTACCGAAAAAAACAACCAGATGATTAATACCTGCGAAGCACTTTCTTGTATCATTCTTTGTTCGATAAAATAAAGAACTACCCTGTTTACAATATGAATCACTTATTTCCTGTCTTCCTGAAATTAGAAGAGCTTCATACGCTGATTGTTGGAGGGGGCTATGTGGGTATGGAGAAAATTACTGCTGTTGCTGAAAACTCTCCTAATGCCCGTATTACTTTAATCGCACCAGAAATCAGGCAGGAAATCAGGGAGCTGGCAAAAGAAAAAACACAGATTGATTTGCTTGTCAGAAAGTTTGAGGATGAAGACCTTGAAGGAAAAGACTTGGTATTGGTGGCAACCAATGATAAGATTGAAAATCAACGAATCAAAGAACTGGCAAAAAAGAAACACCTGCTCTGCAATGTAGCTGATACGCCGGATTTATGTGATTTTTATCTGAGTTCAGTAGTACAAAAAGGCAATTTAAAGCTGGGAATTTCTACTAATGGCAAGTCTCCAACTGTTGCCAAGCGTATCAAAGAAGTGTTACAACAAACTTTTCCGGACGAAATAGACCAAACACTTGAAAATATGACAAAAATTCGGGAAAAGCTTTCCGGAGACTTTACAGAAAAAGTACGACAGCTCAACGAAATTACACGCAATCTTACAGAATCCTGAAAAATGACTACTAATTTAATGGATTTTATATACATTTGTGGGCTTATATAATTATGAAAAAGGTGGCAGGTCATTTGAGAGAAGTAGTAAGAGAGGTATTACCTCTCCTGGAAAAAGTTCATGAAGATGAAGCTGGCTTTAAGCCGAATCCTGAAAAATGGTCGAAGAAGGAAATTTTGGGACATTTGATAGATTCTGCCTGCAATAATCATCAGAAGTTTGTAAGAACAATGGCTCAGCCACATATTGATTTTGTAGGGTATCAGCAAAATTTTTGGGTAGCTTCACAGCAGTATAACCTGGATCACTGGATAGATTTAGTCAGATTATGGGAATTATATAATCACTATCTGGCTTTTATAATAGAAAATGTGAAAGAAGATTTACTACACCATACTATTTCTATTGAGAATGCTGGTCCGTTCCGGCTTGATTTTATTATGACAGATTATGTAGAGCATCTCAAGCATCACCTCAAACAAATTTTACCTGAATTGCATTTTACCAGCCAGTTTCAAAACATTTACAACACCTGAAATTAATAATCATGGAAAAAGAAGTTTCAGAATTGGAGAATATTCTTGCAGGTCTTTCACTGGAAGAAGTATTAAAATATATAGCTGACAATTTTCCCGGGGAAGTCGTTTTTTCTTCATCTTTTGGACAGGAAGATCAGGTTATTTTTGATGCTATTGCCCGTGAGAAACTTAATATTCGTATTTTTACATTGGATACTGGACGACTTTTTCCTGAAACTTATGATTTAATGGACAATACCAAAGCCCGTTATAATCATAGCTTCGAAACTTATTTTCCGAATAACAGTGCTGTAGAAAAATTAGTAGCGGAAAAAGGTTTTAATAGCTTTTTTCATTCTGTCGAAAATCGTAAAGAGTGTTGCTTTATAAGAAAAATTCAGCCCTTGAAGAGAGCTTTGCAGGGAGCTAAAATCTGGATAACAGGACTGAGAGCAGAACAATCTGAAAACCGGGCTGCTATGCAAATGGTAGAATTTGATGCAGGTAACCAAGTTATTAAAGTCAATCCATTGATTCACTGGACTTATGAAGATGTGTTGGCTTACATTGAAAAATATAAAGTTCCTGATAATCCTCTTCATCGTAAAGGTTTTATAAGTATTGGCTGCCAACCCTGTACCCGTGCTATATTTCCGGGAGAGCATCCCAGAGCCGGACGCTGGTATTGGGAAGAATCTAAAAAAGAATGTGGGCTGCACAGCACCTTGGCTACCGATGAAAAAGTTTCAGGATAAGAGTAGTATCTTTGATAAATTTATTGAATTCACACACAGAGAAGTTATTAGAAATGTATGGTAACCAATAATGCCGTTTTTCCGAGAGAACTGGAAGATGAAGCCATTTATATTTTGCGGGAAGTGGCTGCCCAGTTTGAAAAACCTGCCATTCTTTTTTCGGGTGGCAAAGATTCTATCACTATTGTAAGGCTGGCTCAAAAAGCGTTTTATCCCGGCAAAATTCCTTTTCCACTGTTACATATTGATACAGGACATAATTTTCCGGAAACTATTGAATTTAGAGACTGGCTTGTAGAACAACTTGGTGTAAAACTAATAGTACGCTATGTACAGGATAGTATCAATGCTGGTAAAGTTAAGGAAGAAACCGGAAAGTATGCCAGCCGAAATGCTTTGCAGACTGTAACATTACTGGATGCTATAGAAGAACTAAAATTTGATGCCTGTATTGGTGGAGCCCGACGTGATGAGGAAAAAGCACGTGCCAAAGAAAGAATTTTTTCAGTAAGAGATGATTTTGGACAATGGGATGCAAAAAAACAGCGTCCTGAGCTGTTTGATATGCTGAATGGTAAAATTAATATGGGCGAGAATGTAAGGGTTTTTCCGATATCTAACTGGACTGAACTTGATGTATGGAATTATATTAAGGAAGAAGAAATGGCTATTCCGAGTATTTATTTTGCTCATAACCGACCAGTGATAGAACGAGATGCCATGATTTGGGCTGATTCGGAATATCTTAATAAAATGCCTGAAGAAATTCCTTTTGAAGCAACCGTTCGTTTCAGAACAGTTGGAGATATGACTTGTACGGCTGCTGTTTTATCTGAAGCTGCTACCCTTGATGAAGTAATTTCAGAAATTCTTTCGGCTCAGATTTCGGAACGTGGTGCAAGAATTGACGACAAACGCTCTGAAGCTGCCATGGAAAAACGCAAGCAACAGGGATATTTTTAAAGATAATTGATAAGTCAGTTATTTCAGCAGATATTTGTTGAAAAATTAAAGTGTCAGAATTGATAACATTCAAAAGTTGTCAATTCTTTTTTTATACTTTTGTATCTGAGATTCCAAACAAAATATCTAATAATGAAAAAATATACTTTTACAGATAAGAAAGATACCCGTTCCGGTTTTGGCGTTGGCTTGTTAGAAGCTGGTAAAGCAAATCCTAATGTAGTAGCTCTGTGTGCTGATTTAGTAGGTTCATTGAAAATGGATGCTTTTATCAAAGAATTTCCTGAAAGATTTTTTCAGGTAGGTATTGCCGAAGCTAATATGATGAGCATTGCAGCAGGTATGACTATTGGGGGCAAAATTCCTTTTACAGGTACTTTCGCTAATTTTTCAACAGGACGTGTATATGACCAGATTCGGCAATCCATTGCTTATTCAGGTAAAAATGTGAAAATATGTGCTTCTCATGCTGGTATTACGTTAGGTGAAGATGGGGCTACTCACCAGATTCTGGAAGACATAGGCATGATGAAAATGCTACCAGGAATGACTGTAATTAACCCTTGCGATTTCAATCAGACCAAGCTGGCTACTTTGGCTATTGCTACTTATGAAGGACCCGTTTACCTGCGTTTTGGTCGTCCGGTAGTTCCAATTTTTACAGAAGGATTGCCTTTTGAAATTGGAAAAGCACTGATGCTTAATGAAGGAACAGATGTAAGTATTTTTGCTACAGGTCATTTGGTATGGGAAGCCATACAGGCAGGCGAAATATTGGCAGAGAAAGGCATTTCAGCCGAAATTATCAATATTCATACCATTAAACCACTTGATACCGTTGCTATATTAGAATCTGTAAAGAAAACAGGTTGTGCTGTTTCAGCAGAAGAGCATCAGGCAAATGGTGGTTTAGGAGATAGTATTGCCCAGCTCCTTGTCAGAAATTTCCCTGCTCCACTGGAAATGGTAGCTATTAATGATTCTTTCGGTGAAAGTGGTACACCAGAACAACTGATGAAAAAGTATGGCTTAACAGCTGAAAATATAGTAGAGTCAAGCCTGAAAGCAATTTCACGCAAGCAATATGCTTAATCAGCAGATTATTTACCATAAACTCCTTCAGTTTCTCTCAAAACTGAAGGAGTTTTTATTTTTATGGTTGCTTTTGTCATATACTCAAATCTGTTATCAGATTTATGTTATCTGATTATAGGAAGTCAATCTACTTCTTCCTCTGGACTAATTATCAATAAGTTATTGGAGATTCAAGGGTTTTTTGCTTTTTTGTAGGCTTCTCTGTAAAAGCAATAAAAATGACCCATTACTACGAAAAGCTCTTTGACTACGTTGCTGAAATTCTGATTTTACCTGAAACAGACAAGGAACTATGCCGACAATTGTTCAAACCTGTTTTTGTGCCTAAGGATAGTATTATCGAATCAGCCGGATATATACCTCAATATCATAATTTTATCGTTTCAGGTTTTATGCGAAACTTTCATTTAGACGAAAATGCTGATGAAATAACAAATGACTTGAATGAGGGCTCACGCTTTTTTACTTCTTTTTTTCATTTTATGAACCGTACAGTTTCTAATGAAAATATTCAAGCCATTACAGATTGTGAAATACTTCGTATCAGTCGTGATGATGTAGACAAAGGAGCACAATTAAGCATTACCCAGACTGAATATACACTAAAAATCTTGAATAATTTACTTGAAGTCAATAAACAGCGGGCATTTGAAATGGCAAATTTGACTGCGGAAGAACGGTATTACAACTTTGTAAAAAAAAATCCGAACATCATTCAAAACGTACCCTTAGGCTATATTGCATCTTATTTGGGTATTACACAAAGACATTTAAGTAGATTGAGAAGTATGTGATTTTAAAAAATTCGAATAAAATGAGAAAGTATTGATGCAGAGAAATCCCAAATAGTAGAGAATGTTTATAGAATAATTTTGGTTTGAGACCTGTCGTAAAACCTGTTCCATCCCCTGTTATTGGCTCTAATTCCTTTTTATTGTCTGCAAAATATAAGACAGATATTTTTTGCTGTCACTCAAATTAAAATAAAACCACTTATCCTGATTGGACATTTGTCTAAAAACATATTGATTTCACAAAGATAATTTTAAGCATCAACTCAATCTTATCTTTATGAAATCAACTGTACTTACATCCGAGGAAAGAAACAGCATTAATGTTACAAAACTTCTTGTTTTCAGTGCCAGATTATGGTTTGCTATTGCTACACTTGGGCAATGGATATTTGGTTACTACATAGTTGCTTTTTATCATGTTTCTACCTTCGGGGGAGATTTTGAAAAATGGAACAAAGTATTGCCTAGAGGGTATGTAGCAGGTGACTGGTCAGGCAATTTATTAACAGGTATTCATGTAGTATTGGCATCAATTATCGTCATCGGCGGACCTTTGCAACTGATGCCATTTATTCGTAACCGTTTCAAGACATTTCACCGTTGGCTAGGACGGATTTATGTAGTTACAGTAATTATTGTGAGTTTGGCAGGTTTTATTTTGATTTGGACTCGTGGGACAGTTGGTAGTCTTGATATGCATATTTTCAATAGTATTCAGGCAGTTTACATCATTACTTTTGCTATCGTATCTATCCGTTTTGCTATAAAAAGAGATTTTGTAAAACATCAGATATGGACACTTCGACTCTTTATGGTAGCAAATGGAGTTTGGTTTTTCAGAGTTGGGCTTATGGCTTGGTTATTGATTTTTCGCCGTCCGGTAGGTTTTAATCCTCATACCTTTTCCGGGGTCTTTCTTTCAGTTTTATCGCTTTTTTCTTATGCTATACCTTTTGCACTCATCGTACTGGAAATGTATTTACTTGCTAAAAAGAATCAAAATAAAGTCTTCAGTCTGATTACTTTCACTGTTATTCTTTTATCTACAATGTATATGTTGATTGGTATAGTTGGGGCTACAATAGGTATGTGGTTGCCAAAACTCTAATTTTAGTATTTTGTAGAGATTGAATTTTGTAGCAACACCGTTGCTTTCTTATAGACTCAGATATTGTAGATAAAGAGACAAAATATAAACTGAATAAGTGCTTATGCATAATGGGTTATATTTTTTGGTACAGATTTTAAGGTACTTATCAAAAAATATAACCCATTTATAAGTATTGCCAGACTGTTTTCGTTCATAATATTACCTAAACTCCACTGGAATTGAGGCAATAAATAAACACTAGACTCAAGAAAGACTTGGATTAAAAACCATCCTTTTTCTCTGGTTTCTTCTCTGTCTTTTTCTCTTCAGGCTTTTTGGTGTCTACCCGTTTAGCTTCACCTGTATAAGCTGATTTGAATCTGTCAACAAATGCAGCTTTCTCATCGGCAGGAATACTTACTACGGCATATTGTCCTTCTTTGATTTTACCAGTATTTTTATCCACTACTTTGATGAAATCTTCGTCGTTGGAAATAACGCCCAATTGTTTGTTTTTATAATCGAAATAATACCATAAATCTGGTGAAACTTCAAGATAAATGGCTATTTCATCTCCTTCAGGGTGTTTCCGTATTTCTACCAAGCCATCCAACTGAGCATTAATATCAATATTACCCATGTTAGAAACACTTATTTTACCAGTGCTATAGAAAGAGTTGTTTGCTTCCGACCATTTTAAATCAAGGTTTGAGAGCACAAGTGGGGCTGCCAGTTTTTTGGACAGTGCAAATAAAGGTGTATAGTTTGCTTCTGACTTGGTCTGATATTCTTTAGCTGCTTTATCACCTACTATTTCTGCTAATTTACTTACCAATTTCTTAGGATCGTCATTGGCATCTTTCATAGTACTGCTATTATCAGCTTTCAGTCTTGAAACCTTATCTCCCATAGCTGTAACCACCGATGGATGCATCGGAAAATTAAATACCATAAAACTATTTAATGAGAATTTTTTGGCTTTAATATCCATAAAACCAACACCGGAAGTAATAATATATTCCGGAGGAACACCATGCATCAGGTTAAACTTACCTTCAACTTCAATATTAGCTGTGGAGTCATTGATAGTGGTGGCATTGCCTACCAGTGTAGTACCGGCAACCTTTTCAGGAGATGCTATCACAAATTCATTGGCTTCAGGTCGGGCAGAAAGTCGGCCATTCGCTACAAATATTTCGTCGTCTTCAGGATTATGTTTTTCCGAAAGGAATGTGGTATAAATACCGGAATTTACTTTGTCAATAAACAAGCCTGCTGTCAGCTTATAACCTTCTCCTTCCAGCTTATCATTTACATCAATATTGATATTTTTATCACCTCCTTTATAGGGTATCCATCGTCCTAAATCATTCTGACTTTTAAGGTCTAGTTTAATGAAACCCTCCATTTCCAGCTCTTTTTCAGGTGCTTTGGCAGTTGCACTTCCATAAAACAGCAAACGGGAGTTGATACGGAAATTATCTTCTTTTTCAATTACACCAGTAGCGGCTGTAAATTTATGTTCACTGACTTTTTTCTTTCCTTCTTTAACTTGTTCACCAGTAGTAACAAAGTTTCCAAATTTGATATTGAATGTCTGGTTATCAGGATTTGTATATTTAAGTGTGGCATTACCGGTAAATTCTCTGCTTGATATAATATGAATGTCTCCATCAAAGAATTTATGATATTCATGAGCTGTATCCATCACTACCTGACACTGTTTAAGTTCCCGCATCAGAGCGTTTTCTTCTATTACTACAGCTCCCCCTCTTGGAATTACTCTTACATCGGCTGTTTTAATAAATGGAATACCACCTATTGTAAGCAGCTGATTATCCATACGATATAATCCCAGATTCCCTGAGAAGGTAAGGTCTGGCTGTCCACTTTCGTCGAGTGAAGTAAATGTAGAAGTGCTGGCATCTCCTTTCAGACCAATTTGTTTGCTATTAATATTCCAGACAGCCTGATTAATGGAGGTTCTGTATCTGGCATAAGGAAACTCAAGGCTTGAAAAGCCGGCATATTTTTCATTAGGATTAGTTTTGATGTCAACCTGTCCTTTGTTAAGGTCAAATATTAGGTTTACTTGTAAGGCTTCCAGAATAGGTTTGGTAGAATCTGTAGAAAAAATCCGGAATTGGGCTTCTGTAGCACTGAAACGGTCTCTTTCAAACTTATAAGATACATTGTTGTCACTCAAAATTTCGGAGTCTTTACGTTTTAAACCACCTCTTCCAGAGATACCCTTTGAACTCACAATGACAGTACCATCAAACTTACAGGTGTTTTTATAGAGCTCAAAAGGATTCTTGGTATTGCTAATATTCATACTATCCAACTTGACACGCCAGTCGAGCTTATAATCTTTTATGACAACTCTCGGATAAACTATGTTGTTAATGGTTTTTTCCTGAAGATCTGCAAAGTTTCCTGTGGCGGTAATAGAGTCAGGTGTAAAAAGAATATTCTCAGACTTAAGAATAGCACTTTTATACTCAAGTGTACCTGGGGCATGCAACCCGTTTTTATCCATTATCAGTTTTCCGGTCAGACGGGCTTTGGCTGCTCTTTTATAAATCTTGTCTTTGATGGTATAACCCTCAGGTGGCGGTACTATCTCAAACCCTGGTTTACCATCTGTATATTTTAGTTTTACTCCCTGTATTTCCGGCAACAAACCATCTGATCTGAAAACTCCCACAAAAATAGGTTCAGCTTTATCAAGATTTGCTTGTTTTACATTTGGAATGAACAGATATACTGAGTCTCCGTAAGTGCCTTTCAGGCGGTCTTTGAAAGTAATAAGACCACCACCTTCTGCCTCAAACTTAGGATAACCAGAATCTCCTTTAGAACCTGATTTATTAGAAGCATCATCAATATTAAGCATACCGGGTTTGTAAGCAATTTCGCTTCCGTAAGGTGTTTTACGAATACGTTTTTTGCCTGACTCATCAGTAACTGTATCTATTTTACTATAAATTACACTCTTGATTTCCCGCATGTCTATCGAGAAAGCATCGTAATCAAAAATAAAGCTTTTACCAACCCATGTATTGTCGCCCACATGCACTTCACTTTCGTAATCAGTACTTAATACAAAATTTCTGTTTTGCAGCATCTGTATTTCCCTGTCTTCAATATTTTTGGCATCTCTGTTTGGAAATATAGTCACAGGCTTCTTTTTATTACGTTTTGATTCGTCTACTCCACGTATATCAAATGCCGAAATACCCCGAATCGTCATTATATTAGAATTTAAATCATAAGTGGCATTCGGTTTGGTTCTGGTATAAGACGGAATAAGGAAGTTGTCATAGTCTTTTTTATTCTGATAAGAAGAGACAGCATTGGTTACTCTTGGAAAAACTGTAACCTGGGTAGAAACAGGGTCATAATCTACATAACCCATGCTGGCAAGGTCAGCCATTGCTCCTTTTATAATTGCCGGATTTTGCTTGAAAACCTGTGCCAGTTCATCAGCAAAAATTACAGGTGAACTTTCAAGTGGTAATTTTTGCTGATTACAATATGAAATTATCAGTTGCAGAGGATGAAACTTATATACTCCTTTTAAAGCCAGATAACGTTGTTCATTAAAATAATCCTGAGATTCAAATAAAGCAGGTAACGAATCTTTTCCTCTGGTCATAAAAATATCAATCTTACTGCTATCGATATGCCATTTCATCAGGTCAGCAGTGATGTTCACTTTATGGTATGTATTGACAAAAGGAGCAGCCCGGTAGTTTTTCTCAGGACGACGTAGTTCCAGCAGGGCAGCATTTTTATTGTATTTTAAGAGAGCAGAAGGGTGGTAAATGATAGAATCTTGTGATGCCTGTTTCTGAAAAATGGCAACAGCACTTGAGGGAGAGGTAATGAGCGAATCTCCAAAGTCAAACTGGCGACTGGTTAATTTAAATTTAGTATCACCTCCGGTTATATAGGTAATAACAGAAGGCTTTCTTAGATAGGAATTACTGGAAATTTTGCGTCCGGTGAGACAAAAACCTCCTTTATAAGTCAGATTTTTTCCTAAATCTTTAAAAGATACGTCATTATAAATGGAAATAAATTTAGGAAATACAGCATCTTTAATACTTTTATGAGCCCGGTATTCATAGTCAAATATACCATTAACAGGCTTGACCAATAGTTCATCATAATGAAATGTGACCCCCTCTGCATGGAACTTTGGACTCCTAATATCCAGATTATATTCACCGATGTCAGCAGTTACACTAGGTAGTTCTACCAGAGACCAGTTTACTTTACCCCCTTTGCCTACCATTATTCCGTCTTTAAACATCACACTGCCTGAAGTGTTTTCAATAAGTAAAGAGTCATTGGCAATACGATAAACCAGATTTACATTTTTTAAGACCAGTATTTCTCCAAATATTTCTGGTTGAACGGGCTTTTCGTAAGCAGCGATGGTTTTTTCTACTACTGTATCAGGTACAGTAATGTTGCCCTGATCTTCTTGCTTGTCAGAAATGTTATTTACAGGCTTGTCGGCAGGAATTTCTTTAAATTCAAAAGTGCCTCCAATAGCATATAAACTGTTGTATTTGGAAAAAAACAGAGCCCTTTGTTCAAAAAATGAACGACTAGTCTCCAGAAAGCGATTAAGTTGCTTGGGATTATATTTTTCAATCATTAATTCGGAGGCAGTAAGAAATTTATCTAACTCTCCACCTGACAAATTTTGAGTGTGAACAGCATGATAGACAGATTCATAGAGAAGTGAGAAGTATGGAAATACCTTGTATCGTTTGGTATTCATTTTTTGAGAAAGAGCAATCACTTTCTGTTGCTGACCTTCAGTAAGAGTGCTCCAGATACTTTCTATATCTGATACCTCCTTGCTTTTTCCGTTTTTGGAAGTAGAAGGAAAAACTGTTTTTTCCAGATAAGGCAGAAATTCTGCCGGAGCATCCGGAAATTTAAGATTCTGAGCCTGTACTGTGGTGAATGTCAGACTTATCAGACAGAAGATGAAAATTCGTTTCATAACGGTTTAGTGTGTTTGGAATGTACCGTTTATTTTTTGTATGCTGTTACCAGGTTACTAAACACTTCACTTATATCGTAAAAAACTTGAGAGAGTTTTATGTAGCTGTAAATTAATTTAGGATAAGTTACTCAATATGTTTTATTAATCCTCTAAGTCAGCAAATTGTAAACGTAAACTTACCCAATTATTTTTATGAAGTCTCACTTTTTCATGAAGCGACATCTGCTTTGCCTTTGCAGTTATCTCATCAATATCCTGCTCATAAAAACCACTAAGCACCAGAGTGCCATCTTTTTTGAGCAGGCTGGCATAGACTTCCATTTCATCAAGTAAGATATTACGATTGATGTTTGCTAACAGAATGTCTACTGGTTCTTTAAAATCAAAGTCCCGGATAGTTCCTTGTCCTACTTGTATGTAATTACAAAAATTCAAGTTACAATTTTCTTTTGTATTTTCTACAGCCCAGTCTTCAATATCAAATGCCACAACATGGCTTGCTCCGAGTTTGGCTGCCATTATAGCTAATATACCTGTCCCACAGCCGGCGTCAATTACGGTTTTGCCTGAATGACTGATGTTGAGCTGGTTTCTGAGCATGAGCTCGGTGGTTTCGTGATGACCTGTGCCGAACGACATTTTTGGATTGATGACAATTTCAAAAGGATAACTTTCGGACGGATGAAAAGAAGCACGTACCAATATTGTATCATCTACTCTTACTGGTTCATAACTTTTCTCCCACTCTTCATTCCAGTTTTTCTTTTCTAACGTATGAATTGTATAATCCGTAGTAAAATCAGATCTATATTTTTCAAAAACTTCTTTCACCTCATTTTCTGAAAACAAATTTTCAGGAATATATGCCAGCAGACCAGCGTCTGTTTCTACAAATGACTCAAAGCCAACCTCTGCCAACTCTGCCATCAGTATTTCAGAAAGTTCGGGTTCGGCTGTAATGCTGACTTCTAAGTAGTTCATTCTTTGTTTGATAAAATTGCCTGAAAAATGTAAAGTAATTTTTCAGGCAGTACTTAAATTAATATTTAATAATTAAAATGACTTAATAATGTTGACAAAATCTCTTGATTTAAGAGAAGCTCCGCCAACCAATCCGCCATCTACATCAACTCCGGCAAATATTTCTTTGGCATTGGCAGCATTTACACTTCCACCATATAAAATAGAGATTTCGGCTGCTATACTTTCTCCATATTTTCCGGCAAGATGTTTACGCAGTGCAGCGTGCATTTCCTGTGCCTGTGCAGCTGTAGCTGTTTTACCTGTACCAATTGCCCAGATAGGTTCGTAAGCAATCACTACTTTCTGGATAGTTTCTGCTGATAAGTGGAACAGACTTTCGGTAATCTGACTACAAACGAAAGCTACGAAATCGGTATTTTCTCTTTGTTCCAATGATTCTCCACAACAAAAAATCGGACTCATGTTATTTTCGAGTACAATATTTACTTTTTCGGCAAGTTGCTGATTGGTTTCTCCAAAATACTGACGACGTTCACTATGACCTAAAATTACATATTTCACGCCCAGACTTGCCAGCATTGGAGCAGATATTTCGCCTGTATAGGCTCCTGAGGGTTTGCTATAACAATTTTGAGCTGCCAGTTGGATATTAGGATATGTTTCTATCAGTTTTGATACTGCATACAAATGAGTAAAAGGTGGAGTGAGAATAATTAAAGCATCATTCGTTACTTCATCTTTAATCATGTAAGTAAGTTCGGATGTCAGATTCAAGCCTTCTTCAAGGGTGGTGTTCATTTTCCAGTTTCCGGCAGCAATATTTTTTCTCATTCAAAAAACAGGTTTAGTTAAAGAAAAGAATCCAAAGATAGTACTTTTTAAAGAAAAACAAGGCTTGAAGAGCCTGACTCGTATTTATGAAAGTAAGGTTTGCCTCATTAAAGCCAAATTATTTAACAATATGGTAATATTTTTCGCGAATTGATAACCACAGTTGAGAGTTATCTTTGTAACCAGAAAAGTCTCTTATGCAACATATTCAGAAAGAAGCCGATGCTGCGATTTGGTCTCGCCTTTGCAAAGGAGACCCGATTGCCTTTGAAAAATTATTCGAAAAATACTGGCAGCCTCTCTTTCTTTATACCTATCGGGTAATTAACAACAAGGATGATGCCCAGGATATTGTTCAACAATTACTTGGAGACATTTGGGAAAAATCGTCTCAGCTTGATTCCGTTTCTGATGTAGCTCCTTATCTTTTTCGTTCACTCAAAAATCGTATCCTTAATCATTTACGCAGCTCTGATTTACAGGCAAAACACTACAGCTTTTTTCAGGAAGTTCTTCAGCAGGAAGAAAATACTCACGAAGACCTCGTCAGTCAGCAATCAGCTATACAGCACCTCATGCCTCTTATACAATCTCTGCCTGAAAAAATGCAGACTGTTGTAGTGCTTCATTATGTAGAAGAAAAACCCATTTATGAAATAGCAGAAAAACTGGGTTTGGCTCCTCAGACCATCCGAAATCAACTTAACATAGCGATAAAACGACTTCGTAGTCAGGTTATACGATCATTGAATATTGTGTTGATTATCAGTATTTTATGTCTTTGATATTTGCCTTTGAAAATTATCAAATTGTTAATTTGTATTTGGGAATGGTTAATTCCTGATGTTTCTGTGTCTTAGAATCAAAACACTTTTTATGGTGGACAACACCCAACTAAATCATTTACTCGAAAAATATAAAGCAGGTAATTGTACAGAGAAAGAGATAAGCCTGCTATACAAATGGCTTGACATGTTGGAGGCTAATTCGGAAAATAGTGTGTCGCATGAGCTAAATCTGGAAGAAATTAAGCATCAGACATTTGTAGGGCTATTGCGTCAGAAGTCTGTTGAAAAGCAAAGCAAACCGATGTGGTTGATAAGTAGTATAGCTGCCGTAACAGCCTTGTTTTGTGTGGGACTAGTTCTTTTATTAATTCTCAGAGATAAATCAACTGTCAGGCAAAGTGTTGTATGGGTAAGTGAAACTGCTAAAAATGGAGAAATCAGAAAAATTACTCTGCCTGACAGTTCAGTGGTATGGTTATATGCAGGCACTATGCTTAAATACCCTATGCCATTCGATAAGATTGAAAGAAGGGTAGTAATGGAAAAAGGAATGGCATTTTTTGAAGTAAGGCATGATGAAAAATGCCCTTTTACAGTAACCACCTCTCGTATCAAGACCACTGTTCTGGGAACATCATTTAATATCAGAGCATACCCAAAGGAGTCTGCTATTCAGGTGGCTGTAGTTACTGGCAAGGTAAAAGTAACAGACGAAAAACAAGAACTTGCTGTACTAAAACCATGTCAGCAACTAACAGTTCATAAGGTGAATAGCCTTTATACGGTTGAAAATGTAATACCTGAACAGAAAAAGCTATGGATAGAAGGAGAAATTATCTTTAAGAATGCTACAATAAAAGAAATGCTAAAAACACTTGGAGAATTTTATGGGGTCGATTTCAAGCCTCATCTTGATACTCAACAAGGAAGATATAATTTTCAGATAGACCAGAAAAAAACATTAAAACAGGTTTTAGACATTATCCAAACTATTAGTTACCAACCCCGACTCAAATTTGAGGAGAAAAATAAAATTATTCATGTATATGAAGTGAAGTAGGGGATTTTTCAGTTAAACGTATCAACCAACCTTTATTAAGTATAATAAAAATGACCGTCGTAATGCCAGTTACGACGGTACAGTAGTCCTTTTTGTCTGTTTTTCAATTGTTAACAAAAAAAACCTTTTCAAATCTATGCAAAAAAACGCAACTATTCAACGATGGCTTATGCGACTTTCTTTTTTTATGGTAGGGCTACTTACACTTGTTACAGCCTTGGCAGATCCAAAACCAGGTTTTTCGCAAATGTTACAAAAAAAAGTAACCAAAATTGTAATTCCGGAAGGTAGTCTCTCGTATGCTCTTCGAATTTTGGAAGGAAAGACCCCTGTAAAATTGGCTTATGATGAAAATGCTGTTCGTAGTTTTCATGTAAAAAAAGTTGTTTATTCTCAAGTTACAGTTGGTGAGATATTAACAGATTTACTTGGTAATATCCCGGAACTTCATTTTGAAGAAAAATACAATACAGTTATCATTTTTCCGGAATCCCCTATGGTTAACAGGGAAGATGAAATTAGAATATCAGGTCGGATTACAACGGCTGAAGGAGAACCGCTGGTTGGGGCTACTGTATTGATAAAAGGAACTAACCTTGGAACTTCTACAGATGCTGAAGGGCGTTATGTACTGAATGTACCAAACGAGAAATCAGTGATTGTGGTGTCTTATCTGGGATATATCACTCAGGAGGTAACGGTTGGTACACAAACAACACTGGACTTCAAACTTATGGCTGATTTGCAGTCGCTTTCTGAGGTGGTGGTGGTAGGATATGGAACCCAGAAAAAGAGTGAGATAACCGGTGCTGTTTCGCAAGCCAATCTGGCAAATCTCAACTCCCGCTCATTGGGTAGTGCTGTAGAAGCTTTACAAGGAACAGTGCCGGGTGTAACTGTACTTAACGAAGGTGGTGACCCAACTTCTACACCACGTATCAATATCAGAGGGCTGGGTGGTATCAATGGAGAATCTCCTCTGATTATTCTTGATGGCGTAATTTATTCAGGAAGTTTGGCTGGAATTAACCCAAATGACATTGAATCAATTAGTGTATTGAAAGATGCTTCAGCTGCTATCTATGGTGCCAGAGCTGCTGGGGGAGTAGTACTGATTACAAGCAAAAAAGGCAAATCGGGAGAAATGCAGGTAAGTCTGGATGCAAAATTTGGATTTCAGTCTGCCTGGAAAAAACTGGAGCCTCTTGATGCAACAGGCTTTGCAGAAGTGAGCAATCTGGCTGCTGATAATGCCGGACTACCCCGTAAAGCTGTATTTAATGCTGGTACTTATCCTGATGGACAAATTACCCGTACTCATTGGATGGATGAGATTTTTCGTAAGGGAAAAATTCAGGATTATAATGTAAATATTCGTGGAGGCGGTGAAAAATCTACGTTCTTTTCAAGTTTTGGGTATAGAAAAAATGAAGGCATTTTGCTCAATACTGCCAGTGAACGTTATAATTTTAGGCTTAACTCAGATCATAAGATTAAACCGTGGCTGACTTTTGGTGAAAATTTGTTGTTTACTTATACAAACGGAAATGGAGCTAATACAAACAGCGGTTATACCGGAGCCATTATTACAGCTATTTATTATCCTCCCAATGTGGCTGCCCGCAACGCTGATGGTACTTATGGAGGGTTGCCTGCACAATATGCAGGGAGCTATGGTGATGTAATCAATCCAGTTGCCTATCTGGAACGACTTGACTATAAAAATCCTACTACTACACTGTTTGCTAACCCATATGCAGAACTTTTACTGTTAAAAAGATTTAAATTTCGTTCTAATTTAGGTTTCACACGTGTCCTCAACACAAGTAAGGAGTTCAATTCAAGAGTGCTGGAATTAGGAAAAATCTTTGATTACAATCAGTTGAGCATGAGTAATGAGAATAGCACCAACCTGCTTGCTGAACAGACACTTTCGTATGATAATGCTTTTGGGAAACATCGCATTGATATAGTGGCTGGATATACCTATCAAAAATTTTCTGCTGAATATTTCTCAGCATCTTCCCGCAATTTCTTACAGGAAGCTCCTGAGTTTAGATATTTTTCTAATATCAACCCGCAAGATGCTGCTTCCAATGTAGGATTGAATGGTGGTTCTTCTAAAGAAGCGTTACTTTCTTATCTTGGTCGTGTCAACTATGCTTTCATGGATAAATACCTGCTGACAGCCATTATTCGTCGTGACGGAACTTCTAAAATAGCTTCATTGAATCGTTGGCAAAACTATCCGGGTGTGTCTTTAGGCTGGAAAGTGAGCTCTGAGCCTTTTATGCAAGGTATCAACTGGTTGAGCTTTTTAAAACTAAGAGGTAGCTGGGGACAGGTAGGTAATCTTGCAGGTCTTTCTAATACGGCTGTTAATCCGCCACTTGGACGTTACACTTCTTACCTGGGGCAGGATGTTAAAGCTACCATTGGTTTTAGTGAGAGTTTTCTGGCAAATCCAAATGTCAAATGGGCTTACAATGAACAATCAAGTGTAGGGGCAGATGCAGCATTTTTGAATGATAAAATCAAATTTTCAGTAGATTTATTTAAGAAAACAACCAGAAATATGATTCTGCAAGTGCCAGTGCCATCAACGGCTGGTGTAAGCGGGGGACCTTATACCAATCTTGGTTCAGCTACCGACACGGGTCTTGAATTGGCGTTAGGCTATCACAATACTCATGCTTCAGGGCTTGTCTATAGTGTAGATGCTACATTTACTTCTGTCAGAAACAAGGTTGAGTCTTTTGATAATGTAATTGGTGGGATATCGCCTGGTCCGTCTGTGAGAGGGGTATTAGACCCTGTTCGGATAGAAGCAGGTCAGTCTTTGTATTCTTTTTATGTAATTCAGACTAATGGAATTTTTCAGACACAAGAAGAAATAAATAACTATCTCGCTCCTGATGGTAAAACTAAAATCCAACCCAATGCCCGTCCTGGAGATATAAAATTTATAGATGCCAACAAAGATGGGGTTATTGATTCTAAAGACCGGGTGTTTGTAGGCAGTGCTTTCCCAAAATTTACGTATGGCTTTAATATCAATATAGGTTACAAAGGATTTGATTTGAATTTACTTATCCAAGGTGTTGCTGGCAACAAGCTCTTCAATTCTCTGAAATATACCGGACTAAACGCCAGTGAACAGGGGTATAATATGCTGGCAGATATAAAAAATGCCTGGAGTCCTCAAAATACAGGATCTTCTATTCCTATCATTTCTGCCAGTGACCCCAATCGTAACTTTGGTAATACCTCAGATTTTTATATTGAAAAAGGCGATTACACTCGTTTGAGAAACTTTACACTTGGCTACACGCTACCCGAAACGTTGTATAAAAAAGCTGGTCTAAGTCGTGTGAGGGTGTATGTTACCGGACAAAATTTGCTCACTTTCACAAAATACAAAGGAATGGATCCTGAAGTAGGTCTTGATGACCGGGGAGTAGATGAGGGTCGTTATCCTCAATCCAGAATTATGATGTTTGGCTTAAATGTTGGATTCTGAAGCTATTGATTATCAAATGTTTATTTAACTTAATTTTTGTTATCTGAAAAAATGAAAAAGATTATAACCCTAGCCACTATCATGTTTATGTATCTTTTGAGTGGCTGCTCAGAAAATGTACTGAATATTACTCCGGAAGGTACTCCTACTCCCGGAAATTTCTGGAAAACTGCCGATGATGCTATTCTGGCTGCCAACAGCATGTATGAACAATTTACTCAGCAAGAATTTTATGGCAGAGGCTTGATGTGGATGATTAATGCCAGTGATGACATGGTAGTAGGTCGGATTAAAGCAGAGGCTCAGAACATTAAGAACTTTAATGGAGCTATGGCAACTGGCTCTTACATGAGAGATCAGTGGAAATTTCGTTATAAAGTCATCAAAAGAGCTAATGACATTATTCGGAATGTACCCAATATAAAAGACCCTAAACTTACTGATAAACTCAGAAATAGAATTCTGGGAGAAGCATATTTTTTGAGTGGGGCTATGTATTATGAACTGGCATATAACTATGGAGATGAACGTGCAGGTGTGCCGATTGCTGATCGTGATAATCCTCTTAACTATTATATCAGTCGGACAAAAAATGTGAGAGAAAACTATGATTATCTGATTAAAGACCTCGAAAAAGCAGCTGAACTTTTGCCTTATTTTGATGAATATACCCCTGCAGATTATGGAAGAGCTCATAAAACAGTAGCCTGGGCTTATCTGGCAAAAACTTACCTGATTATGAAAGATTATGTCAATGCCGAAAAATATGCAACAATGGTGATAAATAGTGGCAAACATGCTCTTGTTCCTGAATTTAAAGATGTATTTATCATTGCTAACAATTGGAGTAAGGAATATATCTGGTCGGTAGTAAGTAATGTACAATCGGGAAGCATATTGCCAGGTGTGATGCTCGAAAATAAAGGATGGGGCAAATACAATGGTTGGGGATATTATCAACCCACTAAAGAGCTGTATGATGCTTATGAAACAGGAGACAAACGACGGGAGGCTACTATTCTAAAAACCGGAGATGAATTTTTCTTCTTTGGTGAGAAAAAGATTTATAGCTCTACGAACAGCCTGACAGGTTATCAGTTTAATAAATACATGGAGCCGTTTACCTATAAAGACCCTATCGGAAAAACCATTAATCCTGATGGCGATAATCCTTCAACAATGCTCAACGTACCTTTGATGCGATATGCTGAAGTATTGCTTATCAATGCTGAAGCCAAATTGATGCAGGGAAAAAATGCTGATGCAGAAATTAACCAAATTCGCAGCAGAGCAGGTTTGCCGGCTATTACTGGTTCAACTATGACAAATTTAAAGAAAGAAAGACGTTGTGAGCTTGCCGGTGAATATTCAAATCGTCATTTTGATTTGGTACGTTGGGGTGATGCTCAAAGTACTTACAGCAAGCCTTTACATGGTATGAACGGGCAGGAAGTTTGGCCAGCTCGTAGCTTTAACCCCAGCATTCATCATGTATGGGCTATCCCTCAATCCGAAATAGATAATAGTGCCGGATTAATCCTCCAAAATCAGGGCTGGTAAAAAAATAATCTGTCAGCCTGCATATCAGGCTGACAGATTTACATAAATCCAGACATTCTCTTCTGCTTTTACTGTTTGTCTTCAGGTACTCCTTCTTCAAGACGGGAGGTTGGCTATTGTTTTGTCTTTTATTAACCTTCCAACTAATGTTTTTTTATTTTATGAAAAAATTATTCATTTCTCCAATCCTTAAGGTTTGTGTTTTTGCATCAATTTTATCCGGTTGTCAGACGGTTTCTGTACTTGAACCCGGCAAAGGTGTAGCAGGTAGTGTTAGTACAATGGCAGTAAGTTATACGCTCAACAACTGGATGGGTTCTGTGAACAGCAGCTATTCAATTTCACAGATTTCAATACCGGGTACTCATGATTCAGGAGCAAGATTTGAACCTGTTTCGGGAACAGCCAAATGTCAGAATCTTACCATTGGCGAACAGCTTATGGCTGGAACACGTTTTTTAGATGTTCGTTGCCGCCATATTGGTAATGCTTTTGCTATACATCATGGCTCTATTTATCAAAATCTTAACTTCGACGATGTATTAAATGCCTGTTTTAGTTTTTTGAATGCCAATCCTACTGAAAGTATTGTAATGAGTGTAAAAGAAGAATATGACCCTTCTAATAACACCCGTACTTTTGAGCAAACTTTTGATGCTTACGTTCAGAAAAATCCTTCTCAATGGTATTTGGGCTCAGGTATACCGACTCTGGGTCAGGTAAGAGGCAAAATTGTTTTGTTAAGAAGATTTTCTGCCACTGCTACTCCCAAAGGCATTGCAGCTACCAGTTGGGCAGATAATACTACTTTTACAATCACAAACAGTGATTCTCAGCTACGGGTGCAGGACAGCTACAAAGTATCTGATAATAATGCCAAATGGACTAGCCTAAACAACCTTTTTACAGAAGCTAAATCAGGTAATAGTTCGGTTTTATACATCAATTTTGCCAGTGGTTACAAACCGCTACTATTCGGAATCCCTAGTATTACATCGGTATCTAATAGCATTAACCCTAAACTGACAGATTATTTTACGACTAATACATTGGGGAGATACGGTATTATTCCTATGGATTTTGCTGAATCAAACAGAAACGCCTTGATTATAAAAACAAACTTTTAAAATTGCCAAACCACCATTTTAATGAATTGTTAAGATTGTGTGAAATTGGTGTAAACCAGTTATTTATAGCGTAAAAAAGTGCTTTTTTACAAAAATTTTGAAATTTGTAAACATCCACAGACTAAGCATACTTTATGCTTAGTCTGTTTTTATCATAAAAACTCCGGCTAACACTAAAAATAAATTGACCAATTGCTACAACTTTAATTTTGTATGACTGCTATTAAAACTCATTCAAGACGTGATTTTCTCTATTTTCTTGGAAGAACAGCATTGACTGCGTATGGTGCATCATTTCTTGACTTACAAACTCTTTCCGCAGAACCCTCAGCCGGATTGCCTTTTCAACCTATTCAACCTTCAGATGCTGATGAATTGGTTTTGGCAAAAGGTTTTAATTATCATATTGTGGCAAAGTGGGGAGACTGGCTCAATAAATCCGAAAAATTTGGAACACATAATGATTTCGTGACTTTTATTCCTGTAAAGGGGACTAAAAACGAAGGGATTCTTTGGGTAAATCATGAATATACCAATCCCCTTTTTATCAATGGGAAACGATATACTAAAGGTGAGAAGCGAACTCGTGAGGCTGTGATTGCTGAAATGGAGAGTGTAGGAGGCAGCATTATGAAAATAAAAAAAGACAAACAGGGAAACTGGCAGGTAGTAAAAAATGACCCCATCAACAAACGTATTACTGCTTTAACAGAAATACCATTTGCCTGGCATGAGCCTATTGCAGGCAGCAAAACTGCTATTGGAACACTTGCCAACTGTGCAGGTGGACAAACTCCCTGGGGGACGGCTCTTTCGTGTGAGGAAAACTATGATACTTTTTGGGGAGAAAGAGATTTTTCAAAACCTGAATTGCCTAAATTATATGAAGGAGATTATGGATGGGAAACAGTTTTAAATCATGCTCCTGAACATTACGGCTGGGTAGTAGAAATTAATCCGTTAACTGGTAATGCCAAGAAACTAATTGCTTTAGGCAGATTTGCCCATGAAGCTGCTACAGTTTGGCAAATGCCTGATAAACGTTGTGTGGTATATACTGGTGATGACAAAGAAAATGAGCATCTTTATAAGTTTATCGCTTCTGAGCCAGATTCACTTGAAAAAGGTAAACTCTATGTTGCCAATACTCAAAAAGGAGAATGGATATCGCTTGATTTGGCAGAACAACCCATTTTACAGCAACATTTTAAATCACAAACAGAAGTACTTATCCGTTGCAGAGAAGCAGCCAAACTCGTTGGAGCTACACCCCTCAACCGCCCCGAAGATATTGAAATTGATCCTGTGACTAAAGATATTTTTGTGTGTCTGACTAATAACAATAGAACAGGAGATTTATATGGTTCTATTCTCCGAATTACAGAAAAAGAGGGTAAAGATGGCTTGAAATTTGAGTCAAAAACTTTTATTGCAGGTGGGGAAGATACTGGCTTTGCTTGCCCTGACAACATGGTTTTTGATAATAAAGGCAATCTGTGGTTTACTTCGGATATGTATAATATGAATCAGGGAGCATTTAAGGCATTTAAGAACAATGGACTTTTCTTTGTGCCAATGGAGGGAACAAATGCAGGAAAAACATTTCAGGTAGCTTCTGCACCAGTTGATGCTGAATTTACAGGACCTTGTTTTTCGCCTGATTTTCAGACTTTGTTTTTGTGTGTACAACATCCCGGCGATAACTCTAAAAGCCTGACCGAACTTACCAGTCACTTTCCAGAAGGAGGAAATAGTATGCCTAAATCTTGTCTGGTTGGTATTGACGGCAAAAGTCTTGCTGAAATAACAAAAAAATAATCTGATATTTTTAATTTAGAATTTACCCTTGACTTATTTTTAGTGAAAGAAAAGCCAATCCACAAGAGTTAAAAACTGAACTACCAGATTTTTAACTCTTGTGGATTAATTGTAAAGGGAAGGTTTTTTGCTATTCGGAAGTTGTTTTGATGATTTTTATAAATAATACTGCTTTAAAATTTGTGTTGGGTATTTTAGACTTGGCAAGTCTTGAGATAAATTTTATGAATTGAGATGATTTCACAAGACTTACCAAGTCTTTCTATCATTCTATTTTTTAAATCGGTATTAGTCAACGGTTTAAAACGGGAAGTTTTAGGCAAATAGGATAAGGATAAAATTCTTGAGAGACAGGGTATATAACTTGTGGAGTTTCACAAACTATTTTGCATTAGTAAAAGTCAAAGAGTTTTAAAAAGTAGCTTTTTGCCAAATTTAATTTCAAATTAGACTCTGATACAGTATTTATTCCACTCTTCCTTTTTCATTTTTTCGTGGTATATTTTTTTGTAAGTTGCAAACTGACATTTTACCAACTAACCGAAAAAATAAAGAAACCATGACATCTTTAAAAAATGGTAACACAAATTTACTGAAAAGTTTTTCATCTAAATTCCTGACGATGCTTGCTATATTGCTGATTGCATCATGGCAGCAGGTTGTTGCTCAGGAAAATCCCTTGTGGATGCGTTATCCGGCTATTTCGCCGGACGGACAAACGATTGTCTTTAGCTATAAAGGTGATTTATACAGTGTAGCTGCTGCCGGTGGGGTGGCTGTGCCTCTTACGCTGCACGAAGCCTATGATTTTATGCCGGTGTGGAGTCATGACGGTAAAACAATAGCATTTGCCTCTGACCGTTATGGCAATTTTGATGTGTTTGTGATGCCTGCCCGGGGTGGAGAAGCCAAAAGACTTACTTTTCATTCAGGAGCCGACATGCCAAGTGATTTTTCGTCGGATGATAAAAATGTACTTTTCCTCGGCAACCGGAATACTTCTGCTGCCAACTCTCAGTTTCCCAGATTATTCGACCAGCTTTATAGTGTGCCTGTAACAGGTGGAACTGCCAAATCAGTGCTTGAATTTAATGCCGAAGCTGCCCGATATAGTGCCAATGGTTCTAAAATTATTTTTCATGACTGGAAAGGCTATGAAGACGACTGGCGTAAGCACCACACTTCGGCTGTAACCAGAGATGTATGGGTATATGATGTACCGGCTAAAAAATTTACCCAGCTTTCAACATTTAATGGTGAAGACCGAAACCCGGTATTTGCCCAGAATGAAACGGATATATATTTTTTGAGTGAGAAATCAGGTTCTTTTAATATATGGAAAACTTCCATAAACACTCCTTCTCAGGCTTCTGCTGTAACTACTTTCACCAAACATCCGGTGCGTTTCTTATCTAAAGCTGGAAATGGAACACTGTGTTTTGGTTATAATGGTGAAATTTATACCATGAAAGAAGGTCAGCAAGCCCAGAAAGTCAGTGTTCAGGTATTGACAGATGGCAGACTGAATACGGAGCGTATCGTTCCGGTTTCGGGAGGGGCTACTGAGTTTTCACTTTCGCCTAATGGCAAAGAGCTTGCATTTATTTTTAGAGGTGAAGTTTTTGTAACAGCAGTAGAGGGGGGTATCACCAAACGCATTACCAATACACCTGAGCAGGAAAGAAGCGTGAGTTTTAGCCCTGATGGCAAAAGCTTGCTTTATGCCGGGGAACGCCAAAACAACTGGAACGTATATAAAACTTCTATTGTACGCAAAGAAGAACCTTATTTTTATGCCTCTACCGTGTTACAAGAAGAGCCGGTTATTGCCACAGAAGCAGAGGAATTTCAACCTACTTTTTCGCCGGATGGCAAAGAAGTGGCTTATCTCGAAGAACGTGTAATACTCAAAGTTGTCAATTTGGCTACCAAGGCTGTCAGAACGATTTTGCCGGCTACTTATAATTACTCGTATTCGGATGGTGACCAGGATTATAAATGGTCGCCTGACGGCAAATATTTTTTAGCCAGTTATACTCCTAAGGGTGGGCAAATCTTTTTGGGCGAAATTGCTCTGATTGCTTCCGATGGAAAGTCAGAACCTATCAATCTGACCCAGAGTGGGTACTCAGACGGTATTCCGAAATGGGCAATGGATGGCAAAATGATGATTTGGTCATCAGACCGGGATGGTATGAAAAATCATGGTTCCTGGGGAGGAGAAGAAGACATCTATGGTATGTTTTTTACCCAAGAAGCTTTTGACCGATTTAAGCTTTCTAAAGAAGATTTCGCCTTGCTTAAAGAACAGGAAGGCAAAGAAAAAGCAGAACCTGAAAAGAAAGATACTGAGAAAAAAGACGAAAAAGGTAAGAAAGATGAGAAAAAGACTGAAACTGCCAAGCCTGCCGATAAAACTGTAAAACTGGAATTAGATGGAATTGAGTATCGGAAAGTCCGACTCACCAATCACTCGTCTCGTTTATCGGATGCGGTTTTGTCAAAAGATGGAGAAAAGTTATTTTATCTGGCTCGTTTTGAGAGAGGTTCTGATTTATGGGTAACAGATTTGAGAACTAAAGAAACCAAACTTTTAGTGAAAGATGCTGGCTCGGGCTTGGAGTTGAGCAAAGATGGAAAATCTCTGTTTATTATTTCAAATGGCAATATAATGAAGATAGATGCTGAGTCAGGCAAGCGGGAAGGGGTTGCTATTAATGCTGAAATGAATCTGAATTATCTGGCTGAAAAATCGTATATTTTTGAACATGCCTGGAGACAGGTAGTAAAGAAATTTTATGTAACCAATTTACATGGAGTTGACTGGAATTTTTACTATACTGCCTACAAGCGTTTCTTGCCTTATATTACCAATAACTATGATTTTGCAGAAATGCTTTCGGAAATGCTTGGCGAATTGAATGCTTCCCACACAGGTTGCCGGTATTCAGCTCCACAAGTCAATACGGATGCTACAGCTTCACTAGGGATGTTTTTTGATGAAAGCTATACCGGAAATGGACTTAAAATTACTGAGATTATTAAAAGAAGTCCTTTAGATAATGCCAAATCCAAAATCAAAGTCGGACATATTATAGAAAAAATTGATGGTGTAGAAATTAAACCGGATCAGGATTACTACCAGTTGTTAAATAGAAAAGCTGGCAAACTCACACTTCTTTCTGTATTTGACCCTGCTGGTAATACTCGTTTTGAAGAAAGCCTGAAACCCATCAGCCGAGGCGAAGAAGGACAGTTGCTATATGACCGCTGGGTAGAAAATCGCCGGAAAGAAGTAGAAAAAATGTCAGGAGGTAAAGTGGGGTATGTACACGTACGTGGCATGAATGATGCCAGTTATCGTACGGTAGTAGACGAGGTATTAGGAAAAAATTACAACAAAGAAGCCTTGATTGTAGATACTCGTTTTAATGGTGGGGGTTGGCTACATGACGATTTGGCTACATTTCTGAGTGGAAAAAAATATATGGAAATGGTGCCCAGAGAGCAAAAATTCGGGTCAGAGCCTATGAAAAAATGGTATAAACCAGTAGCAGTACTAATAGGCGAGAGCAATTATTCAGATGCTCATTTGTTTCCGGTAACCTTTAAAGCGTATGAAATTGGTAAAACTGTCGGAATGCCTGTGCCAGGCACTGGTACTGCTGTGTGGTGGGAATCGCAGATAGACCCGACTTTGGTATTTGGTATTCCACAAGTGGGGATGATGGATTTGAATGGAAAATACATGGAAAATACACAACTGGAACCGGATGTAAAGGTAGCAAATGAACCTGAGGTGATTACCAAAGGCAAAGATCAGCAAATCGAGAAAGCTGTTCAGGAGTTACTAAAAACTGCCGGACAAAAGCCAATCGGAATCAGGTAAGAAGTTAATTACTTGTTAAAAAAGGATTGAAATTTTTTCAATCCTTTTTTAATTGGTTACCTTTTCAGTAAAAATTCCTACGTTTCTATGAAAAATGCCTTTCTGCTACTAGTACTTTGTAACCTGTCTCTCTTGGCACAGCAGCCTTACATTGCTTTTGAGCCAGAGCTTCCCTTTCCTCAAAAAAATATTGAGCTTTCTTCACTTCTTTATAAAAGCCCTGCTCATCTTTCGCCGGAGCAAAAAGCTCTGGATTGCATTAGTAAATTTATGCTGACAGGCATAGATGATTATCGCTTTCAACATGTGTTGAGTGAATACCTATGGCAATTTGATTCATTAAAAATTCAACAACTCAAGCCCCCAATTTTGGCAGAAGCCCATAAGCACAAAACTCCTAATGACAGCATTCTTGATTACCAGCTTGGTATTATTCCTCAAAGTCGAATGGGATATGACAATCATGCTCCTGAACCTTTACGGGCTTTTTTGATTGATTTTAATAAAGACGGTATTGTAGATATGTGGGTTTTACAGGAGATTATGTTTGGTCCGTCATTGGGTCATTATATTTTTATCAGAAAAAATGATGTTCCTGTAAAAATTATCTCAGGCAGTGGCGGGTTTGTAAAACTGAAAAAACTACCCGATGGCAAAACTGTACTTACATACTCTTTTATCCGTATTGAAGATTCGGAATCGCTGATTACAACCCATTTTGTCTTTAACCCGGTTACTAAACAGACGGAAGCATTTAAACTTTACCACAATGCTGCTACAGTGCTTCCACCTCTTACCCAGCCTTTTAAAACTTTTACTGCCACTGCCAGTCTCAATTCACTGCGTTTTAGCCCGACTGTGATTGCCAGACTCAAAGATGAAGATACTACTTATCATCCGGCACGGGGCAATCTGGTAGCTGAGTGGAAAAAAGATGCCAAAGGCTATGTGCTGGCAACCCGTCAGAACTGGGCTTTTGTAGCTTTTCTGCCGGATACCCTTCACCTCAAAAACAGTTATCTGGGGCATGGTATGGATAGCGTTCCCAATCAAGATTATACCCACTACTACCCCAACCAAGCCTATCTTTGTGGCTGGATTTATAGAAAAAATATTCAGTATTAAGGATATTTGGCTAAAATTATATCATGCCAAATATTTTTAATACGTTTATCATTTCCATTGCATTGGTTACATGTAATTTGTCGAAAATATTTCGTCTGTGTGTTTTAACAGTATAAAGACTGACATATAATTTTTCTGCTATTTCTTCACTGGTAAATCCACTGCTAATTAGCAGGGCTATTTCCAATTCACGTTTATTAAGTTTTTCTAATTCAAATATTTGACTTTCCGGGACTGAGAGTCGGTATAATATGCTTTCTTTTCCGTTGGTAACTTTACAATAGTGTCTGTCATTCATTTTGTAATTATCTATTGCAGTTGCAGATACTAAAAGAAGCATCATTCCTCCATATTCATCAGTTTTGAGTATAGTATCTCTTTGAAGCAATCGAGTATAAGTCCCATCTTTTTTACATATTCTGTAGTCTCCGAATCCTTGATAATTCTTTCTTTCATTCATAGGTAAACTAACATAGTAGTCATTAAATATCTTCCCCATCGTAATTAAGCCAGGTTTGTCATCAATATGTATTTTGTCGTGAAAAAATCTTACAGTTCCTTGCATATATTCTTCTACTGTCCAGCCAAATAATAATTCAATAGAAGGGCTTACATATAAATATTCCATTGTAGAAATATCCACAACTACCACACAAAAATCCTTAAAGGTTGTCATCGTAAGCAACAGAGGGCTATTCTTATGCATCATATCGAATTCTTCTGCTTTTTCTTTGAGGTTGTAATTATTCCACAATTTTCTGAAAGCCTCAAAAGTATTACCTGAGAAAGGATGATATTTTTTTGACATAACAGGTAAAGGTTTGATTATAAGCCAAAAATACTACTTTGTAGGTATTGAATGAGGAATTTTTTACTCGGAATTTTGAGTCAAATTTATATGATATTTAATCACTAATAACACTTTATAATTATGAAATATAGATTATGCTTATTAATTGCCTTTGTTGCAATTAGTTTTTCATCTCATGCCCAGATACAGTGGAGTGGATGGACTTCTTTAAATAATGATTCAGGTGTAGTAGCCTATATCAGTTTTGTTGAAATAAAAACCTGTGGCAATATGAAGTATTGTTATTTTCGGTTTAGAAATGATAGAGCTATGCCTAACGCTACTTTACAAGGTTCTTTTAAATATAGAGACTGTGAGGGAAAAGAACAAGAACAACTTTTTGTTGTTTACCTGAGTAAGACAGGTATAGATCAAAATGAGGGCAAATGGTATTTATCTAACGGCAGCGGAGTGTATAATATTAAGGTAGATAAGGTATACAAATAATTTTGGAAAGGATAACTATCATATCAGATTGTTACAACATGAAGAAAAATTTGTGTCTATTAACGCTCATCAGGTTTCAAACCAGATGACAGTCCTTCTTGAAAATTAATCATTTTTATCTTTTAAAACTAAATATTCGATTTTAGTTCCATCATTATTCTCCGCCGCCATCTAAAATTTTAAGTACTTTAAGAAAATAGTTACTCCCTACAATATTCGATGATTTTATAACTTGGTGCTTTATGGAATTACCTAAATTTACTCAGTTTGTAATTCTTTTTGTAGCTATATTCTTTTCACTTGGAATTAAAGCCCAAGATGAAACTGTCAATGCAATAGCGATGCAATCAGATGGAAAGATATTAGTTGGTGGATTATTTACATCAATTAATGATATTGCTAAAAAAGGAATAGCTCGTCTAAATCCTAACGGTAGTATAGATAACTCATTTGCTTCGCCACTGGGTTCATCTGGAGTGAATGCTATTGCAATTCAACCAGATGGAAAGATTTTGGTAGGAGGTATCTTTAATATAAACGGAGTTAACAAAACCATTGCACGATTGAATACAGACGGTAGTCTTGATAACACCTTTAATTCAACTATTTCACCTTCACTTTATCTTACTTCTTCTATATTATTATTACCATCAGGGAAAATATTACTAGGTAGTCTTATAGGGGTAATACAATTGAATTCAAACGGAAGTACGGATTATATTTTTCCACAATCCGGGGCATTAGATATGGGTTTTCAATCAGATGGTAAGATTATTACAGGGGGAATGGGTGCTTCCATTGGCAGCGTAGTTATGCGTTTCAATACTGACGGTACGATAAATACATTTAAAATGAGCCAAAACTTTGCAATAAGTGCTGACGGTACTACTTCAATAGCTATTCAACCGGACAATAAAATAGTTGTTCCGCTTCATTATATATCACTTTCATATTTATATCGGTTTAATGCTGATGGCAGTAAAGACAATACATTTATGATTGGTGCTACTGGGGCAGTCAATAAGGCTCTTTTGCAGCCTAATGGTAAGATTTTACTTGGAGGGAAGTCTATAAGTTATGGACCTAATACTCTAAGTGATATAGCTCGCTTAAACTCAGATGGAAGTATAGATACTTCTTTTAAACCTGCCTCTGTTAGCAATGGATCCGTAAGTAATGGATATAGTGTAAATACCGTTTGTTTACAATCGGATGGAAAAATTTTAGTAGGAGGGAATTTTACTGCTGTGAATGGAGTAGCACGAAATAGAATAGCACGTTTAAATTCAGATGGAAGCTTGGATATGTCTTTTGATAGTGCAAATTCTGTCACACTACTTGCAAATGGTATAGTAGGAAGCAGTTATCTGTTTAACCTCAATACAGGCACTACTCCTAACAAAACTTATGCACTGGCTTCGGGTAACCTGCCCACAGGACTTTATCTGGAAGGTACTTATGCTGCTATTTTCGGTAATCCTCAAGTAAGTGGCAATTACACTTTTACACTGACAGCTACAGATTCACAAGGCAATCAGACTACAGAGCAATACAGCCTTTTGGTCTCTTGCCCTGATATGAATATCACTTCTGCCATGCCCGATGCTGCCATTGGTAGTAGTTATCTGGTAAATCTCTCTTCCACAGGAGGGTCTGGCAGTTATTTATATTCACTCACAAGTGGTTCACTGCCACCGGGGCTTTCACTGGAAGGTTCTTATGGAGCAGTTTATGGTTCTCCTTCGCAAACAGGTGTTTATAATTTTACACTGACCGCCACAGATACCAAGGGTTGTCAGACAAGCAAGAGTTATACAATTACGATTTCATGTGCCGGTTTGGCAATCACATCTGCTTTGCCTAATGCCAGTGTTGGCAGCAGTTATTTAGTTAATTTAACAACAACCGGCGGGTCAGGAGATTATGTTTATTCTCTCACGAGCGGTTCATTACCACCCGGATTATCTTTGGAAGGAACGTATGCTGCTGTTTTTGGTTCACCACAGCAAACAGGCAGTTATAATTTTACGATTACCTCTACAGACAAAAAAGGATGTCAAACTTCACGAGCTTACACACTTACTATTGCTCCTTCAGGCGGACGTTTGGCACAAACATCTTCTCTGAAAGGAGTTCAGGAGGAGTCAATTTCTCAGGATTTAACAATATACCCTAATCCGGCTAGTGATAAAATAAAAATAGAAGCCCCAAAAGTTCGTTCAGTACAGATATATGATGCAATGGGCAGACTTGTTCTGGAAGATAAGCCTTCGGGAAGGAAATATCAGGCTTTAGAATTAGAATATGATATCAGGTCTTTGGTATCAGGTTCTTATTTTATTAAAGTATTTTTTGATGAGCAGATTAAAGTCCTCAAGTTTATTAAAAACTGATATTCTATTTTATATCTTCAAATTATGAAAAGAGGTGCAAGTCAAGCATATAATGACTTACACCTCTTTTTTATGCTTAATGACTTTTCAATTATCCTACACTACCTTCGAGGCTGATTGCCAGTAATTTTTGAGCTTCTACAGCAAATTCCATGGGCAATTGGTTTAAAACCTCTTTGGCATAGCCATTTACAATCAATGCCACCGCTGTTTCTGTATCCATACCCCGTTGGCTGCAGTAAAAAATCTGGTCTTCTCCTATTTTAGAAGTAGTAGCTTCATGTTCAACCTGAGCAGTTGGGTTTTTTACTTCAATATAGGGAAAAGTATGAGCTCCACAACGATCTCCCATCAGCAAACTGTCACATTGAGAAAAGTTACGGGAATTTTCAGCATTTTTCCCAATCTTAACCAATCCTCTGTATGAATTCTGACTTCGACCTGCCGATATACCTTTACTTACAATCCGGCTTTTGGTGTTTTTACCAATATGAATCATTTTGGTACCAGTATCAGCCTGTTGGTAGTTATTGGTTACGGCTACTGAATAAAACTCTCCCATAGAATAATCTCCCTGTAATATAACAGACGGATACTTCCAGGTAATGGCAGAGCCGGTTTCTACCTGTGTCCATGAGATTTTAGCATAAGCTCCCTTGCAAATTCCACGTTTGGTAACAAAATTATAAATGCCCCCTTTTCCTTCTTTATTGCCAGGATACCAGTTTTGTACAGTTGAATACTTAATGCTGGCTTTTTCAAGAGCTACCAGCTCTACTACGGCAGCATGTAACTGATTTTCATCACGCATGGGAGCTGTGCAGCCCTCAAGATAACTTACATAACTACCCTCTTCTGCAACAATCAGAGTACGTTCAAACTGACCCGTTTCTTTAGCATTGATACGAAAGTAAGTAGAAAGTTCCATTGGACATCTTACCCCTTTAGGAATAAATACAAACGAGCCATCTGAAAACACCGCAGAATTAAGAGCAGAAAAGTAATTATCTGAAGCAGGGACCACAGAGCCAATGTATTTTTTTACCAGTTCAGGATGTTCCTGAATGGCTTCACTCATAGAGCAAAAAATAATACCCAGTTCAGCAAGTGTTTTTTTATAGGTAGTAGCGATTGAAATGCTGTCTATTACAGCATCTACAGCTACACCGGTGATGCGTTTTTGTTCATCAAGTGAAATACCCAGTTTTTCAAAAGTTGCTCTCAATTCTGGGTCAATCTCGTCCAGGCTTTTAGGTGTAACTTTTTGCTTGGGAGCAGAATAATAAATTATATCCTGATAATTGATTTCAGGAAACGTAACATTTGCCCATTCAGGAGTTTCCATTGTCAGCCAGTGTCGATAGGCTTTCAGTCGCCATTCAAGCATCCATGCCGGCTCGTTTTTCTTTGCAGAAATAAACCTGATAATATCTTCACTTAACCCTTTCGGAGCAGAATCAGTTTCTATGATAGTTTCAAAACCATATTTATAATCCGAGGAGGTAATTTCTTCCAATATGTCCGTACCTTTTTCCATTACACTTTTATTTAGAATATGTATAAACAATAGCAATTCACAAATTTATAACAAAAAATCGGGTCGTATGTTCCCAAGTCTGTGTTTTTTTATTTTAGATGGTACTTTTTTTTATAAATTTTCAAAAGCAGGTAAAAGATTATATTTCATTGGGTAATGGAAACAATTAACAAGAGATATAAAGTAGCTCAATAATAGTTTTCAGCTGCTTTATTGTTACTTTGAGAAAATAATTCTGAAAGTTTTCACCAAATGCAACTTTTATAGATTGAGATGGGTCATGACTATGAAAACGGATGAAGAAAAACAAATCGTTTTGTGTTTATCGTTTGTCATATTTTCAGTGTTATCATGCCAATCCTTTCATACCGGAACGAGCATATCAAACCAAAGCAAATAATTCTAAAAGCTTCCATGCAAAGCGAGGACGAACTCATCCGTGGCTGCCTTCGTCAGGAACCGGTGCATCAACGCCGGCTGTATGACTATTATGCTGCCCGTATGCTTACGGTATGTTTGCGTTACACCAAAAATCGAATGGAAGCAGAAGACATACTTCAGGAAGGTTTTGTGAAAGTTTTTCATAATCTGGAAAAGTTCAGGAAGGAATGTCCACTGGAACAATGGATTAAACGAATTATGATTAACACAGCTCTTAAGCACCTGCGTGGTCAAAATCTGGTAATTTTTGATGATGAGCTACCAGTTTTTGAGCAGGTTTCTGTAGAAGAAAGTAGTGTGCTGGCAGAGTATAGTTTTCAGGAGTTGTTAAAAATGATTCAGTCCCTTGCTCCTGGCTATCAGGCTGTTTTTAACCTGTATGCCATAGAAGGTTATACACACAAAGAAATTGCCGAAATGCTGGAAATTTCTGAAGGAACAAGTAAATCACAATATGCAAGAGCAAAAAATATTTTGCAGGAAATGATAACCAGAAACAGTCAATATTGGGTTTTGGGAAAATAAATTACCAGAATGACTTTAATAAGAGTGTTTAAAAAGCAGGTTTTAGAATATGAACGGAGAGAACAAGGATTTTGAAGAAATGTTTCGTAGAGCATTTGAAAGTGCTGAAACGGAGCCTTCTTTTGTGCCGTGGGCAAAAATTAGTGAAGAATTAAAAAAGAAAAAGAAGAAAAAAAGTATCTGGTTATTTGTACAATATACAGCTGCTGCCTGTATTGCCGGATTGTTATTGATAGGAGGTAGTATAGTGCTTTTTAAAGAGTCTACTGATGATTTACAATTGACTGCAAATGGAAAGAATACAGTAAACACCCAAAATAATAAGGCTCTGAAAGATATTGATACTTCAGAAACTCAGAAGAATATTACCTATCAGGAAGAATCTCAACGCAAGAGAATTATAGTAAAAGATAGTTTAATTGGTGTGGAGAAGGAAAATATAGTGCAAAACAATGCCTTGTATCAAAACGCAACTAAAACAAATCAAATAAGTTCGGTAAAAGAACAACCCGTTGATATGTTTGCTCTTAATTCTCAAAAAGTAAAAACAAATGTCAAAGAGCCAAAAAATAGCAGCCATGTAACTAACACAAAATCTAATGTGACTTTAGAAGAAGAGGGGGGAGCTAATGATAAAATATTATTTACAGATAATAATGTGGATAAATATAGTCTTCTTTTACCAGTTACAGCAAAATACGGCTTTGCTATAATACCTGTGCAAATAAAAAAGACTGAAATACCCCTCAATCGCTATATGGCATTGGAAGAACCAATCGTGGAAGAAGAGAAGAAACAAAATAATATTTCACGATGGCAGGCAGATATGGCTTTTGGTTCAGGTTATTTTAAGCCCAATATTCAGACAAGTGCCCTGCCAACCAGCAATTTTTCTGCTTCCAATAGTGCTTTGAGTGTTCAGAATGGTAATAGTACATCAATTGCTGATATTTATAATAATGCTAACAGTGATTTTCAGGATAATTCTTTTCCATCACTCTCTTATCAGACTGGTTTTTCAGTAGGGTATTTAATAGGTAAGAGGTGGCTGATAAGAGGGGGATTTCAATACAGACATGAAACCTCTGTTACTAAAACCCTGCAATATTCACAAGATATGTACGGTGAAAAATTTCCGACTTTGGCAAGTATAGTGAGTAATCAGGTAAATCCTGTTACATTTTTTGAGTCCAAGAATATTGCATATGCCAATCATTCGGCAGTCTATAACTCTTACATCCGACTCGAAAATGAGTACCGTTATCTTAGTATTCCTTTAAGCATACAATATCGCTTTCTGGATAAAAAAATAGGTCTTTCAGCCGGGAGTGGTATAAGTTATGATATTTTTCTGCTCAATCGTATCAGTGGTGATAATTACAATGTAAAAGAGTATAATTTCAAGAATTCAGATAATACTATTTATAAGCCATTGGCTATCAGTACATTGTTTAATATAAGAGCTGATTATAAGGTTTTTGGGAAAATGTTTGTGTTTGTAGAACCATATCTGAGAGTGGCATTGAGTTCTTATACCAATTCTTCTACTGTTAGAAGTATGCCAGTAAACTGGGGTTTAGGCTCAGGATTACAATACAGATTTTAAAGAAGCGGGAAAAAATACTTCTCCTGTTTCTTTAACCTGAATACTTTTATAATATCAAGTGTGTGCCGATTCTGGTAACAACATTATCAGCATGACAAATCAAAACATCTTTTACTCCATTCTGTAATGCTGCAAAAGCATTGTCTAACTTAGGAATCATGCCTTTTGATACGATACCTTCCTGTTTTAGTCGGACATAGTTTTCCATAGAGATTTCAGGAATTACAGAGTCATCATCTTCCGGATTTTGTAAAACACCTTTCTTTTCAAAACAGTACACAAGATTTACTTCCAGATGAGAAGCCAGGGCTGTGGCAATAGCAGATGCCATAGTATCGGCATTTGTATTAAGAATCTGACCATTTTCATCATAAGTAAGTGGGGCAATGATGAGTGTTAGATTTTGCTGGAGAAACGCCAGCAGTTGTATGGCGTTTACTTTCTCTACATCTCCTGCAAATCCATAGTCAATGGCACCTTTCCCACGTTTGCGGGCAAGAATAATACCAGCATCAGCTCCGGTTAAACCTAAAGCATTACAACCCAGAGATTGTAAATGAGCTACCAGGTTTTTATTTACTAATCCACCATATACCATCGTTACAACCTCAAGCATTTTTTCATCTGTAATTCGTCTCCCATCTACCATTTTGGTTTCAAGTCCAAGTTTTTCTGCCATTTGTGTGGCTACTTTTCCTCCACCATGTACCAAAATTTTAGGCTCCGAACCAATACTGAAATTACGTAAAAAACGGGCTGTGGCAGTGGGGTCATCTATGATATTTCCCCCAATTTTAATAACAGAAAGTTTACTAAGCATCATGGCTACAAACTTAATAAACTTTTTATGTTTTCATTATACTTCAATCCCGATTCCAGTTTTGACATATTTTTATCTTCCAGAAAAAGTACATATTTCCCTGAAAAATGCTTCTGAATTTCCCTTACTAAATCTGAGTTGAGTATAATTGAACGGCTAATTCGTATGAAACCAGATGGTAGTTTTTCCTCCAGATGTGATAATGTATAATCTGTCAGATATTTTTTGCCATCGGTTGTAATCAGAAAAGTATATTTATCCTCTGCCTCAAAATAGCTGACTTCTTCCAATCGCAGTAGCAAGATTTTATCAGCTGTTTTGACAGAAACAGACTGAATATTTTTTTTTGGTTTCATGGCTTCAAGTAGCAATTGTAGCCCATGATTGTCAAGAGATGGTTTGTCTGAAAATTTCTTCAGCTTTTCTACAGTTATGTCAAGTCTTTCTTTTTCAATAGGTTTGAGCAGATAATCTATGGAATTTTCTTCAAAAGCTTTGATGGCATACCGATCGTATGCAGTCGCAAATACCACAACAGGCATATAACTTAGCTGGGAGAGCATTTCAAATCCATTTAGTCCGGGCATTTCGATGTCCAGAAAAATAACATCCGGCTGCAACTCTTCAATCATAAGCCGGGCATCTATTCCGTTGTAGGCTTCGCCTGTTATTTCAAAGAAATTATATTCTGTCAGCAGGCGTCTCAGGCGACTTAGTGCCAGTTTTTCATCATCTATCAAAATAGCTTTCATTATAACTGTGGGATTTCGGTCAGGCGGTTTGGCAGGACTGTCGGTTCAGGCTGCACATTTTTGATAAAAATTTGGACGGTTTTTTTAGGATGACTGACTATTTCCAGCCGGGCATCTTCTCCGCAAAGTAGCCGGAGCTTGTCTTGTGTGCTACGTAAACCATAGCCTGTGTCCAGATTTTTCGGAAAAGGAACGCCATTGTCGGAGATGCTGATAAGCAATGTATCCTGTTTATGTGATATGTCTATTTCCAGTAGTCCTTTTCCGGTAATTTTTGAAATACCATGTTTGATGGCATTTTCTACGAGTGGCTGAATGAGAAATTGTGGAATGAGACAATTTTGTAAACTTTCATTCTCAAAATGTATGGTATATTCCAGTCTTTCGTCAAAACGGACTTTTTCAACTTCCAGGTATGTTTTTACCATTTCTATCTCATCAATCAGTGGGGTCATATATTGGCTTTTGGCATTCGTGGAATACCGGAAAAACCGGGCAAGCAACAAGACCATTTGTTCGGCTTTAGGAGGATTTTCGTGAATGAGACTTGCAATAGAATTAAGCGAATTATAGAGGAAGTGAGGACTGATTTTGGCTTGCAGGGCTTCGAGTTCGGCTTTGGTTTTGAGTTCTTTCAGTTCTAATAGTTCATATTCCTGTTCCGTAATTTTTTTGTTACGTTTCCTGTCATAACGCTGAAAAAGATATACAAAATTAGTTGCCAGTATAATATTGCTGCCAAATGCAACTATCAGAGGATGTGTATAATAAATTGGGGAAATAAGTCTTTCAGGATGCCCATAAACTAAACTAAAAAACACCTTGTCGCTCACATAAACCAATACTGTAAGAATCAAAAAATTAATCCATCTTGGAGAAATTTTGTAGTCAAAAAGATTAAGTAGCCGAATCATTAGAACGGCAATCAGGGCTTCCAATCCATTTCCTAATACTATACTTTTAAAGTCGGAGCCATTGGTATTATATTCACGGGTCATAAGTTTGGTGTATGAAGTCAGAGCAAAATAAGTAACACCTCCTAGTGCTAGGTCGAGGGCAAACGTAAAAAAGAGCTGTAATAAAAAACGCCAGATATGTTGTAATAAATTGGTTTTCATATATAAATCTGTTAATTACTACCTTTAATCTGACCAGATAAACCTGAATTTATTGCTACTGTTCTCCATTCCCACTTTTTAATCCCAAGCTTATATTAGACTTACCAAGTCTTTTTTATGTATTTTATTTTAAATCAGTATTGACCATGAATTAAAAGACAAAATAACAAACCTGATGATTATTCTTACAGCAAAATACTTCTGATATTCCGGTTATCTGACTAGCCATTTGCCCAATAACCGGAATATTTGCCAGAAAATAAAGTTACTCAATGATAAGAATGCTTTTGCTCGCCTGTGAACCTTGCAAGAGTTGAAATGCTGAACTATCAAATTGTGATTCTCAACTCTTGCAGAGTTATTAAAAAGTACTTCAGGCGAAAGTTTTGGATATTTTATTTACAGTTTTTCAGGTATTCATCATTTTGCTCTTTTCCCCAATTTGGATAAATATCTGATTGAGGTTTAAATGTCTCAAATCTGGTTTTTGCTTTTTGCCATTCAGGACAGGCAGTTTTGGCTCCACCTCCGAATGCTTCCGGCATATAAAAAAGATTGTTGCCTTTCAGATAATAAATACGTGGATTTTCAGGATTTAATTTCTCTGCTTTTTCAAGATTTTCGCTAAAAATAGCCCCTTGTTTTTGCCAGCGTGACTGACCATCAATTGCCAGATTTGCCTGTGCTACCATAGCTCTCATGACAAAAATCTCATCGTTTTCAGTACCAAGGTTGTTGATCAGCGTTTCTGCTTTTTCTACTAATTTATCCCTTTTTTCGGTTTCTGTTTCCATAAACGATAGTAAGGTATAACAAAATGCAGCATAATAATTGGGTAACCATTCTTTTGGGGCATTCTTGCCTATCATTTCAAAACGATTGGCAACTGCCTGCATTTCGGTTGGGGTTTTTGCTTTTCCAAACTGAACAAGGGTCTCCTGCATGGCTTTCACAAATTTTTCGTCGTCAGTTTGTTGTATAATTTGTTGCACTGGCTTATTGATGTGGTTTGCCAGAGATGCAGAAGAAACCGCAGTACATAAAACAATTGCAAATACGATAGTTTTCATAATAGAGAATTGGGTTTTTAGGGTTATTTGGTTTTGGTACTTTTTACTTTATCAATAGATACATTTATTCCTATAAAAAATGAGCGGTAAGTGGGAGGTGATGTCGAAATACGCTGTGTCCCATCAGCAGAATAGCGATAACCAAATATGTTTTTAGTTCCCAGAATATTACTCATCTCGGCATAGATTACTGTAAAATTGTTTTTAATGCTGGTCAGGTAATTAAAACTTACACTCAGGTTGTGATAAGCAGGTGTTTTGTCAGCCATAAAAACCGGATTATTGGGATTATAATAAGTTCTGCCTGAGCTGTACACATAAGAGGCATTTACCTGACTGGTAATTTTGGAAATGTATTTTTTAAATAGCAAGCTCAGGTTATGAGTTGATGCAAAAGTTGGCATAGCTTCAGTTAAGTAGTTGGCAAACAGACGTTTGGTGTCTAAATAAGAATATGAAATCCAATATTCGGCATTTTCAAAGGTTTTTTTGTCTCTGAAAAAAATATCCACACCTCTGGCATATCCGTACCCTGAATTATCTGTATAGCCATAAGGGAAGCGGTTAGTATTGGCATCAAAAGGCTCATTTACATATTCTCTTACCAGATTTTTATAATTTTTGTGATAAATCTCTGTTCTGAAGGTTCTGTCATTGTGTTGGAACTGATAATTGAATATAAAATGAGAAGCTTTTTCAAAACCAAGATTTTTGTTTATATACAGATAGTTTTGCAAAGGATTTTGATAAAATGTACCATAAGCAAACGATACCTGACTATAATCTCCTGTTTTATATGCCACAGAAATACGTGGGGCAGCATTCCATTGATTAATTACCTGTGAATATTCAGCTCTTATACCCACACGAGTTACCAGTTTACGACTTAGGGTGATATCTGCTTCAGTGAATTCGGCAACATAAAAATCCCGAAACCAGTTGCTATAAGTCTGATAAATATTTTTGTATTCATAATAGTGAACTTCTGCCCCCTGATTTAGTGTAACTTTTTCGGATATATCTCTGGCAACAGCAACTCTCGCCTGCGAGCGTTTGTCACTACGTTCAGCATTGACTGTATCTAAGCTGAGATTGTCTTCATTAAAACTTTGTGAAAATCCAACATTCAACCGATATTTTCCAAGTGTTTCACTAAGGGTAGTATTAGAATAAAAATTGTAATTTTTCAGACCAAAAGATGTTTTTCCGGAAGGATAAGTAGCGTCTGGATAAGTAATACCCAATTTACTATTAGTGAAATTAACATATACTTTCAATATACCTGTTTGAGAGGTCTTCTTTCGAAAGTTAGATGCCAGATTAATTCCATGAGGAGCAGCATCCCATTGTATGTTTTGTTTATTTAAATGATACATAACCGGACCTACATTAAAATAACTTCCATTAAATTCCAGGGAGCTCCTCGTCCAGAGTTGGGTAATGCCACCATATACAGAAGCAAAGTTAGCTCCGGCAGTATACTGTGATTTTGTTGGTAAGTCGTTGGTGTTCAGTAATAATACAGATGATAGTGCCTGCCCGTATTGAGCTGAATAACCTCCTGTACTAAAAGCCGTACCTTTGAATTGGAATGGTGAAAAGCGTCCACGCTGTGCTACATTAGGGACACTACTGAAAAAAGGATTTTGTACAATCAGCCCATCTACTACAGCTTTGGTTTCAGTACCTGAACCACCTCTTACAAACAAGCCTTCCTGTTCGCCTACCTGTGAAGCACCCGGTAAAGCCTGTAATGCTCTGAAAATATCTGCTCCTGCTCCGGCTGTGGTTACAATATCCAGAGGCTTGAGAATGGTAGTACGTTTTTCATCACTGGCTTCAAATACACCTGCTGTAATTACAACTTCGCTGAGGGTAGCTGGGTCTTCCTGAATTTCGATAATCTGAGAAATTGCAGGAAGTTGTACTTTTTTTTCTACTGTGAGGTATCCTAAATAGCTAATTACCAGCGTGCCAGTGTCTTTTTGTGAGGTCGAAAAGCTAAAGTTACCGGTTGTATCGGTAGAAGCTCCGTCATAGCTCCCTTTTAAAAACACACTGGCTCCGACAACAGGATGTTTTTTTTCATCCAATACTTTGCCTGAGATTATATTTTGTGCAAAAACAGCATTGCTCTGTAAGAATAACAGAAAAAAATGCAAGAGGGTTAAGGATAAGAAAGTGTTTTTCATAGTATTTCATCAATCTTTTGGCTGATTGATGAAACAAAGTAAAATTATGCCCAGTCGATACCCTATCAATTTCCGATAAACCCATGAAAAGTAAGTACAAATTGAGAAAATAGGGGAGCAAAATATGTAGACTTTCATTTATAGTTCTTTTTAGTAGCCCTATAAGAGTTAAAATGCTAAAATAACGTGAGTTCGGGATTAGAATAGTCCATAAATTATTAACTATCAAGTACTTAATAAATTTACATTTGACTTGTTTCCAATTTTTATTCATTCCAAGACCTTCTTACTTTTTTGTATGCCCAAAAAAGTAAGCAAAAAAAGGCAGCAGGGCAAAAGCGACAGCTTTTGAGCCAGCCTTGTGATAGGACGAGCAAAAACTAACCCTGATTTCCTAGCTCTCTTATCATTATCTCAATGATTTCGGGTTAGTTCACGCTGCTGTTGCATCCCTTCCCTCTTTTTATTCCCGAACTCACGTTAAACTATGCAATTGTGATTCTTAACTCTTTCTGAGTTGGCTGGTAAGCAAAAGTTTTGAATATTTTATCTGTTTTTATGAAAATAAACCAGCAGGAGAGCACACAAATCAATAAGTTTAGATAAAAAATCCTGTTGATGTAAGTTTCTGAGTAATTTGTTATACTCCAGCACCAATTTATAATTAGATGCAATAAAGCATTGCCTGAGTTCGTATCGAATTCGCTTTGCCAGTGCCAGATTTTCACTGACCGAATGATTAAGTGAATAAGCTTTCAGGCAGACTTGCCAGGTTGATTCTTGGAGCTTGTTTTTTCTTTCTTTGAAGTGTGTTGATAGAGAATGAGTTACCTTTCTCTTTAAGGTAGTAACTTCCTCGTGAAAATAATATTTCCATTTTCTGCTTGATCTTACCCAAAAATCAAAATCCTCATAAGCCAGATTTTCGTCATAGCCATTAAGTTCGTCAAGCACAATTTTTTTTATCATCATAGTTGGGGTACAAATGAAATACCTTGCCAAAATTTCCTGATAAATATCTCCTGACGGTATGTTAGAAATATTTTCATAATGTCGGTTAATAGGCTTCCCTTCTTCGTTTGTGTGCCATGCATCTGAAAATATTACACCATAGCTTTCATCAAGTTTTTCTAAAATGGTTACTTGCTTCTTTATTCTGTCATCAATCAGTATGTCATCGGCTGATAAATCAATTATATATTTCCCTTTTGCTTTGACTAAAGCCCGATTAAAAGATTTGCAGTTTCCCAGATTTTCTGTATTCTCAATAAATTCAATATCAGGATTTTCTTTTATAAAGCCCTTTATTATATGAACACTCTCATCAACACTTTTATCATCTACTATAATCAGTTGAATGTTAGGATACGTTTGCTTTTTAACCGACAAAAGAGCCTCCTTTACAAACCTGTCATGGTTGTAACAAAGACAAATTACCGTAACCAGGGGGAAAGATTCTGACAGAAAAAAATCTGACTCCATATTAAACCTTTTTGTTTAAAAAAAATCTAACCCATACAAACAAAAACTTTCAATCTGACAATTATGAAAAATCCCCTCTCTAAATTTTCTGTTTTAGGTGCTGCCATTCTTATCTTGACTTTTACCTCATGTAATCGTAAAGATTCTGCTGAGCCGGAAATCGCAGCCGAAGATAATACAAATGGCTTGTATGAATCTGATGATGTTGTGAATTTTTCAATTGACGTTATGAATGACAAAAGTGGTGATATGGCAAAAAAAACAGCTTCATCTGATCGTGAAAGTGAAGTCTATGAGAGCAAGACTGTTTGTAATGCATCAATTACTTTTACGCCCAAGGGAAGTAATCCTACAGGCAGTATCTTAATAGATTTTGGCTCAACACCTAAAACTTGTTCTGATGGCAGAACCCGCCAGGGAAAAGTCCTTATTACTTTTACAGGTAAATATGGAGACCCAGGTAAGACACAAACCATTACCTTACAAGATTATTATGTCAATGGTAATAAAGTAGAAGGGACTAAAACTCTTTCATCTTCAATTGTAGATACCAAACTGGTTACTGATATTTCTGTAATAGGAGGTAAAGTAACTTATACAGATGGTACAAGTTTTACATGGAATAGCACCCGCCAGCGTATCTATGATTACAAAGGTACACCTGCCAATCTAACAGATGATGTAATAACTGTAACCGGAACTGCAAATGGGACAAGCCGTAATAATGTAGTATATGCCATGACTATTACCAGTGCTCTTACTTATAATACATCTTGTGTGTTAAGTGGTGTATTTATGCCAAGTAGCGGGGTTTTGGAAATACAACCTACTGGTTTTCAGAAAAGAACTATTGATTATGGTGATGGAAGTTGTGATAAAAAGGTAACAATCACGGTAGGCAATCGTTCTATTACATATGAAGTGAAAAAATAAGTCTAATCTCCATAACATAAAAAGCCTGCTTTCAAAAAGCAGGCTTTTTTATTTTCATTCAACTTTAAGACTAAGCTATAGCTTTAACTTTTTCCACGATTGCTTTAAATGCAGCCGGGTGATTCATTGCTAAGTCAGCAAGTACTTTACGGTTGATTTCAATACCTGATTTATGAAGTTTGCCCATAAAAACAGAATAAGATAAACCGTATTCTCTTGTTCCTGCATTGATACGTTGAATCCATAGACTACGGAATTCACGTTTTTTTACTTTACGGTCACGGTAAGCATACAACCATCCTTTTTCTACTGCATTTTTGGCTACTGTCCACACATTTTTTCTTCTTCCGAAATAACCTTTTGCAAAAGCCATTATTTTTTTTCTTCTGGCTCGGGAAGCAACAGCATTGACACTTCTTGGCATTTTAACTTGGATTTATGGCTTGTGGCGGTTCATATTAAGGAACACTTACTGCCTCAGCCGGTGAAACAATTGATAAATAGACTGATACGATAATTATCCTCTCAGTAAAGCTAATACACGGTCATGGTCTGCAGGGCTAACCAAAGCATCTTTACCCAGACGGTGTTTGCGATCATTTGATTTTTTAGTCAGGATATGACGTTTGTAAGCATGCTTTCTTTTAATTTTACCTGTTCCGGTCAATTTAAAACGCTTACTTGCTCCTGAATTGGTTTTTAATTTAGGCATATATGTATTGAAATTGAATGAATTATATGTTATTTTTTTGGTTTAGGCGAAATCATTACCTGCATTCTTTTTCCTTCCATTACCGGCATACTGTCAGGTTTTCCATATTCTTCCAATTCGGAAAGAAACTTGAGTAATAAAGTCTGCCCACGTTCTTTAAATACTATTTCACGCCCCTGAAAATGTACATAAGCTTTTACTTTAGCACCTTCCTTCAAGAAATTGATGGCATGCTTAAGTTTAAAGTCATAATCATGATCATCAGTGTTTGGACTGAAACGAATATCTTTTACTACTACTTTCTGAGCTTTTTGCTTCATTTCTTTAGCTTTCTTCTTTTGCTCATACTTGAATTTAGAGTAATCTATGATTTTGCAAACAGGCGGATCAGCAGCAGGAGCTATCTCAACCAAGTCAAGATTTTGGGCTTTAGCCATAGCAAGAGCTTGACTGGTTTCGTAAATTCCGGGTTCTACGTTGTCACCTACCAACCGGATTTTTGGAATACGGATGCGTTCATTAATGCGATGTTCGTCTTCTTTTTTACCCCTGTTGTTATTATTCCCTCTGTTAAACTGGGGCTTGTTAAACTGTTGGCTGATATCTACCTCCTTTTTTAGTTTCAGGTTAAAAATTCTGGTTATCTTTACTTTAAGCCTGCAAATTTAGCAAAACTATTCCTAACTTTCAAAGGAAAAAGTAAAATGATAATGAGAATATTATATAAAAATATGACTTGAGACAGAATGATTGCAAATATTGTGAAGGCTTGCAGGGTTTTAAAACATTTTGGAGTGGGGTAGGTTGTGTTGATATGAGTCGTCTGAATCAATGTCTTTGCAACATTTCTTTTTATTTTTCTGACAAAAGGCTAATTTTACAGACTTTTTTGGATCATATTTATATCCAAAAGTTTTTTACTTCATCAACAACGTTTGTCTTTGGACAACAACTACTTAATTAACTACAACCATGATTATCGGACTTCCGAAAGAAATTAAAAATAACGAAAATCGGGTAGCTCTTACACCTGCTGGTGTTACAGAACTGAAAAAAGCTGGTCATAAAGTATATGTACAAACTCAGGCTGGAGATGGTAGCGGTATTCCTGACGAAGATTACAAAAAAGCAGGAGCTACGATACTATCTACTATCGAAGAGGTATATGCCATTGCTGAAATGATTATCAAAGTAAAGGAGCCTATAGCTTCTGAATACTCACTTGTGAAAGAAAATCAGTTGCTCTTTACTTATTTTCATTTTGCATCGTCTCAGGAACTTACCCATGCCATGCTTAAGTCTAATGCTGTTTGTTTGGCTTACGAAACTGTAGAGAAAACAGACAGAAGCTTACCGCTACTTGTACCTATGTCAGAAGTAGCTGGTCGGATGGCTATTCAGGAAGGGGCAAAATATCTGGAAAAGCCTATGAAAGGAAGAGGTATTCTGCTGGGTGGTGTTGCTGGCGTAAAACCAGCTAACGTACTTGTACTGGGAGGTGGAATAGTAGGTACTCAGGCAGCTAAAATGGCAGCTGGTTTGGGAGCAAATGTAACTGTAGTTGATATTAATCTTAACAGATTGCGTTATCTTGAAGATATTATGCCTCCTAATGTAGATACAGTAATGTCTAATGAATATAACATCAGAGAATTGGTAAAGCATGCTGACTTGATAGTAGGAGCTGTGCTGATTCCGGGTGCAAAAGCTCCTCACCTGATTACAAGAGATATGCTGAAACTTATGAGACCTGGTACTGTATTGGTTGATGTGGCTGTGGATCAGGGCGGTTGTATTGAAACGTGTACGCCAACGACACATGAAAATCCGACTTATATTATTGATGATGTAGTTCACTATTGTGTTGCCAATATGCCGGGTGCTGTACCTTATACTTCTACACTTGCCCTAACTAATGCTACATTGCCTTATGCCCTACAACTTGCCAACAAAGGCTGGAAACAGGCTTGTTGTGATAATAAAGAATTGGCTTTGGGATTAAATGTAGTACACGGTGAGGTGGTTTATAAGGGTGTTTCGGATGCTTGGAATCTGCCTTATACTTCTGTGCAGGAAGTTCTTGCTATTGCTACAGTATAATTTTTTGTATGAAATTTTTTTAACCCTGCAAAACTTACTTTTTGCAGGGTTTTTGTTTATTTATTCTAACCTTGTATTTTGTAAGCAAAAGTTTATTGTAAATATTTTTTGCAAAAATTGTTTACCAAAAGACACCAAACAGTATAAAACAAAAAATCTTCTTTATTACAATTCTCAATATATTATAATCTCTAATCTTCTATGGGTTACAATCTCAAAAAAGGCGAAAGCTACTCGCTGGCAAAAACTATGTCAAAGTGTTATATTGGTTTAGGTTGGGATATCAACCAAACTGGTTCAGGTTATCCTTTTGACCTTGATGTAGTGGCATTACTTTTAAATGATCATGGCTGGCTTTTGCCTGCTCCTTATGGAGTGGTTTTTTATAATAATCCTACTTTTCCAAGCCTTGCTGAAAATGAATGGAAACAAAGAGGCAAACGCAATGAAGAACTTATACAAAAACAGGCTATCTGGATAAGTGGAGACGATCGTACTGGTGATGATGGAGGAGATGATGAATTTATTCATATCGATTTTACTAAAATTAGTCAGAATGTACAACAGATAATAGTAGCTGTATGTATCTATGATGCCGGAATACGTAAACAGACTTTTGGCTCTATAAATTCTTATGTACGTATAGCACAGGATGCCAATTATCCGGATATGGCAAGATACGATATAGATGATAACTTTAAATCTGAAACAAGCCTGATATTGGGGAGATTATATCTTCAGAATGGAACCTGGCAATTTGAAGCAATGGGAAAAGGGACAAATGATGATTTGGAATCTCTTATTAATTCTTATGCGTAGTCGAAAGTATAGGAGCCGGATTTTAAAACCATTTGTATAAAAATTATCTCTTTATGAGTTATAAAATCAAGAAAGGAGAAAGCTACTCTTTTTCCAAAAATCTGAATCAATACTATATTGGCTTAGGCTGGGATATTAATCAGTCAGGCAATGGGTATCAATACGATTTAGATGTAGTGGCATTGCTGCTCAATGATTTGGGCTGGCTGCTGCCACCTCCTTATGGCGTAGTATTTTATAACAACCCATGTTTTCCACATCTTCCTGAAAATGAATGGATGAAAAATGGTAAACGCAATGAAGAGCTTATTCGCAGTCAGGCTATCTGGATAAGTAGTGATAATCGGGATGGCTTTGGAGATGGTGATGATGAATTTATGAAAATAGATTTTTCCAAACTTACACCCAATGTTCATCAGATTGTAATAGCCGCCTGTATTTATGATGGAAATGTAAGAAGGCAAAGTTTTCAGTACGTTAAAAATTCATTTATTCGTATTGCTGCGGAAGCTCATGCCCCAGATGTAGTAAGATATGACCTGAATCAAAATTTTGGCTCTGAAACTTGTATGATTCTGGGCAGACTCTATAAGAAAAATGAGCAATGGTCATTTGAAGCTATGGGAAAAGCTACTCATGATTCGCTTGAAACCCTGATAGACAGTTACTCCTGATTTTTTATTTAACTAAATTTTAAAACCAATATGTCAGATTATAATCTTCGTAAACAAATGTATAATGTTCGCAAAACTGAAGTTGCCAGAATTGCTCTCGAAAAAGACATTCAGGATATAAAATCAAGGGTAGGATTTGTGATTGATTTATCTGGCTCAATGTATGAACTGTATCAAAAAGGTGTTGTACAGAGTGTAGTTGACCGTATTTTGCCGATTGCAGCTCAGTTTGATGATAATGCTGAAATGGATGTGTGGTGTTTTGCAAACCATTTTTATCGCAATATTCCAGCTAATGAAGAAAATTACCTGGAATATATAAATGATTTTATTATCAAAGACCCCAATGTGGTAAAACAAACAGGTAATGGTACTCAATACGCCCCGGTTTTAGGAGATGTGTTGGATAAATATATTAAAGAAGAGCCTTTAGCCTGTCCTTCTTATGTTATTTTTATAACGGATGGTGAGAATGCAGACCATGCTTCTTCTGAAAAAATTGTAAAAGAATTGTCAAAATATCCGGTTTTTATTCAGTTTGTAGGAATTGGACACGAACAATTCAGATTTTTAAAATCTCTGGATGATATGGGTGGTCGTACCTTAGACAATGCAGATTTCTTTGCTCTTGACGATTTGACAAAAATATCTGATAATGAGTTATATAACCGCCTTTTACAGGAATATCCAAGATGGTTAAAAGCTGCCAAAAACAAAGGATTATTTAATCAGCCACCTGTTTATAAAGCTTCGTCCGGATGGTTTAACTGGCTTTGAAGAATTGCTGCCATTTCTTTTGAAATTTTGGGGATATTTTCGTGAAATCTGGCTGAAAAATCTTGCTATTCAAGATTTGTATTATGAATGCTTCTTTTCGAATAATCTATAACTTCTCAAACATATATCCCTTCTCTGCAAAATGCTCAATGTAGCGGGGGAGGGTATATTTTAGATTTTTTTCTGCCTTAATACTGTCGTGGAAAACTGTAATAGAACCACTTTTGGTGTACTGAATTGACTTTTTCAGGCAGGTTTCAGGCGAAACGGATTTTTCAAAATCCCCGCTTAACACATCCCACATTACTATTTCATAACCTTCTTCTCGCAGGATGTCTGCCTGTTTTCGGGTAATTCTTCCATAGGGTGGACGGAACAATCTTACAGGTTTCCCTAAAACTTCCTGACAAAGTCGTGCATTCTCCTGATACTTTTCTATGGAATTTCCCCAGCCACTCAGGTGATTAAAAGTGTGATTTTCAGTAGCATGCCCCTGATTCACAACCCTTTCATAAACCTCTCGATTTTTTCGGATATTGTCACCAACACAAAAAAAAGTACCTTTTGCTTCATATTTGTTTAATATCTCCAGTACCCAATCGGTAATATAAGGAATAGGACCATCGTCAAAAGTAAGATAAATGGTATTTTGCTGAACTGGTCTTTCCCATGTAAAGCCTTCTGAGAAGAAACTGCGAATAAGAAAGTTACTGTTATGGACAAACATATACATCAATATTTGAATCTTAAAAAGTAGTTACAGAGCTAGTTCTGTGACAGGATTCCAGAATCGTTGGGAAAAATCTTTTACTTTATCATTTTGTACAATTATTCCTTCTTTTTCAAGTAATTCCTGCATTTCGTTACCAACTCCAAAATGATGTTTGCCTGTAAGCAGACCCGTGCTGTTTACAACCCGATGAGCTGGTACATCCATTTGTGTATGAGCTGCATTCATTGCCCAGCCTACCATCCGGGCAGTCAGTCCTGAACCCAGATATTTGGCTATTGCCCCATAAGAAGTAACTCTGCCTTCCGGAATCAGTTTTACGACTTCATATACATCATCAAAAAAGTTATGTGCTTTCATAGAGTTACAAAAATAGCCTTTCTGTTAGAATGAAATGGGTATTACCAGGAAAAATGTTGGCAGTGGTTTGGATACTGGCAGTAAACTTTTATGACTAGTATGATAAGTGCCTGAAATAGAGATTGGTAGTAAGTATTTATTTCTATATTCTTATATAAAATCAAATGTTTGTTTAGGTCTTAGTGCAGAGTATTATTGTTAACGTGAATTCGGGGTAAAAAGAGGGTTGGGATGCAACAACAATGTGAACTAACCCGAAAACATTGAAAGAATAACTTGAGACTTCAGAATCTCAGGGTTAGTTTTTGCTCGTCCTATCACAAGGCTGGCTCAAAAGCTATCACTTTTGCCCTGCTGCCTTTTTTGCTTACTTTTTTGGGCATACAAAAAAGTAAGAAGGTCTTTGAATGAAGAAAAGTTGGAAATACGTTAAATGTAAATTTGCTAAGTGTTTGATAGATAAACACTCATAGACTATCCTAATCCCGAACTCACGTTATTGTTATCAACTATCACCGAATAATGGGCAAAAGAATTACTTGGGATAGTTTACAGTCATTAGTAAATTTTAAAAGGAAATTTATTAGGATGATTATAACAGCATTTTGAATATGAGCTCTTTTAGAAATGAAATATCAGGATATTAAGTTCAGACTGACAGCTTCTTTAGTGAATTGTTCATATAACCAGTATGGATATCGGTGAAATTCTTCCCAATCTTTTTGTAATATTTCTTTAAGTATAAGTATATCTGCTTGATTATTAATGTTTTCCCAAATCTCAATATTGTTTTCAAGTTCGTAGATGTATAGCAAAAGATTATAACAAAGCGTGAACTGTCCACAGGTCACTAAATCTCTCAGTTTCTTCTTTTCCACATGTTGTTTATCAAACCATAAAGTAGTGGTCATGGTACGGGCTTTTTCAGCAATAGTTTCCATTGCAGGAGAGGGGCTCAGTATTGTCTTTAATACACTTGAAATACCAATATTTTTAAGAAGATTTCGACGGTTATCACTATTAAAGTTACTTAATTCATACACAAATTGAGAAATTCTTCGATTAGACCATTTGTCATTTTCATAAAAATAAGCATAGATATTTCTGCGTATTTGTTTGAGAAAAATATCACTAGCCAGAATAACAACAGAGTTGACCCGAGCCTGCAACATATTTTTTATAGTTCCAAGTTTTAAACCTGAAAAGTAATTGAGATAAGGCTCCATAATATTCTCCCAGGAAATATTATTGTTTTTATCAAGCTGATTTTTGCCCCGTCTTAACCCTTTTTTAAAATTGTCATAAATGAAGTTTATGGCTAATGCCGGAAAAAACAACAAGCATCCTGCTCCCAATAATAGCTTACTCAGGATAGGATTGTTGATAAAAAAAGAAGTAATAACTGCAATCACAGAACTCCACATTGCTATTTTTCCACTATACATATAATTTATAATCTGTCGAATGCTCCATTGCTGCCATCCTTTTGTTGCAGATGGAAGGGGTGGTTTGTAAGATTCAGCAAATCTTCCTGAAACATCACATACAACCATTAAATCAAAACGATTTTTTTGTTGTTTTTCTCTCCGTTTATCTGCTAAAATCAGGCTTCCAAGGGCTTCATTGTCTGTAATACCCCCATCCATTAGCCCAAATACCCGTTTTTTACGAGTATCTATTGCCTGTTGTAACAAAGCCGGAATATGCTCATCATAGGCAAAGTCATTTGGAAAGATCATCGGCTCGAAACCTGCAGGAAAACAGGAAGAGCTTGCCACAATATCACCTATTTTAAGAAAATCAGCTTTACGATTTCCCTTAAAATAAAGGTAATGATTGCCAGTATGGGCATTTTGGGTTGCAGTATCTGACTGAAAACGAAATGAAAATCCTTTTTCAAACTCTGTGGCATTAAAGCAGATACCTTTCAGATGGTGATTTTGAGCTACTTTTGAAACTGAACCCAAAGTTAGCTGGTTGAATACATTATTATAAACAGAAGCAAAGGCGTTGATAAGATTTCTGTTTTTAAAATTATTCTTCCATATTTTATCATCAGACAGGGCATTAAGAGCATCTTTCAATAGCTCTTCCCCATTTTCACCTAAACTGGTTGGCTTTTGAAGAAAAGAATGCAGGCTAGTAAAATATTCACCGAATGTTTGATTATTATAAAGTGCATGCAAATATGCTGCTGTAGTAATGCTTCCTCCTGAAGCTGAAGCCATAAATTGTACATTTTCTATTAATTTCCCACTTTTCCAGGGAAGTCTGTGAAAGTAAGAAAGTGTCCCCAGAGCGAAGGCGGCAGCTCTGAAACCTCCACCCGAACAGGCAACAGCTATATTCTGAAAAGGATTTTCGGGGAAAGAAGGAGGGTTAACTGATTCTGACATATTTCAAGCGGTTGTTAAGCGTTTCAGACTTGAAATATACTATATATACCTTGCTTTTTCCAAACACATGTTGTCAGATTATTTTATCTGTATTTTTGTAATAATTTGATTTTTAGTACTTTAAAATGAGCCACTGTGTAAAATCACGTAGTTTTACGTAATAAAATACCGTAAAACTACGTAGCCCGATTAAGTAGTTTTACGCTTGATAAACCTGTTTATTTACTGGAAATTTACAGGCTCTTTCTGCAACAATATTATCTTACATTTTAATAGTGTTATTTTTTAAAGGACTGATAAGTTTTTTATATTTTTTTCAGCCAATTGAAATAATAAAATTGTATTTTTCTGTTGTATCGTCTTCATTTAAGATGAAACTACGAGGTCATACTTGTACTTTTTTAAATATATTTGAAACTTGCAGCCCTACTCTAACGAAGTAAATTTGTATGAAATCAAATTGAGTAGGTGTCATTTTATCACAACCATGTAAATTTATGAGAAACAAATCCTATTTTATTGTATTACTTGTGTTATTAAGCCTTAATGTTTTTGCTCAATCAGATACAACCTATTGGCAGAAATCTTTTAGTGGAGGCATTAATTTCAATCAGGCAACCTTTAATAATTGGTCAGGAGGTGGTGTAAATTCATTAGCTCTCGGAGCCATAGTCAATGCAAGAGCATTGTATCAGAAAGAGAAGTGGTCTTGGGATAATATCGCAGGACTTCAGTTGGGGTACGTAAATCAGGAAGGTAAGAACAGAAAAGCGGCTGACCAAATGTTGCTTAACACGATTGTTGGATATAAAATAGGGAAGAAATGGGACGCTTTTATGTCAGCTACATTTAACAGTTTTTTTATGCCTGGCTATCGTTATGATAAACCTTTCAGGGATGGTACTACCCGTGAGGCTTCAGGTGAAGCATTTAAGGTCTCACAGTTTTTGGCTCCAGGTCAGCTTACACTTGCCTGGGGTGTGGCTTACAAACCCAATGACTGGTTTTCTCTCCGCCTATCACCATTTGCTCCACGCTTTACATTCTTGACCACTGATAAGGTTCGTTTTCAGGAAAATGCAGATTCGCTCATTAGAGGCAGTCAGTATACAACCTATGGAGTAGAAGCAGGCAAAAAGGTATATACTGAATTACTTGCTTTTCAATTGCAGGCATCACTCAATAAGAATCTGAGTGATAATGTAAGTATTAAAGCAGAGTATTTTATGTATGATAACTATCAGAAAATAGGAAGTATTGATAATCGCCTTAATTTGTTACTGGCTGCTAAACTCACAAAACTGCTAAGTGCTACCTTTGGATTAAATCTGGTATATGATGATGATTTTAGTGGGAAACTTCAAGTTCAGCAGACTTTGGGAATAGGATTTCTTTACAATGCCAGCACTTTTAAGAAGTAAGATTAAAGGCATATTTGTATATAATACTCACCTATTTTTTCAGATAATATCATAAATATCTGAAAAAATAGGTGAGTTGTTAAAAATATAAACAAGATATGCTATAAGCAGATATGCTATTTTTGGATATAAGTATTTGAATATTAGTTTTTTGTAAGTCCAATTGAGTGTGGTGCAGGGTATTTGTCTTAAAATACAAAAGAGAGCATTTGTTCAAGTCAAAAATATGTAAGTATTTTGCAGGAATATTGTTGTTTTTATAGGCTACTGTCAGATTTTTGAAGCACTCCAGATAGTATTGGCAGGTAGAATCAGAATACAAGAAGAAAGTTTTGGGGTGTATTAAATCGATTGTTTACCACTTTTCCATATCTCTTGTAATCATGAAATACCTACTTTCCACACTGTTGGTTAGCATAACCTTATGGGGTTTTGCCCAAACACCAGCTACTTCCTCCACATCTTTAGAAGCTGGAGATGCTAAAATGCTTGTTAATGATTATAAGACTGCTGTGGCTGAATATTCAAAAGCAATAAGCAAAGAGCCCAAGCGTGCAGACTTGTATCTTAAAAGAGCCGATGCCCGTAAAAAACTGAAAGAGTATGCTTTAGCTGCGGCAGATTTTGACAAAGCAGTTGTACTTCTGCCTTCTTATAATAGCTTTTATTTACGGGGAGCCAACTTTCAGGAAATGGGCAAGTTTTCCGAAGCTATCAACGATTTTACCAAAAGTATCACCCTTAAGCCCTCTTTTGATACAGCTTATTATGCACGAGGATGTTGTAGGTTTTCGTTGAAAGATTATAAAAATGCTTTGACAGACTATAATAAGACCATTGAATTAAATAATCAAAATTCTAATGCTTTTTATTTCAGAGGGCTGACAAAAGCATATTTGCCTGCTTCTGATAAATACCAGTCAGCTATTGAGGATATTGAAACCTGTCTTTCTTTAAAAACTTCTAAAACATGGGTTGAGTATCAATACATAGCCAAATCTATACTTGAAACACAGACAAAAGAGATTGTACTACTTGAGAAAGCAGAAACTCTTTCCCTGACTTCAATAGAAATTTACAAAAATCATATTAATTCAGAAACGTATGCTATTGTATTGATGAAACTTGGAAAACTGGAACAAGCTCTTCGGGCTGCCACTTTTGCCTATGATGAAGCAAAAAAAGTGAAAGCTGATATTGGAAAATATGCTGAACTGAAAGCTAAAATCAAGGTTGAAATGGAAAATCGAAAACTGGCTACAGCACGCAGCGTTGAAAAAGAAAATACACAAGATGTTCAATTGCCTAAACAAGCCCTGAAGTTGCCTAAAATCTGGGCAGTAGTTGTGGGAGTATCTGTCTATAAAGATACACGCCTTAAGCTTAAATATGCAGACAAAGATGCTATTGACTTTTATAACTTTTTACGTACACCTGAAGGGGGCGGATTAGAAGCAGACCAAATCACTTTACTCACTAATGAAAAAGCAACCCGCAGCAATATTATCAGAGCTTTGAATGAAAAATTTAACAGAGCTTTTGAAGAAGATGTGGTTATGATTTATATAGCCAGCCACGGACAGATTGACCCTGTAGGAAATGAAGTGTTTTTTCTCAATTATGATGCTGAAGTAGATAATCTTGCGGGGAGTGCTGTGGCTCAGAGTGACATTGAAAAAATATTAAAAATCTCTCGTGCCAAGAAAAAAATCTGGATTGCGGATGCCTGCCATTCAGGTACAGTAGAAGATGCTTTTGCTTCATCACGTTCTAATATCCCAAGTGCTATCAATAAATTACTTGGCAGAATTTCTACCTCCAATAACGGTACTGCGTTGCTTACAGCTTCTTCAAGTAGTGAGTTTTCATATGAAGATGCAAGATGGGGTGGGGGACATGGAGTGTTTACATACCACTTGCTGGAAGGTATGAAAGGCAAAGCTGATACTAATGCCGATGGGTATGTTTCTATCAGAGAGCTTTTTGATTACGTTTACAAAGGAGTTGCAGAAGATACCAAGGGAGAACAACATCCACAAATTACTGGTAATTTTGATAATAAACTTCCTGTGAGTGTTGCTGTAAAGTGATAAAAAAATATCAATAAGAATGAGATTATAACCTACGATTTATAGCCTCATTCTTATTAAAAGTATTATTTTTTTAGTTTCATATATTTGAGAATGTCATCATACAAGCCACTTTCATTAGAGTATAGAGCATAATTTTTGGCAGTTACAAACCAATCTTTAGTAGTTGCTCTGTGCTGACTGACAGCTGTTTTCAAATCAGTAGTTGTAATAGGCAACACTTTGCCCTGCCGCAGCGATTCAGGTAATTTCAACTCGACTGCCAAATCGATAATCGCTTTTAAATCAGCTCCCGAAAACTCTTCAGTAAGTCTGGCGATATGTTGAAAATCTATGTTTTCCGTAGGTTTATCTGTCAGCAACAGTTTCAGGATATCAAGTCTGGCTTCCAGGTCTGGAGGCTGAACAAAAATTACTCTGTCAAAACGTCCGGGACGACGAAAAGCAGCATCCAGATACCAGGGACAATTGGTTGCACCTAGAATCAAAATACCTTCATTAGAATACTTTACCCCATCAAGTTCATCCAAAAACTGATTTATCAAAAACCTGCCAGCTGCTTTACGCATATCCGAACGACTGGCACCCAGAGCATCCACTTCATCAAAAAACAGCACACAAGGAGCATTTACACGTGCAGTCTGAAAAATTTCGTGGAGATTTTTTTCGGAGTTCCCAATCCACATATCCAATACCTCACTGATTCCGACTGCAATAAAATTAGACTGAATTTCGCCGGCAGTAGCTCTTGCCAGCAACGTTTTGCCTACTCCAGGAGGTCCATAGAGTAATATGCCACCTCCTGTTTTTTTGCCATAAGCTTTATAAATTTCCGGATGCTTGATGGGATGAATTACTTTCAGAGCAATTTCATCTTTTATGGCTTTCATTCCACCTACATCTTTAAAAGAAATTTTAGGTTTTTCTATATCAGCCTGAGCCAGTAATTGCTCTATGCTATCTTCATCAAATGAAACAGTGTTTTCAGCAGCCAGTCCTGAATTTTTTATTTTTTGGTTAAGGGCTGATTCCAGTTCAAAATCAGCCAGCGTCGGATTAAGACGAATAGCCATATTGTAGTACTCCCGGGCTTTGCGTATATCTTCGGTTTGAAGTTGTATTTTTGCTGCCAGCAATAATACAGTAGCGTTCTCAGGGTTGTTTTCAATAAGTTCTTCTACAATAACCTGTGCTGTGGAATATTTTTCGAGAAGAAAGTAGCTTTCTGCTAACCCTGTTTTAATTTCAATATTATTATTTTCTAATTGTAATGCCTGCTTATACTCTTCAATGGCTTCTTCATAACGAGACATATTAAAAAGAGTATCTGCTAGTAGTTTTCGGAGAGGTAAGTTTTGTGGTGAAAATTTAAGAGCTTCTCTGAGACTGTCAATCTGTTGTTGATTCATGTTCTAAAAATAATGTTTTCTTGGGGAGAAATTTCTTTCTTAATTTTTCAAAAATACTACATATCGGTTTACTTTCTTATTTAAAACACATCAAGAGAAAATATAAGAAAGCAAGTTTGTAAAATTAATAGCTCATTGTCATCAAATCAGTTATTTTTATTTATTTGCAACGATAAAGGTCTAAACTTTGCTAGTTAGCTCATTACTCAATTAATAATAATCTTTGTACTTTTTAATCAAAATCTTTTGAATATCTTATGAAAAAAATCAGTTGTATTCTCACCTTCATAGCAGTTTGTTTCATATCTGTTTCTGTTTTTTCACAATCTGTAAAGCAAAAAGGAGCTTGTGGTGCTATCTATGTAAGAGTAGTACAGGAAACTAAAAAAATCGAAATAGAGCAACTTCCTATTGTATTACAAGGACATAAAACTCTTGACAGAGACCATCTGCTTACGTTTGATAACAATGAAGAAATAAACGTATTTATAAAAATGCTTCAGAACTGTAATGATACCAAACAAGAAGTAGAAAACCAGCGTTTTGAGATGTTGTATATGAAAGATACTAATATTATTGCTTTTGGTCATGCAGAAGATAAATATACTACCAAAGATATTACTATCAACTCAAATGATATTCCTAAGCTGATAGCTGCCCTGAAAGAGATAATAAAATAAAAAATCATTGATTTGAATAAAGAGCAGGAAGAAGATATACTTTTTCCTGCTCTTTTATGCTTTAACACAAGTTCAGGATTAGACTTTTTCATAATATCAATTTAAAAGTACATCAAAGATAACTTTTACAATATTTAGTATCCTGCTTTCGGAAAATGATACTTGATAATGTGTTACACAAAGCAACTATTCAATTTTTCTCTCTCAGAAATTGCATTGTGGCAGGTAAATATTTTCCTCATTTATCTAAAATAAACGCTTCTTTCTGTAATTTGCTTACTTCATCTGATTGAGGTTTTTGACTTGTAGCTTCTGCCACGAAATATCCGGCAGTTTCATAATTTATTGAAAGTTCAATAACATTAACTAATTTATAATAATTCTAAATTACCGTGTCGGATATTTTTTTTAGGGTTAAGTAATTGATTTTGAAAGTCTTGAAAATATATTTGTCGGACATTCTCAAGAAAAGTAAGGCAAAGTTCATAAAATCTTGTTTAAACCATTTTTGAGATAAAAAATCCACTGTTACATTTGTACGGTTGAAATAATTCACTTTTCATATAAAAAGCCCACGATAAAATCTGGAAAATATGTTTACTAATAAGTTTTTCACCCGGCTGATTATCGTTTTCGCCTTTGTTGCCGGAATGTCGGCTCCTATGTTGGCTCAAAAAGATACAGCCGCAACCACGCAGCAGGCAGCTACTCCTGCCGGAGGTGGAGACGTAACTCTCGGAAAAGACCTTTTTGAAGCCAATTGTAAGCAATGTCATGCTGTAACAGATGAAGTAGTAGTAGGACCCGGATTAAAAGGTGTTGATACTCGCCACTCACAAGCATGGCTTATCAAATGGATTAGAAACAACCAAAAACTAATTGCTGCTGGTGATGCCGAAGCTGTGGCTGTTTATAATAAATATCAGAAGTCACAGATGACAGTTTTTGAAAGTCTGAAAGACAATGAGATTTTAGGTATTCTGGCATATATTAAATCTGCTGCTGCTCCTGTTACTCCTGTTTCAGGTGGAGGTGATGACAAAGTCACTACTACTGAAAGCGGAGCAGGTATTTCAGCAGAGTATTTTAATATCATACTGTTTGGTTTAATCATCGTGTTGGGTTTGGTATTGGTAGTATTGGTATTGATGGCTTCTTTGCTCCACAGAACACTCAACGATAAAACAGACCTTTCAGAAGCTGATAAAGAAATCGTAAATCCAGTATTTGATTTAGGCAAATTCTTTGGAAGCCGACCCATGTTGATAGGTATTGGAATGTTAGCATTTCTTGTATTTACCAAAGTTGGTCTTGATTCTGTGATGAACATCGGTATTCAACAAGGGTATGCCCCCAAACAACCAATTGCATTTTCTCATAAACTTCATGCCGGTCAGTATGAAATAGCTTGTGTTTACTGTCATACAACTGTGTACAAAGCCAAAGGGGCTTATATCCCATCAGCTAATATTTGTATGAACTGCCACAATGCTATCAAGCAAGGTTCTCCGGAAATTAAGAAAATTTATACGGCTGTAGAAAATGATCAGCCGATTGAATGGGTACGTGTACACAATTTGCCAGATTTAGCATATTTTAATCACTCTCAGCATACTAATGTGGCTGGGCTAGATTGTACTAATTGTCACGGAGAAATCAAACAAATGGAAGTTGTACAACAGTACTCCCCTCTGACTATGGGATGGTGTATTGACTGTCACCGCAAGACTGCCGTTAATACCAAAGATAATGCATATTATGACCGTCTGTTAGAATACCACAACAAAGCCTCTAAAGGAGAAGAAATGAAAGTGGTAAATATAGGTGGGCTGGAATGTTCTAAATGTCATTATTGATATAAAAAAATCATCATAGTTTGTAACAAACTATGATGATTTTCCTTAAAAATACGCTACAATAGAGAAACGAAAAATAAAAAACGATTCTATGGCAAATTCTAACAAAATATACTGGAAAGGCATCGAAGAACTCACTAACAATACTGAGTTTGTGAAAAATGTCGAAAAGGAGTTTCCCGAATACCTTTCTGTAAAAGAAAAGAATTCCACAGTTCCCAGTGACAATATACCATCTAATAATCGCAGGGACTTTCTTAAGTTGCTAGGTTTTAGTGTAGCAGCAGCATCTCTGGCTGCTTGCGAAGCCCCTGTCAAAAAAGCTATTCCTTATCTCAATAAGCCTGAAGATATTGATCCAACTATACCTAATTATTACGCATCTACCTACTATGATTCAAATGGTGGGTATGCCAGTATTTTGGTAAAAACAAGAGAAGGTCGTCCGATTAAAATAGAACCTAATGATTTTGCCGGGCTGATGGGTGTTACGTCTGCTCGTGTTCAGGCATCTGTGCTGAGTTTATATGACAGCACCCGTTTGAAAGGACCTCGTATAGGCGGCAAAAATGTAGACTGGAAAGAGTTGGATGCTACTGTTAAAACTGCATTGGCAAGTGCTGGTGAAATTCGCATAGTATCTTCCACTATTTTTTCACCTACTACCAAAAAGGCAATCGCAGAATTTGTTGCAAAATATCCTAATACTCAACATATTCAATATGATGCTATTTCTGTATCAGGTTTGCTAAAAGCTAATGAACAAAGTTTTGGTTCAGCTTTTGTACCTGGTTATGATTTCAGCAAGGCAGAGGTAATTGTAGGTATTGCTTGCGATTTTCTGGGCACATGGCTTTCTTCCGGTGAATATTCTGTTCAATATGCAGAAACCAGAAAATTAGGTAAGAACAAAAAGAAAATGTCACGCCATTATCAGTTTGAATCTAATTTGTCTCTTACTGGTTCAAATGCTGATTATCGTACCCCTATTAAACCTTCTCAGGAAGGATTGGTAGTAGCATCTTTATACAATCTGGTAGCAAGTGGTCTTGGACAGGCAGGAATTAGTACCGGAGAGTTGAAAGATATAAAAAATCTTGAAAAGGCAGCCAAAGATTTGATTGCAGCCAAAGGAAAAGCTTTGGTAGTGAGCGGTTCTAACGATTCTGCTGTACAGGTTTTGGTAAATGGTATCAACAACATGCTTGAAAGTTATGGTAGCACTATAGATATCAATACCCCTCTGTATCTTAAGCAAGGCGATGATGAGAAAATGGCAGCTTTTGTAGAAGATGCGAAGAATGGAAAAATAGATGCTGTAATCTTCTATAATGCTAATCCTGTATATGATTATCCTGCCGGAGTTGCTCTTGCAGGCTCAATAAAAAATATAAAAACAAGAATATCTTTTGCAGACAGAGTTGATGAAACAGCTTCTCTTTGTGATTATATAGCTCCTGATCATCATTTTCTGGAATCATGGAATGATGCAGAGCCTAAAAAAGGCTTCTTGAGTTTGTGTCAGCCAACTATTTCGCCATTATTCAAAACCCGTCAGGCTCAGGAAAGTCTGCTGGTATGGTCTGGTAATGATAAGCCGTATCATGAATATCTGGAAGATAACTGGAAAAGTTCTTATTACAGAAAGGCTGAAGGATTTAATGAATTTAAAGAATTCTGGACTTATAAACTCCATGATGGCATGATGATTTTGCCAGCGGGAGAAACTAAGAAAGCAGAATTTAAAGGAGATGTAAGCGTTGCCGCATCTGCTATAGGTCAACGTTATAAAGCCAATGCTTCGGGACTTGAATTGGCTTTATACGAAAAAATATCTATGGGTAATGGCGACCAAGCCAATAATCCATGGCTTCAGGAAATGCCTGATCCGGTAAGTAAAGCTTGTTGGGATAATTATGTTACTGTTTCCATTAAAACAGCTAAAGATTTGGGAATTATCTTTGACTATGAAGAAGATAATGCTATTGTAAAAGTAGATATTGGAGGTAAATCTGTGGAACTTCCTGTTCTGGTACAGCCTGGACAAGCCAATGGAACAATTGGTATAGCTTTAGGATATGGACGTGAAAAGGTTGGAAAAGCTGGAGATAAAGTTGGTAAAAATGTTTATCCATTTGCCTCACTTGTAGGTTCTTCTATTTCTTATTCAGCATCTGATGTAAAAATTTCTTTAACTGGACAAAAGCGAAAACTTGCTCATACACAGACACATAATACTATTATGGCTCGTTCTGTTGTGCAAGGTTCGGTATTAGCTGAATACGTTAAGAATCCTTCTGCCGGAAGAGAATTTACTAAAATAGAAACGCCTGCCGGAGAAAAAAGCCCTCAGGAAATGTCTCTGTGGAAAGGTCATGCAGAAAAGTATGCTCAGAACCACTATTGGGGTATGACCATAGATTTGAATGCTTGTAATGGCTGTGGAGCTTGTGTAGTTGCTTGTCAGGCTGAAAATAATATTCCGGTTGTTGGTCGTCAGGAGATTATCAATGCCCGTGAAATGCACTGGATAAGAATTGACCGTTACTATAGCAGTGATGCTCCCGAAGAAGATAAATCTATTGGAGGATATCGTGCTATGGAAATTGCTTCTGAGAATCCGGAAGTTACTTTCCAGCCAATGCTTTGTCAACATTGTGAGAATGCTCCATGCGAAACGGTATGTCCGGTACTTGCTACTACACACAGTAGTGAGGGATTAAATCAAATGACCTATAACCGTTGTATAGGGACCCGTTATTGTGCAAACAACTGTCCATACAAAGTACGTCGTTTCAACTGGTTTAAATATTGGAACAACAAAGAAATGGGCGGGTACATGGATGATGATTTAGGTAAGATGGTGTTGAATCCTGATGTAACTGTCCGTGGAAGAGGGGTTATTGAAAAATGCTCTATGTGTGTTCAAAGAATTCAATATGGTAAACTGGAAGCTAAAAAGCAAAGAAGAAAAGTACAGGACGGAGAAATCAAAACTGCTTGCCAGCAATCTTGTGCTACCGGAGCTATTGTTTTTGGAGACACAAATGATGAAAACAGTGTAATTGCCAAACTCAGAGCAGAAGAAGAAAAAGAAAGAAACTTTGTAGTACTGGAAGATTTGAACGTTAGACCAAGAGTTTCTTATCTGACCAAAATTCGTAATAAAGATGCAGAAGGACATAAGGCTGAACACAAAGAAACTGAAAAGCACGAATCACATAGTTAACTAAATGGAATATTTATTCAATAGTAAGTATTCAATCCTTAAAAAGATAAAATAGTAAAAAACACTACAAACGAATAAAATTATGCATGTTACATCAGAAGTAAGACCCCCACTCGTGACCGGTGGAAAAACTTACAGCGACATAACCGACGACGTGTCCCGCCAGGTAGAAGGAAAACCTACTGGGCTCTGGACTATAGCCTTTGTTATTTCTGTGATTTTATTGATTGTGGGTGGATGGGGAGCTTATAAGACTTGGTGGGATGGCTTAGGAAGATGGGGTTTGAATAAAACAGTCGGTTGGGCATGGGATATTACCAACTTCGTATGGTGGGTAGGTATTGGTCACGCCGGAACACTTATCTCTGCTATCTTGTTGCTTTTCCGTCAGAAATGGAGGACGTCTATCAACCGTGCTGCTGAAGCGATGACTATTTTTGCTGTACTTTGTGCCGGTACATTTATTTTGCTTCACGCCGGACGTACCTGGCTTGCATATTGGTGTTTGCCACTTCCAAATACTTATGGTCCACTATGGGTGAACTTTAACTCTCCACTTGTATGGGACGTATTTGCTATCTCAACTTATCTTACTGTGTCTGTTGTTTTCTGGTATATGGGTTTATTGCCTGACTTAGGAACGATTCGTGACAGAGCTACCAACCGGATTTCCAAAATAGTATATGGTATCCTGAGCTTTGGTTGGGAAGGTGGTGCCAAGACATGGGCAAGATATGAGTCTATAAGTTTGGTACTGGCAGGTCTTTCTACACCACTTGTACTTTCAGTACACACCATAGTAAGTTTTGACTTTGCCACTTCAGTAATTCCGGGTTGGCATACCACAATTTTTCCTCCATATTTCGTTGCTGGTGCTATCTTTTCAGGTTTTGCAATGGTATTGACGCTGATGCTTGTAACAAGAGAGGTATTTTATCTGCAAGATTATATTACATTAGAACACATGGAATCTATGAATAAGGTAATTATTCTGACAGGTTCTATCGTAGGGGTAGCGTATATCACTGAATTATTTATGGCTTGGTATTCACAAGTACAAGGTGAACAGTATGCGTTTATCAACAGGTTCTCCGGACCTTACTGGTGGGCTTACTGGTCAATGATGACTTGTAACGTAATATCTCCTCAATTATTCTGGTTCAAAAAAATCAGAAGAAGTGTGGCAGCTACCTTCGTGATTTCCATTATTGTAAATATAGGTATGTGGTTTGAACGTTTTGTGATTATTGTTACCTCATTGCATCGTGACTGGATTCCGTCAAGCTGGAGAATGTTTTACCCTACAATGTTTGATGTATTGGATTATGTATTCTCATTTGGTATATTCTTTACAGCCTTCTTCCTGTTTGCCAAATTTCTGCCTGTAATTAACATGGCTGAGGTAAAAGCCATCTTGCTTTCCTCTTCAGAAAAAGGGGCATTTTCTCACGAAAAGAAAAAAGAGAGCAGTCAGGTAAACGTGAGTACAATGAATTTACAAAAAGACGCTGAATAACTGAATACATAACCTGATACAACAATTATTCTTTGAAAAATATGGAAAACCATTCTGAAATAAGTGAAAAATACCTGGTTGGTGTTTTTGGTGCAGAAGATGTATTGATGAGTGCTGTAAAGAAAGTGAAGAATGCAGGTGTTAAGATACATGAAGTATTCACTCCTTATCCTATACACAATTTGGATGTGATTTTAGGCTACAAGCGTTCTCGCTTGCCACGGGCTGCCTTTTTATTTGGAGCTACTGGTACAATTACAGCTTTGTCATTAATGACTTATATGCTCACATTGGACTGGCCTATGATTATTGGTGGTAAAGACCACTGGCCCGGTCCAGATTTTATCCCGGTTTCTTTTGAGCTGACCGTTTTATTTTCTGCATTAGGTATGGTATTTACTTTTTTAGTTACCAATGATTTGTATCCTGGTAAGAAAGCCAAAACATTTGATGTAAGAAGTACAGATGATAAATTTGTAATGGCAGTAAATCTGGAGAAAAACAATCTGACCGAAGATCAGATACGCTTGATTTTGCAGGATGCCGGAGCCGAGGAGGTAAACGAAAAACAGTTTGACTGAAATTTTTTAACCTGAAGATAAAAGTTATTCGATATATGAAGAATTTACTCCTAAATAGATTTTTGCCATTAGCCGTATTGTCGGTGATGCTGGTTTCCTGTGGAAAAAATCCAAACAGTCCAGGCACAGAGTATGCCCCGGATATGTATCATGCTATTTCTTACGAGCCTCTTTCTCAGATTACAGACACAGCTATCGGAACATGGAGAGGAGACAGAGAAAATGGGAGAGGTTATTTCAACTCACAAACCAATGCCACTATCAAAGGAAAATGGTATGGGATGAATATGCGTTATCCGGTAAAAGGAACAGTTTCCAGAAGAAACTATCAAACTGTTTTTGGACAAGGAGATTCTGCTACTGTAGATTTGATGGTTTATAACATTCCTTCTGATAGCATGGCAATGTCTGAAAAGTTAGTAAATCCTGTTCCTGCCTCTGAAAAAACATTGAAAGAAGGAGAACAGCTCTATCTTAACTATTGCTCACATTGTCATGGAAAAGAGGGGAAAGGTAATGGCAAAGTAGCAGAGCAATACAAAGGAGTCCCGGTTTATTCCAGTGCAGGTCTGAAATATCTTAATGATGGACATATTTTTCATACTATTACTCACGGAAAAGGAAGAATGTGGCCTCATGGTTCTCAAATCTCACCGGTTGACAGATGGAAAATTGTTCATTACGTACACAAATTACAGAATCAATAGCAGTTGTTAACGGGTTTGGTAAGTTCACTTTCACACCAAACCAATATTAAAACAATAAACAATAAAAACCATTGTAAACATGGCATCAGAAGTACATCACCACGATATTTCCGTAGAAGAGCAATACGAATTTAAAGAGAGTACCCGCCGCAAAGCACTTATGGCAATTATCATAGGAGCAGTTGTGCTTGTGGCTGGTCTGGCTCTGTTGTATTTTTATCCTCCTCATCCAGAAACAGGCGGACACGGACATGGAGGGCATGAGCCTGCTACTACTCACGAAACACATACTACTCACCAAGAGCATGCTACTACCCATGAGCAGCATGGGCATGAAGCAGAGCTCACTCCCTTACAAATTGTTTTGAAACGTTTGTGGGCAGCACTGTGGATGAATAATGTTTACTTTACAGGAATTGCGATTATTGGGGTGTTTTTTGTTGCTGTACAGTATGTTGCTCAGGCAGGATGGTCTTCTGCAATCAAGCGTGTTCCTGAATCTTTTGGGTATTTCCTGCCATTTACAGCAGTTATGATGCTTGTTACTTTCGTTCTGGGAGGTCATGACCTGTTTCACTGGACACATTCTGACTTATATAAAGAAGGTTCTGAACATTATGATAAAATCATTGCGGGTAAACAGGCGTTTTTCTTTTTTCCTCTAAGTGGTGAAAGTGGATTTCCTTTGTTTTGGTTGTTGAGATTTGTAATATATTTTGCAGCATGGTATCTGATATTCTTACAAATACGTAAACATTCTCTCGCTGAAGACCAAATCAAAGATCCTGAGCATACACATTATTATAAACAAAGCTTTTGGGCAACTATATTTATTGTTGTTTTTGCTGTAACCTCCTCAACTTCTGCATGGGACTGGGTACTATCTATTGATACACATTGGTTTAGTACTATGTTTGGATGGTATGTATTTGCAAGCTGGCATGTAACAGGACTTGCAGTAATTACACTGACAATAGTTATTCTTAAAGAAAAAGGCTATCTCAAGATTGTAAATGACAGCCATTTGCACGACTTGGGTAAGTTTATGTTTGCATTTAGTGTTTTCTGGACATACATCTGGGTTGCTCAATTCCTGTTAATTTATTATGCTAACATTCCTGAGGAGATTACTTACTGGCTGGCACGCTGGAAAGGTGGTGAACTATATGGATTTAGTTATACCCCAGTATTTTTTCTTAATCTGGTAGTAAACTTTATATTCCCATTCTTGTTTTTAATGACAAGAGATGCCAAACGTCGGATGGTTCTGCTTAAAGTTGCTGCTTGTGGTATTATTGGTGGACACTGGTTAGATTTTTATCTGATGATAGAGCCTGCAACCAATGGCAAGTATGGTAATATAGGCTTGATTGAATTTGGTACTACAGCCATCTACGCAGGGGCATTTGTCTTAGTGGTAGGTACACAGCTTGCTAAAAATCTGTTGATTGCTAAAAATCACCCGATGTTGGAAGAAAGTATTCACCATGATATTTAACTAATTCTGGAATTTTTTGAAATTTCAGTAAAAAGTGAAAATTTGATAGCACCATCCGAAACAAAATGAAGAGGAAAGGTGTTTTTCAAATAATGAAAAAGTGATTTAGTATTTTTAATTTGCATTATACACTCAATTTACGCAACGTTTATGATGACATTTATTTTAGGGCTTGCTGTGGTATTGGTAATCGGAATCTTGCTTATGATATTCAGAGTACAGTCTCTGATAGCAGTAGCACGTGGAACCGATAATGAGAGAGGTGGAACGCTAAACAAAATTAATGCAGCCCTGTTTCCCATTTTCTTTATAGTAGGAGGATTTTTGGCAGTTTATTCTTCCATTGAAGCTTCCCATCAGTTTTTACCAGAAGCTGCAAGTCCTCATGGCAGACACACAGACTTTCTGTTTTGGCTGACAATGGCTATTATCGGTTTTGTATTTGTAATTACTCACATTCTGCTTTTTTACTTTCCCTTCAAATATCAGTTTAGTGAAAAGCGAAGAGCATCATTTTATCCTGAAAATCACAAACTTGAGCTAGTATGGACAGTTATTCCTGCCATTGTATTAGCAATTCTGGTATTTACAGGTTGGCTTGCATGGGTAGATATTACTAAGGAAGCTCCAGCAGATGCGGTAGTCGTAGAAGTAATGGCAAAACAGTTTGGCTGGCAGGTCAGATACCCGGGGGCAGATGGTAAATTAGGTCACTACAATTTTAGGTTGATAGACGATCCGGGAGGAAATATCTTCGGGATTGATTTTGCAGATGAGAAAGGTTTGGATGACTTTATAAATGTGCAGGAGATGCACTTGCCTAAAGGAAAACGTGTTTTGTTTAAAATACGAGCAAGAGATGTGCTACACAGTGTGTTTGCCCCACATTTCAGAGTAAAAATGGATGCAGTACCAGGTATGCCTACTCACTTCTCTTTCATTCCTGATAAATCTACTGCTGATATGAGAGCAGAGACTGGAAATCCTGATTTTAACTATGAGTTAGCTTGTACTGAAATCTGTGGAAGGGGTCATTTTGCTATGAAGTTCAGAATTGTAGTAGATGAGCCAGATGATTATGAACGTTGGTATGCTGCCCAGAAGCCGTTTTTGAAAGAGACACCTGCTTATTTATCTCAGGTTCCTGCTAACTTGAAAGAGAAGGCTCTCAGAATTATAGGTCCTGTAGCTACACCGGCCCCTGATAGTACAGCAGCAGGTAAAGCTACAGCAATGAATGAGATAAAAGTATTGACAGTTAATAACAAATAATTTTTTAGATAGAAATTTTACATTTATCAACACCTTTAGATTATGGCATCAGTTGATATTACTTTACATGATGAGCATACTCATCATGCTCACCACGATGACCACGAGCATCATGAAGAGCAGAGTTTTATTCAGAAATATATTTTTAGTGAAGACCACAAAATTATTGCCAAGCAATTCCTAATAACAGGGTTACTATGGGCTTTTATAGGTGGTTTTATGTCCATATTGTTCCGTTTACAGCTTGGCTTTCCTAAAGCAAGTCTGGAATGGTTGCGTCCTCTGTTAGGGCAATGGATTACAGAAACAGGACAGTTGGATCCTAATTTTTACTTGGCTCTTGTGACCATGCACGGAACCATCATGGTGTTCTTTGTATTGACAGCTGGTTTGTCAGGTACATTCTCTAACTTCCTTATTCCACTACAGGTTGGAGCTAGAGATATGGCTTCAGGATTTATGAACATGCTTTCTTACTGGTTCTTCTTTGCATCCAGTGTACTCATGTTTTCCTCCATATTCCTTTCAACAGGACCTGCTGCCGGTGGTTGGGTAATATATCCTCCGCTTAGTGCTTTGAAAGATGCACACATGGGTTCACAAATGGGTATGACTTTATGGTTGCTGAGTATGGCTTTATTTATTGTATCGTCGTTGCTTGGAAGTATCAACTACATCACTACTGTTATTAACTTACGTACAAGAGGGATGTCATTCAGTCGCTTGCCACTTACTATCTGGGCATTTTTCCTGACTGCTGTGATTGGTATTCTTTCTTTCCCGGTATTGTTTGCAGCAGCATTACTTCTTATTTTTGATCGTGAGTTTGGTACAAGTTTCTTCCTTTCAGATATTTACTTGAATGGTAAAGCTTTAGCCCATGAAGGAGGTAGCCCTATTTTATTCCAGCATTTATTCTGGTTCTTAGGTCACCCTGAAGTGTATATTGTGTTGTTGCCTGCCCTTGGAATTACATCAGAAATTATTGCTACCAATTCCCGTAAGCCAATCTTCGGTTATAAAGCTATGATTGGTTCTATGATTGGTATTTCTTTCCTTTCGTTTATTGTGTGGGCACACCACATGTTTGTAACGGGTATGAATCCTTTCTTAGGTTCAATATTCATGTTCCTTACATTGATTATTGCAGTACCTTCTGCAGTAAAAGCATTCAACTATATAACTACATTGTGGAGAGGTAACATCGTATTTACACCTGCTATGTTGTTCTCAATAGGTCTTGTATCTTTATTTATTTCAGGTGGTCTTACCGGTGTTATTTTAGGTAATTCAGCCCTCGATATCCAGTTACATGATACATATTTCGTAGTTGCTCACTTCCATTTGGTTATGGGTTCTGCCTCTTTTTTCGGAATGATGGCAGGAATCTATCACTGGTTCCCCAAAATGTTTGGCAGAATGATGGACGAAAGATTAGGTACTGTACACTTCTGGATGACTTTTGTAGGGGTATACATGGTATTTTTTCCAATGCACTACATTGGAGTAGCTGGTTTTCCAAGAAGATATTATTCATGGACAGGTTTTGATACTTTCAACAAATATGCTGACCTAAATATGTTTATCAGTACTGCTGCAATCATAACTTTCTCAGCTCAGTTGATTTTTGGATTTAATTTCTTCTATAGCATATTCAGAGGAAGACGTGCCACACAAAATCCTTGGCGTTCTACTACACTCGAATGGACTACACCAGTAATACCCGGACATGGTAACTGGCCCGGAGAAATTCCTTCCGTATACCGTTGGGCGTATGATTATAGCAAACCTGGTGCTGTTGAAGACTTTATTCCTCAAGATATACCATTCTCAGAAACTCCTGAATCTAATCTTCCTCATGAAACTCCAGAGGAATATGAAGAACCGGCTACTGAGTATGAAATGAGTAAAGATGAGCATTCTCATCACTAAAAAAACATCGATGCCATCGCCCCAAGCGGTGGCATCGGTCTAAAAAGACATTATTTCAGTAAAACTGATATTATGGAACGGCGATTTAAAAACTGGGGAATCATTACCATTATAGCAGTTTATATATTAATTCTGGTAGGTGGAATTGTGAGAAGTACCGGTTCCGGAATGGGCTGTCCTGATTGGCCCAAATGTTTTGGAAGTTGGGTTCCTCCTACTGAAGTATCAGAACTGCCAGATAACTATAGGGAAGTCTATGCTCAGAAAAGAAAAATAAAGAATGAAAGGTTAGGAAAATATTTGGCAAATCTTGGTTTCAAAGACCTGGCTTACCGTATTACCAATGATCCAGCCATTTATAAAGAAGAACCATTCAATGCTACCAAGACGTGGATTGAGTATCTAAATAGATTGCTGGGTGCCTTGATAGGTGTTTTTATTTTTCTGACCCTGATTTTTTCATTTGCTTACTGGAATAAAGACAGAGGGGTAACATGGTTGAGTATTGCTACTTTTATATTAGTTGGAATACAGGGTTGGATTGGTTCCATTGTGGTTTCAACCAATTTACTGCCAGGTATGATTACTTTACACATGATGCTGGCAATTGCAATAGTATTTTTGTTAATCTGGGCTGAAATCAAGGCACAAAAAAGTAAGCTTATTGCCAATAGCAAATCTGGTAAGTTGACATGGATAGTTGGCATAGCTCTTGGGATTTCGTTGGTTCAAATTGTATTTGGAACACAAGTGAGGCAATTGATTGACGTAGTGGCGGGGCAGTTAGGGGAGACTAGAAGAGGAGACTGGGTAATACAGACAGGTATTAAATTTTATCTGCATCGCTCTTTTTCATGGATTGTACTGGTCATTAACGGAAGCATATTGTATTTTGTCAGAAAGCAAAAGATTACAAACAAGTCAATTTCAAATTCTGCAAACATACTAATCATACTCACTTTGATTGAGATGGTTTCAGGAGCATGTATGGCATGGTTTGGTATTCCGCCATTTCTACAACCTTTACATCTTACACTGGCTACAATTTCAGCTGGTATTCTGTTTGCGATGTTAATACAGCTCAATCCTAAGTTTTTTGGTTTGATGATAAAAGAAAGACCTTTAGTACAGGTTTAAGTTTCGAATTAATGGATACAAAAAATATTACACTACAGCTTACTGTTTCTGAAAAAGCAAAAGCTTTATTTGAACTGCTAAAGTTTAAATTGTCTTTGCTTGTAGCCTTCTCCGGAGCTTTTGGTTACGCATTGGCATCAAACAAATTGCAATGGGAAAAACTAGGTCTATTTATGTTAGCCGCTCTTTTTATCACAGGAGCAGCCAATATTGTAAATCAGCTAAAAGAAACTAACTCGGATAAGCTGATGAGACGTACCGAGACCCGACCCCTGCCAACAGGCAGAGTTAGCAATTGGGAGGCAGTTGTATTGTGTATATGTCTTTTGGTTATCTCCTGTTTTATTTTATGGCACTTCTTTAATTGGAGAGCTACCGCATTATCTGTCTTATCTTTTTTGATGTATGGATTTTTATATACTCCTTTAAAAAAAGTAGGACCAGTTGCAGTTTTCGTAGGAGCTTTCCCGGGTGCTTTTCCTCCTATGATTGGATGGGTAGCAGCTACTAACCACTTTGGACTTGAACCGGGAATTTTATTTGCTATACAATTTTTCTGGCAGTTCCCACATTTTTGGGCAATAGCATGGGTTGGCTACGAGGATTATAAACGTGCTGGGTTTAAGTTACTTCCTGCGAAAGGAGAAAAAGATATAAATACGGCAGTACAGATTATGATATGGACACTTTTTCTGTTGCCATTAAGCTGGATTCCTTATAAGTTAGGTATGACAGGTATAAACTCAGCTATCATTGCCATGATATGTGGGGTGTTATTTTTGGCTCAGACCTTTAATTTGATTGGTAAACAAAATGACAGAGCAGCCCGAATGATGATGTTTGGTTCATTCATTTATTTGCCAGTAGTACAAATTGCTTTTTTACTTGACAAAATTTAAAAATTATAATTGAGGTAGTTGATAAAAGTTTTAAGGAAATGAAAAATACTTTAAAAGTAAAGCAAGAGGTGGAGATACTGGATAATCAGCCTCGCCTTCCAATGGCAATGAATCCATTTAAATTTATTTTATGGCTGTTTATTGTGTCAATTATTATGTTGTTTGCAGCTTGGACAAGTGCTTTTCTTGTAAAAAAAGCTGATGGTAACTGGCTGGAGTTCGAAATTCCTGCCATACTATGGGTAAGTTCGGGGATTATTCTGGTAAGCAGTGCCACCATGCAATGGGCATGCTATTCAGCAAAAAAAGATAATCTTGACAATGCCAAATTAGCAATGATCATTACAACGTTACTTGCATTTGCATTTTTATACACGCAGTGGCAGGGATGGCAGGGACTGAAAGCACAAAATGTATTTTTTGCGGGAAATGCCTCTGGTTCATTTTTTTACCTGCTTACTGTATCCCATGCAGTACATATTGTTGCTGGAATTATTTTCGTATTGATTACCCTCGGAAAAACCTTTCAATATAAGGTTCATGGTAAAAATATGATTTTAATGGAAAATTGTGCCACATTCTGGCATTTTTTGGATTTGCTTTGGATTTATTTGTTTGTATTTTTGCTTCTCAATCATTGAGAAAATTTATTTTCGTATTATCACAGTAAGTTTGTATTTTATAAATTATCACTAAATTATCAGTCTGAAACCTGGTTTTCACTGAATATTACTAAAAGCGAATATCTATGTCCACTACAACAGCCGTATTAGCTAAACCCAAAGTACAGCCTAAATTCAGAACTAACTGGGATGGCGGTAATGAACCTCTGAAAGCCTCATGGGGCAAACTGATGATGTGGTTTTTCCTGCTTTCAGATGCTTTCTCATTTTCAGGCTTACTTATTACTTACGGGCTCATCCGTTTCAGTCATCAGGCTTATGATCAGAAAATTCATGGAGCTTTCAAGTTTTCTGAAGACTACTGGCCCGTTCCGGATAAAGTTTATAACGCAGCTCCATTCTTTGAGGGAGTAGACTTACCTCTGGTATTTGTGGGTATCATGACCTTTATCCTGATTATGAGTTCGGTAACTATGGTGTTGGCTGTGGAAGCCGGTCATCGTCGTGACAGAGCCGATGTAGAGAAATGGATGTTGTGGACAATTTTGGGCGGTATCGCTTTCCTGGGCTGTCAAGCTTGGGAATGGACTCACTTTATCATGGGACATGGTGAAGGAACTCCTCACAAAATATTTGAAAATGGGCACTGGTTAACTAAAATGGTAACTGGAGCCAATCTGGTAGAAAATCAATACGGACCACCTGATTTTGCTGATTTATTCTTCTTTATTACTGGCTTTCATGGTACTCACGTATTTAGTGGCGTAGTTATTAACCTGATAATATTTTATAATACGAGTATTGGTATCTATGACCGCCCTGGCAGAAATTATGAAATGGTTGAAAAAGTAGGTTTATACTGGCACTTTGTAGACTTGGTTTGGGTATTCGTATTTACCTTCTTTTATCTGGTATAAGGTGCACTACAACTGATATTTATTTTAATCTAATTAATTAATAAAGGAAAATGGCAACTACACACGAACATACAGGAGAACATTCAAAACCAGATACCAAGATTATCTGGCGTACTTTCTGGATTTTACTAATTATTACAGCTTTAGAGTTTGTTTTTGCTTTGGCTGTTTTTCCATACGTTCCATCTTTGGATTTTGTAAAAGCTCCATTATTTATTATCATGACTTTGGTAAAAGCCTTTTATATAGTAGGGGAATTTATGCACCTAAAAGCTGAAGTTAAAACGCTTATTTTCTCTATTGTGCTTCCTACACTATTTATTGTGTGGCTGGTCATAGCATTGCTGGCAGAAGGTCATTCTGTATTGGAATACAAAAACTAATTTTACTTTGAAAGTTGAATAGTTGAAGCGTTGATTATGAATAATATAAAGAAAGTCGGTATTCTGCTGGCAATGCTGGTGTTACCGGCTTTTATTTTTTTCTTCCTTAAATCGCAGGGGAAAAATCATTTTACCAAATTGCCCCGTTATTATCCGGTCATTGATGAAAAAACAGATATTCCTGTTTATCACACAGTTACGGTAAAAGGGAAACAGGTTCAGGATACAGTTTTTCAGCAAATTCCTGAATTTCAATTAACAGATCAGAATGATAAGATATTCAACAGTCAACAGTTGAATGGTAAAATACATATTGCTGCATTTATTTTTACCCGTTGCCCGGGACAGTGTCCACTTATCTCAAAAGAAATGCAGAGAATAGCTGAGCAATTGAGCGATTTTAAAAATATAGTGTTGCTTTCCTATACAGTGGATCCTGAGTTTGATAAGCCTTCAGTTCTTAAATCTTATGCTACAAAATACAATGCTGTAGAAGGACAGTGGTATTTTCTGACGGGAGATAAAAAAGAAATTTATAATCTGGCATTTAATAGTTATCGGGTTACAGCAAAGCAAATGGAGGTAAATACTACAAATCTGGAAGATATTTTTGTACATACCGAAAAATTAGTGCTTGTAGATGGAGCTGGTATTATCAGAGGTTATTATAGCAGTAAAGATAAATTTGAGGTAGATAAACTGGTTTTAGAAGCAAAAGTACTTAACAGTGAACTATCTCAATAGAATTTCTAAAATTAGAAAAAAATAAAAATTAAATATTCGCCAACTATTTTGGGCTTAGTTTTGTTATATGTATGAACTTTCTGAAAATTCTGAAAGTTTTAATCAAGATATGCAACCAATTTCTATAGAAAAAAACGATAAGAAATACTTCCGACTGATACAAGTTTTATCTTTTGCTATTCCAATTGCAGTAGCAGTTATTTTACTGGGAATGGGAAAGGCAAAACTTCCGTTGGGAGAATGGACAAAAATGTTACCCCACATCAATGGCGTAATCAATACAGTAACTTCAGTGACGCTAATTTTGGGGTTGATTTTTATTAAGATAAAAAATATAAGTCTTCATCGAATCATGATGTTGATTTCTTTTGTATTAGGCTCTGTATTTTTAGTTACTTATGTTTTATATCATATCTCCAATACTGATACAAAATTTATGGGTACTGGTATGATAAGGTATATATACTTTACATTACTCATTTCCCATATTTTATTGTCAATTGTAGTGGTAAGATTTGTGCTGATGAGTTTGTACTACGGATTGAGTAAACAATATGAAGAACATAAAAAGACTGTGAAATGGGCTTATCCTATATGGTTGTATGTATCTGTGACAGGTGTGATAGTTTATCTGATGATTAGTCCTTATTATAGATAAGTATGAAAAAATTGATTCTCTTATTGGTTGCATTAGGTGTAAGTTCATTTCAGGCAATAGCTCAGTGTGCTATGTGTAGAGCATCTGTAGAAACAAATTTGGCAGAAGGTGGAAATTCTATAGGAGCAGGTATTAATACAGGAATATTGTATTTGCTGGTAATGCCTTATCTGATTATTATGATAGTTGCATTTCTTTGGTACAAAAACAGTAAAAAATACTATGCCAACCTCCAAGCTAAAAGCAATATTATCCGAAAAGTGTCCTCATTGTAGACAGGGTAATATCTTTATGAATGCTCCCTTTAGTAGCAAATTTGCTGCTACCCATGAAAATTGCCCTGTATGTGGAGTAAGATATGAACGTGAACCCTCATTTTTTACAGGAGCCATGTATATAAGTTATGCCATCAGTGTTGGTATTTTTCTTACAAGTGGTTTGCTTGTTTATCTTATCGACCACAATGCTTCGGCTCTTGCTTATATCCTGACTACTATTTTTTTTACACTTATCCTCATCCCTTTAAATTTCAGATATTCAAGAGTATTATTACTTTATCTTATCTCAGGAATAAAATATGCACCAGAGTTAGATAATGCCAAAAATACTAAAACAGTGAAGCTCTGAACTACCTATATATCTTCATTGAAAATAAGATTCAAAAAAGGTTTTAATTCGTCTGTTCTTTCTTTGAGCCAGATAACCAGCATCTTTGATTTTTGAGGAATATGAACCAATTCAATAGACTTAATACGCAAAAGAGTTCCATTAAGCGTTGATTTGGGTTCAATAGAAATACCTATACCTGCTTCTACCAACCGCAGTACTGTGGCTGAGTTACCTGATTCATGTACCACGTTTGGTGTAAAACCATATTTTTGACACATTTCGTCAATTACTTCCAGATATCCTCTTCCTTGTTCATAAGGTGGTAAAATAAAATTTTCCTTTGACAAAATGCTCAAATCCGTAAATTCTTCGGCATTGAGAGGATGATTATGAGGGAGAATGACTACGAAATTTTCCTCATAAATTACTTTGGTTGCTATGGCATCAGGAACAAGAATATTAGGAGCAAATCCTATATCTATTTCACGGTTTAGCAATGCCTCAATTTCAAAACTATTGGTAGATTCAAGAAGATGGGTTTTTAGTTCTGGCATTTGTTGGCGAAAGCGTACCAGAATATCCGGCAAAACCGACTGCATTGAAGAGCTTGCATGTCCAATGTGAATCTCACCAGCTTCGCCACGGTGAATACGGGCAGTATGTTGTACGGCTTTTTCTAATTGCCGAATCATACGCTTGACTTCCTGACTGAAATGTTTTCCGGCAGGTGTAAGTTCTACACTGCGTTTGTTACGTTTGAACAGTATAGCTCCAATTTCTGTTTCAAGTTGCTTAATTTGCCGGCTTAAGGCAGGCTGTGCCAGAAAAATTTCTTCTGAAGTTTTTCGGTAATTCAGCGTTTCCGTTAGTATCAAGAAGTTCTTGAGTTGTTTTATATCCATTATTGATAGAAAAAAAGTATCAAATAATCAAAAATAAGTATTTTTTTCTATCAGTAAAAAATCATTGCTTTACAGTGATTTCTTCAAGGGAAACTTTATGAAAAACTTATTACAGGAAGCATACTCGTCTGAAAATTTTCGGAAAAATGCTCATGAACTGGTTGATTTACTGGCAGACTATCTTGACAATGTTCAATCTGGAGCGGTTATGGGGGTAATACCCTGGCAAAATCCTGAAGAGAGTCTGGCATACTGGGAACACGATTTTCAAGAGTCACTTGTTGTAGATCCGGCTGGAATTTTTAAGGATATTATTCAAAAAAGTGTTCACTTGCATCATCCACAATATATGGGACATCAGGTTTCGCCACCTTTGCCATTGGCAAGCCTGAGTGGTTTGCTGACAGGGTTGCTCAATAATGGGATGGCTGTTTATGAAATGGGAATGGTATCTAATCCACATGAAAAAATAGTTACCGATTTATTGGCAGAAAGAATTGGTTTTGACAAAAATGCTTCCGGATTTCTTACTTCAGGTGGCACTCTTGCTAATCTTACTGCTTTACTTACAGCCCGTAGTGTGAAATCTAATGTCTGGGATGAAGGAACAGAAGCAAAACTGGCGATATTGGTTTCTGAAGAAGCACATTACTGCATAGACAGGGCAGCCCGGATTATGGGCTTGGGAAGTAAAGGCATTGTGAAGATTCCGGTAAATAAAAACTTCCAGATGAGAACAGATTTGCTGGATAAATATTATGAAGAGACTATTAACAGAGGGTTTCAGGTCATAGCGGTAATAGGAAGTGCCTGCTCTACTTCTACTGGAGCTTACGACGACTTGAAAGAAATAGCCACTTTTTGCCGGAAATATGACTTGTGGTTTCATGTGGATGCTGCACATGGAGGAGGAGTGGTTTTTTCGGACAAATATAAAAGTTTGGTAAATGGTATTGAAAATGCAGATTCAGTAGTAGTCGATTTTCATAAAATGCTGATGATACCTGCCTTGGCTACAGCTGTAGTTTATAAAAAGAATGAAGATTCATACCTTACTTTTCAACAAAAAGCTCAGTATTTGTGGTCTAATCAGGCTTCTCAGGACTGGTATAACTCAGGGAAAAGAACTTTTGAGTGTACCAAACTAATGATGTCTGTGAAAATTTATACAATACTGCGAACTTATGGCGAAGCTATTTTCAGAGAAAATGTAGATACTTTGTATGATTTAGGAAAAGAATTTGCACACCTGCTTAAGCAAAATTCTTATTTTGAACTGGCAACAGAATCTGAATGCAACATTGTATGCTTCAGATACAAGCCTGAAGGTTTTACAGAAGAACGGCTCAATGCAATAAATGGACTAATCAGACAAAAATTACTGGAACAAGGTAATTTTTATATTGTTCAAACCACTTTGCAACACCAACTTTATCTCAGAGTGTCAATCATGAATCCGTTTACACAACTTGATCATCTGAAATGCCTGCTAAAGGAAATAGAAAAAATAGCTGAATCAATACTAAAATCTGTTTGAATATGCCTTTACAGAATCGGGTGACACCTTTCGGAGATATCATAGTAAGTGTACAACGTGGAACTTTTACCGGAAATCGGGGGGTAATTCATAATGATGATAAAAAAATTACCCGAAATTTTAAGACGAAAGCGTGGATAACCTGTCTGCTGAAATACAAAAACATGAAACGGGTAGTAATGACACCCGGACGCTGGACTGAGCTCTTCTTTCTGGATGAAGCTACTGGGTTTGCTGCTGGTCACAGACCTTGTGCATTTTGCCGGAATGCAGATTTTAAACGATTTAAAATGCTGTGGCTTTTGGCAAATGCCAGTGAATATAACTTACCAGACGCACTGATTACCTCTATTGATGAAATATTGCATCAGGAAAGGTTGACAGAAAAAGGGGAGAAGAGGAGGTATGAAGCTACATTAAAAGATTTACCTGAAGGAGTTATTGTAACAATATCAGATAATAAGGAGCAATGTTACTTGTATTTCAGACAAAAGCTATGGTTATGGACAGAAGAAGGTTATAAAGAGGGTTGTACTTTAAATCTGGAGCATAAAGTCAATGTGCTGACTCCCAAGAGTATTGTAAATGTATTTAGGGCTGGGTATATACCGGCAATACATTTTTCAGCAAAAGAAATATAAGCCTGAGATTTTTTGATGAGTGAAGCAAATTGGCTCACTCCAATTTAAAAATCGTGAATTTTAAACGTACTCTTAATAAAACTAAATGCTGTGAGTAGTCTGGCGATCGAAAAAGAATTTTTATAATTTGAAGAGATATAGTATCTTGAAACATGGAAAAAATAATATCCCAACCAGTATTTAAGGATTCTATTCTCGAATCAATTACTCAATCCATTAGTCTTCCTGAACTCAAAAAAAAAGAAGACATCTATCTGGCTTTATTAGAATCTATTGTATCACAACAGGTTTCCATAAAGGCTGCGGATACTATATTTAAACGTTTTCTGGCTCTCTTTGAAAACAACTATCCACATGCTCATATTTTGCATGAAACTGAAACAGATTTACTCCGTTCTGCTGGTCTTTCGGGTCAGAAAGCTCAGTATCTAAAAAACGTAGCTAAATTTTCTATTGAAAATGGGTTAGAAGTTGAAAAAATAGAATCCCTGTCAACTTCAGAAATTATTACCTATCTCACACAAATTAAAGGAGTAGGTAAATGGACTGTAGAAATGATACTTATATTTTCACTATGTCATCCGGATATTTTTTCTGTAGATGATTTAGTTATAAGGCAGGTAATGATAAAACTATACAACCTTAATGCCCAGGATAAGCACCTGAAAAGCAAACTCATTGAAATATCAGATAACTGGAAACCCAACCGGAGTCTTGCCTGTCGTTATCTGTGGCGTTGGAAAGATAATCTTTAATTTTTCAAACCATACTTCCCCTAACTTCGTATGTAGGCAAAAACTATTAAAATATTAGTCATTATGCCAATAACACACAGAAGCAACTTTACAATCTTATCTATTCTTCTTGTTAGCTTTTTTTCTTTTAAAGTTAATAACCTTCAGGCTCAGCATACAGAAGCCAAATTTGGAGTAAAAGGAGGACTAAATCTTACTAATTTTTATCAGGGGGATCAACTAAGCGATGAAAATGTAAAGGTTGGTTTTAATGTAGGGGTTTTCCTTAAAGCTCCAGTTATTGAAGATGTATTCTCCATTCAGCCTGAGTTATTATATTCTTTGAAAGGCTCTCAGGTAAATTATACAACACCATTGGGCTTAGGCGGTAGTGGCAAATATCGCTATGACTTTGGATATATTGATTTACCTGTGCTTGCCGTAGTAAATCTTGGAAAACTTAATCTGCACGCCGGACCCTATGGAGGTTTTTTGCTGGATGTAAAAGTAAAGGACGTAGATGGCAATGGTACTGTGAAGGGAATGACCGAACTTGACAAAGACAAGTTTAATACAATTGACTATGGTTTAGTGGGAGGTATTGGTTTTGATTTTGAAGGAGCTACAATCGGATTGCGTTATAACATGGGGCTTAACGAAGTAGGTAAAGATGGAACTCTTGCCGGAAATGCTCTGAAAAATTCTAAAAACAGTGTGTTTCAGGCATATTTCGGATTTACCTTTTAAAGATATTATCAAAATAAAAAGAGCCAGACTGTAAAGTCTGGCTCTTTTTTATGTCTGTTAGTCATGTAACATTGTTTGTAATGATTCAAAGTTTGCCTGTATAATGGCTTCAATGTTCTTCTCGGTAAGAGCGGTAGACAGAAATAAACTCTCAAATTGAGAAGGAGCAAGGTATACTCCTTTGCTTAACATGAGTTGAAAATAACGTGCAAACAATTGCAAATCTGAAGATTTTGCTGTTTCAAAGTCTATCACAGGTTTTTCTGTAAAGAAAATGCTAAACATAGAACCGATGTGGTTAATTGTAAAATTAACCCCCAGTTTCTGCATATTATTTCTAAAACCTGTAACGATTTTATTTCCAGTGTCTTCCAGTTGAGTATATATTTCAGGATGTTGATTGAGGTAATGCAACATTGCCAAACCTGCCGACATGGCTACCGGATTACCAGAAAGTGTGCCTGCCTGATAGACTGGTCCGGCTGGGGAAACACAATCCATGATTTCTTTTTTGCCACCATAAGCACCCACCGGCATACCACCCCCAATAATTTTTCCCATTGTTGTCATGTCTGGTATCACTCCTGAACGTTCTTGATAGCCCCCTTTTGCCAACCGGAAGCCTGTCATAACTTCATCAAATATCAGTACAATTCCTTCTTTCGTACAAGTTTCACGCAACCCTTCCAGAAAACCCGGCAAAGGCAATACCAATCCCATATTACCAACCACTGGTTCTAAAATTAAGGCAGCAATCTGATTTTTGTTGGCTTCTATAAGCGTTTTTACAGCTTCTAAATCATTAAAAGGAGCCGTCAGGGTATCATTGGCAACGCCTTTTGTTATACCTGGACTATCGGGTACACCCATTGTAACAGCACCACTTCCGGCAGCTATCAAAAAACTGTCGGCATGCCCATGATAACAGCCTTCAAATTTGATAATTTTATCTCTTCCTGTATAACCACGTGCTACTCGTATGGCTGCCATACAGGCTTCTGTTCCTGAGTTTACCATTCTTACTTTTTCTACAGAAGGTACCATCGAAATAATCAATTCTGCCATTTCCACCTCTTTTCTGGTAGGTGCACCAAAAGATAAAGAACTTTGAATGGCATCGGCTACTGCCTTTTCAATAATTTCATGGGCATGTCCTAAAATCATAGGTCCCCATGAGTTAATAAGTTCAATGTAAGTGTTTTCATCCTCATCGAATAAATAAGCTCCTTTGGCTGATTTGATAAAGAGAGGATTACCACCTACTGCCCTAAAAGCCCTGACAGGAGAATTAACTCCACCAGGTATCAGTTGTTTTGCTTTTTCAAATAAGGATTGACTGGTATTAGTATTCATATTAGTCGTGTATTGATAAGTTGTTTTATGGTTAAATTGTTGGGAAGGCATTTGTTATCAACAATCTAACTATAAAACAATCAAAATAAGGGATTGGTTATTCTTCTATGGGGTTGAGAAGTTTAAAATCGGCATCTTCAAATTTGAATATAGGAACGTATTTATTATCATTCCCATGCCAATAGCTGTGCCCGGAGAACAGCCAGCCCTTTTTACCTTTTTGTTCATGAAGCTGACCTGCAAATTTAGTACCAAATTCATATAATGTTCTGCTGAAAAACATGGTCAGTTCATAGCCATAACACGCATAAGCAGAAGGAACAAGATTGGTTTGACGAAGATATGCCTGTTTGAAGTTCCTGACAGGCTCTCTCTGAGAATCCATGTACTCTGGAAAAATAAAGTGTACATTCCGTTGCTCATATCTTTCAAAACTCCCGTCAAATTTAAACCAGTCTGATGGGGTAAGAACAGGGATTTTAGAAGAATTTTTTTCCAGTACATTCATAAATGTACTTACTATTTTTGCATTAGAGGTAGAAACAAAAATGTGGCTAAGATTTTTTTCGGTTTTCCCTGCCAGAATACCAGCAATCTGTCCTACTTCGGCAGTTCCTAATTCTTTTAAAACCTGTACCGTAAATCCTTTTGATTTAATAAACTTTTCGTAAGTATAAGCATACGTAGAATCTTCTTCGGTTACACCTGTCAGAATGATAACTGGCAAATTATCAGGGAAGTTGGTAGCAGCAAATTCGGCAGCTTTTTCAGAACGGGTTTCCAGAGAGGGACGTAATAAAAAAGCTGACGGATTGTTATCTAACAAATGAGCATTAGATGAAATAGGGTTGATGAGAGCAATAGACTTTTCGTTGGCAAAGGTTACAGCTACCTGGTTAGTTGCCGGATATAAAGGACCTACAATCAAATCAATCTGTTCAAATTCAGGAGTATTTACCAGTTCCAGCATATCATTGGCATCTTTACCAATGTCAAACGCCCTAATATTAACTTTAACATTCTGACTCTCAAGGTCTTTTTTTGCAATTTGCATCCCCTCAAACATATCAAGTACCAACTGATTTCCTCTTACTGAGCGATTGGGGTCAATACCTCCCACTGAAAATGGAAATAAAACGGCAATATTATATGCATCTTTCTTACTGCTTTTCTCTTGAGGTTGTCTGTTAGGATTGGTGCTTACTAATTCTGTATCAGATTGTTTGTCTGAAAAATTATACTGCTTTGCCAGATTTTTAAGAAGCATCTGGTCATCTTTTCCGGGTCGTTCTATCTTTTTGATTTTGTAATATAATACTTCAGCTATGGCTTCGTCATTAGGATAGGATTTTTGTAAACTTTTCGCCTCTGTCAAACTTTTCTTTGTAAAATAGTAACGTTTCAGGTTTTTAATATCTTCCTGAAAACCTGCTTGCTGAATACCTGAAAGCAGCACCATTGCCCCAACATCGTCTTTTTTTTCAAAAGCTATATTTGCCAACAGGTAATTTACTTCTTCTTTAAGTCGGGTTTCAGGAAACTTTTGGAGAAGTGTGTTGAGAAACAGCTGACTTTCAGTGAGTTTAGTCAAATAAAAATCTGCAAGGCTATGATAATAATAAGCATATTCCTGATAAAAATTACCCTCTGCTGGCGTAATCAGCTCTGAGAATGCATATCTGGCAAGGTCATATTTACCTTTTTCAAATAATTGTTTTGCCTGATTATACTTACGTGTATAGTCACTTTGGGCAAAACTTTGCAAAGACAGTAGCAGAATACTAAAAATGAGGTATTTCTTCATTTCAAAAGATTAGGATTTTTTCTTTTTATTTTGTTCCAGTTTTCTTTGCTCTTCTGCCATTTTCATGGCTTCTTCCATGCGTTGCTGAAATTTGCTTTTAGGTTTGTCTTTGTTTTTAGATTTATTTTCATGCAGTTTTTGCTTGATTTTTTCCTCATCTACAAATCGGCGTATCACAATCTGCTGCAAAATAGAAATGACATTGGAGATAAAATAGTAAAAACTCAGACCAGCAGGCAATGAATTGAGTACAAACATGAAAATAAGAGGGGTCGTGTAAGTTACCGCCTTCATGTTGATAGGACTTTGCTGAGTGGCAGCCGTTGGTGTAAGCTGGTTAGTGTAGTAAGTATAGAGCAATGTAGATGCTGTCATCAGGATAGTAAACAAACTTACGTGATCACCATATCCAAAAGGAATATTGAAAGGCAGGTGAGCGATTGAATCCCAAGCAGACAAATCTTCTGCCCACAAAAACGGCTTTTGGCGTAACTCAATCAAATTAGGAAACAAGCTGAATAATGAGAACAGAATTGGCATTTGCAGCAATACCGGAATACAACCACTGATTGGATTAACCCCCACCTGCTGGTATATTTTCATGGTCTCTGACTGCTGTTTCTGCATGTCGTCTTTGTATTTCTCTCTGATTTCTACCATTTCGGGTAATGTAGACAGTACCCGGGTTTTTGCCATAGAAATATATGACCGGTAGTTAAGCGGTAACAAAATGGCTTTTACAAGCAACACCAGCACAACAATCAAAACACCATAATTGGTAAACACGTTTTCGAGCAATTTGAAAAGCGGAACAATTACGAAACGACTAATCAAATTAATAACTGGATATCCCAAATTTACATTTTTGCCAAAATCATCGCTTACCTGTTTTACTATTTGATAGTCATTGGGTCCTAAATAAAACCGAAAATGATTTTTACCTGACTGAACCGAGGCTGAGGGTATCTCAAACTCTGCACCTAAGTTCTTAATCACATCTCCTGACAAGCCCTCCTGATTGGTATGAAGTGTAGTTTTGGCAAATACTCCCTGATCATTAATAAATCCTGCAAGGAAGAACTTGGATTTAAAAGCTACCCATTTGGCTGGACTATCAACGGTTTTCTGTGTATACTCAACTTTTCCCAATCCAAAATCCTTAAAGCCATCTTCTTCACTATAATAATTAACCGCAGCATTCTGACGAACCTGTGTAATGTCTTTCTCTGTATTCTTAAAGTAGGTATCCCAGTTCAATTTCAACGGGTCGTTTCTTAACACACCCTGCATATCTTTGGCATATAGAGAATAACCCACTTCATATCCACCTTTATTGGGGAAGTAATAGCTCTGTTCAAAATATTGGGTATCACTTAATTTAATTTTAAAACTCAGGTGAGTAGTATCATTTTTAACCGTTTGTTCCGGCTGAAAATACATACTTTGTAAATCCAGATTCCCGTTTTTCTGGGTAGGAAGCTGAAATTTCATAAAACTCTGATCTTTGTCAATCAATACCAGTGGTTTTTGGCTGTAGGTTTTGTATTTTTTCAGAAGAACCTCTTTGATGCCGCCTCCAAGTGTATTAAAAGTTATTTTAACATCCTGATTTTCAAGTACGATATCCTGAGCTGTACCTTGTTTAAAAGTAGCCCAGTCACCATATTGTTTTTGCAGAGCTAAAGTATCTTTGGCAAGTGTATCAGGCTTGATTTGATTAGGCTGAGTAGTAACTTTGGGATTAGGGTTATTGACAGATGGGTCTGTTTGAGGTTTTGGTGAAAGCCAGAAATAAGCAAGCAACAATATACCAATCAAAACAATGCCGATAGTTTGATTACGCTCCATTGAAAAGTTTTAATAATGAATTGATAATTGACTAAATAAATTGTTATCTTTAATTTGCTGAAAATCAATACTTCAGCATTTATTCAGTCTTATTTATTTACTCACAGACGCAAAGCCTGCCGAAAAATTGTGCAAAGATAGTGAATCATGTCGGGAGTTGCGAAAGGTTTCTGAAAAAGGTTGAACTAAAACAGCTTTTTATACAAAAGGAAATTTTTAAACGTTACCAGATTACAAATATCTCATAATGCTTTTTAGGATTTGAAGTAATAATTTTACACAAAGTTTTTTTGTAATAACTGCAATTACAACTATCCTCACCAATTTTGCCTAGGGTTGATAGATATACTTTCTCAGGATAGTGGTGGGCTATTTTAAAAATTTCAGAACTTAATGGTCCTGCTTCATAATAGAAATTAAAGTGAATGGTATCTCCGGAAACAGCATATTTTTCTATTTTTATTGTGTCTCCTGACATAATATAATCAATCGTATCTCTGGAAATAAAGCTTTTATTTTGTAAAGAATCAGGTAATTTCAGGGTTTGAGTAGAAACCAATCGTAGTTCTTTTGGCTCTCCCTGATTTTTATATCGTACATTAAAAGTATCTGCAAAATGATTGCTGTCTGCTACTATTTCATCCTGACTTTCAACTATTTTTATTTTAGACTCTTTATCTGAACAGCTAAAAATGATAAAAGCAATAATGATATAAATGTATCTCATACAGGATTTTATTTAGAACCTTCAAAAAGCACTCAAAAACCTTTGTTCGGCATTAGCAAGCCACTTCCTGAAATCGTCTTGTTTATCCTGATGTTGGGGCAGATAATCAAGCAATTTGCTGATATTAAACGAGTCAGCCGAAGTCCCTGCTCCCGAAAGTATGGCATCAATGGCATTACAGGTTTGCTCAAACTGCCCTTCAATGGGTATCATTAGCACAGGTTTGCCCAGATACATGGCTTCACAAATTGATTCAAAACCGGCAGTACTTACATAACCTCTGCATTTTCGCATCATTTCCATAAAAGTGAGGTCATTGATATGATGAAAAGTGAGATTAGGAAGAGGTTGCCAGCCATCGGGGTGCTCTTTTTTATCCCAGAAGCAATGTACTTCAGTTTCAGGGTGAGTTTCGCACCACAGCCTGATTTCATCGCCATAGCCGGGCATATTTACATAAGCCAGTATAAAATTTCCATTTTCTGTTTTAAGCTCTTTTACCTCTCTGCGAAGCAACGGTGGAACTACCATTATTTTTTTATCCTTTTCATCAGGTACATTTCTGAAAGACAATGCCAGTTTTTTATCGGCTCTCAAAGCAGTTATTTTATTGCCTGTAAGCAGAATATTACGGTCTTTCCGGCTGTTTTCAGGAAATTGAAAAGACGAATGTTCCAGAAAATACTGATGCCCGATTACATAAAAACGAGACGATTTCTTTTTGTAAAGCAGGTTATAAATACCTCCCAGAAAGTCATAAAAATTAATAATTACATCCGGTTTTTCGGTATCTATTATTTTTTTTAAGGCATGGAGGCTTTTCAGAAAAACAGGAAATTTTTTCAGGTTATAGGCAATGGTTTTTCCTATTTGTATGCCTTTGTTATGGGCATCTGCCACAAAGTTAGGACTCTCAAAAGCATGAACAGGAACTCCGATTTTCTCATGAAAAAATGCCGGAATAATACGACGTTCACTTTTACCCACACACACACAACCTATGGTATGACCTGCCGAAACAAGTATATTTTTCATAGAAATTGCCTGAGTAAGATGACCTCTTCCCTCTCCCTGAATAATAAAAACAAATTTCATCGAAAGATTGATTAAACGCTTTTTTTTAAATGACCGATAATTTCAGAAGCATATTTACGGGCAACCGGAATACGCTGTTCTGTTCCCGGAAAATAAAGTTTGTAGCCCTGTGCATTGCCCGACACAGCACTTACTTTGCCAAGATTGACAATATACGACCTGTGGCATCTTGCAATAAAACTGTCTTTGATTTGTGTTTCCAGACGGCTCAGGCTGCTTCGGATTAATTCTTTCTTTATTTTCTCTTCATCCAAAAAATATACAGTAGCATAATTATCACTCGATTCTATAAAAAGCAAATCACTGGCAGCAAAGCCCAGTTTGTCTTTTCCATTCTCAGCAGTCAGCCATAATTTATCGGGTATAGTGGGCAATTCGGCGATAGTCTCTTTAATTGCTATCGGTTGCGAATATTTGCGAAGCAGGAGCGTATAATTGACAAAAGTGAATACCGATACCGGAAAAATACCAACAGCTAATGTTACAAAAAACATCAGCAAAAAATCAGTTTTTATGCCTTGATTACCTGTAAAAATCAGCTGGTTATACAAAAAATTACCAAGTGTAATGTTAAACAAAATAACCAGATTCCAGACAATCTCTTTCCAAACCTGCCATTTGTCCTCATCAAAAACAGTAGTGAGATTTTTTTTGATAGCAAAAAAGTTAAAACTTAGTACCACAAAAGTAACAACACCATATCCGGCAATTTTCCAGAGTTTATCAGCTTCATGCCAGTAGGAAATGCCAAATGGCTGAAAAACTATCAGAAATACGAATACAAATATTCCCGAAAGCAGGCAGCCCCAAATGCTTTTCCAGTTTACTTCCCGGCAGGGATATGGTTGGGTTAAAATCATGGTTTGTACAAAAGGTATTCTGAAAAAAAGCGAGTTTTATAATTCTCCTCAAAAATAAAATTCATCCCGGTGACTTTATCATATTTCTGCTATTTTTGACAAAATCTTAAACTTTTTGGTTTATGACAAAGAAAAAATATCACTTTTCAGGGTTTTTTCTGATTGCTTCTCTCCCTGTTATGCTCGTACCTGTTTTTTTTATTGTGTTATTTATGCCTGTATATCTCAAAGCCCAAACCCAGTATATCGGGAAAGTCGAACAATTTGATGCCCGTTTAGAAGCCCTGCTTGACAAAGATGCTAAAATAGAAGTGCTGGCAACTGGATTTGAGTGGTCGGAGGGGCCGGTCTGGATAAAAAACGGAGGATTTCTACTCTTTTCTGATGTACCTAAAAACCGAATTTACAGATGGCATGAAAAAGATGGGCTTAGTATTTTTCTGGAACCTTCGGGCTATACCGGCAAACCCCCATATTCTAATGAGCCGGGGAGCAATGGCTTGAATGTAAATGCCAAAGGAGAGTTGCTTGCCTGCGAACATGGTGACAGGCGTATTACGGCTATGCCTCTGAGTGGTGGTGGCAAACGTACGCTGGCTGATAACTACCAGGGCAAACGACTGAACAGCCCTAATGATATTGTACAAAAATCTGATGGAAGCTACTATTTCACTGACCCACCCTATGGATTGCCCCAACAAGAAAGAGACCCTTCGTTAGAAACTGGTGTTTTTGGGGTATATCGGGTAAAAGATGGCAAAGTAACTTTGCTAATTTCAGACCTTACCCGCCCCAACGGACTGGCTTTTTCGCCTGACGAAAAAATATTGTACATAGCACAGTCTGACCCTGAAAAGGCTGTAATTATGGCTTATCCGGTAAAAGGTGACGGCACGCTGGGCAAAGGCAAAGTCTTTTTTGATTGTACACCCTGGGCTAAAGCCGGCTTAAAGGGATTGCCAGACGGGTTGCGGGTGGATAAAAAAGGAAATCTGTTTGCTACCGGACCGGGTGGGGTCAATATTTTTGCACCGGATGGCACTCATTTGGGCAGAATCAATACGGGTGAAGCTACTGCCAACTGTGCGTTTGGGGATGATGGCAGTACCTTATACATGACTGCCGATATGTACCTGCTACGTGTCAAAACCAAAGCCCAAGGCTGGTAACTAAGTTTTATTATGTTCTCTTTCAGCAAGGTTAATTTTTTGATGACTTGTATCTGGACAAAATTTCTAGCAAAAGAGCATTAATTTTACCTTGAAGGTATATAATGATGTAGACGTATTTTGAATGATTTGAGTAATTTATCAATCTCAATAAAAAATAACATGATATGTTATAATTGTAGTAAAAAACTAGACAGAATATCGGAAACCAAAGAGCATATTCCTGCAAAAAGTTTATTTGAAGGTTATGATGAAAGTTATAAGGTCAACCGAATTACCGTATCTGCCTGTAAAGAATGTAATGGTAAATATAGCCCTACAGATGAAGAGTTTCGAAACATGATGGGAATAATTTCTGAAAAAACAGAGGATAAAAAGATTACTGAAAAATCTGTTAGTTCAGTATTGAGAAAAGATAAACAATTTGAAAGATTATGCTTTAATTCTTTTGGAAAAGTGTCAGGTGTTACTTTTAGTCAAGGGACAATTGAAGAATTTCATATTAAAAACTTTAAGGGACTTTTTATGTATGAGTATGGAATAGTATTACCTGAAAAATATACTGTTGTTGTGAATATGAACGAAAATGACTGGTCAGAAACAATGAAAGGTATTTTAGGTTTTTTTGAATTATTTGATTGGAAGTTTTCTGGACACCCTGATATTTTTCAATATAAACTTCAACCATTAAGAATTGGGATTCGGAATAATGACAAGTCTGATTTGAAACCAACTGATAATGAGCCCTTTTTTGTAGGACTTCTATACTATAAGAAGCAACATGTAGCATTAGTGCTAGCAAATAACAAATTTTGAACCTTCTTTTACTACCTTTTTATTATCTTGATGCTGAACTTGTTTAGAATTACTTTTTATTACTGATTTTACGTAAAAACTGCACAGCAAAAGCTTAGAAAATGAAAGCGACCCAATTTTTGCTTTACTTTCAAATCTAGGTAATAAAGTCTTTGTCCTTTCAAGCGTTGGCATGTTCAATTATTGCTCGCATTTTATACAACTTCTCATCAAAATAGTGGTATTCAGTTGATTCATATTTTGTTATTTTATTGCCGGAATGAAGATTTTAAACGATTTAAAATGCTGTGGCTTTTGGCAAATGCCAGTGAATATAACTTACCAAACGCACTGATTACCTCTGTTGATGAAATATTGCATCAGGAAAGGTTGACAGAAAAAGGGGAGAAGAGGAGGTATGAAGCTACATTAAAAGATTTACCTGAAGGAGTTATTGTAACAATATCAGATAATAAGGAGCAATGTTACTTGTATTTCAGACAAAAGCTATGGTTATGGACAGAAGAAGGTTATAAAGAGGGTTGTACTTTAAATCTGGAGCATAAAGTCAATGTGCTGACTCCCAAGAGTATTGTAAATGTATTTAGGGCTGGGTATATACCGGCAATACATTTTTCCGTAAAAGAGATTTAGGGGATGTTTTTGAGTTAGTCATCTCAACTACTAAAAAAGTTCGCCACAACAAAATCGTGGCGAACTTCAGTAAATGAAGCCGGGACATGCCCGTTTCATAATATATCCCTTATTTTATTTTTAGTACACGACCTGATGCTGTAGATACCAGAATGTCGTAGTGATAGTCTTCGCTCCCGTTTGAAATCTCAATTTGGTATTTTCCATCGGCTACTTCCGAAAAGTTAAAATCCCGGTTATAAATCATCACATTGTTGTATTCTTCATGATAAATTGTCACACCTTTTTCGTTACGGATTATAACATAAATTTTTCCGGTTTTTTCGCTTTTTGCAATAGTTCTGAAAGACAGAGGTTTGGTGGTTTTAAAAATTTTGATTTCCATAGTTGGCGTATCATCGCCGGTTGAAGCTTGTGTGGTTGAAGGATAAACCGATAATACAGCAGCCATAACTGCCATCAATGATTTACTGATAATACTGCGAAAACTGCTTCCGAAAGTATTGATTAATGTGTTTTTCATAGTTTGATCAAAAAATTATATGCTGTTAAAAATTTACTGGTTGATTAGAATGTAGTACTCAATTAAAAAGAATTTTATAAAGCTCATCAATGTTGCAACATGACTGAAATGCTGGTTGTATTTAATTATTCAATGTGTATGCCATTCATTGTAACTGCTTGTGTGTCAGTGAATTTTTTCTGAATAACTGGTTGTTGATTATTGAAAAGTGTCCGTTTTTAATATAAAAGTGTTCGGTTTTGTGACATACAGCACTTCTTTTTTATACTGTTAACTATCCATAAGACGCAAAATTTTTCGTGAGGCTACAGTCAGAAGTACCTTTTATGATAACCGGGAAATGTGTGTGAAGAAAGGGGAAAAATCGTTGTTGTAATAAAAACAAAAGCCCCGAATTTTTAAATCCGGGGCTTTTATACGGGGTAAAAAGATGTTAGTTATTTTCTACAGGAGTATCTTTTTTAAACTGAGCCAGTTTTGAATCGGCAAGATTGGTAATTTTGCTAAAAGTTTTGTCTAACTGCTCATTTACATCTTTACCTAGTTCTTTGGCTTTGTCAGTAATTTTTTTGCGGGTTTCAGTGCCTGAAGATGGAGCCAGCAATAAACCTGTAACCACTCCGGCAACGGCTCCGATCAGGATGCCTGCCAGTATTTTGCTGTTGTTATCGTTCATAAGAAAAAATAAGTTTAGTTAGAAATTCCTTTCTATGGGTTATATACTGACAAACGAACAAAATGTTTCAATAAATATATTAATTTTGAAGTTTTCTGGTTCTGCTTTCAGAACATTCATTATTACCCTGATATACGTCTGAAAAGTCGTTGTTATATTCTGCCAAGTGATGCAAAAAATTTATACATACTGGTGTGCTTTCTGGTTTATAGCTCTTTTTCTTGTGCTTTTCCCATTTTTCTGGTTATTTCTTCTGCAAAAATCTTGGCACAGGTATGCACACAAGCTCAATCGTATCTGGGGAAAGATTTTTTTTCCGATTTGTGGCATACGTTTTTCTTTTGATTATCGTTTTAAACCCGAAAAACATCAAACCTATGTTTTTGTGTCCAATCATACTTCGTATGTAGATATTGCTATTATGGGGGTATTGATTAATAATTTTTATGTTTTTATCGGCAAAAAATCTATTACCAAAGTACCTTTATTTGGTTATATGTTTAAAAAACTTCACTTGCCGGTTGACAGAAGTGATGCAGAAAGTAGTTATAAAACCTATCAAAAGTCTTTGCAGTTTCTGGAAGAAGGAAGAAGTATGATGGTTTTTATAGAAGGAGGTATTAAAACTAAAAACCCACCATTTCTGCATCTTCCTTTAAAAGATGGAGCTTTTCGGATGGCAGTTGAAAAACAGATTCCCATAGTACCCATTACTTTTCCATATAACTGGGTAATTTTGCCGGATAAGAAAAAATTGCTTTTTCAGCGTCATGTGTTGCAGGCAACCGTTCATGAACCAATAGAAACAAAAGGGCTGACTTCAGCAGATATAGAAATGCTGATGCTAAAAACCTATAATCTGATAACTGACGAACTGGGAAAGTACTATCCTGAGAAAAAAGAAAAAGAACAGGCAGAAAACAAACCTGTGACTGCCAAAGCAGGTTCTTTAAAAGAAATTAAATAATCGAAAATTCCTGACTAATCTATCAAATCAATACATGAAAACAGGCGTAAAAATTATTCTTTTTTGTCTGACTTCTTTATGTTTTATCAGCTGTGACAGACTTACCAAAAATCTGGCAAAAGAGCATCTGATGAACCGTGAACCAATTTCTTATTTTCATGATACATTCCGGCTTGAGTATATTGAGAATACAGGAGCTTTTTTGAGTTGGGGCGATGATTTGCCAAATGGAGTAAGTTTTTGGTTATTGAGTATATTGCCTCTGGTATTTTTGACGGCTTTGTTCGTATATGTCATCCGCAAATCACACGAAATCAGTTTTGCCAGAATGTTGCCATTTGCCATGATTTTTTCGGGAGGGATAGGCAATATCATTGACAGACTCTTTTTTGATCGTCATGTAACAGATTTTCTTAATATTGGTTTTCAGAATATAAGAACAGGTATTTTTAATGTTGCAGATGTTTTTGTAACAACTGGTGTTATCATTATTCTTATTACTAATTTTACATCAAAATCTGAAAGCAGGTTTTTGGTATAAAAATCTGACAAAATTTATTGAATTTTTTTTAAATAAAGTACAAAGATGCAAACCGATAAGGAAACACTTCAAAAATTAGCTCATTTAGCCAGACTGGAATTTGATGAAAAATCTGAAACCAAAATGCTGGCAGACCTCAACAAAATATTAGATTGGGTTGAACAATTAAGTCTGGTAGATACGACAGGGGTAGAGCCATTGATTCATTTGTCTGAAGAAGTCAATATCATGCGTGATGATGAAGTAGGAGAGCCACTTTCTCACGAAAGAGGATTGCGTAATGCTCCTAAAAAAGATTCTGATTACTTCCGGGTACCGAAAGTAATTGATTAAGATTTTTCTCTGTCAAACCCCGGTAAATTCTCAGATTATCAGGTCCTGCACTGCTTTTTCTGAGAAAAGAAGTTATGCTTTATGCTTCATAAACAACTCGACACTCCTGAAAATAATACCTTTTTCTGGAATTCATGGCTTACTAATTATAAAATCGGCTACCTCACAGGGCTGGGAGTTTTTCTTGCTGTTTTAATAATCTATTTGTGGGGACACTGGTGGGGAGCTGGTATGATAATACAATGGGAGCAACAAAGTAGTCTGGAAGCTGTTCCGGTTATCCTGGATACTTTTACGCAGGGCTTATACAACTTTCCGGTAGAAGGCAACAACTACCTCATTACCGAAAAATTTTTAGCTACTCCTTTTCTTAACCCCATTGGTGTAAGAGAAATCTGGCTTTTTGTTTCAGTATTATCATTACTTGTTTTACTGACCTCCGTAACTTATCTGCCCCGCCTTTGGTTTGCTGCCGGCATGACTCTGTTTGTGGGGACTCTAATAGGTTTCAGACTTGAAAATTTACAACTTTTTGGTTTTTCTAACCAAACAGGTTTAGCCATAGCTATGGTATTATATTTGCCTCTTGCTTATTTTTTTCATGAATACAGCCGCAGGACAAGCTATTTCACAAGGTTAGCAGCCTTTGCAGGAGTTACAATCTTGCTGGGGTTATTAATTTTCTTTTTTGCCAAGAATCCAAATCCAGTTGTTTTTCTTGCTGGCTATGGTGTGCTGGCTCCTCTGTTGCTTACCTTGCTTTTTATTATCATGGTTGCCCATGAAAATATCATTGCTATTGCTAATGTTACTTCGAGGTCGGGCAGCCGGATGAGTTTTCTGCATTTTGCCTTGCTTTCGCTGATATATCTGGTCAATCTGGTGTTGGTTTATCTCAAAAATCGCCTCATCATAGATTGGAATATTGTTTATCTGGATGCTTTTGTAGTATTGGCTGTTTCGGCTGTTGCCGGAATATGGGGTTTTCGCAGACAGAGCAAATATTTTGCTAATGTGCTGCCATTTTTTCCACAGGGAGCATTTTTTTATCTGGGTCTGGCTACGTTGAGCCTGGTTACAATTACCTTCTTTTTCGTGACAGCCAACGACCCCATGATAGAAATGCTGGAAGATGCCATATTATACACACACATTGGATTGGGTTTTGCATTTGTATTGTATGTAAGTATCAATTTTTTATCGCCCTTCAGTCAGGGCTTGCCAATTATTAAAGTTATTTACGAACCAGCTCGTTTGGGTACGCTGGTAATTCGTGGCGGAGGCATCATTGCTGGTATTATCTTTTTTCAGGTTGCCGAACGATTGCCCCTTTTTCAGGGAATTGCCGGATATGAAAATAATCTTGGTGATGCTTATATGGCAAGCAAAGAATACATAGTTGCTGAAGAATATTATAAATCTGCCATTAACAGAACAGGCTTACTCGAAAATCATAAGTCAGATTATGCTCTTTTTTCGTTGGCAGCTATCATGCAGCGTGAAGATGGAGAAGGATACTACCTTAAACATGCATTGCTCAAAAATCCATTGCCTCATACCTATGCTGCTTTGAGTTCTCTTTACGAAAGTCAGCAGAAATTTTTTGAAGCTTTGTTTGTCTTGCAGGATGGTATCAAGCGTTTTCCGGAGGAGGGCAGGTTGTATAACAATATTGCGTTGCTCTATGCTTCCAAATCCATCACTGATTCAGCCAATGCTTATTTTGACAAAGCCGAGAAGTATTTGAGTAATTCGGAGTTAGTAAAAAGCAATCGATTGGCAGTAGCACTTCGTACCCGCCAGCTTGCTTTAAAAGATACAGCTTCACTGGCAATCAAAGAAAATGACTATCTTCCTCTCAAAGCAAATAAAGTAGTTTTTCTGAATCTTTCCGGGAAACCTGAGCAAACCCTGAAAACTGAGTTACCGGCAGATACCGCATTGACAAAAGAGAGTTTTGCTTTTTGGTTTAATTATGGATTACACAAACGTTTTGGCTCTGACTCTTTATTTTTTAATAAGCTGAAATTAGCAGAAAGTGCATCACCCAATTTTATTTATTCAGAAGATTTGAAGTTTGCAAGAGCCTTTCATGAGTATGTAAAGGGTGATAAAATGCTTGCTTTTAACCTGTTGAGTGTTTTGCAAAATTCCACGGCAACCCAACCTGCTTATTTTAGTCGTATGCTTGGATTATGGTTTAGCCAAAACGGGGCTTACCAGCGGGCTATAGAATATTTTGACAAAGCCATTGCCAAAGGCGATACACTTTCGTACCTCAACCGGGTAATTGCTCTGGCAGAAATGGGAAAACCAGACATAGCTTTGGGAAGTCTGCTGGAATATAAATTAAATGACCCTACTGCTCAAAGTCTTCAAAATGTATTGCAGGCTTTGCTCGACAACAACCGTCAGGCTGCCGTAGCCAAACTTAACGATCAGGAAAAAGCATTTTATGTGCATTTTTCAAATGATAAAAATCTCATGCCTGTTGCAGATAGTATTGAAAGTGCTGATTTTATTCAACTGGCTTTACTGGAAGTGTATAAAAAATATCTTGACAGGAAAGACACAGTAGGATTAAATGCAGTTTTAAAAGTCAGACAACCTGTTTCTAATAAACAAATTGAAAGACAACTGACTTTTCTTCGGCTCAAAGCCAGTATTCTCCAATCCAATAATCCTAATCCGTCTTATATAAGAGAAATAACGGATTTGAAATTGTCAAAAGAACAGGAAACCTCACTTTTAGCCTCCTTTTATTTAAAGAAAGAAGGCGGAAATTTAGCGGAAAGATATTGTCGGGAGGCTGTTCAGCAAATGCCTTTGTCGGAAGAAGTAGTTTTGCAGGCAAGCCGGTTTTTGTCTGAAAAACGTAACAAACCGATAGATGCTTACAATATTTTGCTCAACAGCATTCAGCTTAATCCATATTCGGTAGCTTTATATAAGGCTTATATTTTACAGGCTCTGCAAATTTCGTCATTTACCTATGCTGAAATTGCTTTGCAAGACCTGAAAACCATAACCACTCCTGCCGACTATCAGGCTTTTGAACAAGTTTATCAGACAAAAAAAGCACTCATGCAAAAAGAACGTGAGAGTTTTCAATAATATTTGGTATTTTTAGGTGTTTTATTCAGTAAACCAACATTAAATTTTCAGGAGGAACAGGGCTTATGAACATCATGAAAACCGACAAAATTACCAAACGCTACATCATGGGAACTGAAGTAGTAGAGGCTCTGAAAGGAGTAACTATCTCTATTAATAAAGGTGAATATGTAGCATTTATGGGACCATCTGGTTCTGGTAAATCTACTCTGATGAATATAGTCGGTTGTCTGGACTCTCCCACAAGTGGCTCTTATGTGCTTAATGGAAAAGATGTGAGTGATATGACTGAAAATGAACTGGCTGAAATCCGTAATAAAGAAATAGGTTTTGTATTTCAGACTTTTAACCTATTGCCTCGGCAGTCTTCACTGGACAATGTAGCTCTGCCGTTGATTTATGCTGGCTATAACAAAGCTGACCGTACCGAAAAAGCCATGCTTGCTCTGAAAAGTGTAGGACTGGGAGAACGTGCCAAACATAAACCCAATGAGCTTTCGGGTGGACAACGCCAGCGTGTAGCTATTGCCAGAGCTCTGGTAAATGACCCCAGTATTTTGCTGGCTGACGAACCTACCGGAAACCTTGATACCAAAACTTCTTACGAAATCATGGATTTGTTTGAAGAACTACATTCTAAAGGCAATACCATTATTATGGTTACCCACGAAGAAGATATTGCCAAGTACTCTCACCGTATTATTCGTCTGCGTGATGGACTGACTGAGTCGGATAAGCCTAATCTGGATATTCAGAAGGCAAAAATCCATATGCAAAATCTTTAATTTTAAATAGTTTTATTAATAAATAGTCCCTGTTTCTGATTCAGAAACAGGGACTATTTATGTAAATACCTGCAAATCTCTATTTTTGATACTAATACCGATTTAAAAGTTATGTTGCGTGTTCAGACTAGACTTGGCAAGTCTTGAGAGAAATTTTATAAATTGAGATGGTTTCTCAAGACTTACCAAGTCTTTATTACACATTTTGTTTTTTAAATCGGTATTCGGTATAAAGTTTATTGAAAAGAGATTTTATCATTTTTCTGTCAGAGTTTTTACGAAAGTAAAGTGGCTGTCAGAGTGATTTCTGCATTCAATACTTTAGAAACCGGACAAATTTGTTTGGCTTTGAGAGCAATTGTCTGAAATTCTTCCTCACCAATACCCGGTACGGTAGCTTTCAAATCCAGATGTAATTTAGTGATAGTGCCATCTTCAAAGGTAAGTGTGTCTTCTGTATCCAGATTTTCGGGAGTATAGCCGGCTTCAGTCAGCAAAAAACTCAATTGCATGGTATAGCAACCAGAGTGAGCAGCTGCAATCAATTCTTCTGGATTGGTACCGATGCCATCTGCAAATCTTGTTTTAAATGATAATTGTGTGTTATTTAATACAGTGCTTGGAGTGCTAATTAAACCTTTGCCATCCATACCTGTACCTTTCCAGTTTGTGTTTGCTTTTCTTGTGAATTTCATGATTTTAAGAGTTTAGGCGTTTTATAAAAACTTTGTGTTGATGTTTAAGTGAACAAAGATTCAAAAATTTGATTATATAAATCAAATTAATAATTTTATGACATTATAAAATAAATTTATAATTATGACAATTCAGCAATTAAAATATATTGTAGCACTTGACGAAGAACGACATTTTGCCAGAGCGGCTGAAGTTTGTTTAATAACCCAGCCCGGTTTAACCATACAACTCAAAAATCTGGAAGAAGAAATTGGTATTAAAATTTTTGACAGAACTAAAGTACCTCTAACTCCTACAACGGCTGGTATAGAAATTATCAGAAAAGCGAGAAAGATACTTTGGGAGATAGATCAGATTCGGGATTTTGTGATTAATGAGAAGAATATGCTGAGAGGTGAAGTAAAAATAGGAGTTATTTCTACTTTATCGCCATACCTTATTCCACAATTTATTCAGGCAATGAAAATTACTACGCCTGATGTGTATTTTATTATCAAAGAAGCCCATACCGGACAGCTCATACAAGATGTAGAAAATGGAACGCTGGATATTGCCTTGATGGCAACTCCTACAGGCAGGACTTCTCTTCGTGAATTTCCTGTTTTTCAGGAGCCTTTTGTAGCGTATTTACCCGAAAATCACCCGATGGCTTATGCCGGATTTTATGAACTATTGCCTCAGGATAAGCCTGAACTGTTGCTCTTGGAGCATGAATATTGTTATAATGCTCAGCTTCTGGATATTTGTGAACTAAAAACACAACAGAAAACAAAAGAGCAGTTTTTATACAATATCAGTTCCATAGAAACACTTAAAAATATGGTACGTGCCGGATTGGGTTTTGCTATAGTACCTCAATTATCGGTGCTTCACGAAAATGATAAATCTTTTTTTAAACCTTTTCGCAGTCCTCAGCCTGTACGTGAAATTAGTTGGGTAGTAGCTGATAGTTTCTCCCGAAAATTGCTTCTTGAAAAAATGAGTGAAGCTATCTGGAAAATTTTGCCTGATAGTATCAAACAGCAGAGCAACTATCGTAAAATACGCTGGAATGACTCTCCCTATTTTATTAATGCTGTGAAAGGTATTTAAGCTCTTTCTTCATACATAAAAAAAACTTCCCCCCAAGAAGGAGGAAGTTTTTTATCGACACTTTTAAAGTTTGCAGCTAAAAACTACTCCTCTAAAAGATGATATTTTTCTCATAAATACCTGTTTATAAACTTACTGTACTTAATACTTTTTCATCAGCACTTAC